>OHSA01000015.1_pt1 | contig 231216 bp, 174 predicted proteins | sample 1578571 | NCBI WGS metagenome assembly OHSA01 (sample SAMEA3879586, study PRJEB24766) | human gut metagenome | biome: human-associated habitat; feature: feces | place: USA | collected 1985/1987
ATTGTCAATTGTTAATTGTCAATTTTTAGCGGCAAAGCCGCTAAATTATCATTTAATATTGTCTATCTCTTCGAGTGCAATGTTCAGTTTCAACACATTCACCTTTTCCGTCCCGAAAAGACCGAGAAGCGGTTTCTGTACTGCATTGTCTACGAGAGTCTTTACTTGTGCCTCATCCATGCCACGTGCCTGGGCTACGCGTTTCACCTGTACATAAGCACTGGCGGGAGTGATATCCGGATCAAGCCCCGAAGCACTGGCTGTCACCATTTCAGCCGGAACGTCCTTGCGTTGCAGATAGGGATGGTGCACCAGGAAAGTATCGATACGGGCTTCTACTTCCGAAAGGTATGCTTCGTTGGTAGGGCCTTTGTTGCTACCGGAAGAACTGGTAGCATCGTAACCGTCACCGGCATGGGAAGGACGTCCCCAGAAGTAGATGTCTTTTGTGAACATCTGCCCTACATTAGCGGCACCGACCACCTTACCATCCAGAGTCGCTACTTCCGCATTACCCTTATTTGGACCTGCCACCTGAGCAAATATCCACAGGATAAGGATATAGAATACAGAGAAGAACACGCAAAAAGCGAGTGTTATTTTGAGGGATTTCAATAAAGTTTTCATTATCTTGTTATTTATTAGTTTGTTATTATCAGGCCTTCTTCCGAAAGGAAACCCGGCCGGGGCGCCTCGCCCCTAAAAGAATAAACTGACCACCATATCTATTAATTTAATTCCGATAAAGGGTGCAATGACACCGCCTAAGCCATAAATCAGCAAGTTGCGGCGAAGCAATGCACTGGCACCAATCGGTTTATACTGTACTCCTTTCAGTGCCAACGGAATCAATATAGGAATAATGATAGCATTAAAGATTATAGCTGAAAGAATGGCTGACTCAGGACTATGCAGCCCCATGACGTTCAGCGGTGCTAACTGAGGGATGGCTACCATAAACAAAGCGGGAATAATCGCAAAGTATTTAGCCACGTCATTTGCTATAGAGAACGTGGTCAATGTACCGCGCGTCATCAATAACTGTTTACCGATTTCCACAATTTCAATCAGCTTCGTAGGATCATTGTCCAAGTCCACCATATTACCGGCTTCCTTTGCAGCCTGCGTACCGCTATTCATAGCAACGCCCACATTTGCCTGTGCCAATGCCGGAGCATCATTGGTACCGTCTCCCATCATTGCCACCAGTTTACCGGATTGTTGCTCTTTCTTGATATATTCCATCTTGTCTTCCGGCCGGGCCTCAGCTATAAAATCATCTACACCGGCTTTTTCTGCGATGTACTTTGCCGTCAGCGGGTTATCTCCGGTTACCATTACCGTCTTCACTCCCATCTTGCGAAGGCGTTCGAAACGTTCCTGAATACCCGGTTTGATGATATCCTGCAACTCAATAACGCCAGCCACCTGCCGGTTGACACACACTACCAACGGTGTACCGCCGTTACTTGAAATGGCAGCAATCACATCTTCCACCTCTTTCGGGAAACTGTTTCCGGCACTCTCCGCAATCCGGCGGATAGCATCGAAAGCACCTTTACGTATCTGAGTACCATTTTGCAAATCCACGCCTGAACATTTTGTTTCGGCAGTGAACTTAATCATCCGGGCACCCGTAGTATTCAGGTCACGCATACGGAGACCTGTTTCCCGTCCCAGTTCTATAATTGATTTACCTTCCGGTGTTTCATCGGAGATGGAGGACAGCAGGCAAGCCTCAATAAAATCACGTTCGTCCACACCGGGAGCTGCATAGAACTTCGTAGCTTTACGGTTACCGATTGTAATAGTTCCCGTCTTATCCAACAGTAACGTATCAATATCACCGGCCGTTTCCACCGCCTTACCCGATTTCGTTATCACATTGGCACGAAGCGCACGGTCCATACCTGCAATGCCGATAGCGGAAAGCAGACCACCGATTGTCGTCGGTATCAGGCAGACAAACAGGGAAAGAATAGCTGCAATAGAGATGTACGTTCCCGGATGATCTATATTCGTATAGTCCGCCATCGGAATCAGCGTGACGCAAACAATCACGAATACCAGTGTGAAACCTGCCAGCAGGATAGTCAACGCTATTTCATTCGGTGTTTTTTTCCGGGTAGCGCCTTCCACCAGGGCAATCATCTTGTCGAGGAAGCTCTCACCCTGTTGTTGGGTTACCAATACCTTTATCTTATCAGAAAGCACCTTCGTACCACCGGTTACAGAACTCTTATCTCCACCCGCCTCACGGATTACCGGGGCAGATTCGCCTGTGATGGCACTTTCATCAATGGAAGCCAAGCCTTCTACAATCTCACCGTCAGCCGGAATCGTATCACCGGCTTCGCAAATAAAGTAATCACCTTTCTTCAGGCGTGCACTACTGATATTGCAGACTTTGCCATCAATCAGGATTTTAGCGGGAGTCTCCTCACGCGTCTTGCGCAGGCTGTCGGCCTGGGCCTTACCACGAGCCTCGGCAATGGCCTCAGCGAAGTTGGCGAACAGCAGAGTAACAAAGAGAACGACGAACACCAGGAAGTTGTACCCGAATGTTCCATATTCCGTAGTCCCCAGCGAGAGGATGCAGACTACCAGCATCACCAGCGTCACAAGCTCCACCGTAAACATAATCGGATTCTTAATCATCACCCGTGGATCCAACTTCACGAATGATTGCTTCAAGCTTTCCATTACTTGCTCCTTTTGAAACAAAGAAGCTGATTTCTTATCTTTCATAATCTTCTTTTTCTTCTACTTACAAACTAAAATGTTCAGCAATCGTACTCAACGCATGCACCGGGAAGAATGACAGGGCAGCTACAATGAAGATAACCGCAAAAGTCATCACTGCAAATGTCACCGTATCCGTCTTCAGTGTACCGGCACTTTCCGGGATGAACTTCTTCTGCGCCAGCAGTCCCGCAATGGCCACCTGACCGATAATCGGAATAAATCGACTCAGGATAAGCACCCAACCGCAAGCGTAGTTCCAGAAATAAGTATTATCTCCCAGTCCCTCGAAACCGGACCCGTTATTAGCTGCACACGAAGTAAACTCATACAATTGCTCGCTCAGCCCGTGGAAACCCGGATTATTCAGCCAACCGCCCTCGCTTGCCACGAAGTTGGGATGATGGGCAAACAGATACGTGGACAGAGCCGTTCCTACCAGAATCACAAACGGATGAAGCAACGCCACAACGGTCGCAATCTTCATTTCGCGTGCTTCCACCTTCTTACCGAGGAACTCCGGTGTACGCCCTACCATCAGTCCGCTGATAAACACGGCAATAATTATAAATGTATAGTAGTTCATCCAACCTACCCCGACACCACCGAACCAAGTGTTAATCTGCATATTCAGCATCTCCATCAGTCCGCTGAGCGGCATCGTAGAGTCGTGCATACCATTCACTGAACCGTTGGAAGTGACGGTGGTCGTAATACTCCACAAGGCTGTTGCAGCCGCACCAAGCCGCACCTCTTTTCCCTCCATCGCTCCGCCATCCTGCGCAATACCCAGTTCGTCAATACGCGGGTTACCGTTCATCTCCTGATAGACATTGATGCCGACACCCGCCAGATAGGCAAAGAGCATCACACCGAATATACTATAAGCCAGTTTCTTACGATTGGAATAGAAACCAAGTGCGAAAACCATTGCCATCGGTATGATAAGGATAGACCAACATTCCACCATATTCGTCAGATACGACGGGTTCTCCAACGGATGCGAAGAGTTTACACCAAAATAACCGCCACCATTGGTACCCAGTTGCTTGATGGGCACGATAGCAGCCGCAGGGCCTTGTGAAACCATCTGTTCCTGCCCTTCGAGCGTGGTCACCTCCATCTTTCCGTCAAAGCCCATCGGAGTACCTTCTATAATAAGGATGAAACCCACAATCAGCGAAAGCGGTAGCAGGATACGTGTACTACTCAATACAAGGAAGTTCCAGAAGTTACCTATCGTCTTAGTCGTTTTCACGGAGATGGACTTCATGATACCCGCCATAGCCGCCATACCCGTTGCCGCCGTAATAAACTGGAACAGCATGATGACAAACAACTGCGTAAAGTAAGTCAGCCCGCTTTCACCGGAATAGTGCTGCAAGTTACAGTTCACCATAAAACTGATGCAGGTGTTGAATGCCTGATCCGGTGTCTGCGGCCCGTTGCCGTCGGGATTCAGAGGTAGCCAGTGCTGAGTAACCAGCAGCACCATGCCCCACACAAACCAGAAAGCATTCAGTATCAACAATGCTTTCAGGAACTGTTTCCAGTTCATCTTCTCAGCGGGGTTGATGCCACACACTTTAAAAATAAGTCTCTCAATCGGCTTCATGAAGTCCGACCATGTCTTTTGTCCTTTATAGACCTTTGCAATATATTTTCCCAACGGGTAAGCCAGTACCACCATCAGGACTATTTGCAGGACTACACCTAAAATTTCTGTGTTCATTTCTCTAATTCATTAATAGAATGATACCTTAATTACCAATTACCTAAAACTTCTCCGGCTTCACGAGCACATACATCAAATACCCGAAAACCGCAATACCTACTACAAATAATACTGTATACATACTTCTCTCTCCTTCTTTAAATCCGTTCAAACCAATCCACACATTTCCAGAACAGCCCGAAAGCGAGCAACCCGCTCAACAGGCAGAAAATAAATGAAACCGTTATTCCCATGTCTTTTACCTTTTTTAAATTGATACTATTATTTCATTGTGTTTAGGTATGCCAATTGCGTGCCAAACATGCAGAAAAGTGCATAACAGTCTAATATTCAAGATCGTGAGGGTTATAAACAGAAAAGTATAAAACAGAAATACCCTTTCAAAATGAAAGGGTATTTATCAAAATAGGGCGAGATGATGAGTATTAAAGAGAAATGAGAATGTATTTAATCGGGACACTCTTCATGTATCAACCTTTCCATCGCATCAATAAATGCTTCTGCCCGTGGGCGAAGTGTGTCCACTAAAGCAAGGTCACAATAAGCAAAATCACTATAATCACTTGCTTGACGTTTTTCAAACAACAAACTGAAGGTTGCTCCATAGTCCAAACTCAAACGTCCGGTACGAACAAAATGCATGGAAAGTTGTGTTTTCACACCATTATGTGTATTAGCCTCTATTTCATAATGCAATAACAAGGCAGAAGCTGCGTAATAACAAGCATAATAAAGGCGGTTTACAGCAGCATTATAATACCCGCCCCCGGTATTATAATCAGCCTCTTTCAGAGTTTCGTAAGCACGTTCCAAACGGTAGTTCACAATGGCAGAACGGCTTTCTGCATCCAGTTTCTCCTTCATAGCACTACCCCTTCCTTCATTACATTAATGCTAAACGGCGTGGTAAATCTTTCCCATACATGACGTAACATCACCATAGGACTGATAATGACACCTGTCTCCACTTCTACCTCATACAAATAACGAGCTATTTCCAGTTCACGTTCAGGAGCCAGTTTTTCTTCATCAAGCAAGATAAGCAAGTCAATGTCTGAGTCGTGACGAGCATCACCACGGGCCTCGGAACCATAAAGAATGGTCTTCGCATCGGGAGCAATATGATGCATCACTTCTGCAATACGACGGACAATATCAGGTCGTTTCATTAGCTTTCCTCCTATTCGTAATTATAATCTCTTATCTCTTTCAGTTGAACAATACAAAGATAACAATGTTTTCCGAAAAGCCCACCGCTACATACCCCGAAATACAACTCAGATTTTATATTCCTCTACCTTCCTGTACAGCGTTGTCAACCCGATTTTCAGTAGCCGAGCCGCTTCCGTCTTGTTGCCTTTCGTGTACTCCAACACCCGGGCGATGTGCCGCCTCTCCATAGCCGAAAGTTCAAAACTGCCGGGAGTCTCCTCGTCCGACTGTTCATAATGGGCATTCTGGATGTCGAGCGGCAGGTCGGCAATAGTCAGCTGTTCCCCTTCGCAGACGATGAGGCTGCGCTCTATCACATTGCGGAGTTCACGGATATTCCCCTTCCACGGTTGCAGTTCAAGCGTAGTGAGAAATTCGGGAGTGATCTCGGTTATCGAACGGGCCAGTTGCGCGGAGAAGTTCTTCACGAAAGCCTTTGCCAACAGGCGGATGTCCCCCGCACGCTCACGCAACGGCGGCAAGTGCACCTGGAACACCGAAAGGCGATAGAACAAATCTTCACGGAAACGCCCTTTGGCTATTTCTTCGGGCAGATTGCGGTTGGTTGCCGCAATGATACGCACGTTGACGCGTGTCGGCTTGGTATCGCCTATCTTGATATATTCGCCTGTTTCGAGGATGCGCAACAACTTCGCTTGCAGTTCAAAGGCCATCTCACCGATTTCATCCAGGAAGATAGTCCCGTTATTCGCTTCCTCAAAAAGCCCTTTCTTATCTTTCAACGCCCCCGTAAACGAACCTGCCTTGTGCCCAAACATCTCGCTCTCCAGCAATTCCTTGCTGAACGAGGAACAGTTCACCGCAACGAAATTCTGCCGGGCACGTTTGCTACTGTAATGGATGGCCTGCGCAAACACCTCCTTGCCTGTTCCCGTCTCTCCGGTCAGCAATACAGGTACATCGGTCACCGCCACTTTCTGCGCCAGCGACACAGCATCTTTCAAAGATTTGGACTCTCCCAGGATAGAATCGAAAGAGTACGCCTGCCCCACCTTCTTCTCAAGCTTTTCAAGACGGGCATTCATCGCGGCCTTCTCTACCGCACGGCTGACGAGGGGAATAATCTTGTTATTGTCGTCTCCTTTGGTGATATAGTCGAAAGCCCCGTTCTTGATGGCTTGTACGCCATCGGGGATATTGCCGTGAGCCGTCAGGAGAATGACCTCCACATTAGGCGCAGCTTTCTTGATAGCCAGCACCAGATCCACCCCGTTCCCGTCGGGCAGGAAAACATCACACAAAGCTACATCGGGGCTTTGCAATTCCAACTGTTTCAGGGCAGCCCTGCAATCACCAGCCTGACAGACTTCATATCCCTCCAACTCCATCATACGCGCCAAAAGGGTACGGATTTGCATCTCATCATCAACGATTAAAATCTTACTCATATATCTTATTCGGATAAGTGTTTAAACTGATAATGCTAAAAACAGGGTGTGCAAATATAAAGCTTTTCCCGAATACGAGCGGCACATCTTTTGAACTTTTATAGTAGAGAGCCTGAAAGCCCCGTAACTGATTTCATAGCTTAACTCCATTAGTACAAGGAGATAAGGGCAGAAAAGAGAGAACAGGCAGCGGGGAGTTTCCTTTCCATTTTGATAAAACCATTCTGAAATGGCAAGGAGGCTTCACAAGAAGATTGGATTAATAACTTAAAAAAGAAGAATATGGAAATCTACAAATTCGATGGAAACGCAACCGCATCCGTAAAAGGTATACAACATGTGGCAAAACTGATTCAAGACAATACGTCTAAAATAGTCGTACTGTCCGCTCCCAAAGATGTCACCAAACATTTGGGCGAGGTAGCCGCCAACTTCTTCAACCGGAACATAGAGGAAGCACACGACAAAATAACCCGGCTGGAATTCCAGTTCATTGACTTTGCCAATGAACTACTTACGGACGACACTATCAAGCACAAAGCCATCCGGGGCATTCTCGACTGTTTCCAGGCAATATGGAAATACAGCATGGAGCCTTTCTACGCTACCGACGAAAAGGAAATCCTGGCACAAGGCGAGTTACTGACATCCACCTTACTGGGATTCTACTTGCAGGAACAGGGAGTGGACAACAGCGTGATTTGTGCCTTCGACTTCATACGCACCGGCATGAACGGGGAAGCGGATGAGGAATATATCAGCCGGAAGGTGAAAGAAATATGTAAATCATACCCCGATACGCATCTGTTTCTCACACAGGGAAGCATTTGCAGGAATGCCTTTGGTGAGACCGATTATCTGAAACAAGGCGGAAGCGACTACACCGCCGCCCTGATAGGGACAGCCATACAGGCGGAGGAAATACGGATATGGACAGATGTCGATATACACAGCAACGACACACTGGTAGTGAAAGATGCCGACACGATAAAGAACCTGAGTTTCAGTGAAGCCGAACGGCTCATCTACTTCAATCCCCAGATACTGCACCCGCTTTGTCTGGCTACGGCATGGAAAGAGAATATTCCCATCCGTTTGCTCAACCCGGTGAACCCGGCATCAGAAGGGACTTATATATCCGCCAACAGATTGAACGGGGACATGGTGAAGGCAGTCGCCACCAAAGATTCTATCACATACATCCGGTTCGAATCGAACCACACGCTCCGGCCTTATATGTTCATCAGCAAGATTTTCGATATCTTCGCCAAATACAAGACGATGCCCTGTCTGTTGACTTCATCCAACGATAACATATCCGTAGCCACGGATGACGGGAACTTCCTTTCGCTCATCCTGCGGGAACTGAATAAGTATGCCCGGATATGGGTGGAAGATAAGATGAGTATCATTTCTGTGGTAGGAAACATGAAGTCATCGTGCATCGAAACCGAAGCGCGGATTATGGATGCGTTGAAGAATATTCCGCTGAAGATGATTTCTTACGGAAGTGATGAGAATGATGTGTCGCTGGTGGTCAAGGCAACGGACAAGGCGGAAGCACTCCGGTTGCTCGACGAGAAGTTGCTGAAGAAGGAGTGGCTTAAGAAGGCGTCTTGAATATATTCTCTATATAACCTGTTGGCGGAATTAATTCATAATTGTGCAGAAAGAAATCAACCCGCACCTAAAAGAAATTATTCCGTATTTCTTTCGCAATATAGCGCCCCATCAACTCCTGCCCTTCTTTATCGGGATGTAAGCCATCGCGCAGATAGCGTCCCCTGCCCGAAGGCTGTTCGAATTTCCCGGTTATACCGCTATTAGAGTAGCAATCTATCAGTTGCACGGAGAGAGCGCGGCAGATTTCACGCAGAATGGCAATCTTCTCCAGATTACGTTCATTGCGGGTTACATCACCGGTTTGAATAGGGGTACAAACAAAAACACGACATTTGGGATAATGCTCCAGAATGGTCTGTATGGCCCAGCGGGCACCGCCTGCCATAGTGGTAACGTCCACCTCTGCAAGAGTCTTACCTTTCAAGGCTTCTTCGGCAGAGCCTAAATCCTTGTCGTTCGTCCCCATAGAGAAGACAAAGACATCGGGAGCCGGGTATTGCCCGCTCTCCACCTCGGCAATGAATTTCTGGATATGGACTTTGGAGACATTGTTATGGCGCATTTGCAATTCACGCCCGTCTTCGGTAGGCCGCCAGCCACCGGATATTCCGGCAAAACCGGCACTTCCGTAATCCTGGGTATCGGTATGGCACGCCCACGTTGCAGAACCTACCGCTACATTATGATGGGTGGCAAATCCAAGTAGATCGACCACCGTCTTCGACCATTGTTCACCCGCCGTGATGCTGTTCCCATCACAACCGAAATTCATCTTACTGAAATCAGGATAAAGGGATTGCGCTTGCAACGCAATCCCTATCCACAACACAACACAAAGTCCAATCAATCTTCTCATTCCAAACATCTAAAATACTTATGAAATAACCTCTAAACCACTTATGAAAAACGTTCCATTATCTCCATGCACATACGTCCGTTATGATACGGGCATTTCCAGAATCCGGCCTTGTCATCCTCAGTATTCACTGTGCCGTCGGCACGCACGCTCCAATGCCATTCGCCGTTCTTCTTATCTATCAGATGCCTCTTGATGAAGTCCCAGCAACGAAATGCTTTCTGCAATGCCACTTCATCTTCAAAATGTTGGTAAAGATTAACGTGTCCCACCACATTCTCTGCCTGCACCCACCAATGGCGATCGGTATCGGTCTTCTGTCTATCCGGGAAAGTCTCATAAATCATGGCACCGTCAGGCGTCAATCCTTCACCGGCGGCAGCGGCGATAAACTCAACCAGCGGTTCCACTTTTTCCAGTAAAGTCTTATCAGCCAGTATCAAAGCGGCTTCATGTATCAGCCAGGAAGCTTCTATATCGTGTCCGTAGGAAACAATGCGATACTTACTCCGCCAATTGTCATCGAAGAACAATTCCAGATGTCCAGTCTCAGGATTAAGAATCCGGTCCGTGAATAGTTCTATCAGGTTGCGGAGTTGCTTCTTGAGGCGATCGTCCTTCCATACACGGTACAGATTGGTATAGGGCTCCAGGATATGCAAGTGGGTGTTCATGGTCTTACGTTCGTTCTCATCTTTATCGCTAAGACGCATATCGGCAATCTCTCCCCACTGGCGGGTAAGAGCCTCACAATAGCCATTCTTCACAGAGTCGAAGCTATGCTTTTCGATATCCTCGAACAGGCGGACGGCATATTCCAAAGCCTCAGCATCACCCGTGGCACGATGATATTCGCTCAGCCCGTAGATGGCAAAGCCGATGGCATAGATTTGCTTCTTCGTATCTAATGGGCGGCCTTCGCAATCGAGCGACCAGTAGACACCGCCGAACTCGCGGTCATAAAAATGATCTATCACATAACGTTTGGCACGCGTTGCCGCAGACAAGTATTCTTCCTTCTTCAGCAAACGATAGGCTGCCGAGAAAGTCCAGAGAATACGGGCATTCAATACAGCACCCTTTTCTGTTTCCGGCATCAGGATTCCGGTTCCCGTGATGCGGCCATAGAAGCCACCGTTCGCTTCATCCGTCATCCGGTTCATCCAGAAGGGAAGAATGTTGGCTGTCAACTCTTCTTCCATCTCTTTTCGCATATTCTTGACGTCCATAAAAAATCGTATTAGTTTATATTTTGAACCCGTTTGGGAAATGAAAGTCAAGCCATCCCCTTCGCTCGTATGGGTTTCAGCTTCTCGTTAATCTCCTCCACGCGCTTCTTCGTCAACGGATAGAAGTATACGACCACCATAGCCAGCACTGCCACAGCAGCCGGTATCCAGCTCATAAGCAAGTTCAGACCAGTCAGCGCCTCCTCCGTTTGCACGGCACCCTCAGCCGTATTATAACCGAAGGATGCCAGTATCCACATCACAGCCGCCCCGCCCATAGCGCCGCCAAACTTCTGCGCCATCGACGAAGATGAGAATATAAGCCCAGTCGAAGCCGTCCCGTCTTTCAGTTCGGCATAGTCCGAAACGTCGGCATACATACTCCATATCAACGGTGAAACGATACCCGTACAAATAGATATGACGATTTGCATAATCAGCATCATCCAGAAGCCCACCGGTGTGCAAGGCAGATAGAAGAACAGAATGCTCAATACCGCCAGTGCCGCCATCGTGGCGATATAGGTGGATTTCTTGCCCAGTCCGCGCGAAAGGGGAACTGCCAGCACCACGCCTATCATATTGGAAACCTCTCCCACACCCAGGAACAGCCCGGCATAAAACAGGATTGTAAAATCACCCAGGTTCAGGAATATACTGTCGCCTATGTAGTCTTTGAAGAAATAGGCAGCCGTAGCGCCACGCACCGTGTTGAACAAGTTGGAGCACAATGCCGCTCCGATAAGCAACCACCAAGGCACATTGGCAAGCAACGACTTGAAGTCCTTCCCGATGGAAACCGTAGATACGCTCTTCACGTACTCCCTCGTCATGCTGAAACAGAGCAGGAACACGACGAAACACAACGCAGCAATCACAATCATGGAATATTGCCAACTGACGGTCACCGAACCGGTCATCTCCCTGAACCACGTGCAAAGCGGCTCCCAGGCAAACAAGGCAATGAAACTACCACCGTATGCAAAGAACATCCGGTAGGAAGAGAACACCGTCTTCGTGTCCGAGTCATCCGTCATCACCCCCAGCATAGCCCCGTATGGAACATTGATAGCTGTATAAACCGTCATCATTAGAATGTAAGTGACGTATGCCCAGATGAGTTTCCCCGTAGGCCCGAAGTCGGGCGTGGTAAACATCAATATACCACAGACGGCAAACGGAAGAGAAATCCACAGCAGATAAGGACGGTATTTTCCCCATCGCGTATGGGTTCGGTCGGCAATGATGCCCATCATCGGGTCGGACACCGCATCCCAAATGCGCGTTACCAACAGCAGGACGCCCGTATCCGCCAGACTCAGCCCGTATATATTAGAATAGAATATAGGCAGATAATAGGAGAATATCTTCCAGAACATAGAGGAAGACATATCGCCAAAGCCATAACCAATTTTCTCTTTCAGTGTTGCCATACTATTAAATTAAAGATTTATAACCATCGATGCGCAAACTTTGCCACCGCGCCCACACACCCTTCTGAGCGGGGGATAAAGGCACAAAGATATTTATTTCCGCATGAGTTGCAAATTATTACCAATAAGTTTCTTCAGCGTCTCCACCGAAGCCGAAGAGGACAATCCGTCCACCGGCGTATTCATGCAGTAATCCACCAGCTTGTCCACCGTAGAAGTGGCTACGTGCATCCGCGTGTCCGACGAGGCATAATAGATGAACACCTTACCGTCTTCATCCGCAATCCAGCCGTTGGTGAAGAGCACATTGCTTACGTCACCGATACGTTCTTCTCCCTCAGGAGCCATGAAGTAACCGCCTGGGGTGGCTATCAGGCGTGTAGGATCGTCAAGGGCGGTCATATACATATAGAGCACATAACGCAGTCCGGCAGCGCAGGCACGCACCCCATGAGCCAGGTGCAACCAGCCTTTCTCCGTCTTTATCGGATGCGGGCCCTCACCGTTCTTTACCTCCTTGATGGTGTGGTAGTAGCGTTGGTCGATGATGGTTTCCTCTTTCACCTCCGCATGTGTCATGTCGTCTACCAAGGCCCAGCCTATGCCGCCGCCGCTTCCGGCATCAATAAATCCATCCTGCGGACGGGTATAAAGGGCATATTTGCCATCTACAAATTCGGGATGAAGCACCACATTACGTTGTTGACTCTTAGTCTTCAGGTCGGGCAGACGCTCCCAAGTCTTCAAATCACGGGTACGTGCAATGCCTGCCGTAGCCGTTGCCGAGGATAAATCGCCCACGGGGGCATTGTCATCATGACGCTCGGCACAGAAGATACCATAAATCCATCCGTCTTCATGGGCAGTGAGGCGCATGTCATAGACATTGGTAGCCGGTATCACATCTTCGGGCATCGTGACGGGATAATCCCAGAAGCGGAAGTTATCCACACCGTTAGGACTTTCCGCCACGGCAAAGAACGACTTACGGTCGGCCCCTTCCATGCGCAGCAACAGCAGGTATTTGCCATTCCACTTGATGGCGCCGGAGTTGAGCGCGGCATTCATGCCGATACGTTCCATCAGGTAGGGATTGGACGCTGCATCCAAGTCGTAGCGCCAGAAAACAGGCGTATGGGCAGCCGTCACCACCGGATATTTATAACGTGTAAATATGCCGTTGCCACCTTTCACCGGTTCATTCTTTCTCGTGATCAACTCCTCGTGTTCCTGAAAGAGTCTTGATACCTTATCATTAAAAGTTTCCATATTCGTTGTTTATCTTATTTATACAAAGAGTTTACGTCTGTCGCAAAAAGGGTCTTGGGATGATTATAGAATGTTACGAAATCTTCGGCTGACGCCTGTCCGGGATAGGGGGCATAGAAATGCGTGACACGTTCGCGGGCATTGCGCCACACCAGGACGTAGGCTATCGGATACTCTCCAATGGCCGGCAACAGGGTTTCAGTCCACCATTTCGGATCGGGGATGCCTTCGTAGCCCGTCTCGGTGATGGCAATCACTTTATCGTGCGTCCGGCCTATACTGTCTACGATAGCCAGACTTTTGCCCACATTCGCCAGATAAGAAGGGCGGTCGAACTGATAGGTATCGAAACCGATTACATCTATTAGGTCGTCACCGGGATAGCGTTTCAGATACTGTGCCGTATCTTGCGGTTCACTGCCGGGGGAATAAGCATACAGGGCATTGTCCACTCCATCACCCCGGAGGATGTCCACCGTCATGTGCCAGAGGGCTTTGTATTCTTCAGGCGTACAGAGCTTCTCTCCCCACCAGAACCAGCTGCCCGTATGTTCGTGCCACGGGCGGAAGAGTACCGGGACTTTCACTCCGTCTTCCGTTTGCAGGGAGTTGATGAAAGCCGATACTTTACTTACCCAGCCTGCAAACTTCTCATGATTGGCTCCGCCGGGCAGAATGGACTTCACCACCGTCGTATCTGACACATCCCAGGAGTCTCCCCCTGTCAGTGGATTGCGCAGATGCCAGCTAAGAGAGGACAGCCCTCCTCTTTTATATTGGTTCAATATCTCTCTTCTGATTTTGCTGAACGGCACTTTGTCCAGGCTCAACGTATCGCCCAGTTCCAAATGTCCCAGGTCGAAGCTGATGACTGCGGGATAGTCTCCACAGACGCTCTTTACATCGGAACGCCCTTCATCGCCTTCCCAGCCGATGCCATAGTTGGTGTCGTCATGATGGCCGAACATGAAGCCACGGGATGATACTTTTTTAAGATTAGCGAGCAGGTTCTCGGTCTCGGGGGTACGCACCGGAGTTTCTTCACTCGGCCGTGTCTTCTGGGTAGGGCCACAGGCGGCAAAAGCCATCATGACCGATGCAATCGTTAATAATCTAAGGTCTTTCATATTCATATCTCTACTCTTTTTCTATTTGCGAAGATAGCGGATTTGTCACAGACATACTGATACAATTTTATCATTTCACAGCACTTATCCTATAAAAAAAGAGACTTCACCAGCTTGTGATAAAGCCTCTTTATTCATAAGATTCCAGCTATAAACAATCCGTTATTCCATCGAAGGCACCTGGTCACGAGTTATAACATAACTCTGTTCCATAGCATCCTTCCACCAGGCTTCATCGGCATGTACTATCGGGGTTCCATCTTCTTCCTCACCATCATACCAAGGCATAAACCAAGACCAGCGTGCACCGGCAGCCCATTGCTCGGAGATTTTACCTACCGAACCACACTCACTCAGCGTAATCATCTTGTTGCCGTATGTAGCCGAAATAGCCACATATCGCGATGCGCAAGTTTCCACATCCTTCGAGTAGATATCACTTCCGATAATATCCACATACTGGTCGCCCGGGTACCAATCTTCATCACCGGTTTCAGCGGTCCATACCCAGATGAGGTTGTCCAACCCCTGCGCCTTGAAGTAATCGAACATAGCAATCCAGATGGCCTTGAAGCTGGTAGCATCTTTTCCCCACCAAAACCACTTGCCCGCCGCTTCATGAAGCGGACGCCACAGTACAGGTATGTCGGCTTCTTTTAGCAGTTTCAGATAACCTGCCACACTGGCAAGGTCTTGCACAAAGAATTTATTTTCCCAAGTACCTTCTATCAAGGCATTGGATGCATCAAAGTTGGTTTCATCTTTATAGAAAGCATATCCGGTTCCAAGGTCAGGAACGCCAGTGATACCTTCGCCTTCCAGATAGATGCCAGTAGCCACGTAGTGGTGACCGCCTACAATCAATCCGTTTTCCTTCAGTACCGTAAGGATGTCCTCGGTAATGGGCATGGTGAAATCACCCGTAATGTCGAAGTATTCGTATTCGGGAGTGATTCCTGCCCATGTGCTTCCATGCTTAAAGGCAGCTTGTGCACCCTCTTCTACATCTTTCACAGCCACACGCACCACGTCACCCACTTTGGCAGTGGCAAAGATAGCTTTGGCGGCATCATTATTCAGTTGCACAGATTGACTCCAGTCGGCAGGCATATCCCGTTCGCCGCTCCATAATGTGATGTAGTCGGCAGGAGCTTCCTTGGGCACGTTCCAGTGCCACATACACGACACGATACCATTTTTGTCCGCCCATTCCTTTACGGGAGTGATGTCGCCATAGTTTATCCAGTTGGCACCTGCCACCGACCATGCCAGATGACCATAGTCGAAGGTATTGATGGCAGGATATTTGCCCGTCCATTGATAGACGCGTTCGGACATGTCTGTATTCCACGACTCTTTGGCCATCATGCCTGAGAGCGATTTGGTTTCGTAGTTGGCAAGCAGATAGTCATAGAGCTTCATAGCTTTGGCCGAAGTAGCCATTACCGGTGTCTTATCCAAAGCAACGGTAGTAAACTGAAGAGACACTGCCGGAGCAGGCACCTTGTTCGGTCCCAACACTACGCCTTCGGGAATAGAGAGCGTACAAGCTGTTTCGCGCCCGGGCACATTCACAGTCAGTGTCAGTACGTTACTCGATCCATATACGTCAGCACTGATCAGCGTGCCGCCGGTAAATGAAATCTTATCCAAGTCTTTCGTAGCAAAAAACACGTTCTTGTCATACTTCACCTCAATGGTGATTTCGCCCCTCTTTACCTTGGCGGCATTCGCCTCCGGAGTGGTGGACACCAGTACTGGTGCCTCCACTTCGGGAATGGTATATTTCGCATCGGTATCGGTGCAGGCCACAAGTCCGAAAGTTGCTGCCGCAAACAGGGCAGCACATATCTTATTCATTTTCATAATCTACTACATTTTTATGTTTGAGAGAGGAAAAGGGGTATCAGAAAGAGACATCTTTTCCTCCCTTTAAGAATTGCATTCTATTCAATGGTAACTTTTGTAAGTGTACAACCCGTGCCTTGCACAATAAAACTATATCCCCAGTCTATAAGAGTCGTCAATTTGGTAGCCAAGTCATCATCTACAGAAATAGCAATCACTCCACTGGCATCGGGTACCAGTTCCGCGCCATCAAACAAACCACCCCAATGACCATCGAACAATTTCACTTTACTGTCAGCATCATACACATCGAAATAGAGCCTCAACGTCATACCTGCCTTCAGTCCGGCATCCACAAACATGGTGTTAGGTTTCATCTCATGATTCACTGACCAAGCTGCCATATCAAGGCTACCTTTCCACACAGCAGTTTCCAAGCTGATATGTTCTGTTAAGGTAATCTTGCCAATGATGTAATTGCAACCGGTCATAACCAGCCCACCATTATTAACCAATTCATCTATCATTTCCTGAGTCAACGTAAGCGTATAGCTTTTAGCACCGGCTTCAAGTGAAATATCTCCACCACTGCCAGGCAATGCAGCCCAAGAACCATTACCAAAACGCATTTGCCAATAATCAGCAGTCTCATATTCAACGAAATGAATTGTTAAGTCTGTTCCGGCAGTCACCGTAGACCAGTCATAGCCACCCCAGGAAAGATCGGACATGCCTCCCCAAGAACCTACATCACCAACACCCGTCCAGATGACGGTTGTAATCTCAGTCGCCGGAACGAAATCAATGCTATAATCAATCGTGCCGTTAGAAGAAATCAATGTTACCTTAGTCCCTTTACCAGCTGCCTGCGGAATACTTATATAGAGTTTATCACCGTTGATGATATACTGAACATTCTGGCTATTTATCTGAACACCTGTCAGTTTATCACCATTTGCGACCCCAATCTCGAATATCTCGCCACCTTTCAACTCCGTTTCTTCACCCGGCAATACAGGGATGTAGCAGAACTCGGGAGCATTAATAGTAAGTTTTCCCGTTTCAACACTCTCTCCATTTGCCATCACCAATGTCAATACACCGGATTCCGTGCCCATAGTAGGCATCTCTACAGTCAGTTCTGTCGCAGAAGCCGGAATAACTTCCACTTCGGCACCACCGGTATAAACCACCTTAGCTACTAAGTCAAGATTCTTACCTTGAATAGTTACATCACCACCCAAAGAAACGGCATCATTGGCAAATGACATGAATTCAGGTTTCAGAGTAGTAATAGCCACCGGTACGGAAGTACCACTTGCCGTGTTCAGCAGCAACTCACCACTGATGGCAGCAGCAGGCATCGCTACTTTCACCTCGGTAGCACTCTTCGAAGCAGGCTCTACAGCCTCTTCCATACCCGGGAAAGTAATGGTAGTCACCAGTTCCATATTGACACCCGTCAATGTAATCACATCACCGCCACGCAATCCGTCAGACGGAGTTGCTACTACCTTTTCAGGCAGTGCCATGCCAATGTTGGCAATAGCTACCTCCACACCCGAAGCGGGAATCATCACAACAGCTCCATCCGTTGCATTTTCCGGTAATATAAATGTGATGGTTTCTTCACCTCCTTCAGATTTATCGTATGCAAATTTCACTTCTTCACCATTTGGCATCTTCACCGTATTTACCAAATCAAGGTCTTTACCCTTCACTACAATTTCATCACTCGGTTTCTTTGCAGTCAGGTCAAGCGGTGCTTCCACAGAAGGCAGAATAATAACAATTCCCTCCACTTGTATCAGGTTACGCAAAGCATCGGAATCATCGGAAGAAGCATCAGCTAAAGTCACGTCACCTGTCTTTGCTTCCATTGGAACTTTCACCTGAATTTCCTGGCGTGAGTGTGCGATGAAATCAGCCTCACCTACCGGTAACTCTTCAAAGAAGATCACCTCTTTGATAAGATTCAGATATTCACCCTTGATGACAAGTACTTCGCCAGGTTTCACCGGATTAGGTGTAATCGTCTCCACACCGATAGGCTCGGTATAAGTAATCTTAGTCTTTGTAGTAATCTCTCCCGTAGGTGTTTTCAGAGTAACATACCCTACTTCAGCCGTTTGAGGAACGGTTACGCGTATCTCATTCGCACTGATTACTTCTATATCAGTAATCTCCCCGCATCCGGGAATAGATACAGATTGTATCTTATCCATTCCGCTACCCAGGAAGCGGAGTACACCGCCACGGGCTACAGGACTGGGACCAAACACATTCAAGCTGATACCACCTTTATATTGGTTAGTATCTTCTTCATCTCCATCATCGCAGGCCGAAAATGACAAGCAACCCAAGAGTATGAGGCACATCATCCAAAGTGCCGAAAGTTTATATGTCTTGTTCATATCTATAGTATCTTTAAAGGTTATTTATTGGGAACCGCACGGATATTATCGATTTTGATAATCGGCGTACACTCTGTACCATTCACACCTCCGCCTACAACGAAGAATGTCAGACTGGCAAAATCTCCCGGTGAACTGGGAACACTTTCAGCCGCTGCACCTAAACGGTCGAGAGTAAAGTTGGAAATAGGTACGGTTACAGTTACCCATTTATCACCGGTATCGTAAGAGCCGGTATCCATCCAAGGGCGGTACAACGCACGACCGTATGCCCCTAAACCATCTTCTCCATTAAAGACCTTGGCATTGGCTCCTGCAACAACCCCGTCAAATCCTTCTATAGGATTACCACTCAGCGTCACCTTGTCATAACCTGCAAAACAAATCTGCATAGCACCCGCACTCCACGGATTAGACGTAGGAATATACATCTCGAACTTCAAGGCCATATTAGCAAAATCTGTAAAATCTACCAGATTATGCAATGCAATACCATCACCCGATGTCACATTCTGCGGACTATCCCACGAACCACACCAATATTCGAATGCAAATACACCGTCGTTCCAACCACCGTCCACACTCATTTTTGATGTACCGTCACCCAACTGGACAAAGTTGCCCGTAAGTGAGGTTTCATCCGTCTTGATTTCTCTTTCGTGCCAACCGTGATTACCCAAACCAGTCTTTCCGTCAAAGTCGAACATAAGGCCACGCGAATCGAGATAGTGGAACGTAGAAGTACTCTCGCCATAAATAGACGCTACACGAATAGAGCCCTCTGTATCACATTCGGGCATTCTGAAAGTGATAGTGCTATTAGTGAGCTTTGTAAACGTGGTAAGTTGTTTACCATCTGGAAGAATAACAGTAAGCGGCACATTAGGATCATCAATGAAGTAATTTCCATAAAGAGTCACTTCACTTCCGGCAGTAGCGTATTCACATGACATAGAAGCTATCATTGGCTTGGGAACGATCACATGGAAAGCATATTCTACCGTATCCTGCGAGGCAGTCACCATATAAATTTTGTCACTCACTTCTTCAGGTATATTGTCAGGTATCTGTACAATCATAGTATGAGATGTGATATAACTGGTATTCAACTGTGCCTTTTGATCATTAAAATAGAGTTCCTTGATACTTGTAAGGTTATCACCCACAAGGCAAATAACAGATTTCAGACTTGCCTCCACAATAAGCGAATCCGACTGTGCCAAATAAGGCATACGTATATAACTCACCTGGGGCAGCCCACCGGTAAGCTCAAACTTATCAGGCTGGTCCTCACATGAAGTAAACATTCCCGCAATCAGCAGCAGACTTACTACCAACCCTTTGAAATATATATTCATTTTCATATTCATTACTGTTTAACTGATTAATAAACAAACTCCGTTCTTACATCCACGTGTTGAGCCTCATCCAGCAAATGGGGATTATACACCACATCTTCGTCAGGAAGGGGGAGTTTGAAAATAGATGCCGTCACATTAGGTTTCGGAGTATTAGTCTCATAGTACATGGTAGATTCATCTACGTTCCATACATTATTCATCTTATACTCTTTGTAGAGATCGGGTAATCCATAGTAACCGTTACGGCGTTGCGCTTTAATGATATCCATTGCTTTATTTACATCGTAATAAGACATACGAACAAGGTCGAACCAATAGTCACCTTCAAAGGCCATTTCTAAACGACGTTCCTTCAAAACCTGGTCAAGAGTGATACTGGAAGGTCTTTCGTAAGCAGATACAGCACGCTGGCGAACTTTATAAAAAGCGTCAATGGCACTTGCATCCGTAGTAGAATTGTTGTTACCGATTACAGCCTCGGCATAAACCAGATATATATCCGCCAGACGGAGCACATGAGTACTCAACGAGCTGCATTGTTGTCCCGGACTGATACCGAACGTCTTGATATGGTCGTTTGTATTTCCATAAAGATGCTTAGCGATATTGGCACCGGTGCCCGACTGCAAACCGTCATTAGAACCAGGTGCATATTCCTTATCATAAAGAAAATCCAGATAATTGAATCCTCCCTTGTCCTGCCACCAATAACTATACTTATCACCAGCCATCATCATTGTGGCTTTGCGGCGGGCATCACTCTGGTTCCGCTGAGTAGGATTATCAAGCGGAGAAACATTGAACGCATCCTGCAAGTCAACAGAAGGTGCAGTCCAATCACCCCAACAATTATAAGTTTCAAAGCCCTTCATGGCAAGTTCCGAAGTCAGACAGTTTCCACAGGTATAATTATTTTGTTCAGCAGTCCAGCGCCAGCCAAACAAGCTCTCATCACAAAAATCATTTTCTCCTTTGAAAATATCCTCATAATTAGCCATCAGCTGTTTACCTGAATTATTGATGACATCTTTAGCATAATTGGCAGCCTTAGCCAGGTCATCTGCATCCCGTTGTCCGTTTCCGTTGGCGTTGATTCCGGATTTTGTCAGGTAAACTTTGGCCAGCAATCCTTTGGCAGCCCATCGGTCTATACGCCCGGCTTGATTTTCCTCCGGCAGTAATTCAATGGCCTTTTCCAAGGTCATAATGATATATTCATAAATGTCGGCAGCTTTCACTTTATATTTTTCATTGTAGTTGCCTGCCGCTATTTCCGAACTGTTATCATGAACGATTGGCACTTCACCGAAAATACGTACCAGATAAAAATAAGCCATCGCCTTCCAGGCCAGACATTCGCCCATAGCGGTATTCTTCACACTTTCAGAAGCATTGGCCGTTTTCAATCGGTTATAAATGGTATTAGCCTGCGCATTGACAGCCCACAATGAGTTAGATGTACTTTTCATATCTTCATCACTGCCGTTTACCGTAAAATTGGCATAAGGGCTTCCACCCAAAAGTAAGTTACCCGACAATGCCTCAGGAATCTTATAATATCCACGACTCAAAAAGTCGTACCACGGTGAATTGTAAAGTGTATTGACACTTACTTTGGTCTGGGCATCATTCTGGAAATAGTTGCCATCGTTGTAACTATCCTCATTGGGTCTGTCAAGGAAATCCTCGCACGATACGAAGGATAATCCCAGTATCGCTCCCATTGCTATATATTTAAGTTTTGATACTTTCATGTGTTATTCTATTTAAACGGTTAAAAAGAGAGATTCAAACCAAAGGAATAAGTAGTAGGTGAAGGATAACGTCCAAAGTCCACACCATATACATTCGGAGACATTGTACTGACACCTATCTCGGGGTCATAGCCGTCATAGCCTGTAATGGTCAGCAGATTCTGAATGTTACAGTAAACACGCAGATTCTCTATACCACACTTGCTCATCCACTTTTTAGGGAAGGTATAACCCAACGAAATATTCTTCAGACGAATGTAAGAACCGTCTTCCACATAACGGTCACTGATACGGTCGTTATCGTTAGGATCACCGATAATAGCACGCGGTAAAGAAGCATTCGGATTGGCAACACGTACATTCTCCACATGATTGTACCACTTCGTACCGTCGGTATATACAATAGAAGGATCAATCGGTTCCAGTTGGGCACGTTTCAAAACATCAGCATGCTGATTGGCCCAAGGAGAACTCATGGTAGTCAGATTGCGTTTAGTAAGATTCATCACTTTATTGCCATAACTTCCGTTGATAAAAATACTCAGGTCGAAGCCTTTATAGCGGAACGTATTGTTCCACCCGAATGTGAACTTAGGCATGGGTGAACCGATATTGGTACGGTCATTCTCGTTTATCACACCATCACCATTCAGGTCTTTGTATTTAATATCACCCACATATACAGTATTAGCACCATCAAACACTCCATTCGCCGGATATTTCACAGGTTTGGGTGAAGTTTGCAAATCGGCAAGATCCTGATAAATACCATCTGTCACATATCCATAAAAAGAGTAGAGACTTTCGCCTGTATCAGAAAGGCTTACCAATGTACTTCCCCATTGCGCATACCCCATAATGGCCGAACTGGCTGTACCGTTCAAGGCTATCAACTTATTCTTATTCCAAGAAATCTGGAATTCCGAGTCCCACTGGAAATTGCCAATCAACGGGTGAGTATTCAGCGTCAACTCTAATCCAGTATTACGGATGTGTCCGTAGTTACCCATCGGTGCTCGCAGTTTAGAGTTATCATTGCCCGAGGTACCCATGTAAGTAGGCATCTGCAAATCCATCAGCATATCCTTGGATTCCTTTTGATACCAATCGAGAGTTACATTAATTCTATCATTGAGGAAACCGAGGTCAAGTCCCAGATTTATCTGTTCTTGTTTCTCCCATTTCACATCCAGATTAGGAATATTCTGCGGACGGTAACCAGCTCCAAGCGAGGTATACACCTGTTGCATATTCACACCCCACACATAAGAATTAATACTGGAATTACCAGTCTGCCCCCAACCGGCACGTAATTTACCATTGCTGATCCATTTGATATTCTTCATGAACTTCTCGTTAGTAAAGCGCCAAGACAGAGCGAAAGAGTGAAATCCTGCCCAACGATTGTTCGGGCCGAAGTTTGAGGAACCGTCGTAACGGTAAGTATAGGTAGCATTGTAACGGTTGTCATAGCTATAAGTCCAGCGGGTAAAGAACGAAGCCATAGAACTACTGCCAAAACCAGCACCAATGGTTGGGGTATTAGTACCTAACATCGGATTATGTACAGCGTCGGAAGGCAGATTGGAGTTAGCGACTTTAGTATAGTCATATTTACTTTCCCAGCATTCCTGACCTATCATTGCACTTACAGAATGCTTCTCGGCAAACGTGTTATTATAAGTCACGTAGTTCTTCAACTGCCAGAAAGTATTGTTATTTTTCTGAATACTACTTTCATTAGCTTCTTTCCAGTTAGGCAAGTCTATGGCGTTGTTATACACTTCTGCCTTACTGTAACCAATATCATAACCTAGTTCCGCATGCCATGTCAAATTCTTGACTGGTGTCAGTTCTGCGTAAATATTACCTGAAAGCTTCTTGCGATTCAACATATTGTTGTGCTCCATAGCCTTGGCAATAGGGTTATGAATGCTGTAATTCTCGCGGGCAAAAGAGGCATAGTTTCCATCAATGTCATAAATAGGAGCCTCAGGTAAAGAAGTCAGAGCGAAACCGACAATACCTTCGGCACCATCAGCCAACTTTATGTCATCATTCGAATCGGCAAACGTAGCACTCAACCCCAATTTCAGCCATTTCTTCAACTGCGCATCTAAATTTACGCGTAAAGATAAACGATTGAAGTTAGAACCGATGATAGTACCTTCCTGATCCATATAACCGGCCGATACATAGTACTGGATTTTCTCCGTACCACCTTGTGCCGACACTTGATGTTGCTGTTGGAAAGCTGTCTGGAAAATGGCATCCTGCCAGTTGGTACCTACGCCCAACAAAGAAACATCACTATAATAAGGATCTTCTTTCACGCCCCCGAAGCCTGAGGCCACAAAATCATTATAATACCCTCCAAAGCCCCGGAGATTGAGCATATCCAAACGTTTTGTTTGACGACTTACAGCCATCATACCATCGTAAGAGAACTTGGCTTCACCGGCTCTACCTCTCTTAGTAGTAATCAGAACCACACCGTTCGCACCTTGTGCACCATAGATAGCTGTAGCAGAAGCATCTTTCAGAATCTCCATACTTAAGATGTCAGCGGGGTTAATGGTTGACAATGGGGAAATAGTAGACGTAGTACCATTGTCCAGCGCATCACCAAAGCCTAAAGAAGAACCGCTTGTACTTCCGCCTTGCACAATCACGCCATCTATCACATAAAGCGGTTCGGCATTAGAATTGATGGTGGCCTGTCCGCGTACACGGATAGAGGAAGCTGAACCTGGGGCACCCGAAGTCTGCACCGCCGTCACACCGGCTGCACGTCCCTGCAAAGACTGGTCAAGATTCGTAATAATCGAGCCTTTAATTTTATCTTCGCCCATAGATACCGAAGCACCGGAAAGGTCACTCTTTTTCATCGTACCGTAACCTACAACCACTACTTCATCCAGAAGTTCAGAGTCTTCTTTCATCACCACATTCACGACTTTTTGTCCCGGCTTCAAGGTAATTTCCTGTTGCTTATATCCGATACAGGAAATTACCAGTACATCTTTACCGGTCGGAACACTCACACTAAATTTTCCATTTACGTCCGCTATAGAACCGGTACCGGTTCCTTTTACCAGGACATTGGCGCCAATCAGAGGGGAACCATCCGTACCGTCAGTAATTGTACCGGTAACTGTGGTCTGTTGGGCCATCACATGACAGCTCAGGAAGAGCGTCATCAGAAACAACATAAAGTTCTTCATATTATAACTATTAGATTTAAAAAATTCAGTAAATCCTTCAATGCAAAGGTAGGTGATGTCGATAGCGCAAACAAGTATAATTTTATCAAGAGCTAATACTATATTGACAAAGCAATACTATCAGTTCACACCCCATAAGCATGTTCTCTTATTTATTTTATATTATCGGTATCTGTCATCTAAGGGAGCGTAGCCGAAGGATGACAAATGCCCGAAGGATTTATTTTGCCTGTAGTTCGTCACGGACCATCCGTCCCCATTCTTTCAAGTCCTTATCTTTCCAATTGCCTTCGGAAGAAGCGGACGGAAGAAGCATCGAACAAGTCTCATCCTTATCCGATACAGACCATGCAACCCAACTTATGGAACGCCGCTGCATCCAGTCCAGCCAGTTTTGCCATTCCTCCTTATTGATGGCACCGTCGCCACTGGCCTCCATACCGGCACATTCGGAAACAAAAATAGGAAGTCCCTTACCCAAAGCGTAGTCAGTGCGGTCGCGCAACCACTGTCCATGGGTATTAGCGTAGAAGTGGACAGTATACATTATATTATCATACCCCGTAATAGGGTCATCAGCCGCCAGATGAATATCTTGGTCCCAATGCGGGCAACCTACCAGAATAACAGCTTCCGGCTCTATGGCGCGAATCGTTTTGATAACTTCCACAGAATAAGCCTTCACCTGTTCCCAGCTATCATCCACCGGTTCATTGAATATCTCATAAATAACATTGGGGACACCTTTGTAGCGGGTTGCCATCTTAGCAAAGAAATCCTTTGCTTCTTCCTGGCGGATGCCATGACTATGCCAGTCAATAATCACGTAAACATCATTTTCAATAGCTGCATCCACCACTTTCTGCACACAGTCAATACCCATTTGCGGACGTTCCAGATAGGCAGTGTCCAGTTCTATCCCCATAGAAGCGCGAAGCACCTGCGCTCCCCAGTCTTCAGAAAGGTAAGCCACCGTGGAAGCATTATAAAAACGGGGCCAAAACTGATGCCAGCCATAACTAACCCCTTTCAATACCACTGTATCTCCTTTTTCATTCATCAACTGTGTACCGGTCACACACAAGCGAGGCAGTTGTTCCGCAACTTCTCCCGAACCATTTTTCTTCGACGTACCCATACCGCACCCGAACACTGCCGCCAGCATAAAGGCAGCCAATATACCTTTCCAAATATTCATCATCTTATTTCAGTTTTTCATTTTCAGCCTTAATAATCCCAACCGTAGTATCCGTCGCAAAAACAGAATTCAATCCTTGTTGCTCCTGTGCCGGATCACCCATATAATCATCTCCCTTCTCCCAATACACATGTCCGGGATTCTGTTCGGCAAAACCGCCCCACGCCCAGAAGTTACATCCGGCAAAGAGACCGCCGCTTTCGCGATCCCGGCGAATCAGGTCGAACACATAACCATAATATTCATCACGGGCTGTGGTAGGCACATCTTTAGAGAACCGGAAACCATCGCGCGGAAAGCCGAACTCCTCAAGCACGACAGGCTTCTTATACTTCCGTGCCACTACCATGTGATCATCAATATACCTCTTCGTTTTCTCTTTGGCTTGCGGAAGAAGTTCCGTCAAGCTGTCGGACTTCACCCACCCCCAGTTATAAGGCCAGATATGAATATTCAGATAATCGATATTCGGGTCGGAATGAATCTTCTCGTAAAGAGCGATATCCCCTTCACATCCCCATGCACCTTCGCTTCCGGAAGAGACCAGATGATTAGAGTCAAGCGACTTTATCTGTGACGCTACATCCGCCATCCATTGAGCAAAAGGTTCCTTGTTTTCGTCAGAAAAAGCGCGAGGCTCGTTGCCAATCTGCCAGGACATAAGCGTGGGATCATCCACATATTTTATCTGATTATACCTATTGGTTCTTGTGACGATATCCCTGACGTAATTGGCAAACAAGACCTTCGCGCTGTCCGATTGATGAAACTGTTTCACGTATTCCATATAGGCAGGCCAGCCGTCCACCGCAGGCACCACAGCCTTACCATGCCCCGACCACTGCAAGTATACGGAATAACCACCACTCCATTCCCAAGAGTTATTCAAATAAAGCACGGCAGTCATATCACGCTTGCGCAGTTCATTCATGAAATAATCCAGACCGGCTAAAATAGTATCATTATACACACCGGGCGCTATTTGCAAAGAAGGCTCCACACGGGTTTTCACACCATTTTCACCGTCCGCACCTACCAATACACGCAAGTTATTGATGCCGTTACTTTTCAGAAAGTCCAACTCTCTATGCAAGCGCTCACGATTACCACCTTCACCTTCTGAACCCAGGATAGCACCATACCAGAAGTTGGCACCTACATAGTAATAAGGTTTCCCGTTACGGATGAACTGTCCGTCCTCATTCACATATACAAACGGATTTTCAGCCGGCTTAGGGGTACATGCGCCCAGCAAGGAGATAAGAAGAGTCAATAAAAATAAGTGTCTCATACCATCAGTTTTTATTATTTACTTATTCCCATCTGTTTCCATATCCATGCCAGCCATTCATCCCATTGTTCCTGGTACCAATAATGCCCTGTTTCCAGATACGGATGAAGTTCTTTAGGAGAAGTCACCACATTGTAGGCAGCATACATGGAAGTCGGCGGACAAACATTATCATTATACCCCCAGCTGAACCATCCGGGCACGGTGAGGCAACGGGCAAAGTTTGCCGTATCGTAGTAACGCACCACTTTGAGTTCTTTTGCATCGGGTGCTCCATAATAATAGAAATAGTGAGGCCAGCCACAAGCACGCTTTTTGGTGTATGCTTCATGGTCGCACAGTGCCGGATGTACGGCAGCGTAAAAAGTGACACGCGAGTCAAGGGCAGCCGTCATCACGGACAGCGCTCCTCCCTGGCTGGAACCGGTTACTCCAAGAGCCTGCCCGTTATATTGCGGCAGTTCGCAGATGAAGTCGACGGCACGTAAAGCACCGATAATTACACGGTGATAATAGAAATTCTTCAAATCATTCCGGCAAAAAGTCCAGTAACAATTCAGCGCACCATTCATCAGATTATCATAGAATGACTGTTCCATTGTAACAGGAATGCCATGTATACCGACTTCTAAAGTGATAGCACCTTGTTCCGCCGTATAGACATCGCCCGCATAGGGACGAATACCGGCACCGGGCACACGCAACAGAGCGGGGTACCGGCCTTCCTTCTTCGGCATACAAAGAATGCCATAAAAACGGGAACCCCAACGGTCAGTCTGAAAGCTGACATGATACACATTCACCGTCGAGGTGCAACGTTCGGGAAGTAAAGTCATCAGCGGCTGGAGGGAAGTATGACGCGCTTCTTCCAACTCTTTCGCCCAGAAGTCACGGAAATCTGCAGGAAACTCCGTTACGGGTTGCAGTTGCTCGGGGGCATAGGCGGCAGTGGCAAGTCCTTCATATGTACGGCCGCCCACGTGAGCCGTCACTTTGCAACGCAGAAAACCGGGAGTTTTCATTGTTCCGTGCAAGGCCAGTTCGCCATTTTTCAACACCACACCTTTTCGGGTTTCAGTAGGATACATTTCCGGACCCAGTTCATAGTCTACCTTCACATCCGGTAAAACGTTCTGAGCTTTCAGTACTCGTACAGTGAATGTACATTTCTCATTCAGACGATAATTCCAATCGGTATGATCGGGAGAAACCACTACGCGGATTTCATTACCGCGTATCTGCGCCGTCGTGGCAAGCATGCACAACAGACATCCCAAAAGAAGTGATATTTTTTTCATGGTATAAAACTAAAGATTTATTCGTTGTCTGCAAAAGTACGTGGTTTCCAAGAAAAAGAATGATACAATATTATCATATCACAATCTTCTTCTTCCTGTAGTTTTCGCGGAATTCTTTCGGCGAACAATCTTTCTTCCGTTTGAACATCCGGTTGAAGTTGGAAAGATTATTGAAACCGCAGTCATAACAGATTTCGGCAATGGTACGGGTAGAGTCCACCAACAGACGAGTGGCAAACCCCAGACGGATATCAATGATATAGTCGGAAAGAGTCTTCCCCGTGCGCAACCGGAAGAAGCGGCTGAACGAAACGGGCGTCATACCTACCATATCCGCCAGCATATTCAGACGGATATCCTCCTGATAATGATCGGCAATGTACTTCTGCACCTTCTGTACTCTCCGGCTATCCGAGAATGTTTCTATCTTGGCGAACGAAGAACTGGACAACACTTTGGCATCGTCATACTGCGACAATTCATAAAGTATTCTCAGAAAATGCATCACCGCATAGAAGCCTTGTTCTTCCGAAGCCAGCCTGTCCAGCCAGTTATACACCTTCATGATAGCCTGCATCGGGAAGCTGATGCCGCACTGCGCTTTCTCCAGCATGTGCCGGATGCTGTCGAACTGGTTCTTATTCATGAAGTTCTTGAAAAACAAGTCTGACGAGAACTGGATAGTGATTTCACGTATCTCTTTCGAAGTGCATTCATGTTGCTCCCACACATGCTCCAATTCTTTACCGGTAATCAACACCAGGTCATAGTCCCCGATCACTTCGGTAGAATCGCCCACCACACGGCGGACACCGGCTGCATGTTCTGTAAAGTTCAGTTCAAACTCGGCATGGCAGTGAATAGGGTAAGTAAACTCCGTCTTACGACGGTCGGCGATATAAAAGCAATCGCGGTCGGACAAGGGAGTAATTTCCCTCATGATGTAGTTTGAGTTTTCCATATCGATTGGTTAAAAAAGTATCATGTCACAAATATAACCATTCTTTTTAATCACCGACTGGTAGAATTTGTTATATTATGGGGTAAGATTTGTTATATCGGCCAAAAGATAAGGTTATACCTGACCATAGGAAAGATATAACCTTACATAAAAGCAATCACCGATTCTATTAACTCTGTTTTTATTTCACGCAGAAAGTGTCCTTCAGCAAGTCTTTATCGTCGGAAGATGCACCCACCATCACGATAAACTCGCCCGGTTCCACAATCTTCTTCATTTTCTTATCATAAAAAGCCAGTTTGTCGGGAGTGATGCTGAATTTTACCACCCGGCTTTCACCGGCTTTCAACGGCACACGAGCAAAGTCTTTCAGTTCCTTCACCGGACGGGTGACACTGCTGAAACGGTCGCGAATATACAGCTGCACGATTTCCACTCCATCACGGTCGCCCGTATTGGTCACCTTCACACTGACATCTACCATACCATCTTTATTGATTTCCTTTTGTGCCAGTTGCAAGTCATCATATTTATAAGTGGTATAAGAAAGGCCGTAACCGAACGGATAAAGCGGAGTGCTCGGCTTGCCCGCCGCATACGGATGGAAATATTGCGACGGCTTATGGTTATAAATCATCTGCAACTGTCCTACGCTGTGAGGAATGGTGATAGCCAGTTTGGCCGACGGATTCACCTTGCCATAAAGAATTTCGGCTACCGCCTGACCGCCGCACATGCCCGGTGCCCATGCCTCCACGATTGCGGGAAGATTGTCGGCGGCCCACTGCACACCAAGCGGACGTCCGTTCACCAGAATAAGAATGGTCGGTTTGCCGGAAGCAGCGACTTTCTCTATGAGTTCGTTTTGCAGACCTACCAGGTCGATATCGGAGCGGTCGGTATCTTCACCGTCGGTACGGTCGTTCCAGCGGAAGCGCATCATGTACTCTCCCGCCACGACGATATTGAGGTCGGCAGTCCTGGCACGTGCGGCAGCTTCGGCCACCTTCTTCGGATCCATGTTGCGCGGGTCCCATCCCTGGTCTACAAAGTCGAATTGAGTATCGGGAGCAATCATTTTCAGTCCTTCGAGGATGGTCGTGACGTTCTCGTCTTTTTCAGGCGCACTCCAGTCACCCAGGATATTCTGGTCGTCGGCATTGATGCCGGTCACCATTATCTTTTTATATTTGGAAGCGTCCAAAGGAAGTACACCGTCATTCTTCAAGAGCACGATACCGTTTCGGGCGGCTTCAAGGGCAGTTGCACGGTGTTCGTCGCAGAGGCGTATCTTCATGGTTCCGGCTTCATCGGCATAGGGTTGTTCAAAAAGACCGAGGTGGAACTTGATATCAAGAATACGGCGCACAGACTCATCAATGCGGGACTCGGGGATGCGGCCTTCTTTCACCAGTTCCACTACCATCTCGTTCCAGTGAATGCCATGCATGTGCATATCCATACCTGCCATGATGGACTGATAGAATGCTTCTTTCAGATTTTCGGCAGTGGCGTGCAAGTCGTGGATATGTTCGATGTCCATCCAGTCGCTGACTACGAATCCGGGGAAGTTCCATTCGCCACGCAGAATATCCTGCATCAGCCATTCGTTGCTATGGCAAGGGATGCCGTTCAGTTCGTTGTGGGCAGTCATCAGTGACATGGCACCGGCCTTGACGCCCGCTTCGAAAGGCGGGAAGAAAACTTCGCGCAGAGTACGCTCGGACAGATCCGTAGGAGAACCGTTTGTTCCGTTGATGGGCTCGCTGCCACCAACAAAGTGTTTGATGCAGGCCAGTACATCTTCGCTACCGTTCAGATCGCCCTGATAACCTTTTACGGACTGCACACCCAGAAGTGTCACCAGATAAGGGTCTTCACCGTATGTCTCGCCTACACGTCCCCAGCGGGCATCGCGGGCTACTTCCACATTCGGATTAAACGTCCAATGCATGTTCATGGCACGCATTTCTTTTGCTGTCTGGCGGGCTATCCGGTAAGCCATCAGCGTATCGAAAGAACAAGCCAGGTTGATATTGGTGGGATATACCGTGTTATCGGGCGCATTGGCATTGCCATGGATGGCATCGATACCGAAGATAATAGGTATCTGCAAGCGGCTCTTCATGGCGAGTGATTGCAAATAGTTGGCTTCTTCGATAGTGAGCACATGCAGGAAAGAGCCTACCAGCCCTTCCTCCGTCCATTTCTCTATATCTTTCTCCGTGAAACCGGGATAGAAAGCATTTGCGGTATTGTTTTTCAATTCATCTTCACTCATCACGGCACTGTTGGCCTTGATGTGTTCTACGCCGACGAACTGATTCATCTGCCCTACTTTCTCCTCCAGGGTCATTCTTTTCAAGAGGTCTTCCACTCTGTCCTTCACGGGGGCGGAAGGATCTTTATATACTTCCGTCCTGTCTCCGCCGCAGGAACATAAATAAGCTCCGATTGCCATAGTTGCGATAATTTTCTTCATTATTATTAGGTTTTGATGCACCACAGATTAGGGAAGATATCTCTGATTATTAATAAATTAATTCTGTGCTAATCTGTGTAATCTGTGGTGAAATAATTCATTTCTGCACCGTTACACCGCAAAGATAGCGCTCTCTATGAATTTCCGGCAACAGTTTCTTATCCAATTGTAGTACAATTTGTTTCAAATCGAGGTATCAGTTGTATTCTTCATACTTTTGATGACCAAAACAAGCCTTTTCCGGAAGAATTGTATACTTTTGTACTTCGAATAATCTCTTAAAACCAATAACATGATAAACCCCATTTACTCTCCCGACAGCAACCGGTATGACAATGGTATGAAGTACCGCCGGTGCGGACGAAGCGGCATCCTGCTGCCCGAAATATCCTTAGGCTTATGGCACAACTTCGGCGACGTGAACACGCTGGCCAATTCCCAAGCGATGGCACATTACGCTTTTGACCAAGGCATCACCCATTTCGACCTTGCCAACAATTACGGCCCATCCTACGGTTCTGCCGAAGAAACCTTCGGAATGATAATGAAGAAGTCATTCCTCCCCTACCGGGACGAGCTGTTTATCTCCACCAAAGCCGGTCATGACATGTGGCCCGGCCCTTACGGTGAGTGGGGCTCCCGAAAATATCTGATGAACAGCCTCAACCAAAGTCTGAAACGGATGAACCTGGATTATGTAGACATCTTCTACTCACACCGCTACGACCCGGAAACTCCGTTGGAAGAAACCCTGCAAACCCTTGTTGACATTGTCCGCCAAGGCAAAGCCCTATACGTGGGCATCTCCAAATATCCGAAAGAGGCTGCCGAATTTGCTTACCGTTACCTCGAAGAAAGAGACGTACATTGTCTGCTTTATCAAGGAAGATATAATATGTTCAACCGGGAACCGGAAGAAGAAGGTATTTTGCTACAAGCCAAAGAAAACGGAACGGGTTTCATCGCTTTCTCACCACTGGCACAAGGATTGTTGACAAACCGCTACCTAAATGGTATCCCCGAAGATTCACGCATTGCCCGAGGCGGCTTCCTGAAAAAAGAAGCATTGACGGACGAAGTCCTGAACAAAATCAAAGCCCTCAACGAACTTGCCGTTCTCCGCGGACAGACTCTTGCCGAAATGGCTCTGGCATGGGTGCTGAAAGATGAGATGGTGACTTCCGTCATCATTGGTGCAAGCTCCGTAGCCCAGTTGAAAGACAATCTGGAAGCCATAAAGAACACTACTTTCACTACGGAAGAAATAGAGAAAATAAATCGGATATACAATCAGAAGTAACTTGTTGGCGGAATTAATCCGTTTCTGTAGCGGATATGAATGAAATGATGATTTATCAGTCCGCTTTTGATGGTCAGTAGTATCTGCCTCCTTTTTGTAGGGATATGAACATACTTTCCCCTCCTGATTCGCATGAATAATATAAGTTTCAGAGGTTAAGCCGCCACATCGCCACTTTTATCTCTTTTCGCTACGACGGTTAAGGTAAATTGTAGTAGATACTTATTCTTTCCACCATGGAGAAGGTTGCTTTCCATCACGGGGAAACTTTCTTTCCACCATGGTGGAAAGAAAGAAACTCCAGGATGGAAAGAATAAACGTTCGGATGGAAAAGGCTAACCGTTGGAAGGGAAAAAGCATAGGAATGCCTAAGAAAGGAATTAGCTATTGTATTTAGTTCATTTCTTATCCGGTTTGATTCTTTTCACCACAGAGGACGCAGAGTTTTTATACTTCTAATTCCGAGATAATCATAACCTCTGTGTCCTCTGTGGTGAAATAATTCATTTCTTCGAGCCACAATCCAGCAGTACTTTCCCACAAAAGAATACAAATTTAACATACCCCTCTCTGAACCTTTTATTTTTTATCTTGTTCATGTACCAAAAGCCTGAGGTACCAGGGCAGGATTTTTATATTTAACCTAAACATTATAAAAGTATGAAGAAATTAATTCCCCTATTATTGGTGGTCTTGACTTTCGCAGCCTGCGAAAAAGACCCTGACACGGATAAGCTGGACAACAAGTATCTGGTTTATACCAATTATGACACGAAAGCTGACTTCAAAGCTTTCCAAACGTACTACATGCCAGACAGCATCCTTATCATCGGTGACAAGAAAGAAGCTGAATACTGGAAAGATGAAAACGCCCAAGAGATTCTGAAAGCTTACGCAGCCAACATGACCAACCGTGGTTTTGTCCGTGTAGACGACCGTGACGATGCTAACCTCGGTTTGCAGGTCAGCTACATCAAGAGCACTTACTACTTCAATGATTATGGACAACCCGAATGGTGGTGGAACTATCCAGGCTACTGGGATGCACCTTACTGGGGTAACTGGGGCGGATGGTACTACCCGTATGCCGTAACCTATACTTACAGCACCGGTTCATTCATCACCGAACTCCTCAACCTGGAAGCTACTCAGGGCGAAAAAGAAAAACTGCCCGTACTTTGGACAAGTTATATGAGCGGATTGCTCAGCGGTTCCAGCGCAGTCAACACGAAGTTAGCGGTTGAAGGTGTAAACCAAGCTTTCACCCAATCCTCTTATCTGACTAATAAGTAGATAGTAGTTAGTAGATAGTAGTTAGTAGAAAGATGGTCCAGAAGTGGACTATCCGGGAACTTAAAAACAATAACAAATATGAAAACAATAAAATATATTTCCGTGAGAGTACTGGCAGTTGCCGCCCTGGCTCTCGTCTTCGCCATGCCGGCAAAGGCACAAATGACCGATAACGGTTATGCCAATATCGATTGGCAGTTCAACTTCCCCCTGAGCAACCACTTCGCTGACAAAGCCAGCGGATGGGGTATGAGTTTTGAAGGTGGTTATTACGTAACCCCGAACATTGCACTCGGTGCTTTCCTGGCTTACCACAGCAACCACGAATACTTCGGACGCCAGACACTGCCCGTAGGTGAAGGCGGTAGCATCAATACCGACCAGCAGCATACGCTGTTCCAGTTGCCTTTCGGTCTTGCCGGACGCTATACATTCGACCGTGGCAGTGCTTTCCAACCTTATGTTGGTTTGAAGGTTGGCCCTCAGTACGCTGAAATCAAATCTACTTTCAACGTTTACGAGGCTAATAAGAGTACTTGGGGGTTCTATGTATCACCGGAAATCGGTCTCAATATCTATCCCTGGGCTTACGGACCGGGTCTACACATCGCAGCTTACTACAGCTACGGTACCAACAAGGGTGACTTGTTCACTTACAGTGTAGACGGTTTGAGCAATTTCGGTCTGCGTCTGGGTATTGCATTCTAACATAATTTGCATTATAGCACAGATATAAGTTTGACTGGTATTAATTGATTGTTTCAAGACGTGTAAAAAAAAGGGAATAGCCGGCCGCGTGAGCGGAGGACTATTCCCTTCGTTTTTTATCAATTATACGAATCAGGGGGTGAAATTAACTCCTTCTTATACAGTTATGAATGAAACAGATGATTATTGCGTAGCTCAAGGCTGAAAGCCTTTCATCTTACAGCCCAGGGCATCGCCCTGGGAATTGAGTAATGTTTATCCCCGCGCCCTGTAAGGGCATAACAGCACACATCAGCTTTTGCCCTTACAGGGCGTAAGATTGTGGGGGACGATTCATTCCCAGGGCGATGCCCTGGGCTGTAAGATGAAAGCCTTTCAGGCTTAGGCTGCCATTTGCTTCATTTCTTATCAGTTATGAATCTGTTTCAACGCCTGATATACCGCCTCCTGTATCCGTGTACGAATATCCAGCCTCATCAGCTTCGTATTCCATACATCAGGATAAATACGATTGCAAAGGAAGACATAGACAAGACCGTTTGTCGGGTCCACCCAGGCACAAGTCCCCGTAAAGCCGGTATGCCCGTAGACTGTGGACGGTGCAGCGGCCGCACACGGACTCTTTGCAGGATTCTGACGGTCGGGCTTATCAAAGCCAAGACCACGACGGCTGATACGGGAAACGGTAGTAGTGAATACCCGGCAAGTTTCCGGACTCAGATAGCGTTTGCCATCCAGCTCACCACCGTTCAGCAACATCTGATAAATGCGCGCCACTTCCGTAGCATTAGAGAACAACCCGGCATTGCCCGACACACCACCCAGAAAAGCCGCAGACTCATCATGAACAAAACCCTGAAGAACCGTTTTCCGCAGGAACGGGTCAATGGCGGAAGGCACGATTTCAGCTTTCGGTATCGGCGTATGGTTGCCGGAAACGATACCGGCGTATGTACTACCCGCAGTAGCCGCACCTTGCAGCGGCAGGTATCCTGTACGCTTCAGCCCCATCGGTGCATAAAATTCCTGTTCAAGAAAAGCATCCATCGACATGCCCGTACGTGCCTCGACCACCTGTTGCAACAAGATGAAGCCGACGCAGCTATAACGATAACGGCGGTCGCGCAAAGGCGCTTTCACAATCTTCTGCCGATATTCTTCTTTAAAGGAACGGTTCAGCCACAGGCTATCGCTTACCTGCAATGTATGTTCCGCAGTGCGCACCTTGGACATCAAGCCCTCCCGGAACTTGAATTTCGGATTCGCCCAAGTACGGGTGCCTATCTGTACAGAATGCACCGCATCGGGTTTCGCCTTGAAAAGAGTTCCCGCATAACTATCTTCATCTATCGCTTCCTGATAGAACAGCAACGTAGACGGCAATCCGGATTCATGCAGCAATAACTGCCGGATGGTAATGTCTTTCTTATCCGTGTCCTGCAACCAGGGCAAATAGTCCGAAGCACGGTCCGTAAGGCTCAGACGACCTTTATCATACAACTTCATCACAGCAAGCAGCGTTGCTGTGGTCTTTGTCAGCGAAGCCAAGTCGTAAACATCCGTCGGCGATACGGGAAGCCCGGCACCGGGAACGTTCACCGCGACAGGAAGTTTATTGGCTGAAATGCCGACGGCTCCTCCCCAAGTATGTGTCCCGAAGGCTTTGTTATACATTTCCTTGCCATCTTTCAGCACCACAATCTGACAACCGGGATATGCACCTTCCTTAATACCTTCTTTCGCGATTTCATCGATACGCGCCAGCAAGCGGGAGTTTACCCCATGTTCATCAGGAATAAAGTGACGTGGGGTTTTCGGGGTAATAGCCAGACCGTCACCTGTTGCAAACAAATTGCCGATACTTGCCGAAAGATGACCGTCCGCTGTAGCGTCGGCATAAAGTATTCTGGCTACTTGCTCCTGTACATCGTCCATCGAAGAGTGAGCCAATATTACGGCATCGGCCGCAGATACTCCCCGACGTATCTGTAACACTTGTTTACCGGGAATGAAGAGCAGGTAAGCCACCGGTACATCCGGAGCAAATTCATTGAAGAAAGCCTGGTAGGGTATCAGGCGATGATCCGTGACACAGACGAGGATACGTTTGTATTGCGACAGGGAGTCGCGCAGTTGTTTGCGCGCAGCTTCCGGCAGTTCCTTCTTCAGTTGGAAGACGGCAGGCACGGCGTTGTGCATTCCACCGGAAGCGGAGGCTTTGATATATCCGGAGAGTTCTTTTAGGAAAGGTTGGATTTCTTTCGCATCACCTACATTAAGCACAGCTACCTCAGGGGTGCCCGCATCCAGCGGGAGCATATTATCTTTATTCTGCAATACGATGATTGCCGCCTGGTTCAGACGGCGTATCAGGTCGCGGGTATGTGCGGTATTGATACGGTTCCCCAAACCGGAGAGGCGGACGAAAGGTTTCTTCGACAATCCGAGGGCATACTTATAGGTAAGCACTTTCCGGCATTTCGCCTCGATTTCCGCTTCAGTCAGTTCACCGCTTTTCACAGCATCCAGCACGGCGTCCACTTCTTCCTTGATCCGGCGGGGGACAAGCAACAAATCATGTCCTGCCTTCAAAGCCTTCAAGCAGACAGTCTGATCGGTAGTAGAAACACCTTTCATGGCAAGCGCATCCGTAAACACCAATCCCTGAAACTTCATTTCCTGCGTCAGCAAATCGTGCACCACCTTGCGGGAGAGTGAAGACGGCACTCCCCGTTTCGGTTCAAGCACCGGCACTTCAAGATGTCCCACCATCATACCGGACAGTCCCGCCTGAATGGCCTTTCTGAACGGATATAGTTCCACACTGTCCAGCCGCGCACGCGAAAAGGACAACATCGGCAATGAATGGTGCGAATCCACATCCGTATCACCATGTCCCGGAAAGTGTTTGCTGACGGAAAGCACACCGCCTTCTTCCAATCCACGGGAGTATGCTATCACCTTGTCTGCCACATTCGCAGGACTTTCACCGAACGAGCGGGTATTGATGACCGGATTCTTCGGATTGATATTCACATCCGCCACCGGGGCAAAGTTCACCTGCACGCCGAGTTCGCGGCATTGCCGTGCCATCTCGCGTCCGTATTCATATAAAAGTTCGTTGTCCTGTATACAGCCCAAAACCATGTTGCGGGGAAACACCGGCGTGCCGCGCAGCCGCATGGAAAGTCCCCACTCGCCATCGAAGGTTATCATCAGCGGGATGTCCGCCATCTTCTGTGCCTCATTCGTCAGAGCCACCTGGTTTTCTATCAGCCCGCCGGAAAAGAGCAGGCCACCCACTTTGTAGTCATCCACCACTTTACGCAGCAGGTCGCGGTTGGCTTTATTCTGCTGCGGGGCAATCGTATAGATGAATAGCTGTCCGATACGCTCTTTCAGATTCATCTTGTTGAGTACAGAGTCCACCCACTGCCGGCATTGTTCGTTACCGGAAAGCTGACGGATCATGATGGGTTCGACAGGAGATACGGGAGATTGCTGTGCGGGCAGACGCTGCGCCTGGGCATCGAAACGGGCGAAGCAACCGCATATAATAAGGAGGGATAGGAATAGTTTTTTCATTATCATGTATACATTAAGGCTACCAAAGTTATATCATTTCAAACACAAAGGCACGGTAAATACAGAGTTTTTTTGACTAATTAGTAAAAAACACTGTATTTACCGTGCCTCCGGTAGTTTTATGCTCAGGCTATTTCAGACTTTTATAAATCGCTTCCTGTATGTTCGTCCGGATATTCATCTCTCCCAGTTTCGTGTTCCACACATTGGGACACAGGCGGTTACTGAGAAATACATATACCGTTCGGTTCACAGGGTCCACCCAGGTGCAAGTACCTGTGAACCCGGTATGCCCATAAACGGCGGATGTGGCCGAAGGAGCACAAGGATTGTTCTTCAAGTCACTTAAATACGGCTTATCAAAACCTAATCCCCGGCGGCTGATGGCGGAAGTTTCCGTTGTGAACAACCGGCAGGTAGCTTCGCTCAAATAGCGTTTACCATTCAGTTCACCGCCGTTCAGTAGCATCTGATAGATCTTCGCAACTTCCGTAGCTGTAGAAAATAAACCCGCATTACCGGAAATGCCGCCCATACAGGCAGCCGCTTCATCATGCACATAACCGCATAAGTCCTGGCGGCGAAGGAAATCATTGGCAGCCGTAGGCATTATCTCTAGTTTGGAGTATCTCAGCAAAGGCAGATACATGGTGCGCTGCAAGCCCATAGGCGCATAAAATTCTTTTGCGACATAAAGGTCCATCGGCAGCTTGGCGACTGCTTCCACCACCTGTTGCAGAAGAATAAAGCCGAGGTCGCTGTACACATACCGCTTGCCGTCCACATCGCAACGGGCAATCTTTTGCAGGATGGTGTTCTTGAAACTCTTATTCAGCCACATATCATCGGCTACATGCAGCGTATAAACAGATGATCCTTTTGCAGATACCAGTCCCTTCTTAAACTTGAAGTCCGAACAATAGTAGCTGTGCTCACTCACCTGTGTGCGGTGCCATTTATCTACCCAGCTTTGGGCGTATGGACCTTGCACCGAGTTGGGGTCGATGGCTTCCAGATAGAAGCGGATGTAAGGCGGCAGACCGGATTCGTGAAGGAGCAGTTCTTTGATAGTTATATTCTTCTTATTAGTGTTCCGCAGGAAAGGCAGATATTGGGAGGCCTTGTCCGTCAGTTTCAGTTTGCCTTCGTCATAAAGTTTCATGACGGCAAGCAACGTAGCAGTGGTCTTGGTCAGAGAAGCAAGGTCAAACATATCCGTAGGGCGCACGGCGGTGGTGTCTTTATCGGAGTGCGTGCCGAAACATTTGTCATACACGGGCTGACCGTCTTTCAACACCAATACCTGGCAACCGGGATAGGCTTTGGCATCCAGTCCCGCCCTGACGATAGCATCAATCTGATGCAACTCGTATGATTTCATGCCCATATCTTCGGGAATAATGTTCCCAGGCTTCATACCCGGAGTGATAATACTGCCCTCACCCGCCCGGTAAAGGGCACCGATGCTCATGGACAGTTTTCCCTGTGCAGGCACTTTAGCAAATATCACACCGGCGGCATATTGCTGGATGTCCGCCTCCGACGAATGTCCCAAGACCACGGCACTGGCCTGTTTCAAAGCCGGTTCCAATGGTTGCATCCCCCGGTAAGACGTGAAGAAAGCATACACCAACGGTACGGACAAATCCAGTTCCGCAAGGAAATCGGCATAAGCAACCACATCGGCATCCCTCCCCGACACGCTGATTACGATACGGCGGTAATCCGCCAACTTGCGTGCCAGTTCACGGCGGGCATCGGCAGTCGTTTCCCGTGTCAGGCGAAGATGCTCCACAGGAACAGGAGACAGTTTCTTCATCTCTTCTATAAAAATACTGTCATTCCCCTCGCCCACACTCAACACAGCAATCGGAGCGCCACCAACAGGCGTCAAAGGCAATATCCCGAAATGATTGCCCAGCACCGTAACAGCCGCCTGACGCAGTTTAGTGACCAATGCCCGCGCTTCGTCCGTATGAATGCGATAACTCATTCCGCTAACTTGCAGCTGCGGACGCGGCTGCCGCAAGCCCAGCAAATATTTATAGGTAAGTATCTTACGGCATTTGTCTTCTACTTCCGACTCGGGAAGCACACCGTCCTTCACAGCATCCAGCACTTCTTTCACGGCATTTTCCGTATTATACTGCACCAGTACCATATCATTTCCGGCAAGCAATGCCTTTGTTGTGACTTGTGGCACGGATGAAACGCCTTTCATATCGAGCGCGTCCGTAAAGACCAGTCCCCGGAAGCCCATTTCATCTTTCAGCAAACCCGTCACTACACTCCGGGAAAGCGAAGAAGCCGTCTTGTTATCCGGTTCCAAAGCAGGCACCTGCAAGTGGCCTACCATCACACCACCCAAACCGGCGCGTACCATTTCTCTAAAAGGATACAGTTCCACACTGTCCAGGCGTTCGCGGTTGTAATACAGCACCGGCAATCCTTTATGCGAATCCACATCCGTATCGCCATGCCCGGGAAAGTGCTTGCTAACCGACAATACACCACCGCTTTCCAGTCCCCGGCTGTAAGCCAGCACCTTTTCCGCTACTTTCTTTGCATCTTCGCCGAAAGAACGTACATGAATCACCGGGTTCAACGGATTGGTATTGACGTCTGCATCAGGTGCAAAATTCACGTGCACACCCAGTTCGCGGAACTCGCGTGCCACTTCACGGCCATATTCATAAATCAGATTATTATCTTCGATGCAACCGAGGGCGGCATTCTTCGGAAAATAGGGCGTGCCTTCCAGGCGCATGGAAAGTCCCCATTCACCATCAAAGGTAATCATGACGGGTACTTTTGAATTCTTCTGTGCTATATTCGTCAGTATCGCCTGTTCTTCGGGCGTGCCTTCGGCGAACAGCAGTCCGCCAATCTTATACTTCTTAACCAGATCGCGTATCTGTTTCTTATTCTGTTTATCAGCTTTGGCAGGAAAGGTGGTGACGATCAACTGCCCCACTTTCTCTTGCAGGCTTAAACCTGCAAATACGGAATCGACCCATTGTCTGCAACGGGCATCCGCCGCCGAAGGAAGAAAGGAGGCTTCCGTCTGTGCACAAAGCAATGGCACATAGCCCCAGAAAAGGGTAATCAACAATAAGAGAAGGGTTCTCTTCATTTTATTTATCATTTAAGTACTCAATCAAAATTAGTTTGTACTATCATAACTGTAGTATCTGTCATCTAAGGGAGCGCAGTCGAAGGATCTACTCTCTTTACATAAATCTGCGCTATATAAGCAGGAGAAGAGATCCTTCGACTGCGCTCAGGATGACAGATACTAACAGAAAACATTCGAATATATCAAAGTATTTTAGAAACATTACTCAGTCTATTAATTTTCATTCATAACGGAGCGGGGTTGAATAAAACAGGTGATTATTGCGCAGCTCAAGGCTGAAAGCCTTTCATCTTATAGCCCGGGGCAGCGCCCTGGGAATTGAGTTATGTTTATCCCTGCGCCCTGTAAGGGCATAACAGCACACATCAGCTTTTGCCCTTACAGGGCGTAAGATTGTGGGGACGATTCATTCCCAGGGCGTTGCCCTGGGCTGTAAGATGAAAGCCTTTCAGGCTTAGGCTGCGCTAAATTATCATTTGATTCATTACTGCACAGTTTTACTCTTTTTCGCCCGCTTCCGTCAATGTCAGTTTCAACGTACCGACATAAATTCCACTCTTCCCGGTATGTAATACGGGCACATCCTTACCGTCTTTATTCAAATAAATAGCCGGTTCTTTCATGAAGGTATGTGTATGTCCGCCCAGAATGGCATCAATATGATTCGTTTTCTGTGCCAGCTCCACATCACAGGGAGCGTTTTTCAGCTGATAACCGAGATGGGACAGGCAGATGATGACATCACACTGTTCCTGATTCTTCAGTATATCCACCGTTTTCTGAGCCACTTCGATGGGATCGTTATAAACCACCCCTTCGCATTTATCAGCCTGCACCAGTCCTTCCATCTTCGGGGCAAGACCGAATACGCCTATCTTCAACCCATTACGGTTAAGAGTGATATAAGGTTTTACCAATCCTTCCAGCACTGTGCCCGTCATGTCATAGTTGGCACATACCACCGGAAAGTTTGCCATGCGGAACAAACGCGCCATATTCTCCAAACCGAAATCAAATTCATGATTTCCGATTGTCATGGCGTCATAGCCCATAAGGTTCATCATTTTGATTTCCACTTCACCTTGAAACAGATTATAATAAGGTGTTCCCTGGGAGATATCCCCACAGTCGAACAGCAACAAGTCCGGATTAACCTTACGCGCCTCCTTAACGAAAGTAGAGCGGCGCACTGTTCCACCCATACCGGCATAGCGGTCGGCAGCATGTGCGGCAATGGGTTCGATGCGGCTGTGCGTATCACTTGTCTGCAAAATCACCAGTTGTTTGGTGTCCTGGGCCGACTCGGGGGCTACCAGGCAGAGAGGTTCTTCAAGAATCTCTCTGGTTGACTGTTGTGCTGATACCGGGAACAGGCAGCCAACCGCCAATAATAAAAGAATATATCGTTTCATGAATGATAAATTTAGAATTAGTTTACTGTTATCCTACCTTCCAGACGGGAAGTAATCTTCTTTCCTGCAGCCGTCTGACGTTCTACGTAGTCCATGAACAAGCCGCGCAAGGTAGCGCCTTCCGGACATTCCCGTTTTTCTGCTTGCGGTAAGGCGATCATGCCGTCATTTCCGTCAGCCAGATAATCAATAGTAGCGATGGTGTAGAGTTGCTCGTCCTCTACCGGGCGACCGCCAACCGTGCCTTGCAGCAGTTTTCCGTCTTTCGTTATCACAAGTTGCACTCCACTGACCCCTTCGCCATGACGCACTGCAATATTATTAAACAATTCTTTCAGATAAACGCCTTTTATGGTCAGCACACAAAGGGAGTTTTCAAAAGGCAATATTTCATAGATGTTTTCGCAGGTAATGGGACCTTCAGTCAGGACATTACGCAGCCCTCCCATATTTATCAATCCCATATCGGCAGGCTTGCCCAGCACCTTTCCGGCAGCATTACGCAATACATCAGCCACCAGGTTGGAAAGCAGGCTCTCGGGAGCTCCCTTGTCCATACTCATTTCCGCTGTACCTACCACGCGATACATGATACTGTCAACTTTTGCCTTATACGGAGCAAGCTGTGCTACCGCCTCAGCATCGGGGCTTACATCCCAGGTGGAGTCAATCGCTACCATCGTACCTTCAGTTTTTGTCACTTCATACGCAGAGTGACAAGAACTTAGCAGAAATGCAACTGCCAAGAGTACACCGGGAATAAATTTCAAGGTCATTCTTTTCATTTTGTTCGGGTTTTTAAATTGCTACAAATATAAGGATTTGTCTTTCTTTTCACGTCTCGAAGGAAAGAAAAAAGAAAAGTTTTTCCATTTCTGGAATGGAGATGAACACTTACTTACATATCCAAGCCAAACAAACATTTTTTCACCTTCGATGCAACTTTCATCCCCCTTTCTTCGTCTAACTAATAACAAACAACCTGAAAACAGGACAGGCCATTCTGAAGTAAGGAACTAAAATCATAAAATCATTATGAAAAGATTATGTATAGCCATACTGCTGGGCAGCATGGTACAGGGAGTTTTTGCACAAAAAATAGAGATTAAAGGCACTGTACGCAGTGCCGCAAACAGCGAAGCTGTGGAATTCGTGAATGTAGTACTGCAAACTGTTGATTCCACATTTGTAACCGGCGTATCCACCAACAATGAAGGAAACTTCAACCTCAACAAAATAGATGCAGGAGATTACCGACTGGTACTTTCCAGTGTAGGATACACCACACAATACATCACTCTGGATGGAATAAAACGCAACACGAACCTGGGAGATATTTTTCTGGAAGACGACGCCATTGCATTGGAAGGCGTAACCATCAGTGGTTCCAGCCAAATCAGCCGTCCCGACCGGAAGCTGGTATTCCCGTCCGAACGCCAGATGAAAGTCTCTACCAACGGAGTGAACTTATTGCAGGAAATGATGCTTCCGCGCATTCTGGTCAACCCGATGAACAATGAAATCGGGATATCCGGCGGCGGCGAACTGCAACTACGCATCAATGGAGCCAAAGCGGACATCAACGAAATAAAAGCACTACGCCCTGCCGACATCATCCGTATAGAATATCATGACAATCCGGGACTGCGCTATGGCAACGCCGAAATTGTGCTCGACTACATCGTACGCCGCCCCGACACGGGCGGAAACTTCGGAACCGACCTCAGCCAGGGTATTAATGCAATGTGGGGAAATTACAACGTATTCGGCAAAGTCAACCATAAGAAATCAGAATTCGGCCTTTCTTATTATATGGGGCCCCGCGATTTCTACGGAATGTACCGGGACAATGAAGAAAACTTCCATCTGGCAGACGGCAGCAACATCCAACGGGTGGAACGCGGTGAACCCAGCCATGCCATGTTATTCATGCAGAATCTAAACGTGAATTATAGCCTTCAAGCCTCTAAGAACTCCCTGTTCAGCGCCACATTCCGTCTGCGCGGAAACAATCAGCCGAACTGGGACTATCAGGGAGTGCTCTATAACGTCAATGATGAAACGGATATGGTAAATATGACAGACCGCACCAAGAATAGCTGGACCCGCCCTTCTTTAGACCTCTACTACCAGCAGAATCTGAAAAACAAACAAACATTAGTGTTCAACCTGGTGGGAACCTATAACCGTGAAAAGTCACACCGCATCTATCAGGAAAGCCTGAAAGATGAGATGCTTACCGATATCAACAATGATGTATTGGGGAACAAATACTCACTGATTGGAGAAGCTATTTATGAAAAACAGTTTTCAAAGGGAAACGCTCTGAGTTTCGGTTTGCAGCACACGCAGTCTTATTCTAACAATGAATACCGGAACGGGCACAATTACGACACGAAGATGCACCAGGGAAATACGTATATCTTTAGCGAATACCGCGGAAAGATAAATAAGCTGGATTATCGGTTCGGACTCAGTCTGACCCGCTTCTACTACAACCAGAGCGGCAATGACAAATCTTCCAAGAAGTACAGTGTAAACCCGAAAGCCGTGTTGCATTATACCTTCTCCGACCATTCATTTCTTCGCTGGAAAGCCGAAGTCTTCAACGCTACTCCTTCGTTGAGCGATTTGAGCGCGACAGAACAAACGGTAGACTCTTTCCAGATACGGCGTGGCAATCCGAACCTGAAAGCCTACCTGTGTTACCGGACAGAATTGACGTATGAATGGAAGAAAGGCATTTTCTACAGTAACCTTTGGGGAGCATATGATTATCGCCCCAATGCCATCATGGACGAAAAATATCAGGAAGGTAACAAGATAATACAAACATGGAATAACCAGAAAGACTGGCAGAAAGTTTCCGGACGCCTTATGCTCCGGGTAGGTCCACTTTGGGATATGTTGCAGTTTTCATTTACAGGCGGTGTAAACCATTATATGAGCAATGGCAACAACTACTCCCACACTTATACCAACTGGTATTATGAAGCACAGGCTTCTTTCAACTACAAGCGTTTCTCCCTGTTCTGGCAGATAAATACCAACTGGAATAACTTCTGGGGAGAAACCTTGTCGGGTGGAGAGAATATTCAGATGCTGGGCGTATACTATAAGCACAAGGACTTGAGGGTAGGAGTCGGCGCTTTCAATCCGTTCACAGACAACTATAAGGTACAGAATGAGAATTGGAACCGTTTCGCCTCCTACAAGACTAAAAGCTATATAAAGGAAAGCGCACAGATGCTTCTTGTCAGCCTGTCCTACAACTTCTCCTTCGGACGCAAATTCAAGGGAATACAGAGGAAGGTGCACAACAGCGATAACGATTCGGGAGTAATGAGTACGGGGAAATAAGGGTGACTTTTGACTTCACCCTCTTACATTCCTTTACTGATCTCTCCGTCCACCATATGCACCGTGCGGTCTGTGATCCGCGCCAGTCCTTCATCGTGGGTGACAATGACGAATGTCTGTCCGAGACGGCTGCGAAGGTCAAAAAACAACTGATGCAGTTCTTCCTTGTTATGGGTGTCAAGACTACCCGAAGGTTCATCGGCCAATACCACAGCGGGGTGGTTAATAAGGGCGCGGGCTACGGCCACACGTTGTTTTTCCCCACCGGAAAGCTCATTCGGTTTATGTCCGGCACGGTCTGCCAAGCCCATAAATTCCAGTAACTCCAGGGCGGAAACTGTCGCCTCTTTCTGTCCCACACCGGCAATGAAAGCAGGTATCATCACATTCTCCAATGCAGTGAACTCCGGTAAGAGTTGGTGGAATTGGAATACAAAACCGATATGTTTGTTACGGAAAGCTGATAACTCCTTCTCCTTCATCCGGCTGACCAGCGTACCGTCAATAGCTATCGTTCCGCTGTCAGGGGCATCCAGTGTCCCCATAATCTGGAGTAAGGTAGTCTTTCCCGCTCCACTCGGACCGACAATGCTGACAATCTCTCCTTTATCTATATTCAGGTCGATTCCCCGCAAAACTTGCAGAGTACCGAAACTCTTGGTTATTCCTTCTAATCGTATCATACTTATAATCTTTTCAACACATATTCCGCAAGATAGCATCCGAACACCGCCGGCATATAGCTGACTGTTCCGCACGTCGATTTCTTATTCATTTCATCTTCCGTCAGCAACACCGCTTTCGGGTCTGCCTGCTCCGTACTGAACACTACCGGCAACTTACGCCTAATGCCCATTTTCTGCAACCGCTTCCTGACGGCCTTGCTTAACCCGCAATGATACGTGTCCCATATATCCGCAAAGCGCACCTGGGTAATATCGCTTTTCGCCCCGGCACCCATACTTGAAACAATCTTTATGCGTCGCTTTAAGGTTTCTGCAATCAGATGGCACTTCGGGGCCAATGTGTCGATGGCATCCACTACAAAATCGTAAGATGCCGCATCCAGCAGTTCGGGAATATTTTCATCTTTCAGAAATACAGGCAGCACCGTCAGTTCAATCTCCGGATTAATATCGCGGAAACGCTTCTCCAATATCTCTGCCTTGCTTTGTCCCAAAGTAGAATGTAAGGCCGGAAGCTGGCGGTTTATATTGGTAGGCTGCACTGTGTCCGCATCCACAATCGTCATGCGCCCCACTCCGGCACGGCAAATCATTTCCGCCGCATACGCTCCCACTCCACCGAGCCCCACAACAAGCACATGTGCCTGCCGCAGCCGCTCCATCTTCTCCTCACCTAACAGAATACAGGTCCTTTGTCGCCAATCCTCCATCTCACTATCACTTTATCATTTTATCTCCTCTTCCTAATTACTCTTCTTAAACCATTTATAGAACCACTTGCCCACCTTTTCGTAATGCTGGTCTTCATTATTTCCGCGTGGATTGGAGAAAGACAACATATCTTGCGGTTCTCCCAGCTGGTCAGGATAAAGCACTATCAAACTATTGTTGGCAAAGTATTTTCCTAACTGGGCGGGAAGTTTCTCGAATGCAGGATCATAGGAAATAGAACCACGACGGGCGCTGATAATTACCAGTAAGTGGTCATAATTCACCTGCCCGGTCAGCAACAACAGGTCTCCCCAATCATCCAAACGGGAAAATTCGGTAGGTGTTGCGCCATACCGCTTCTTCACCAGCATCTGCAAAAGCACTGTTGTTTCCTCATTCGCAAAGAAGTGTACCCGGCATCCTAATGTATTCCCCATCCGGCAGAAATGTTCTACCCACTTCTGGAAGCCCGCCTCGTATTCCGCTTTCGGCGGGATGGCAACATTGATTCTGCGTATCGTATTGATAGGCATCAGGAATTTGGCAATCATCACCTCCCGGTGCAAACCTTTCAGCAAGTTCTCCGCCAGCATACCGAAGAAGGAATCCACGATATTCACCTTGCGGTGCAGACCGATAACCACATCCGTCACTCCGTGTTCTTTAGCTGTATGTATAATACCCGAAGCGATATTCAGGTCATAACGGCTAATCAGTTTTAACGGAACATCCGCCGACGCCGTTATCATCGCCGCTTTTTCCAGATAGCGCTTACCGCGAAGTTCCAGAGCTTCCGAAGCATTGTTATCATTAATTACATTCAATGCCAGGAGGTTATCCCTCTGCTTCGGATCACGTATCACTAACGACAAGTTTACGAGGTCTTCAATCGTATCGGGATTGGCCACCGGTATCAGAATCTTTTCCAATTCCGCCGGCCGGTTTTCCGCTTCCAAATGGGCTTCATCAATAGCAATCTTACGGGCGGCACGCTCAGTAATGAACGAACTCACCACACAGGTCACAAGAATAAGTAATACCGTACCATTCAGCACATCATCATTCAGCAGACGCTCGCCATTGGGCAATATGATGTTATAGCCCACCAACACCGCAGCCAACGTAGCCGCAGCCTGCGCATTACTCAGCCCATACATCAGTTCCCGTTCAATGGCACCCATCTTATAGATTTTCTGTGTCAGCCAACAGGCAATCCATTTACCCGTCAATGCCACCACAATCATCACACCCGCCACTTTCAATGCATCGCCATGACCAAAAATCACGTGTATATCAATCAACATCCCCACCCCAATCAGGAAGTAAGGAATGAACAGCGCATTACCTACAAACTCCAGATGATTCATCAACGGAGAGACATGCGGAATAAGCCGGTTCAGCACCAGCCCTGCAAGGAAAGCACCGAGAATACCTTCCATCCCGACAAATTCCATCAATCCCGCTCCCAAGAACACCATGGCAAGCACAAAGATGAATTGCATTACATTGTCGTCATACCGACGGAAAAACCAACGGCCGATGCGGGGGAAGAAATACATAATCAATCCACCCAGAAAGACAACCTTAATGACCAGCCACACCCAGAACAGCCCGTCAGATTCGCCCTTGAACATACCTCCTACCACAGCCAGTACCAGCAAAGTCAGTGTATCCGTTACCGCCGTACCTCCCACCGCAATGCTCACACTACGATGCCGGGACACACCATACCGGATAACGATAGGATATGCCACCAACGTATGGGACGCATACATACTTGCCAGCAGAACCGAAGTAATAAAACTGTATTTCAGATAGGCCATATTCGTCACCAATCCAATCCCTATCGGAATGATGAATGCCAGTAAGCCCAGCACAACCGCCTTTCCACGATTCTGTTTAAAATCCGACATATTCATCTCCAGACCGGCCAGAAACATGATATAGTATAACCCCACTTTACCGAACAGTTCGAAACTACTGTCCCTTGCCAGAATATTGAACCCATGTTCACCAATCACCAATCCTGCCAATATCATACCGATGATATGTGGAATACGGAGCCTATTCAGCAAAATAGGAGCAAACAGAATGATGAGAAGTACAAGGAGAAATATCCATGTAGGGTCAGTTATCGGGAGTTTCAGACTGAAGTCAAATAAGTCCATGGGCTTCAAGTTTTAGGTTTACGATGCAAAATAACAAAAAACTTTTCATTTTATACGTTGTCATACAGCAAATTGTTATAAATTTGCAGCCAATTCTATCGTTTTTAAGGTAGAAGAACATTTTTATAAACTTAATAAAAAACAAAAGAAAATGAAAGTAGCTATTGTTGGAGCAAGCGGAGCCGTGGGACAGGAGTTCCTGCGTGTGCTCGATGAAAGAAATTTCCCGTTGGATGAGTTAGTGTTGTTCGGCTCTAAACGCAGTGCCGGAACAAAATACACATTCCGCGGTAAACAGATCGAGGTAAAACTCTTGCAACACAACGATGACTTTAAAGGGGTTGATATCGCTTTCACTTCCGCAGGCGCTGGTACCTCTAAAGAGTATGCCGAGACCATCACCAAATATGGTGCTGTGATGATTGACAACTCCAGTGCTTTCCGTATGGACAATGATGTACCTTTGGTAGTGCCCGAGGTAAATGCAGCTGACGCCAAAGACCGTCCGCGCGGCATCATCGCCAACCCCAATTGTACCACCATCCAGATGGTAGTGGCACTGAAAGCCATCGAACAGCTTTCTCATATAAAGACTGTACACGTTTCTACGTATCAGGCTGCCAGCGGTGCCGGTGCGGCCGCTATGGATGAGTTGTACACACAATACCGCCAGGTATTGGCCGGTGAGTCCGTTACTGTTGAGAAGTTTGCTTACCAGTTGGCATTCAACCTCATTCCCCAGATTGATGTATTCACAGAAAACGGATACACTAAAGAAGAAATGAAAATGTATCACGAAACACGCAAGATTATGCACTCCGATATTAAAGTAAGTGCTACTTGCGTACGTGTTCCTGCCCTTCGCTCTCACTCTGAAAGTATTTGGGTGGAGACTGAACGTCCTATCTCGGTAGAAGAAGCTCGCGAGGCATTCGCAAAAGGCGACGGTCTGATTTTGCAGGACAACCCGGCTGAAAAAGAATATCCGATGCCGTTGTTCCTTGCAGGCAAAGATCCCGTCTACGTAGGCCGTATCCGTAAGGATTTGACTAACGAGAACGGATTGACTTTCTGGATTGTGGGCGACCAAATCAAGAAGGGTGCTGCACTGAATGCCGTACAGATTGCAGAGTATCTGGTAAAGGAAAATGCGATTTAAGGAAACAATCATGCATATTGCAATAAAAGGAGGCTGTATCACGGCCTCCTTTTTTATTGTCTGTATTGTATATTGTTAATAAGTCACAGAATCCGATAAATTGCTCTCCGCATTTTTATTATTAAGTGCAGTGACAAAATAGATTCCTTTTTCGGTCAGCCGAAACGTGGTTTCTTTAGTAATTCCAGCCAAGGTAGCAATCTGGTCGGCTCCGTTATTCTTATACACCGCATAATAAGCGTCCTGTACTCCGCTCCATGACAAAGTGCTTCCATCCACCCGGACATTGGTAGGGGCATTGGGTTTCTCAGCCGCGATTCTACCCAAGTAAGGAAGCAAAGCAAGATTTTTATATACACTTTTGATCACACTCATAATCCCTACCTTGTTTTCCACCAAATACTTGACACTATACAGTACGCTTCCTTTCACTTTAGGTTTCGTACCCGCAAAATCAAACTGCTTCTTCAAATCATCAGATGACTGGAATTTGCTGCCATAGTCCGGATTACCGAATTTATAGATACCATATCCCACTAAAAGATGATTCTCATAAATATGTTGCGACCACAAATTCAGTCTTTGATTGAAGCTGGTTTCCTCTGTGCCCGTAGCGAAATATAGCTGTGGAATTATAACGTCCACCCAACCTTCTTTCGACCATTTCTTCACATCTGCAAACAAAGTATTATAGTTGCTATCCATATTTGCAGCAGGACTAACTGAGAATATCACGTCAGGACGGGTTCCGATAATAGTCTTTTGGATATCCTGTATTACCACATCTACATTATTTCGTCTGAAATCAGCAATATTATCGAACTTATCTTTACCATATTTTTCATATTCCGCATCATCATTCATCTTTTCGGATGCTTCTAATGAGGGATAAAAATAATCGTCTAAATGGATACCGTCAACATCATATTTAGTAATAATCTCTTTAACGATTTCTGTAATTCGGGTCTGTACTTCCGGTAGAGCCGGATTATAAATCCGGATTTTTTCGTAATCCTTGGTCAGTTCCACCGGTATTTTAGGATCCAGTTGAGGAAATGACGAGCCTTTATTTGCCCGGGTGGAAATTCGATAAGGATTCAGCCAGGCATGAAACTGAATGTTCCGTTTGTGAGCTTCTTCAACAAGAAATCCCAAAACATCATAAGTCGGCTTAACTCCGGCGGTACCTGTGATGTATTTACTCCACGACTCATATTGCGAATCATAAAAAGCATCCGCCATCCCACGAATCTGGAAAAAGATCGCATTCATATTATTCTCGACCAGCAAATCCAGATAGTCAGTATACTTCCGTTTCTGGGCAACGGCATTGTATTCCTCCATAGGCCAGTCAATGCCCCAGGCTGTGGTAACCCACACTCCTCTTAACTCTTTTTCAGGCAGGATCGAGGGTGTGTTCTCATCTGGTGGCGGTATAATGTCATCATCGTCCTTACTACAGGATGCTACAAAAGCAATAAGGATAATCAAAGTCAGATATTTCCAATATTTCATTTCTTAATTCAGAATAATGGAGCCGTCTAATCCTCACTTATCAGACGACTCCCATGTTTATACTATAATTAGTTCAATTCAACTGGAGAAGCCATCAGTCTTCCTCCTCCTGCTTGATTGGAAACTCGCAGATTACAAACCCTGAATCAGTACGTGATCCGAAAATGCAAAGTTTAGCATCTTTGCCGTTTGCATCTTTTTCTATGTGATAATCTGTTTGTGCAAGAGCCGCTCCATTACCACTTCCACCTAAAATAAATGTATAGTCCGGATTATGATTATCTCCTTCATCAAACTTTTGCATCGCTTCTTCTACCGTGCTTCCTTTTGTCAGATTATAGACAACTAAAGAAGGCGTTGCCTTAGAAGCAGAACCATGTCCTGCCGTACAAACCATCAGATAGCGCTCATCATTAAAGGTAAATATTCTCGGAGCAACAGCTTCTATCGCCAAATGATCTTTATTCATTTTATACTTTTCTCCAAGAGACTCATCCACCAATGTAACAGGCAACCTCAACCCTGACCATACATACTGATCCGTATCTTCTATTCTGAACACATTAGTAACCATTCCTGCATCTGAACTTGAAGTCAGCACTTTAGGCGAGTCAATTGTCTTATGGTTGCTAACAGTCAGTCTCAAGAACTTAGTAGACGCATTATCACCAAAGAAAATAAATCCGTTTCCATTTTTATCAATGTTGACTGAGATGTTATCTCCATGCCGGTTTCCAGCTCCGGGAATATCGGCAACATTGATATTGGCAACTACTTCAGGTGCAGAAGCCGGTGTATCCCAATAATATATTTTCAAAGGTGATGCCTGGGAACCAGACAATGTTGCAATATATACATGACCGTTTACCAGTGCTCCCATATTATAAGAGTAAGTTCCACCTGTTACACCTGTAAGATCCAGCATTATCGGTTTGATTTCTCCACTCTTCAGGTCAGATACCTTAAGAAGATGAGGAGCGGTTTTCCTGCTGACAACCAACACATGTTCACCATCATAAGATGCACATCTTGTCATCAGCGAACCGTAATCCGGATAAATATGGTCACCTGAAAAATCGTATACCGTCGGCTTTTCAAAATCAGCTCCATACACAGGAATTCTTTTTCTGACTCTTATAAAATACTCTTTATATCTCTTCTGATTGACTATCCGAAGAACCAGAGTTTTAGAAGCCGTTTCCTCATCCATAGAGAAATCCAATACCGAATTCTGAAGAGCAGCCCCTTCGGAGAGCTTTGCTTCCAGACTTATAGCAGAGAAGTTTGTTGTCATATCCAAACGAGGGAAATTGATCATCTTATTGTCTTCATCAATTGTCCCTTCCACCACCGTATTGCCGTCTGCCCCTGCATTTACTATTTTTATGGAGAGAATCTCGGTATCATAAGGTGCTATATGGCTTTTAGGATAATCCTCATCACAGGAAACCAGGCCAAGCCCCAGCAATACAGTCAGAAAACCTATATTTCTTGTTAATTTATGCATAATCTCATGTTTTAGTTTTAAATAATTTCCATGATCTCACTAACTCATGTCATTGGTTTATGCCGGTCGGCCAACCTTCTGTCTGAGTCAAAGTATATCCTTTATTTTTATAATCCGCAATCTGGTTCGTACCGATAGGAGAAAGATACGGATTGACATTGGGAACATTCAGGAACGGTAATCTACCCTGATTCTGTGTAGGATAGAAGAAACCATTCATTTTGGCAGCGTTGGTTCCATCATATACGGTAAAGCTTCCATCCTTAGCCATCACTCTGAGTTTTCCTTTATTCTCGTCTTTCAACTCACTTTTTACTTCATCGTTGAAATTAACCCAGGTACCAATCAATAAATCTTCGTTCTTATCGGTATCCATATATTCCAGTTTTTTCCAACGCCTCAAGTCGACGATGCGTGAGAACTCAAATGCAAACTCCATTCTTCTCTCCCGTCTGATTTCCCAAAGTAACGCTGACACTGTCGGGTCTCTGTCCGGATCCAGAGGAAGTGCATCCAGCTTCAAATCAGCTGTTCTTGTAACCCCTAAAGCTTTTGCTTCTTCTGCTATCGGCCTGTTACGGATCTTATTGATGGACTCATCTATTTCGGTCTGAGAAACTTCCTTTCCACCCAGTGTAGCAAGTTCGGCTTTAGCCTCAATCCAGTTCAACAGGACTTCTGCATAACGCAATACCGGATATCCGGTAGTGTTTTTTTCGCTTTGGAACTCTGCTGCCGGAGAGCCACCGCTTTCAATATAACTCAAGGCACTCCGTGGGATAAATTTCGTCACATACAGATAGCAACTCTTTGCTCTCGGAGTAGGCTTATTATAGAAACTGGCTTCAAAGCGTGAATCTCTTGTCTTAATCAAATTACTAAGGGTAAAATCACTCGCATTTTCCAAAGAAGAAGTCTGCCAATCTTTACCATCCGTACAAATGAACGCCTTGATCAAATCCAGATTCGGCCCTACATCAGTAGGGTCATTCATATTACAGGTCGATGCAATAGAATGCGTAATGTTTTGGGCGGCATCATATTTCCGATACAAGATGCAATCCTTGCTATTGGTTAGGTCTGTAGAACCAAACAATTTACGAAAATCCTCAACGATACCATATTTTCCACTATTTATAACTATTTCCGCAGCAGTAACAGCCTGATCAAAGAATTTCTTGGCACGCTCATTATTTTTATAATAATACTTTTGCCAGCTTGCTTCAAACAATGCCCATCTTGAAACCATAGCGGCTACCACATAACGATTCACGTATTGTCCCCCGTCATTCAGGCGGACATTCTGCATCGCATAGTCAAAGTCATTGTAAACGGCATCCATTACCTCATTTCGCGGAGTGCGATCCTTGTACAGAGCATCTTTATCCGTGTTTATCACCTCTGTGTCATAATAAGGGACATCGCCAAATACGTTCACCAAACGGGCATATTCCAATCCTCTGAAAAAACGCCCGATCCCGGTCCAGTGATTATATTGCTCACCTGTCAATATTTCCGGCATCAGGTTGCTAATGCGGTCGATCATGACATTTGCTTTTCTTACCCAAGCAAAATTCCAGGTAGGGCCGGTAAATTCACTCTGCCACATCATATCCAGGCTCGTGCTTCCTTTGGAAGTAGGAACCGAACGGCCGAATTGTGTCTGAGTGGACATTCTCACCGCATCATCATTAAATGTATAGTTAGCGTTAGGCGCATAAGTCGTTGTATACTTAAGCCCATATCCTACAAAAAAGTTTGTATAAAAAGCATTGGCATACAGACGCACTCTATCTTCGTTGGTCCAATACGCATCATCCTCAGCCGTAGTCAATGACGGGCGATCGAGCACATCATTACAGTTCGTAAACAATAAAACGATACCGGCTAAAATTATAAATATCTTCAATTTCATAATAATTCTATTTTAGAAGGTTAATTGAACACCGCATGATAAGCTTTTGAATACAGGGGTACCCGTACCGGTACGTCCGAGATTATAGCTAGTTGAGAACATTGAATATCCTGATATGGCTTCCGGATCGATAGGCAATCCTCTCAGATTATCAAATGTAAAGAAGTTCTCCAACGACATATAAATTCTTGCCTTGCTCAGATATATTTTAGACAGAAGGTTTCTGGGAACAGAATATCCGAGTGTGATATTCTTAATTCTCAAATAAGACATATCCAGCAAATAGCGGGATTGTTTCTGCATGGCAAATCCTGTATCGCTGCCACCTAAGTCCCATGCCCTGGGATAGAAAGCATTTGTACGTTCTTCTGTCCAATAATCAGTTGTAAAGGTCTTGGGCAATGCACCCTCCTTAGCATTATATCCGGGAATTGCCAACTGACCACTACCCCAGATTTTACGTTTTCCAATACCCTGGAAGTAGATAGAGAAATCAATACCCTTATAGTCTGCTCCCAATCTGAAGCTATATTCATAACGGGGAGTCGTGTTGCCGATAACTGTCAAGTCACCGGGATTACCATTTGTATTAGTTCCCGGAGTAATGTAACCATCGCCATCAAGATCCACAAACTTAGTGTCACCAGGAGAAAAGATCAACTTGTTTCCATCTTCATAGTGCACCTGATAAACCGGATATGCCGAAGATTGCTTATTAGTAGTACGGGCAGTTCCATTATAAATGACGACAATCTTTTCAATTTGCCCGTCTGCTCCATATACAAAATCTTCTTTTTGGAACAATCTGTCCGTCACAAAACCATAAATATCGCCATAACGTCTTCCTGTAGAGTAGGTAGTACCCAAACTGCGGTCTTCCCAAGGAGTCAGATAGTCAGCACCTTTCGTAATGAAAGTGGTAGCATCAGATATAGACGCCATTACATTAATACCGATCCCGTTAGCAAAACGGTGATTGAAGTCAGCCGACAATTCCCATCCCTTAGTTCTCAAACTACCATAGTTACCTCTGGGTGCATCAGCACCAAGAGTCACCGGCAGACTTTCGCCGGGAATAATCATATTCTTCGTATCGCGTTGGTACCAGTCGAAAGTTAAGCCCAATTTATTATTAAAAAATCTGAGGTCAACACCAAAGTCCAGTGTTTCAATCTGCTGCCAGCTAATATCACTGTCGACTAATGACGGAGTGCCGAACATCGGCATTTTGTTTCCACTTCCATCCAGCCATGATGATTGTCCGTCTGATAGAATTGATTTATACAGAGTGTTTGAAACAGATTGGTCACCGATACTACCCCATGAAGCTCTGAACTTACCGAAACTTAAGATATTATTAATCGGTTCCATAAACTTTTCATTGGTAAATACCCAACCGGCAGAGAAAGAAGGGAACCATTTCCATTGCAAATCCTTAGGGAACTTAGATGAACCATCCCGACGTATGTTAGCCTCAACGAAATATCTATCTTCAAAAGAATAGTTGAGACGTCCGAAAAAGCCCAACTGAGCCTCCCAATTACGGTTTCCTTCAATAAACTGATCGCCGGATGCCAATGGAAATTGGGGGTTAGCCAAGTCAATCAGATTTGTTTTCCATCCCTTATATGAGCTCCATTTGTTGGTAACCCTGTTCATACCTGCCATTATCTTGAAAGCATGTTGCTTTTCCGCGCCTAACAATAAGTTGTAGGTGGTATAAACATTAAAAGTATTGTTATCTATAGATTTGCTATTGTTTCCTACCTGGCTGGTGCTGGGACCGGAACTGTTGTAGTATTTTCCCACCGGGAAACGATATGCCTGCATTCCACCGGTATCCACTCTTTCCCCTTGTTCGTTAACATACACTTGATTACCATTTTCTATCCAGGCAGTAGGAGCATACCACATCTCTCCTGCTTCATATTGCATTACCGAGGAATTGGTTTCCGTAGTTTGCCTGTCATACGTATAGTCAAACTTTACATCCCAGTTTTTGGTCAGATTCAGAGTAAATCCTAAATTGATGTTATAATACTTATTCTGTAAGTTATCCGTATTGGCAGCTGCCATTTCATAAGTGGGTTCTTTCAAAGGATTACCATTTTCCGTTACTCCCATAGGCATCAACGGACTCCAACGATAAAGATACAGCCACGGGTCGGCAGTCGTATTTCCGATTCCCGGATAACGTTTATTACGATCAGAATAGATAGAACTTGCTCTTACAGTAATATACTTGTTAATTTCCGAAGTAACACTGACCGAAGCATTATATCGTTTGAAATCATCTTCCTTGGCAGTTCTCGACATACCGCTCTGATCCAGATAGCCTAATCCGATGTTATAGCTGGTCTTACCACTCTTACCATTTACGGACAGGTTATGTGTCATTGTCGGCGTCCAGTTTTTAATCATAGCTTTGGCACCATCATAAAGCCTATAACCATACTTGTCTTTTCCATCATAGTACCAGTCGCGCCCATACACCACCGGATCATTCCATTTTACTTTTCCACCATACATATTTTGCCACTCGATGGCTTTTTCCAAACTCTCAGGACTGATGCGCCAGAAACCACCGGCCGGCATTGGCTCTCTTCTGTTGTTCTGTGCATCCAAGGTATATTGCAAGGCTTCTATACCGCCTATCTCAATTTTCTTAGCCGGATCCTGCCAGGAGAAGTTATTAGAATAGCTTATTTCAAACTTTTCATTTTGCGCTCCCGATTTCGTGGTTATCAGAATCACACCAAACGCAGCTTTTGAACCGTAAATAGAAGATGAAGCCGCATCTTTCAATACCGAAATAGACTGGATGTCATTAGGATTCACCATCTGGATACTTGGGATTTCCACATTATCCAATAAGATAAGTGGTGCGTTACTTCCTGAAATAGACCCAACCTGACCACGAATCTTGATTAAAGGATCTGAGCCGACCTCACCCGTCGGAATAGTAATATTGACTCCCGCTACAGCTCCTTGCAGTCCACGGCCAATATCCGCAATAGGGCGGCTATCCAATGTTTTATTCACATCGACTGTTGCCACTGCTCCCGTCAGGTTAGCTTTCTTTTGCGTACCATAACCCACCACTACTACTTCTTCCAATAATTCACTATCTTCTTTCAAAGTGATTTTCATAGTTCTGGTAGCTTTTACTTCTTGGGTCTGAAAACCTATATAAGAAATTCTCAGAATGGCTCCCGGCTTTACTGTCAACGTAAATTTACCATTAATATCAGTAATACCACCATTAGTGGTCCCTTTTTCTATGACACTGGCTCCGATTACCGGTTCGCCATTGGCATCTACAATCAAGCCATTAACGGTCTGGGCTTGCAGTTGTTCCGCCACTTCCAAGGAACTGTCTGAGGCAACTTGAGTAGCCAGTATATTACCGCTGTTCAAAAGCAGTGCACTAATAGCCACTGCCGTGAGGAATTTGCTATGTGTTAATCCTCTTTTTTTGCGATCTTCATTCATAAAAGATTGATGATTTTGTTGTTAATCAAAATAGTTTTCTCAAAAATCCGGGTAAGGATAGTCAGTATAGAAATAGTCTTAGCTATTTCTTCTATCAGGTAAGTTTCTGTTCCATAGGCGTTTTCTCTATTTATAGGTTTAACTTATATTTTATCTCTCTTATTCTTTTTAAGCACAAACCAAGTTCCAAGAGAACATTGCCTATATTTTCACAGTAAAAATTATGTAATAATAGCACAAATAATATTCAAACTAATATTCATTGCACGAACATTTATTTATTGTCTTTTACTGCTTATCTTTACAATAATAAAATGGCTCTTAAATTAGTGAACATTTAATTAAACGAGATTTATTTTATAGTGCTATAAATAATTTATGAGATTCTATTATTGAGAAGACATAAATAGTAATCCAACTAACCACGTGGAAAATAAGATTAACGTAATCGTGCTAAATATTTTTTTGAAGAATTCTCACCAGAAATATGACGGAACAATATGCATATGGAGTTAACAATAAAAAGAGGGTTGACTATTTAAAGAGTCAACCCTCTTTTCACATACAATATTCTATTCAGGCTCCCTTTTATACTTTTCAAATACCTGGAAGTTCTTCTAAAATGCCTTTAAAACTATTTACTCTTTAGTGTTCCGCATAACTGTATGCTCTTGCAAAAGTAGCTTTACTACGGATACCGGCAAAGTAATGAGTGGTATACCGACCAGTGGTAATGGTCCAATAATCTGTATAGAACTTACCATTGATTTTCAGCAACCAGTCCACATCATCCATGACCGTTTCTCCAGGTACACCGCCATTCGCCGCCGTCACTACAATACGAAAATCAATACGGGCAGCTCCCTGTGCAATGTAGGTTGTCTTTTTAACAGGTACTTGCTGGAAGCCTGTGCTTTCGCCGAAAGCGACTGGTGTACCCAGATTGAGCCATGCACTCTTAGTCGCATCTCCAGTTGCGTCTCCCACTTTCTTTCCGTCAGGAATGAGACCGGCATCTTTATCTGCATTTGTATAAAGCGGATGCAAGGTATACTGATACTGATATTGCAATTTCATAGTCGTAGGATGTCCTTCTGATTCATACATTAAGTTGACGAAACGAATATAGCCAATGGTATCTGTATCAAAAGTTGCCTTGGACGGATCCAGCGGATAAGGAATATCAAAATTGCGTTCCAGAATGAGCGGATTGGCATTATAATCATGTATGATAACATTCTGTTTCCCTTTAATTAAGGTAACATCCTGATCGAACACCAACTTTAAATCAGTACCTTGATACAACTTCAGATTCACTTTACCCGGTTTGGAATAATAGAACCTGCCCGCACCGGGAATTGTGTTATAGTATTTCAACACATTGGTACTATTAGCCAGAAGCTTCCCATCCAACTCTACCTTATAGATATTGTTTTCAGCCGAAGAGGTTACCGGTGTATAGTGGCCTATTTGGAATTGAGCCATATCATCTCCAACTGGAATAGCGTCATAATCAACCTCCATCTTTTCACATGACCCCATAAAAAAGGCAGCTAAAAGGCCTATACTTATATATTTTATCTTTTTCATATCGTTTATTCGTTTTAAATAAAACATTAATTAGCAGGATATTCACCCGGATAAGCAAACCAAGGGATAGAACACTGGTAATTAGGTGCCGTGCCGGATATAGGTTTCAGCTTTTCCAACGATTCGATGTTCCATGTGTACTCTGAGTTGTAACGCGGGCGAATGCGATAACAGGGTGAGCCATCATTGTAAAGATTATATGCCGCATTCCGGAATTCAATGTCTCTTGCAGCACCCAAAAAATAACCTTTGAATACTTTGGCATCATCTTCGTCACGTTTCACCTCAATCAGGCGTGTATCATCCCAGCCATTACCTTTAGACGGATAATCACCAGTATATTGAATGTCATAGTGATACTTACGCAAATCAGTCCAAGCTTCTATTCCTCCCCACGGATAAAGAGAAATAAACTTCTGCAACATTATATGCGAGAGAGTCAGATTCCCTTCTCCCAGTCCTTCTACATAAGGGCCGGCATAATATTCATTTGCCAAAGCACTGTAAACGCTCTTGGTGACTTTATCTCCACCACCAATAACTCCCTTAGTACCCGGATAAAGTGGCGTAACCGTGAAATCCAGATCGTTGCGGACACCTTCTTTGAAAGCTGTGTAAGCAGCTCCCTTATTGCCCTTCTTCCAATATGCTTCGGCAAGGCAAAGTTTGATTTCAGCAGCAGTCATTAATACGTAAGGGGCATTATCGCGGAATAACCAGCGACCGATACCATCATTAGGCAAAGACGTAGTAGAATTCTTTACTGTCGTAGTACGTCCGTAAAGATGCGGAGTAGTTTTAATACCGGCAGGATTAGTGCGGGTAGTATTGTTTCTTCCTCCGTAATACTGATGCGCTTTTACGCTGTCGGGATCGTCAATATACAAGTATTCAGGATCACTGTCGGTACTCAGTTTCACCGCTACACGGGGATCGTAGTGCCCGGGTAAGCTTATCAGTGTATCTGCTATGTATTGTTTTTCAAGCAGTTCGTATTGGTAATACGGATTAGGAGGCGTTGTCTGCTTGATGCGTTGGCCATCTGTTCCATATTTAGGTATGGTTCCCGTCATAATCTGTACCATATAATCGTGTTGATAATAAATGGTACTGAGATTGCCTCGTTGTGTTCCCCAGAAATTATTGTAGTCCGGGAAGGGAACACTTCCCGAGCCACCTTCCATTTCCACCATAGCATCATCAGCAGATGTTTGCAATGATTTACCGGCAGCTTCAATCAATTCATCGGCATACTTTTCAAGAAAATCCGATTTATTGGATAAAGATGACAGATTGCGTACGATTACACCATGAGCAAATTTAATCCATTTGGAGATATCACCTTTATAAACCCAATCGTTGGCAGAAATTTTTGAGCTATAAGCAGTCTTATCCTCCATTTCCAGATATTCGATAGCCTTGCGGGCCCATCCACGGACAGCGTCATAAATATCGGCCTGAGAATCATAATCAAACTGTACGCGCTCGTTATCAAAAGCCTGTTTAAGTGGCAACTCACCATAAACTTTGGTTAGCATATCCCAGCTATATGCTTTAATGGCATAGCCGATACCGGCAAGATGCCAGTGCTCTGCTTTAATTGCCTGATTAATCAGATTCTCAAGATTCATACCTTGATCCCAGTAAACTGTGCGCCAAATCAATGCTCCCGTATCACTACTCTGCGGATAATAGTGATTACCATAGTTAGAACCATATGAACTTTGCGTAGTGCTCCACATGGAGATCATAGGCAGAATGGCGTATGTCAAGTCGAACGTAACATCCTTATAAGATTGTAGAATGCCGGACAGATATAAATAGTCTTCTACATAATCCGGAGAGTCAATATTCTTATTAACATCCAGATAATCGTCACAACCGGTATTGAATAGCATCAGTAGAGACAGGAATGGAACAATTATATATTTCTTCATATTCTTCATATTAATTGGATTTATGACTTAGAATTGTACACTTAAACCACAAGTGATGCCACGTGGGCTGGGGAGCCCCCATGTGTCGTAACCTTCACCTCCTACACCACCGGCGGAAGCGGACATCGTGTTACCCACGGCATCCAGACCGTTGTAGTTGGTAATAGTAAGAAGATCGTTGCCGGATACATAAATCTGAGCATAGCTGATCAGACCGTTGGTTATCTTCCTAAGGAGTTTTTCTGTAAATGTATACGACAGACGTATTTCGGACATACGCAGATAGTTGACATTGGCTTGAACCCAGTCGCGGGCAGAACCGGCATAAATAGTGCCACCATAATTGCCATATGTGATAGCGATATTATTGGGCGTCGGATTCTCCGAGTTTTCATTGCCGTCTTTCAACACACCGGGAATGATAACAGAGCCCTGCTCGCGTTTCTTCACAGAATCCCAGTCCATACCGTTTTGAGCCAGATAGCGACCGGTTCCGTTGATTACTGTTGATTTAAACTTACCGGAAAACATGGCATAAAGGCGCCATTGGCGTTTGAAAGTAACTTCCGTTGAAAAGCCGAATCGTAGTTTAGGTTCACGGTCGCCTATATGTGTCCATTCCGCACTTACGCGTGGAGCTCCTGTTGAAGGATCAATCAAAACTTCCCCTTTGTCGTTGCGTTCAAAGTCTAATCCGTGGATAGAAGTAACAGGATCACCTACCATCGTACCTAAACGGATTCCAGCCGTATTTCCATTCGTATAGGTGTCATAATATTCCGCCATCGGGAGGCTAATCGTCTTTGAACCGGTATGTGAGAGGTTTACTCCTACATTCCAACGCCACCCATTGTAATTATGAATAATATCCCCATCAATATGTCCTTCCCAACCCCAGGTTTTAAAGTCACCCAGATTGCGGGTATTCAATACAAAGCCAGTGGCATATGACAATCGGAAACCGGTAACAATCTGATCTGTACAACGGGTACGGAAATAAGTGAAGTCTGCAACGATCCGGTCGTTCAGAAAGCGGCCTTCTGCTCCTATTTCATAACTGGTAGTCATTTCAGGTTTCAGTTTTGAATTCGGACCTGTATAGCCATATTTGTAACCGCCGCCCCTTAGTTCCGTAGCTTGCAGTTCCGGATTAATAGAAAGCGGGGATGTATCTTTACCAACTTGTGCTATGGCACCTCTCAACTTCAGATAGTTTATAGCCTCATTTCCTTTGAATATCGGTAATTCCGTCAAAACGAATGACGCTTCCAATGCCGGGTAGAAATAGCTCCGGTTGTCAGTAGGTAACGTTGAAGCCCAGTCGTTACGTCCACGTAAAGTGAGGAACGTCATATTATCCCAACCAAATTCAGCCTGTGCAGAAATGGCCTGAATACGACGGATAGTGGAACGCTTTTTAGAGACGATAGTAGCTGCATCTACATTGTTGATAGAAGCCATATCCCATACAATATAATTCTTTCCATAAGAGCTCAGGCGCGTTATTTTGTTTTCCACCTGATGATAACCGACTTGTGCAGTCACTGCCAATTTTCCATCAAAGAATTTATCATTCCAGCCTGCAAGCATATTCATAGAGAGGTCTGAGAAGTTTTCTTTAACCAAATTGTATACTCCGCCGCGACCAGGTTGGATGTCATAGTTGTTTTTAGCCCACAATGGATGTTCAGAAGTCTCAAATGTTTGCGTACCTATATCCCAGCCATATTGTGCCCGGAGGAAGAAGTGGGAATTCGGTTGGATAATACCGGTCACATTACCAATAATTCGGTCGGATTCATCATAATACTTGTTGTTATTCATCAAAAACAACGGATTATACATATCACCATCCACATATGGATATGGATAACGCATATGCACCAGGTCCGGGTCGAGATAGTTGCTCATGTCATCAACGAGCGGCCAGCGAAGTGCATAATAAAGCGGACCACTAGTGCCTTTAGGCATCTTGTTATTCTGAGTGGATGCATATTGCATGGATGATTCAAAGCGCATCCATTTTGTGATATCCGCCTTGCCGGACAAAGAGAAATTACTACGCTGGTAATCGGTATTCTTAATTGTACCGGTTTGATCGGTAAATGAAGCTGAAGCACGCATCGTCAACTTCTCAGTACCGGTTTCTACTGACACATTGTGTACTTGCGTAAATCCGGTTTGCAGAATTTGATCCAGGTTATTATAGAGTTTAGTACCTTCGGGATAGAGTCCACCGAAACGGGCGGTATTGTAATAGTTGGTTACACCATAATTACCATTAGAATACTTTGTTTGCGGATCAGGCAGACCATAAGACGTATCCCAACGGAAACGGTTACTATACGAAACTTTACCCTTACCTGCCGTACCTTTCTTTGTCGTAATGATAATGGCGCCATTTGAAGCATTCGAACCGTAAAGTGCAGCTGCGGCTGCTCCTTTTAATACTGTGATGCTTTCGATATCTTCGGGATTAAAGTCATTACCACGTGATGAGAAGTCCAGTGTACGACTACTATAGACATCCTCTACAGCCATACCGCTGCTTGCAGAGAAAGAAGAGTTGTTCATCGGAATACCATCAACAACATAAAGCGGTTGGTTACTACCGGAAAGAGAAGTGATACTGCGTAATGTTACCTGTGTTGACGCTCCCGGAGCACCCGAACTGGAGACAACATTCATACCGGATACACGGCCTTGCAGTGCCGTGATAAAATTATCTCGTCCCGACTCTGCAATTTCATCTGCAGTCACTTTCTGTACAGACGAACCGATACCGCGTTGAACACGCTTCAAACCGAACTCCGTAACGACAACTTCGTTCAGCATATTGGCATCTTCCTCCATTTGCACATTAATTTGTGCCTTAGTAACTTTTACCGATTGCGGTTTACAGCCTATATATGAAAACTGGAGCGTAGCTCCTTGCTTAGCAGTAATTGTATAGTCTCCATCAGCGTTAGTAATCACGCCTTGATTGGTTCCCAGAATTTGAACACTTGCTCCGGCGAGAGGCTCGTCAGCGGAGTCAGTAACTTTACCTTTAACGGTGATTTGTTTCTGTTGCTGCGTTACTTCAGTAGTAGGTGAAGCCGGTTTACCCGCGATATTGTTAGGACTGGCATTTATGTTGATAGCAGGTACTATTAGCATAGCAGCTATGCCCATTGAGATTTCCTTAAATCTATTCATAAGAGTCTCATGATTTTAATTATTTTCTATTTGTATTTAAAGAGTATGCGACCATTGCATTGTCGTGTTTTCTGGATCAATGCATTAGTTATGGCAGTTTGAGTACTTCGTTACGTACTATTGTTCTTATTCGTGCGATCTTCATTCATAATATTGATGATTTTAATGGTTGTGTTGAAGTAGCTCCAACATTCCGAATAGGTAGTTAATAATCAGGAATAGCTGACAAGATTATTCCTTTTGACGGATAACTTTTTGTTCCATAGGCATTTTCTCATTTTATTAGTTTGACTTTCATATTATCTCTACTTTGTTTTATTTACGGTTCCAAGAGGACTTAGTGGCTATTTTGATACATTATTCCCTTATATCTTTTGGTTCTCTACATTCTTTCCTTACCTTTGTAATCAATACGAACCAAGTTGCACAACTCGGGACTACCAAGTTACATATGTTGGTATATCCAAGATATGTAACTTGGGGGCACCAAGTTGTGCAACTTGGTAAAGCGATATAAATAAGAAACACTATATATATAAGTAACAAACAGTTAGAAACACTATGGGATTAATTTATTTTGTTCGTAAGAAAAAGTTCAGGACATCAGGAGGTATGAAGTCTTTATACTATGCAATACAACGAAAACTACAGGTGAAAGGTGGTAAAACAGAACGGGACCTTGCAAAAATATTATCGCAAGGAAGCGGACGTAGTGAAGGAGATGTCTTATCCATCCTGACCGATTTGCCTAAAGCAATAGAAGAAATACTGAAAGGTGGCGAATCCGTGACGATTAGCGGATTAGGTTCGTTTCAAACTGCCATTACAAGCAATGGTTTTGAAGCACCGGAAGATGTTTTGCCAAGTGAAGTACGCCTGTCCAAAATCTATTTTAAGCCTGATCGCAGATTCTTTTATCGTGTAAGCACAATGAACTTTTTTCGCTATCCGCTTAGCAAATACTTCCCTAAGAATCAGTTGAGAGCAGAAACATTAGCTAAGGAGAAAAAAGAGGAAAAAGAAGTCTTTCCTGAAATGGGAAATGAGAGTGCAGACTAATAAGCTTGAAGAGAAATAGGAAAGTTTTTCCCAAATAAGTGCTATATATTAAAAAAATCTATATATTTGTATTCAATTCTAAATCCAGCTGCGTATGAAACTAATTGCTGAAAGTGGTTCGACACGAACTGAATGGGCCTTGGTTGAGGACAATCACCTGATACAACGAGTTTTTACTGAGGGGCTTAATCCTTTCTTTCAAACCCGAAGAGAGATCAGTCGGAGTGTACGTTTAGGTTTACCTGAAACTTTTTTCAAAAGGAAATTGGAACAGGTGTATTATTATGGTGCCGGTTGCACTTCTTATGAAAAAAAGAATGTATTGGGTGCCTCATTAGTAGCACAGTTCAAAACTCCGATTCAAGTGGAAAGCGATTTGCTTGCTGCTGCCCGCGGTTTGTTTAAATGCGAGGCTGGAATTGCCTGTATCTTAGGTACAGGTTCTAATTCTTGCTTTTACAATGGAAAGATTATCGTAAAAAACGTCAGAGCAGGCGGATATATATTAGGTGATGAAGGTAGCGGAGCCGTGCTGGGTAAGCATTTTCTTTCAGATGTCCTGAAAGGCCTGGCTCCAAAGGAGGTAATGGCCGACTTTTTTGAGAAATTCCGTATCAGTCCCAATGAAGTGATGGAATCAGTCTATAACCGGCCATTTCCTAATCGCTTCCTTTCCACTATTTCATATTTCTTAGCGGATTATACGGATGATGACTATGTATACGAGTTAATAACCGCTAATTTGCGTAGCTTCTTCACAAGAAATGTGTGCCAATATGACTATAAGAGTTATCCTATTCGTTTTGTTGGCTCATTAGCCTACAGCTATGCTGCAATTCTCCGAGAAGTAGCCAGTGAATTTGGTATTGAACTGGATGTCATTGAAGAAACTCCAATGAGTGGCTTAGTCGAATTCCACTCATTAAATATTGAAGAACCTTAATTATTGTATATAAAGCATATTGAAAGGAACTAAACATTCCTTTAATCGCAAATTTATAGATATAAAGTTAAATAAATGCAAAGGAATGTTCTTGATATTAAATTATAATATATCTTTGCTAAGAAGAAACGAATAAATAGCGTTTCATCGCCTTTGTTAATAACGAGTTTATCTCTTAAAACAACCAGCTAAAGCATAACAGTCTTTAGCGTATTTTAATTTTTGGTTGATAATCGTTTTACCAAGTTCTCTTGGAACTTAGCCAATACATAATTTAAGAAAGAGAGACATAAAATAAGTTAAACCTAAAATAAAAAAGAGCCTATGGAACAACAATTTATCTAACAGAAGAAATGGTCTCAACTATTTCTATACTGTCCATCTCCCCTTATTTCTGAGAATACTATTAAATTAACAACAAAATCATCAACTATTTTATGAATGAAGATCGCAAAAGACGAGCATTAAGAAACAACAAGCTCTTCACTACAGTAACAATTAGTGTATTGTGCTTAGACATTGGTAATGTGATAACTGTGCAAACAGCCTCTGGTTCCGCTTTGAATGATTAATGGCATTACAAACTCAATTGCAATGCGTCAAAGTGAATCTGCATTAGTATGATATAATTCTGGACTATTAACCATTATTGTTTATTAAATCTATGTTAAGGAAAAAACTTTTTATCCTATCAGTAACCGGACTTATGCTTTTATGCAGCGGTTACGCCCCTGGAATGAGTGTAAATGCACAGAATGCCACCTCGTCAAGTACACAGAATTCAAGAAAAATAACCGGAGTTGTTACTGATACTCAAGGTGAACCTATTATTGGAGCAACTATCCTCGTGCAAGGCACAGGTATCGGTACAGCAACTGATATAGACGGAAAATTCTCTCTCGACATTCCATCTAATGGAAAAACTCTTATCGTATCCTTCATCGGATTTGATGCGCAAGAAATTCCCATTACGAGTAATACGACTTATAAAATACAATTAAGCGGTACAGACTATGCTCTGGATGAAGTAGTCGTCACAGCATTAGGTATGAAGCGTGAAAAGAAAGCCCTCGGCTATTCCGTGCAAGATGTAAAAGGTGACGCTCTTATTGAAAATCGTACTGCAAACATCGCTACATCCTTGAATGGTAAGATTGCCGGTATGAATATCTCCTCGACTTCTGTTCCCGGCGGTTCAAACCGTATCGTTATCCGTGGTAATAACTCCATATCCGGCAATAACATGCCTTTGGTTGTAGTGGATGGCATCCCGTTTGATAACTCTCAAGGCGTTGACGACGTAAACACAAACTCCTGGGGTGCAGGCTATTCGGACACCGGTGACGGATTATCCATGCTGAATCCCGATGACGTTGAATCTATTTCCGTATTGAAAGGTCCTTCGGCTACAGCACTTTACGGCTCACGTGGTGGTAATGGTGTAATCCTCGTTACTACGAAACAAGGACAAGGAGGCAAAACCAAAGTTTCCTACAATAGTAACTTCACTTTTGAGAATGTGATGATTCAACCGGAATTCCAGAATGAATTTGGTCAAGGTACGGACGGAGCATACGTTGCCACCTCCCGTAACTCCTGGGGACCTAAAATGGGAACTGTTGTTACCGACTGGACTGGACAAACCCGTGCTATGGAAGCCAAAAACAATGACTACTCTGATTTTATGGATACAGGTACGTCCTGGAGTAACTCTCTCGACGTGACAGGTTCTTCCGGCAAGATAAATTATCGTGTAGGTATGTCCAACACAACGCGTAAAGGTGTTATTCCCAACAACAAGTTGAATAAGACAAACTTCTCCGTTCGTGCCGGTGGTGAAATCATCAAGAACCTGACTCTTGATGCTAAACTGAATTACACCTATCAGAAAGGTGAAGGCCGTCCTGAATTCTCTGCATCCGGCTTCAACCCTATATTCGCCCTCATTTATACTCCGCGCAGTATTAACCTGCATGAGATGAAAGATGTTTTCGACAAGGATGGAAAGATTATCGACTGGTATCCCAGTATGCTTACAGTAGTGAATAACCCGTATGCACTGACCTCTCTCAGCGGGAACAAGGACGTAACCAACCGTATTAACGGTTTTGCATCGCTGTCCTATGAAGTAAACAGCTGGTTGAAAGCAATGATTCGCTTTGGTGGTGATACCTACGGCAAGAAAACTGAAAAATGGATACGCCATGACTTGATTTCAAGCGCCGGCTACAAAGACGGACGTTTCTCAACCGGTCAATACAACATGGCCGAATACAATGCTGACTTCCTGGTTACAGCCCAAAAAGAAAACATTGCAAGTTCCAAATTCTCCGGTATGCTCTCCGTTGGTGGCAACTTAATGAACCGCCAATATAACAGCTTCTATGCTACAGCCGAAGGTTTGAATATCCCCGAACTTTACACCATTCAAAACGGACAGTCGACGACGACAAGAACTTATAAATCTGAAAAGGAAGTTCAATCCCTTTATGCATTGGGACAATTGTCATGGGACAACTACCTGTTCTTCGATGTAACCGTACGCAACGACTGGTCGTCCACATTGCCGAAGGACAATCGCTCATTCTTCTATCCTTCATTCTCTTTGGGTTGGGTTGTAACCGACATGCTGACCAAGTTTAAGATAGACGTTCCCAGCTGGATCTCTTTCGCCAAACTGCGTGCTTCTTATGCAGAGGCAGGAAATGACACCGACCCATACCAATTATTATCCGTATTATCTACAGTCTCCAACATGGCAGGGGGCCTGATGGGAGTAGCCGAGCCTTCTACGAAAGCGAACGCTAATCTCAAACCGGAAATTATCAAATCAATGGAGTTCGGTGCTGACATCCGGTTCCTTGACAACCGTTTAGGATTCGACGTTACGTACTATAACAAACGTGCATACAACCAAATTATTTCCATGCCTTCATCTATCACCTCAGGATACAGTGCCAAGTATATCAACGCCGGACGTGTTGACAACTGGGGCTGGGAGATTCAGATGAACACCACGCCTATTCGCACCCGTGACTGGAACTGGAATCTTTGGGTTAACTTCGCCAAGAACTCTTCTGAAGTTGTAGAACTTTACGAAGGAGTAGAATCCATCACCCTGGCACGTCCTATGGGACAGAACTGCTACGTAATGGCTAAAGTAGGCGAACCTTACGGACAGATTTACACCAATGGTTTCAAATATGACGAAAAGGGTAATCGCCTTGTCGGTGATGATGGCAAATACATCGTAGATCCTACTCTCCGTGTTTCCGGTAATATGAACCCGGACTGGACCGCAGGTATCGGTTCTTCACTCAGATGGAAAAACTTCTCCTTCGGCTTCCTGATCGACGTTCGTTATGGTGGCGATATTTATCTGCAATCCATGATGCGCCTGCAATCCTGCGGTCAGACCAAAGAGACTGCTGTCGGACGCGAAGAGTATTATACAACTGGCAAGGGATTGATCTCTCAGGGTGTGAATGTGAATACAGGAGCTGCCAACACAGTGGAACTTAATCCTACCGCTTATTGGGGACAGTTCTATGGCAATATCGGAAACTACATTTATGACGCCACCAATGTACGCCTCCGCGAACTTAACTTCTCTTGGACAATGCCGGGCAAATGGTTCAACAAGACCATCATCAGCGGTATCAAGATTAGCGCTGTGGCCAATAACGTATGCTTCTTGTACAATAACCTCCCGGGATTCGATCCTGAATGTACATACTCCACCGGTAACGGACAGGGTGTTGAAACGGCCGCTTTGCCTTCTACCCGTTCATTTGGTTTCAATCTTAACGTTACATTCTAAAATAAAGGAAAGAATATGAATAAGTTATTTAAATCTATTATAAGCATTGTCGGTCTTTCAATGACCCTTGCGGGCTGTGTCGGCGATTTTGATGATATGAATACTGACCCCAACAACCCGACGCCGGGTTCAGTCGATCCTAAGTTTCAATTGATATTCATACAGGGACGTGGTATTCCCTATGCCAACCAATGGCAACAGATAGACCAGTTGATGATCAGTACTTTCTGCGAATATGCAGCCAATGACGGTCTTTCTGCTTCCGACTATAACATAGACGCACGTTATGTGGACAATATATGGGAGTTGACCTATACCGTGTTGACCAATGCCAACTCTCTGATTCGTGCCAATGAGAGTAATCCGGTTCATACCAATGTCGTACAGATGGCCCGCATCTGGAAAGCGTATGCGATGTTGCGTTTGACTAACTGTATGGGTGATGTGCCTTACTCTGAAGCTGCCAATGACATTGACCAGCCTAAGTATGACACTCAGAAGGATATCTATTATACGATATTCGACGAATTGAAGGACGCTGCAAGCAAACTGGACGAATCAGCCGCTAACAATGTAGGTTCTTATGACCTCATTTACGCCGGTGACGCTGCCAAATGGAAAAAGTTCGCTAATTCCCTCCGGTTACGTATGGCTGTCCGTATCTCTGACGTAGACGCTACCAAGGCTAAAACGGAAGCTGCCGCTGCTATCTCGGCAGGTGTATTCAGCAATGATGCCGATGCCGCTTTCTTGAAGCAAGGTGAAGACAAGTTCGCCCAGAACCCGATTTATTATCACAAAGGTTCTTCCGTATTGCATATGTCAACAGCTTACAAACGTCTCGTGCAAGGTCTCGGCGGATTGGCATGGCCCACCGCAGCCGACCGTGAAGCAAACAAGAACATTACCGAAGCTATTCTTGCTGCCAAAAATGCTCCTGCAGTTGTTGATCCCCGCGCTCCTATTCACTTTGAACCGGCAGGTATCATCGAAGCTCCTGCAACGGAAGGTATGACCGGCAATTGGGATGGTACAGATCCGGGACACGTAGCCTCCGGTGTAGGTGCTGCCATGGACAATGGTCAGTTTGTAAGTGACTTCTCCAAAATCGGCCCATGGTATTATGAAACTATCGACAGAAAGTATCCTCTGTTCAAATACAGTGAACTGTGTTTCCTGAAAGCTATCGCCATCGAATTAGGTCTTGTGAGCGGTGATGCCAAATCGGAATATGAAGCAGGTGTGCGTTCAAGCATGACTGAACTCGGTGTTCCGGAAAGCAACATTGTAAGCTACCTGGCTTCTACCTCTCCAAACTATTATGGAACCACAGCCAGCTACGACGACATTACAGGAACCAGCAATACAGCTTTGGACAAGATTCTTACCCAGAAATATATCGCTCAGTTCCAGGAATGTTCTTTCGAGACTTGGGCTGACCACCGTCAGTTCCACAAGCCTACGCTCATGCCGTTCGCAAGCGTTAGTTCAAGTGTGTTCAACATGAATCCTTCCGACCAGGCCAATAATACGCCGAATGCTTATATCAAGCGTATATATTATCCTTCTTCAGAATATACTGTGAATGCTACTAACGTGAAAGAAGCCGAAAGCCGTATGGGTGGAAACAACAGCATACAAAACAATGTATGGTGGGACGTTAACTAAAACCTGATCCTCATAAATGCGTAGTTGAGAGCCATTCAACTACGCATTTTTTATGTCTTCATTGTAAATATCAAAAGTTCATCTAACTTTGCTGTATATATACCCACTTATCTGAAACAATATGGAAAACATTCTTCTTGCAATCTTTTTATGGTGCTCCTCACTCTCTAACCAGGGATTCATAACAAGCCCTTATTTCCAGGAGCAGGAAATTTCTTTTGTATATACTCCGGGAATCAAAATCCATATCAATGCTCCTTCAGAGGCAGAATTTGACAAAAGCAAACCAACCAAACTTGTATTGTATGCCTTGCCCAATGGCAATAGCACGGACTGGACCATAGGAAAGATGCCGACAGAAGGTGATGACTGGCATTATCACATACAACACATCGGAGCACAGACGCGGTTTATCAGAGCTGCAAACCAAGAATACAACTTCGTAACCATCTACCTGGAAGCCAACACCAAGAGCTGGGGAAGTTGGAGAAAAGCCGAACCGATGCGAGACGAAAAGATTAAGGAAACAGTGGAATATCTTCTTTCCCTTTTCGCCGAATATCACCCTCACATAGAACTGAACAGCCATAGTGGAGGAGGTAATTTCATTTTCGGTTTTATGGATGCCAATTCCGAAATTCCCGCCTATATAAAGAAAATATCTTTCATTGACAGCAACTATAACTGGGACAATGAACGTTATGGCAATAAATTAAAGAAGTGGTTGGAAGCCTCTCCCGACAACAGTTTATTTGTAGCGTGCTACGATGACGCAAATGCCTTACTGGACGGAAAACCATTCGTTTCCAGAAAAGGCGGAACCTGGCACAGAACCTATCTGATGCAGCGTTATCTGAAAAAGAACATGAAACGACTGACATGGAACAAAACAGAAAATGACAGCATCATCTATTTCACCGCGAATAACCGGAGAATCCAATTCTATTCCAGAAAGAATCCGGAACGCCAGATTTATCATACGATACTCGTGGAGCGAAACGGATATATTCAATCTGTATTTTCCGGTACCAAGTATGAAGGAGCAGGATACCAGTTTATGGGGAAAAGAGCCTACGATACTTATCGTCAGGACTCAATAGCGAAACCTCACATTTTCCAGTTTCCTCCCCGAAACAAAGGAGCTGTCACAGGAAGTGGGTTTGTCCGCCAAGTCATGAATATGACGGCGGAAGAACGTGATTCTGTGGTCTATAAAGAGATTATCCAAGGAAATGTTCCGACATCCTTTCGTCAACCTATATATCTGACGGATAGTCTGCAGGACTCTAAAGGGATATGGCATGAAGTTACACTTTGCGTATTATCCGACTTTCTGGCGATAGGCACAGATACGGATTTTCTTCGTATCCCGATGTTACCGCTTACAGCCCAGAAGCTGGCAGATTCATTTGGGGCGACATTGCCCACGCGGAAACTATCTAATCTGATTCATCGTCACAGTCCGGTTAAGTTAGAGCCTCAACCTATGACTCCGGATGCTACAATGACTACGATCCCTGTATTTGCCCGCCATGATTCTATCATTGAAGCAGCCCGTCAAAAGGCCGGCGAAGACTTGGACAGACTGATTTCCGGACATAAAAAAGACATTGTCATCACTAACCGGATAGCCAATGAACCGGGCAGACTATTTATTTACGGCTGGCATTATCCTGACGGGAAGCCCATTCAACCATTGAGTGCAGCACATGGTATTGGCTATGTGGACTACAGCCACGGGGTCCGGTTAATACGTGACGAGGTCCTGGTAGATGGCAAACTATATTCATTGAAAGCCTTACTCCAGGACCCCGTATTTTACAAATTATTCAGTGATGAAACCGGTCCGATGACAATCACAAATTATATTCCTGATTAATCTTGCTCACCACCTCCAGTTTGCCGTCTTTCAGCAAAGAGCGTGCATTAAAGAAGTTCACTCCGTCTGCACCTGCTTCAACAGACAGCTTTGCAGCTTTATATAATTCTTCGGCAGTAATATCGGGAACAAATAATCCTGATACATATTTATTCTTGTGGAAAGTCTCGCGCAAACCGTTCTCAATGCTAAACGGTATCCATTCCAGGTTTTCCGAATAGAATGACTGATAATTCATCGGACAGACAATATCTATCTTCCAGGTAGGCCAGTCCTGATAAACCGTCATACGGGCACGGGTAGGGTAAGGGAATACAGCCGCTGAAACCAGTTTTCCTTCGGCATGGGTGGCTTCCACAATTTCATTCACCAGAGAAGTAACCTCATTCAGGCGGAACTGCAACCATTCCGGGCTCATCCATGGGTCCTGTAAATCCAACGGAGAATAACCGAATATTTTTTTGAACTTCTCTATCGCTACCGGATGATACCCGAAATCATACTCAGCCCGATAGGTGTCTTGCTGAATCTTGAATTTATGCTGTTGCAAACGCCGTCCCAGCACAGCATCATTATAACGGATAAAATCCAGATGCACAGAAGCCAGCCCGTCCAAAGCGGCATAAGAAGCCGCTTTATTTTTCATGAACTGCCGGGCTTCCGGCACCGAAGGGCTCAACCATTTGTAATGTTTCACATAAGGATCGTATTCATGACTGTTATACCCTATCCGGTTCACGTCAAACCATTCGGGATGTGCCAACGCCACCGAATCTCCGGGAGCGTTCACCGTAAACATCCAGGCATGTACCTTCGCTCCTTTATAAGATTTAGCCGCTTCAATATAGCGTGCTACCACTTCCGGCGAGCCACACATATAATAATTCTTGATACCAGCCTCATCAAAAGGCTTCATCCAAAGAATCAGAGATTCGACCGAGGCATTCGTGTCCACATCGTCCCAGACGCCCAAAGCAATCTTTTGTTCCTGGTTCTGAACTTTTTTCTTTTTACCGGCCGACAATGGCTGAACAGCCAAACTGAAAAAGCACACAAGTGCTACAAATAAATTAGTAAATTTCATGATGATGATTTTTTTAGGTTCACAGCAAAGATAACACTTCTTCTATATAAATAAGGTGAATGACCAATTATTTGCAAATTATTAATTATAATGCTAAAAATAATAAAATAAGTGTTTTTGATATTAAAATAAAGTCTATCTTTGTTGCAACGAACATCCCCTTAACAATAATACTATTATGAAGAAATTTCTGCTACTTATCTTTGTATTGTGCAGTGCCTCATTATGTTGTCAAGCGCAAAAAGACCGGGTTATTTTGGGTGACGAACAGACTTCCGAGTATTTTCCTCTCCTGAAGGGTAAACGGATTGCAATATTCTCCAATCATACAGGAATGATAGGAGACAAACATCTGCTGGATATTCTCCTGGAAAATAAATTTAACGTCGTTGCCATCTTCTCACCGGAGCATGGTTTTCGTGGGGATGCAGATGCAGGCGAGCATGTATCCAGTTCAGTAGATTCGAAGACAGGTGTACCCATCCTTTCCCTTTACGATGGCAAAGATAAAAAGCCAAGCAAAACATCCATGCAGAAGTTTGATATCCTGATAGTGGATATCCAGGATGTCGGTCTGCGTTTTTACACCTATTACATCACCATGTGCCGACTGATGGATGCTTGTGCGGACTACAACAAGAAAGTATTGATACTGGACCGTCCTAATCCGAACGGACATTACGTAGACGGTCCTATTCTGGACATGAAACATAAATCAGGTGTAGGCTGGCTGCCAATTCCCATTGTTCATGGAATGACTTTAGGGGAACTTGCATTAATGGTGAACGGAGAAGGCTGGCTTCCCGGCTCACGCAAGTGTGATTTATCAGTTATCAAATGTAAGAATTACACACACCAGACCAAGTATCAGTTGCCAATCCCCCCATCTCCCAACCTGCCGAATATGAAGTCGATATATCTGTATCCGGCTACTTGTTTCTTTGAAGCAACTCCCGTCAGCCTGGGCAGGGGAACTTCACTTCCATTCCAGGTGTACGGACACCCCAATATGACCGGCTACAGTTATAGTTTCACCCCGAGAAGTATTCCCGGAGCAAAGAATCCGCCTCAACTGAACAAATTATGTCATGGAGTAGACCTTAGTAATATGAGCGATGAGGAAATCTGGAAGCGTGGAGTGGATTTGAGCTACATTATCGACGCATACCGTAACCTGAATCTGGACGACCATTTCTTCCGTCCTTTCTTTGAGCTATTGGTAGGCAGGGATTATGTGCGGAAAATGATAAAAGAAGGAAAGAGTGCCGATGAAATCAAAGCAATGTGGAAAGACGATGTGGAAAAATTCAAGGTACAGCGTAAACCGTATCTCCTTTACGATGAGAATTAAATATTGAGAATTCACCAATAATAATTAATCCATAATTAACATGAGCCCGATATCCGTAATCATCACCATCGCCGCCTACTTCGTGATACTGTTCACCATATCCTACATAGCCGGCCGAAAAGCCGACAATGCAGGTTTCTTTGTCGGCAACCGTAAATCATCCTGGTACGTCGTGGCATTTGCCATGATTGGTTCCAGCATCTCCGGAGTGACGTATGTATCTGTGCCGGGTATGGTAGCCGCCAGTAGTTTCGGCTATCTGCAAATGGTGTTAGGTTTCGTTGCGGGACAGCTCATCATAGCTTTCGTACTGACGCCGTTATTTTACCGGATGAACCTGGTGTCCATCTATGAATATCTGGAAGACCGCTTTGGAATGTCCTCTTACCGGACGGGGGCATGGTTCTTCTTTATCTCCAAAATGCTGGGTGCGGCAGTTCGCCTGTTCCTGGTATGTCTGACACTACAATTGCTGGTGTTCGAGCCCTTCGGATTACCTTTCATACTGAATGTCGCAATTACGGTGGCATTAGTGTGGCTTTATACCTTCCGGGGCGGAGTGAAATCCCTGATTTGGACAGATTCATTGAAAACATTCTGTCTGGTGGTATCGGTAGTGCTCTGCATCTGTTACATCGCATCCGACTTGAACCTGTCATTCAGCAGCATGATCAGTACGATTGCAGACAGTGACATGTCCCGCATCTTCTTCTTCGACGATGTAAACAGCAAACAATATTTCTTCAAGCAGTTCTTTGCCGGAGCATTCACCATGATTGCCATGACCGGACTGGACCAGGACATGATGCAACGCAACCTCAGTTGCAAGAACTTCAAAGATTCGCAGAAGAACATGATAACAAGTGTTATTTCCCAATTCTTCGTAATCCTGTTGTTCCTGATGCTGGGCGTATTGCTCTATATCTTTGCAAGTAATCAAGGCATCCAAGTGGATAAGAGCGATGAACTCTTCCCATTGATAGCTACCGGCGATTATTTCCCGGCCATCGTAGGTATATTGTTCATCGTCGGACTGATATCTTCGGCTTACTCCGCAGCCGGCTCGGCATTGACGGCTCTGACGACTTCATTCACCGTGGACATTCTGGGAACAAAAGGCAAGACGGAAGAAGAAATCGTAAAAGTGCGTAAACGCGTACACATCGGTATGGCGGCAATCATGGGTATCACGATTTTCGTATTCAACCTACTGAATAATACAAGCGTAATCGATGCCGTATATATCCTTGCAAGTTACACTTACGGCCCCATCCTCGGTTTGTTCGCATTCGGTATCTTCATGAAACAACAGGTTCGCGACAAATATATTCCACTGGTGGCCATCCTCTCCCCCATCCTTTGCTTTGTTCTGCAAAAGAATTCGGAGGCATGGTTCAACGGTTACCAGTTCAGTTACGAACTGTTGATATTCAACGCCCTGTTCACATTCATCGGACTCTGCTTGTTGATTAAAAAAGATAAGTAGTAATAATTAACTTAAGACATCATCATGAATGTAAGACTTCATTTTTTGTTCACTTTGCTCACCGCCTCCCTCATCCCCCTGACGGGAGGCGCGCAAGAGCTTTCGACGGAGGTCCGCCAGGAGATCGGTCGATTTCTGGATGCCGCCGCACGGAAAGAGGTTTCCATTGGGCGTATCCGCATCGACTCCGTTGCCGTGGAAAGAAATACCTTGCAACTGTTCGCTAATATGAACTGCGCTTATATTCCTTTCCGGGAAGATAACGTATCAGAGATTTATCAAGGCGTGAAGGCACTGCTTCCGGCAGAGTATTCCAGCTATGACTTGCAAATCCGCACGAACAAACGTAGCATTGAAGAATTAATTCCCCAGGCGCTACGCAGCAAGAAGGACAAAAAATCCAGAACATTCACCCCCGCCGGTACAAAGCCTTTAGTGACGGCTCTTTCCGTGCCCTACTCTCCCACGAATGGGCTAAAGAACCGCCACATCGCTTTGTGGCAAAGCCACGGTTTCTATTATGAGTCCAAACTGACACGTTGGGAATGGCAACGTGCCCGTATCTTCCAGACAGTAGAGGATTTGTACACGCAAAGCTATGTACTTCCTTTCCTGGTTCCTATGCTGGAGAATGCAGGTGCCAATGTGTTGATGCCCCGCGAACGGGACAGCCAAACGACTGAAATAATTATAGACAATGACGGATGTCTCAACAGCCGTTCCGTTTATATCGAAAAGTCAGGTGATAAAAACTGGGTGCAAGGTGCAGGTGAAGGTTTTGCACACTTGCGCAATCAGTATGTTGATTTCGAGAACCCGTTCCGCGAAGGAACCTTCCGTGCCATTGAAACTGTGAAAGGCAAAAAAGACAAAGAAAGTACTGCTGAATGGATACCGGAACTTCCCGCCACCGGACGGTATGCCGTATACGTTTCCTACAAATCACTGCCTAATAGTACGGACGATGCACTTTACACCGTTTATCATAAAGGTGGTGTATCCCAATTCAAAGTCAACCAACAGATGGGTGGCGGAACCTGGATTTATCTGGGAACATTCAGTTTTGACGCCGGAAAGCATGATGCTTACAAAGTCGTCTTAAACAACCGCTCCGATAAAGCCGGACGCATTGTCACTGCCGATGCCATAAAAATCGGTGGAGGTATGGGAAATATCGCCCGCTGCATTTCTGATGAAGGCGCCACAGAGAATATAAAAAGTTCTCAAGAATCGGGAAAAAGCGCAGCCAACTTTCAACTCCCAACTCTCAGCTCTCAACTGAATAACTACGAAGTCAGCGGTTATCCCCGCTTCTGCGAAGCTGCACGCTACTGGCTGCAATGGGCTGGGATCCCCGATAGTGTTTACTCCGAAAGCCATGGAAAAAATGACTATACCGACGATTACAAAAGCCGTGGCATCTGGGTGAATTACCTTGCCGGTGGTTCTTCCGTCAATCCTACGGAGGCAGGACTGAATATCCCGGTAGATATGGCCTTTGCCTTTCACTCCGATGCCGGGACTACATTGAACGATTCGATCATCGGAACACTGGGTATCTACTACACCAATGCCTACAACGAAGAATATGCCAACGGTGCATCCCGCTACCTGAGCCACGATATGACCGATTTGATTCAGTCAAACATCGTGCGGGATATCCGCACCCTATACGAGCCCAACTGGACACGCCGCGGCATGTGGAACCAGTCTTACTACGAAGCACGTGTCCCCCGCGTACCTACCATGTTATTGGAGTTACTGTCACACCAGAACTTCGCCGATATGCGTTATGGCCTGGATCCGCGCTTCCGTTTCACAGTGAGCCGCGCTATCTATAAAGGTATGTTGCAGTTTATCTGCTCACAGTACCATATGGACTATATCGTCCAACCTCTGCCAGTAGATAATATGGCACTGCGCATGGTAGGCGAAAATGAAATAGAACTGACCTGGCAACCCGTTGCCGACCCGCTGGAACCGACAGCGAATGCAGAGAAATACATTGTCTATACCCGTATCGGAGATGGTGATTTTGACAATGGTGTACTGGTGGATAAGAACACCTACCGCACCGTCCTACCTGCCGGAGTGGTATGTAGCTATAAAGTGACCGCCGTCAACAAAGGTGGTGAAAGTTTCCCATCTGAAATTCTTTCTGCCGGACGTGCATTTAATAGTAATAATCGATTAGTGATTATAGTAAACGGATTCGACCGCATCAGTGCCCCGGCGGACTTCGTTGCCCCCGCTCCGGCCGAGTCTTTACTTGCAGGCTTCCTGGACGATTTAGACCACGGAGTACCTTATCTTAAAGATATCAGCTACATTGGTAAGATGAAAGAATACCGCCGTTCCATTCCCTGGATGGATGATGACGCCTCCGGTTTCGGTGACAGTTACGGCAATTATGAGGATAAGGTAATTGCCGGAAACACATTCGACTATCCCGCCGTTCATGGAGCCGCTATTTTGAAAGCCGGATATTCTTTCATATCTTGCAGCGACGAAAGTGTGGAGAACCAAACAATGAATCTGAACGACTATACATACGTAGACCTGATACTCGGCAAAGAATGCCAGACCAAGATGGGACGTGGCGGTATACGGCCTTTGGAATTCAAGACATTCAGCCAGCCCATGCAGGAAGCTATCACTGCATATTGCAGACAAGGTGGAAACATTTTCGTCTCAGGAGCTTATGTCGGTACCGACCTTTGGGACAACCGCCTGGCTCCGGCTCAGGATGCCGACAAGAAATTCGCAACAGAAGTCCTGAAATATAAATGGCGTGTGGGACAAGCGGCTACAGAGGGTAAGGTGAAATGTGTAGCTTCTCCGTTCCCCGCCCTTTCAGGCAACTATACGTATCATAACGAACTGAATGCCGACAGCTACGTGGTGGAATCACCCGACGCCATCGAACCTGCCACTAAAGACGCGTACACCGTAATGCGTTACTCTGAGAACAACCTGAGTGCCGGAGTAGCCTACAAGGGTGACTATAAGACTTGTATATTGGGCTTCCCATTCGAAGCTCTGCGCACTACTGCTGAAAGAGAAACATTAATGAATGCCATCCTCACTTTCTTCAGTGAAGGAACAAACCTATAACACACTAAACCAATCATCATTTATGAAGCGAAGATTATTAATAAACATTTTGCTCCTGGCTGTAGGATTTATACAAAGTGCTGCGTTGTATGCGGATCACGGAACATTCCGTTTTGCCCAGATAACGGACATTCATTTCAGCCCCAACAATCCCAATCCTACAGAAGACCTACTGCGCACCGTAGCACAGATTAATGCGACAGACAGTATCGACTTTGTACTGGTGACGGGCGATATTGCCGAAGAAGGTGATCGCGCCACCATGCTGAAAGTAAAAGAAACGCTGGATTTGCTGAAAGTCAAATACTATATCATCCTCGGCAATCACGAAACGAAATGGAGTGATTCCGGCTGCACAGCTTTCGAAGAAATCTTCGGTGGCGAACGTTTTGAATTCGAGCATAAAGGCATCTTGTTCCTCGGTTTCAATTCCGGCCCGCTGATGCGTATGGCAAACGGTCATGTAGTTCCACAGGATATCCGTTGGATGACGGAAAGAATGAACCTGTTCAACACCGGCAACTCTCAACTTAACAAGCCCGTAATCCTCGTCACCCACTACCCGCTGATAGAAGGAGATGTGGACAACTGGTATGAAGTGACCGACGCGGTACGCCCTTACAACATCCGCCTATTTATAGGCGGACACTACCACCGCAACCGCGACTTACGATACGACGGCATTCCCGGTATCCTGATGCGCAGCAACCTGCGCGACAAAGACGGTAAACCCGGATATGGAATCTATGACATCACCCAAGACTCTATCCTCGTCTATACACAACGTATCGGCGAACCGAAACAGCAATGGGCTTCCTTCTCCCTGACCAAACAATACTACGACCACAACGGGAAGGCAGAGAAGTACCCCGATTTCTCGGTAAACAAAGAATACCCCAATGCAAAGGAACAGTGGATCGTACAGACCGGTGCAGGTATCTATTGCTCTCCTGCGGTAGAAAAGAATAAGGTATTCGTAGGAGATGATATGGGAGTCCTGACTTGCTATGCTTTGAAGAATGGTAAAAAGTTGTGGAGTTTCCAGTCCGGCAAACGCATTGTTGGTACTCCGGCAGTGGCGGAGGGTATCGTCGTATTCGGCTCTGCCGACCGCAACATCTATGGTTTGAACAGTAAAGACGGCAGTCTGCTATGGACTGTGAAAGCCGGAGAACCTGTATTGGGTGCAGTAACCATCGAGAACGGCATTGCCTACATCGGCGCCAGCGACCACACTCTCCGCGCCATCGACGTCCGCACAGGTAAAGTGATATGGACATACAACGGTGTGAAAGGGTACATTGAAACCAAACCGTTGGTAACGGCAGACAAGGTTATCTTCGGTGCATGGGACAATACCCTCTATGCGCTGAACAAGTCAGATGGCAAGGAACTATGGAAGTGGACAGGCGGACTGACCCGCATGCACTTCTCCCCTGCCGCCGTATGGCCCGTAGCTGCAAACGGCAAAGTATTTATCACCGACCCGCAACGTGCAATGACAGCCATCAACCTGGAAAACGGCGAAACCGTATGGCGCACGTTCCAGTCTATGGTACGTGAAACTATCGGCTTGTCGGAAGATGGCGAACAGGTGTACAGTAAGACGATGAACGACAGCATTGTCTGCTACGCAACCAAAGGCGACAAGCCCCGCGAATTGTGGGCAAGCAATGTCGGCTTCGGTTACGAACATGCTCCGTCCATGCAAGTTGAAAAAGACGGCGTCATGTTCGGCAGTACTAAAGAGGGACTGATATTTGCCCTGGAGCCCAAAACCGGTAAGGTACTGTGGAAACATAAAATAGGCAACTCCCTCATCAGCACAGTAGTGCCGCTGAATGCCCGGCAAGTGCTGTTCACCGCCACCAGCGGAGAGGTAGGCCTTTTGACAATTGACAATTGAGAATTGACAATTGACAATTATTTGATAGACATGGAAAATATTAATATAACAATTAGAATATGAAAAACGAAAAGACAGAAAATAGCGCAGCTTATCATCAAGCACCAATTGTCAATTGTCAATTGTCAATTGTCAATTGCTTTATTCCCTTTGCGGGAACTGCTCAAGCGGAAAAGACAGTAAAAGGGTTGCAAGAAAGCGGTTTAGTGAATAACATTTATCTGATGGCCATGCCGGACGTTACCGAGAAGTTGCCCGGGTGTCGCGTCTTGCATACGGACTCCATCCTATCCAGTGGAAACATCCGTAACATTGCCGGACATGCCGATGCAAAATATACGCTGATTTATACTAAATACACTACACTCGAACTGGGGTTGTTTGCCTTGGAACGTATGATACACATTGCCGAAGACAGTGGTGCAGGCATGGTTTATGCCGACCGTTACCAGGTGAAAGAAGGCAAACAAACGAATGCTCCGGTCATCGACTATCAGTTCGGTTCACTGCGTGATGATTTCGACTTCGGCTCTGTGCTCCTGTTCCGTACGGACGCCTTCCTGGAAGCCGCTTCCCGTATGGCCGAAGACCAATATAAATTTGCCGGTCTCTACGACCTGCGTCTGAAAGTAAGCCAGAAAGAAAGCCTGGTACACATCAACGAATACCTCTACAGTGAAATCGAAGACGACACCCGTAAGAGCGGTGAAAAGATATTCGACTATGTAGACCCGAAGAACCGTGACCGGCAGATTGAAATGGAACAGGCTTGTACGGAACATCTGAAAGAAATCGGCGGTTATCTGGCTCCTGACTTCAAACAGATAGAATTTTCCGCCGGAGACTTTGAATATGAAGCATCGGTTATCATTCCCGTACGCAACCGCATCCGTACCATCCGTGATGCCATCAGCTCAGTCCTGAAACAGAAGACGGACTTCAAATTCAATCTGATTATCATTGATAACCATTCAACAGATGGCACTACGGAAGCTATCGACGAATACAAGAACGACGAACGCCTCATCCACATCATCCCCGAACGCAACGACCTGGGTATCGGCGGTTGCTGGAACATAGGCGTACATCACCCGAAGTGCGGCAAGTTTGCCGTACAGCTGGACAGCGACGATGTATACAAGGATGAGAATACCCTGACAATCATGGTGCGCGCCTTCTACGAGCAGAATTGTGCCATGGTAGTAGGCACGTATATGATGACGGACTTCAACATGAATATGATCGCCCCGGGCATCATCGACCATAAAGAATGGACACCGGAAAACGGGCGCAACAATGCGCTGCGCATCAACGGCCTGGGTGCTCCGCGCGCTTTCTACACTCCGGTGCTGCGTGAGGTAAAAGTCCCCAATACCAGCTATGGTGAGGACTATGCGTTGGGACTGAACTTCTCCCGCCACTATCAAATAGGCCGTGTGTACGATGTGGTTTATCTGTGCCGCCGCTGGGACGACAATTCGGATGCTTCGCTGGACATTGTGAAGATGAACAGTCACAACCTGTATAAAGACCGCATCCGCACATGGGAACTACAGGCACGTGTAGCGATGAACAAGAAAATACAACTCTTATGAATCAGACCATAAACGACCTCCTGACCAGCCAACTTGACACTTGGGAAATGGCGCGTAACAATTACGCCGCCCTTTCCGGCGTGCAAGTGAGAGAACTGGACGTAAACGGTATTCCCTATAAAGTACAGTTCAACCCTGCGCGTATCGTTTCTTCGGGAGCTAAAGTAGATGCCAAGTCCATCAAGGAACGCAAATGTTTCCTCTGTCCCGCCAATTTACCGCCGGTACAGAAAGGCATCCCGTTTGAAGGGCATTACAACATCCTGGTGAATCCGTTCCCCATTTTCCCCCGTCACCTGACGATACCGGAAGTGGCACACGTGGACCAGCGCATAGCTGTCCGTTTCAATGATATGCTGGCATTGGCACAGGTGCTGACGGATTACACGATATTCTATAATGGTCCCAGATGCGGTGCATCCGCCCCCGACCATGCCCATTTCCAAGCCGGGAACAAAGGTTTTATGCCCATTGAAAAAGACTGGCGCGGACAAATAGCAGGCAAAGTGGTGGATTACAGCGAAGCCACCCTTTGGTATCTGAATGATGTACCACGGGCTACGCTTGTCATCGAGTCCGCCAATAAGAAACACGCCGCTTCGCTGTTCGACATCATCTACCATTCACTGGACACGAAGCCGGGAGATGACGAGCCGATGATGAACGTACTGGCATGGTATGAGGACGGAAAATGGATAGTATGCGTATTTCCGCGCGAGAAGCACCGCCCGGCCTGTTATACAGCCGAGGGAGAAGCAAATCTGTTAAGCAGTCCCGCATCCGTTGACCTTGGCGGAGTATTTATCACTCCGGTAGAAAAAGATTTTCTGAAGATAACAGCCGAAGATGTGGCGCAGATACTGAGTGAAGTATGTCTTTCCACCAAAGACTTCCACAGGGTACGCCAACGCATCAAGGAGAAAATATAGTCCACCTAAAATATGATTATATGATGAAAGAGCCCAAAGTACACGTAGGCATATTGTTTGAGCCGCAGATAGAGTTCGTATTGCTGAACCCTTACCAAATAACAGGGACATACTGCGACGGAGTAGTGACCCACCGCACCGTTGTCAGCGGCAAACAAGTCGCTACCTACAACGAAGGCAAGATACTGTGGAACGGACGCCTTTATGACGAACTCCTGTTCGAACCAATAGACGAAGCCACCGACTCTTTTGAATTGCTGGACGTCACCATCGGTATCAACTTTCACTGGGAACGCAAAGAAGACCAGCGTTTCCTGGGTGCCCTGAAGATTATTGCAGAAGACAATAAACTGACAGCCATCAACGTCATCCATGTGGAAGACTACCTGACCAGCGTGATCTCCAGCGAGATGAGCGCAACCGCCTCACTGGAATTACTAAAAGCCCACGCCGTCATTTCGCGCAGCTGGCTCTTAGCAATTGACAATTCACAATTGACAATTGACAATTCTATGCAGCACGCCAGCGCAGCATCCAATAGCGCAATCAAACCCAGCGCAGCCAATTGTCAATTGTCAATTGTCAATTGTCAATTGAAATGGTATGAGCGCGACGCCCACACCCGTTTCGACGTCTGCGCCGACGACCATTGCCAACGCTATCAGGGCATTACCCGCGCCTCTACCGAAATCGTAAAGCAAGCCATTGCCGCCACCCGCGGACAAGTCCTGATGTACGGTGGCAAGATATGCGACGCCCGCTTCTCCAAATGCTGCGGCGGTGCATTCGAGGAATTCCAGTATTGCTGGGAAGATGCCCCCCACCCATATCTCCGCAAACAACGCGACTTCCGCATCTTCAACCCCAAGACCTGCGACCTCAGCTTCGGAGCCACCCAACCCGGCAGCGGACTACCCGACCTGACAGATGAGCAAGAAGCAACAACCTGGATTCGCACCTCTCCGCCCGCCTTCTGCAACACCACAGATAAGGGAATCCTCTCGCAGGTACTGAACAACTACGACCAGGAAACTACGGATTTCTACCGCTGGAAAGTGGAGTACACCCAGGACGAGCTATCCGCACTGATCCTGAAACGCTCCGGCATTGATTACGGACAAATCATCGACCTTGTCCCCATCGCCCGCGGCACTTCGGGACGCCTCTGGAAGCTGAAAATCGTAGGAACCAAACGGACGCTTATCATCGGCAAAGAGCTGGAGATACGCCGCACGCTGTCCGCTTCCCATCTCTACAGCTCCGCTTTCGTTGTAGACAAGGAAGACATCTCTCCCGAAGGCATCCCGGGACGCTTCATCCTCACCGGAGCCGGCTGGGGACATGGCGTAGGCCTGTGCCAGATAGGTGCTGCCGTGATGGGTGAGCAAGGCTATAAGTATGACGCAATACTGCTGCACTATTACATTGGCGCGAGCCTTGACCAACTATATGACTAATCTTACCAAACAATAACCTATTCAATATCATGAACAGTACAAAAAAAATATCCCCCTGGGCATGGGTGCCTACCCTATACTTCGCACAAGGCATTCCATACTTCATTGTCAACAACATCTCGGTACTGATGTTTGCCAAGATGGGAGTTCCCAATGGAGAGATGGCCTTGTTTACGAGTCTGCTGTATCTGCCCTGGACCATCAAGCCCTTCTGGAGTCCGTTCATCGACATCATCAAGACCAAACGATGGTGGACCATCTCCATGCAAATTCTGATGTCGATAGCATTCATCCTGCTGACGTTATCCATACCCAAACCGGATGAAGCGATGATAGCAGCCGGGACAACTCCCATCAGCCTGTTCACCATCACATTGATTTTGTTCATCATTACCGCCTTTGCTTCGGCCACGCACGACATTGCCGCCGACGGTTTCTATATGTTGGCACTGAAGCAGAGCGACCAGGCGGCATTTGTCGGCATCCGAAGCACTTTCTACCGCCTTGCATCCATCTTCGGACAAGGAGTACTGGTAGCCATCGCCGGTACCATCGAGCTGAAATACAAAGATATCCCGCTGTCGTGGACCATCACCATGCTGGTTACAGCCGTCATGTTCAGTCTGGTGACGTTCTATCACCTCTTTGCAATCCCCAAACCGACGGCCGACAAATCCGTCTTGACACCGGGAACTGCCAGTGCAAAAGCCATATTCAAAGAGTTCGGACGCACGTTCGCCACTTACTTCACCAAACCCGGAGTATGGCTCGCCATCGCCTTCATGCTGCTCTACCGACTGCCCGAAGCGTTCCTCATCAAGATGTGTATGCCTTTCCTTGTAGCTTCCAAAGAAGCGGGAGGTCTGGAACTTTCTACAGCGGAAGTAGGTATCGTGTACGGCACCATCGGAGTGATATTCCTCACCGTAGGCGGCATTCTGGGCGGACTGTTCGCATCGCGCATCGGACTGAAGAAATCTATCTGGTGGATGGCGGCGTGCATGACGCTGCCCTGCCTGACATTCGTCTACCTGGCCATCGGCCAACCCGACAATCTGTTTGCCATCTCCACGGCCATCGCCATCGAGCAGTTCGGCTACGGATTCGGATTCACGGCCTATATGCTCTATATGATGTACTTCTCCGAAGGCGAGTTCAAGACATCGCATTATGCCATCTGCACCGCTTTCATGGCTCTGAGCATGATGATTCCGGGTATGTTTGCGGGTTACCTCCAGGAAGCGGTCGGCTACGTCAACTTCTTCTGGATAGTAATCGTCTGTTGCGCCGTCACCATCGTAGTCACGGTGTTTGCCGACAGGAAGATTGATCCGGCATACGGGAAAAAGTGATAAAGTAGTTACAAGCAGGAGTTAATTCCCCCTCCCTGATTCGCATAAATTAAATTATAAACCATGAAAAAGTATATTCTCCTCTGTGTCCTCTGCGTCCTCTGTGGCGCCATGAAGGCTCAAAAGATCAAGATAAAGACCGGCATCGAAGTCCTGAAATCCCAGAACTTCAAATGCCTGGAAGGCAAGCGTGTGGGACTGATTACCAACCCCACAGGAGTGGACAATCAGATGAAATCCACCATCGACATCCTGCACGAAGCCCCCAATGTGAACCTCGTAGCCCTCTTCGGCCCGGAGCACGGCGTGCGAGGTGACGTGCATGCAGGCGACCACGTGACAGATATCAAAGATGCCAGCACCGGCCTCCCCGTCTACTCCCTCTATGGGAAAACACGCAAAGCCACTCCGGAAATGCTGAAAGACATCGACGTACTGGTATACGACATTCAAGACATCGGCTGCCGCTCATTCACCTACATCAGTACGATGGGACTGGCCATGGAAGCCGCTGCCGAGAATGGCAAAGAATTCATCGTCCTGGACCGTCCCAACCCGGTAGGCGGATTGAAAATAGAAGGTAACCTCGTAGAAGACAATTGCATTTCCTTTGTCAGCCAGTTTAAAATTCCGTACCTTTACGGACTCACTTGCGGCGAGCTGGCACTGATGCTGAACGGAGAACGGATGATGGCAGCGCAATGCAACCTGCACGTCGTAAAGATGAAAGGCTGGAAACGCCGGATGGATTATGCACAGACCGGCCTGCAATGGGTGCCCTCTTCCCCGCACATCCCACATCCGCACTCGGCTGTGTTCTACCCCGTAAGCGGCATTTTGGGTGAGTTGGGATATATGTCCATCGGCGTAGGCTACACCATCCCGTTCCAGATGTTTGCCGCCCCGTGGGTGGAAGCCGAAAAACTGGCCCGGAACCTGAACGCATTGGCCGTGCCGGGCGTCGTGTTCCGCCCGATGTACCTGAAACCGTTCTACTCCGTAGGAAAAGGCGAGCTGCTGCAAGGCGTGCAGGTACACATCATGGACGTGCAGAAAGCGCCGTTGAGCGACATCCAGTTTCTCGTGATGCAGGAAGTGGCGGCACTCTATCCCGACCGGGCCGTGTTTGACCATGCCGACAAGGGACGTTTCCGGATGTTCGACATGGTGAGCGGCTCCGAAGAGATACGCCGACGGTTCTCCCGGCGCAACCGTTGGGAAGATGCACGCGATTACTGGTATAAGGATGCGGAAGACTTCCGACGGTTGTCCCGAAGATACCACCTGTACAAGTAGATAATAGTAAACGTTTCTTACGCTAGAGAGGGCCGTAAAGACAAGCGCATGTCACCCCTCATGACAAGCGCATGTCATGGGTCATGAGAAGCGCTTGTCATGGGTAGTGAGAAGCGCATGTCAGGAGGGGTGAGAAGCGCTTGTCATCACAGGCGACATCGGGGCAGCATCAAAACCGCCCTACAGCATGTTCTGACAGGGGTACCAGTGAAAGAAGAGAAGAAAGATAAGGAAAAGAAAGGGGAAAACGATATGGTAAAAAGTAAATACACTTCATTTTTGCAGGAGATAAGAGAATTTATCCCGCAAGAAAGGATATACACCGACGAACTGCGCCGGTTGGCATGGGGAACGGATGCGGGCTTCTACCGCCTCATTCCTCAAATCGTGATTCGTTCCGGCAACGAAGGAGAAATCTCCGGCCTGCTGAGGTTGGCCGACCGCTACGGTCTGCCCGTGACGTTTCGTGCCGCAGGAACCAGTTTGTCCGGACAGGCCATTAGCGACTCCATCCTGATAGTAGCCGGCAAGCATTGGGAGAAGTACAGCATCTCTCCCGACCACGAACAGATTACGCTGCAACCGGGCATCATCGGTCAGCGGGTAAACGAGATTCTCGCGCCTTACGGACGCAAGTTCGCCCCCGACCCCGCCTCGGTGAAATCGGCCATGGTGGGCGGCATCGTCATGAACAACGCTTCGGGCATGAACTGCGGCACCCATGCCAACAGTGACAAAGTGCTCATCTCCGCCCGCATCGTGCTGGCTGACGGCACCGTGCTGGACACAGGCGACGGCATCTCCCGTGCCTCCTTTGAAGCCACACACCCCGATTTCCTCAACCGCATCCGTGAGTTGCGCGATGAGATACGTGCCGACGAAGCTCTCTCCGCCCGCATCCGATATAAATACTCCATCAAGAACGTAACCGGACTGAACCTCTTACCCTTCGTCCGCTTCGACGACCCGTTCGACATTATCGCCCACCTGATGGTAGGCTCCGAAGGTACGCTTGCGTTCCTCTCACAAGTCACCATGCGCACAGAGTACGACTATCCGCACAAGGCAAGCGCCATGCTCTACTTCAAGAGTATCAAAGATGCCTGCCGGGCCGTGGTGGCGATGAAGGAGCTTAAAAATGAAGAATTAGGAATGAAGAATGAAGAATCAGGCTGCGCTGTTACACCGCAAGGTAATTCTTCATTCCTCATTCCTCATTCTTCATTCATTGTGAAGGGCGCCGAGTTGCTGGACTACAAGAGTCTCTCTTCCGTAGACGACCCCATATATATAAGGTATAAGCAAGAAGTCTCCGACCCCTCCGGCCTCACCGCCGTGCTGACCGAGACCAAAGCCCGCACCCGTGAGGAACTGGCACAAAACCTGTCAGCCATCGAAGCCTGCCTGACATCTTTCAGCACTTACACCCCCGTGCACTTCACCGACCGACCGGAGGAGTACTCCAAATACTGGGCTATCCGTTCGGGCATCTTCCCCTCCGTAGGTGGCACACGCCAACCCGGAACCACCTGTCTCATCGAAGACGTAGCTTTCCACATCGAAGACCTGCCCGAAGCCACCGCCGACCTGCAGCAGCTCATCGCCCGACACGGCTATGACGACGCCTGCATCTACGGTCATGCCCTGGAAGGGAACTATCATTTCATCCTCAACCAGTCCTTCAGCACCGATGCCGAAGTGAAACGCTACGAGGAACTGATGAATGACGTAAAATCACTGGTAGTCGATAAATACGACGGTTCACTGAAAGCCGAACACGGAACAGGCCGCAACATGGCCCCCTTCGTGAAATACGAATGGGGAGAAGCCGCCTTCGAAGCCATGAAAGCCGTAAAGCAGTTGTTCGACCCGAAAGGTCTGCTCAACCCGGGTGTCATCTTCAATGATGACCCGCAATGTCATATCAAGGACTTGAAACAGCTGCCGCTGTTTCAAATTGACAATTCACAATTGACAATTGACAATTCTATGCAGAATGGCAGCGCAACGTCCAACAGCGCAGCCCAACATAGCGCAGCCCAACACAGCGCAGCCAATTGTCAATTGTCAATTGTCAATTGTCAATTGAACAAAGTCCATTGTCAATTGAATAAGTGTATCGAATGTGGTTTCTGCGAAGTAAACTGTTTATCTTGCGGCTTTACCCTCTCTTCCCGTCAGCGTATCGTAGTGCAACGGGAAATATCCCGTCTGAGACAGAGCGGAGAGGACGAGGAACGTCTGGCTTTACTCGAAAAGCAATACCGTTATCCCGGCAATCAGACCTGTGCGGGAGATGGCCTTTGCTCCATGTCCTGCCCGATGAATATCAATACGGGCGACCTGACCCATATCATCCGTCAGGAATCGTTGCCGAAAGGCAGCCTCGGATATAAGGCAGGCGATTTCGCCGCCAACCACTTCGCAGGTGTAAAGAGCGCCTTGCGCCCCGTACTATCATTAGCCAATTTCGGGCATTCCCTATTAGGCACAAAAGCCATGAGCAGTATCACCAAAAGCCTGCACAACATATTAGGAATACCCTTATGGACGCCTGCCATGCCTCTTCCAATTGACAATTCACAATTGACAATTGACAATTCTATGCAGCATGACAGCGCAACGTCCAACAGCGCAGCCAATTGTCAATTGTCAATTGTCAATTGTCAATTGAACAAAGTCGTTTACTTCCCCAGCTGCATCAACCAAACCATGGGCCTTCCGAAGCGTTCCCCCGTAGTGCAGCCTTTGGTCAACAAGATGATTTCCCTCCTCCGGAAAGGCGGTTACGAAGTCATCTTCCCAAAGGATATGGACAAACTCTGTTGCGGCACCATCTGGGAAAGCAAAGGTATGCTCGACATTGCCGACCGCAAAGCCGCCGAGCTCGAAGCCGCCCTTTGGGAAGCCAGTGAGCAAGGCAAATACCCCGTACTTTGCGACCAAAGTCCCTGCCTGCACCGTATGCGTGAAACCATCAAACGGATGAAACTCTACGAACCCGCCGAGTTCATCTACACTTTCCTGCGCGACCGTCTGGTCTTCACACAGACCGACCGCCCCGTAGCCCTGCACATCACCTGCTCCATGCGCCGCATGGGGCTGGCAGACACCATCATCTCCCTGGCCAAACTCTGCTCCACCCACGTCATCATTCCCGAAGAAGTAGGGTGCTGTGGTTTTGCCGGCGACCGGGGATTCACTTATCCCCAACTGAACTCTTATGCCTTGCGCAAGCTCCGTCCGCAGATAGAAGCCTCCGGCGTAGCCATAGGTTACTCCAACAGCCGCACCTGCGAAATAGGGCTGACCACCAACTCCGGCATTCCCTATGTCTCCATCGCTTATCTTGTAGACGAATGCACAGAGAAAATTGAATAACTTAACACACTTATTGCCATGAACAGTCAAACGAAAACCAACAAACGTATCCTTGCCCTCGACATCCTTCGCGGTGTCACCATTGCGGGTATGATTATGGTGAACAACCCCGGCACCTGGGGACACATATATGCCCCTCTGCGCCATGCCGAGTGGAACGGCCTCACCCCGACCGACCTCGTCTTCCCCTTCTTCATGTTCATTATGGGTATCTCTACCTATATCTCCCTGAAGAAGTACAACTTCGAGTTCAGCCATGCCGCCGCCATGAAGATATTGAAACGCACCATCATCATCTTCCTCATCGGCCTTGCCATCGGCTGGTTCTCCAAGTTCTGTTACTACTGGACGAACCCCAGTGAGGGCATCGGCTTCGGCGCCCAACTTTGGGAATCCGTATGGACATTCGACCGCATCCGCATCCTGGGCGTCATGCAACGTCTTGCCCTGTGCTACGGCGCCACCGCCATCATTGCCCTGACCATGAAGCACCGACACATCCCCTACCTCATTGCCACCTTGCTGATAGGCTACTTCATCCTGCTGATGTGCGGTAATGGCTTCTCCTACAACGAAACCAACGTCCTCTCCATAGTAGACCGTGCCATCCTCACCCCCGCCCACATGTACAAGGACAACGGCATCGACCCCGAAGGACTTTTAAGCACCATCCCCGCCATCGCCCATGTTTTACTGGGCTTCTGCGTAGGACGTATGATGCTGGACGGCAACAAAGCCCAAAGCCGTGAGGAGTTACTTAACTCCCACCTCATCAAACTGTTTCTGGTAGGTGTCATCCTCACCTTTGCAGGTTTCCTGCTGAGTTACGGCTGCCCCATCAACAAGAAAATCTGGTCCCCCACCTTCGTGCTCACCACTTGCGGGCTGGCATCCAGCTTCCTTGCACTGCTCATCTGGATCATCGACGTGAAAGGATATAAGAAATGGAGTACTTTCTTCGAAGCTTTCGGTATCAACCCGCTGTTCATGTACGTCCTGGGTGGCGTGCTCGGCATCTTGTTCGGCAGCATCAGTTTCCCCTGGGGTGATGCCAGCATCAGCATACACGGATTCTTATATAAGATAGTCCTGATGCCGGTATTCGGCGAAACAGGCGGTTCATTGGCTTATGCCCTACTCTTCGTTGTCCTCAACTGGTGCATCGGTTATCAACTGTACAAAAGGAAGATATATATCAAGATATAATGAAGAGTAACGAAGTTATCAACAGAGTAAACAATTAAAATTGAACGATATGATATTAATAGCAGACAGTGGCTCTACAAAGACTGATTGGTGTGTTGTAGAGAAAGGTAAACTCATCCAGCAGATTTTTACGAAAGGCACCAACCCTTTCTTTCAGTCGGAAGAGGAAATCAGTAATGAAATCGCGACAGCGCTTCTGCCCCAGTTAACAACCAATGCTTTCGATGCTGTATACTTTTACGGTGCCGGCTGTGGCTTCCCCGACAAGATAGCTATGGTATACCGCGCCATCACCCGGCATCTTCAGGTACCGGAAGGCAAAGTAGAAGTAAACACTGACATGCTTGCCGCAGCACGCGGGCTCTGTGGACATGAGCCGGGCATCGCCTGCATCATGGGCACAGGTTCCAACTCGTGCTATTACGACGGAGAACACATAAAAGCCAACGTTTCGCCCCTGGGCTTCATCCTCGGCGACGAAGGTAGCGGCGCTTACCTGGGTAAGTTGCTGGTAGGCGACATCCTGAAAAACCAGATGACTCCGGAACTGAAAGACAAGTTCCTCAAACAGTTCGATCTGGAACCGGGAGACATCATCGACCGCGTATATCGCAAGCCATTTCCGAACCGTTTCCTGGCAAGCCTGTCACCTTTCCTTGCACAGAACCTGCACGAACCCTGCGTGCACACGCTTGTGCTGAACAGCTTCAAGGCTTTCCTCAAAAGGAATGTCATGCAATACGATTACGAACACAGCAAGGTACACTTCATCGGTTCCGTAGCGTTCCATTACAAAGAAGTGCTTGCCGAGGCTACGCAGGAGATGGGCATCCAATTAGGCACTATACTCAAGAGCCCGATGGAGGGATTAATCAGATATCATAAAACAATTGACAATTAACAATTGAGAATTAATAATTAATAATTGAGTCATTATGGCATTCATTAAAATATCAGAGCAACCTTCGCTCTACAACGACTTAGAAAAGAAATCTGTCCGCGAAATATTGGAGGACATCAATACAGAGGATCAAAAAGTGGCATTGGCTGTTCAGAAAGCCATTCCACAGATTGAGAAACTGGTTAATCTGATTGTTCCGCGCATGAAACAGGGCGGGCGCATCTTCTATATGGGCGCCGGAACCAGCGGACGTCTGGGAGTGTTGGACGCATCGGAGATACCTCCCACGTTCGGTATGCCGCCGACGCTCGTGATCGGACTGATAGCAGGTGGTGACACCGCCTTGCGCAATCCGGTGGAGAATGCGGAAGACGACACCCGCCGCGGCTGGGAAGAACTTATCGAGCGTAACATTACCGACAAAGATACCGTCATCGGCATTGCGGCTTCCGGCACCACTCCCTACGTCATCGGTGCCATGCAGAAAGCCCGTGAACACGGCATTCTCACAGGGTGTATCACCAGCAATCCCGATTCGCCGATGGCTGCGGAAGCAGATGTGCCTATCGAGATGATTGTCGGTCCGGAATATGTGACCGGAAGCTCACGCATGAAGTCAGGTACCGGACAGAAGATGATACTGAACATGATTACCACCTCGGTCATGATACAACTGGGCCGTGTGAAAGGCAACAAAATGGTGAATATGCAATTGAGCAACCAAAAGTTAGTGGACCGTGGCACACGCATGATTGTAGAAGAACTCGGTCTGGACTATGGTAAGGCGAAAGCACTGCTGCTGATGCACGGCTCGGTGAAGAAGGCGGTAGATGCCTACAGAGGAAAATGATTCCTTTTCTCACCTACCACCCCATCATTAATTCTCTGATTCATTGATAACACCCAATATTATGAAGCTAATCCCCTCCTTCCTTTTCCTTGCATTGCTTGCCCTGCAAGCCAACGCACAGCCTTTGCAACGCATAGCCCCCGAACAAGTCGGCATGGACTCCCGTAAACTGATGTACGCTGACGAAGCGATAGAAACCGCCATAGCGAACAAAGACATCCCCGGTGCCGTACTTGCCGTAGTACGCAACGGAAAAATGGCCTACCTCAAAGCCTACGGTAACAAGCGCATATACCCCAATGCCGAGCCCATGACCGTAAATACCATCTTCGACATGGCTTCATGCAGCAAATCCATGTCCACCGCTATCTGTACCCACATCCTGGCAGAACGTGGAAAGCTCCGTCTCCTGGATCCGGTCAGTCTCTATATCCCCGATTTCAAGAACTGGGCAAGCGAAGACGGCAAAGACAAGAAAGTCATCCGCATCGCCGACCTGCTGACACATACCTCCGGCCTCCCACCTTATGCTCCAACGTCCGAACTGGAAAAGCAATACGGCTCCCCCAGTCCCGACGGATTAATAGAATACATTGCCAACTGCCGCCGCGACTTCAAACCGCAGACCGACTTCCAATACAGTTGCCTCAACTACATCACCCTGCAACGCATCATCGAAACCGTCAGCGGACAATCATTACGTGACTTCGCCCGCAAAAACCTGTTTGATGTCCTGGGCATGAACCATACCGACTACCTACCCTGCAAGCGTGACAAAGACGGCAAATGGATAAACACCTCCCTCCCCCACTGGGCAAAAACCGATACCCACAGCGCAGCCAATCGTCAATTGTCAACTGTCAATTATCAATTGAAAGAAGTTGCCCCCACCGAAAAGCAGCCTGACGGCAGCGTCCTCTGCGGACAAGTACATGACCCGCTGGCCCGCGTCATGAATGGCGGCATCTCCGGCAATGCCGGTGTATTCTCCTGTGCCGAAGACATTGCACTTCTCTGCGCCGCCCTGCAAAACGGCGGAGAGTGGAACGGACACCGTATTCTCAGCCCGTTGGGTGTCAAGGCCATGCGTACTGTTCCCCGCGCCACTGCCTCATTAGGGCGCACTTTAGGTTGGGACAATTTCACAGCCTATGCTTCCAACAATGGAGACTATCTGGGACCCAACACCTACGGCCATACCGGATATACCGGAACATCCATCGTGATAGACCCTGATAATGACATTTCAGTTATCCTGCTTATCAACGCCGTGCATCCCGAAGACGGGCACAGTGTGGTACGCTTGCGTTCTCTGGTTTCCAATGCCGTAGCCGCATCCATTTATCCGGCTCCACGCATTTACACAGAGCATTACTACAAACGTTTCCTTCAATTCATGGATGAACCCGCCATCACCTCCAAAGATATCGTCATGGTAGGTAACAGCCTTACAGAAGGCGGCGGTGACTGGAACGCCCGCCTCAACAAAAAGAACATCCGCAACTGCGGTATCATCGGTGACGAGGTAATGGGCATATACGACCGCCTGCACCAGATACTCCCGGGACATCCTGAAAAGCTCTTTCTCCTTGCCGGTGTCAACGACATTTCGCACGATCTGACTGCCGACAGCATCGTCAGCATGATACGCATGACCATAGAGCGCATCCAACGTGAATCTCCTGATACGAAACTCTACCTGCAAAGCCTCCTGCCTTTCAACGAAAGCTTCGGACGCTACAAAAAGCTGACAGGGAAAACCAATATGGTTCCCGAAATCAATGCCCAACTGGAAACCTTAGCCAAAGAGCACAAAATCACATTCATCAATCTGTTCCCGCTGTTTACTGAAAAAGGAACGAATGTATTACGTAGTGAACTAACCAGCGACGGACTGCATCTGAATGAAGAAGGATATAAGATTTGGGTAAAAGCATTAAAGAAGAGAATATAAATCGTTATCTCAAATCTGACAGATAACTGCCTTACGAAAAAAGGCTGTCCATTCCTTCCGGGAACAGACAGCCTTTACTATTTTCATCAAAAAGAACTCTATTCTACGCTTACCAACTCCATGTCGTATATCAAAGCTGTATAACCGGGAATGGAACCGCGACCACTTTCTTTATATGCACATTGATAAGGAACATACACCATCCAACGCTCATCCGTATGCATATATTGCACGATAGCCGTCCATCCCGTAATGACACCGGTCACAGAAAAAGTACTTGGAGAGTCAAAATCTGTCGGTCCTTTCTCTTTAGCATCTAATGTGCCCCGATCTATTGCACTGTAGCCCGTAAAATTACCGTCAAACTTCTCACCTGTTATTATCGTACCATAATAATAGGCTGAGAAAGACTGAGTGTAGAGCGGACGCTGTCCTTCCCGATTATCCCCCTTAATCTTCTTGCAATAGATATATTGAGGATTACCGTCTGTACTTGCATAAGTATCTTTAATAGCGAACAGCTCACCAACAGGAATCTTAGCCAACTTAGCGGAGTCACCGTTATCACCTTCATACACTCCCCCTTCTATGATTCTATCAATTCTGCCATTTACGATTAAGCTCAACGAATCGATATAAGTTTCATTGCGTTCTTGCCAGTTGTCATACTTACCAGCTTCTTCCACTTCTTCACAAGAAGTGAATACACCTGCTACGAACAACAGGAAAGGCAGAAATACCAAGAGTCTTTTTTTCATTCTAATCATTTATTGTATTACTTACTGCAACGTTTTCAGCAAGGATGTAATGCTGACACGGTCTGCAATGATGTTATTCAGTTCAGCAATAGCCACGCGTTCCTGCTGCATCGTATCACGGTTACGCAGTGTCACGCAGTTATCTTCCAGAGTTTGATGGTCAACGGTCACGCAGAACGGAGTACCGATGGCATCCTGACGGCGGTAACGCTTACCGATACTATCTTTTTCATCATACTGACAGTGGAAGTGGAACTTCAATGAGTCGATGATTTCGCGGGCCTTTTCGGGCAGACCGTCCTTCTTCACCAACGGCATCACAGCCAACTTCACAGGAGCAAGCGCAGCAGGCAATTTCAGCACTACGCGGCTTTCTCCACTCTCCAGTTGCTCTTCGCAATAAGAAGCGGACATGATGCTGAGGAACATACGGTCAACGCCGATAGAAGTCTCGATGACATACGGAGTATAGCTCTCGTTCGTTTCGGGGTCGAAGTATTTAATGTTCTTACCGGAGAACTTCTCATGCTGAGACAAGTCGAAGTTCGTACGGCTATGGATACCTTCCACTTCCTTGAAGCCGAAAGGCATCAGGAACTCGATATCTGTAGCAGCATTGGCGTAGTGGGCCAACTTGTCATGGTCATGATAGCGATAACTGCCATCACCAAAGCCCAATGCCTTATGCCATTTCAGACGGATTTCTTTCCACTTCTTGAACCAGTCCAGCTCAGTGCCCGGCTTCACGAAGAACTGCATCTCCATCTGTTCGAACTCACGCATGCGGAAGATGAACTGACGGGCAACGATTTCGTTACGGAAAGCCTTACCGATCTGTGCAATACCGAAAGGTATCTTCATACGACCGGTCTTCTGTACATTCAGGTAGTTCACAAAGATACCCTGAGCCGTTTCCGGACGCAGATAAATCTTCATGGCACCATCTGATGTAGAGCCCATTTCAGTAGAGAACATCAGGTTGAACTGACGAACTTCCGTCCAGTTCTTTGTACCGCTGATGGGGCAAACGATTTCTTCATCCAGAATAATCTGGCGAAGTTCGTCAAGGTTATTATCATTCAGAGCCTTTGCAAAACGTTCGTGCAATGCGTCACGTTTAGCCTGGTGTTCCAGTACGCGGCCGTTTGTGCTACGGAACTGTGCTTCGTCAAAAGCCTCTCCGAAACGTTTGGCAGCTTTGGCTACTTCTTTATTGATTTTATCATCGTACTTAGCCAACTGGTCTTCAATCAGCACATCGGCACGATAACGTTTTTTAGAGTCACGGTTGTCAATCAATGGGTCATTGAATGCGTCTACGTGTCCGGAAGCCTTCCAGATGGTGGGGTGCATAAAGATAGCGGAGTCAATACCGACAATGTTTTCGTGCAGCAACACCATGCTCTGCCACCAGTATTGTTTAATGTTGTTTTTCAGTTCCACACCCATCTGACCATAGTCATACACTGCTCCCAATCCGTCGTAGATATCGCTGGAGGGGAATACGAAACCGTATTCCTTACAGTGTGATACGAGTTTCTTAAAAACGTCTTCTTGTGCCATTTTTTTGTTATATCTATTAATTTTAATCCTGTTCTTTGTTAAAAAGCGCCACAAAGATAGGGATTTATATCATAAGTCGGGCAGGCGGGGTATTAATTTATCTTATCGTTGCACGTTGTTACACAAACTGGGGGAGATACTACATTTTATAAAGCAATGCAAAGTAAAGAAGCAAGGTCTTCATAACTATAAGAAAAGAAGCAATAGATACGTATCTTCAGAAATTGAGGAAAAGCGATACAGTTTTTATCCGGCACATCAGCAAAGGTTAAATTATCAATGGTTATGTGCGAATACCCCTCCATCATTATTTGCATGATTCATGTATCAAAAGATATAGAGATTATGAAATACTTAGATCCCAAAGCCGACCTGACGTTCAAACGCGTCTTCGGCGAACACCCCGATTTGGTAATGAGTTTGCTGAACGCCTTGCTTCCACTTGCCCCCGGTCAGGAAGTGATCGAGATAGAATACCTGCCAGTAGAGCTGGTGCCAGACAACCCGTTGCGCAAAAACAGCATCGTTGATGTGCGTTGCCGTGACAACCGGAGACGCGTCTTCCTGGTGGAGATGCAGATGATCTGGTCACCTGAATTTAAACAACGGGTATTGTTCAACGCTTCAAAAGCCTACGTGCGCCAACTGAAGAGCGGCGAACAGTATGAACTGTTGCAACCCGTATACTCACTAAATCTGGTAAACGATATCTTTGAACCGAACCTGAATAATGAATACTATCACTACTACCGTCTGGTACATATGGAGTATACGGACAGAGTGATAGAAGGACTGCATCTGGTATTTGTGGAACTTCCCAAATTTACGCCCCACAACTATAGCGAGAGAAAAATGCAAGTGCTATGGCTGCGATACCTGACCGAAATCAATGAACAGACCCGGGAAGTTCCCGAAGAGTTGCTTGCCAACCCCGAACTAAAAAAGGCCGTGAATGCCCTCGAAGAATCTGCTTTTACGGATGCGCAATTAGCCGGATATGAAAAATTCTGGGATATTATAAGCGTAGAAAAAACATTGTATGGCAGCGCAATACGAAAAGGCAGAAAAGAAGGAATGGCAGAAGGATTGGCGGAAGGACGCAAAGAAATAGCTCGTAACCTAAAAAAAACCGGAATCCCCATTGCCCTATCATGCAAAGCACTAACCTCTCAGAAAAAGAAATAGAAGAACTGTAAAAGTAACCGAAAAGCCCCCAACTTCTTGTAAACAGGTAATTAACACTTTGCAACTTTCTGATATTCAACCGCAAGAATTCCTTATATAGAGAGATAGCTTGTATAGAAATATCACTTATCTCATAAATATCCCCTTCCTTGCTTCTCCCCTTTCCAGTTTTCCCTCGAAGAAATATGGTCAGAAAGCCTTCGAGCACACCAAAACTTAGTTCTGAGATTTTCCCACATAATCCATCAAAAAGTCATTATATCCAGTTATAAGAACAAATAACCTATTTTTTGTCCTTTTTCAAACAAGAAATAACACATATTAGTCCTAAAATCAATAAAAAGTAAATACATTGCAAATCTTGTAACGGAAAACCACTACTTTGTCAAGCTTTTTAAAATCTCCACTACTAACTTAAATAATATTTTACAAAAAAAACATTTTTCCTTATAAAATAAATATCTAAGTTTGTGGGGTCAGCAACAGAAAACATGCGATGGAAACGCTATTTACAAAAATCACCGATAAAAAGCTATTTGAGAGAGAGATACAAGATATTCTCCCAGAACGGATAGTTTATGCAAGAAAAGATGAGGCGAATCACGCTTCCGGTAGAATGAAAGAAATCTACGAGAACATTTTATACTGCATAGAGAATAAAATGATTTACTTAGACTCTACTATTAATTTAAGTAAATTCAGTCTTTTACTATGTACTAATACTACTTATCCATCAAAAGTAATAAACATTTTCTTTAAATGTAATTTAAAGACCTTATTAAATAAGCATCGCATAGAATATGCCAAAGAATTGCTAAAAATGGAACAATGCGACCTCAAAACTCTACCCAAACGATGTGGTTTTGCTTCCAGAAGTTCTTTTTATGCCGCTTTCATGAAGTACGAGCATATAGCGCCAACGGACTTCAGAGCCCATCACATGAGCATAGAAATCAGAAAGAAAATAGATATGGAAATAGATAATTTATTAACCATCTAGTAATTAATTAATCAATTTTTTTATTGTTATGAAAAAGTGGACTTACTTAGTCGCAGCCGGTATAATGCTGGGAGCGACACCGGTATTTACCGGGTGTATTGACAATGATGAGCCGGAAGGGATCACCATCTTACGCGGTGCAAAGGCTGAATTGCTGAAAGCTAAAGCTACCGTAGAAACAGCAAAAGCGGAGCAAGTGAAAGCAAAAGCAGCTTATTTACTGGCACAGGCTGAATATCAAAAAGCTCTTGCTGCAACAGAAAGCGCTAATGCAAAAATTAAAGAGGCTATTGCCAAGCAAGAAGAGGCGAAGGTTAAGTTGATTGAAACTCAAAATGAACAAGAGAAACAGAAACTACAAGCCCAAATCGCAGAATTGGAACATCAAAAAGAGATGTGGGAAATTGAAAAGAATAGTGCCATAACTGCTGCAGAACAAGCTGTAAAAAACTGGGAATTAGCATATAAGCAAGCAGAAGTGGCATATGAAAAAGTATTGTTGGAACTCGCAGCGCAGAAAGCTTCACTCACAAAGCAGCAACAGCTTTTGTTGGCTGACTACGTCAATGATGTAAAGACTGCCAAAGAAGATTTAGCTGAGAAAAAGGAAGATGTCCGCTTAGCACAACGTACTGTGAACAAGGCCGCACAGTTGGTGGAAGAAACCGAAGCTGACAAAGCATACTGGCAATATGAATTAGCTCGCACTTTGAAACTGGAAAACAAGAAGTTGGAAGGTCTTGAGGCTGCTTTAAAGGAAGCTAAAGAAGGATTAGGTGAATTCGAGAATATGAAGCCTACAGAACTTTCCGCTAAGTATGAAGCTCTGGAGCAAGAACCCAATGCTCTGAAGAAGAAAATTGCAGATGAGAGCGTAAAGGCTGCTGAAGAAAGACGTGCTATCCAGGAAGGTGAATTGGCTGAATTAAACAAAAAAGCTCAGGCTATGACCAAAAGTATGCAGGCAGATGTCGAAATCCCGGCATTTACTTATCCTGAAGTGACAGGTGACGCTTTGCCTTTCGCTTGGAATAATATCAAAGATAAAGAATATGAGGCTCTGACATACAAATGGATTGATAAATATAATCACAATTCTAGATTGAATGAACTACAAAGTTTATTAGCAGAAGTTAAGCAATGGACTCGCGATGAAAACGACAATGAATGGACACAACAACGCATTGCAGAGTGGAAGAAAGGAATTAAAGATAAAAAAAGTTGAAATTGAAGGGTTAAAAAAAGAATGGGAAGAAGCTGTAGATGCTTATCACAGAACTCCTGCCGATGCAGTAATTGATTTAAGTAAGATTACCGGTTATACAGAAGCTGTAGCAGGTATAAAAGACTTCAATAAGGCTATAGAAGATTTCCAAAATTCATGGAATGATTTCAACAAAGCAATGGAGAATTACAATACTGTCTGGAGTGATTTTGATATGAACAAGGGGAATATCCAAGGAAGTACAACGAAGCGTTTAATAAGTTGGATCCATGGACAAAAGCTCAAGAAAATGCTAATGCCGAAAGAGAGACTGCAAACAGCTTATGATGCACTGGCAAATGACCCAAATGCTGATGCCATCAAAAAGCAAGAAGATCTTGATGCTTTGGTCAATTTCAACTGGAATGAATTCTACAATGAAAGCTACAAAGAATTAGTTAAGCCACTCGAAGAAAAACGTGACGCTGCCCTCAAAGCAGAAGACACCAAACGAATAGAAGCCGAAACTACTTTCCGTACCGCTGCTGACACATACAAAACTAAGAGAACTGCACTTGACACGCAGGTAGGAGTTGTGACGCCACTGTACGAGGTTTTCTACAATAAAGCTTCAGTTAAAATTGATAATTGGAATACATACCGAGCAGTTATGAACATAAACTTCGGTTCAATGGCCGGAACGGAATATTATAGCACTAACGCTTATATATATTCATGGTCAGACGAGGATGGCAACTATCATGCGCAAGAGAGAATTCCGTATACTATGTATTATAGCTCTACAACAGTAGATACTGATGCTGTAACTGAAATTGATAGAGATGAAATTCGTATATTAATTTCATATAGATCAAAACCTTGTTCGGCAATGCTTATGGCTTGGACACTAATCCATATGGCGATCCTGATGCACGCTTGCTTGATTTAACTTTTGATGATATAAAGAAACTCATAGAAGAAAGTAATGACGAGCCTTTGTACGGAAATGACTATATCAGTGCATTGGTCAATTTGGCAAGATGGGAGCAGTATTCTCTTTGGAAGCTCGTGTGAAATTTGCTGAAGCATGGTTGAAAGACAAGAACAGTTCTGTTAATAAGCTGATTAGCGCTACTGAAGAAGCTATTGAAGCCATGGAAGCCAAGTACGATGAACAAGAACTCAGCTATAAAGAACAAGGTGAAGCATTAGATAAAGACCTTTTGGCTATTAACGAAAAACTTCAAGCTGCCGTTGAAGCACTCAACGAACTGCGCGCTACCTCTGGCCCGATTATTGATTTGAAAGAAGCAGTTTGGCAAGCTATCAAAGATTATAGAGATACAGGTTTCGACGAATGGAGCCAAGACCTTATCGACAGAGAAGTTACGAAGCTGAAAACTCTAATCGAGCAACTGGAAGTATCAATCGAAGACCAAAATCATGCTATCGAAACAGCTCAACGCAATCTGGATGGTTATAACAATGGTAATCTCACCGCTTTGCAAACTGCAAAAGAAGCACTGGAAGATGCGGAAGCTGCCATGGTAGCCGCACAGGAGGTTTATAACGATGCATTGGAAGCTCTGAACAAGATGATTGCAGCTATCGCTGCGGAAACTGCTGAATAATCGGCAACACTAAATTTAAATAACAAAAAGATGATTAGAAAACTTTGCACAATCTTATTGTTAGCCGCGGGTTTGTTGCGCCCACATGGGCGCAACAAACCCGCGGCGACAAAGAGGGTGTAGTGTTTGCTCCCCGCAAAGGTCAGTGGCAGGTGTCATTGGTATTGGGCAATAGCGGACAATCGTACAACGATAACGCCAGTTACCTTTTACCCAAATACACCAACACAGAAGGCTCGATAGGACTTCCAAACGGAGGCACAGATGAATCGGGCAATCTGAACGGCTACCTGAACATCAGCGGACTCAATGACAATAGCTTAATCAACATCGCCGGTCTGCAAGCCAAATACTTTGTAAGCGACTGTTGGGATATCAACTTCTCTTTGGGCATGAACATCAGTATCACCCCGAAGAAGGACTACATAGAGGGCGACTATGAATCAGTGCCCGACATGATTATCCCAGCCCAAAAGTATGTGAACGCGCAAGTTACCAATAATTGGTACGTATCGGTAGGTTCAAACCGCTATTTCAAAACGAGCAATCCACGCATACACCCATACATAGGAGCCGTAGCTGGTTTCCAGATGGCGCGCATTGAAACCACGGAACCTTATACAGGCAAAACGTATAACGACGGAGAAGACGAAGACAGTGAAGAAGGACTGCCGGAACACGTATATCTGGCAGCCGGAAAAGCTGGACAAATGTTCGGTATCAAAGGCGCTGCCGTAGCCGGACTGGAATACTGTCTCGCCAAAGGTATGATTGTCGGTCTGGAACTCCAGCCGGTAGCTTACCGCTACGACGTGATACAAATCTGCCCAAAGGGTTTCGATAAATATAGCATAGGACATCATAACATCAAGTTGTTCGACATGCCTGTATTGAAATTTGGTTTCAGATTCTAAAAAAGAAACTACGTTAAATTAGATATTAACGTATGTAATGCAGGGAAGGCGGTTCTGCTAACACGATTAGCCGAACCGCCTTTATTCTAAAAACCAGTTAACGCAATGAAGAAATATATATTGCTTTTACCTCTTGTCATCATAGCAATGGGGTTAGCCGCTTGCTCAGGAACTTCCAGCAAATCAGAATGTACCATCAAAGGGTTCCTTTCTTTCAAAGAATACAAGAAAGTATATCTGACAGACAATGCCGGTATCCGGATAGACAGTAGTGAAGTTAAAGACGGCCGTTTCTATCTTGAAAAGAAAAATAATATTGGCGAACCGTATGTAGCCATCATACATATGACGGCAGAGCAGAACTCTACCGACCAGTTGGATATGCCGGTCGCCATTGAAAAAGGCATTGTAAAAGTAGAGTTAGGGGAATACATCAAACTGTCCGGCACTCCACTGAATGCACGGATCAAAGAATTCCTTGACGCCCTGCAACATTGCAAAGACGGAGTCGGCACAAAACAGGGAATCACACCCGAAGACGTCGACAAGGTATTCTCTGAGTTTTATAAGCAGCAGATTCTGTCCAACAAAGACAATGCCGTAGGAAAATACATCTACCAGAATTATGGTATACACCTGAATGCAGACGACAAAGCTCAGGTAAAAGCACAAATGGGTAACTAACAAAACAGTAAAAAAACAGTTTACTATGAAACTCAAATTTATCATTACCGTCATGGCACTGACGGCTGTTTGTATAAGTGTCCATGCACAGGAAAAGAAAGTAAATCCGAATCCCTGGTTCATTCAAGGGCAAATGGGTGCCTCCTACTCCACCGGAGACGCCGCTTTCGGAAAACTAATAGCGCCTACCGGAACCATAGCCGTCGGAAAATATTTCTCACCCGTATGGGGAGCCAGACTCGCTATCAGTGGCTGGCGTGGGCGCGTAGGCTCGGAAGTCAGTAAGCAAGCTCATGGTTTCTATTATGGCGCAGCCACCGTGGACGGATTGATGAACCTCAGCCAACTCATCAAGAAATATCCGGAACGGTTATTCGATCTCAGCATTATCGCCGGTATAGGCTTCAACCGCACTTACACCCACAGTGTCAGCAGTTTCATGGGACGCCTCGGCTTACAGGGAGCCATCCGTCTGAATGATGCACTGGACTTTAACATCGAAGCCTTAGCCAATGGTGTCTCCGACCGCTGGAACGAACGCGACGATCACTCGTTCGATACTTACTTCACCGTATCACTGGGACTTACCTACAAATTCAGAACGGGATACAAGTGTATCACCTGCATCTCCGAAGAATACCCGGAAGTACTTTATACTGAAGAAGAAGTGAACCAGCTCGTCAATGAGCAACGGGCACAAGTGACGGAAGAAGTGAAAGAAGTGATAGCGCAAAAAGCCGACACCGTATTTATAAAGCCCGACTGCCCGCCTGCCAAAGTAGTGAAAGGCATCAAAAGCCATGTCGCTTTCGGATTGGCAAAGACTAACGTCGACCCTAATCAAGAAATGAACGTGCTTGCCATTGCCGACTACATGAAACAGTTCCCCGACTCAAAAGCTACCGTCACAGGATATGCCGACAGCGGAACGGGAAGTCGAGAAATCAATCTCCGCCTTGCCAAGCAACGCGCAGAAAGCGTAGCCAAGCAACTGACGGAAAAGTATGGTATCAGCCGTGACCGCCTCACCGTATCGAGCATGCAAGACAATGAACAGCCATTCCAGACCAATGACTGGAACCGTGTAGTCATCATAATCGCCGACTAACCAGTATATATTTAGAAGAGACAATCATTTCATCTCAATGATTATCTTTGTTTGCTTTCCAAAAGGGTGTTGTGAAATAGTATCTATTCGCAGCACCCTCATTTCATATCTACTTTATTGGGCTGTACGAACTTCCCGAAGCTGTGGTATTCTGCAACGAGAATTTGCGGGTGGAAGGCAAATTAGTGTATGCACCCATTTATATGGTGATGTTTCTTGAGAAGAGCAATGCGGCCCAACTTATTACAAGGTCGATTTGTCGATGTTACAGTAACAAAAAGGCGAAAGTCATACCACTTGCATACCCTCCCGAACCTAACGGTCAAATAAGTAGCAGTACCTGCAAATCGGAGTCCGATAATTTAAAGACCTTCATTTGCAGGATTTACCGAGAAATTTTGTATTTTTGCGTTCGACTGATAAATTCAGTGATTATTCAGAATAGATATTCCCGAAACAGATATGAGCGAAGACTTTGAAGCACCGAAAGATGACTTGGAAAATGAACTCCCGGCAGGGAGCGAAGGGCATTCGGATTACAAACCCGCTGACACGAAAGACGTAAAAGCAAAATACCAACTTAGCGGTATGTACCAGAACTGGTTTCTGGACTATGCTTCGTACGTTATCCTGGAGCGTGCCGTACCCCACATTAATGATGGTTTGAAGCCTGTGCAGAGACGCATCCTGCACTCCATGAGGCGAATGGAAGATGGACGTTATAACAAAGTAGCGAACATTGTGGGACACACCATGCAGTTCCACCCTCACGGCGACGCCTCCATTGGTGATGCGTTGGTGCAATTGGGCCAAAAAGATTTGCTTGTGGACTGTCAGGGAAACTGGGGTAATATACTTACCGGTGACGGTGCTGCTGCTCCCCGTTATATCGAAGCACGCTTGTCGAAGTTCGCCCTCGATGTAGTGTTCAATCCCAAAACCACCGAATGGAAACTGTCTTATGACGGACGAAACAAAGAACCGGTAACCTTGCCCGTAAAATTCCCTTTGCTGTTGGCACAGGGAGTAGAAGGTATCGCGGTAGGCCTTTCGTCCAAGATACTTCCCCACAACTTTAATGAACTTTGCGATGCATCCATCCACTATCTGCACGAAGAGGAATTCAAACTCTATCCGGATTTCCAGACGGGCGGCAGTATCGACGTATCCAAATATAACGACGGCGAACGCGGCGGTGCCGTACGCGTGCGCGCCAAAATAGAGAAGATAGACAACAAGACGCTTGCCATCAAAGAAATCCCTTACGGCAAGACGGTAGCCAGCGTTTGCGACTCCATCGTGAAAGCAAGCGAAAAAGGTAAAATCAAGATAAAGAAAGTAGAAGACCTGACCTCCCGCAACGTGGAGATATTGGTTCATCTTGCCCCGGGCGTATCTTCGGATAAAACAATCGACGCCTTATACGCCTTTACGGATTGCGAAGTCAGCATATCACCCAACTGCTGCGTCATCGACGACCAGAAGCCGCACTTCCTCACCATCAGTGATGTGCTGAGAAAATCAGTAGATAATACTTTGTCTCTGCTACGCCAGGAACTGGAAATCCGCAAAAATGAGATACTGGAAAGTCTGCACTTCGCCTCACTGGAGAAGATATTCATCGAAGAGCGTATCTACAAAGACCAGGAATTTGAACAGGCCAAGAATATGGATGCGGCCTGCGAGCATATCGACGAACGACTGACGCCTTTCTATCCGCTGTTCATCCGCGAAGTGACCAAAGAGGACATCCTCAAACTGATGGAAATAAAGATGGGACGCATCCTCAAGTTCAACTCCGACAAAGCGGAAGAACTCATTGCCCGCATGAAAGCGGACATAGAGGAAATAGACCACCACCTCGCCAACATCATCGAGTACACGGTAGACTGGTATCTCATGTTGAAAAACAAATATGGCAAGAACTTCCCGCGCCGCACCGAACTGCGTAACTTCGACACCATCGAAGCAAGCAAAGTAGTAGAGGCCAACGAGAAACTGTATATCAACCGCGAAGAAGGCTTCATCGGCACAGGCTTGAAGAAAGATGAATTCCTCTGCAACTGCTCGAACCTCGATGATGTCATCATCTTCTTCCGCGACGGGCGGTATCTGGTCACTCCCGTAGCCGACAAGAAATTCGTGGGCAAGAACATTCTCTATGCCAACGTATTCAAAAAGAACGATAAACGCACGATATACAATGTGGTTTACCGTGATGGGAAAGAGGGAACGCACTTCATTAAGCGTTTTGCCGTAACAAGTATCATCCGCGACCGCGAATATGATGTGACCCAGGGTACACCCGACTCACGCATCATGTATTTCACAGCCAATCCCAACGGCGAAGCGGAAATCATCAAGGTAACTCTGAAACCCAACCCACGCGTGCGCCGCATTATCTTCGAAGAAGATTTCAGCGACATCGGCATCAAGGGACGACAGTCACGAGGCAATATGCTGACCAAACTTCCGGTACACAAGATCGCCCTGAAACAACGCGGCGGTTCCACACTGGGCGGACGTAAAGTCTGGTTCGACCGTGATGTGCTCCGCCTCAACTATGACGGGCGCGGTGAATATCTGGGCGAATTCCAGAGCGATGACAGCATCCTGGTGGTACATGACAACGGAGATTTCTACATCACCAACTTCGACCTCAGCAACCACTACGAGCCCAACATCCGCATATTGGAGAAGTTCGACCCGAACAAGATATGGACTGCCGTGCTTTACGATGCAGACCAGCAGAACTTCCCATACATCAAACGCTTCTGCATGGAGGCCACCAACCGCAAGCAGAACTATCTGGGAGAAAACAAGAATAACCGCCTGATTTTACTGACAGACGAATGTTATCCCCGTCTGGAAATCATATTCGGCGGACATGACAGTTTCCGTGAACCGATGATTATAGAAGCGGATGAATTTATCGCCGTGAAAGGTTTCAAGGCAAAAGGTAAACGCATCACCACCTTCACGATGGAAACCGTTAATGAGCTGGAACCGACACGCCAGCCGGAAGTGCCGCAAGCTACGGAAGACCGGGAAGAAGAGGAACCGGAAATTCTGGATCCCGACCACGGCAAGAGTGAAGACGACATCCGGGATGAGATAACGGGACAGATGAAACTGTTCTAAGTGAGTAACAGTTAGTGATTAGTGATAAGCAACTATATCAATGAATTTATATAAAATAGGTATATTAGCCGCATGCCTGCTCGGATTGGGCGGAAGTGTAAAAGCGCAAAGTGTTGAAGACAGGGCGCTGCAAGAACTGAGGGCCGATTCTTCGGCAAGGACACGCTTTGTAACCCGGGCCACCATGTACGGTATAGGTTATACCAATGTGTTCGACACTTATTTGTCGCCACAGGAATATAAAGGTATTGATTTTCGCATTTCCCGCGAGAGCATGCGCATGACCAAATGGATGAACGGCAACATATCCCTGCAAAGTTTCTTTCAGGCAGATATCGGTTACACCCACAACCGTGTGGATAATAACAATACGTTCTCCGGTCTGGCAAACTGGAACTACGGATTGCACTACAATTTCCCCATCACTTCAAACTTTAAGTTACTTGCCGGAGGACTTATCGACCTAAATGGTGGTTTTGTTTACAACCTGCGGAATGGAAATAACCCGGCACAGGCACGTGCTTACATCAACCTGGATGCATCCGGAATGGCTATATGGGATTTACGGATCAAAAACTACCCGATTTCTCTGCGCTACCAGATCAACCTGCCTTTTATGGGTGTCATGTTCTCTCCCAACTACGGACAGTCGTACTACGAAATATTTACGCTAGGTAACTGGAATGGAGTCATCAACTTCACTTCCCTGCACAACCAGCCGTCCCTGCGCCAAATGCTGACCGTAGATTTCCCGGTAGGAAGAGCTAAAATGCGTCTCGCTTATTTATGGGATGCACAGCAATCCAAGGTTAATGATATAAAGACACATACTTATTCGCATGTGTTCATGGTAGGCTTTGTGAAAGAATTGTTCCTCATTCGTGATAAAAGGAAAAAATGATTATCAGAATGAGTGATAAGATGATAGAATGATGAAAAGAAAAGGAATATATCATATTAAATTAGGGTGGCTTGGAGCACTTTTCATGTTGCTACCCTTGTTGTCGGGTTGCATCCGGGAAGAAGAATTCAACAACTCTCCGCAAGGCAATTTCGAGGCTCTGTGGAAGATTATCGACGAGCAATACTGCTTTCTGGACTACAAGCAAATAGACTGGGATGCCATCCATGACAAATACAAGCCACTCATCACTGCCAATATGCCTAACGATGGATTGTTTCAGGTGCTCGACAGTATGCTGGCGGAGTTGAAAGACGGGCACGTCAATCTGTACAGCTCTTCAAATATAGCCCGTTACTGGGACTGGTACCTGGATTATCCACGCAACTTCAACGAAGGGATTATCGAGCGGACCTATCTCGGAAAGACTTATCGCATTGCCGGTGGCCTTAAATACAAGATTCTTGACGATAATATCGGATATATCTACTATGAGTCATTCTCCAGTGGTGTCGGCAACGGCAACCTGGACGAAGTACTCTCCTACCTGGCCCCGTGCAACGGATTGATTTTCGACGTACGCAACAACGGCGGAGGCAACCTCACCTATTCCACCCGCATTGCCGCCCGTTTCACGAATGAGAAGGTACTGACGGGATATATCCAGCACAAAACCGGAAAAGGACACAGTGACTTCTCCGATCCTGAGCCGATTTATCTGGAACCATCCAACAGTATCCGTTGGCAGAAGAAAGTAATGTTACTCACTAACCGCCACTCTTACAGTGCTACGAATGACTTCGTAAATGCCATGAGTTGTTTTCCTAATGTCACATTGGTAGGTGACAAGACCGGTGGCGGTTCGGGATTGCCTTTCTCCTCAGAGCTTCCTAATGGTTGGGGAGTACGCTTCTCTGCAAGTCCGCATCTGAATGCAGAGAAAGAGCATATAGAGTTTGGCATTGACCCGGATGAAGAAGTGGATATGGATAAAGAGGACGAAAACAACGGAATTGATACGATTATCGAACGGGCCCGTGAACTTTTAAAAGTAACCCAATAACCACTTTCTGCATCAAACTATTTGCCGGAAAGAAAAATCTTCCTATCTTTGCCGTCGCTTAACAAGAAAGCCACTGCGGGTGTGGCGTAATTGGCAGCCGCGCCAGACTTAGGATCTGGTGCCGAGAGGCGTGTAGGTTCGAGTCCTATCACCCGCACTACTAACAAGGTATTTACAGTCAAAAACCCACTAAAACTGCAATTTTAGTGGGTTTTTTGTTGCTTTTAGGCCGTCACCTCGAAAAAAGCAGACAGGTATCATCTTCTATATATGAAGTAAATAGATATCTCCGAACAAATAATAAACCTATGTAACTTACGTTATTTATCAGAATGATATGTTTATATTTGAATCTCAGAAATAACATAAAAGACAGATAATCACATGGGAATTAACATGATAACCGACCAGAAATGGAGTATAACCCGCTACTCGGCAGAAGATAAAGAACGCTGGGACCGCTTTGTGCGCCGCTCCAAAAACGGCACTTTCCTGTTGCAACGCGATTATATGGATTATCATGCCGACCGTTTCCGGGATTGCTCCTTACTGATTTTCTGCAACCAAAAACTAATGGCACTGTTGCCGGGTAACCTTTCCGGCGACTGCTTTTATTCCCATCAGGGACTGACCTATGCCGGAATGCTTTTCTCTCCCTCCATTACTTTACAACAAGCAGAAAGCGTATTCCACACTACATTGAATTACCTACAAACGGAATGTGGTGTAAAGTCACTGGTTTACCGGAGCATCCCCCATATTTACCATCGTTACCCGGCAGAAGAGGATCTATACATACTCACCCGCCTGGGAGCCACACTCACCGCCCGCAGCATCTCGTCCGTCATACCACTAGACGACCGTCTGCCTTTCCGCACCCTTCGCCGCCGCCAACTGAAAAAGGCACAGACATACGCTCTGACAATTGTAGAAGATGAAGACTTCGCATCCTTCTGGAATATATTGGAAGAAAACCTGCGCGAACGGTATAGTGTCTCTCCGGTGCATACACTGGAAGAAATCCTCCGGCTGCACAAGAATTTTCCCCGGCAGATTTCTCTCTTCCGGGTATGCGACGGAATAGAAACATTGGGTGGCTGCGTAGTGTATGAAACTGATGAAGTAGCCCATGTGCAATATATCGCCGCCTCCCCACGCGGAAAAAAATGCGGCGCACTCGATTTGCTTTTTCATCAACTGATATACGACCGTTATGCCCAAAAGCGTTACTTCGACTTCGGCATCTCCACCGAACACGGCGGACAGATACTGAATAAAGGACTACTCTTTCAGAAAGAAGGTTTCGGAGCAAGAGCAATCATGTATGACGTTTATGAATTGAAGTTATAACGACGTTCACGAAGCAAAGATTATGATAAAGTATTTAGACCTGCAAAAAATCAACGCCTCTTTCGAACCGGAACTTTCGGATGCTTTACTGCGCATCTCCCGTTCCGGATGGTATCTGCATGGTGAAGCTACAGCCCGTTTCGAACAGGAATTTGCCGATTACTGCGGTACGCCCCATTGCATCGGTACAGGAAATGGTCTGGATGCTCTTACCCTGATATTCCTCGCCTACCGGGAATCTGGAATGATGAATGCGGGAGACGAAGTGATTGTTCCTGCCAATACCTACATCGCCACCCTGCTTTCCATTCTGCGTACCGGACTGAAACCGGTGCTTTGCGAACCTTCTTCCGAAACATGTAATATAGATGTCGCTCATGCTGAAACATTGATTACCCCTCGCACACGTGCTATACTGCCGGTTCATCTGTACGGACGTTTAGCGGATATGCAAGGAGTGCATGATTTAGCCACCCGTTACGGATTAAAAGTAATAGAGGATGCAGCGCAGGCACACGGTGCCATTTACAATGATAGCCTGCAAGGAAGAGAAAACCGGTCTTTGCGTGCCGGAAATCTGGGTGATGCCGCCGCCTTCAGCTTTTATCCCGCCAAGAATCTGGGGGCATTGGGAGACGGGGGCGCTATAACAACCCATGATGCAACCCTTGCCGCCATTGTCCGTTCCATCGCCAATTACGGCTCTACGGAGAAATATATCCATCAGTATCAAGGGATAAACAGCCGTCTGGACGAATTGCAGGCAACCGTTCTTTCTGTGAAACTTTCTCGTCTGGATAAAGACAATGCCCGGAGAAGGGAAATAGCACGGCTATATCAGGAAAATATTCATTGGAGTCGTCTGGAGTTACGAAGCACCGTCAACATAGGAGGCATAAACGAATCAAACGTATTCCACATCTTCCCCGTTTTTTCTTCCCGCCGGAACGAACTGCAACGTCATCTGGCGGCGCATAATATCAACACTCAAATCCATTACCCCATTCCACCCCACCACCAGGAAGCGTTGAAGCAAGAGTATGGAATGCAACAACTCCCCATCACAGAACGTATCCATAATGAGGAGTTAAGTCTTCCCATCTCTCCGCTACTGACAAATGAAGAGGCCGGACAAATCATCGATTGTATAAATACCTTTGCCTGACATGGAAGGTAAAAACAAGGTGAGTGCCACCTATGGAATAACAGAAGATTATGATGAATGTTTCTCCCAGAAATCGAGATATTGACGGGCTACTTTAACGTGATCGTGGTGCTTGATCACATATTCGATGCTCTGCGCAGACAGTTCCGGAATACGTTCCTTATGAAGAACGATATCTTCCAGTTTCCGATAGATATCCTGTTCGTCCGGCAACACGTTGATGATGGGGCGGAGTTCTGTTTCGTTTATGATTTCATAGTTTTCCGGCTCTCCGCCACCCACTACGGTCAGTCCCTTTGCCATAGCGAGCAATGAATTCATGGAGGGAGTATAAGAATAGAGTTGGTCCAACTGGACGTCAGCATCATCCATTAGTTGCTGGTAACGCGCATAGGGCACATCGTGGACTTCGGTGATACGGCAAAGTTCAGGATACTTACGCTGTACTTCTTGCAGGACGGGAAGCATGACATCGGTTCCCTTCAAATTACTGCGTGCAGACTGAACGCCAATAAAAAAGTTCAGAATGTCCGGCACGCCACGAACCCGGGAAGTTATTTCGCGCAAATCTATCGGCAAAGGGATGAAAGCCGTTTTATCGGGGAAATAAGGTTGATAAGACACGTAGTATTCCCATAAACAGGCAATTATGCCACTACAAGTTTCAGCAATAGCACGAGTGGCACGCGCGGCACCGCCATAGTACCAATCCTGAAGAGTAACTTGGTTAAAAGGGGTATCACGATAACGGTCACCAATCTTAAAATCTGAATAATGGAAGACATCAGTCTCCATACAGGCACGGATATAGTAATAATCTGTCCCGAAAGCTCCCAAAAAAACCTTGCCGTTATGCCGTTGCAAATAACGGTAAACAGGCAATGTACGCTCACTACGCAAACGCAGGAAATAGGGGCTGATAATCTGCACCACATCATATCCACGGAAACTTGGCAAATGGCGTAATATGCGGAGTATACAGGATATGCCATCGCGAAAGCTATCCGTGGGACGGTCAAGTGCTATGTCACGCGGAAAGTTTCTCCAGCCATTGCCATCGGAAGCTACACATACCTCATGACCTAAAGTTCGAAGTCCCTCGGCAAGATTCCAATGTAAGCCGCTAAATTCTCCAAGTAACAGTATTTTCATATGAATAAATGGGTATAAGTATTGATTACAGGAGCCACCAAACGGTATTTCCAACTATACCCTTCGCTGGGCAAAGGTAAGAATCCTTCCTGTTTCAGAATGGCTAACCGCTGGTTTATTTCTTTTATGCTGCACTTGTTGCGCCGCATCTGACGAATATAGTCAATTGTCAGAAAATGTATTCTCCGATTCAACGCTTTAGATTTCATATCTAAAGCATGGTGGGAACAAGACATGGTCTTGAATGTTTTCAACCGAAAAAGCATCTCTTTAAAAGCGGATATTCGCAGCTGATACTTTTCTTTTGTGAAAACTTGAGTTAAAGAAGATGGAGAGTGATAGTATGCATACCCTTTCCATGAAGTCACTATCATCTTTCCCGAGTAGAAATAGGCCTTAGCTATAAACTCCTCATCATCATAATAACTCGTTTCATGGAAACAAACTTGATTGACTTCCAGATAATCCCTACAGAAAAAGTGCCCCCAAATCACTCCCAAGAAGTTGTTCGAGAACATATAGTCATTACCTGAGGGGTATTCGACGTAAGGCAACAAACTTTCCGACAGCCTGTCTCTTCTGGCAGGAAACTGCCCGGAAAAGCGCAGAAAATCAAACTTCAATATATCCGGAACATACTGTTTCAAAACGGGCAGGCAGGAAAGAAGTGTATCAGGCAACAACATATCGTCTGCATCAACAAAAAGAATATATTCACCTTGTGCCTGTCGCATACCATTGTTACGCGCCCCGCCTGTTGTCTCCTTACTGTCCGTAGCAATAATAATTTCATAGCTTCCCTCTTCCATCCCCTGTTCATGTATAGAGTTAACACATCGTTGCAGCAACGCCTTGTCTGCCGCACCAAAGAAAGGAATTATTATGCTGATAAAAGGATTCATGCGGCAAATATAAGGAAAAATCCTCCCTCAGCCTTGCAGCCAAAGAAGGATTTTAGAGAGAAACACACTGAAAATTATTCAATAGGCACTCCTTTGTAGAAGTCCAGTATCTTTGTGCGGAACAGATATTCATATTTAGCCTGCAATTCATCTGATTGGGCTTTCATTAAGTTCTGTTTCGCCTCGTTATATTCTACGGCAGTGGCTTTGCCATTGTCATACTTCTCACTCATCAGTCTGAAAGATTCCTCGCTGGCATCAGCAGCCGTACTACTGCTGGTATATTTGCTTTCGGAAGCAAGTGCAGTGTACCAAGCCTGTTGGATTTCCTTATAAAGCGTCTTCTTCGTATTATCCAATTGCAACGCATAATTTTCCTGTTGCAAGCGTGCCGTGCGTACACGGTTACGGGTGGAAAAGCGGTTAAAGATGGGTACACTCAAACTTAAACCGACATACTTACTAAAGTTATCCTGCAACTGCTGGCTGAAATTACGATCGATAGTAGAATAATAGTTCGTTCCAAGACTACCGTTCAAATTCAGTTGAGGATAGAAAGCACTCTGAGCAATACGAATGCTGTGTTTACTGCCTTCCAAACGATATTGCGCCGCTTGGACCGCAGCCTTTGTCGTCAGAGCAGTCTGGTATACTTCATCAGGCGGGGTAAGGGGAAGCAAATCCAACGTCACAACAGGAGCTGATAACGTGAATCCTTCCGGTGTCTCCAACTCAATAAGCTGGCTAAGATCGAGCAAGGCCAACTGATAATTATTATCAGCCTGCACGGCATTCATCTCGTCCTGAGCTACACGTGCTTTGGCTTCAGCTACTTCGGCAGGAGATGCTTTGCCCAACTCGGCAAGGCGGGAGATACGAGCCAACTGCTCTTTACTCAACTCTACCTGTCCAAGGGAGACCTGATGCAATTCTTTATTGAACAATACTTGCAAATAAGCAGAAGCAATATTTATGGAAATATCTTCTTTCGCTTTTTCCAAGTCTGCCATAGCAGCTTTTAGATTCAACTTTGCCAACGCATATTGATTAGGAATTTCCAGACCTGTAAATATGGGAATGCTGGTAGATACCGACATATTGGTGCTATTGCTATTTGTATTAACATAAACCGTAGAATAGTCACCGGTAGCCTCATTTTTTATAGCCGTCTGTGTACGTCCCCAGTTCCAGCTCTGTCCCGCACTACCATTCAGATTCGGCAAGCGTGCCCATTTAGCCGTGTTCACACTTACCTCGCTCTGTTCCGCCGCATTGGCTGTCCGGCGTATATCTATATTATGTTCGATAGCGTAGTCAATGCATTGGCGCAGGGTCCAGCCCTCCTGAGCTTGGGCAGAAAGACCTCCCAACACAAGGCAGGCTATGATTAATTTATTTTTCATATTCAATGATAATATTGAGTTATAACAAATGATTCATTAAAGCTTACTTATCTTTCTTCTCGGCACCACGTACCTTAGCCTTGCCATCCACACCATCCTTGATGACAATCTTGATGCCGTCGCTCATGCCTACCTTCACCTGTTTGCGTTCAAACTTCTGGGCAGGTACACTATCCGTCATCACATATACGAATGTACTGTCACCGCTGAACTCAATAGTACTTTCCGGCAAAGTGAGCGCTTTTTCAGCACGTTCCAATACAATTTCCGCATTGGCAGAATAACCCGAACGGATCATCACCGTGTCCGGCACCTGAATAGCCGCCTTAATCTCAAACTGATTGGCACCGTTCTCTTCCACCCCTTTCGGAGAGATATATTCCAATACAGCCTCAAATGACAGATTCTGCAAAGCACCAATCGTCAGCTTCACCGGCATCCCTTCATGTACACGCCCTACTTCTGTTTCGTCAATCTTGCCTTTGAAGATCAAGTCGTTCATGTTGGCAACCGTAGCGATTGTAGTACCATCATTGAATGTATTACTCATAATCACCGAGTTACCCGCTTTTACAGGAACATCCAGTATCAGACCGTCGATAGTAGAACGGATAAGCGTACTTGAGAAAGAAGCACTGCTTTTTGTAATACCTTCTTTCACAATTTCCAGATTATCCTTAGCTGTCTGCAATTCCTCACGTGCCTGTTTCACACTCACCTCAGCCTTCTCGTATTCCTCGCGGCTGACCAGCTTGTCTTCAAACAACTTCTCTATACGGGCAAAATCTGTTTCACCTTGTTTTGCATTGAGTTCCGCCAGGCGCACACGGCTTTCGGCAGAGTTCAGCGTACCCAATTCGGGAATCACTTTCACCTTGGCAATCACCTCTCCCTTGCGTATGCTCTGTCCCGCTTCCTTATACAACTCGTCAATGATACCCGAAATCTGGGGTTTGATAAGAATCTCGTCTCTCGGTTCCACCTTTCCGGTTGCCACGGTTGTCTTTTCCAAGTCAGCTACCGCCGGAGTTATCGTTTCATAAACCGTAATCTTCGGTTTCGACTTCTGGTAAAGGAACACAAACGTGAAGATGAAAATGGCAGCTACAACTACCAACAATGCGATTTTCAGATACTTTTTCATACTATTATTATATTATTGTTTTTTTATTTCTGTTTTATATCCCGCCCACAGGCTTCTTTTAATTACCAATTATTAATCAGTAATTATCATTCGTCCCTGATAGCCTCAATAGGTTTGATAGCCATAGCACGATAGGCCGGAGCCAGACCGGCAAGTACACCCAGAGCAATCAGCAATGCGCAGGTACCGATAGCCAATCCGAATGAAACCTGATAATGGGTAGTGATATGTCCCGGATCATTGGCGGCGACTTCCAACACCTGCAATACAAGTACGGCAAAAGAAATACCTGCCATACCGGCAATAGTGGTCAGCACCATACTTTCCGAAAGAATCTGCTGCAAAATGTCCCGCGGACGTGCCCCGATGGCCCGGCGAATACCAATCTCCGTGGTACGTTCACGCACCGTCACCATCATAATATTCGATACTCCGATAGCTCCGGCAAACAAAGTTCCCAAACCTACCATCCAAATCAGAATACGAGTCCCGGACATCAGATTATCCACCATCGAGAACATGGCTTCCGCATTCAGCATCATCACCGCCTGCTTATCATCCGGAGATATGTAATGAGCCGCCTTCACAATGCGCTCCACTTTGTCCTGAATATCCGTCACCTTAATACCCGGTTTCACAGTGAAACATACCACATGTATCCGGTTACCCAGATTATATGCCTGTTTCATGGTGGTATAAGGCAAAGTCACAGCTTCCGACGCTTGTCCCTGTATATTCATGTTGCCCTCGGACGAGCACATACCGATGACCTGATAGTAAATGCCGTCCACCCGGATATATTTTCCACAAGGGTCTTCTCCCGGACGGAACAAACTTTCATACACACGTTTACCGATTACGCACACTTTACGCGCCTCCTTAATATCCACATCATTGATGAAACGCCCATACGCCATCTCCTGATGCTCTATATGCTCATATTCGGGATATAATCCCTTTACGCTGCAATCATACTTCTTATCTCCGTGTATGGCCGTTCTTCCCCAATAGGCGATGGAAGGCGTGATGACATCTATTTCATCCACTCCATGACGCAGACGCTCAATATCCGAAAGTTCCAGATCCCACCAGCGTCCCTTACGGAAACCTTTATACGCCTCTCCCGTCTTCTGCGAAACCAGGAAAGCCGAATTGGTGGCAAAGCCTTCAAACTGAGCACTCATGGCCTGCTGCATCCCCTGTCCGCCGCCGATAAGTGCCACCAACATGAAGATACCCCAGAATACACCAAATGCCGTCAGCAAACTCCGCGTCTTGTTTCTTGTAATCGTGATGAGGATTTCCTCACAAGAGTCTATATCTATTCTCATAATTTCTATTTACGATTTACGTTCGACTTAATCCGCTCTCAACGCTTCTATCGGACTGATACTAACAGCTTTCTTTGCCGGGAAAAATCCTGCCAGCGTACCCGCTATAATCAAGGTAAGCGTGGCCTGGACGGCAATGCCCAGATCGACGGTCGGATTCGAGAACATGGTCTGCTGGAACATACCCGCATCCATAGTCTGGTTTCCGAAAGCCGAATTCATCCACTCCGTGACGGCAATGCCGGCCACCATGCCTATATATCCGAATAGAGTGGTGATGGTGACACTTTCCACTATAATCAGCCACAGAATAGACAACGGCTTCGCTCCAAGCGCCTTGCGGATACCGAATTCGCGGGTACGCTCTTTTACCGTAATCAGCATGATGTTCGACACTCCGACTATTCCACTCAACAAGGTGAAAATACCAATCACCCAGATAGCCGTGCGGAGCATCCCCATCGCATTTTGCGTCCGCATATAGTCAGTGAAGCGGTTCCATATCCAAATAGCACTGTTATCCTGAGGATCAAAACGACGATTGGCGCCAATCACCTTACGATAATTAGCCTCGAAAAACTCATTGCTCTCTATTGTTTCCAGATTTTTAGTAGTAAAGATGATATTGTTCAGCTGTTCACCTTTATTATAGATGGTCTGCAAAGTAGAAAAGGGGATATAGGCCTCACTGGCTTCACGGTCTCCCTGGTCGTTATAAATGCCAACCACCTGATAGGCTACCCCACTTGCATTGACAAACTGCCCGATAGGTTCGGTATGCGTCTTGCCAAACAGAATTTCAGCAGTCTTCTTATGCAGAACAATAACTTTCCGACGCTCTTTCAAGTCATTCTGATTAATGAAGCGCCCGTCCGCAGTCTTCACGGTCTCTACCTCCGTATAGTTAGGATGTACCCCCATCAGGGAGATGTTCACATACTCCTGCCCGAAGCTGACGTTTACATTGCTCTGCCTCACAGTAGCACCGGCACTGATTACCTGATTCGGAAAATACTTTTCCGTCGCTTCCAGGTCACTGTTCTCCAAACGAACACGACGCCCTTCCTTCAACCCCGCATAAGGCTTGGAAGTCCATCCCGGAAAAATGCGGATAGAGTTCAATGCACGTTCTGACGACGACTGGTCGAAAGCATGGATGATGCCGTTCCCGGCACCCAGCAGCACTATCAGCATGAAAATGCCCCATGCCACGGCAAACCCCGTCAGGAATGTACGCAACTTATTCCGTTTGATGGTTCCGTATATTTCTTGCCAAATATCAAACATATATTCATTTACTATTTGACAATTTACAATTTACAATTTGCCTTCCGGAATGTTGGCGAAGCTTCAATTGTACGTTGTAAATTGTACATTGTACATTCTTTTATTTCATGATTCCGTCTTTTCCGAACGGAGAAGCATCATGATTCAGATTCTCTTCGATACTGCCGATGATGCCATCCTTGATATGGATAATCTTATCCGTCTGATTGGCTACACCGCTTTCGTGGGTAACTACGACAATCGTCATACCCGTCTTGTGCAAGTCTTTAAGAATCTGCATCACTTCAACGGAAGTCTTACTGTCGAGGGCGCCGGTCGGCTCATCGGCAAGGATTATCTGTGGCTGGGTGATAAGTGCGCGGGCTATGGCAACACGCTGTTTCTGTCCGCCGGACATCTCATTAGGCATATGGTGCGCCCAATCCTTCAATCCCAGGCGATCCAGATATTCCAGTGCCAGGGCATTGCGTTTACGACGGCTTACTCCCTGATAGAAAAGCGGAAGCGCCACATTCTCTACCGCATCCTTAAAGGAAATCAGGTTAAAAGACTGGAAGATGAAACCAATCATACGGTTCCGGTATTCGGCAGCCTTGGTCTCGCTGAGGTTTTTAATCAGCGTGCCGTTCAGATAATACTCACCGGTATCGTAGCTATCCAAAATACCTAATATATTAAGCAAGGTGGACTTACCGGAACCCGAAGCTCCCATGATGGAAACAAACTCACCCCGCTTGATGTCGAGGTTGATGCCTTTGAGCACATGTAGGGGTGCTCCGTTGTTGTAGGTCTTGTTAATGTCTTTTAGTTGTATCACGTATCTCTCCTGTTTTTAGTCTGTTTACTTATTAATTTTCACTATTAGACGCAGCTATGTTACAAAAAGTTGCAAAGAGGGTGAACTTTTTTTAAAAAAGATTTTGAAGTGTCGTTTTTCTTTGTGTAATTTGTAACCATAAAACTAATTAACTAACCCTTTAAACAAAACTTTAATATCATGAATTCAAGCATGGAAAAACCCTACGTAGTAGGTATTGACATAGGCGGTACAAACACTGTCTTTGGCATTGTGGATGCACGCGGAACTATCATCGCAAGCGGTTCTATCAAGACTGGCGCTCACCAAGAGGCAGATGCCTATGTAGACGACGTTTGCAAAAATCTGTTGCCTTTGATTATCGCTAACGGCGGTGTAGACAAAATTAAAGGTATCGGTATCGGTGCTCCTAACGGTAACTACTACAGTGGTACAATCGAATTTGCTCCAAACTTGCCCTGGAAAGGTGTTATACCTTTGGCTGCGATGTTTGAAGAGCGTCTGGGTATTCCTGCCGCACTGACGAATGACGCCAATGCCGCAGCTATCGGTGAAATGACTTACGGCGCAGCACGCGGCATGAAAGATTTCATCATGATTACCCTGGGCACAGGTGTAGGCAGCGGTATCGTCATCAACGGCCAGATGGTTTATGGTCACGACGGTTTCGCCGGAGAACTGGGACACACCATCATCCGCCGCGAAAACGGACGCCTTTGCGGATGCGGACGTCACGGCTGTCTGGAAACGTATTGTTCAGCTACCGGTGTAGCTCGCTCAGCACGTGAATTCCTGACTGCACGTACCGAACCCAGCTTGCTGCGTTCCATCCCTGCCGAAAACATCACTTCAAAAGATGTATATGACGCAGCTGTTCAAGGTGACAAGTTAGCACAAGATATCTTTGAATATACAGGTACTATTCTGGGCGAAGCCATTGCAGACTTCATCGCATTCTCCAGCCCTGAAGCTATCATCCTGTTCGGTGGATTGGCCAAATCCGGTGATTACATCTTCAAACCTATCCAGAAAGCTATCGATGCCAATGTATTGAATATCTTCAAAGGCAAAGCCAAACTGCTGGTGTCTGAGTTGAAAGACTCTGATGCAGCCGTACTGGGCGCCAGTGCATTGGGCTGGGAACTGAGAGACTTGAAATAAGATAGTCCATCATAATTTTAAGGGAAATCCTCCTTTTGCCGGTAAAACGGGAAAGGAGGATTTTTGTTGCTAAGCTACCGCACCGCCACTTTTATCTCTCGGCCTTGCGGCTGCTAAGAAAATTCATAGTAGAAGCTTATTCTTTCCTCCACGGGAAAACTTTCTTTCCATCATGGGGATTCTTTCTTTCCACCATGGAGGAAAGAAAGAATCCCCACGGAGGAAAGAATAAGTATTCGGATGAAAAGGACTAAGCATCCGAAGGAAAAAACAATAAGAATGCCTAAAAAAGAAGTTAGCTGTCGGAAATGGTGTTCATTTCGGCAGAGATAACCATCTCCCAACACTCTAATCCCAACCTCTCAACTCCCTGTATATAAGGAGTTAACTCCTTGTAAGGCACTGAATATCAGCTACCATATATTGCAATAAAAAAGGGAAACCAACGAATCGGCTTCCCTTTTTTATCTCGAAATCAGAGTATAACTGATTAGTTATTAACTCTTTTTTCTTTAATTCTTGCTTTCTTACCGGTAAGAGCACGCAGGTAATACAACTTAGCGCGACGAACTTTACCTACCTTGTTCACCTCGATGCTATCGATAGCCGGTGATTCAATCGGGAAAATACGTTCTACACCTACAGTACCGGACATCTTGCGTACAGTGAAACGCTTTTTGTCTCCGTGACCGGCAATCTTGATAACAACACCACGGTACAACTGTACACGCTCTTTGTTACCTTCGACAATACGATATGCTACTGTAACAGTGTCACCTGCTTTGAAGCTCGGGTGTTGTTTACCGGTAGCAAATGCTTCTTCTGCAATTTTAATTAAATCCATTGTTATTGTTCTTAAATTGTTTGATCGTTACAACGCAACATACCAGGCTTCTCTCTATGTCCTGACAGCGATTGCGCGAAAGCGGTGCAAAGGAACGAATTATTCGGCAGATACACAAATAATTCGCTCATTTTTTGCTTAACGACGGTCGCCTGAAGAACGGGTGGAACTGCCAGAACTACTGCTTCTTGTAGAAGAAGTGCCGCTGCTGCGAGTGCTGCTTCCGGAGGAACTCCGCACACTGGAGGAACTACTTTCTTTGCGTTCTGCACCCGATGATTTACCGGTAGTGCTACGACGGGAAGAATTCGTATTGCTCTTCGTATCACTATTGCTACTGCTGCGTGTACTACTACTTCGTGTGCTACTATTGCTACGCGTACTGCCACTGTTGCGCGAACTACTGCTATTCGTACGTTCGCTATTAGTGCGTGAGCTGTTAGTGCCGTTTGTAGCATTGCTATTCGTACTTTCGCGACGAGTAGTGCCGGTAGTAGTAGAACGGTTACTGCCCGAACTGCTACGGCGCGTTGTGTACACATCATCTCTTGACGGTTCACGGCTGGATCCAGGACGCACAGTCACAGAGCCGAAGTCTGAACGGCGGTGCGTGGTATAGGATTTATTATCACGGATGCGGTAAGCACCATTATAGTGTGGATGTTTGTAGCGTCCGCGGTAATAACTTGTATTATTATAATGTGTGCGATAGTGTCCGCCCACATACGTGCGGTAGTGATAGGGACGGGGGAAGTAGAAATGGTTATGATTGGTATATGTGATGTAAACACGGAAGTACCAACGATTGCCACTGGTATAAATAGGCCTGTAGAAATACTCGGCCTGCATAAAGCGGTTGTACTGGCGACTACTCAACACCCAGCGAAGGTCATCATTGCGCACATCCAGATAGTCATAATAGCGGTTGAGCGCCCATTCATATCCAAGCAGCACATCATCCATCACATAGCGTACACCGGAGATGAAGTCATAATTGATTTCATATACATCATTGTATTGCTCGGTGTTCAGGTTCAGTTCATAAGCCATCTTATCGGTGAGGAAACGGGTTTCCTTACGTACTTTGCTATTACTCATAGCGTCCGTGCCCGCGCTGCAAACAGCAGTACTCAAAGTGGCAAGCAGGATAAATAATATTCGTTTCATGGTAGCGTTTTTTACTTAGTTCATGAATGTCTATTCTTTGTTGGAAACAAAAATAGGGGAAGTTTATCCCCTATCCGCTTGTTTCTCTCTATTCTTATATAGGGATTTCCCTAATCCATTTAGGAATTCAGGGGCTTTGCCAATAGGATTCCATCTCCTTGCAAGATGATGAGATGCTTCTTATAAAGATCGCCCACTCCTTTTTTGAAGGTCTTCTTGCTGACCCCAAAGGTAGAGTAGATTTCATCCGCCGGACTTTTATCATTCAGAGAAATCCGCCCGCCGTTATCCTTTATATATTGAAGCAGAGTTTTTGAGAAATCATCCACTTTCTCAAATCCCGGTTTCTGAAGTATCAGGTCAATCTTGCCATCTTCACGCACCTGCTTGATGAAAGCCTTCACCTTGTCACCCGTATGGAGAGACTGGAAGATTTCACTATCATACAACAGACCGCTATACTTACTTTCAATGATTGCCTTGAATCCCAAATCCGTCTTCTGCCAGATAAGTATGTTCACCTCATCTCCCGCCTCATAAGAAGCAGGTTCTTTCGAAAGATAACGGTCCACTTTGGCAGAGGCGACGATACGGTAGCTTTCGTCATCCAAATGAGCGTGGATGATATACTTCTTCCCCACTTGCATTTTCATCTTCTGCTCACGGAAAGGCACGAAAAGGTCTTTCATCAATCCCCAATTCAGGAATGCCCCGTACTCGTTGACCCATGCCACTTCCAGACAAGCAAACTCGCCTACCTGCACCAGCGGCGTCAGCGTTGTGGCAACCAGGCGTTCCTCACTATCCAAATATATGAATACATCCAGTTCATCTCCCGGTTGGCAGCCTTCGGGCACATAACGCAATGGAAGCAGGATTTCTCCATCTTCACCACCATCCAGATACATGCCAAACTCCACTTCCTTGACTACTTTCAATAAATTGAATCTTCCTAATTCGATGTTCATAACTTATTTCCTTTCCGGCAAAGATAATGCAAACCGAAAGCAGTACAAAATAAGCTTGCTTATTTTTAATGCTGAGGTGCAGCTTATCTTCGCTTTTAAGCAAAGATAATGCAAACCAAAGGCAGTACAAAATAAGCTTGCTTATTTTTAACGCTACAGCATAGCTAATCTGCGCTTTTAAGCAAACTTAGGTATAAAGAATAACTTTTCAATCTAACCCATAACTTTTTTCTATGAACAAATCTCCTTGAAAACAGTTATTTTTGTACCCGGAAATCAGAAACGGAAAATACTATTCACCTTTAAATACATAAAAATTATGGAATTTCTGACAAACGAAAAGCTAACAATTGTAGGAGCTGCCGGCATGATCGGCTCAAACATGGCGCAAACTGCCATCATGATGCATCTGACACCTAACATCTGTCTGTACGATCCTTACGGGCCGGGTCTGGAAGGTGTAGCGGAAGAAATGTTCCACTGTGGTTTCGAAGGATTGAACCTCACTTACACTTCTGACATCAAAGAAGCGCTGACCGATACCAAGTATATCGTATCTTCAGGTGGTGCCGCCCGCAAAGCCGGCATGACTCGTGAAGACCTGCTGAAAGGCAATGCCGCCATTGCTGAAGAATTCGGTAAGAATGTAAAAGCATACTGCCCGGACGTGAAACACGTGGTAGTTATCTTCAACCCTGCCGACATCACCGGATTGATTACTTTACTGTATTCCGGCCTGAAACCTTCACAAGTGACCACACTTGCCGCTCTTGACAGTACACGTCTGCGCAGCGAACTTGCCAAACATTTCCACATCTCTCCGGATAAAGTTGAAAACTGCCGTACGTATGGCGGACACGGAGAGCAGATGGCTGTTTATGCTTCCACTGCAAAAGTAGACGGCAAACCGTTGTTGGACATCATCGGTACTCCTGCCCTGAGTGCTGAGCAATGGGCTGAAATCCAGACTAAAGTAACCAAAGGCGGTGCGAACATCATCAACCTTCGCGGACGTTCTTCTTTCCAAAGCCCGGCTTATGTCTCTATCGAGATGATTGCTGCTGCAATGGGTGGCAAACCGTTCCGTTGGCCTGCCGGCACTTATGTGCACAGTCATGGTTTCGACCACATCATGATGGCCATGGAAACGGAAATCAACAAAGACGGTGTACATTACAAAGAACTGAAAGGTACTCCGGAAGAAGAGGCTAAGCTGAAAGAAAGTTATGCTCACCTCTGCAAGTTGCGCGATGAAGTCATCGAAATGGGAGTGCTTCCCGCCATCAAAGACTGGAAGAGCATTAATCCGAATATTGATTAATGTGACGTTCGAAAAATAAAGTGGTATAAATGTGTGTGTTCCAGTAAGAGAAATATATTTTCCCAGTAGGAGAAAAAAAATTGGGCAATAGGCCAATAAATTATTGGGAAATAAACACAACCCTAACCAGAGATTCCCTCTTGCATTCAGTTTCTGCTGATGCAAGGGGGAATTTTCTTTTATTTTTTCAGAAATCCTTTGGCTGTATTAAAAAAACTATTTATCTTTGCACCCGCAAACGGAGAAGGTGCCATAGCTCAGTTGGTAGAGCAAAGGACTGAAAATCCTTGTGTCCCCGGTTCGATTCCTGGTGGCACCACATTTCCCCTCCGTCGGCAAGTATCGGAATGTAGCGCAGTTGGTAGCGCACTACGTTCGGGACGTAGGGGTCGGGCGTTCGAGTCGCCTCATTCCGACACAAAAAAGGTCTGATTCTCAAAAGGAGTTAGACCTTTTTTGTTATACAGGCTTTCGATAAACAACATTTCCCAAATTCCACTACATCATGATTGACATTATACTTATCACACTGGGAGGAATATGCCTCATCATAGGTTTGCTGGGATGCATTGTTCCAATGATTCCCGGGCCCCCCATTTCCTATGCAGGCTTACTATTGCTCCACATCACGGACAAAGTGCAGTTTTCAACATCCCAATTAGTGATCTGGCTACTTTTGGTGGTAGTTGTACAAGTGCTGGACTATTTCACTCCCATCATAGGAAGTAAATACAGCGGAGGGACTAAATGGGGCAGTTGGGGATGTCTGATAGGTTCAATTGTCGGCATCGTCTTTTTCAGCCCGTGGGGAATCATCATCGGACCATTCGGAGGCGCCTTCATCGGGGAACTGCTGGGAGACAGGAGTGCAAGGGAAGCTTTAAAATCGGGCATGGGGGCACTGATAGGCTTTTTAGTAGGAACGGTGTTCAAGGTGGTGGTTTGCGGATATTTTGTATGGTGCTTTGTGAAAGCATTGGTATAAGACCGTGCAGATATGAAATACTGATAATCAGCCCACTAAATAAATGTAAGGGTGAGGTTAATTCGTTACTGAAAAAGTAATGAGTTTTCACCACAGAGTAACACAGAGTATCACGGAGTTCTATTCTTTTGATTTCAAATTGATTAAACCCTGTGAGACACTGTGTCCTCTGTGGTGAAAAGATTCATAACTGCTCCTGCAAAAAACATTTCTATCGTTGCAGCGTAATGCTCATCAATCCGATTACCACATCATTGGAAAGGGTTTCAAGAACAAGATGCGAAAGTTTCTTATCAGGATTCAGAGGCATTTCGAGCAATACGGCAGCGCCACCGTCCAACTCACGGGAAGCGCCGGGGAAGCCCAATTCTTCACCAAAGTTATTACTGATTTCACCGGTTTTAAGGCACAAGCGATAGAGAGCCGGGGCATGACGGTTAAACGCCAGACCATCCTCAAAGAAAAGATGCTCAATAGGAGGCCAATTGTCCGGGTTGCGCAGAGGCATGACATCGCAAGTACCGTCTTTGTAGTACACACGGATAAGGCCATTATCAATATGACACTGCATATGATTGGTGCTGCCCGCCATAAGCAAATAAGCGCGAGACGCTTTTCCCTTGAGAGAAACAGTCAAGCTATCAGGATAATTATCCCACAAAGAAGTGAAAGCAATGTTCCGACCTTCGGCAGGCGTACGGAAAGGAACTCCCAGTTTAGTGTCCAGCACACCTTTCCGGATGGAAGAACGCAAACCGGAGTCATCGATATCTACCGTATGCAAAGGATGACACCACTCACCTATACCTTGCTTCGGCAGTTGCAAAGTGGTATAAGGAGAACGGGGCGAAAGGTACTCATTGCGGAAGATATCCGTTACCGAAGAGTTGAATTGCGCATCCATCACCACAGTCTCACATTTAGCGGGATTGACATTAGCAAAGGCTGAGAACTGTGCAAGATTACTGTCCTCTTTCGCTTGCGGCTTCTCTACCGGATACCACCATTTCATGTCACCCTGCTGCATCGGGACAAAACCAACGGGCGCTTCGGCAGACAGGTTTTCTATCTGGGCTACCGTAGGTGTAGTGAGTTCTTCCCCACCCCATTCAATCTTGATTTCCATCTTTTCACCGGCAGAAGCGGGCACGACAACGGAAAGCACCGGACGGCTTATTGAGTTCTCCACCAACTTCCAGGTAACAGGAGTTCCGTTAACAGTCAGCCTTGCCACTTTCGAGCGCTGTGCAGGGAACTGGAGTTCCAAAGTGTGAACAGCAGGCAGGCGGTGGGAGATGATAAATGAAGATTCTTCATTTATGTAGTCAAAGTCAATATCCGGCGTGTGCAGGGATGCAAATGCCCAGGCAGACGGAAAACCGGGTTTCACCAGTAACCGTCCGTTCATGGCATCGGGAAGAATACCGTAAAGTCCCTGTATCAATACGCGGGAAGCTACGCCGATAGGGTCGCCGAAGTCACGATAACACTCGCCACGAGCGGCATCGTAGAAGCTGACTTGCCCGAAGTTACCCGGACTTTCACCCAGATACATGCCATCCAGCACTGAACTTTTCAACAGCTTAAAGCCTGCGTCGGCACGTCCTGCCTGGAAATAGGCAAGGGCGGTATGCATCACTTCAGCAAAAGCGACGTTATTGATACTCCAGGAATAAGGCAGCCAGTTGGTAGTGGAAATAGTGGCATAACCTTCATCCTCCAGCCCTTCACCACGGACAGGGATATGGGGAATCTCACGATCCACATAGCTGGTGGCGAGATAAGCCTGGAAAGGGTCGGCAATATCGCTATCGAGCGCATGATAAATGGTCCAGACACCCGGACTGGTATGCAGACGCTTATGCCCCATGAAATCCTGGAATTCGGCCCAATGTCCACGTTCGGGCATCCAGAGACGGGCGTTCAGAGCTTTCAATATCTTATCCGCTTCCGCAAGGTAAGGCGTGGCATCTTCTCCTATTTTCCCGGCAATCATGGCCGCAAGACGGTTGGCACGATAATTATAAGCCGAGGAATGAGTGACGGCACCGCTATTATAATAGAGGGCATCGCTCGCCCAGATGCAGGCGTATGCATCATAAAGGCCGTCATTGTCAGGGTCATAGTTGAGCTTTTCCCAAGCAAGGTGGCGGGTAAGGACAGGCCACATACGGCGGGCATAGTCCAGATCTCCCGTCCAGTTGAAGTGCCACAGAAGTTCGTCGATATAACAAAGGTTCATATCATAATGATGCATCTGATCGTTGCGGCGGGGATTACGGCAGATATAGCCATTGCTATATTGCGGCGTCCCCCACTTCTTCACGGAACGGGCCAGAGCAAGTGTGGAGTCTTGAGCGGGATGTGGAATAGCGTTCGGCACATCAGTGACCTGACTGGCAGCATAAGCATCGAAATGCGTACGTGCGCGGTCGTGCCAGCCGAGGACATCGCCGGTATACGCCGCACGCCAACCGCTGAGAGGCATACGCCAGCCAATGGCACCGTGCAGCCATACTTCGCCATCCCAAATGCCATCGGCAGCCACGGCAAGAGCACCGCCAAGAGTATTGAAAAACGGATCGGGAGTGGTTATCCTGATGCGTGCGGCAAGTTCGGCACGAGCTTGCTCGGACTTGTTGTAAAGGGTAGCCCCTTCTTCCTGCGAGGGAATGACTAAAGAATAGTCACGGACGAGGATATAGAAAGAGGTTCCTTGTCCGGAAGACGCAGGACGGGAAGTCTGAGATAGAGAGGAGGCGAGTGCCACATCTACAGTCTGCAAATGTTCGGGATGTTTGGGCGCATCGAAGCACCGTGGAGGATCGGCCCCCATATCACCGTTGCGGCTTAGTCTTGAAAGGCGGATTTCGCTTAACAAAGCACGTAGTACAGCACCTTCGGGCATATCGACAGGCGTAACTTTCCAGATAGCGGCGTCTTCATCGGACAAAGCCAGGGCGGAGATTTGTAACTCCGCATTCGCTCCCCAACCGGGATGCTTCAAGCGATAGGAACGACGGCCGGGAGTATAACGGGACTCACACCAGTCGGTTTCTTCCAACGGAAGCACCGAGCCATCCGGCAATTGAAGGCGGAAGCTGATGTTCTTGCTGTTGCGCTTATCGTAGACAGCAAAGACAGGACGGTCGCTCGTTTCCAGACGAAAAGCGGTGTGGCTGCCATACAGAGCACGTGTATAACGGTTTTCACCGTTCACCCGGACAAAGTCTTCACCATCGGGATGGTATTGAAGTTTGCGGGCAGTGCCACGCTTATGATCGTTGAAAGAGGTCGACTCGATACGGTCTCCTGCACCTTGAGGTTTATTGCCGGTGGTATACTGCGCACTGGCAAGAACGGGCAGTAAGGAAAAGAGGGTATAAAGAAAAGAGCATCTCATGATATCTTAAAGGAATAAGATTAATAAGAAAGATATGAAGGACAGATTGCTGGGATTAGTTCATTGTGGTGCAGAAAAGAAGCAAATGATAAATGAGATTTTAGACACGGATTACACGGATTACACTGTTGCAATATATAAAACAACAGTGCAATCCGTGTAATCCGTGTCTAAAATATATTCATAATTGCTCCGGTAATGAACCACTTCGTCTATCGTAAAAACACCTTTTACGGCATTGGTTTCAGCCCTTCCCAACGAACATCCCACGTTCCATCTTTCGGGAAGCCCGGATTCTCCACCTGACAACCATCCCAACCGGCACACATCAATGCCACGGCAGTCAGCAAGCCACCGTTACCGGGCAGGTAAACGCGCAGGCGGCCATCCTGATAATTGTGTCCGTTCAGCAGGTAAGTATTCGTGCGCTTATCCATCAGCAAGGCACCCACCGCTTTCTCCGGTTCACCCAGGCGGGCAGCGTTCATGGCGGTCATCGGATAGTCCCAGCCCCAGGTTTTACCCCAGTTCCAGTTATCCCATATCCAGTGCAGGGTATTCTTCATATAATCGTCACGGATAAGTTTGTTCATCGGAAGGATGCCGACCGAACCCAGTACGGCCATGTGGTCGCTGGTGAAACGGATATCCTTGTAAGTATCTACGGCATCTTCGGAAGCCAGATAGAGATTATCTTCGTTGTAGGCAAGCGGAGAAAGCTTGTCGATCATTTCGTCCCATTCCAGATTACGCTTCTCTCCGGCACGCTCACGCCACAACTGTGCTGTCTGCATGGCGTAGTGCCAGTAAGAAAGTTCGAAAGGCGAGTTGATGGTGGTGGCTGCGCGCAAGGTTTCCTGCGCCGGAATGGCACCTTTCAGGATGAAACGTCCGTGGAACTCATCGTATGTGGCAAAGGCATACATGAACTCGGCAGTCTCCTGCACCAGGCGGTTGTATTTCTTAATCACTTCGTCCGAAGGATTGGCACGGTAAACAAGTTCTGCCAGATAGATGAAGTGCGGTTGCTGCCAGATAAGAAAAGAGCCTACATTCGAGGGAGCTTCCGTACCGCTGGGATCGGTCATCTTCATCCAGCGCACACCGGGGAAACCCTGGCGGCGGGCAATTTCACGAGCTACGGGTTCGACGGTTTCATACCAGCCCAATGTACGGTCCAGCAGATTCTCATGTCCCCAAAGTGCCTGCCAGGACTGATGCCACCAAATCATTTCGAGGTGGAACTTGCCAAACCAGGAGTTATAAGTCAGACCGGTTTCCTGTGGAGGTACGCTTCCTGCCGACTGAATGGCAAGGAGATACTGCGAAAGCAGCACGCGACGTTCCAGTTCCGGGGCACGGGAGTCGGTACAATGAGAGAAGTCGACGGCAGCGCCATTCTTCCAGAAGTTCGTCCAGTAGGAAGCACTGGCGGCGGCGGTTTCTGCGAAAGCAGGCAATGTCTCACTGGTGTATACAGGAGGTTCGCTTTCAAGAACGGTTCCCGCGAAGTCCGGTGTGAAGAGGCAGGAGATTGCCAGCATATCTTCTTCGGGAGTCAGCACGAAGTAGTTCTTCGACTTCTCTGTCAGACGGGCTTTGCCTTCCCAACGGAGGGTTACGTAATAAGTTGTGGCATCGAGCACACGTTTCAGCACAGCGCTTTGGGCATCCTGGCAAACAACGACCGTGGAATGCAGGTCATTGGCATCCCAGTTGCAGGCATCGTCCGCGTGTCCGCCTGTGGGGTAAGGGAAACGCAGATTAACACCGCTATGCGCACGGTTGGTGATGCAAGCGGAAATCATATCTTTATCGGGATGGCAGACGGTTTGCACATCGTAGGCATTGCCATTCAATGTAAAGTGGCTGGTGACTTCACCTTTCCACATGTTCAGCGTCTGCTGGATGTCCGTGATATCGGAGGCTTTCACTCCTTCGCCCAGTTCAAGGCCGATGATGCCCAGATGCAGACGATGCGGGTTCGCGCGGAACCAGTCGGAAGCCTCTTTCTGTCGGCCGGGTTCTTTGAACTGGCAGGCATAGAGTTCCTCGTGTCCACGACCAAAGTTGAATGCTTTCAGAGTTTCTTCGTGTTTCAGATTCTTCGGATTGGCAAAACTATGCCAGCCCCATTGACTTTGTGTGCCCAGGGGGACACCTTTGCGATACATCTCCGGGAAGGTCTGCAAACCGGTAGCATCTACCGTAAATGCAAATTCGCCGTTACCGACACTGAGGGAAGCCAACGAGTCGAATTCGGACACTTGGGGATTGTTACGGGCTACCAGTGCTTCGCGGTCTATCGGGGTTTGCTTCTCCGAACCGCAAGACGTCAGCAACAAGGCAGCGAAAAGGGAATAAAATACTTTTTTCATGGTATTCTTTATAACAGATAGTTAGATTAATAGCTGGGGCAAATATAGCGGTTTATAGCGAAAAGAGGTCTGAATGGTTTGGCGGAAATGATAAGTGAAATGATGGTTTAGGGGCTTCGCCGCTAAACTATCATTTATCTAAAGTCAAACCTTAAATTCAGCCTTATCCCTTCGTCTCCCTTCTTGATGCGGATGATTCCCGGTTGGCTTTGCGGTCCGTGCTGGCTGATGGGTTTGAAGCAACGGATGCCGGGAATTTCGAGCAGGAAGGAGATATCTCCGGCGGGGAAGTCGGGCATGGTGTTTTTGCCATCCTGACGTCCACGGGGCTCTTCGGGGGTGAACACTCTCAGGAAGATGCCGTCACTGGCTGCATAGACGGTGAATGGAGAGGTGGGACTTTGCAGAGTTGCCCAGTAGAAGTTGGCATGATAACCTTTGAACTCCGGGTAAACCAAACGGTCGGTACTCTCACCGGTAATTGTATTATTGTAATCTTTCTGCCAGATACCATAATTTGTGCCCGGAATACGATTCTTCCAGACACGATAAGGTCCACGCCCCATCCAGCGCATACCGGAACACTCCGATTCGGGATAAGAGAACGTAAGACCAAGATTCAACACTTCCGTATCTGTAAAAGCATCGTCAAAGCCTCCGCCACCGGAAGCACGGTTCAGCAACACGGCGTCCATCGAAAGCAGGCCGTCGGGCGACATACGCCAGACTATAGAGTCCGCCGCACCCCGATACCGTGCACAAAGAACAGCCGCACCGTTTTCCATACGGGTGGACAGACCGGACAGAACCATCTTCATTCCAACAGCCACGGGACCGTCTTTCAAGGGGATTATCTGTCCGTCAGTGTTTCGCTTTACAGAAGCGATAGTGGCATCACTCTTCCGGAAAGAGACGGTGACGGCAGAAGAAGACAGAGTGATGGAAGTGTCAGTTTCTTCGATGTGGCAAGGAGGAACGGAAGCGGAGTTTTCCGAAGCGGCAAGCTTTCTTGCAGAAGAACCGGATGCCTGTAAGGACAAATACTCATTCGCCCGTCCCGACATCTCCCGCTGCAGATAATCCTGCGCAGCTTGTATCGGGAACGTACGTGTGCAGACACTCTCGCCATCCGCCCCGTATGCTTCAAGTTCCAGAATGTCTCCACTAAAGAAATTGTCCGGCAGGCTGATGTGTGCAAACCCTGTCTCACCGGGTATCAATGACGGCAACTGCACGCTTCCGCTGTCCGCCACCTGGCGCCATGCCTGTGCACCACCGTCGGCCACAGCCACAACCTCCCCTTCTTCCTTTCCACTTAACGGCGACACACAACGAAGCACCCGCCAACGCATGGAACATGCACCCAGATTGGTAAACAAATACCTGTTCGACACCCGGAAATCTCCACGGAATGAAGGGGTAATCATCAACGGCTCCACATGTATCGGCGACCAGACTTCACGGACAGAATAGTAACTGCCCTCTTTCTCACGGAAAGGACCGAGAATGCCGTCCGGCGCATTGTAATCCTCACTGTCCAATGCCCCGCCACGATCCGAACGGCGCACAGCCTCATCACTATATGCCCACATAAAGCCTCCGGCAAACAGAGGATGCGCCGTATAGCGCGCCCAGAAATCTTCCAGTCCGGCACCATGCCCCTGGTCGTACTGGCCGTGCATGAATTCGGCAGGCATAAAGACTTTATAGCCATTGGTGAAGCGGGCTACTCCTGTCAGATAGGCGGGATAGTGGTGCGTGTCCAGTTCATCGAAGTCGGCCCAGGGATGGATGACGTGGCGTTTCTGAGGGTCGTATGTACGGAAGAGGCTGTCGATGGCAGTATTCCATCCGCCTTCGTTGCCATTGCTCCAAAGCACGATGCAGGGATGGTTGACGTCACGTTCCAGCATTTCGCGGACAAGCCGGGTGCCCGTCGGAGTGTCGTAAGCATTCTGCCAGCCTGCCAGTTCGTCAATGTAGAGCAGGCCGAGGGAGTCGCAGGCATCCAGAAAGTGTGTATCGGGCGGATAATGGGAGCGGACGGCGTTCATATTCATCTCCTTGATGAGCTTCACGTCCTGCAGGCTGAGTTCCCGGTTTGTGGTTCGTCCGCCGTCGGGATGGAAAGAGTGGCGGTTGATACCTTTCATCACCAGTTTCGTGCCATTCAGGTAAAGACCGTCGCGGGGACGGAAATCAATGGTACGGAAGCCGATACGGGTGTTCATGGAGTGAATGACATTTCCCGCTTTACCGAGCAGGGAAACCGTGAGCCGGTAGAGCGTAGGCGACTCCGGAGTCCAGGGAGAGATGCCGTCAAAATGGGCGGTCAGCAGTTGGATGGAGTCGGCGGTGACCTTCACCGGCCGGTGTTCGGCGTCCTTTGCAGATACAGGTGACACTTCCATCGAAAGACTTTCTTCTCCGGTGACGCCTTGCAGATGTACCTCGACTTTCAATTCTCCATCCGCACGGGCATCCACCGCCAGGCGCTCAATGTGCACGGCAGGCTTTGCCTCCAGCCATACGGGGCGATAGATTCCACCGAACAGCCACCAGTCCGCCTTGCGTTCGGCAGCGTTCACGGTGCGGTTGTCGGAGTGCTTCTTCACTCGCACTTCTATCTGGTTGGAGCTTCCATATTTCAATAAATCCGTCACATCATAAGAGAAGCGGTAGAAACCGCCCTGGTGTACCGGTCCGGCTGACTGTCCGTTAACGAAAACCTCGGTATCGGTCATGACGCCATCCAGCCAGAGACGTATGTTCCGCCCCTGCCAGTTGCGGGGTATGCGGAAAGAGCGTTTGTATGTGCCTTCTTCCATCGAGGGATTCTTTACACCCGGCTTCTTGTACCAGCGACCATAGGTATATTCGCCGAAGCCTTGCAGTTCCCATTGGGAGGGGACTTCTATTTTGCTCCAATGTCCGCTGTTACGGCCTTCGGAGACGCGGAATTGCCAGGTCGTCGTGTTGCCCAACCCGGTTCCGGAAAGATATTGGCGTTCTGTTTCCTGGGCTTGCAACAGGCAGGTTGTCAGCAGGAAGAGGACGGTTGTGAGAAAGTGCTTTCTACTCATAGTATTTGGCTTTATTATTCGATTTTACAAAGAAAGGCATTCCCGGGCAAAACATAAATAAACAGAATGATTTTCTGTCTGTACAAAATGACGGGGGAAAGATTAACCGCTTCTTCCCGCCGGGCTTTTCACAGTACAAGAAGTTATCAATCACGTCCCATAACGAACAAAAAGCCACTAAAAGTCTCCTTTTCCCAACAGAGCCTTCTCTACAAAGTGTTCAAACAGAATTTAATCGCATAATCTTTAGAATATAAATGCATTGTTTCTGCATAAAGCAGACGATACATACAATACTTATGCAAGGAACTATAGTTCTTTCATACAAGAAGTATAGATGGGACGCGAACAATCTATAGATGGGACACCAAAGATCTATAGATGCAACACAAACCATCTATATATCGGAAACAAACTATCTATAGATGGGAAACAGACCATGTGTTCCCAGCATACAGACCATGTGTTTTTCTTTTTTCAGAGTTGTATATATTTGTGGATTACACTTTCAATCAACGACATGCTGATTTTCGTTCGTTTCTTTTCGTCCTGCCCTGCCATCGGCCGGAAATATCGCATTCTCATTATGCATAAAATACAAAGTGTCAGTCCGACATCATTTTGCCGGACTGACACTTTATCGTTTTTCACATATCCCCCCCTTACCCTCCGAAAGCGAATTCGTAATCCGCTGATGAGAGCAGAACGGGGATTTAACAGACAGGTTTACGTTTCATCTTCTTACGAATCCACAGGTAATAGCCCGTTAACGGAAGACTTGCACCTATCAATGCTGCAATGAAAGCCAATATCCGCGTCAGCATACCGCCCCAGCTCCCTACGTGTATGGAATAAATCCAACCACGGATTTTACCGGTGTTCTCTAAGTCCTTGTATAGAGTCGTTTCGGTTATCTCACCGCTGCGGGGATTGAACTTGTAGCGGTCGGCACCCCGGGTGTTGCCGAAATGGTTATTGGTAACACTAGCGGAACCGTCGGAAACGGTGATTTGTTTGTAACCCAGATTTGACTGAGCCAGTTGTTCATACACCTGTTCCCACTTCGCATAAGGAGAATACCTATGTCCGCCACGGCCTTCGGGTCGTCCTTCCCTACCCTCCGGTTTGCTGTCCTGCCTTCCGCCTTGCGACGTAGCATTGGTGGCTGTGTTTCCGTGCCCCATGCCGGGTTGCATTTCCACACCGAATACTTTATAGAATCCCGTCCGATACCACTGGAAAGACCACGTCAATCCCGTAAGTGACATTGCCAGGAGGAAAACAAGCGTATACATACCGCCCGCCACATGCAAGTCGTACCAGAAACGGCGCCATCCTTTGCTTGCCGCTATCTTCAAGCTGTTCTTCAATGCCCTGCGTGTACGCGGCCACCAGATGACTACGCCCGATATCAGCACGAACACAAACATCAGCGTACTGGTTCCCACAATGATTTTGCCCCAGAAGATACCTCCGTCCGGCTTCATCGAGTCCAGCATCCAGCGGTGCATCCTGAACATGACGTTGAAAAATGGCGCACGCTCATACTTCCCCGTAACCTCGCCCGTGTACTGGTCTACATACATAGACGCACGGCGGGGTTTGGAGAGCGTGACTTGATAGGCCCTTTCGGGATCGGAAGAGATGTTGACGCCCGTTACCGATATACTGTCCGGCAAGGTGGCAGCCACTTTCGTCATCAACTGATCCATGGGCAGAGGTGCGGCTTCAACCTTCTTCACAAAGTAGAGGTCGCGATGACATAACTCCATTACTTCCTTTTCAAAGACCAATGCGGCACCCGAAAAGCAAATCAGGGTGATAAGCACGCCAAAAGGAATGGAAAGCCACAAATGTATATTACGGAATATCTTTCTCATCGGGGACTCAATCTGCCGACACCACTAACTTGAGTAGCTTCTATAGTAAGTCCCTTGGTAGCGACCGCACTTGCCGGATCAATCTTGTAGATAGCAGGATGACCATCGGTAGTCGTTACCGTCATATATACCACACCATTCTCGGCATAAGGAGCGTTTCCGAAACCGGAAATCAACTCACCGGAAGGCAGACCGGTCACATAAGTCAGCTTCTTGCTGTCCGCCTTGAAGATGGCCAGTTGATTGGCTGTGAAGTCTTCCTCAGTCAAAGGACGGTCGTACATCAACATCAGGAAGTAATCGCCCGTAATGTGCCAGCAACGGAGAAATGATTTTCCACCCGACTGAGCTTCGAGGTCACAATAATAATCGTCAAAGTCCCGCGTTCCGCCGGGGATGCGCACTACACCGGCAGGCAAAGTGGTTTGCTGACGTGCATCGTCCATAGTCTTGGCATAACTGGGAGAGAACACATAGACATCGCCGTTGTCGGCAGCCCAGATGGTCTGATAGTATTGAGACCGGTTACGTCCGCAGGCATAGCTGATCCGGTCTGTCTTGATGAGTGTCTTCGTGGTGAAACTCTCATTGTCAAAGATGGCTACCCAACATTCATTGGGATATTGTGTCCATTGCAATTCGCCTTTCTTGTAGCTGCTGCTGTTCGAACCGCCGTCTTCGGTCTTAACCAGGTCTTCGTTGCCCGGCAATATCCATTTGCCGCCTTCCGTTGCCGAACCGTACTGACTCAATCCCATCGGGACGGCTGCACTGTAAATCTTGTTGTTGTGTTCCAAAACACCTGCCAACGTCACGAACTCACCATTTCCCAGGAAGTTCTCAGACAGGTATGCCTTTTCCTGCGTATTATTGGTTGTGTAAGTCTCGGCAGGTACATCCAGGTAAGAGAATAAGAATGTTTTCGGCAGATAACCGTTTTCGTCGGCATATCCGGTATAGCCGTCGCCGGTGGAAGCGGTAATGATGTACTTATCAAAGATACCGTAAGTAGTGAACCGCTTCACGGCATATTCGCCCGAACGTGCTACGATGTCATAGCTCGGACTCATATAGAACGAACGGGTGGTACCGGCATTTCCCTGATTATAAGTCAGGCCATACAGGTATTGGTTCTTATAAAACACCCATTGCGTGGCACCGTCATTCACCAAACCATTATTTATGGTAGAAACGGTTCCATCATCCAGTGTCTTGGAAGAAAGCAGGACGTTCGTTGTATTTCCCGAAGCTGTTACAGAGGAGGCGATAACATATTCGCCCTTTTCTACAGTGCCTCCACCGAGGCTCGGTTCGTCGTCTGTGCAGGACGTCAATGCCAGTCCGATCATTGCTGTGAATGTTAGTCCGGTCATTGCAGTCGCAAAGAGCCCGGTAAGAAAGTAATTCTTCTTCATGTTGTTTTTACCTTTCATATTAAACTGAATTATATTAAGTAGATACTCAATTCCCGAAGTACACACGCACCTTGCCATAAAACGCCCGCCCAGCCCGCTGAAGGCTGAAGTTGTCAAACAGGTTTTCGTCCGTGAAGTTGCGGCACTCAAACGACAGGTTGTAGCGACCGCCGCGGAGGCTGTAAGAAAGAGCCAGATTGTGTGAGAACTGGCTGGGGACTACGTAATCACCCTTATTCGACCCGATATTGGACGAATAGTAAGTAAAGCTGTGCAAGTACTGGTTGTCGTAAGATACGGTCAGCGTGTTGCCTTTCTTCCAAAGATTGCGCCAGTAGAACGTCACATCCGAGTCGGCAAACATATAGGGCAGGTTCGGCATACGTTCCTTATAAGCGAGGTTCGCCGCACTGCTGGAGATGGAAGCCTTCATATTATCACGCACATTCATCTGCGTAAAGTTTCCACCGACGCTCAGCCATCTTCCGAAGCCATAGCGGGCGGAGATGTTATAGCCTTTGGTCAGTACCTTGCCATAGTTGATGTAAGTGGCGGCAGATTTGCCTCCGCTCAGGTCTGTAATGTTACGCTGGATATAATCTTTCGTATTGCGGTATATCAGACCGCCTTCCACGTATACGGAATGCCGGCCGAAGGTCTTGTTGTAGCTGAGGTTCAGATTTATGTTATCACTGCTTTCGGGGTCGATGCCGATGTCGCCCATTTCCAGGTCTTCGTCACCAAACATTTCCTCGATAGTGGGCAGACGATAGGCTTTCTCATAAGAGAGTTTCACCTGCAGGCCGGGCAATATAAAATAGGTACCGGCCGCACCGTAACCCAAAGAACTTACGTCACGGGTGGTACGCACATAGTCACTCTGATTGCTGTTTGTGGCAATCGGTCCCGCCACAAACTGGTGATAGTATTTTCCGAACACGGAGAAGTTCCAGTCTTCGGACGGCACCAGGCGATAGGACAAGCCGGAGATATTCTTGCGCGTCTCCTTATCAATGGCGTCCGACTGTGCCTCTTTGGCAAGCAGCGAAGTATTGGAACGCGTGAAAGCATTCAACACATGGTTGAAAGTCAGCATTTGTGCCTTATCAATGCGGTAGTTCACGGTCAGCGTACCGTTCCAGTTATCATTATCCGCCCGCGAATGTTGGTAGGATTGTTCGCCGGGTGAGTTCAAGCGGGCTTTGTCTCCATACCAATTGTATTTATAAGAGGCGGTGTCCACATTGGTAGTCTCATTCTTATTATAGTTGGCAGTCAACGCCACATCCAGGCCTTTGGTGAACAAATCGCGCTTATAGTACTCCATCGAAGGCATCAGCGAATGGCCTTTGCGATGTTTCTGTCCGTACACGATTTCCTGCCGCACGCCCGTCTGTATGTCCTTATACATATTGGAATAGGTGAAGCCGAACATCAGGCGATCCGCCCACGACTTGTCTACAATCCCCAACTTACCGATGACAGCTTCGTTGTGGTATGTATCATTAAAATGCTTCACACGCACTTTCTTGTCCCGGTCTATCCTTCCCGTCTCGAAATCTTCCACCGGAGCATATACATGGTAATCATTGTCCGAATAGTTCTGGAAAGCGTTGATTTCATACGTGAAGCCGTTCTTGAAAGTCTGCCCGAAGTTGACGTAAGACTTATGAGTGTTGAACGAACCATAAGAATAGGATGCGTCCAGAAACCAGCGGCGACGTTTCTTGTTGGTAACAATATTGATGACGCCGCCAATGGCATCCGTACCAAAGCCTACAGGTACTACGCCTTTATAGATTTCAATCCGGTCGGCAAAGTTCACCGGTATGTTGTTCAGCCCGAACGAGCTTCCCACACCTTCCTGCGGAACACCGTCGATGAACACCTTCACGTGTTTTCCGCTGAATCCGTCCAACATGAGTTGCATGTCCGAACCCACTCCGCCCGACTCACGAAGTTTCATACCCGGCGCCTTGGTCAAGGCATCGCTCAGGTTCTTCGTAGTGTTCTGTAGCTCTTTCGTATCTACCGCCACTGCATTGAAGGCGGAACGTTTCAGGCGGGCCACGCCCGTGGAGACAATCGTTACTTCATCCAGTTGCTGTGTTTCCGGAGTGATCGTGAGATTCAGCTTCACTCTCTCCCCTGGCATCAGTTTCACTTGCTTCTCTACCGTCTTATACCCCACGGCAGACACTACCAATGTATAATTGCCTGCGGGAGCTTTTATGTGATAGATACCCTCTTGGTTGGTAGTACCTCCGTGGCTGGTTCCTTTCAGGTAGACAGTCGCAAAATCAACGATTTCTTTCTCGGTAGAGAGTATCTTGCCGGAAATCATAGCCCTGCCTTGTGAATAGACTGATAATGACGAAAATAATAAGACAAGAAGTAAGGTAAGTTTTTCTATATTTGCTTTCAATTTACAAAGAGTTTTATACAGTTAATAAATCGCTGCAAAGGTCTCTATAAACTGAAAGCAAAACAATCGCTATATGCAGGTAAATATCTTGCCGGAGTATTCGATAGGGGTATACGCTGCAATCGCTATTAATAGGTATATTGTATTAGCAGTCTCCCATTAATATGACAAGAAAGGCGTACATTCTAAAGAATATCCGCCTTTCTTGTTTTAAAAATATTCATTTATCAATATCCGGGATTCTGCTGGGCTTTCTTCTCGTCATTGGTCAATGAATGCCCATTCTTTTGAATTGCATCCAAATAAGTTTGAGGGATCGGACGCAAATAATGTCGTTCGTTAATATTTGAGGCAGCATCCGGATTGTATGCTCTAGCACGTGCAAGCAACGTTTTAGTTCTCGACAGATCTTCCCAACGATAAAATTCCCCGCATAGTTCGCGTGAACGTTCATTCAACAAAAGACACATCATACGGTCATAATCGGAAGAATATCCCAGCTTCTGAATAACCGCCTCATCTTCAGCCGGCAAGTTGCGTATATCTTCAATATCAAGAACTGTAGCAGATGTAGTCTTAGCTATATTATTAGATTCATAATATGAGTTTTCGGCAAAATATGAATTAACGCCATTGTCAACAAAACCTAGGGAACCTTCTTTATAAGCCGCACCGCCATCACAATAAGCTGAACGGTCTTCCCCACTCTTGTAGGCTGCACGCTGGCGAAGTTTATTGATGTATGTTAAAGCATCACCATATTTTTCCTGACGTATCAAAACTTCCGCCGCAATCAGGTAAGTTTCACCCAATCGGGCAAGAATACCATCCCGATACCCTACTCTACTATCCCGAGCATCTCTTGAACCGTCAATGAATTTATTGAGTGTGCAATAACGGGTAGTATAATCATACAATGCCACATCATCTTTACCATTCTGACTTTTCGGATAAGCAACAAACACAGTAGGAACCGTTTTCCCCGTTTTTTCATAAACAACCTGTTCCTTCAACTGGACATTTTCAAAACGAGTATCGCCCGGACGATTGATAATATACATGATACCTAAATCTCCATGTACATACTTGCCATCCTTCCCCGGATTGTTGACAGAGTACTTCGTTTTAAAGCTCTTCCAAAAACGAGAATCATTCACCATATCATAAATATTATACATATAATATGTTGTTCTTAAACGTTGATATTCTCTTTCCCCTGCTATATCACGCTGCATATAGGGCAAATCCTTATATACTGAAACATAATAGAGATGACACTGATTTCCGCTAGCCCCTTCTGTAGATTTATCCGAAGAGAACTGGGCTGCCAACAATATCTCATCCAATTGTTCATTTGCACCGTTGGGTTCTGTATAACTCCATAAATCAGCATAATTGGCAGCCAACTGGCGATGAGCAATCACTTCTTGCGCCAACCTCAAAGCCTCAGCCAAATCAGCTGTTTTCGTCGCCCCATTCCAGCTATCATTGATTTCGCTAGCACGAGACAAATAAGCTTTAGCCAAAAAATGCGCAGCAGCATCTTTTGTCATCTTTCCAACAGCGGATGCAGTGGACGGCAGATAGTCATAAGCCGTTTTTAAGTCATCAATAACCTGTAAATAAGTAGCTTCGGCTGTAGCACGGGTAAATTCACGTTCAGGAGAAACGCTGGGTGTCAACTTCAACGGTACCCCACCATATTGGGAAACCAACTTAAAATAATTTAAACCACGCAAGAAATGAGCTTCACCGATGTAGAGGTTCTTATTGCTACCTTTATAACTATCCAGCGTTACTTTACTGAGTAGAAGATTTGCATTATTTATCCCATTGTACATCCCATCCCAAACTTCCTCCATCTTGGTGGAATTACTGACTACTTGAGACTGCAAATTTCCATCATAATTATTCCAAGAAGCATTAGAGCCATCACCTCCTACACGAAATTCATCAGTTCCGGAGTTTGTTGTTGCACAAGCATACTCCTTAGCAAAATGAAACCGCAAATTATAGTAAAGACTTACTTCCAGCCTGTCAATACCTTCCGGAGTATCAAAGTAATCCGTATTTTGCTGTGTGGTAAGTTTCTCATCCAAGAAACCTGCACAAGAAATACCTGACATTCCTAATGCTAAGAATGATAATCCTAATAATATTTTTCTATCTAATTTCATAATTATATTCCTTTCTTAGTAATTTAAAATCCAACATTCAGCCCCACCGTGAAACCACGATTCCAAGTAGATGTATACGACTGCGAAGCATCCAGCTCAAGAAAATCAATCGTAGAGAATATTTGCCCAGGGTTCTTGGCCTGCACAAAGACTTTTAAATTGGAAAGATTCCATTTCTTGATAAGAGATTGCGGGAATGTATATCCTAAAGATATATTACGTACTTTCAGAAATGATCCTTTTTTATAGCCCAGAATACGATAGTAGGGATCACCACCACCAATATTGTAGATGGGTTTCTGATAATCGGCATTCTTATTATTTTCGTTATAGTAGTTTATAGACCTTTGCATATAACGGCCTCCTTGCCATTCTCCGCCCGTGTCAACCATATAATCGAAGCGCCCATACAGCATAACAGAAAGCTCAAAGTTTTTGTAATAAAATGTATTGTTCATACCCAATGTCCACCGCGGACGAGTATGACCGATAACTACACGGTCATCATTCGGATCTATCTTTTTATCCCCATTCTGATCGACCGGTCTAGCCATACCAACCTGGAAAGAATGACCTTTCTTGTTATATTCTTCCATCAATTCTACATCTTCCTCTTTCCACAGCCCGCCTGACTCATATCCATAAATCACTCCCAGTGCTTGACCAATGAACCAATTATTTACGATATCATCTTCTTTACCGTTTGCCAGTTCTTCAACTTTATCTTTCTGCCAGGCAGCATTAAGAGAGGTCCTCCATTCAAAATCACGAGTCTTAATATTCACCGTGTTCAGTGTAATATCAACACCGACATTTGATGTCTCACCAACATTAGCATAAGATTGTGTATAGCCATTCAATGAAGGAATACTCATATTCATTAACAAGTCTGTTGTATGAGAAGTATAAAAATCAAGTACTCCGGAAATTCTGCCCTTCAATAAAGAGTAATCAATTCCTATATTATATTGAGTGGTCTTCTCCCAACCCAAATCTTGATTGGCCAAGGTCACCGTCTTCCCAGTTAACGGCTCGGATGCAGCAAATCCCGGAACAAGACTGCTACCAAATGGATAATAGAAAGGCACAATTGCCCCTTTTGTCTGATAAGGAGAGATAGCGGAATTACCTGTAGTACCGAAACCTATGCGCAATTTCAACTGATTAATCCAATTAATATTTTCCATAAATGCCTCCTGATCAATACGCCAACCTAAAGCTGCACTGGGAAAAAATGCCCACTTATTGCCATCAGCCAACTGAGACGCACCGTCCCAACGCCCCGAAATGGTCAATAAATATCGATTGTGATAGTCATAATTCAAACGAAACATATAAGAAAGTAACTGCTTTTCAGTCAACGAACTATTCCAATCATCCAATAAAGATATGTTTTCTTTTGACAACGCATTCCATTTGGCACTATTCAAAGGAATCCCCTCCGCTGCCATAGATGATGATTCATAATGATACTTGGTAGCACTTTGAAGCAAGGTTACCCCAAAAGAGTGCTTGCCGATTTCTTTATCATAATATAGCAGGTTGTCCAGCGTCCATGAGAAATCAGACTGATTGCTTAAAGAAGCACGATTCTTACCTTCACTGCTTAAAGACTCTTCATCGCGGAAAGTACCATTTCTATAGTGTCGAAAATCAGGTCCGAAACTAAAGCGATATTTCAGCCCTTTGAATGGAGAATAGATTTCTCCTAAATCAAGCTGTGCAAACAAACTACCGATGACACGAAACATACGACGTTCATTTTGGCTGTGGTTCCACTCATCCGCCACATTCTTCACCTTATCATCACCACCCGGATATTCAATACGATTGCCTTCTTCATCAAAAGGAACTGCATAAGGAAACATACTTGTGGCGCCTGCATACAATGTTCCCGGAAGATTCTTCAACAAGGAACCTGTTGTAGTAGCAGACGAACCGTATTGCTGCTCACTAAATGTACCGTTAACATTCAATCCCATAGTAAACCAGGCAGTCGGTTTCAAGTCCAAACTTATTTTAGTTGTATAGCGAGTATAAGATTGCCCTTTTACTGTACCTTCATTATCCAAATAACCAATGGATGCATATCCTTTTATCTTATCAGTACCTCCGCTAGCACTAAGTGTATGCTCATGCGTTATACCGGTTTGGGATACCATATCACACCAGTCGGTTGTAGCAACTTTAGAACCGTCCCAACTTCCTCCGGCCCAGCCCTTTTCTATATTTTTCCAAGCAGTCGGGTCAGTAGCTCCCAAAAATATCTCATAATCATTTTCCTTAGTAGGCTGGTCAGCTCTAGGATATTTAGACGGGTTCAAGTAATAATAAGACCAACGACGCCATTCGATATACTCCGCAGAGTTCATCATCTTCGAATGATCCTGTAATGTTTCTGCAGTAACCGTACCGGAATAATTGAGTGTCATCTTACCTTCTTTACCCTGTTTGGTTGTTACTAAAATTACACCATTGGCACCACGTGAACCATAAATAGCTGTCGCAGATGCATCTTTCAATATATCAATAGATTCTATATCATTAGGATTCAAGGTCTCAATACCACTTGTAGACATCAAAGGAATTCCATCTACTACATACAAAGGAGTATTACTTGCACTCAGTGAACGTACACCTCGTATATTAATAGTACCAATTTCACCTGGTCGTTCATTACTTGTAATATCTACTCCGGCCGCCTTTCCTTGCATAGCTTCAAAAGCATTTGAAACAGGACGTGAAGTTAGTTCTTCTGAACTAACACTAATCATGGCACCCGTAACATCCGATTTCTTTTGAACGCCATATCCGACTACTACAACTTCATCCAACATTTCCGTGTCTTCCTGCATCACAACTCTAATGTTCGACTTGCCTTTCAAGTCAATCGTCTGTTCTTTATATCCAATGAAACTGATTTGAAGAGTAGCATCAGCAGCTACTTGATTTAGTGTGAATTTACCATTGATATCGGTAATTACTCCATTTACCGTCCCTTTGACAAGGACGTTAGCACCAATAATTGATTCGCCCTGCACATCAACCACTACTCCTGTAACAGTTTTGTTTTGAGCCCAAATACCTAAAGGAAAGCTTATTAACAGAAGCATTAATAAGCACATTTTTGTGTGTATGATTCTCATAGATTATTAATATAATTGATAAATAAATTTAAGTTTAACAGAATGCGCAACTGTTATCGAACACATGATTCTGATCACAAAAATAGAGCATATGATTAATCCATATTATATCTATTTTGACTGAAATGCTTTCGCTTTTGACTGTCCTTAATAAAAAGGCTTATTTTTATCATTAAAGACACATTTCGTACTGACATTCTTAATGATTCATACATATAGCCTGACTGAAAATGTCACAAGAAATGACATTCTGAAGCATACCCTTTCTTGAAAAGTCAAAATTCACTGAATAATCAAAATTCACCAGGCAACGGCCAGTTAGGAGTAGGCACACGCATTCTTCTCATCTCTTTCTCAAAAGCAGCCACCATTTCAGGATATTTATCAGCTAGATTCACAGATTCAGTCATATCCTCTTTTATATTATACAATTCCAAAGGAGCATCTTTGTTAATGGTAACCACTTTCCAGTCACCCTTACGTGCTGCACGTTGCTTGCCGGGAAATTCCCAATATAGCAAACGATTGTCCGTATCCATCTGTTTACCATAAAACAAAGGCAAGATATTTATACCATTTAATGTTTGAGGTAACTTATCCGTTGCATTAGCCACCGTTGCCAGTGTAGGCATTACATCTGGAAAATAAATAATATTATTCAGTGTCTGAACCGGAACTTTACCAGGTTGATTAACAATAAAAGGTACACGAATTCCTCCCTCATAAAGCTGTCCCTTCATCCCCCTAAGCGAACCTTTACATCCTAATTCTGCCAATGGTGCCTGTTTGGCAGCTCCATTATCCGAAGCAAAAATAACCATTGTATTCTCACGCAGTCCCAATCTGTCAAGCTCTGCCAACAAACGCCCGATAGCCCGGTCCATGTGTGTGATAAGAGCAGCATATCGTTTAGTATTCATATCCCACGTCTCATCCTCATACCAAACTGTTTCATCAATAATATAAGGTTCATGTGGCGCATCATAAGCCAAATACAGGAAAAAGGGATTCTCCTTATTTCTATTTATAAACTTAATTGCATCCTCCGTTGAAAGATCTGTATTATGTTTGATATGTTTATCTCCTTCATTCTCTTTCACATTTTCCAGTTTCTCATTATTAAAACGCCAATAAGGGTAATAATATGGATCGTTGGAGTATGTAGTACTAATAAGCCAACCATAAAACTCATCAAATCCTCGATTTAAAGGAGTTGCTTCAGGATTAAAACCATCCAAATGCCATTTATTTACCAAACATGTCCTATAACCTGCACTACTCAACACAGTAGCAATAGTCGTATCATTTGGTAGCAAATGCATTCTCCGTATAGTTTTCGTACCTTTCAATCCCTCAATTCCCCCCGCAGTGCAAAAGTTATCACGAATAGTGGTATTTCCAGTATTCCTTCCAGTCATTAATGCACAACGGGAAGGAGAACTTATTCCCGAACCGGCATAACACTGAGTAAAAGAGGTGCCCGTAGCCGCCAATTTATCTATATTAGGAGTTTCAATATACTTGTTTCCATAACAAGCCAAATCGCAATACCCCATATCGTCGGCTAGTATAAAAATGATATTAGTCTTTTCAGTATTCGGCGAGGTTACCTGCTGCCCCCTTACAACTATTTGAGGAAGTACTAACATACCTACAGCACAAAATCCTCCTAAAAAATTCTTCTTGACCATACTATAATATTATTTAAAAGTCCATTTATCATACAATCACAATGAGCAACATACAATTATGGAATAACCACATTCTCATTGCACTCCAAAATCAAATCATTACTTGCTTCAATGCGGACATCATTCAAACGCCAGTCCTTAGCCCAAACTATTTTCCCAGCCTTGTCACCTTTAAGGCAGACGCTGTGAAACACGAAATTTTCAATTCTGCTACCAGCAATTCCAACTACATTTATACAAGATTGCGCATTAGAAGCAGTTACCTTATCAAGAGATATATTCCGAAACGCAGGAGTACCTTGTGCTAAGCTCACAGGTTCTAACATTTTGAGCCAATGCGCTGGAAGTTTCTTTATATCATATCCTTCCGGAAGTTTAGATGTGCTATATGCAGGATTCCAATTCAAATCTACAACAATTGGTCGTGCAACCTCTACCATTTCGATATCATACAAATAAATATTTTCAATCACTCCACCACGTTGACAAGTACTCTTAAAACGCAAACCACATTTTGTACCTATACCTTTCATCCTGTATGCCACAATATTGCGAATTCCTCCTGAAGTCTCACTACCACAAGTAAACATTCCTCCTCCCGAACCTGCTATACAATCACGAATTACCACATATTGACAAGGACGATTCACCCGAAGCCCGTCACTATCGCGTCCGGCCTTCAGACAAAAGTTGTCATCATTGCAATTTATATTAGAATTCTGGACCAAAACGTATTCTGACGAATCAATATCAATGCCATCCGTACTCGGCCCATGCCCCTCAATATTATTGCTGATTATAATACCATCAATAGTAATATGTTTACTATACAAAACATGTAAGCTCCAAAAACCAGGCTGATATAGCACAATATCACGTACTGTCACATTCTCACTCTCAGCGATAAGAATTCCCCTAGGCCGTTCGCAATCATAATCCACAATCCAACGCAGACCTTTCATCTCGTAATCTTTACGCATATTCCAATATTTATCCCAGAAAATCTTACCACGTCCATTGATTACTCCATCACCGGAAATAGCAGCATTTTTCTTACCAATGATATTTATCAGTGCAGAAGGCCACTCCATCTCTATACCTGCTATACGGGTATCAATCTTCTTATAATCAACTATATCTTGAGAACCCACCAAAGTGACTCCCTTGGAAATATGAAGATTTACATTATTACCCACAAACAAGGAACCAGTAAGATAAATACCAGGAGAAAATACGACCATTCCACCTCCGGCTTGTTCAGCTTCATCAATTGCTTTCTGAATAGCCTTGGTATTCATACATATAGCATCACCTTTAGCACCATAATCCGTAACATTATATACAGTTTGTTGTGCAGGATAAGATACAGCACCAACCTGTTTCATCCAAAAAAAATCCGGTATTCCCTTACTTTGAATATTTGTACTCAAACAGGTCATCAACAGAACCAGGACAATCCGGATAAAGTAAATCTTCATAGTGATTTTTTTGATTAATAATTAAACAATAAGTCATTAAAAGGCTTGCTATTGAATGCAAACTCTACAGTAAACAAAAACAGATATTACCGGCACAAACTATTCAGATAAACTTCAATATTAGTATAATCCTCATTCAATGTATAAGCGGATGCATCCGAAGCACTTTTCGGATTTAAGCCGTGCTCACTTTCCCAGTCATCAGGCATGCCGTCTCCATCAGTGTCTTTCAAAGCTTTCCCTGCTTTTAATACAGGCCAACCGCCTACATCTTCCTGTGAGTTGATAATACCGTTTGTACCGAATGTGCCAATTCCCTCTCTTACTTGACGTAAGACCTCACGATCATAGCTATCCTGCGAGAAATTACATCCCACGGATTCCAAAATCCGCTGATAAGCAACAACAGGTGCATCTTCATGGATCGGTTCACTCGGAAAGGGAGAGCCGACCAAACAGGATGCACATTCCTCACCGGAAGTCGGAATAGCTTCGGGAGAAATTCCGGAATCCGGTCCGGCACTCTTTCTGCCGGGGATATAACATTTTCCGGCACAATCTGTTATGGCACTATGGTTATCACGTGTCACAGCATCATCACCTGCCATCACGTTACCTGCCACATAATAACGCCCTGTCCCATCCTCTGCAACATCAAGCAAACGGTGATGTTGTGAAGCCGGTCCCGGTTTATAATAGTTATTCACCATGTTTATCTCAGCATGATGCCCACCTCCATAAGCGGTCTTGAATCCCCAGTTATACACCACATTATTACGGTAATCCACCCATTTCGTACCATCAACAGAAGAGAAACGAGGATTGCGACTTGCATGATTTGCCAGCAGATTGTGATGGAAAGTAGCCTTATATCCTCCCCAAATACCTCCAAAGCCATGATTCCCCTTGGTATGAACCGAAGTGTTCAGACTATGGGCGACCAAGCACCATTGCACGGTAAGGTTCTCGGTTTTATAAATAGAAAGACACTCATCAATACTCCAACTAACAGAGAGATGGTCGAGGATCACATTCTTCTGTCCGTAACGTCCACCACCCACACCGTCACTGTCCAAACGGTATCGATCGCCCACACGTACACGGATATAACGTATGATAACATTGCTGGCATTTACCACTAACGGATAATCCTTCAGACAAATACCGTCACCCGGTGCAGATTGTCCTGCGATAGTAATGCTATCATTATTTATACGAAGCGGAGACTTTAACTCAATGGTTCCATCCACGGCAAAGACCACTATGCGAGCACCGGTTTGCTCCACCGCATCGCGGAAACTGCCTTCACCACTGTCATTCAGATTAGTCACGGTAAGTACACGGCCACCACGTCCGCCAACAGTCCATTTGCCATATCCCTCAGCTCCGGGAAAAGCTATTTGTTGCGCTTGCATACAGGTAACTGCAAAAAGCAGGTAAGTGATAAGAAAAGTATTCTTCATGATTACACTATTTTACCGTTTTGATTTTGTATTCTGAAACGTAGATTGTCATTTAACAAAGATGTGCGTGCTATTGAAGAAAAAGACGGAATCTTCTTTCAGAAGTCCCGCCTTTTCCTACTTTAAAATCATTATATCAATAACACGGATGCTGCTGTCCGGCAAGCCCCGGGTTCACATCAATGATACTCGTTGTATTGAAAGGCAGTATTTCCACCATATTCTTTTTCATACCATAAAAGACACCGGTCTTCCCCGTAATCCATGCATTATTAGCAGAAATCCCCTCAACTTCTTCCACACAGAGATTTCCCTTCTGCTTAATCGAATTGATACTGAACATGTTCAGAATCGTATACTCCACTTCTTCCACCTTCTTTGCATCAGCCGGCACATCTTCTTTCTTAAAATAAACCTTTCCATCCGCTTCAAAGAAGTTGACCTTCAAGGCGCCTTTAGAGCCTGAGTTTAATATATGCATAGTGGTCAATTCATTTTCGGAAAGCCCCATATCCACCAAGTCCTGTTCAGTCATCGAAATGTAAGGCAACGCTATCGTCGGATCTTCAAAAGACGGTGTTGAAGCCAGCTTATAAGCACGATATACATCTACATCAGCATATCTGCCTTCACGCTTGGCCAGTTGGACCAGCTTTTCCTTTTCAGTGGTCAGATAATCGACCAATATCCCCCAACGGGCCAAGTCACTCTTGCGAAGCCCTTCATTGGATAACTCCAGTTTGCGTTCCTGTATAATATAATCCCTGAATTCGGCATAATCAGAAGGAATCGTCCCCACTTTGGCAGCATCATTCCTGAACGCGCGCAAGCGTACATCTTCTACAGCCTTCTTGGCTTCGGAAGTGGCACCATTATTCAGTTCATTCAAAGCCTCGGCATACATCAGCAAGATGTCAGAGTAACGCAATATAGGCCAATTGAAATCTCGTTTACTGTCAGAAGAGCCTCTGACCTTTTTCCAGTTAATGCGATACTTACCTACACCCATACCGGCAAAAGTATTCATCTGGTAAGCGTTGTTACCGGTAGATAATCTAAGTCCATAATTACATACCGAAACATCACGCCGTTGGTCGTCTTCTTCAAACTCAAAATAGAATGTCGGCATAGCTATCATTTGGCTACCACCCTTACCTAAACCTTCATTATCCGTACCGCTCGTGGGTATACCGTTCGTATAACCGGTGCGGACATCCGGTCCATTAGTACTGTACCAGCCATACTCAAGCATAGTCTCAGCATTATATTGCTGATTTCCCAAATCCCTGAAAACCTGGTCATAGTCTTCCAGCAATTTATTCTCTCCCTTAGTGATGACCGCTTTACAAGCATCCGCTGCTATCTGATAAAGTTCCTTTACGCGAGCAGCATCACTACGTTGCGCAATCTTTAGAGAACTCTGAGTATACGGTACTGTATTCAAATCCCAACGCAAGGAATAGCCGGCAGCATAAAGAGCAACACGAGCCAATATACCATATGCCGAATTCTTAGTAAAACGTTCGGGAGTAGCAACCATGCCTTCACTTTTCCAAGGCAACAACTCTATGGCACGCTGCAAATCGTCAATACAATTATCATAAATTATATCACGACTGACGCGCGAAGAAGAAAATGTAGTCAAATCGGCTGTCGGCACATTCGTGTAAGGTACATCGCCATAATAACGGACAATATTCCAATAGGCATAAGCCCTTATTGCCAAAGCCTCACCCAACAGTGCATCTACTTTTTTCTTCTCACTGTCACTGACACTCATTTCCGGAAGATTCTTGACGCACACATTGGCATATTCAATAGCCTTATACATATTAGTATAAGTAGAACTCAACATACTGGAAGTATTGGTATAGTCATAGTTGGCCACATTGTACTTGGAATTGGACTCTGTTGAAGCCGCCTCATCCGTACCCATCAATAATTGATATCCCAATTCTTGAGTATGCAACCATGAATAACCACCCATCACAGCCATCTCTGCTCTTCCTACTGTTTCGAAAACAGTGGAACTATCCGCTTTTGATTCGGAAGGCATATCCAGCCAGTCTTCACAAGAAGTAAAGGCCAATAACATAGCAGCGGATATACCTAAAACATTTATTATCTTTTTCATATTCATTGTCTAATTTAGAATGTTAAGTTTACACCTACTACCCAACTTTTGGAACGCGGATAGGAAGAATTATCAATACCTGGTGTCAAAGCACTGCTTGATGCAGACACTTCGGGGTCATACCCTGTATAATCAGTAAAAGTATGAATGTTATTCAAGGTACAATACACACGGGCATTACTGATTTTAGCGCGTTGCACTAATTTCTTTGGTAAAGTATATCCCAAAGTGATCGTATTCAAGCGTAAATAAGAGCCATCTTCCAAGTAATAGCTACTGCGTTCACTAATGGCAGTTTTGTTATTCCCTGAAATATTCCACAAAGCATTACCATCATGTTGGTGTGGATTCAATGCGGCCAGGCGTGCCAAGTCGGTACTTTCCTTACCGGTTGAAGGATCAATCAAAGTGAAACGGTTCTTCATTTTTTCAAGTGTATTCTGATTAGCCAGATACGGGCCAATAAAGCGCTGAGTACTCATGCTGAACACATCATTACCTACTACGAAATTCATGAAAATAGTCAAATCAAATCCTTTATAAGTAAAGGTATTGTTCCAACCTCCAGTGAAATTAGGAGCTGCATTTCCTATCACAGTACGGTCATTAGTGCCCCATACCGGATTTCCGTCTGCATCTACTTCACCGGCAGTTGGCTTGTACTTAGCATCACCCGGCTTCACATTCTCACGATTGGAACCTTTCAAATAAGGCATACCGTCTTTTAACGTATAGCTGCCATCGGTATTCTGTGTAAAATCATCTGTCGTATAGATACCATCATAAATCAAACCAAAGAATTGTCCCAACGGTTTTCCTTTTTCAATTTTAAAACCCATACGAGATTCATACTCTGTTATGAAATTATCAGTTTCACCATCACCATAAATATCCAATACCTTTGAACGGTTGAAAGCAATATTGAAGTCCATTGTCCAAGTGAAATCCTTTGTACGAATATTAGTCGTATTCAAAACTAATTCTACACCACGATTACGGATAGAACCAATGTTCTGGAATTGATGGGTATAGCCAGTAGAAGTGGGGATTTTATTCTTAATCAACAAGTTAGAAGATTCATTATTATACCAATCCACAGACAGATTAACACGGCTATTAAGAATTGATATATCCAAACCGACATTGGTGGTAGTAGTCTTTTCCCACTTCAATTTAGGGTTTCCAAGTGTTGTGCCAGGTACAAGTGTTATATAGTCACTACCATTATAACCATAATGACCTGAGCCATAATCTGTGGCATACATATTATTATCAACGTTATTATTACCAGAAGTACCATAACCAACACGCAGTTTCAGGTTCTGGAAGAAATCGAAATCCTTCATAAAACCTTCTTCTGAAATTCGCCATGCGGCAGAGGCGGAAGGGAAATACCCCCATTGCTGTCCACGGGCAAACTTAGAAGAACCGTCGGCACGTAATGTTCCCGTAAACAAATAACGATCACTATAATTGTAGGAAAGACGACCAAAGAGAGAGACAAGGCCAACTCTACTTTTCCCTGATTTCCATGTCTGCGGAGTACCCATACTGACATCATTCAAGCCAAAGTTGCCATCTGAGAATTTTCGGTATTCATTATCCAGATTCATAGATTCTTGATACCAGGTTTCCTGACCAAGCAGAACATTAAAGCGATGGGCTTCTTTCACATTAAATGCATAATTCAATGTATTCGTAATCTGCCAAGAAAACTTTTCGCTGTTATTGCGATAACCATATCCATAAGGACTTTGATTGGACGAAGCTGTCTTCGTATTACCATTATCCCAATAATCTTTACGCACTTGCTGCCACATATAGCTTCCGGATGTACGGAAAGTCAAATCTTTCAATATATCTATTTCCAACCCGGCATTCACTGTTGCCATACGAGTATATTTTTCATTGGTTATAGATTGGTTATTGATGATTGGGTTATTAGCATCATAATTATCACCACCATACATTTCAGAAAAGAGATCGGCTAAATCAGAACCTAACAATTGTTCATTGGTCCACTTCACACCACCTGTCACCGGTTGCAAAATAGTCTGTTTCAATGTACCCCCCAATGAACCTCCACCATCAATTTTAGTCATCTGTAAGCTGGAAGAAAAATCAAAACGCACACCTTTCCATAATTCATGATTAATCTTAGCACGGATACTGTTCTTCTGATATCCATGTTTATCCATTATACCATCCTCACCCGTGTAGTTATAGCTCAACATATACTTAGTCTTCTCACTGCCACCACTGATATTCACATTGTGATTCTGTGTAATACCCGTATTACCGAACACCTCATCCTGCCAATCAATGCCGGCACGATTACCATACTCATTAGCAATACGACCGTATGCACCGGTATAGAAATCACCAGAATTAATATCTCCACCAAAAATATTCGAGAAGTTATCTTCATTGCCACGAAGCAATTGGAATTCATATTGATACTTTACATAATCTTCAACTCCCATTAAATCCAACTTCTTTCCTAAACGGTCAAAACTGACAAAACCATTATAAGAGACTTCGGTCTTACCTGCCTTACCGGATTTCGTAGTAATCAATATAACACCATTGGAACCACGAGCACCATAAATGGCCGTTGCAGAAGCATCCTTCATTACATCAATAGTTTCGATATCATTGATATCTACATTCTGCAAACCATTTTCCATTTGGAAACCATCAACAATATAAAGCGGTTCTGTTCCTTGTGTGATAGATGTACCACCACGTACCGTAATATTAATATCAGCACCCGGAGCACCACTCTGCTGTACGATATTCACACCAGCCGCTTTACCCGCCAATGCTTGCGCCGCAGTAGTCACAGGAGCAATAGCCAAATCTTTACTACCCACTGATACAGAAGAACCTGTCAATTCTTTACGCTTTACTTTCGCATACCCAATAGCAACGACTTCCTCTAACATTACTGAGGATTCTTTGAGAGTAACTGTAAAATGAGTTTTACTGCCAATAGCTACAGTTTGGTCTTCATAACCAATAAACGAAATTACCAATTCTTTAGCCGAAGCCGGTACAGAGAGTTTAAAATTACCATCCATATCAGTAATAGTACCAATGGACTTGTCACCTTTCACCGTTACAGAAGCTCCGATCACCACATCAATCGCATCGCGAACCGTACCGGAAAGCGTCTTGTTCTGGGCAAAAATACCTAAAGGACAGCTTATTAACAAAAGCATTAATAAGCACATTTTTTTGTGTAAGATTCTCATAGATTATTAATATAATTGATTAATAAATAAATTTAAGCCTAACTAAGCAAGTACCCGTTATCGAGCACAAAACTTGTGTCGGCAAATATAGAGAATCCTGTAAAAAGCAAAATTGAGAGTTTTGACCGAAAGACTTTCTTTTTTGATTTTCTTCATGAACCAGAAAGCATTCAGCCCATAGAAACGCCTAAATCACAATCAATTAATAACCATTTTGACCTTAGACTAATCGTTTTGATTTTACAATAAGTCCTCTTCTTCCACGTCTGTTTCACGGCCAAAAGACCTATATTCTAGTGGAGTAAAGCCTGTACGTTTTTTAAAAAGAGAAAAGAAATGTTCTGTTGATTTATAGTCGAGCATAAAGGAGATTTCCTTGACTGATTGAGAGGTGCCAACCAATAATTGCTTTGCCTTACGCAGCTTTAATTCCTGAAAATATTTGGCAGGTGCATATCCTGTATAATCCTTGAATACTTTGCGAAACCACGAATAACTGATATTCAATTTCATAGCAAGTTCTTCCGGATCGATATCCTTAAATACATTCTCATTCATAATGATTTTCGCCTGCTCAATCTTCTGATCTACATCCCCTATTTCAAAAATCTTATTCTTAGAAATAGAAAGAATCATTCCTATCATGTGCAGAACAATACCGGAAAGATATTGCTGGGAAGAAATTTTATCCGCCTCCGCTATCTCCAAAGCACGTGAGAAAAGGGTAACCAATTCCTCATTCAGCCCGACTTCCAGAACCTGATTGTCTTTAGAAAGAAAACCGCCGCGCATCATATCATCAATGACCGGACCTTCAAAACCGATGTAATATTCATTCCAACCTGTCTGCTGATAAGGGTGATAGGTATGCCATTGCCCCGGGAAGAGCACCATGAGCCGTCCTTTGCAGACTTGTTTCTCGGGAGTAGTATCAGAGGTAAACAGTCCGCGTCCTTTTGTGATGTAGACTAACTGATACTCACGCAAAACACGCCCTTTCTTTGCGTTGAAAAAATAGCCGGAGGGATGATCTTTTAAGGGATAAGGAGAATCCGGCTGAATAGCCTGAAAACCTACAGTATTTACCCACAGACCAAATTTCTGGTCCATATCATTCACAATCAGATACTTGAATTCAACTCCTAAATCATTATAGTTCTTAGTCATAATATGTGTTTTGCATGATAGGTTCGGGCAAAAATAGGAATTATTTATGAATAAAAAAACGTCCGTTCCGGGTTAATTGTAAAATACCCCCGGAACGGACCTATAAATATTATTAAAGAAAGGAAATGCTATTTCTTCACAACAATCTTATCATATTGCTGCTCTGCCTTGATTTCCGTATACTTCGGGGCATCTATCATTTCGACGAGCGCGCGGAGTACAGGGCCTTCACCCATAGGATCGTTCTCTTGGGTAGGACGGTTATAATAGTATGCTATGGAAGGCATGATACCCGTTCCCACACAAATAGATGTTACATCTCCGTTATCGGAAATCTTTTTCATCATACCTTTCAGACCTTGCTCGGCCACATAGATGAAATCGGGATGCAGCCAACCTTCCTTTACACCACGGGCAATACCGAACACAAACATTGCCGTACCGGTGATTTCCTCATAAGAGTCCTCCTTATCAAGAAGCTGATGCCAAAGTCCGTTCTTACCCTGATAACGGGCTACACCGCTGGCTTGCTGACGGAAGTTCTCGATAACCGCCTCACGCATCGGATGATCCTTCGGCATCATACTCAGCAAATCAGCCTGCGCCATAAACACCCAACCATTGGCACGGCTCCAATGAGCCACTCCGTGCTCCTTATTATCCGTATGATAGCAATGATAATAAATCCGTTTTTCAGGACACCAGAGATAGCGGGTATAATTCAGCACCTGATTGACGGCATCATTGAAATACTTTTCGTCACCGGTCATCTTACCCATACGGGCAAGAAAAGAGATAGCCATGAAAGCATCATCCGCCCAAATAGTATTGACGTGGGGCCAGATACGCGCAATAGTGCCGTCAACCAAGCGAGGCTCGCCATAATTCAGATGCTCGGCAGTCTCATTGATGTAACCCAGAAAAGCATCATTGGGGTGCTTCATCTGCAATTCTATCAGACTGGCTCCCATCGGACCGTTATCATCCAAACGCTTGCCACGGAAAATCATGTGCCAACTCAACTTACGGACAGCATTCCAGCCATTTTGCTTGAAAGCTTCGTCATACTGTTTGCGGAAGAAGTCAAGATTGCCTTCGTTGAACACAAAATTCATATTCTTCAAGACGTATTTATCATACTTCTTGTCTCCAAGCTTCTCGCCCAACTCCATAAGGGCGATATTTGTTACTCCATTGGTATAATGCCAGTTATTGTACTTGCACGCCACCTTCACGTCCATATCAAGAGGTAACTTCTTGACGGATTTATATGTTTCGCCAGTCTTCGTATTCTTGAACTCGTACGTAGTGCTGGCCAAAATGCGGTCTGCAATCTTTACGGCAGCTTCTCTTGCCGTCATTTTAGTTTGGGCGGTAAGGGTTGCCGCTGCCAACAGCAGGGCGAGGGAAAAGAATGTTCGTTTCATGATTATAGTTTTAAGTAGTTAATAGCAAGCGGATAGTAGCAGGCGGAAACTACTACTATCCACTTAAGAGTTATTTAGGAAGATTAAATGCGCGAGTCATTTCCTGCATTTGCTCCTGACTCATACCATCAGGTTCAAAGCCCATGTTTTTGGCAGCAATATAAATCAAGGCAGATTTATTCAATACATCAACCTGGTCGAAAGCTGACATAACATCCACATCTACAGCAAAAACACCATGTTTTTCCCACATAGCCACATCATAATCTTCAAGTTGTTCAATAGTTGCCTCTGCCAGTTTCACAGAGCTTGGCAGTTCGTAAGGGATGATACCTAAACCACGCGGACAGAAAGCCTTTGTTTCAGGAATCATACTCCAAAGCAAATTGGTGGCTACATCTTTTTCGAGGAACTTCTTGCAATGAGTCATGGCAATCAGTTCGATAGGATGCGTATGCAGAGAAGCCTTGTAAGGAGAACCCTTCTCAATCAGACGATTGTGCACACTGAGGTGGGCAGGCAGTTCGGAAGTAGGCATTACCGGATGATCGGCGATGATGACATAAGTGGCGCAGTCGTCCAGAATCCGGATGACAGAGCCGTGTTCCATCGGCCAACGGGCCAAATCACGCATACGCTTATTGGTACCTTTGCAGTAGAAATAACAACCCTTCAGATAAGGAAGAGTAGCACCTATTTGTTTTACTTCGCTGATGGCAGGCAATGCCTTTATTTCATTGTCTACAAACTCAGTGATATTCAGGGTAATGTTACCGCCATTACGTTCGGCCCACCCTTTTTGCCAGAGATATCCGGCTACTTCTGCCGCTTGATTGACTGCATAGGTCAATGCCGGGCGATTTTCGAGAATTGATTTCATCTTTGTATTAATTTAGAATATATGTTGGTTACTAAAGGATAATTTAGCGACGTGCATTTCCTAAGCCTGTAAGGCTTTTATCTTACAGCCTACCAGGCACTATCACGTCAATTAGTATGCCGAAAGGAAACCTTGCTCCAACGCTTCGCTTCGCTAAATTATCATTTAACCGTCTCACGCTTGCGCCATAGCCACTACGATAATGGCAGATATCAGCACGACCAGCCCAAGGACAAGCACTGCGATAGTGGTATTGCTGACCCCTTTCCATTCTTTCAGCAAGATGCCCCATACATTACTGAACGTGACGTTCAGCGACATCAGGATGCTCCATGAGAAAGCGAGCAGCACAGGACTGTCTGTCAGGAAGCTTTTTCCCATTTCGAGGCCGAAGAACTGGCTGTACCACAGCACACCGGCAAGGGCACAGAACAAGAGGTTATTCGTCAGCACCGAACCTTTCACGGACAGATACTCCTTGCCGGTCTTGTTTTTGATATTCTGCTGAATGCAGTAAGCCGCATTTGTACAGAAACCGCCGAGGGTCACCAGGAAAATCACGGGAAGTCCGGCATACAGAGCCTCCACCCCACCATCAAGCGCAGCCTGTTTAATCGGCGTTCCCGCGTCCAGTCCGAGAGCGAAACAAGCACTCATCACACCCGCCAGCAAGGCCACCAGCAAACCTTTCGTCAGTGCAAAGTCCTTAACTGCCGCACGTTTTTCCTCTTCCGTCATATTTTTGGAACGAAGACTGCCGGCATATCCGATAATGGCGATACCCGCCAGCGTGATGCATACTCCGATGAGCAACATCAGCCCTTCGCCATGCAGCAGATCCTTTCCGGCAAAGAGAGCCGGGAAGAGCGTACCGAAACCGGCACACGTACCGAGAGCTATACTCTGTCCGAGCGCCACGCCCAAATAGCGCATGCTCAAACCAAACGTCAGTCCACCCACGCCCCACAGAACGCCATAGACCATAGCAGGCAGGGCACCACCCGCACCCCAAAGTTCCAACAGGGAGCTTCCCGCCGGAATGGCAAGCAGTGCGCCCAGCAACGGAAAGACGAGCCATGCAAAGATTCCTTGCACCAGCCAGAAACTTTCCCACGACCAGCCGTCCACTTTTTTTATCGGCACGTACGAGCTGCTCTGCCCGAAACTGCCAATAGCAATAATCAAAAGTCCTATCAGTGTATTCATAAATTCCGTCTTCTTAAGTCATTCGCAACAAGCTAAGTATAAAGCAATTACACACCTCCCGAAGATACCGTGAAGACAAGCGCATATCAGGGGTGACGACAAGCGCATGTCATGGGTGGTGAGATACGTATCTCATGAGTGGTGACATACGTATCTCATGGGAGGTGACATACGTATCTCATGACCCATGACATACGTATCTCATTATCGCCCTCATCCTTTGCTGTTGCAAATGTACACTATTTTCAGCGTTTAGACGTAACGTCTGCTTCGTATTTTTGTATCTCGGTGATGAATTCTTCGCCCACAGGTACACCATTCTTCAAACAGAACATATCCCAAACTGCATTCCACGGCAGGGATTTGCCTTCTTCGAGCAGGGCAAGGCGTTCGAACAACTGGTCGTTCGCCTCGTATCGGCGCAATGTGTCCAGCGGTTCCAGCAGAGCTTGAAGCACACACTTCTGAGTGGCACGGCTACCGATAACGTAAGCACCGATACGGTTGATGCTGGCATCGAAGTAGTCCAAACCGATATGTACGCGGTCGAGGGCATTGCAACGTACGATTTCCTTGCAGAGATCCATCGTTTCATCGTTCATAATCGTCACGTGGTCAGAGTCCCAGCGCACTGGGCGGCTCACGTGCAACATGATTTCGGGGATGAACAGCAGCAGTGAAGACAGCTTGTCGGCAACGCTTTCCGTCGGGTGGAAATGGCCGGTATCCAGCGTAACAATCTTGTTGCGGCTTACGCCATAACCGATATAGAAATCGTTGGAACCCACCGTGTAGCTTTCCAGACCGATACCGAATACTTTGGATTCAACGCAATCTTTCATATTCTTGTATTCCACTTCGAAGATGCGGTCGAGAGAATCTTTCAGCAGGTCGCGGTAGAGCATACGGTTGACAGTGATGTCTTTGCTGCCATCATGCACCCACAAGTTCATGATACAAGGATCGCCCTGACGACGTCCCATCTCCTCGGCAATGGCACGGCAACGCTTGGTGTGTTCCACCCAGAAATCACGGATCCCCTTATCCGGGTTTGAGAGAGAAAGGTTGCCACTCTTCGGATGGGAGAAAGAGGTGGAGTTGAAGTCCAGTTTCATGTTGTTTTCGGCTGCCCACTGTATCCAGCTTTCAAAATGAGCCGGTTCTACCTGGTCGCGGTCAACGAACTTGCCACCGAAATCACCATAGATTTCATGCAGGTTCAGACGGTGGGTTCCGGGGATATAGCTGGCTGCCTTCAGCACGTCTTGTCTCAATTCTTCCATATTGCGAGCTTTGCCGGGGTAGTTTCCCGTAGCCTGGATTCCTCCGGTCAGCGCACCCTGTGCTTCAAATCCGGCCACATCGTCGGCCTGCCAGCAGTGCAGAGAGAGGGAAATCTTTTGCAAAGCGTCCATAGCTTTTTCTACATCCACGCCGATGGCGGCGTAACGTTCTTTTGCCACTTCATAGGCTCTCAGAATTAAATCTTCTTTCATGATGGTATTAGTTTTATTAATAATTATAAATTGAAAATTATAGTTTGCGGGGTAAGACAAGGGGTTATGCCAACTGCAGGAATTTCCGGTAGGCGGCATTCCACACTTCCACGGCTTCGGGCGTGAAGGTTTTCAGCGGAATGGAGCGGTTGACGAGCTGGCGCATGGACACGACATCACTCGCCGTGCCGGCTGCCAGGGCTTGCAGCATCACATTACCGATGGCTGTAGCTTCCGATGGTCCTGCGACTACGGGTATGCCCAGCGCATTGGCGGTCCACTGGTTCAGCAAATCATTGCGGCTTCCACCGCCAATGACGTGCAACACTTCCACCGGACGGGGAGAAAGAACGCGCAGATTCTCCAACACCTGGCGATAACGCAACGCCAGGCTCTCAAAAATGCAGCGCACCACTTGTCCGCGGGTTTCGGGTTTCGGCTGGCCATAGTCGGCACAATAAGTACGGATGGCTTGCTCCATATCCACCGGATTGGCAAACAACGCGTCATCCGGATTTATCAGGCTGCGGAATGGTTCACATGCCTGTGCCTCGGCAATCAGTTCGGAATAAGATACGTCCTCCCAACTGCAGCGGCAACGTTCCAGCAACCACATTCCACAAATATTCTTCAACAGACGGATGGTTCCGTCCACACCTCCTTCATTCGTAAAGTTCAGTGCCTCGGTTTCCTCATTGATGACCGGCGCATCCGTCTCCACTCCCATCAGCGACCAGGTGCCGCTGCTCAAATAAGCAAAGTTACGGTTCAGAGCAGGCACGGCGGCAACAGCCGATGCGGTATCATGTCCGGCAACGGCAATCACAGGGATAGCGCCCAGTCCGGTAATCGTTTGTATTTCTTTTGTCAACACTCCCACCGTCTCACCCGGATATACGAAACGGCCGAAATTGTCCTCCGTCAGTCCGAGGGCTTCAAGCAAAGCCGGTTCCAGGCGACGCGTTTCGGCATTCACCAGTTGGGCAGTGCTGGCGATAGTGTATTCCGTCACCATCTCGCCCGTCAGCAGGTAGCTGAGAGCATCGGGCATAAAGAGCAGCTTATCAGCGGCAGCCAAGGCACTGTCATTATTGCGGCGCAGGGTATCTAATTGGAAAAGCGAATTGAAATTCATAATCTGAATGCCCGTCCATCCGTAAACTTGCTTACGGGGAACGTGGGCGAAAAAAGCCTCTGGGGCACCCACAGTATGGGGGTCGCGATAAGAGTAAGGCTGGCGGAGCAAGGCGCCGTCTTTGCCGACGCATACGAAATCCACTCCCCACGTGTCAATTCCGATGGAAGTTATCTGTACATCCTCCATGCGGGCAGCCAGTTTCAGTCCCTCTAAAATGTGGCGGTACAATTCGTAAATATCCCAGTAGTAATGTCCCCCGAGTTCAATCAGATGGTTAGGAAAGCGGTTCACATCCTGCAATTCCAATCCCTGCGGAGTGAATGTCCCCAAGATGGTACGACCACTGGTGGCTCCCAAGTCGACCGCAAAAAAGCAATGTTTCATGATATTAAATATAATTTTGACGATACAAAAATAGGGGATTACTCCCCTATGCTCTGTATCAGTTTTGACTGAAAAGATATTGTTTCTGACAGATATACCGCACTCTGCGCGGCATTAATAAGTACTCAATTGTCAATTGTCAATTCCGTCACACCTTCACAATAACGAGTCACCACTTTCTCCCCTTCCGCATTACGGATATTTACATTCTCCATAGTGATATTATTACTGTAAGCAAATTCCGCTCCCAGCTTCGAGGTGATGTCCACGTTCTTCAACACAATGCCGTCGATAGGCATTTCCGGAATACCATTGAAGAATAAAGCGCGACGAGCACCGGCACAAACCAGATTCTCAACATGGATATTGCGGAAACAAGGCGTTGTTTCGTCCACCGGCATCGGTTCTACCTTGGCAGGCACCACTTCACCGCTTTCCAACACTTCCACCGCCGACTTGCCTCCATAATAAAGGTTGAACGTGATCGGTTCTGTCGGAATATCCATCATGGAGATATTGCGTATCCAGATATTCTCCACTACCCCGCCACGTCCACGTTTGCTCTTGAAACGCAAACCTACATCCGTGCCGAGGAACTGGCAATTGCTGACAGACACATTGCGTACACCGCCACTCATCTCACTGCCTACCACGAAACCTCCGTGCCCTTTGAACACCGTACAACCGTCTACCACCACATTCTCGCAAACACGTCCGCGGCGGCGTCCATCCTCATCCTTGCCACTCTTCAGACAAATGCCGTCATCACCCACATCAAACGTGGAATTCACAATCAGAGCATTCTTGCAAGACTCCAGATCCAGTCCGTCGCCATTCTGCGCATAGCTCGGATTTCGTACCTGCACCTCTTCTATCAGCACATTCTCGCACATCAACGGATGCAGGTTCCATGCCGGTGAATTCTGAAAAATCACTCCCTGCAACCATACATTCTTACACTCTATCAAGCTCACCATCACCGGACGAAGGAAATGACGCACACTCTGCCACTCCTCCTCAGTCTTCAAGTTCTGAGGCACATTCATATTGCTGATGGTATCGCCTTTCAGCGTTTGCGGATAAGGGAACCAATAGGTAGGGCGTTTATAAACTCCACCACGGGCAATGGTCTGCTTCCATACGCCTTCCGTTACTTTCTCCCGCTTCAGAGGACGCCAGTAATGTCCGTTACCATCAATAGCGCCTTCACCCGTTATCGCTACATTTTCCAGATTACGGCCGGAAACGGGCGACTGGCAACGACGGGTATCCAAACCCTCAAAAACAGTCTCTACCAGCGGATATAAATCTACATCAGGCGAAAAGAGGATGACAGCACCTTTTTCCAGATGCAGGTCTATATTACTCTTCAGCACAATCGGTCCGGTAAACCAGACACCGGCAGGAACAATCAAGTGTCCACCCCCCTTTTCCGCCAAAGCATCGATGGCTTTGGCAAAGGCGGCCGTACAAAGTTCCTCACCATTACCCACCGCACCAAAGTCGGTAAGATTCACCCGACGATCGGGGAATTTCGGTGCTTCTACCCTTGGCATATCAAAAGGCAGGTCTTTATATACTGCTTCATACTTATACGTTGAAGATTGGCAAGCACTGAGCAACCACAGGCAAACGGCTGCAATCACATACAATTGTTTCGTCATTCTTTGTCTTTTTTTCATTTATAATCAGATATTATTTCCATTCACCCAAGTAGAAAGAAGGTACAGGCGCCTGCGGATAGCCCATGCTGCGATGTGCCACATAGCTGCGGTAAAGCGGGTCCTGCATCAATGTCACGCGACGGTCGCGGGCCGGAATATTGGTATGATAGATGCGTAACTCTCCCGGCAAGGCAGTAATCAGTTCCTCGCGCCAGTCACCTTCCATATCAGCTATCAGCAGTATATCGCCTTCGATGCCTCCGGTCAGGACTTCCCCCTTCCACTTCCAGATATTCTGTTTGCGCCCGCCGGACGAGGAAGAAGCTCCCCAACGGTTATCATCCCCTTTGAAAGTCTCACGCAACAAATCCGCATCCCACCAGATCCAATTACGACAGCCGGGTACTTCTTCATTCGTGGCATTTATCTTTTTGCCATCGGCCGTGAGCAGATACTTGTCAGTACTTCCTCCTTTGCGGTCTTCACTTGCAAAACATTCCAACCCGGGATGGGAAGGGTCAAAATCCGCTACCATACCGTCGCCGACGTGATACGTTGTCTGTCCGATTTTCCAAACCAGCTTACCGGTAGCGGCATCCACCACGGAAACCCCACGACCGTCCTCTTTCTTCGGTTCGCTCACCATGAACACCTGCATTCCCTCCATATCAGGACGAAGTTTGCAAAGATAAGCCTTATCACTATGCCCCAGGCCGGAGGACCAAAGCAGCGTACCGTTATCATCGAGCATGCACGAGCCTAACATGATTTCATCCCGTCCGTCGCCATCCACATCGGCCGTCACCATGCTATGAGCACCCATACTGCGGACAATGGGGTTTTCTTCATCCCCATCCCAACGCCAGGCGCGTTGCAATTTTCCGTCTTTCAGCATCCAGGCATCCACCACCATCAGTTTGTAAGTACCGCGGGCAGCCAATATATAAGGAGTCTTTCCGTCCAGATAGGCAACCCCCATCTGATTACGGTTCTGGCGAATCAGATTTCCATAACGGTCATTCCGTTCGGGCCAGTCCACACGGTCAATTTCCTTACCGGTCATGCCATCCAGCACGGAGAGGTATTCGCTCCCGCCGCAAACACGGCCTTTTTCATTCTTTATATAGTCATCAGCGGCAGCCTTTATGGCAACCTCGGCTTTTCCGTCTCCGTTGAAATCGTACACGATGAAAGGTGAATACCAGATACCCGGCTCGATACCCGGTCCCATATCATAAGTCCAAAGGTAAGTTCCGTCACTCAAGTAGGCGGATATTTTATATGTTTTTCCGGTAGTATCACCAGGCATACCGGGGTCTACATTGGTCTCGGGAGTACGGATGATGTAGTCATAAATGCCGTCACCATTCAGATCCGCCAAAGCAATCTTCCCGGCTTTCACGTTATCTTTCAGAGGGATAGAAGTATAAGGCTTTAACCCGGAAAGGACAACTTCCTGCTTCTCCGACACGACAGGCTTTTTCCCTTTCACCAGTGCTTCCACCCAATAAGACGCCTTTTCCGCCGGAGTGACGTCTGTGAAATCGCAGGTCTGTGTGATTGGTTTCTTAGTCAGACGCCGCACTTTTCCGTCCGTTTCCCGATAAACGTGAAAGGCGGTGGTCGGAGCATCCGATGCCAATAGTCGCCAACTAAGGTAGGCTCCTTTACCCTCGCGGGCAGGAACTACTGTCAGCCCGCGATTCAGTTTTTCGGTCACACGCTCCCCGGCAAAGCCTTCCACCAGGGGTTTAGGCTCATGCTTCGGATCAAGTATCTCGTAGTAGTAATGTCTCTCGCGAGGGTCCTGGGCATTCAGAGCACTTGCCAACCCGAGCAGACAGAGGATAATAAAATTAGATTTCATGGATTATTGTTTTATTCATTGTAAAGCCTGCATGGGAATCAGACGCACAGGCCCCAGCAAACCGCTCGGAACCGGCTCCCATTTTCCGTAATTATCCTTTTTATAATGGATATTCACAATATTGGCATCTTTATAGATACGCCAGGGAACGTTGCGACGGTCCATATCAGCAATGCGGTTGGCCGGCAGATTGGTCACTTCCACTTCAAGGGTATTCACTCCCGCACGAAGATATTTGCCTACCAGACAGCGGTAAGGAACAGCAAACAGCGTAGCCACTTCCTGGCCGTTGATGCGGACACGGGCACTCTCACGGACATCACCGAGGTCCAGCATCCACTCTCCGGCATCAGCAGGATTCTTCACGGTGAATGTAGTGGTATAGCAGGCGGTTCCCATTGTATGCCTTGCACCTTCGGCGGCAAGTTCCGTCCACGAACCCAGAGACACACTATCCGGAGTGGCGCCCACTGCTGGGGTGGCTTCAACAAAACGGAAGCCCCACTGTCTATCAGAGAGGAGATTCTTCATTTCGCTCCAATACCCGTATTCCGGCACATCAACCTCCTGGCTATCGAACGTCTTCAATATCACAGACTCACCGGATGCCAGTTGCAGGAACACCTCCGTCCTGCCATTATTCTGACGCAAGCGCGCTTTGCCCGACGTCCCATTCATCGGATTATAAAGCATCGCCGAGCGTGCCTGTACGGCCAACGGGACCCATCCCTCGGTATCTTCCGCTTTCAGCGCGGAAATGAAATAATGATGTCCCTCAGGATGCGAACGGCGGATAATGCTCAGCCCGAAAGTTGTTTTCATATCTTCGGGAACAGCGGCAGTTGCAGCCAGTGTGCGGACATAGTCTGTTCCGAAAATCACATTTCCTTTTCCTTCACGTTCCTTTATTTGCGCAAGAACGTTATTGAACTCCGCACGGCGTCTGGACAAAGAGTTTAGTCCCGGCACATCTTCCGGATATTGCTCCAGAAAAACAATCATAGCACCTTCATCCGCCAGTTGAAGCAGTTTCTCCAGCACATCAGCAGGCATCAGGCGGGCACCGGGAACCACCAGTGCTTTATAAGAGACGCCACCCGACGTCAATATCTTGCCATCCTGGCACATAGCGTTGCGAATGAAGTTGTCAGAGATATAATCCATATCATAGCCCGCATCATAAATGCGGTGTACCGCTTCAATAAAACGCGGGGCACGTCTTGCCATCTTATGAATGTCGAACAACAACAAGCGTCCACCCTGTTCGTCCCACATATCATACACAGGCAGATATACCAGAAAATCATTGTCCGGTTGTCCCATTTGCAGGAAACTCTGGCAACGGGTGATGTAGTCAAAGAACGCAGGAGCATCCCTCCAGATATTGTTCGTGGGGCTCATATCAATGGAAGCATAGAACTTCCATCCCGGCCATGCCGCCTGGACGGGAGAATAGGTAGTACCGTGGAAATAGGTATGGTTCACGCCCGAAACAAACATCAAGTCGATATCAGGCTTGCATTGCGAAAGCGAAGTGCGGAAGTGCTCCGTCAGCCACGTAAATGTTTCCGAGGTCGTGAAAGGTTTTCCGGCGATGTGCGCTGCCGAAGAGGCATACTTCAACATGGAAAGATCCGAATCATTGGGGCGTGTCAGAGAGTCCTTGCGCAAGCCGCTGATACCGAAGTCGGATAATCCGAAGCCCTCACATTCCGGCACATCCACCGTTGCATAAAGGTCTATCAGATTGCCGGGCGAGCCATGCGCCTGGTTGCGGGTACGCGAACCATGTTTATGAGCCCAATCCGTCCATTGACGGGTGAAGTTCTCCTGAAGCAGTTCGGCAAGAGTCTCGCGGTAATCGGAAACGATACGGCGGGTAGTCTCCGTACGTTCCTGCGAAAGGAACTCGGGAAGGTGTTCCTCCAATTTGTAGCCACGGCGGCGGGCAAATTGTTCAAACAAGTCGTCCGTCCAGTCGGCACCATAAACCTCGTAAGAGTCATTAAAGAAATTGTGGGGATATGCCGTCGGCGTTCCGGCAGAACCATCGGTTGTCTGTCCGGCAAAGGCACGTTCAAAACGTCCCAGATAGTTGGAGACGGCTTTCGCGGAGAAGTGGTTCATCACATATCCTTCTCCACCGGGGGCAGAGCGTTTCACTTTCTGGAATGTCTTCCCTACGAAAGCGGCAATCAGCCGCCATTCTCCTTTCGGAGCTCTCCAGTTCAGTTTTCCGTCTATGAGTTTTGAAGTCAGGTTGTAGCAGCGTACCGCCTTTTGTTCTTTCGGGGTAGAAGAGTCGGTCAGCACTCTGAAAGCCATCAAACGGGCAAGCCTGGCATACGGGCGTTGTTTTTCGTCCGTCACTTCTACTTTTTCTTTCAGGCGTTCACCGCCTTTCAATGTATATTCTTCAATCAGCAACTTACAGGCTGCATCCTCAATGGACACTTCCGGACCACCGAAAGGCCAGCCCGTACCCGTGTTCATATCAATCTTCATACCCAGGCGTGTAGCTTCGCTTTCCGTATGGCGCAACATCTGCATCCACTGTGGGGAAAGAAACTGAATATCATTCGCATCATTTCCCTGCACACCGTAAATAGGAGTAATCTCCATTGTCCCCATTCCGGCTTTGGAATACGCTTCCAGGTTATGAGTCAGGTTAGCGGCATCCACCGCACTCCCCATCCACCACCAACGGGCTGCCGGTTTAGCCTCGACAGTCACTTCGGGCCACGAAACACTTTGTGCGGAGAGGGTTCCGGTACAAAAGGAAGCAATGAGTATTACCAACAAGTTCTTTTTCATGACAATTTCTACAAACAGATATTCATAATTAGTTCACATAATAACAGGATGATTTAGCGGCTTTGCCGCTAAAAATTGACAGTTGACAATTGACAATTGACAATTACCATTCGGAACGATTGTTTAAGCACAATATAGCGCAGCCTAATTGTTAATTGTCAATTGTCAATTTTTAGCGGGCATCCGCCCGCTAAATTATCATTTTCCCAATTCCAGGCATCCCATAATAAACGGTCCTGTCGCCTTTGCGTCGTTATCCCGCATCTTTTCACCTATATAATATTCAAAGCTGCCGTCGCGATATGGATGTCCACCCAAACCACCTACCTGGCAACAACGTGTCAGCGTCAACGTACCGTCCTGGCGTTCCACCATCAACTTGCTCTTCAATCCGTTGAAAGCCTTCTCGGCTACGGCACGATATTTCTCATCAATATATCCCTTATTCACTGCTTTGGCATACGCATTCATAAATTGCGTAGTCACGGAAGCTTCCGGGAAGTTTCCTTTCCGCTTCGGCTGGTCGAGCACCTGATACCACAAGCCATTCTTGTCCTGATATTCCGGCAGCACCTCTGCCAGTCCCTGTATCCAACCTATTATCCGGGCGCGCCCTTCGTGGTTTTCCGGAATGAAATCCAGCACATCCACCATTGCCATAAACCACCAGCCGATGCTGCGTCCCCAGAAGTTGGGAGAATGTCCCGTTTCCGGATCGGCCCAACGCTGACTCTTGCTTTCGTCCCAGGCATGATGATAAAGCCCGGTCTTGGCGTCATACGTATGTTTCTGGCAAAGCGTAAACTGCTTTACCGCCTCATCAATCCATTCGGGCTTATTGAATTCCGCACCATACTGAGCCATGAAAGGTGAAGCCATATACAGACCGTCCAGCCAAATCTGATGCTGGTAAATCAACTTATGCCAGTAAGCGCCTTCCAGCGTGCGGGGATGATTCCGGAGCTGCTTGATAAGCGCATCCATCGCCGTCTTATATTTCTTCTTGCCCGTCTCACGATACAAATCGAACAAGACTTTACCAGAATTGATATAATCGAGATTATAGGTTTCCACATGATACAAGTGGATTTCTCCCTGTTCGTTAATCAGCGAATCCGCCCATTGCTCCACATAGTCGAAATAACGGCGTTCACCCGTCTTCTTCCACATTTTCAGCATCGCGCAACAACCCACACCCTGGGCATAACCGAAGAAAAGACGCTTGCCATGATCCAACTGATAAGCCTTCGGGAACCGCACCATCTCCGAATCGGCGAACCAACGCGCATACGAGTCCGACTCCCAAGTATCCGTACGGAAAGGAGTGGCAGGGAAACCCGCCTTATTATAAAGATTCACCCGGAAGAAATTACAATATGCATAACGCACAGCCACAGGACTGGAAACCTGCGGCGCCGAAACTTCCAGCGTACCGCCTTTTATCACAGCCGTAGCGGGATAAAAGCGACGGTCGGCACCGGCAACGATGACTCCTTTCACCGGTTCATTATCCAGTGTCATCAGTCCGTCCTCAGCATAGTCGAAACTCAACACTGCTTTATTGCCTTCCACTTTCATCGTCTTGAATAACGGGCCGGAATAAGCAACATCCTTATCATATTGTTTAGCCAGCGCCCATGCTGCCAGACGTTCACCCGTCACCGTCTTATTGCGCGGATGGATATCGAGCGAGTCGCCCACATCCGTGATTACCGCCATGCCTACATTCTTCAACCCGCTCTGCCACGTCTTGAGTTGTGCTTCGCGAATCGTTGCAGGCTGCCCGTAATGCGGAGCTATCTGCACAAAATAGAACGGCATGTCCGGTTGCTTCCACTCCTTGCGCCAGCTGTTTATCATATTGGTGAATACCTGCTGATATTTATCGGCACGAATGGAGTTCGACTCTCCCTGATACCAGATATTACCTTTTATGGTATAGCCCAGGATGGGATGTATCATACCGTTCCACAACGTAGCCGGCACTTTACAATAGTTTTTCTGCTGCTTCACGCCTTCCAGTGCGAAGTCTTTCAGCACATCGGCGTAAAGCGGATTCTTCTTCATCACATCCAGTTTCGTCCACGATTCCGCATGCGTGCCGCCCCAGGTGGACTGGATTAGCCCCACAGGCATCTTCAATTCCTTATGCAACTTCCGACCGAAGACGAAGCCTACAGCCGAGAAATCATACAGATTCTTCGGATTGCAAACCAGCCATTGTCCTTCACAATCGTCCACCTCGCCATCATGTGCCAGCTGGTGCTCTACATGGAACAAGCGGATTTCAGGATAATCGGCGTCCTTCATTTCCTCCGCCTCATTCAGCATACCGGTTTTCCACTTTACATCGGGATGGCGCGATACGGGAAATTCCATATTGCTCTGCCCGGTGCAAAGCCATACTTCGCCTATCAATACATTATTAATATGAATCGTATTCTCACCGCTCACCGTAATAGACTGGTTCGTGGTCGCATCCGGTGTTTTCAGCTTCACCGTCCATTTGCCGTTGGCAGCCGCCTTTGTCGTAACCGCCTTGTCCGCCCAGGACGCCTTTATCGTCACCCGTTCTCCGGGTGCAGCCTTACCCCACACATTTACCTGTGTGCGCTGCTGCAATACCATGTTATCTGAGAAAATAGCAGGAAGTGTCACTTTTGCTTCTGCCGTGAGAGAAGCAACCAAACTTAAAAGAAGGAAAATTGAAAACCAAAAGAGCTTTTTCATGTGCCTTTAATAGTTTATAGATTCACATAGATTAATTATAAAAACAGAATATGTCAGAATCTGACGGCACAAAAATAGGGGTTTCCTTCGAAATCCCTTCTCTATATTTTGATAGTTTTCTTATTGCTTTTGTCGTTTCAAGAAAGTTACAGCCGATTAAACGTTATGCTTCCGAAGATTATTTTTATTCTTCAAAATCCTTTAAATTAGTTCCGGATGCAGCAGCTCTTACTAAATGATGATTTAGCGGCTTTACCGCTAAATTATCATTTAACCGCCCGTTATCATGTGAACTAATTATGAACATTTACTTTGGCATTATACATTGCCAATATATAATATATACGAGATATACAATGAGATACTTAACTAAGTTTCTCCGTCAGGATGCCATTCCAACTTCTTTCATTGCCCAATAAGATTTTCTTCATTGCCTACTTTTTTTGCGTTCCACTATAGTTATCCGCAAGGAACACTATAGTTACCCTTGCGGAACACTATAGTGGAACGCAAGAGTAACTATAGTGGAACGCAAAAACATTGCCTAACAAAATACATCTTGATAGGCATGCAGCGAAATAAAGAATGCCTATAGGTTATGAATATATTTTAGACAAGATTTCTCGTTTTATGCATAAACCACACCCTTCATAGTATAAAAAGTACAAAAAACCTCTTGTTTTTGCATATTATTTCCAAAATATTCCCTATTTTTGCGCCATTCTAAGAATAATTATACAAAAAGATGAAGAAAAAAGCCAATCGGTTAGACGCAATCAAGATGATTATCTCAAGCAAAGACGTCAGTTCACAGGAAGAACTGCTGCACGCTTTAGGTAAGGAAGGCTTTGAGTTGACACAAGCCACTCTCTCCCGCGACTTGAAACAACTGAAAGTTGCCAAAGCAGCGAACATGAACGGGAAATACGTATATGTATTGCCCAACAACATCATGTACAAACGCTCCAACGACCAAAGTGCCAGCGAAATGCTGATGAACAGCGGCTTCGTCTCCCTACAATTTTCAGGCAATATCGCAGTTATCCGTACGCGACCGGGCTACGCCAGCAGTATGGCCTACGACATTGACAACCGCGAATGTCCCGCTATCCTGGGTACCATCGCCGGAGACGACACCATCATGCTGGTAGTGCACGAAGCCGCTTCGCACAGCGAAGTACGCGACTTCCTGTCACAAATCATCCCTAATTTACACTAAAATAAATCTAAATAAATTGATAATGTTCACATCCGTCATTCTGAACGCAGTGAAGAATCTACTCCCCTGCAAACATAAAGAGAGAAGATTCTTCACTACGTTCAGAATAACAGATAGTAATGACTAAGTTAACATAATACGAAATGGATACCAAAAAAGTGGATGTGATGGTGGCTGACGCCTCTCACGAAATTTATGTAGATAAGATTTTGGATACCATCAGAGAAGCGGCCAAAGTACGCGGAACGGGCATCGCAGAACGCACACACGAATATGTGGCGACAAAAATGAAAGAAGGAAAAGCTATCATCGCCTTATGCGGAGACGTGTTTGCAGGTTTCAGCTACATCGAAAGCTGGGGAAACAAACAATACGTCGCTACTTCCGGTTTGATTGTACATCCCGACTTCCGCGGCATAGGATTGGCGAAGCGAATCAAAATGGCCTCTTTCCGTCTGGCACGCCTGCGATGGCCCAATGCCAAAGTATTCAGTCTCACCAGTGGAGCTGCCGTCATGAAAATGAATACTGAACTGGGATATGTGCCCGTCACCTTCAATGAACTGACTGACGATGAGTCTTTCTGGAAAGGTTGCGAAGGATGTATCAACCACGATATATTAGTGGCAAAGAACCGTAAGTTCTGCATCTGCACGGCAATGCTCTACGACCCGGAGTTACATGAAGATGATAAAATTTAAAATACAAGGATATGGAAAAGAAGAAAAAAGTAGTAGTCGCATTCAGCGGCGGTCTTGATACCTCATTTACGGTAATGTACCTTGCCAAAGAAAAAGGATACGAAGTATATGCAGCTTGTGCCAATACCGGCGGTTTCAGCCCCGAACAACTGAAAACGAACGAAGAAAACGCCTACAAACTGGGTGCAAAAGAATATGTTACTATCGACGTAACACAGGAATATTACGAGAAGAGCCTGAAATACATGGTATTCGGCAACGTGTTGCGTAATGGTACCTACCCCATTTCCGTAAGTTCCGAGCGTATTTTCCAGGCACTTGCCATCGCCCGTTACGCCAATGAAATCGGAGCGGATGCCATTGCCCACGGTTCTACCGGTGCAGGTAACGACCAGATTCGTTTCGACATGACGTTCCTTGTATTGGCTCCCGGCGTAGAAATCATCACGCTAACCCGCGACATGGCATTGAGCCGCCAGGAAGAGATAGACTATCTGAACAAGCACGGTTTCTCTGCCGACTTCACCAAACTGAAATATTCCTATAACGTAGGTCTGTGGGGTACTTCCATCTGTGGCGGTGAAATTCTGGACTCTGCACAAGGTCTGCCCGAAACGGCTTACCTGAAGCACTGCGAGAAAGAAGGCAGCGAGCAACTGCGTCTCACTTTTGAGAAAGGCGAACTGAAAGCCGTAAACGATGAGACATTTGACGATCCTATCAAGGCTATACAGAAAGTGGAAGAAATCGGTGCCGCTTATGGTATCGGTCGCGATATGCACGTAGGTGATACGATTATCGGCATCAAAGGACGTGTAGGTTTCGAGGCTGCTGCTCCAATGCTGATTATCGGTGCACACAAATTCCTGGAAAAATACACACTGAGCAAATGGCAGCAATACTGGAAAGACCAGGTTGCCAACTGGTACGGTATGTTCCTGCACGAAAGCCAGTATCTGGAACCGGTGATGCGTGACATCGAAGCTATGCTGGAATCTTCACAACGCAACGTGAACGGTACGGCTATCCTGGAACTCCGCCCGTTAGGTTTCTCAACCGTAGGTGTAGAAAGTAAGGACGATTTGGTAAAGACCAAGTTCGGCGAATACGGAGAAATGCAGAAAGGCTGGACGGCAGAAGATGCAAAGGGCTTTATCAAAGTGACTTCTACCCCGCTGAGAGTGTACTATAACAATCATAAGGACGAAGAGATTTAAATCTTATGGACAATAATAATAGGAAACTTACCCGCTCACGCAGCGACAGAATGCTTGCCGGCGTTTGCGGAGGACTGGCAAATTACTTCGGGCTCGACCCGTCTCTCGTACGCATCGGTTATGCACTGCTGACATTTTTCACCGTATTTGCCGGTATCCCTGTATACCTTATTATGTGGTTGATTGTCCCTGAAGAGAAAAACTTATATAACAGATAAAGAACACACAATGATTAAAGTAGGAATCATCGGCGGAGCAGGATATACGGCAGGTGAATTGATACGCTTGCTGATTAACCATCCGGAAGCGGAAATCGTATTCATCAACAGCTCAAGTAACGCCGGAAACAAAATTACCGACGTACACGAAGGATTGTACGGCGAAACGGACCTTGTCTTCACCGACGAGTTACCTTTGAATGAAATTGATGTATTATTCTTCTGCACCGCCCACGGCGATACGAAGAAGTTTATGGAAAGCCACAACCTCCCCGAGGAACTGAAAGTAATCGACCTTTCGATGGATTATCGCATTGCCTCTCCGGAGCATGAATTCATCTACGGCCTGCCGGAACTGAACCGCCGCGCCACCTGTAAAGCGAAATATGTAGCCAATCCCGGCTGCTTTGCCACTTGCATCCAACTGGGATTGTTGCCTCTCGCCAAGCACCTGATGCTGAACGACGACATCATGGTAAACGCCATCACCGGTAGCACCGGTGCAGGCGTAAAACCGGGTGCGACGAGCCACTTCAGTTGGCGCAACAATAATATGAGTGTTTATAAAGCTTTCGACCATCAACATGTACCCGAAATCAAGCAATCGCTCAAACAGTTGCAGAACAGTTTCGACTCGGAAATAGATTTCATTCCTTACCGTGGAGATTTTCCCCGTGGCATCTTCACTACCATTGTAGTAAAGACTAAAGTTGCACTGGACGAAATCACCCGTATGTACGAAGAATATTATGCAAAAGATTCCTTTGTACATATCGTAGAGAAGAACATCGACTTGAAACAAGTGGTGAACACCAACAAGTGTCTGCTACATCTGGAAAAACATGGTGATAAGTTGCTCATCATTTCCTGCATCGATAACTTGCTGAAAGGTGCCAGTGGACAGGCTGTACATAACATGAACTTGATGTTCAATCTGGAAGAAACCGTTGGCTTGCGATTGAAGCCAAGTGCTTTCTAAGTAATTCGTATTTTGTAATTTAGAATTAAAGACATGAACTTATTCGACGTATATCCTCTTTTTGACATCAATATTGTCAAGGGAAAAGGCTGCCACGTATGGGACGAAAACGGTACGGAGTACCTCGACCTCTACGGCGGTCATGCCGTCATCTCCATCGGCCACGCACACCCGCACTACGTGGAGATGATAAGCAAACAAGTTGCTACGTTGGGATTTTATTCCAACTCGGTCATCAACAAGTTGCAGCAAGAAGTTGCCGAGCGTTTGGGAAAGATTTGTGGCTATGACGACTATTCTTTCTTCTTTATTAATAGTGGTGCCGAAGCAAACGAAAACGCTTTGAAACTGGCATCATTCTACAACGGACGTACGCGTGTTGTTTCTTTCAACAAAGCATTTCACGGACGTACTTCACTGGCAGTGGAAGTAACCAACAACCCGAAAATCATTGCCCCTATCAACGATTGCGGACACGTAACGTATCTGCCTTTGAACGATATAGAAGCCATGAAAGCCGAACTGGCTAAGGGGGATGTTTGTGCAGTAATCATCGAAGGTATTCAAGGCGTAGGTGGTATTCAATTGCCGACGGATGAATTTATGCATGCCCTGCGTGAAGCCTGTACGGCACACAACACGGTACTGATTCTTGACGAAATCCAAAGCGGATATGGACGTAGCGGCAAGTTCTTCGCCCATCAGCATAACGGTATAAAAGCTGATATCATCACTGTAGCCAAAGGCATCGGCAACGGTTTCCCAATGGCAGGCGTACTTATCAGCCCGATGTTCACCCCCGTTTATGGACAGCTTGGCACTACTTTCGGTGGCAACCACCTGGCATGTAGCGCAGCGCTCGCCGTACTGGATGTGATAGAACAAGAGAACCTGATAGAGAATACCGCCCGGGTAGGTGACTATCTGATGACGGAACTGAAAAAGTTCCCGCAAATCAAGGAAGTTCGCGGACGCGGTCTGATGATTGGCCTTGAATTTGAAGAGCCGATTAAGGAATTACGTTTGAAACTATTGAAAGAACAGCATGTATTTACCGGTGTGAGCGGAACCAATGTCATCCGTCTGTTACCGCCTCTCTGCCTCAGCATGGAGGAAGCCGACATGTTCCTCGAGCGCTTCAAGAAAGTACTTTGATATTTGAAATAATCAGCCATAAAGCAGCTTCCGGACCTTTCTAAGTTTCGAGAAGCTGCTTTTTGTTTAATATGCAGCGATAGTTTTTACTTTTATTAGAGCATAAAAGTAGAAAAAATATCTACCTTTGCCCATCGTCAACCCTTTTAATAACAGAATGATATGAAAACAGCAATCATCGGAGCCGGAAACATGGGCGGCTCCATCGCCCGCGGACTGGCAAAGGGAAGCATCATTCCCGCCAGCGATATCATCGTTTCTAACCCCTCGCAAGGCAAACTGGACAAGCTGAGAGCCGAGTTCCCCGCCTTGCAGACCACTCACGACAATCAGGAAGCCGTCACCGGCGCCGAATTCATCATACTCGCCGTGAAGCCCTGGCTCATCAAGCCCGTGCTGCGCGAGCTGAAGCTGAAAAGCAAACAAATACTTATCTCCGTTGCCGCCGGCATCTCCTTCGAAGAACTGGCACAGAACGTGGCCGACAAGGAAATGACCATGTTCCGCATCATCCCCAACACCGCCGTCAGCGAAATGGAGAGCATGACGCTCATTGCCAGCCGCAACGCCACCAAAGAGCAGGAACAACTGATGCTGGACATCTTCAACCAAATGGGCCTTGCCTTGCTCATCCCCGAAGAAAAATTCGCCGCCGCCACTTCCATGACTTCCTGCGGCATCGCCTATGTATTGAAATACATCCAGGCAGCCATGCAAGCCGGTATCGAAATGGGCATCTACCCCCAGGACGGCATGCGCATGGTAGCGCAAACCGTGAAAGGAGCAGCCGAACTGATACTGAACAACGACACGCACCCCAGCGTAGAAATTGATAAAGTATGCACCCCCGGCGGCATCACCATCCGGGGCATCAACGAACTGGAACATGGAGGCTACACCTCAGCCATCATCAACGCCCTGAAGAAAAGCGTGTGACGCAGACTATCATATTGATTAAGGACTCATAATTAATTCATTAAAATAACAACCACATGGACGAACAAATTAAACAAATTGCCGAACGCCTCCGCGGACTCCGTGATGTACTGGAACTGACAGCCGAAGACCTTGCGCGCGAATGCGATATCTCTCCTTACGACTACCGCATTGCCGAAACAGGAGATTTCGATATCTCCGTAAGCATGCTGCAAAAGATTGCGCGCAGATATGGCGTGTCACTGGACGCACTGATGTTTGGCGAAGAGCCCAAAATGAGCAGCTACTTCCTGACCCGTGCCGGAAAAGGCGTCAGCATCGAACGCACCAAAGCCTACAAATACCAGGCCCTCGCCTCCGGTTTCATGAACCGCAGCGTAGACCCGTTCATCGTAACCGTCGAACCCAAACCGGACGATGAACCGATACACTACAACAGCCACGCCGGACAAGAATTCAGCCTCGTACTGGAAGGGCGCATGATGGTCAACATCGACGGCAAAGAACTTATACTAAACGAAGGGGACAGCCTTTACTTCAACTCCAAGTTGCCACATGGCATGAAAGCGCTGGATGGAAAGATGGTACGATTCCTGGCAATAATAATGTAATCATGGTAGAAAGATTTTTATCGCAAACCTCTTTCACTTCACAAGAGGACTTTATCAAAAACCTGAAAATAAACGTACCGGAGAACTTCAACTTCGGATACGATGTAGTAGACGCCTGGGCTGAGGAACAGCCCGACAAACGCGCTTTGTTATGGACCAATGACAAAGGAGAATTCCGACAATACACATTCGCCGATATGAAGTACTATACCGATAAGACGGCTTCTTATTTTCAAAGCCTCGGCATCGGACATGGCGACATGGTGATGTTGGTATTGAAACGCCGTTTTGAGTTCTGGTTCAGCATCATAGCGTTGCACAAACTCGGCGCAGTCGTCATTCCCGCTACACACCTGCTGACAAAGAAAGACATCGTATATCGTTGCAATGCCGCGGACATCAAAATGATTGTCTGTGCAGGCGAATCGGTCATCACCGACCACATCACCGCCGCAATGCCGGATTCTCCCAGCGTGAAGAAGCTCGTCAGCGTAGGTCCCGAAGTGGCCGAAGGTTTCGACGACTTTCATAAAGGCATCGAGAACGCCGCTCCTTTCGTAAAGCCCGAGCACCCGAATACAAACGAAGACATCTCACTGATGTACTTCACCAGCGGAACCACCGGTCAGCCGAAGATGGTTGCCCACGACTTCACTTATCCGTTGGGACACATCGTCACCGGCAGCTTCTGGCACAACCTGACCGAAGACAGCCTGCACCTCACTATTGCCGACACCGGTTGGGGAAAAGCTGTGTGGGGAAAGCTTTACGGACAATGGATTGCCGGAGCCAACATCTTCGTATATGACCACGAGAAGTTCACTCCCGCCGCCATTCTGGAGAAGATACAGGATTATCATGTGACTTCTCTCTGTGCCCCTCCCACTATTTTCCGTTTCCTCATCCACGAAGACCTGACGAAGTACAACCTCTCGTCACTGAAATACTGCACCATCGCCGGAGAGGCTCTGAACCCCGCCGTATTTGAAACCTTCAAGAAACTGACAGGCATCAAACTGATGGAAGGCTTCGGACAAACAGAAACCACCCTGACCATCGCCACCATGCCTTGGATGGAACCGAAACCGGGTAGCATGGGATTGCCCAATCCGCAATACGACGTAGACCTGATAGACAACGACGGTCGCTCGGTGGAAGCCGGTGAACAGGGCCAAATCGTGATCCGTACGGACAAAGGCAAGCCGCTGGGATTGTTCAAAGAATACTATCGTGACGCCGCCCGCACACACGAAGCCTGGAATAATGGTATCTATTACACCGGAGACGTTGCCTGGAAAGACGAAGACGGTTACCTTTGGTTCGTAGGCCGTGCCGACGACGTTATCAAGAGTTCCGGCTATCGCATCGGCCCGTTCGAAGTGGAAAGTGCATTGATGACTCACCCTGCCGTAATAGAATGTGCCATCACCGGCGTGCCCGATGAAATCCGGGGCCAGGTAGTGAAAGCTACCATCGTGCTGGCTAAAGAATATAAAGGCAAAGAAGGTGAAGAACTCATCAAAGAGTTGCAGAACCACGTGAAGAAAGTGACTGCTCCTTATAAGTATCCGCGCGTCATCGAATTCGTGAACGAACTGCCGAAAACCATCAGTGGAAAAATCCGCCGCGTGGAAATCCGGGAGAACGATACGAAATAAAGGAGAAATAACGCAGAATAAGCTACTTCTAAATCGTTTGCACTTTTTGTGTTGCTTTTTGACCGATTTGAGCTATTGCATCTCGCGCAAAGCGCTTACATTTGCGACCGGAAAGTACAACTAATAAGTTTTAAGCACATGATTACAAGTAGAAAGATTTCTCAGATTAACGTTTTCGCAGGTAGTCCCTGGGAAGTGGAAAGCGTGAAGCAGCTGTTAAAGTCAGCTTACATCAACGCTTCAACTGAAGACAAAGGCAACGGCATTCATGTGTCTGTTCCCTATCAACAGTACACCGCTGCTGTACGGGTTATCAGCAACCGAAAGGCTTTATAAGACTTGAGAGAAGACGAAGTGAAAAAAGGCTGCCCGCCGGAAGATAATTCCGAACGGGCAGTTTTTTATTAATAGACCACTTCTCCTCCTTCGGACTCCTCACTATATCGTATATCAAAGCGTCCCTCTGTTACATTCCCGCCTCTGAACGTTCCACTGATAATCGTTCCGTTCATACGGGTGATATAGGCCTCGCCATCTTCCAGTTTTACGCCATCAAAACTGGCATTGATATAAGTACAGACAGCCCCCTGCCGTGGATTCACAAGCGTAAAATGCAAAGAAGTGAAAACACCGGCGTCCGCACCAATCGTGACATAATGGTTACCATCTTCATCGTAAGTACTGACATACGGCTTTCCAAACCGCCCGGAAGTATGCACCCAGCCGTCTATCAAACAACCTAACGTATTTTGCCCCGTCGTCGTAGCTTCGGGCATCAGTGTCGGGTCCACCGACTTATCTTCCTCGCAGGCACAACAAAGAACCAGCAGGAACAGAAATAACAACTTTTTCATAGCGCTCAAAAATGATAGTTTAAACCGAAGACTAAAGATAACTGACCGAAATAACCGGTACCGGTTTTCGGATTTTCCACATTCCACTTCTCATCGTGATACTTCACCGAATAAGTTTCTGTGCTGGATGCCAACCAGTTCAGGCGGGCCGAAGCTCCCCAGTGGCTCGTCAGGAAATACTCGCCCGAAAGCGCCAGGTTACCTGCAAGTTTATCCATCGAAACATCCCGCGGCTTGCCATACACCTTACTCTTATCCTTATAGAACTGATAGCCTATTCCGCCTGCCAGCTGAAGTTGATAATGTTTCTTCACCATCGTCAAAGATACCTGCGGCGCCATGTAGTGCATCAGAATCTTATCCGCCCCAGTGTCGTGCGTATTTTTATAGGAACTTCCCTGATACAGCGCTCCCACCCCGAACTTCAACTCCCGGCCGGCAACTTGCGCCAGATAGCTGACATCCCAAGCCACTCCTTTTCGTAAATCACTGCGATAGGCATCCGATCTGTCGGTGATTCCCATCAATTGTCCCAAATACCATGACGGCCCGGCATGAACAGAAAAAGAGGATCTTTTATCACCTGCACTTTGGGCGTACAGAGAGGTAGTTAACAACACCCCTACAAGGAAACAAAGCAAGTACTTCATAATGATTTGTATAGCGTTTTTCTTATTAAATGCAAAAAAAAGAAAAGTACTGCATACCGATAGTTTTTATATCATCTTTTTCTTTCTATATGGAAAGAATATATAAGAGATATTGTTGGTTCTTTGAATTATACTGTAAATAAACAAGAAAGAAGTCCATTTCCCGCTCACAAGAAGTTAAGAGTTTGTCGACAAAGAGTTAACTTCTTGTAGACAAGCTCTTAACTTCTTGTAAGCGGGAAATAGGTATCTTGTAATCTTTTGATAATCAGCGGTAAATCCGCTTAGCCTTAAAGAGCATTTTGTATAGAAATAGTATTCCCCATTACTAAAAAATCAGACCTGTAACACAGTATATTGATTGTAACCCTCATACATTTTCCGGTTTACATCTTGGTTTACATGAACCGCATAATTCATAGGAAATGCCACTCAATTTAATGCTAAAGGAGGCTTTTTCTAAAGAAACGGTTTAAAAGAATAAAGCCCCGTAAACATATAGTTTACAGAGCTTTAAACAGTACCCTTAACGGATGAAATATTGAACCTTTGGAATGATTTTCTAGAAATAGTAGATTATCTGCAATCTAATTCTTCAATCACGAAACTCATTGGGGGACTATAAACAATATAACGCCAACTACTATATTGTAATTGGCGTTTTCTTTGTTATGCTAAATATTATTTCCCCTTTTTATTTCTCTGCCTTCTTCAATTCCGTGATTTTTGCATTTACCAATTCCATACAAAGTGGAATGCCAGAATTTTTTCTTTGCAAAAAAGAAAGACATTTGGGACTTTCATTCTTATGTCTAAATTTATGCGGCAACTTTCCTAAAGATGAAGCCGTAAACTTCCAACCCATTTTTGCAAGAGATAAATAAAGTTGTCTATTTATAAAAGCATCTATTTCAGAAGAATATCTCTGTATATCTGTATAATAAAACGCAGATACCCAACCATCCAATTTATTCTTTATTTTAATTAATAAGGTTGAAACACAATATTTATCTTTGCCATTACAAACATCTCTAATTTTATTCTTCAACCGTTCTACATTCGCAAAAGAAGGATAGAACATATTCCCATCAAAAGTAACAGATAAGAAATCCATAGTATCATGTTTATTAAAATTCACGATTCTTGTCTTGCCTCCTTCCTCCAACTTATGAATATTCAAATTAAGTTCTTCTAAAACAGTACAACACTCTATATATGCTTCTTCACACTCTTTTTCAGAAGTACACATTATAACAAAATCATCAGCGTACCGAACCAACTTGAATCCTTTATCTTTTAACCTCAAATCAAAAGGAGAAAGAAATATATTAGATAATAAAGGAGACAAGGCATTTCCTTGTGGAATCCCTTTATCTATATTTTCAAAATATTTTTTTTGTTCAACATTAAATGAATCCAAATTCCCAATACTTTGATTTAAAGCTTGCTGAATAAGAGTATTTATAGTAGTATCAGACAATCTCTTAAAAACAACATCGTTAAGAAGAGAATCTCTTAAAAACAACATCGTTAAGAAGAGAATCTTTATCAACAGTACCAAAAAAATTAATTAAATCAGCTTCCAACACATAAGAATAACCATTCTGACAATATTCGTTTATTTTTTCAACAGCTTCTTTAACCCCCAATCCTTTTTGATATGCAAAACTTAGCCCTCTACTTTTCTCTAAAAGTTCTTTAAAATGTTCTTCCAATTCTATTGCAATTGCTTTTATTACAACTCTATCAGAAACTTCTGGAATTTGAAGAGGACGAAATTTCCCTTTACTTTTAGGAATAAGCACAGCACGATATGGAGAAAATTGATATGTTCCTTCTTGAAGTCGTTTGGAGATGGATAAAATTTTATCCTCTTTATTAAGTTCAAACTCTGCAATAGTCTCACCCGTTAGTCCATGAGATTCTTTATTAAATTTTTCCAATTTAGCCCATGCCAAACGTAAACTTTCTACCGAGGATATTTTGTTAAGAAGATTCATTTTTGTTAATTTAAACCTGAGTTGCAAAGACCTTTAGAAAAACAGATGTTCGTATAACAGCACCTTACAATATAGACACACAGAACAACATAAGTTGAGACACAGCAAGAAGACAAACATACTTCTTAAACAAAGTGAAACAACGTGTTCTTGGGCAATCCTGACAATAGATTGAAGATGCAATCTAAAGTCGAAATCCATATATCCAGTTACTCAAAGAGCTATTTGCTATTACAGTATGGTACAAAAGTAGCAAATAATAAGAAATTTGCAAAATATTAGAGAGTTTTTAGCAAGTACAGTAATAAGGATAACAACATCAATAATATTACAGAACACAACCATAACAAACTGATAAACAAGCATCAGCACCGTAACCCGACACTCCATTAGTAGTATTTTAGTAGGCATGATAAAGCCCTAACGGTTAGGCATCCATAAAAAATTTCCAGATATTTTTTTTGAAAATTCAGCCTATTAGACTTTACTTTCCTACTAAACCACATATTTATATATGTATAAAACAAATGAACTATGGATAATAACAACTACAAAAGACAGTATCGACAACTGAATGATACAACCAAACAAAAGATTAGCCAAAGTCTAAGAGGCAGAACAAAATCAGCCACTCACACCCAAGCTATATCTAACGGACTGAAAAAGTATTGGGCAACAGTACCCAACCAACCTAATAATGAAAATAAGAATGAAGAACATGAATAAAATATACGGTTTAAATATAGATGCGTTGAGGCTCTGTTACGAAGTGACAGAACCCAACAATATCAATGTCATAAAAGACAAAGAGATTGGAGAAGAAATTGATTTTCTGTACTTCTATCTAAGACGAATAGAAGGGAAACACTTCAAGTTTGTTTATGAGATACGTTATAACGACATGGGAAAAGATAAATTGTTTGGAGAACTACGTTTGGGCATCAATGACAATAAAGAAGAAAGCAATACCCACCAAAACGGATATAAAAAAGCATGGATTAATATTTCCAATCGTGTATTATACAGCGATGAGATATACTATTTAGATTTTATTGAAAGCAATTTAGGGCTAGAATTACATAATATAACAACCCTAGACCTATGTCTTGATATGTCAAACGACATAGCCCGACTGATACGAAAACTTATCCGAAACCCACAAATAACAACGCTTCTGAACGGAAAAAGAATCACCAATCGCAAAGAAGACCGCCCCGAAATCACATATACTTTCAGTGGGAATATGGATAAAGATAAATACTTAACCGTCAACATTAAACAAAAAAAAGCTATAAAAGATAAGAGCAAAGGTAGTACCCTTATAGCATACAACAAGAAAGCTGAAATAATCAATAGCTCGGATAAAGCGTACATAAATAACTACTATAACAATCCTTCAAAATTGCATCGTTTAGAAGTTCATCTCAACAATGAAGAAATCAAAGATTATATCGTGAAAACCAGGTATGAATTATCATTCTATTCTTTAGCTGATGAAAAATTCCTAGCAAAACTTTTTGGTTATACCCTCAACAGTCTTATCAGGTTTGAAAAAGACGGAAAAGCAATAGATTGGACAGACCTCTTATCAGAAGGGTATAACAACCACCCCTGCCAACGGCTATTTTCTAGGGTAACTAATTCAAATACAGAGAAAAATCTTTTAAAAAAACGTAGTTCAAAAAAACAATATAGCGAAAATTAAACATTAACTTCGGATATGCGGAGTGCGGAATCAGAAATAGCAATTACTATATTTCACTCCGCACCTCCGCACTTCCGCACATAAAAACAATATTCAAAAACATGGCAAAAGACATAAGAGTGAAAGCATATATATCTATCGCCATGAAACAAAATCTATTTCCATCTAATAATCAACAACTTAATAACAAATATAATATTCACTTCCAAGATTAGTGAATATTATAGGTATCAACACCCCTAACATGCAAAATTGCAACTTTCATATTTATCAAGTTCAGGCCTCTTCTTCTATTGGAACATCAGGTAAGAAATCTCTAGGGGAACAATCAAAGACTTTAGCAAGTACATTCAAATGGTTTAGATTATACTTTGCCCTGCGCTTAGGATTCTCAATATCAGCAATGAAACTTGCAGACATATTCATATAATCTGCCAATTCCATCTGAGACCACCTTCGTTCCACTCTCATAGCCTTCACTTTCTGTATTACAAATTCTTCTATTTTAGTCATATACCAATCATTTTAATTGGTAAAGGAAAGATTATCGCAGAAAAGTTTTGAGCGTACATGTACGTGTATTATCTTTGCAATCTCAATTAAATAACAAGTATTCAACTTTTAATTAAAAAAATCATGAAAAAAATTCTATTCTTCATTTTAATGGCGGCTAGCCTATTTATGTACAGTTGTGAAAGTAATGATGATTCTTCTCCAGACAACAATCCTGTTGACACAGAGTTTTCAACGGACAGAAGTATTCACATAAAGGCTTTTAGCAGTGAAAATGCACGCACATTCTCAACCACTTATAAGGAAACTGGATGCTCTGAATGCAATGCAGATGGAACGGAATTTGACGCAATTCTTTTTGATAAAAATTCGTCAAATAAAACATATAGATATATTTTAAACATAAAGGTTTCACCTCAAAAAGATATTAAAAAAGGAGATAAGTTAACGATGGTAGGAGGATTTTTTGCAGGTTCAAAAGACGACTTTCTCAAATATCAGCCTAAAAATATAACAGGAGAAATAACAGTTGAAGAAGTATACAAAGAAAAAGGCATTATACTGTCATTTAATAATTTATCATGGACAAATTCACCCAATGGAGGAACAATATACAATCTTACAGGTAAGTTAGCGTTTACTTACCCTAATTATAATCCCCTAGCTAACAAATAAATCCACACTGTTAGCAATGAAAAGATGTATTCTGGTATTACTCTTATTTTGCACCCCACTCCTAGTAATACATGCACTACCACGTAAAAAAGTAGCAATTGTATTGAGTGGTGGTGGTGCAAAAGGAGTAGCACACATCGGAGCTTTAAAAGTTATAGAAGAATTGGGAATTCCTATTGACTATGTCGCAGGAACAAGTATCGGTGCAATTGTAGGTGGACTATATTCTATTGGATATACATCTGAACAGCTAGAAATAATAGTAAAGCAAACAAATTGGATTGACCTACTTACTGATAAAATTTCACGTGATGCAATACCATTTCCTTTCAAATTGGATGACAGCAAATATCTCATATCATTACCCATTAAAAATAATGAAAAGAGCGGAGGTATAATCAGGGGCAGAAATATATCACAGTTATTGCAGCAACTCACAGAAGGCTATAATGATACAACTAATTTCGATAGTCTTCCAATTCCTTTTGCATGTATCGCTACAGATATGGCAACAAATCAGAAAGAAGTTATTCGGTCAGGCAAACTTTCAGAGGCAATGCGAGCTAGTATGGCTATCCCCGTCGTTTTTACTCCACTATATTCAGACAAGAAGGTTCTAATAGATGGAGGATTCAAAGATAACCTACCCATTGACGTTGCTAAAAGCATGGGAGCAGATATAATCATTGCAATTGATGCACAATCAGAATTGGCAACAAGTGATAAATTACAGGCTGTACCTGATGTTGTCAATCAGTTAATGCTAATGATATGTCAATCTGAATTAGATATTGACAAAATCAAACAAGTTGATGCTTACATTAAAGTTAATGTAAAAGGATATAATGCAGCAAGTTTTTCGAATGAAGCGATTGATACCCTTATCATAAGAGGAGAGAATGCAGCAAGAACAAATTATGCTTCTTTACAATCAATCAAAGATAAAGTTGGAAGAGTACCTTTAAAAAAACCGCATACCACTTCATTTCAGTTACCATTTAGCCCTCAATATACCTCTATAAAAAACGACCAATTAAGAGTTGCATTAAGATTTGACAGCGAAAATATTGCGGCAATCTTATTAAATGTGAATTTGCAAAACCTAAAAACAGGAAAAGCAGAAATAACTTTAAGAGGCGGTAAACAATCTTTTCTTAATGCTCAATATAGCCTCCCATTATCAAAGATACAGGAAATAAACATCATCAATAAAATCGCTTATAATGACATTTTTCTATACAGGAATGGACAAAAGATTGCTAATCCAAGTTTTATACAGAATACCAGTAAATTGGCATATTCAATAATACCATTAGACAATCTATTATTTAAAGCTAATATATCATTAGATTATCAACGCTTTTTCAGGACATTAGTAAATCAAGAATTTTCATATCCGAAGAACTATGACTTATTCCTAAATTACAATGTAGAATTGAAATACGAAACTATTAACAAAAAATATTTTCCAACAAAAGGTTTAGATTGTCACATTGGATATACAATATATACCAACTGCCACTCTTCCGCAAACTATTCAGCATTTGATACTCAGATAAAGAAAATATTCCCCATAAGTTATAGCACATATTGTATACCATCAATATATGGAAGACTTCTTTTTAATACTAACACTCCACTAATATACAGCAACATGATAGGTGGTGAAGGATATAGTTTAGATTTTGAGCAGCAAATACCATTCTCAGGGCTTATACACACAGAAAATATCAATAACGCATTCGGAGGTCTGCAAATCAAAATTCAACACACATTTCAAAAGAAACAGCATCTGACTCTTGCAGGTAATTACGCCATTTCAGAAAATCACCTATCAAACTTCTTTCATGGAAAACCAATATACGGAATAAGTGTTGGATATGGCTATGAAAGTCCATTGGGTCCAATAGAAGGTTTTCTTTCTTATTCTAATAAAACAAAAGATTTAGGATTTTATCTCAATATTGGATTTGGATTCTAAAAGTTCAACATATCATAAGTTTCTAACAGTTCTTGCGAACGTAGTCCCAAATATCGACGAGTAGTCTGTATATCAGCGTGATTAAATAGCTCTGACAACTTTATCAATGCAAATTCTGAGTTTTCCCCTGCTGCCTCAACTACCTGCCGCCCAAAAGTTTTACGCATACTATGCGTACTAAAATGCTCGATTTTCAAATTATACTTTGATTTCATTGACTTAAAAAGCACATTGATTCGCTGTGTACTATACACAGTTCTCTTTCTACTGAGAAAACACTTTTCATTTTTATCCACTACACCAAGAGACTTATAACAGTCTGCAATATGCTTTTGAAAATTACAATTAACTCTAATCTCCCTACGCTTGCCAGTTTTCTGTTCAGTGATAACAAACTTCTCATTATCCAACAGCATAGACCATGTAAGAGTAAGCAAGTCACTTATACGCAATCCGAAGAAACTACCACAGCCAATTAACAGCGACAATCTATATTCCTGGTCTCGATATAGTTTACGAACTAGGGACAGCATAGAGTCCCATTCTAAATAATCCGAAGTAACATAACTATTTTTCAAACTCATAATATTCATTTTTAGTTGATATTCATGACTTTTGAATGTGCCATGAATACTCTAATTAGTAAATCATTGATAATCAATTAATATTCAGTAATTATAGAAGTGAATATTAAAATACCGCTATTAAGTTCTCCCATCGGAAGGAACGCCAACCGCATTTTTCTAAGTCGAAATACGCAGTAGTGGCATAACTTTCACGACTTTCGCCCCACCCACAAACTTTATCTTTCACAAAATCGGGATTGGTTGTACCAAATGCCACACGAACTTCACCATTGCTTTTCAAATAGGCGAATTTGACAATTTTTCCACTTTTCAATTTTTCTTTCAGTTGTTCAACCAAAACAGCTTTGGAAATCCCATCTATTTCACGTGCATTCGTGCGCACTGTAATAACTCTTGCTCTTGTGGCTGTAATACCATTTAAAATTATTGCTTGCATTTTTTTATTATTAATTGATTAATACTCTTTTAATTAGTCACCACAATAAAAATTGTTGCCTCTTCCATATCCCATTACATAAGAAAGAGTTTCTGAATCAATTCCTTTATACCAATTCTCATTTGTCTTGGCTTCTTTTCTTTCGTTGTGCGCAGCCCAACTTGCAGCAATCATAGCATCAAGTCTTGCCGCTTTCTCTTCACGAACCTGAACAGCATCTTTTTCCCAACTCCAAGCCGCTCTTAGACACTCCGACCATGTGCGCCCCTTGCGTTGAAAATCATTGTTGTAAAGTCTGTGGGCATCTTTCATTACTTGTTGTTTATTATATCGTTTCATACTTCCTTCGTTTTAATTACGCTACAAATATATGACATATATTCAATACATGCAATTTATTTACGCTAGAAATAGTTAAAGGCAATGACATATATTCATTTTATGACATACTATTCTTATTTTTGCAGTAAATATTGTATCTATCATGGAAGAAAAGGAGAAAAAGGAACGAACCGTTATTCATGTGCAAATAAACGAAGAACATCACTATTTTGGTTCCATTGCCAATATATATGAATTTTTTACCTCCGAACAAGTAGGGATAACATACGGAGCATTACGTAATTATGGATTGAACTTTGACAAACCATATCAAAATTCAAAATGTATAATACGCAAAGGCATATTGTTAGCTAAAAAGGGAAATCGGGGGAAAAAAGGATAATGTTAAAACTTTTCACCAACTAACAATAACGAGAATTTCTATTTTTCATTTTCTCCCAAAACATTGGATAATAACCATACAATTCTATCCTCTTTTCCTTACAATCATTTTCTTTATATGACACATCCGAAAAACCGTAGTACTGCAAAACAAGTTTTCTTAATTGATTAAACTTCTTTGCAATATTTTGATTTAGAAAATTACAATGTTCTCTTAATAAAAGAATAATAGCCACTTTATCCAATTTAGAGCAAGCTTCAATATGATAATGTTCATCTATTTCATCAAGAATAGTTTCTAATTCCTTACGATTTTTATAAACAGGACATAATTTCTCCAACAATTCTTGTTTACTATTCTCTTCTATATTATTTTGCAGAATTTCAACCTTTTGGTTTGAAGTATCTGAAATTCCTATTTCCAAATCTAAATACTCTAATATACGATTAAAAAAAGTACGTAATGAAACATAAGGAGTATATTGATAAGAAAAACCAAATAAAGTTGTCATTTTATATAGCACACCATTTATACCTTCAATAGAAGATTGGACAATATCAAATAATTGTTTATGTCGTTCATCCAATCTAACATATTCGACTTTATTATAAGCCAACATCACATCTTCATTGATTATAGATATAATTTCCTGCACTATTGCTTTACAATACTTTAGCGAAGATAACCTATCAATATGAATTAGGAAATCCACTTCCGCTTCAATCAACAAATAATTACTAAACAAATCTAATGACAATAGTTTATTTTTAAGGCTATCACCTATTTCAACTATATCTCCTACTGTCAAATCTGCTTTTTCAAAAAAAAGTATCGCTTTAGAAATCCTATTTATAAATAAGTATAAGTCATTAGAAAGAGAATCACTGAGTTCAAACATGTTATCATACCTTTCTATAACTCTTACATAAATTTGATATTCACCATCATATATATAACACAGTTGGCGAAGTTCATCTGTAGCCAAATATGCACTTCCAACAAGGAAAGAAGCCAATCTCGTTAATGGAGTTATGCGGAGACAACGAACATCTTTTTCTGTTAGTACTATTTCTTTTTCCAATAATTCATTGCAACTATAAAAGCCCTCATGCTTATTATGCGGAGCACTACCAATATAATATTCAAGATGGTATGTGTATTTTAACATAGTTATATCCTTTAGTATTAACACTACAAATATAGCACTGCTTAATCAAAATCCCCTATTTTTTGCAAAAAAATCCCCTCTAAAATCCCCATTTTGCGAATAATCCACTGATTTTAAGAATATTACATTTCAAATTAAAAAATAATAGTTACCAAGTCGTCCACTGACCATAACTTTGCAATGTCAAAAGGTACCAAAGACATTATGTATAACCATAAAAAAATTACGATAATGATTAATTTAAGAAATACTTTCAATGAAGACAGTTTTGAATACACCACAATGAATGATGTTATTGCCGAAGGTATGAAGCAGCCAAAGCGAGAGCCACTATACAAAAACCTTTGGTACGAAAATGAACTATGTGTTTTATTTGGTGCAAGTAATTGTGGAAAGAGCATTTATGCAATGCAGATAGCCAAACATGTAGCTCAGAAACAACCAATTCTATATTTTGATTATGAATTGAACATTCAACAAATCTGTGATAGATATACAAACGAAGATGGCACAATCCCCTGCAAATTCCCTCAGAATATCTATCGCCCTAATCTTGATTTTGATATGGCTAAAAATTTCAAAGAACGCAGAGCCTACCTAAGAATGAGAATCGAAGAAGCTGTAACAAAAAAAGGAATTAAACTATTCATTATAGACAATATCACTTGTTTGCACCCCAATCTATCCAAAGCAAATGAAGCGGCTACCTTTATTCTCGAACTACGCACATTCATGAATAGCTTAGGAGCAAGTTTCTTACTACTAGGACATTCACCCAAGAAAAAAGACAATTCTCCGATTACTTTAGACAATTTAGCAGGGTCTAAGAATGTTGGAAACTTCATTGACAGTTGTTTTTGCGTAGGGCAAGCAAAAACAGATGGTAACGAAAAACGATACATAAAACAGCTAAAGAACAGAAGTAGCCAAATCATATTAAACGAAGAACACGTATTGGTCTGCTCCATTGAAAAAGGAGAAGATAACTTTCTATACTTCAAGGAAGAAGGATATGCAAGAGAAAAAGATTTGATTAAAGGAACTGGTAATATTACCCCCGAAAAAGAAAAGGTATATCAACTCTACAAAGAGCATAAGAGTTATAGAAAGGTTGCCAAAATGACGGGCATCAGCGATAAGACCATAAAAAAATGGATAGATGAATATGAAGAATATTATACAAAGCAAAAAGCTATCAACGAGCAAGCAAATGGAAGCAATGAAATAGAGAGTGCGGAAATGCGGAATGCGGAGTAGTAAAATGCAAAATATTGCTAATAAACAATCTGACATTCACTTACTTTTTCTCTTTATTCTAATAATAATCAATTTTGTAATGAAAACACAATATGGATGCACAGCATTTAAACATAGATACAATCAAAGAAAACCGTAACTTCAAAGGAATAACCCAAGAAGAGACCAAAGAATTAATTGATACACTATATGCTTTTTCTGTATTGAGCTATGAAGCATATACTAAAAAAAATACGCAATATGGAGAATTTTGATTTAAAAGGTTTTGCCAAAGGCAAAAAGCAACAAAAAGAACAGATAGGCGGTAATGCCATCATTTATACTCGTGTTAGTTCAAGCGAGCAAGTTGATGGGCAAAGCCTTGAAGTACAAATTGACAAATGCAGAGAGTATGCCAAAGTACGTTCATACACTATCGTTGGTGAATTTGGCGGCACGTATGAAAGTGCCAAAAGCGACAAAGAACGCAAGGAGTTTAACCGTATGCTTGCTTTCATCAAACAGAGCAATAAGAAAGGTAGCAGCCAACCAGTCAAAACAGTAATAGTATTTAGTACCTCCCGTTTCAGCAGAACGGGAAGTACGACTATCATTGAAGAGGTTGAGGCGAGAGGAGCATACGTAGTATCTGCAACTTCCAACTATGACCCACGCACCCCAGTAGGAAAGTATATGCAACTCATGGAACTTGCAAATGCAAGGTTTCAGAATGACGAAAAGCGAGCAACTACTATTGAAAACAGCGTAAAAGCGTTATTAAAAGGAAGATGGATTGGGAAAGCCCCTAGAGGATATGACCAAAAAACGACCAAGAAGGAGCAAATTATAACTATCAACGAAGAAGGTAAGTTGATTCGGAAAGCATTTCTTTGGAAAGCAAATAACAAGTTATCCAATGAAGAAATCAGACACAGATTGGAAGCAGAAGGGCTACACATCTGCAAACAAAAGTTATCTGAATTATTCAAGAACCCTTTTTATTGCGGCTATATGGCACATAAATTCCTGCAAGGAGATATTGTACAAGGGAATCACCCACCGTTGATTTCCAAAGAGATTTTTTTGAAAGTAAACGGGGAGTTATCCAAAAACCATAGCGGATATGAACAAAAGATAGACAAGGAATATGCCCCATTATTAGGTAGTATCAAGTGCCCATGTTGCGGAAAAAATCTATCCGCCAGCATATCAACCAAAATGCGAAAGAAATTCGGACGTACTGATATAGGCTATTATGTTTGCAGCCGAAAAGGATGCAAGTACAACAGTTCTATTAAAAAGGTACATGAAGCCTTTGAAGAAGAAGTAAACAGGTATTCCCTATCAGACAAAGTAAGTGAACTCTTAAAAATGCAACTTACCATCACATTTGAATATATGAACCAAGAAAACAGAGAACGAGCCAAATCTATCAAAGCGAACATCAAAGCTAAAGAAAAAGAGTTGGAACAAGTAGAAACAAATTATGCACTCTGTACCGATGCGAAAAAACAAAGCATTTGCGAGAAGGTTATGACGAAATTAGAGAAAGAAGTCAGAGATTTAAAGACCGAATTTTCAAAAGTGAATACAGAAATATTGAACCTCGATAAATTCATTGATTTTGCTTTTAAAATGCGTTCTAACTTGTTTGGGCTGTGGGAGTTGCAAGGATTAGAAGGAAGAAGAAGACTACAAAAACTCGTGTTTCCTGACGGATTTATTTACGACAAAAATAACGAGCATATTGAACCTAAAAGAGTGAACCAATTCTTTCTCATAAAGTATTCATATCCAACAGGTAACGGAGATAAAAAGAAAGGGACGAACCGTGAAAAACACGATTCGTCCCTTAGAGTACTCGAAGCGGGACTTGAACCCGCACAGCCGCAATGGCCAAAGGATTTTAAGTCCTTCGTGTCTACCATTCCACCATTCGAGCATCCTATAACAGGAGAGCGGAAAACGAGACTCGAACTCGCGACCCTAACCTTGGCAAGGTTATGCTCTACCAACTGAGCTATTTCCGCAGGTCTTTTTCGAAGAACGGGTGCAAAGATAAGGAGTTTCCCCGTTACAGCCAAATTTTTTACACGAAAAAAGCTGTTTTTTATTAGTTACGGACTTGCAAAGTAGTACCGGACACAGAGACTTTATAATGTCTCAGAAACTCTGTACCTTCTCCTGTAGGAAATCCACCACTACTCAGATTGTACTGTGTATGGCACTTCGGACATTCAGCTGTGCCCAAGCCGTCTTCTTTCAATTCAACCGATACACTACGGCTGGCCTCTACCGGACAGGCAGCATCATAAGCAACATAATCATTTCCTTCTGAAAAAACAGACTGCCCGATTATTAATCCGGCATAGCCAACCGGCAATCCATTCACATTCTTCTCCACTTTCAGAAACTGACCGGGAGTCTTTATTACATAATAAGGCGATTGCGCAAGGCTACACGAGAAATTAAACGTCACAGAAGGAATGCTCGACTCATATGAGTCACCGCAACCAACGACACACAACCAAAGCATTCCTATGACTATACAAAATTTCCGCATACAATATCGCATTTATCGTCCTAACAAGGATTTCTCAGCCACTTCCATTCCATGAAAGTTGAAACCATCCACCACTTCTTGCATCAGTGCAGAGATTTCATCGTTACAGAGATTGCCGATGCTACCTTCATGCGTATGGTGCACTTGTTTGCTATGAGAGAACTTTCCAGCTTCAATATCCAGCCCGACCTTCTTATAGGCATCACGGAAAGGCATGCCTTCACGTGCCAACCGGTTCACTTCTTCTACGCTGAAAATAAGCAGATACTTATCATCATCAAGAATATGTTCGTTCACCTTGATTTCATTCATGATGTAAGTCGTCATCTGCAAGCAATCCTTCAATTCCTGGAAGGCAGGAAGAAAGACTTCCTTGATAATCTGCAAGTCACGGAAATAACCGGATGGCAGATTATTGGCAATCATCATAATCTGTTGCGGCAATGATTGCAGTTTGTTACATTTGGCACGAGTCAGTTCGAAAACATCGGGATTCTTCTTATGCGGCATGATGCTGGAACCCGTTGTACATTCATCCGGCAACTTCACAAATCCGAAGTTCTGACTATTGAACATACAAGCATCAAAAGCCAGCTTAGAGATAGTACCGGCGATACTTGCCAGAGCAAAAGCCACGTTACGCTCCATCTTGCCGCGTCCCATTTGCGCATAAACCACATTATAATTCAATGAATCGAAACCCAACAAGCGGGTAGTCATCGTACGGTCCAACGGGAATGAAGAACCATACCCGGCAGCCGAACCCAACGGATTACGATTGCACATCTTGAATGCCGCCTGCAGGAAAAGCATATCATCTACCAAGCTCTCGGCATAAGCACCAAACCACAGTCCGAAAGACGACGGCATGGCTATCTGCAAATGAGTATAACCCGGCATCAATACATTCTTGAAACGCTCACTCTGGCATATCAGCACATGAAACAGTTGTTCCACCGCCTCGGCTATTTCTTTAATCTGCGTACGCGTGAAGAGTTTCAGGTCGAGTAATACCTGATCGTTGCGAGAACGACCGCTATGTATCTTCTTGCCTACATCACCCAGTCTACGTGTCAGCATCAGCTCTACCTGCGAATGCACATCCTCTACCCCTTCTTCTATCACAAACTCACCCTTTTCAGCAGCCGCATAGATATTCTTCAGTTCATCGAGCAAAAGAACCAGTTCTTCTTTCGTCAGCAGACCAATGCTTTCGAGCATGGTGATGTGAGCCATAGAACCTAACACATCATGCTTTGCCAGATAAAGGTCCATCTCACGGTCGCGTCCTACCGTAAAGCGTTCTATATCCTTATTTACCTGAACGGATTTCTCCCAAAGTTTCTGAGCCATTTATTTAGTGATTAATGATTAGTGATACGGTATTATCGACAGCATATCGGCCATCTTTTCCAGTCCTTCCTGCAATGGTTTCTGCACCATACCTTTCATAAAAGGATTCAGTTCCATGCCGATGGTCAGTTTCATCTTACATTCCGTCTCCGAGACGGCGACTATCTGTATCCACAGATTGAACGGCAACGGTGAAGTTGTTGTGGCAAACTTAATACATTTGCACGGTTCCTTCTCTACGATACTCAGCGCTATCTTACCTACGGGAGCCACCTCTATCATCATGCTTTCCGAGTCAAAACTCAAGTTCTTCACTTTATCCTCCGGCAGGCTGCTCTTAAACTTTTCCAGATTATTCAAATCGGATAACTTCTCATAAACAAGTTCCTGTGAGGCGGGTATCGTCTTCACACCACTTTCAAATTTTGTCATATTTCGATTCTCTTTAAAAGACAAAAAAGAACTATTCGGACAGAATCTATCCGAATGGCCCTTTCGTCATATTAATTACTTTGTAGTATAAACCGCTGTTATTTTCCGGCATCCCAATGTGCAGGATCCTTACGCCATTCGTTCAGCGTCTCAATGTCTTCCTCTTCGATGTAACCTGTACGGAGTGCAACATCCAGAACCGCTTCATAATTCGTCAGCGTCACCAAAGGAACTTTGGCATCTTTGAATGCTTTCTCTGCAATGGGGAAACCATAAGTATACGCAGCTACCATACCGATTACTTCGCATCCGTCACGACGGATAGCTTCTACGGCTTTCAAGCTACTTCCACCAGTAGAAATCAAGTCTTCAACAACCACAACTTTCATACCCGGGCGAAGTTCACCCTCAATCAGGTTTTCCAATCCATGGTCTTTCGGGGTGGAACGTACATACACAAACGGCAAGTTCAGCGCATCGGCAACCAAAGCTCCCTGAGGGATAGCGCCTGTTGCTACGCCGGCAATTGCATCCACCTGCCCGAAACGTTCCAATATCAAACGGGTAATTTCAATCTTTACAAAATTACGCAAAGAAGGATAAGAAAGTGTTTTGCGGTTATCACAGTAAAAAGGAGATTTCCAGCCGGAAGCCCAAGTGAAGGGATTTGCCGGTTGTAGTTTAATCGCTTTTATCTTCAGCAACTTCTCTGCGAATAGTTTTTCTAAAGTTCTCATAACTAAATTAGCTATTTATAATAAATATGGCACAAAAATACGGAAACTGAACGAGAATAAAAAAAAGAATAAAGAGATTTTTCACTCAAAACCTTCATTTTCGTCAGAAAGTTGTATACAACGACTGATATCTTTCATTTCGAAACCGCGGCTCAAGGCAAAACGCATCAGTTTTCCATTCAATTCAAATTCGTTCCCGGCATGAACACTTTTCCGTTTCGCCAGTAACAAACTGTCTAATATAGACAGGTATTCTTCCTCGTCTATCTCATTCAGGAAACGTCGGCATACATTATAAGAGATCTTCTTCAATTGAAGTGCCTGGGCAATCTTCACTTTCCCCCACTTGGCAAAACGGTACTTGTCATTGACAAAAGCACGGCAAAACCGCTCTTCATCAATATACTTTTCATTTTCCAAACGTTCAAGGATGCGTTCAATAGCATCATACGGTAGTCCCCAACGCTGTAACTTCTCAGAGACCTCGGCACGGCAATGCTCCGCAGTGGAACAATAGGCAGCAACTTTACTCAGCGCCTCCGTTTCAGTAATATTTGTCATTTTTCGGCTATTACAAATCTATCATTATGGGAAATATCCTTTTGAAGACGGACGGTGCGATATCCTAAATCACGCAACATAGATACAGTATCTTCTCCAAAAGCACGGTTTATTTCAAAATAAAGTTTTCCACCGGGCACAAGCATTTCAAGCCCCAGCACAGCAATACGGCGATAGAAGCGTAAAGGGTCCGCATCGGGCACAAACAGTGCCAGCGAGGGCTCCCAATCCAGTACATTCTGTTCCATCTCCGCCTTTTCCGCTTCAGTCACATACGGCGGATTACTCACAATAACGTCATAACATTCTGTTACATCAGGAGTATAGGTCAACACATCACGCTGTTCGAACCGGATAGATGCTCGCAAGGCTCCGCCATTAAGAGCAGCAACAGACAAAGCTTTTTCGGACACATCCCAAGCCGTGACCTGCGACTCCGGCAATTCTTTTGCCAAAGAGACAGCTATACAACCACTACCGGTTCCGATATCCAAAACACGGGAAGCGGGAGAAAGTTCTTTCAGCATCAACTCAACCAGTTCTTCCGTTTCCGGACGAGGAATAAGCACATCGGGAGTTACACAAAGCGTTCTTCCGAGAAAACGGGCTTCGCCTAAAATGTATTGTATCGGTTCAAAATTATGCAAACGAGTAAGAATGCTTTCTAATTCCTGTTTCGCTTTTGCAGATAAAGTTATATCTTTGCCCAGATAATAATCCACTGTCCGTTGCCCAAATATCTCGCAACAGATAAGTCTGGACAGATTGCCGGCTTCCTGAGGAGTATAATAGCCCTGTAGTTTCCGGCGAATATAAGCAGTGGTAATATTCATAATTTGGATATTTTGGGATGCAAAAGTAAGAAATATCCGAGAAAGGAAGCACACATGGAAGAAGAAAAATATATGCGCCGTTGCATTCAGCTGGCTCAGAACGGGCTTTGCAATGCAGCTCCCAACCCAATGGTAGGAGCAGTAATCGTATGTGGCGGAAAAATTATCGGCGAAGGTTATCATATACGTTGCGGAGAAGCGCATGCCGAAGTGAATGCCATCCGCTCCGTTAAAGACAGTTCGTTACTGAAGCATTCAACAATTTATGTAAGCCTGGAACCATGTTCCCACTATGGGAAAACACCACCTTGTGCCGATTTGATTATTGAGAAGCAAATTCCCCGTGTCGTCATCGGTTGCCAGGACCCTTTCGCCAAAGTTGCGGGACGGGGCATACAGAAGCTGAAAGATGCCGGTCGGGAAGTCGTCGTCGGAGTACTGGAAGGTGAATGCCGGCATTTAATCAGGCGCTTTATCACTTTCCACCAGCTACATCGACCATACATCACCCTGAAATGGGCGGAGTCTGCGGACGGTTTTATCGATTTATGCCGGAAAGACGGTCATCCCGTTATTCTGTCCACCCCCTTGACTTCAATGTTAGTGCATAAAAAACGGGCAGAGCATGCCGCTATCCTTGTCGGTACCCGCACGGCAGAATTGGACAATCCTTCTCTGAATGTCCGCAATTGGTACGGGCGCCCTCCTCTGCGTCTCGTATTAGACCGTAAACGACGCCTGTCGCCTGCCCTCCATCTATTTGACGGAAGTGTACCGACACTCATCTTTACCGAACAGCCCCACCCCTCCCTCCCCAACGTAGAATATCTCCCAATAGATTTCCAACAGGATATATTGCCGCAAATCATGTTAACTTTATACGAACGTGGCATCCAATCCCTTTTGGTGGAAGGAGGCAGTGCCTTGCTACAATCTTTCATCGATGCCGACCTTTGGGATGAAGCATTCGTCGAAGTAAGCCCCATACGATTGACATCCGGTGTTAAAGCACCTGAAATGAGGGATAAAAATAGTTATGTCACCGAACAATCTTTCGGAAGAAGTATACGGCATTATACAACGATAAAATAGTCCGAAACACCTCATTTTGATGCTTTTTTATCGAGAAAAACGGGCATATTATCTATAATTTTATATAAAACTTCCCTGCAATGCTGATTATAGAAAAAAATGTTCCTATTTTTGCAACTTGTAAATAAACACTATCTTTAGAAAATGAGAATAAAGTTTTTATCCGTAATCCTGAGTTTTCTTCTTATGTCAATAGCCATAAGTTCGTGTCTTAACTCAGATGATAATTATGAATATAGTTCTGACGCAACAATACGCGCCTTTGGCATTGATACTATAGGGAAAGGCATATATTATAAGTTCACAATTGACCAGCTGAAAAGAGAAATTTATAACGTTGACTCTCTCCCTGTTGGCTCTGATACCATCATTGACAAAATTCTGATCGATACGCTGAACGTAACAGGCTGGGTTACTTCCGGCCTTAACGATACATTATTCAACACAAGTGACTCAGTTGACCTGAGAGAGCCTATCAAGCTCAAGGTTCATGCAGCTGACGGCGTGACGGTTCGTGAATATACAATCAAAGTAAATGTTCATAAGCAAGACCCGGATTCTCTGATCTGGAGAGAAATGGCAGCTCTGCCGGCTTCACCTGTTTCCGGTAAGCAAAAATCCGTTATTCTGAAAGAAGAACTCTTTGTTTACACTTCTTCCACAACTGCATATCGTAGTTCCTTGTCCACTCCTGCCAGTCTTCAATGGAGTCTGATCAACGTTGACCTTCCGACAGGTGCAAAATTAAACTCTATCGTTAGTTTCAATGACCAGCTGTTCATAACTACAACGAATGGAGAAGCATTTTACTCTGACAACGGCATCAACTGGACCCAAATGGATATGCAAGGGATGCAGATGGTAACATTCCTGGGAGGTATTCCGGAAGACAAAGTTACAGGAAGCAAGAACAGGCTCACGGGTATCTTTACTAAAGACGATAAAAACTATTTCTGTGCAAAGAATTTAGAAGAAACAAGTTGGCAAAAAAGTGAAGAGACGATCCCTGAAAACTTCCCGCTGGAAGACATATACTCTACAGTATTCACAAATGCAAGCGGTATCAAGCAAACAGTGATAGTAGGCAATACTAAAACTGCAACAGCCGACAATACTGAAATAACGACTGAAGAAACAGTGCCTTGGTTCACTATGGACGGACTAACTTGGGCTGACATGAGTACACCGACAGATTTCTCCTGCCCGGCCATGAAGAATCCGTCAATCATGTATTATGGAGGCCTGTTCTACATGATGGGTGGAGACTTCAATATCATCCGTACCTCTCGCGTAGGAATAGAATGGAATGAAGCAGCTACTAAATTCCGGTATCCGACAGAAATAAAAGTCACTCCGGGTGAAAAGGAAGATGACAAAGATACGATTGAATACATAAGTTTGTTCAAAGACAAGGGAGATTACTCTCTGGCCATTGACACAAAACATTATATTTGGATTGTATGGAACAGCGACGGTTCTGTTTGGCGTGGTCGTCAGAACAAGCTGGGTTTCAAATAACAATAATAAAATAGTCAATTTTCCGTTTCCTTATATAGTAAGGAGTAAAATTAAAACGGTATGGCTATTACAAGAAATATAAAGATAGTGTTTTGCCTGCTCATGTTCCCTTTCTGCTATGTTACAGCGCAGGAAGAATATACATGGGAACTGGGAGGTGCCATTGGAGGAAGTTTTTATATGGGAGATGCCAACAACAGTACCCCGTTTAAGAACACAGGAATAGCGGGAGGATTCATGGCCCGGTATCTGCTGAATCCGCATATGGCAATAAAAGGCAACCTGACAGCCGGCAGGATTTCCGGTGATACGAGAGATTTCAAAAATGTGTATCCGAATGGAGAGTACGTCACTTTCAAACGGACAATTTTCGATTTAGGAGCACAGTTTGAATATAACTTTTTGGGATATGGTACCGGTAATACGTACCGGGGCGACCGTCGGTTCACACCTTATATATTAGGTGGATTAGGATTTACGTTCGCGCCTAAACCCGCTAAGACTATTTTCACGATGAACATCCCCATAGGGGTGGGTGTGAAATACAAAGCAACTCCGCGCATCAACATAGGATGCGAGTTTACAATGCGGTTCAGCCTTAGCGACCAGTTAGACGTTACCCAACGGGAAGGTTTACAACTGGAAGACCCGTACCAGATAAAAGGAAAAGGTTGGAAGAACAAAGACAGTTATGCATTTACCGTCTTTTTCGTTACCTACGACCTCTTCCCAAGATGTAAGGATTGTAACAACTAAAAAAGATGCAATATAAAGAACAAATTGATTTGAGCCGGATACCCCAGCATGTGGCAATTATCATGGACGGCAACGGACGGTGGGCGAAGCAGCGCGGACACGAGCGCAGCTACGGACATCAGGTCGGTGCTGAAACCGTGCATATCATTGCCGAAGAAGCCGCCAGACTGGGAATCAAATATCTGACCCTATATACGTTCTCAACCGAAAACTGGAATCGTCCCTCGGATGAAGTGGCAGCCTTGATGGGCCTCCTTTTCGATTCCATCGAAGAAGATACGTTCATGAAGAACAACATCAGTTTCCGGATTATTGGAGATATAGAAAAGTTACCCGCAAATGTACAAGACCGCTTATACAGTTGCGTAGAAAATACTTCCAAGAATACAGGCATGTGCCTGGTACTTGCCCTCAGCTACTCTTCACGTTGGGAAATAACAGAAGCCAGCCGGCAAATTGCCGCATTGGTGCAGAAAGGAGAATTGACACCCGAAGAAATCAACACCGATTTAATGTCGAAACATCTGACGACCAACTTCATGCCCGATCCCGATTTGCTGATACGCACCGGCGGAGAAATCCGTCTGAGCAATTACCTGCTTTGGCAATGCGCATATTCGGAACTCTATTTTTGCGAAACCTATTGGCCCGATTTCCGGGAAGAGGAACTTTGCAAAGCCATCTGCGACTACCAGAGACGGGAACGTAGATTCGGTAAAACCAGTGAACAAATCAGTTAAAACCAAACATATTTAATCCAAAACATAAATGCACTATCGTATTTTCTCTATACTCACAGCGTTTATCTGCCTCTTTGGTTGTGTATTGACAAGCGCCGCTCAAGATGCCAACAGCACCGATGATGCGGAAAAACCAGTCATTCTCTACTCGGGAACCCCCAAGAAGTATGAGATTGCAGAAATTAAAGTAGAAGGAGTTAAGAACTATGAGGACTATGTACTTATCGGCTTGTCCGGTCTGTCCGTAGGCCAAACGATTACCGTGCCGGGTGAAGAAATCACTCAGGCTTGTAAGCGCTATTGGCGTCATGGTCTATTCTCCAATGTCCAGATTACAGCCGACAAGATAGAAGGCGATAAAGTATGGCTGACTATCCATCTGACTCAACGTCCGCGTGTATCCGATATCCGCTACCATGGCGTGAAGAAGTCGGAACGTGAGGATATAGAAAGTAGAATCGGTATGATCAAAGGCGGTCAGGTGACTCCCAACGTCATTGACCGTGCCAAGACTCTGATTAAACGCTATTTTGACGATAAAGGTTTTAAGAATGCAGAAGTAATCATCTCGCAGAAAGATGATGTATCCAACGAAAACCAGGTTATCGTAGATATCGACATCGACAAGAAAGAGAAGGTGAAAGTACACGAAATCACAATCGTTGGTAATGAGGCTTTAGCAACTAAGAAGTTGAAGCGCATCATGAAGAAGACCAACGAGAAGAATAAGTTGCTCAATCTATTCCGCACCAAGAAATTCGTAGAAGAAAACTTTGAAGCGGACAAACAGTTGATTATCGACAAGTATAACGAGTTGGGTTATCGTGACGCCATGATCGTAGAAGACAGCATCAAGCCTTATGATGACCGCACGGTAGACATCTTCATGAAAATTGAAGAAGGAGACAAATACTACCTCCGCAATGTAACGTGGGTAGGTAATACATTGTATCCTTCAGAACAGTTGAACTTCATGCTTCGTATGAAGAAGGGTGATGTATACAACCAGAAATTGCTGGAAGAACGTACCATGTCCGACGAAGACGCTATCGGTAACCTCTACTACAACAACGGTTACTTGTTCTATAGCCTCGAACCCGTGGAAGTAAACATCGTAGGAGACTCCATCGACCTGGAAATGCGTATTTTCGAAGGCCGCCAGGCTACCATCAATAAGATCAGCATCAATGGTAACGACCGTTTGTATGAAAACGTAGTACGTCGTGAACTCCGTACCCGTCCGGGTGACCTGTTCAGCCGTGAAGACCTGATGCGTTCTATGCGTGAAATCCAGCAGATGGGACACTTCGACCCGGAACAAATCAAACCAGACATCCAGCCGAGACCGGAAGACGGAACCGTGGATATAGGTTACGACTTGGTTTCCAAAGCCAACGACCAGGTGGAATTCTCTGCCGGTTGGGGACAGACGGGTATCATCGGTAAGTTAAGCTTGAAATTCACCAACTTCTCACTTGCCAACTTGCTGCATCCGGGTGAAAACTACCGCGGTATCCTACCGCAAGGTGATGGTCAGACTTTGACTGTCAGCGGACAAACCAATGCCAAGTATTACCAATCCTATAGCATTTCATTCTACGACCCGTGGTTCGGTGGCAAACGTCCGAATGCATTCTCTCTGTCAGCTTTCTATTCCGTGCAGACAGATATCAGCAGCCGTTACTACAACTCGGCGTACATGAACAGCTACTACAACAGCATGTATAGCGGTATGTATGGTTACGGTATGTACAACTATGGCAACTACAACAGTTACGAAAACTATTACGACCCCGACAAGTCTATCAAGATGTTCGGTGTGGCCGCCATGTTCGGTAAGCGTCTGAAATGGCCGGATGACTACTTCCAGTTTACCGCTGAGTTGTCCTACCAACGCTATATCCTGAGCGACTGGCAATACTTCCCCGTAACCAACGGTAAATGTAATAACCTCAGCATCAACCTGACATTGTCCCGCAGTTCTATCGACAACCCGATTTACCCGCGTTCAGGTTCTGAGTTCTCCCTGTCAGCACAGTTGACTCCACCGTATTCTCTGTTCGATGGAAAAGACTACAGCAAATACAGTACCAGCAATCAGGAAGACATGAACAAGATGCACAAATGGATTGAATACCATAAATGGAAATTCAAATCCAAAGTGTACATTCCGTTGATGGACCCCGTAGCCGTGAAACGTACTCCGGTATTGATGGGTCGCGTAGAATTCGGTTTGTTGGGACATTACAACAAGTATAAGAAATCTCCGTTTGAAACATTCGACGTGGGTGGTGACGGTATGACCGGTTACTCCAGTTATGCTACGGAAAGTATCGCTCTCCGTGGTTATGAGAACAGCTCATTGACTCCTTACGGATATGAAGGTTACGCTTATACCCGTCTCGGCCTTGAGCTAAGATATCCGCTGATGCTGGAAACAAGTACCAGTATTTATGCGTTAGGTTTTGTAGAAGCCGGTAATGCCTGGCAGGATGTGAAGAACTTCAATCCGTTCGAATTGAAACGTTCTGCTGGTGTTGGTGTACGTATCTTCCTGCCGATGATCGGTATGATGGGTATTGACTGGGCTTACGGTTTCGATAAAGTACGTGGTTCTACAGAATATGGTGGCAGTCAATTCCACTTTATCTTAGGACAGGAATTCTAATTGTATCACAAAAACCAAACGTTATGAGAAAGTCTGTTTTATTAATGATCTTGCTGTTTGCCGTAGGCATGACAGCCAGTGCACAAAAGTTCGCCTTGATTGATATGGAGTATATCCTGAAAAACATTCCGGCTTACGAACGTGCTAACGAACAGTTGAACCAAGTTTCAAAAAAATGGCAAAGCGAAGTAGAGAAAGTTGCCGAAGAAGCTAAAACGTTGTACAAGAACTATCAATCGGAAGCCGTCTTTCTTTCCGAAGAACAGAAAGGAAAAAAAGAGGAAGCGATTGTCGCTAAAGAGAAAGAAGCAGCCGAGCTGCGCCGCACCTATTTTGGTCCTGAAGGAGAATTGTTCAAGAAACGCGAAAGCCTGATGCAACCCATTCAAGATGAAATTTATAATGCGGTTAAAGAGATTTCGGAACAAAAAGGATACTCTGTAGTAGTCGACCGGGCTTCTGCAACAAGCATCATTTTTGCCTCTCCGCGAATTGATATCAGCAATGAAGTCCTCGCAAAGTTAGGATATTCAAATTAATTTCATACATTTGCTCCGCGAACATAGGCTGCACTCCAGCATTAAAAATAAGCAAGCTTATTTTGTATTGCATTCAGTTTGCACTATATTTGCACTTAGACAATGAACAATTAATTAAATAAACAATAAACATTATGCTTAAAAAAATCGCACTCCTTGTAATTGTGTTCGCTCTTCCGTTAGGAGCAATGGCACAGAAATTTGCTCACATGAACTCACAAGAGGTTATCGCTTTAATGCCTGAATACACAAAGGCACAAGCAGACCTTGAAACTATGTCCAAACAATATTCAGAAGAAATGCAGCGTTCTCAGGCTGAGTTCCAGAAAAAATTGCAGGAATATCAGGCACAAGCTGACTCTCTGCCCAAAAACATAGCAGAAAGACGCCAGAAAGAATTACAGGACATGGCCGAAAGACAAGAACAATTCCAGCAGGAAGCTTACCAGAATATGCAGAAAGCACAGCAAGAAGCATTAGTACCTATTTATAAGAAATTGGACGAAGCTATCCAGGCTGTAGGTAAAGCAGAAGGTGCCATCTATATCTTCGACCTGGCTCGTACCTCTATACCTTATGTAAGTTCTACAAGCGTAGATGTAACAGCTAAAGTAAAGACTCAGCTGGGTATCAAATAAGAAAGACATATCTTATCTAAAGATAGAAAAAGGCGTGGATTGCATACAGTCCACGCCTTTTTCTATCTTCAGATAAGATAAGCGGCATCTCAGCAGAACTTTTTTTTGCAAGCATGAAAGTTCTGCATTCGATTTGCATTATCTTTGTAGCGTGTACATAGCTTTTCCATCATGAAACAAGAATTACCCACTATCCCCGGCCCTATCGGCGTATTTGATTCCGGATACGGCGGGCTGACTATCCTCAGCAAGATACGCGAAGCCCTGCCCCAATATGATTATATCTATCTGGGAGACAATGCACGTACGCCCTACGGCACACGGTCTTTTGAGATTGTATATGAATTTACGTTGCAGGCTGTCACCAAATTATTCGAGATGGGTTGCCACCTGGTTATCCTGGCCTGCAACACTGCATCTGCCAAAGCATTGCGCAGCATACAAATGAATGATTTACCCGGTATGGACCCGTCACGCCGTGTATTGGGCGTCATACGTCCTACTGTGGAATGTATCGGTGGCATTACTCACAGCCGCCATGTAGGCATCCTCGCCACCTCAGGAACTGTCAAGTCCGAATCTTATCCGCTGGAAATACATAAGCTTTTCCCGGATATTCAAGTACAGGGTGAAGCCTGCCCCCTATGGGTACCGCTTGTAGAAAACAATGAAGCGGAAGGAGAAGGAACCGATTATTTTATTCGTAAATACATTGATGAACTCCTTGCAAAAGACAGGCAGATTGACACAGTAATCCTGGGCTGTACACATTACCCCTTACTGCTGCCTAAGATAAAGAAGTATATGCCCGAAGGCATCACCACCGTTGCACAGGGAGAACTGGTAGCTGACAGCCTGAAAGATTACCTGCAGCGTCATCCCGAAATGGATGCGAAATGTACCAAAGGAAGCAAATGTTCTTACTACACTACAGAAGCGGAAGAGAAGTTCATCGAATCAGCATCCACCTTTCTGAACAAGGCAGTCACCGTACAACGGATAGAACTATAATCGTAAAACATTTGGCAATAAAAGAAATCTTTTCTCCGAAATACTTGTTATATTTGTAGAATATAAACTTATTAATACTTACCATTATGAAATCAACAGACAACAGCCGTACAGTTGAGGTGTTCAAAGGATCACCGTGGGAAGCAGAACTTGTTAAGGGGTTACTCGAAAACAATGGTATAGCAACTATTTTGAAGGACGGACTAATGAGCACCATTGCGCCCTACATAACATCAGACATAACGATCCTCGTCAGCGAGGAAAAGTACGAAGACGCGATGGAAATAATCCGGGAGCGTGGCAAAGGTGAAGATGAAGACTAAATTCAGTCTCTATAAAACCACATAAGAAGAATATAACGACACATGGAGCAACAATTTTCGAGAATTGCCGTAAAAGTGGGCAGCAATGTTCTGACACGCCGCGACGGCACTCTTGACGTAACACGTATGTCTGCTTTGGTAGACCAGATAGCTGAACTGCACAAAGCAGGAGTAGAAATTATCCTCGTATCATCCGGAGCCGTAGCTTCCGGACGCAGTGAAGTGCACCCTGCCAAGAAACTGGACAGTGTGGATCAACGTCAGCTATTCTCTGCCGTAGGGCAAGCCAAACTTATCAACCGCTATTACGAATTATTCCGCGAACATGGTATTGCCGTAGGGCAAGTGCTGACTATGAAGGAGAACTTCGCCACTCGCCGGCACTACCTCAACCAGAAGAACTGTATGACGGTAATGTTAGAGAATAGCGTTATCCCCATTGTCAATGAGAACGATACAATTTCCGTAAGCGAACTGATGTTTACGGACAATGATGAATTGTCCGGCCTAATAGCGTCTATGATGGACGCACAAGCGCTAATTATACTCAGTAATATCAATGGCATTTACAACGGTTCCCCAGCCGATCCCACCTCGGAAGTGATACGGGAAATCGGACAGGGCAAAGACCTTTCATCTTATATCCAGGCTTCCAAGTCCAGCTTCGGCCGTGGCGGTATGCTGACTAAAACCAACATTGCCCGCAAAGTAGCCGATGAAGGAATCACGGTTATCATAGCCAACGGCAAGCGTGATAATATCCTTGTCGATTTGATTCAACATCCGAAAGATACCCTCTGCACGCGCTTCATACCTTCTGCCGAGCCCGTATCCAGCATAAAGAAATGGATTGCGCACAGCGAAGGTTTCGCCAAAGGTGAACTGCACATCAATCAATGTGCTACGGAGGTGCTGAATTCAGACAAAGCAATCAGCATTCTGCCCGTTGGCATCACCGCTATCGAAGGAGAGTTTGAAAAAGATGACATTGTGCGGATTATTGATTTCGAAGGCAATCCCGTAGGCGTGGGAAAAGCCAACTGCGACTCTGCACAGGCAAGGGAGGCAATGGGAAAACATGGAAAGAAACCGGTGGTGCACTATGATTATCTATACATAGAATAAGAAGCATGTCAATACTCCGTTTGGGAACTGTCGTTTCTGTTATAGGTCTTTTTCCTGATTTTGATTCATTCCCGCTGCAGTAATGAATCATCATTTCATTCAAAACCGGAAAAAGGAAGCTTTACATTGCCAACTTCTTGCCATCGAAGTGGCACAGTCTTGCCATCGCTTTGGCACAGTCGTGCCATAGGTGTGGCAATGTTGCGCCATAGGCGTGGCAATGTTGCGCCATAGGCGTGGCAAAAGCAAGGAATTTGAATCTAAAAATCGTATAAACATACAGTACTTCTGCACTTCCCCGTATACTAATTCTTTTTCAAAGAGATAAAGTGTACATTCTCAATATAATTAGTACATTTGCAAGGTAATCAACACTAAAAAGTACAATAAAGATGAACTTAAACAAAGTATTTGCTACTGTACAAGACGCCAGCCGCGAATTATTATCGCTGAGCGACCAGGAAATCAATCGGATTTTGCTGGCTGTAGCAGATGCCGCTTTGGCAAAATCAGACTTCATTCTTGCAGAAAATCGGAAAGACCTGGATAGAATGAACCCGAAAGACCCGAAATTCGACCGGTTGAAACTGACCGAAGAACGTCTGCAAGGCATTGCCGCAGACACGCGCAACGTGGCAACCCTTCCCTCACCCCTGGGACGCATTCTAAAGGAAAATATACACCCGAAAGGCATGAGGCTCAAGAAAGTGAGCGTCCCCTTTGGTGTCATCGGCATCATATACGAGGCACGCCCGAACGTCAGTTTCGACGTATTCTCCCTCTGCCTGAAAAGCGGAAACGCCTGCATCCTGAAAGGCGGCAGTGACGCCGACTACTCCAACCGTGCCATTATCAGCGTAATTCACGAGGTGTTGGAACGCTTCAGCGTCAACCCGCACATCGTAGAACTGCTTCCCGCCGACCGTGAAGCAACCGCCGAATTACTGAATGCCAGAGGCTATGTAGATTTGCTCATTCCCCGCGGAAGCAGTAGTCTCATCAACTTTGTACGCCAAAACGCCACCATTCCGGTTATCGAAACCGGTGCAGGCATCTGCCATACTTTCTTCGACCGGGACGGTGATGTAAAAAAAGGTGCCGCCATCATCAACAACGCCAAAACCCGCCGCGTCAGCGTATGCAACGCCCTGGACTGTCTGTTGATTGATGCCGACCGCCTCAACGATTTACCCGCACTTTGCCGGCCACTGCCTGAAAGCAACGTGATAATCTATGCAGATTCTTATGCTTACAGCACCTTGAAAGGTAACTATCCGGAAGAATTGCTGAAAGAAGCTACAGAAGAGGACTTCGGCACCGAATTTCTGGACTATAAGATGTCCGTCAAGACCGTTCAATCCATCCGCGAAGCAATCGCACATATCCGGAAATATGGTTCCAAGCACAGCGAATGTATCGTGACCGAAGATAAATCCCGTGCCGAATGGTTCTGCCGCGATGTGGACGCCGCCTGTGTCTACGTCAACGTACCGACTTCCTTCACGGACGGAGCACAATTCGGACTGGGTGCCGAGATCGGTATCAGCACGCAGAAACTTCATGCCCGCGGTCCGATGGCACTGGAAGAACTCACCACCTACAAGTGGATTATAGAGGGCGAAGGACAAATAAGGGAGTGATTAATCAAAAATTACAAATATGAAAAAGTTTACTTGTGTGCAGGATATCGGAAATCTGAAAGCTGCACTGGATGAAGCATTTGAGATTAAGAAAGACCGTTTCAAATACGTAGAGTTGGGCCGGAACAAGACGTTGATGATGATTTTCTTCAACTCCAGCCTCCGAACCCGTCTCAGTACTCAGAAAGCTGCGATGAATCTCGGCATGAACGTCATCGTACTTGACATCAATCAGGGAGCATGGAAGTTGGAGACAGAACGTGGTGTCATCATGGATGGCGACAAACCCGAACACTTGTTGGAAGCCATCCCCGTAATGGGTTGTTATTGCGACATCATCGGTGTGCGCTCCTTCGCCCGCTTCGAGAATAAAGAAGATGATTATAATGAAATCATCATCAACCAATTCATCAAGCATTCCGGGCGTCCGGTGTTCTCAATGGAAGCCGCCACACGCCATCCGTTGCAGAGCTTTGCCGACCTCATCACCATTGAGGAATATAAAAAGACAGCCCGCCCCAAAGTGGTAATGACCTGGGCACCACACCCCCGCCCATTGCCCCAAGCCGTTCCTAACTCATTCGCTGAATGGATGAACGCTACGGATTATGACTTCGTCATCACCCATCCCGAAGGCTACGAGCTTGCTCCGCAATTCGTAGGAAATGCCCGCGTGGAATACGACCAGATGAAAGCCTTTGAAGACGCCGACTTCATCTATGCCAAAAACTGGGCGGCATACACAGGCGATAACTACGGACAAATCCTGAGCAAAGACCGCGAATGGACTGTCAGCGACCGCCAGATGGCCGTAACCAACAAGGCCTACTTCATGCACTGCCTGCCTGTGCGCCGCAACATGATTGTAACGGACGACGTCATCGAAAGCCCACAATCTATCGTAATACCCGAAGCTGCCAATCGCGAAATATCCGCTACGGTGGTGCTGAAAAGGTTACTCGAATCTCTCTAACCTGAACAATTCACACTCCGGAGTTAAAGGAGTTAAGGAGTTATCAGCCGACAAATTGGTTTAGGAGTTAAAGCCAATAGTTTTACTTGCATAATACAATAGTACCGGCTCTGACTCCTTAACTCCTAACGAAGTGATAACTCCTTTAACTCCTGCGATGAATAATGCAGGATAGATCTTAATATGCCTTTTTTTCTTCAAAGATAAAGATAAGCTGCACCTCAGCATTAAAAATAAGCGAGCTTATTTTGTACTACCTTCGGTTTGCATTATCTTTGCCCCAAATAACGCTAAGGATTATGACAATAAAGGAGTTTTTTTCTTTCCGGCAGAATAAGTTTTTCTGGTTAAACCTGATTGCAATGGTCATCGTGGTTGCCCTTGCACTGTTCGGAGTCCTGAAGGGACTGGACATATATACCCGTCACGGTGAAGCGGTAGTAGTGCCCAATGTAAAAGGCATGGGAGTGGCAGAAGCCGAAAAGCTGTTCCGCAACCAGAAGCTAAACTGCATCGTTTCCGACTCCAGCTATGTAAAGAACCTGCCCGCCGGTTGCATCCTCGACTACAACCCCGCCGCCGGACAGAAAGTGAAGGAAGGACGAACCATCTATCTGACAATAAACACACTAAGCACCCCCTTACAAGCCGTTCCCGACGTAGCGGACAACAGTTCCATGCGCCAGGCACAGGCACGTCTGCTGGCATCCGGCTTCAAACTGACCGAAAACCAACACGTGCCCGGCGAGAAAGACTGGGTATATGAAGTGAAATATAAAGGACACACACTGGCCAACGGTGAAAAAGTACCCACAGGCGCCACGCTAACATTAGTGGTAGGTGATGGCGGAGAATTGCCCCAGGAAGGAGACTCTATCGGAACAGCAACCACAGCACCCGTTTCTTCCGGAGATTCTGCTGCGGACGAATCCTGGTTCTAACCGCAACGATATACGGGGAACTATAACGACTCTTTCATAATATCATATAGAAAAACGAGGAATGATAGAAGATTTGCCGGACGACATAACAATTGACGACCTGGACGATGTGGAACCCGTCGGCGAAGGGGCGCAACTTTATGAACACTTCCGCGTGGTAGTGGATAGGGGGCAGGAGATGGTGCGCGTAGACAAATACCTGTTCGACCGCCTGACGAACGCTTCGCGCAACCGCATCCAGAAAGCAGCGCAAGACGGCTTCGTAATGGCCAACAACAAACCCGTCAAGAGCAGCTACAAAGTGAAGCCGATGGACGTCATCACCATCATGATGGACCGCCCGCGCTACGAAAACGAAGTCATTCCCGAAGAAATTCCACTTAATATCGTTTATGAGGACAAATACCTCATGGTAGTGAACAAGCCTGCCGGACTGGTTGTCCACCCGGGACACGGAAACTATCACGGAACTTTAGTGAATGCCATCGCCTGGCACATGAAAGATAACCCCGACTATGATGCCAACGACCCTCACGTGGGGCTGGTGCACCGTATCGACAAAGACACATCCGGCCTGCTCGTCATAGCAAAAACACCGGATGCCAAAACCAACCTCGGCATACAGTTCTTCAATAAAACCACCAAACGCCGTTACCGTGCATTGGTGTGGGGAGTCATGGAACAGGACGAAGGAACCGTCACCGGCAACATCGGCCGGAACCCCAAAGACCGTATGCAAATGACCGTCTTGCCCGACGACCAGGGTAAACATGCCGTAACCCATTACCGCGTGCTGGAACGTCTGGGTTATGTCACCCTTGTAGAGTGCATCCTCGAAACTGGACGCACCCACCAGATACGCGTGCACATGAAGCATATCGGGCACGTGCTCTTCAATGATGAACGCTACGGCGGCCACGAGATTCTGAAAGGTACTCATTTCAGTAAATACAAACAGTTTGTAAACAATTGCTTCGACACTTGCCCACGGCAGGCACTGCACGCCATGACGCTGGGGTTTGTACATCCCGCTACCGGCGAAGAGATGTACTTTACCTCGGAGTTGCCCGACGACATGACCCAGCTGATAGACAAATGGAGAGGCTACATCAGTAACAGAGATTTAGAATGAAACGCACGATTGCTATCGTTTGCGGAGGTGACACCTCCGAATTCCAGGTTTCCCTGCGCAGTGCACAGGGCATCTATTCCTTTATCGATAAGGAGAAGTATACATTATATATTGTGGAAATGCAAGGGCTGGACTGGCATGCACAACTTCCCGACGGCGGTAAAGCCCCCATCGACCGGAATGACTTCAGTTTCCAGCTGGACGGCCAAAAGGTGACGTTCGACTTCGCCTATATCACCATTCATGGCACTCCGGGCGAAGACGGACGCTTGCAGGGCTACTTCGACCTGCTCCACATCCCCTATTCCTGTTGCGGAGTGCTGGCTGCTGCGCTTACCTATGATAAGTTTGCCTGCAACCAATACCTGAAGGCATTCGGCGTCCGCATTGCAGAGTCCTTAGTACTCCGGCAGGGACAGTCCATCTCCGACGAAGACGTGCTGGAAAAGATTGGCTTGCCTTGCTTCATCAAGCCCAGCCTGGGTGGTTCAAGTTTCGGTGTAACAAAGGTTAAGACGAAAGAACAAATACAGCCTGCCATTGTTAAGGCATTCGGTGAAGCGCAAGAAGTCGTGGTGGAAGCCTTCATGGAAGGAACAGAAATTACCTGCGGCTGCTACAAGACTAAAGAGAAGTCGGTAGTGTTCCCCATCACGGAAGTGGTGACGGAGAATGAATTCTTCGACTACGACGCCAAGTACAACGGACAGGTTTCCGAAATCACTCCCGCCCGCATCTCCGACGATCTGACTCGCCGGGTACAGACGCTGACTTCCGCCATTTATGACATTCTGGGTGCCTCCGGCATCATCCGTGTGGACTATATCATCACTGCCGGTGAGAAAATCAACCTGCTGGAAGTGAACACCACTCCCGGAATGACGACCACCAGCTTCATACCCCAACAGGTGCGTGCCGCCGGACTGGATATAAAAGATGTAATGACAGATATTATAGAAAACCAGCTAATCACTCATCACTAAAACGTTAATCACTATGGAAGTGGAATTTGATGAAATCCGCCCTTATCATGACGAGGAACTCCCTCAGATTTATGAGGAATTGATTGCCGATCCGGCTTTCCGGCAGGTGGCGACTGCTGTTTTTCCGGAAGTTCCTTTTGAGGCACTTGCGCAGAAAATGCGTTCATGCAAGACGAAGTTGGAGTTTCAGAAAGCATTCTGTTACACAATTCTAAGAAGGTTTGCCAAAGATACCACTCAAGGAGTGACTTTGGACCACACGGCACTTTCTGATAAACAAGCCGCCTATACCTATATATCCAATCACAGGGATATCATCCTCGACTCCGGCTTCCTGTCCGTAGAGCTGATAGACCAAGGTATGGACACCGTGGAGATTGCCATTGGCGATAACCTGTTAATCTATCCCTGGATTAAGAAGTTCGTGCGTGTCAACAAATCATTCATTGTGCAACGCGCCCTGACCATGCGCCAGATGCTGGAGTCTTCGGCACGCATGTCACGCTATATGCATCACACCATCAAGGACAAGCACCAGTCCATCTGGATAGCCCAACGCGAGGGACGCGCCAAGGACTCGAACGACCGCACCCAGGAAAGCGTACTCAAAATGCTTGCCATAGGCGGAGAAGGCGACATCATCAACCGGTTGATTGAAATGGATATCGTTCCGCTGGCTATTTCTTATGAATACGATCCCTGCGACTATCTGAAAGCACAAGAGTTTCAATTGAAACGTGACATACCGGACTACAAGAAGACACAGGCGGACGACTTGAAAAACATGCAGACCGGACTCTTCGGATTCAAAGGCCGGGTACACTTCCAGGTTTCGCCCTGCATCAATGAGGATTTGGCAAAACTGGACCGTTCCCTCCCGAAACCCGAACTTTTCTCACAGATTTCCGCCCTCATAGACCGGAGAATCCATGCGAACTACCGCATATATCCCGGCAACTATATAGCCCACGATTGTTTGTCAGATACCGGAACTTTCTCCGGCAACTACACCGCCGAAGAGAAACAACATTTCCTGGAATACATTGACCGGCAGCTCAACCGCATTGAACTGGATAACAAAGACATACCTTTTCTGCGCGAGAAGATATTGCTGATGTATGCCAACCCACTGACAAATTATCTGGCTACCCAAACTGATAATCCGAAATGAAGTAAGGTATGAAAGGTAAGCTACAATTCCCCGTTTCTTTATTCTGGCTCTTGCCCGTACTGATGTGCGTGCTGGTTTCCTGTGGTGACGACGACGACTATTATTATCCACCCATAAAACTGGAATTCCTGACTGCGCAAGCAGACGCCAGCGGCCATATAAAGTCTGTCCTGACGGATGAAGGAGAAACCTTCGTTGTAGTGGAAGACGCATCCAATACACGTATAGACGCAAATGCCTCTGCCCGTATAGTCAGCAACTACAGTACAGCAGTGGCAACTGACGGTACATCCGGAGTAAAATTGTATGCCTTACTAAATGCTGTATCTCCCGTGCCGGAACCACCATCATCGCCGCCATTCAAGGACGGCATAAAGCGCGACCCGGCTGACGTGACAAGTATCTGGATGGGACTCGATTATCTGAACATGATACTGGACATCAGGGCACAGAATGGAAAACATTCATTCCACTTTGTGGAAGAAGAAGTCAGCACGGACGAAGAAACCGGTCATCGGTTCGTTCATCTGCTGCTGTACCATAGCGACGGAGATGTGCAAGCCTACAGCAAACGCGCTTATCTTTCCGTTCCCTTGCGGCAATATGCTACGGAAGGAATAAAGCAAGTCACTGTACGGTTCTCTCTTATAACCTATTCCGGAGAAGAAAAGAATTATGAATTTGAATATAATCCTAAATAGAATATCCTATGAAAATGAATTCCTTCATTGCAGGTATCTGCCTGTTCTTCAGCTCCCTTTTTTCCTGTCAGCAGAAAGGAGACTTCAAGTCTGTTTCGGCGGAAGAGTTTTCCACGATAATCGACAATTCCGATGTTCAGCGCCTGGACGTGCGTACAGTTGCTGAATATTCCGAGTCACACATTCCCGGCAGCATCAATATCAATGTGCTGGATAAAGAGTTCGCTGCTATGGTCGACTCCACACTACAGAAAGAGAAACCCGTAGCCCTCTATTGCCGCAGCGGTAAACGCAGCAAGAAAGCCGCTGCCATTCTCAGTGAAAAGGGGTACAAAGTCTACGACCTTAATGAAGGCTTCGAGGGTTGGAAGAAAGCAGGAAAAGAAATAGAGGAATAACCGAAAAATATAAATCATTGAAAAGAGAAAAGCCGCAAAGCACTGTTGTCAGTTCTTTGCGGCTTTCTTAATCTCTTTATAACAAGAGTGCGCTTATGCTTTCACTCCGTTGTATTCGTCAGAAACAGTCAGTTTCTTGCGGCCTTTAGCACGACGTGCAGCTAATACTCTGCGACCGTTAGCGGAAGCCATTCTCTCACGGAAACCGTGTTTGTTTTTTCTCTTTCTGTTAGAGGGTTGAAATGTTCTTTTCATTACTGTATATTGTTTTATGTTATTATTTCACGTAATCGGGCTGCAAAAATAGGGACTTTTTTCAAAATAACCAAGAGTTAAGTCTTTTTCTCTCAAAACTTTTTGCGATTTTTACTGATTTCCATTACTTTTGCACCCGCAAAGCTCACTGGAGACAAATTAAATAACATCTAAAATAAAAAATATTAGTATGATTAATGCCCAAGACATTAAAATCGGAACTTGTATCCGCATGGATAACAAGTTGTATTTCTGTATTGACTTCCTGCATGTAAAACCGGGAAAAGGTAACACTTTCATGCGTGTTAAACTGAAAGACGTAGTAAACGGTTACGTACTTGAACGTCGTTTCAACATCGGTGAGAAACTGGAAGATGTACGCGTGGAACGCCGTCCTTACCAATTCTTATATAAAGAAGGTGAAGACTATATCTTCATGAATCAGGAAACTTTCGACCAACATCCCATCGCTCACGACCTGATCAATGGTGTTGACTTCCTGCTGGAAGGAATGGTACTTGATGTAGTATCTGATGCTTCTACTGAAACTGTTCTCTATGCTGATATGCCTATCAAGGTACAAATGAAGATCACTTACACTGAACCGGGTATGAAAGGCGACACAGCCACTAACACTCTGAAACCTGCAACAGTTGAATCAGGTGCCACAGTACGCGTTCCTTTGTTCATCAGCGAAGGCGAAACTATCGAAATCGATACTCGCGACGGTTCTTACGTAAGCCGCGTGAAGGTATAAGACTGCTTGTTTCATACATATATATAAGCTGCCTGCCGGGAGAATCAGACACTCCTGACAGGCAGTTTTTGTATAAGAACTGCCAAAAGAAAAGATAAATGAAAAGATTATCGGAAAATAATAGTTTATCTTTGTAAGCAATAAAAACGATTGCAGTCATGAACAAACAGATAAAGACAGGCAACGAATATAAAAGTCATCAAGTTGGTAACAAACTAAAAGATTGATTAATGAGATACTCCGTCATCATCCCTGTATACAACCGCCCCGATGAGGTAGACGAACTGTTGGAAAGTCTGACGCAACAAACCTTCAAGGACTTTGAAGTAGTGGTTGTGGAAGACGGTTCATCCATCCCCTGTAAGGAAACAGTAGAAAAATATCAGAAAGAACTGGATATACACTATTACGACAAGCCCAACTCCGGCCCCGGACAAAGTCGGAACTACGGTGCGGAGCGAAGCCTCGGAGAATATCTGATTATACTGGACTCCGACTGCATACTACCCAAAGGCTATCTCTCCGCCATCGAGCAAGAACTTCAAACCTCCCACGCCGACGCCTTCGGCGGACCGGACCGCGCACATGAATCTTTCACCGACATACAGAAAGCCATCAATTACTCCATGACTTCTTTCTTCACCACCGGAGGCATCCGCGGGGGAAAGAAGAAAATGGATAAATTCTATCCGCGAAGCTTCAATATGGGAGTCAGACGGGACGCATACACTGCACTTGGAGGCTTCTCCAAAATGAGGTTCGGAGAAGACATTGACTTCAGCATCCGGATATTCAAAGGCGGTTATCAGTGTCGGCTGTTCCCGGATGCGTGGGTATATCACAAGCGGCGCACGGACTTGAAGAAGTTCTTCAAACAAGTGCACAATTCGGGGATTGCACGCATCAATCTGTACAAGAAGTACCCGGAATCACTGAAGATTGTCCACCTCCTGCCGGCAGCATTCACGCTTGGCGTGGCAATACTGTTGCTAGGTGCTCCGTTCTGCCTTTATAGTCTGACGCCCATCGCGCTATATGCGCTATTGGTATGCGCCGACTCCGCCGTCCAAAACCGGAGTTTGCTTATCGGCATTTACTCCATTGCCGCTTCTTTCATCCAACTCATCGGCTACGGTACCGGCTTCTGGCGGGCATGGTGGAACCGTTGCATACGGGGCAAAGATGAATTTGAAGCATTCAAAAAGAACTTTTATAAGTGATGACGATTCGTGATTAGTATGGAAAAACTAAATATCAACCAGTGGGCGGAAGAAGACCGTCCGCGGGAGAAGATGATGCTGAAAGGCGCGGAGGCTTTGAGCGATGCCGAACTTCTCGCCATCCTTATCGGTTCAGGAAATACAGAGGAAAGCGCAGTAACTTTGATGCAACGGGTACTCGCCGAATGCGGAAACGACTTGAATCAATTGGGAAGATGGGAAGTACGCGACTTCTCCCGCTTCAAAGGCTTCGGACCCGCCAAAAGCATCACCATCATGGCGGCAATGGAACTGGGCAAACGCCGCAAACTACAAGAACGGCCGGAACGCGCCACAGTCCGTTCTTCACAGGACATTTACGAACTCTTCCACCCTTTGCTCTGCGACCTGGCTTACGAAGAATTCTGGGTATTGCTGCTCAACCAGTCTTCACGCGTCATCGAGAAAACACGCATCAGCCGCGGCGGCATCGACCAGACCACCGCCGACGTACGCAGCATCCTGCGCGAAGCACTGATACAACGCGCCACGCAGATAGCCCTTGTACACAACCATCCTTCCGGCACCCCCCGCCCAAGCACCGACGACCAACGCCTGACGCAACTCGTGCAAAAGGGAGCGCAAACGATGAACATCCGCCTCATCGACCACGTTATTGTCACGGACGGGAGATATTACAGTTTCAATGATGAAGGAATGATTTAAATGATGGTGTTTTTCAAAACCCGTTCTTTTGTAGTCTCAATTAATTTCTTTAGTTTTGCCTGACTAAACCATACGAATATGACCAAGTTTGAAATAGAAGAGAAAATAGTAGCGATGCTCAAGACTGTATTCGACCCGGAAATCCCGGTAAACGTATACGACTTGGGACTTATCTACAAGATAGATCTCTCCGACAACGGAGAAGTAAATATCGACATGACCTTAACAGCTCCCAACTGTCCAGCTGCCGACTTCATCATGGAAGATGTGCGCCAGAGAGTTGAATCGGTTGACGGTGTCACTGCCGCCACCATCAATCTGGTGTTTGAGCCGGAATGGGACAAGGATATGATGAGTGAAGAAGCCAAACTGGAATTGGGCTTTTTATAACGCAAACTTTAAACCCAGAAGTATGAAGAACGTATATTTCCTTTCGGACGCACACCTCGGCTCCCGCGCCATTGAACACGGACGCACTCAGGAACGACGCCTCGTTAATTTTCTCGACAGTATCAAGCACAAAGCATCTGCCGTGTATTTGTTAGGAGATATGTTCGACTTCTGGTATGAATTCAAAACCGTTGTGCCCAAAGGTTACACCCGTTTTTTGGGCAAACTGTCCGAACTGACGGATATGGGAGTGGAGGTACATTTCTTCACTGGCAATCACGACATCTGGTGTGCCGACTACCTGACCACAGAGTGCGGCGTCATCATGCACCGTGAACCGCTCACCACAGAAATATATGGCAAGGAGTTCTACCTCGCACACGGTGATGGTTTGGGCGACCCGGACAAGAAGTTCAAACTGCTGCGCTCCATGTTTCACAGCGAATTCCTGCAAATCCTGTTCTCTGCCATCCACCCCCGTTGGAGTATGGAGTGGGGACTGAACTGGGCAAAGCACAGCCGCCAGAAACGTGTTGACGGCAAAGAGCCCGATTATATGGGCGAAGACAAAGAGTTCTTGATACTCTACACAAAAGAGTACCTGAAAAGCCACCCGAACATCAACTTCTTCATTTACGGCCATCGCCACATCGAGCTGGACCTGATGTTGAGCGCCACAGCACGCATCACGATATTAGGAGACTGGATTAATTTCTTCTCTTATGCCGTCTTTGATGGCGAGAATTTCTTCCTCGAAAACTTCATCGAAGGAGAAACCCGGCTGTAATTCCTGTTCTCGTAAATCATCTGATATGAACCTGTCAAGACTGAAACTTTCCTTCACCGTATGCCTGTTTGCCATAAGCATCTTTCCGGCATGGGGACAATTCACCCAACCCGCCCCTACCCTTGTTATTCGCATTGATGATCTCGGAGCTTTCCACTCTGTTAACGAAGCCTGCATACAGACCTATCAGTCGGGAATTGCCCGCTCTGTAGAAGTGATGCCCGTAGCTGCCTGGTATCCGGAAGCCGTCTGCCTGTTGAAAGAAAATCCGGGACTGGACGTAGGATTGCATTTAGTCATTACCAGCGAATGGGAGAATGTAAAGTGGCGTCCATTGACACATTGCCCCAGTCTGACGGATGAGAACGGATACTTTTATCCAATGATGGGACCTAATCCGGCATATCCGGGACAGTCGGTTATGGAAAATAAATGGGACTTGAAGGAAGTGGAGCAGGAATTTCGTGCACAGATAGAGATGGCATTGAAAAATATCCCTCAACTCAGTCATCTGACGGGGCATATGCTATCCACAGGGTTCACCAAAGAAGTAAATGAAATGGTGCTGCGCCTAGCAAAAGAATATCATCTTCCCTCCATCGACCGTATGGACTCACCGGAAAATTATCAGTTTACCTATATCGGTTATGACGGTCCGAGCCGGACAAGCGCCGAAAAGGAAGAAAGCTTTATCCGTTCACTAAACAAGTTGGAGGCGGGTAAACGTTACCTGTTTCTTGACCACCCGGCACTGGACAATGAAGAAATGCATCCTGTCTTCCATATCGGCTATGAAAATGTAGCGCTCGACCGCCAAGGAGTGACGGATTTACTCACCAGCCCGCGTGTAAAACAAACCATTGAAGATAAAGGCATCAAGCTGATTTCCATCAATCAGCTAACGAAAGGTCTCCCCCGTGCCACCACTCCCGGGAAACTGGGAAAAGCGATGGAAAAATATCTGAAAGCGGCACAGCAAAACAACCAAGACCTGCACAGCATCATGATTGTGCAACATGGCAACATTCTTGCCGAAGAATGGACTTGCGGGCAGGATAAGGAATCTGCAAGCTATATATGGATAGACTCCACAAACGACAAGGAGAAACTCGCTGATTATTTATACCCGCACCTGTTTCGTCCGTTAGGCATTGTTGGCGTGAAGTTTCAGGCAAACCTGCAAAACACCAATCGCAGTGGTTGGAACCTGTTCTTCAAAACGGAAGACCTTGCCAAAATGGGACAACTCTTCCTGCAAAAAGGAAAATGGAACGGTCGGCAGATATTGTCGGAAGAGTGGACCGCCAAAGCATCCGCTTACTGTGCCGACGGAGTAAACGGGCAATACGTCCTTGTCATTTCGGAAAAGGATGCCGTAATTGCAGTGAAGGCACACACCGGAAACGAACAAATTAAGCTGGATTTAATTCGAAAGCACCTGCTTCCGGCACTCTAAACAGATACTTCACCGATTTAATCTTCTGTAAATAGATACGGGAAAACATGATTGCCCGGAACTTTTTGCAAGTAATCTTGTAGTAATATCATAAACCATTAAAGCTTATTTGTTATGGATGATATGATTTACAGAAACGATGCGATTGCCGAAGAGAATATTGACCCGCATGGTCGGCCGGCAAAGGATAAGTTTGAAGAATTCAGTGAAGAAGTTTCCGAGCATACAGACCTCGGATATAAGGATCAAAAGGTTAAATCCAAGAAGGAACGGAAAGAACGCCTCAAAGAAATAGACGAAGTGATTGAGGAAGACTTAAAGTAGGGATATTCCTAAAATAATAAAATTTAAGGCAACTAATTCATTGCGAGTTAGT
>OHSA01000019.1_pt1 | contig 218736 bp, 130 predicted proteins | sample 1578571 | NCBI WGS metagenome assembly OHSA01 (sample SAMEA3879586, study PRJEB24766) | human gut metagenome | biome: human-associated habitat; feature: feces | place: USA | collected 1985/1987
GATGAAAGGCTTTCAGCCTTGAGCTGCGCAATAATCATCTGTTTCATTCATAACCCTACAGTAATGAATAAAACTACGCATTTGTCGGATGCCCCCCTTTAATGGCATTCTATAATGCAGAATACAACTTTTCCTTAATTTGTTTACTCAATGTTCCTGACGCTATATCCCCTTTCGTTTCTTACATTTTTTTCAATACAAAACCGCCCCTCCCTTTGGGAAAAAGAGGAAATTGTCCTTCCCCCCTCCAAAACATATTCTGAAGAGGGGGAGAATGAAGTAACGACTGAATAGGGTTGAAGTAACGACTGAAGTCAACTCACTCGTTTTTTCTTCTTTACGAACTTATGGGAAAGCATCTATTATGTAAAAAGTATTCAGCAGACATACGGTCGTTGTTCATGATACCATTCTCCATTGCTATTTCTTTCCTTTCAGCTTCTTGTTCAAAATCCTTATATAAATTCGCTAATTTTTCTGCGTCACCCCTTTCCAATCATCCGTTCGGAAGGGAGATGCAGGCAATCCGGCTCCATTATATAAATTGCAAACCGGATTATTGGCCCAGGCATAGCGCACGGCAACAGGGTAAGGCACTTCCGGAGAACTCACCACAATCTTATCACCTTTTATCTCCGCTTTTGCCCAATGGAATTTATGGTCGCGTCCGGCAATGGAGAAGCCTTGCAATTCTTTTCCGTCACCACTCTTCAGCCCGCCGTCCGTATGGTCAAAAGAAAGGATAATCTTATCCCCATCCACCTGAGAAGAGCGGTACATCGGACCGGAGTACGGTATCTGTTCGCCATACGTCTTGGCACGGGCAACCAAAGCCAACCGGTGACCGACTGCCTGCTTGTCCTTCGGGTGAATGTCATTGGCATCGCCTTTATCAATAATCACCGCCATGCCTGTATTGGCTACGGACAATGTACGGCTCTGTGCTTCGCGAAGTTCCGCCCAGTCAGAATCAGCCGGTTGGGGAGACTGCTGCATAAAGTTGGCTAACTGCACAAAGTAGAAAGGGAAATCCTGTCCCCAGTCCTGACGCCAGTTTTCAATGACCAAAGGAAAAAGTTCACGATATTGATAAGCACGGGAAGCATTGTTCTCTCCCTGATACCAGATGGCTCCACGAATACCGTAAGGCACCAACGGATGAATCATAGCGTTGTATAAAGAGGTCGGCAGGTTAGGATTTTCGGACATATCAGCCGGAGGCATCCCCTCTTTCCGGCCGTCTGCCGCCACCTGGTATTTCCATTCACCGGCCAGGCTGATTTGTTCGCCATTGGCAGAACGGAGATAAAGCTCATCGGGCATACCGCAGCCACCGCCTGTATCCACAACACGGATGGCCAACGTTACTTGTCCGGCTTTAACCATCTTGCCGGGGACAGTATAATTACGCGAAACGGAATAGCCATTGGTGCGGCCTACCTCTTTACCATTCCAATAGGTGATATCGTTATCGTCAATGGTGCCTAAGACCAGTTGCAGCTTCTTGCCGGCCCAGGAGGAAGGTATCTCAACTGTCCGGCGCAGCCACAGCAGACCGTCAAAACCTGCCAGGCCTTGTTCTTCCACCATGCCGGGAAAGTTCATTTTCTGCCAGTTGCTGTCATCCAAGGAGACTTCTGCACGTATCGGCTTGCCGGCAGCGAAACCTTCGTCCACACGATTGTTCCAAGTTTCCAGACCCTTCAAATACTCCGCTTTCATCGCAGATTTATCAGGCATCAGGCGAATATCTTCCACTACTTTAGTAAAGTCGGGCATTTCTTTCAGCACCTTCCCGCTTATCCACGACTCAACGTTCGTCCCTCCCCAGGAAGTGTGGATCAATCCGACAGGTACATTCTGCTTTTCAGAAATCTCACGGCCAAAGAAGTAGGCAGTGGCAGAGAACTCGGGAACAGTGAGCGGTGAACATACCTGCCAGCCATTATCGCGGATTTTGATAACCAATTCCGGTTGTGTACTCGTCACATGCTCTACGTGCAACAAACGGATATCAGGATGGTTAGCCTCCGCTATCTCTTTCTCATAATCCATTATCTTCCCCCAACCTTTCAGGGGCATCTCCATATTGGACTGGCCGGAACATATCCAGACTTCACCGACCATTACATTCTTCAACACCAGCTTTTGTCCGTCCGTCAACGTAAGCTCGTAAGGACCGCCCGCTTCGGGCGTACGGACAGAGAGTTTCCACTTGCCATCCTTACCGGCTAAGGTTTCATACGTCTTTCCATCCCAGGAAGTTGTAATTTTCACCGTTTTCATCGGCTTGGCTGTTCCCCAGATGGGAGCATCCGCTTGTTGTTGCAACACCATATTGTCGGAGAACATAGGCGGCAGCACTACTTTGGCAGACATTGCTCCGGACAGCATCAGTAAAGCTGCAATTAGCATACATTTGTTTTTCATATCAGTTACTATTGGTTAATGATCATTTGATTGTAAGACAAAGGTAAGCAGAAATTTATATTCGAAAGAGTGTTATTGCCCTAATAAATGCAATAATCTTTCCATTTAGCGTGCTAAATGGAAAGATATTCCTACTTTTGCCATAAAATAAACGCGTTACTTTATGGTTTTAAATTACATTTGGGTAGCATTCTTCATAATAGCTTTCATTGTGGCACTCATCAAGCTCTTGTTCATGGGCAACACTGAAATCTTTACGGAGCTTGTCAACTCCACATTTACTTCCTCGAAAACGGCATTTGAAATATCTCTGGGACTGACGGGTATTCTTTCCCTTTGGCTGGGCATCATGAAGATTGGCGAACAGAGCGGCATGATAAACGCGCTGTCCCGCTGGTTGAGTCCTGTGTTCTGCCGCCTCTTCCCCGAAATACCGAAAGGGCATCCCGCCATGGGCTCCATCTTTATGAACCTCTCCGCCAATATGCTGGGGCTGGACAATGCGGCCACTCCTATGGGATTGAAGGCCATGAAGGAGCTACAGGAGTTGAATCCCAAGAAGGACACGGCTACCAATCCGATGGTCATGTTTCTGGTGCTCAACACTTCCGGGCTGATACTGATTCCTATCAGCATCATGATGTATCGTGCACAGATGGGCGCTACGCAGCCCACTGATATATTTATCCCGATACTGATTACATCAGCTGTTTCTACCCTTGTGGGGGTGATTGCCGTCAGCATCGCCCAAGGCATTAATCTAATCAATAAACCTATTCTTATCCTGATTGGTTGTATCAGCCTCTTCTTCGCCGGACTTATTTATATGTTTACACTACTCGGTCGCGAGGAAATCGGAACGTATTCTACACTGGTTGCCAATATCATTCTGTTCAGCATCATCCTGTTGTTTATTGTCTGGGGATTGTGGAAGAAGATAAACGTATATGATGCTTTTGTAGAAGGCGCCAAAGAGGGCTTTACGACTGCTGTACGCATCATTCCGTATCTGGTGGCATTCCTGGTTGGTATTGCCGTATTCAGAACTTCGGGTGCGATGGATATGCTGGTAAGCGGCATCGGTTATGTGGTAGGTCTATTTGGGGTGGACACCAGTTTTGTAGGTGCCTTGCCAACCGCGTTGATGAAATCATTGAGCGGCAGTGGTGCCAACGGACTGATGATTGACACCATGAAAGAATATGGTGCAGACTCTTTTGTTGGACGAATGAGTTGTGTGGCCCGTGGCGCTTCGGACACTACGTTCTATATTCTCGCGGTCTACTTCGGCAGCGTAGGCATCACCAAGACGCGCAACGCTGTCACCTGTGGATTGATAGCGGATTTGGCTGGTATTATCGCTGCTATCATCATCAGTTATATATTCTTCTTTTAATCTTTAATTTTTAATTGCCATGGTTTCCTATCAGACAGACGGCGTAGATATGCCCGCCATCAAAAAAAGCAAGACAACGGAATGGATTAAAGCCGTTGCCGCCACTTATGGAAAGAGAGTCGGTGAAATCGCCTATATTTTCTGTTCCGACGAGAAAATACTGGAGGTAAACCGCCAGTATCTGCAACATGATTATTACACCGATATCATTACGTTTGATTACTGCGAAGGCAATCGCCTCAGCGGTGACCTCTTTATCAGCCTTGACACTGTGCGTACTAATGCGGAACAATTCGGCAGCGATTATGAAACGGAATTGCACCGCGTGATTATTCACGGTATCCTGCATCTTTGCGGGATTAATGACAAAGGTCCGGGAGAACGGGAGATCATGGAAGAAGCGGAGAATAAGGCGCTGGCGATGAGATAAACGAACGAAATGAAGCAACTGTTTCCCGCATCTATATACCGGACGTGCAGGATATATAGATGGGACGCGTTGGATATATAGATCGGATACGCTGGAACTATAGATCGGACATACAGGATATATAGATGCAACGTGCACGAGTTATACCTCCTGCACGTTGCATTTTTAGTTCGCCTCCGCATGATTCCTCAAATGCAGAGATGCATAACCTTTCTTCATTTCCGCAAGAACTCTTCTGCCCGTCCCGGAGAAAAGAGTTCCCATAAAGAAGCGACTGTCCAGCCCGGAGCGAAGATATTATTATAATATCCTTTTCCATTGCGTCCATAGTCCCAGTTGGTGTGCTGCACTACTTCGGGATAATAACCCACCTTGGCAATGCCGCACATATGGCCTTCATAAGGCAACAACTGACGCATAGAAGTGGAAATCACCTCAGCAAAATCCGAGAAACGAGTCTCGTTATATTCTTTGGCAAGCCAGCGCAATACATCCGCAAATTCAAAAACAAACACGTCAATGTGATTATTCTCGACTGATACGTTACCCCAACCGCGAGTTTTCAAACCAATGTCACCCAACATTTGTCCTTCTGCAAAAGGAACGTCCCAAGTATAATACCAGGACAAAGCGAAATAAGCAGCTTTCTTTGCCAGATCCGCATAGTGGGCGCGTTCTGCTCCTTTAGTAACCAGAGCCAGATAATACGTAGCTGTAGCAGCATACAAAGAAGCCTCTTTATCTTCACAATTAGCATCCAATGTTGAAGAAAAATAATCGGATTTGGAAATCAGTTCCTTCTCCAGATAGTCTACCGTGCGTTTTGCACTTGCCAGATAGCGCTTATCCTTAAAGTATTTGTAGGCCATTACCAAAGGCAGAGTAGCCGAAGGAGTGCTACCACCGCTCTCGTCTACGATAGAGAAATCGTCCTTGAATTTACGAGGGAAACTGCCGTCTGCATTCTGCAAACGCAGGAAACTGTCCAGCATACCTTTGATGCGTTTCTCCCATTCAGGATGTCTACGCTTTTGTTGCTTCTCGTAGTTCAAATAGTTCAATACGGCATATACACCTTCAGACTGGCGACGGATGCTATGAACCGGATCTTTCGATTCACGGTTGTAGTGAACGACTTCGTTAATAAATCCGGCTTGGGAAAAACCATTTTGAAGATAAGTATCGAAAACACTATTGGCATTATCCACCAAATCCGAACGGTTTTGTTGCGCCCCATACTCCAAAGCGTTGAAAGCATTGAGCAATGTGCGTCCAACAAAGCCAACTTCAGCAACATCCGTACTGGCACAAGTGGCTGTTTCCAACTCTACACCGGAGTAATAGTGGGTAGATGTATTATCCACATAGCTTTCTACAAAAAAGTTGCTCATCACTTCTTTCATCCGATCTACCGTATAAGGCGTATTGACAGGTTGCGGACGATTAGTATCATAGCTATACTCCCAAGTGCGCTGTACACATTCGGAGAAGTCAGCCACATTTATTTCCGCCAATTCCCAAGTCAATGAAATGCTATCGCCCTTGCGAAGCAACTGGAAAGCCTCAACAGCAGGAGCCAATGTCAGCTTGCGAATATAGGTCTTCGGAGCTTCCTTATATGGAAAGCCAAAAGAAAGCACGCTCACACCTCCGATATTCTCAAACCCCGTATAGCCAATAGAAGTTTCACCGGATACAATCACTTCACCTTCCTTATGAGTGACCAATACGTCCTTATCGAACTTATCGATACGGATCACTGACATTGCTTTCCCGTTGACCGGGTTGAAAATAGCTGTCAACGGAGTACTTAAACGGTCCTCACGAACCAACCAGCTATCAGAGGTATGGAATGAAGGCGCCTTTTCCGGAGAACGCAGATTACGGCGATACCAGAATCCCGGCATATAGAATTGGCAGTCGACATGTTTATAACCAGTCTTTACTTGCTCTCCATAATTGAAATACACATTCTCCAAAGCCTTGATCACAACATTGACACGTTGCTTTCCGTCTTTCCCTGTTACTTTACGGGTAATAAGCAAGGGCAATTCTTCATTTGCCTGGCAATTGTATGTTCCATCTTGCACCTCCTGAAGAATAAGCGAATATTGCTTTGCCTCATTTCCCGGAACTTTCAAAGAAATAAAAGCCAAGATATTCTCCGGAGCAGAATTCATAGCCGACATATCGGCAATACCCATCAAAAGTATTATCCCTAAAAACAATCTTTTTACTCTCATAATTATATCCTAATCTATTTCATTCATTATTTAAAATACCGGTTTGGCAGACTCTGTAGACGGAGAACCTCCGGCTACTGAAGGCCAGCCGCCTTTCCACTCAACCTTATCCATCATCAACACACGTCCTTCGGGGCGCTTGGTACTCACCGCATGATAAAACATCCAATCGTTACCGGCCTTATCCGTTACAATTTCAGAATTATGTCCAGTGCCCACAAAGACGTCATTCTTATGAATCAGCACTTCATGATGGTTGTCCAGCATCTTCCTGCCATTCTTATCCACATAAGGTCCGAAAAGATTCTTGGAACGTCCTATAACCGTGGTATAAGTGCTCTTCAACCCTTCACAGCAAGTGCCTATCGAAGCAAAGAAATAATAATAACCGTCTTTCTTATGAATATATGTTCCTTCATAGGCTGTTCCTGCAACCTGCCGGGGGGTAGCTCCTTCCTTAACAGATAGCCCGTCGTCCGATAGCTCAATTCCGTAAATTCCACGAAAGCTACCCCAGAAGAGATATTTCTTTCCCCCATCTTCGATATAGAAAGGATCAATGGAATTCTGCACATTGATTTCATTGCTGCGGAACATCTTTCCATGATCTGTAAAGGGACCTTCGGGCTTATCGGCAGTGGCACATCCGATACCACAGGTCCATTCGCCCCCCCAGACAGACATGGAATAATAAAGTACGTATTTATCACCTATTTTATTGATATCAGGAGCCCATAGTCCTCCTTTAGGTTCAAAATCCGGACGAGTTTCCTTTGTAAATGCAGTACCCACATACTCCCAGTTCACCAAATCCTTTGAACGGTGGATAGGAAGGTTTCGAATATCTTCAGTAACATACAAATAGTAATAACCGTCATCACCTTCGATGACTGAAGGGTCGGGCAGACTATAATTTATAACCGGATTCTGATAAGTTTTTACGGGCTTTTCCGCCACAAGCAAACAGCTTATGGCGGAAAAGACTCCTATTAACAATACTTTCTGCATATATTCACTAATTACTATTTACAAACCGGGGCTTCTGCCTCAGTAGACGGACTATCACCCACAATTTTAGGCCAATCATTCTCCCACACAATCCGATCAATCATCAGATAACGTCCTTTGCTGGGTGTGTGTCTGTCATAACTATGATATAGCATCCACTCATTATCTTCACTATCTGTCACAATCTCTGAGTTATGACCAGGACCTACAAAACGATCATTAGCTCTGATAAGAACTTCATATTTATTATCGAGCATCGATTCACCATTCTTATTCACATACGGGCCTAAGAATGAAGTAGAGCGGCCCACAACTGTAGTATAAGTACTTAACATGGAATTACAGCATGAACCAACCGATGCAAACATATAGTAATAATCTCCACGCTTATGAATGTAAGGTGCTTCAAAAGCAGTACCTGCAACCTGTACTCTCTCCTTTTTGGCTGTTGCAAGGTCAGGATATACCCTTGTTCCGTCAGCATTCAATTTTACTGCATACAGACCGTTAAAACTACCCCAAACCAACCATTTCTGTCCATTGTCCTCGAAGAAACAAGGGTCGATAGAGTTTCTTACATCAATCTCATTTGAGGTGAATAATTTGCCCTTTCCATCAACAGATATATCCAGTGAAAAAGGGCCTTCGGGAGAATCAGCCGAAGCGATACCAATACCGGCACTTGCAGGTTTACCCATTGCAGACATGGCATAATACAAAATGTATTTATCTCCAATCTTCTCAATATCCGGTGCCCATACTGCTGCGCCCGATTCAGTAACAAACGATGGCTTCTTTTCAAACATCTTACCACCGTCCGTCCAATGAATCAAATCTGTTGATTTGCGGATTACAGATGTGTTGGTAGCATATACATAAAACGAATGATCATTTTCTTTCCAAACTGTCGGATCAGCCGCACTGTAGTTAGTCAGCGGGTTTGAATAAGGGTTATTATAAACCGGCTTTTTATTATTATCATCATCCGAACAGGATGCCAAGGCTCCTGTAAGAGCCAAGGCAAACAATATATATTTACTTCTCATAATCAATTATTATATCTTTTTTCAAGTTCTTCTACAGGAATATTATCTTCATAACCATCGTAACCATAGTTCTGATTGATACGACCTTGAGTATTAGATTCTATGGCATTACGCGGAACAGGCCACAACACATGATATGGTTTCATGATAAAGGCATTGGTTGAATAATAGTATTCCGTTGCAAAGAAATTGTTCTTCTCCATCATACGGTCATAGTACCAGTTCTTTTCAGAGAAATTATCGAGAGAATACCCATCTACACCCTTTTCTGCTTTCAAGAAAGCGATACGTGTCAATTCCGTCTTACGATGGTCTTCCAGGAACAATTCTCTGGCTCTCTCATCCAAAATATCTTCCAATGTAACCGATGAGAATTCCGGGGCATTCACACGACGACGGATTGTATTCACATCCTCAGTAGCCAGATCATTCTTTCCTAACCACCAGTAAGCCTCAGCTCTGTTCAGATAAGTTTCGGCGAGGCGGAAAATGTACTGATCAGTGAAACCACCTACAGGAACTTTACCTCCGGCATTCGGATCGTCCTTGTCAATCAAAACCTTTACAATCGGGAAAGAGAAGTAACAACGCATGGTATCAGTGCAATAAGCAGGATCAACCGGTTGGCCGAAGTAAGTGGCACTACCGCCTTTTGAAGCCGGCAAGTTGTATGTGATACGCGACTTATCATACCAGTTATTAGAGTTATGACGCATATCGTCACCACAATTGCTCCACAAACCATACTGTGCATAGTTGGTAGGACGTATCTTGGCAAGACCTCTACCCAACTCTTCCAACTGTTCGTATCCATCGTAAATGCCCGAAGCGTCTGTTGTCCCGTTCTTTCCGTCCGGTGTTTTCATCTTGCTTCCGGCATGCCACTGCGGCACGAAGTTACGTTTACGTTTTGAACCACTCGGAGAAGAACATCCGTCCAAACCGTAGATTTCCTGACCGATCATGATACCTTCCTTGTTCTCTACAATACTGATATTTTCTTCCTGGAACAAGTCATTATAGACATCTTTACTCTTATCATCCGAATTGATACCGAAACGTTCGGTCATTAGATGCAATCCATAATCGTTAATACACCGGGTAGTTGCATCTACTGCCTGTTGGAAGTCACCGGTAGCCAGACATATCTTAGCCAATAGATGTTCACCCGCCGCTCTACTCACAGCACCGCGGATCACTTCTTTAGGTAACCATTGTACGGCATATTCCATATCCTTCTTGATATTAGCCAGGATCGTTTTGCGGGAAACGGTATTAAAGTCCAGTTTTGCACCGGTGATTTCTTCTCCGATCCAGGGTACATCTCCAAATTGGTTAGTCAGCAGATAATACCAGTAAGCACGGTGAAAATATCCTTCGGCAAGACAAGCGTTTCTGTCCTCTTCCGAAGCCATACCATCAGCTTCTGGAGCACGGGTAATGACTGTATTGGCATACTTGATACCGTTCCAACCGAAAACCCAGTAACGCAAATGCAGATACATATTGGTAGTAGGAGTCAGCTGAGTCACCATATTATGGATTTCCTTCGTTTCGGGACCACCCATAACAGCCAAGTCAGACCAGGCATATTCATACACAGAATAAGTCTCACAGTTTCCGGAGTTGAAAGCATCTCCGAACCATTCAAAATTCATCTGCTTACGGCAGAGGCGAAGCATGGTTTCCAAACCTGCTCTATCCACAAAAGTGTTTTCCGGCGTCAGGAACGACATTGCCTTCGGTTCAAGATCAACACAAGCAGAAAGACCGGCAGCTATCAGGCAAGTAGCCAGACCTTTTAGTATATATTTCTTTGTTTTCATTTGAATATCTTTATTTAATTATCGTTCTATCAGATTATAAGGTAATGTCTACACCGAATGTCCAGATACGTGGAGTGATAGCCTTAGTCAAAGGATCGGAAGTTCTCCACTTAGAGATAACAAATGCATTATCCACATTGATACTGAATCTCAAGTTATCGATCATAAATTTGTTGATCAGCTTCTTCGGGAATGTATAAGACAATGCCATATTCTGCATTCTTACATAGTTTCTCTTTTCATAAATATTCACGCCCGGGCTGTCAATGTTTGCACCTAAACGGGCATATTTGGCATTCGGGTTCCACGGTGTCCAATATTCGGTCCAAACAGAGTTTGAAGTGTTGTAGTAACGGTTTGTTTCGTTTCTCGGCAGATTATCAATATCCATCCAGCCGAATTCTCCACGCAATACAAAAGAGAAATTGATACATCTGAACAGGTTCAGATCACTGCTCAATGTCATACGATGCTTCGGAGTTTTCGAGCCCAACCAGAGTTTGTCCTCATCATTGATTTTACCGTCGTTATTGACATCCAGCAATCTTGGGTCACCCGGCTGTTTGCCATATTTTGCAGCTTCCAGTTCTTCACCCAGTTGCCATACGCCAATCCATTTATAGTCATAGATTTCATCAATGGCATGTCCGATATACCAACCGTTCTGTACGTCATCATCTTCACGCTGACCAATAACATTACCATCTGCATCTAGCACATCAATCATATCACCATACAAGTGCCTGATTTCGTTCTTATTAGTAGAGTAAGTAAATGTAGTACCCCAACGTACATTAGAAGTATTCACGTTTATACTTGACAAAGTCAACTCAGCACCTTGATTGGCAATCTCTCCCAGGTTAGAAGCGATTTTACCATATCCAGAAATCTCAGGCATGGCACGGTCCATCAACAGGTCATTCGTCTTATTCTTATAAAGTTCCACAGAACCGCTCAATCTGTTATTGAACAATCCGAAGTCAACACCGAAGTTGAAACCGGTAGTAGTTTCCCATTTCAAATCTCTGTTAGCCAAACTTGAAGGATATACGCCCTTATAGTTCACACCATTCTGAATAACATTGGTAATAGTCAATCTTGAGAAAGCGGCATAACGACCAATGTCACGGTTACCGGTCTGTCCCCAAGAAAGACGCAGCTTTAAATTGTCAATCCACTTAACGCTCTTCAAGAAGTTTTCTTCTGATATACGCCATCCGGCAGCAACTGTAGAGAATACACCAAAAGGATTATTCTGTCCGAAAGCGGAAAAGCCATCGCGACGTACAGAACCGGTCAGCAAATAACGGTCCATCAAAGAGTAATTCAAACGCCACAGTAAACCATTACCAGTCTGCATTTCGTCATTTGAACTGACAGTGGGAGTGATACCGGCCTGAATGCCATGATAACTCAACGCACCATTCGGTTGAAAACCTTCATTATTTCCTGTGCTTTGCCAGTTCTGGTATTTTTCAGCAGTATACACGAAAGTGAAGTCAAAGTTATGTATATTGGCAAAAGTACGGTTCCATTTCAACATATTATCAATACTCCACTCGTAGTCGGAGTAGTCCACACGTTTTGCTTTACCGCCGGCTACTACACCCGGTTTGATATCAGAGTCAAAATAATAGTCCTTTCTCCAACCATAACGTACGTTGAAAGTAGTCTGCCAAGTGAATCCGAACGGAAGAGTCAACTTACCATACACGCTTGAATTGAAGGTTTGTGTTCTGTAATATTTATCATCTACCGAACGATTCAGCAACGGGTTGGCAATACGGTTGTCATCCCAAGGTCTAACTTTGATGCTTCCGTCAGCTTCATAAACGTCACCAAAAGGACTGGCTGCCTTAGCCGCACCCGTATCTGCCTTGATATCATCTGAACCTTTATGAACGAATTGCGCATTCAAACCTATGTTCAACCATTTTGTAATCTCAGTATCCAAATTCACACGTGATCTTGAAGCACGGAACTGGTCGCCCACAACAATACCATCATTATTGGTATATCCCAATGATACATAATAATTAGTTCTTGCTGTCTTACCGGAAACGGATGCATTATAGTCCTGTCTCAAACCATTCTGATAAACCAAATCCATCCAGTCAACGAATTTACCGGCTTTATAGTTGTTAACCTCGATAGGATTGAATTCCAAACGTTGCATCCAGGTTTCAATATAATCACCGGAGAAGGAAGGATCATAAGCAGCCCATTGGTCACGGGAAACTCCTTCAGGCAGATTGTCGGGATTATCATAGTAACCTAAACCTTTCTGTTGTTCTCCCGGTTTGAAATAGTCGATTGTCTTATAATAATCGGAGCGTCTCTGCATGTACTGTTCAGCAGTAGGCATTTCAGGCATAAAGGTTGCTTGCGACACACCAATTTTTGTACTTAAATTAATAATAGGCTTCTCAGAAGAACCTCTCTTAGTATTAATAAGAATAACACCTGCCGAACCCTTAGAACCATAAATAGCAGTGGAGCTGGCATCCTTCAGGATATCCATACTTTCGATGTCATTCGGGTTAATATCTCCGACGTTACCATAAAATACGACACCATCCAAAACAATCAAAGGAGAAGTACTGGCTTTCAACGATTGTTTTCCACGAATCAAAAGTCCGGAAGCACCGCCACCTGCTTCAGTAGAAGGTGTAATATGCACGCCGGGAACTGTACCTACCAGGAAGTCCAAAGCATTTGTTGCAGCTCTGTTTTTAGTTACTTCGTCACCAATGTGTGCCACAGCACCCGTTACGTCTTTCCTCTTCATCGTACCGTAACCAACTACAACAACCTCATCCAGTAACTTAGAATCTTCGACCAACGTCACATTCAAAGTTCTGGTGTTAGCGTCAATCGTTTTTTCTATTGTTTGGTAGCCAATGAATGAAAACACTAAAGTAGATTTTTGTGTGGGAACGTTCAATGAATACTTACCGTCCAAATCGGTAATAGTACCCAAAGCAGCATTACCTTTTACAGTCACGTTTACTCCAATAACTGTTTCGCCCGTGGCATCTTTAACGACACCCGTAACGATTCTGCCCGATTGAGCTTGAACATAAACCGTAGAGATCAGGAATAGTAGTAACATCCTAATCCTTGCATCAGAAAAGAATTTTGAAATCTTCTGCTTCATAATATTAAATTTTAAAAAAATAGTAAAGACTTTTTTGGCTTTAAAGCAAGACAAAAGTAGATATTCAATTAAATAATTGATAATACAGTTATCTCTAAAAAAAGAAAAAATGTCCCAAATTGCACGTGAGAAGGGTTTAAAACGGTCATAGACACAATAGTCTCAATTATGGGACGCATCTGTCATTTTATTCATATATTGTGAGTTGCAATATCGTCCGGTTAAGAAAGTTTTAGAGAAGAAAAAGGCATAACCTCAACAGATCATGCCTTTATTCTACAAAACGAATATGAAAGAAAATATATATCTATCAGCAGAAGCTTTAATCAAAGGCCTGAACGACAAGTTCTCCTGCTTTATTGGTTGCAGGCAAAGTGATCTCCAACATTCCCGCATGGACAGACTTAAACCTTACAGGTTTATCGTTAAAACGAACCTCATATTTACGCCCTGCTACATCCATACAGACAATCATGCAACGTTCATGTGGTTTCGTCGAATCATCAAAAGAGATTTCAGCTTTGTACCCAGCATAATTATCAGTGAATTCGCTTTTCGTAATCCAGACTTCAAATCCCGTAGAAACCTTACCCGGTCTATAATAAGCCGCAAACCAATTCAAAATAGGAGACGAAAGTCCCGAAAACTGATGCCACCCCGCTCCTCTTCCCGAGGAAATAATGAAGTGCTCAAACGTAAAATAACTCTCTTCGCACTCCTTCTCCCAATTATTCAATGCTGTATGTGCCACACGGTAAGCCTCTTCCCCTTTACCCAGGTCTAAAAGAGCTTTCCACATCATCCATTGATGAGGAAACCAGACAGCCCCGTTCCAATACCCGTCTTCCAGATAATAGGGAGCAGACTGATCGACCGTTGAAATACCCACATTAGTCCACAGCTCATCAGGAGAAAACAGGTGCCCCATCAGTTTGCCCACCTGATCAGAAGAACAAATGCCGGCAACCAAAGGAGTTACGCCATCCAGTCCCTTATTAAAATTCGACTGATCCTTATAGCGAAAAATCTCTTTCGCATTACCCAAAGAATCATGAACCACATATCCGTAATATCCGCTTTCTTCGTCCCAGGCATAAGTCTGCAGTGCGTATGACAGTCGTCCGATTACCTGCTCATACTCCTTCACGTCTCTCTTCAATCCCAACTCCTTGGCTGCCAGACGCAGAATCTTCGCAGCACGGAGATAATAGGCAGAAGTCACCACAGGAGTTACAGACTGGTATTGCGATTTGCTGCCACGCAACGCATGTTGGGGCGGATAATCGTCCCATCCACCGGAATTATAGAAATAATCCCAAGTACGGAGCAAACCGGAACCTTGCATCCGGGTAGTGGAATAAGGATCGTTTCCGACCATGAAATCAAAATATTGTTTCAGGCGGGGATACAAGAATGCCAATGATTCGCGTGACAGACTGTTATTCCATAAATCAAAGCAAGCATACATCTGTATGGGCAACGGGGTGCCATGATGGATGAAAGCCGATTCATTTACTACTGGAGTGGTATAAGCTTTGATACATTCAAAAGCTTTGGCAGGATCTACATCGACCAGCCCCAATGCTATGAAACCGGAGTCCCAGGTATAGAGGCTATTCCAGTTTTTTCCCGGTGTGAAGTGCCGGATATACTCTTTTTGAGTATAAACCGGATATACGATATTCGACAAAAGTGAGGCTTGCAACAGACGGGTTCCCAAAAGATATTTCTCTCCGGCGGGCAATATCCTGTCTTTGGAATGCATGCCTTTCGCAGGTTGTACCTGTGTAATAAACTTGTCCGGCGCCAAATGGAAACCGGACAATTCACGCTTCACCAGTTCTTTATCTCCGCTGCACACCAGCATGTAAATGGTTTGTTCGGAATTCGGTTCCAGCACGACGGGACGCAAAAAGGCATTTGCATAATGCCACTTCCTGTCGCCAACCAGTCTCGAAGATACATGATCGTGCACCCGCCTACGGAAAAAAGACTCCAATTCACCATTCAAAATCTCGCGCACCTCCGAATGCTGATAGTTCCAGGCTACACCATAGAAGTTCTCACAATCCTTGTATTTCAAGATGAAGTCCTTCCTGCCCTCTCCCACTTCCATCACGGGAGTGAAAGGAATGGGGGTAGGAGTTATATTCACATGACTTATCTCATCACTGTCTCCCACAAAGAAACCATCCAGACTGATGCCGACGGTGGAAGCGGAAATAAATTCCAGTTTATACTCCCCTGCCTTTTCGCAACGGTAAGGAATGGACAGGAAAGAGAACTCTCCCGTACCCCTCAATTCCACAGACCGTTCTGTCAGTCCTTTCAGATGCAGCACGGCGGTTTCCCCTTCTTTTACCTTAAATCGGAGTCCTATGGCACCGTTCTCGTACCCCGGAAGGATATTTACCCGATAAACCAGCCGGTCACCCTCGTTTCTGCCGAAGCCCCTTCCCAGAATGGAGCCATCGAGTGACGAGGCACTCCGCTCTTCATTCCGTTGCCAACCGTCATATACCAAACAGTATTGAGGAGATTTACAGACAGGAACATTCTCCACATAATCGATGGCATTGTACCATTGCAGACGGGATGTGCCCGTAGCCACCACTTGCGGTTGCGTTTCAGGATAATCAATATAGGCCATCTGATTCAAGACCAGATTTTGTGGCGTCCCTGTACGGTTGACACAACGTATTCCGACCAGCGTACGGTTATCATCCAGAATATGATAGGTGACATCCGTATAAACCCGGTCTTTCCATTCCTGTTCGTAACGGTAGGTGATACGGGTCATCTCCGGGTTTATCTCCCACGGATAGTAGGATGACTCGAACAGGACGTGTGGCACCAACTGGCGATTCCGATAGTATCCGGGCATCACCGAGAAGTCAAAACGTATCCCTTTGCGCATATCGGGTATGTGCGAGATACCCGCATAACGTTTTGAGTAAGGGCCCCATGCATGCAAAGAAGCTATATCATGGCCATTGCCCGAAGAAGATGAAGGAAAAACAGCTCCTGCACAATAGAGAGCCAGAATTACGACCAAGAATGTCATCAGGTATCGTTTCATCTATTACTATAATTTTAAGATTCGCGCGACACGCACTTTTACAATTAGTTTACAAAATTATTTATAGCAATGATACTTCGTGAAACGGTCGGCATTTCATATCTATTCAGTCGTTACTTCATTGCCATTCACTCGTTACTTCATCCCTATTCAGTCGGTACCTCATTATGACTTTTTTTTGTCGCGCTGATAATCAAGCTGTTACAAAAGCCATAAAAAGCCGCCATCTAATTCAACAAATCACAACAAGCAGATTTTAAAAATTCCATTCCACAACTTCCGTACGAAAACATCCGGAATCACTTTTCGCCCCAGCAGACTGATTGCAAAAACCACGTTATCTGTTCGTTCTTCAACCCCTGACGTTCCAATACCGAAGGCAATTCATGATAACTCTTCCAAAAACCGTCGATCAAAGCGGGCATTTCTGACGGTTCATACATCACAGCTTCATTCAGACTTCCCATCTTGCCCAACTCTTCTTTGAAGACAATGTATGAATTACGGTACTTCAACTGTTCCATAGATTTGGCAATTCTTCGGGATGCCCCCGAAAGTCCGTTCATATCCACCTTTTCGGTGGGATATACTATCTTAACCACTTTTTCCTGATTGCAAGGCAATTCCGGCAAATCTATCAGCAAAGCAAAGTCTTCAGCCGAATATGTGTATTCTGCCGGACCTCCATTCATCGTTACGGACAAGGGAATGAGTGACGAAAGCACTTTCACTTTGAATGCACGGTCAAGAGGCATCTCTTTATAACTACCTTCGCGCTTGCCTATGACAACGGTTTGCTCATTGCCACTACGGGCAGTTGTCAGCTTGGTCACCGCATACTCGGATACATAGTTTTTATCATTTCCATTATCTTCGTACAAAGTGAATACCGATGCATCGCTTCCACCGGGAAATACCGTCACCGCTATCTCTTCGTCGTTGCCGTTGAGGTTCATCACGTTCTCCAGATACAGAGGAAGTATTGCACCCGCCTTTACATAAATGGGATATTCGTCGATGGCAAAAGAACGTTCCACAACACGGTTTCCTTGTAATAAGGCACCCGTGTGCCACTCGTACCATTCCCCCTCCGGCAGCCATACGCGTACTTGCGCATAACCATCCTTTGCCGGAGCCGTGACAGGCGCCACCATCATATCCTCTCCAAACATATACTCATTGGCGAAATCATAGGCTTCCTTATCCTCTGGATAATCATAATACATGGGGCGACAGAGTGAAATTCCGTCATCATATCCCTTACGGGCCATAGTATAGATATAAGGAGCCATTACATAACGTTGACGAATTGTCTCACGGATGATGTCGCAATATTCCTTGTTGAACACCCAGGGTTCCTTATTCAGTTTGGCTCCTTTTTGGGAGTGGGTACGCATTATTGGACTCAGTGCTCCGAACTGTAACCAACGGGTATACATTTCGGGATCTATCTGGCTGCCGATATGTCCACCCAAATCATGACTCCAATAGCCGTATAGCACATTAGAGGCAGTAGAGTTGAAATAGGGCTGAAAGTCCAGCGACTTCCATGAAATCACTGCATCACCCGAGAATCCCACTTGATAACGATGGTTTCCCAGTCCTCCCCAACGGTGATAGAGCATCGGGCGTGTCTTCCGGCGTTGTTCCATATCACTGAAGAATGCGTAATTAATCCACCAGGTATTGCTCAAGTTCTTCATCTTCGAGTCGAACATTCCTTGCTGCCAGTCCAGCCACCAGAAGTCTACTCCGTCTTTCTCCATCGGAGACAGAATATTCTTGAACATATTCTTCATGAATTTCTTATCTGAATTTACCCAGGGAATTGTCTGCTTTGTTGCAGGATCCACACCCATGTCTTTGGCCACCTCCGAATACTTCTCTTCATAAGCAGCCACCCCGTCTGCCGGATGCAAGTTGAGTGTCACCTTTACGTTGTTTTGCTTCAGATATTTCAGAAAGCCTTGAGGATTGGGGAATAAGTCTCTGTTCCAAGTCCAGCCGGTCCAGCCTCCCTTGCCTTTCTCGGTATAATGCCAGTCCATATCCACCACCAGAACGTCCAAAGGTATCTGATAGGTATGAAAATTATCAATCAGATTACGAAACTCTTTATCGGAGTACAGCCAATAGCGCGACCACCAATAACCGAAAGCATAGCGGGGAGGCAACGGCATCTTACCGGCAAAAAGAGTATAATCTTTCAAGGCTTGCTTATAGTCATGTCCATAAGCCATGAAGTACCAATCCTGTCCATCATTGGCAGGACGCTCCTTAGCCCAATCCCAGTCCGGATCATTGTCAAAAAGAAGATTTTGCGAATCGTCAATAAGCGTCCAGCCATCGGTTGCCAGCAGACCGTCTTCCAATTTCAGTTTATCCCCTTTCTTGGTGTCAGACACCCAGGTTTGGGTCTGTGTGTCGCCATCCATCCCGTCGAGGGTACGGTAGGTGCCTTTCAGATTCCCTTTCTGCTGCATCCCAGGCTTCCAAGTGAACGGGAAAGCTCCCTTCACAGCCTGGATTACCAAGTTATTGTCTGTAAACCGGCCACTGTCTTTTTTATAGCGCATCTTCATTTTGGAAGTTATTATTTCAATCCACGCGCCTTTTGCCTTCACCTTGTAATTGACATGAGGATACAAGCGATCCACTGCAGTAAAAGACTTATCGTCCACAAACTTCCCATCCGGCGCGTATTCCAAACGGAGCGTTCCATCTGATATAACCGTAAATCGTACGTTGTTGTCAGCATAAGCAATATTCTGCTCTTCACCCTGCGCTCGTAGTGACAACAGGACACCTTGCAAAATACAAAGAATAAGCGTTAACTTCTTCATCATGGTAATCTTCATTTATTTCTGGTAGGCTGAGGTCCCATATACGAACGCTTCATGCCTCCGAAGTCCAACACCACTTTCTGCACTACAGTTCCGGCATCACCGCAGATGATTTTCACCGTATGTTTACCCGGTTTGTCTATGTGAAGAGTAGTCTTATTGATTCGGCAGTTCTTCAATACGCTTTCATACCATATTTGGGCATATTCGAAAGAAGAAGTGGACGGAGTCATCACAGGACCTTCATCGATGCATACGCCATATTTGGTTTCTACGTTCGTTGCTTCGTGTCCGGCATATCCCCTATCCTTACTTATTGTAAAGGTAGGCAACACATAAGTATATACATCTACCGATCCCTGCTCAAAAGTATAAAAGTCATATTCCAAGCGTGGCGTACTACGTCCTGCAGTACGTTGTGCCGGTGCCAGGGGATCGCCTAACTGAACAGCCGTATTTTCACATCCCAGATTAGGAACCACTCTCATCTTGATAGCATCATTCTCTACCTTACGGTGAAAACCTGCGGCATCAATTGAAACATAGCCGTTGTTTTCAATATACAAAGTATCCATTTCGGCCAATGAAGGAGAAGTAGGATTGAAGACAGAGATATAAACACTCTCTTTCTCACCACTGTCAGACATGATGTCCAGAGTTCCCAAAACTCTTTCACCGGCAGGAACTTTCGCCCAGTCGATAGATACTTCTATACGGTCTTCGGTAGGAGTCTCGCCGGACTTCTTGCTCACTAATATCCAGTCATTCGTAACAGCCGTTTTCCATTTTAGCGGAGCGGCACCTTTATTGAATACGTCTACATAATATGACTGGCGCAGATAAGTATTGAAACAGGGCAATGAATGGAAACTCTTCAGACCTTTCAGTACATCCTCACCTTCTGCCATCACACCCAAAGAAGCCACAGGAGCCAGTTCAACGTCTCTTAACTTCGGAAGTTCAAAGTAAGCGGCCGCAAATCCCTGCTTCATGGTCATCACATGGTCCCACTTACCATCGAGCAATGAGTTATAGCCTTTGGTGATAACTTCAAGGCTGTCATAACAAGCTTTCGCCGATTTTTCCAGCTCTTTGGTACTGGCTCTTTGCTGAATAGAATACCAACGGTTTCTCTGTCCGTCCAGTATCATTCTGTTCAGCAATTCGCATCCCTTCACCGGATAGTACAATGACTGATAGAAACAGGCTCTCTGCTTTTCGTCGGACATACTGTTCAGAATCTTCTCTACGATAATTCCAATCCTGCGATATTCGCTCAGACGGCTGTCCACCTCACGATAGTTGGTAAGTGAAAAGTCAGTGTCTGTATTCCGTTCTCTTCCATGCTTATCGGTAGTCCATTGATAACCCCATCCCATAAATTCAGGTTTGCGGGCAAAAGCCAGCTTATAAAAAGAATTAACCACATCCTGATATTCATTATGGTATTGGTCACCCAACATACCACACAGCCATTCCGTACGATAGTTGGCGGCTCTCTCAAAGTTGAAAGAATCAATATCAAAAGCCATTGTCAGGAAGTAATCGACAGCAAATTCACATGACTTGATGTCACCGGCATTAAGCAACCAGATACGGTCGGCCGTTGCATCATACGCTTTACGCAGTTCTTCGTACATTAATGTCGGAGAAACCGTATTCATCCAAAGATGGTCATGGGGCTTTCCAAGATAAGAAGAGTGATAATACACCCCGGAACGTCCCGAACGTTTCTGTTCTTTCGGACTGCTCAGACGTTTCATATACCCATAGTTATCATCCGGCCAAATGATAGTTACATCATCCGGAAGTTCCAAACCTTCATCGTATACATCCAATACTTCCTTGTAAGGAGTAAATGCTTGGGGAATCTCTTCACCCGGTTTACCGATTGCGTCCACCAGCATTTGTCTTTGCGCCATTAACGCTTCCTGAAGCATATCTTTCCGGTCGCCCATATCATTGCTTGCATTCATGGCGCGGTCATGCAACCCACGCAGTGCCAGAGTATACACATTTTCAAAAGGTGCACATTCCTTCACACGTGCATTCAATACACTATCTACCCCTTTTTTATTGTTGATGTAATCCCACTCACCCATTTTATCGCGCTTCCATTCACTTGCCGTATTAAACAACAACGGTTCGCAGTGAGACGACCCCATGATGATAGCAAAACGGTCTGCAACCAGCCTGTTCTCGGGAATGCGGTGAAATGCCATAGATGCATCATGCATGGCCGGACACAAATAGTTGGCTTGGAGACGAAGCAAAAGTTCACAAACTTTAGCGTAGGTACGGGGACCGAAATTGCCCACTTCTTTCTCGAAGTTTCTCTTCGACCAACGGTAAAGCCCCCAGTCTTCATCATTAATGAAAATGCCCCTATACTTCACGGTAGGCTCCTTAGAGATATACTTGTCTACCTTCAGGTTCAATTGGTCTTTCTTCACAACAGGAGCATCTGCCCACCAGTACCACGGAGACACACCGATGGTTCTTGACACTGATAATAATCCGTAAGCAGCACCTCTGCGGTCACTGCCTACTATAACCAACGCTTTGTCTACTCCGGGGAAAGGATTACGGACGAGTTGCACCAAATAGCTTTCCCAACGGTTCTTCAATGACTCCACATCCAGTTTCTTCTTCGCAATCATCTGGTCGATCCACTCATTGTGGCCCAGAGTTCCGACAATGATACAGTTCTTCTGAGGAGCTTCTTTGGTAGTGGCGACACCCAGGATTTGTCCGCTCACCTCTTTCACGTCATTCGCAAATAGTCCCGCCGTCGTCTTTACAACTTCAAAATCTTGCGTATCATAGTACACACAGGCTTTATCCTTCTTGCCTACGAGACTGAATACATTGGAACCACTACTACTCTGTGATAGCGAAACCTGAGCCAGTGCTGCTGAAGAAGCCAGCAACAACATACCTCCTAATAAAATAGATTTAAAAATATTCATGTGGTTTATTTATTGTAATTTATAAGTTACTTTTCCATCAGCGCAGCCACACACCAAAGGTAAGGTCCTTGTGCATGAAAATCACCGGTACGACGCGGACGGTCGTAGTAATATTGTTTGTCGTTCTTCTTGTTGGTACCTACACAAATCTCTCTCACCTGATTCTTTTCGGTAAGGTAAGTCACCAAAGCCATCCACGCCTTACGAGCTGCCGGAGCATACTCTTTAGCATTCAGCCATCCGTTTTTTACACCCATAATGAAAGCGAAAGTAAACATGGCGGAACCTGACGTTTCAGTCCAGCAATCGGGATCATCGAGCAACTGATTCCACAGACCTTCCGGGTTCTGATATTCCTTCAGACTCTTCATCATGGTCAGATAACCTTCCATGATGCGAGGACGGTCTTTGTGGTTCTTGGGCAAATAGCGAAGTAACTCCGCCATACCTGCTGCCATCCATCCGTTTCCGCGTCCCCAGTAGAAAGGCACGTCCGGTGCATGATAGAACAGACCGTTGGGGCGTTGCAATTCATCTAAATACATTACCATCTCTTTGGCTGCACGGTCTATATATTTGCTGTCATTGGTCACTTTGTAAGCATGCGTCTGTACAATGGTGATCATATACATATCATCAATCCAAAGGCGCGTTTGCCATGAATAGCCTTTTTCCGCCCATTCCTTCTCAGCTGGTTTTGCATCTGCAGGAACTTCCCATTGAGTATCGGCATAAGGCAATCCCAATTCTTTATATCGTTCATCCTTTGTCACCCAATAAAGTTCCAAAGGTAGACTTCCGAACATATTCAGATCGACATGATTCTTGATAGGCAATAATGCCTTTTCAGTAGTAAACAAGTGCTCAAATCTAGCTTGCAGAAGTTTGATAAGCGCTTTATCTTTAGCTGCCGCCGCATATTTAAGAGAGCCATTCCAATAGAAAGTTTCGGGATAGCCAATCCATTTTCCGGCATGCAATGCATGTTTCTCAGTTACAAAACGGTAGGCAATACGTCTACCGATTTCATCGGGAGTATACCCTTCCGGGAAATTCTTCAGAAGACTGGTCTGAGCAATTAAGAACTGAAAGGACGATAATAAAAATAATAATGTGAATACTTTCTTGTACATAACAAATTAGATTCTATTTATTAAACATTTTGATAAATTACAGTTTATAGTATATCCGGTGATACTACTCCACCTTCAGCAGTTTCTTGATATCATCACACACGGCTACCGCCACTTTGGAGTCTGCACAACCATAATAAAGATATAGTTTCTTTTTGTAATAGGCCAGCCCTTCGATAAACACGGTTCCGTCTTTATACTGTCCGCTTTTCTCGAAAGGGGCTTCAGGCATGAAAAAAGGTTTGTCCAAACGGTTCAGCACCTTGTAAGGGTCTTTAGAATCAAGTAGAAGCTGTCCTGCACAGTAAGCACCTGCCGGATAGTTTGCATCACCTCTCTTTTTATCGTTCTTACCATTATACATCAGTACGATGCCTTGCTTGGTACGAATGGCAGGAGGACCGCATTCAGTCATCTGACTGTCGAAATACCCGTTACGTGGCTTGGCTATCTTCAATAATTCATTGTTTCCATCCAGCACTGGATACCAATCTGTCAGGTTGTCAGAAGTAGCCGCATGTACGGCATATTCCCCCCAATACATGAAGTATTTGCCATCTACCTTATCAATAACCAGCTTGCCGCCTTTCACCTTAGTGAGGATGGAAGCTGATTTTGTGGCTATTTTGGCAAAACGTCCGTCATACGCTTTTTCAAAAGCAAGGCCATGCTTGGTCCAGTTCTTCAAGTCTTTGGAGGTAGCCACCGCAAGGCGGGGGGTCTTCCGGTTCCATGCAGTATAAAGCATTACGTATAATCCGTCTTCCGTCATAGCCACCCGTGGATCTTCACAACCACCCGGGCACTCTATGTTTTCAAAACCATCTCCACCTGGGAAAAGTACCGGACTATCCAGTCTTTTCATGCTCATTCCATCCGTACTTTCAGCATAACCAATACGTGAAGTTCTTTTTCCTATGCCTTGTGCCGAATTATCCTCGGCACGGTAAAGTACGACAACCTTCCCATCTTTCACGGTAGCGGCAGGATTGAAAGTATCGCTTTCTTCCCACTTCACTTGTTCCTTTCGCATCGGACAATAGAATGAGGTGGGTTGCGGCACAATCACGGGATTGTTCTCCTTCGGACGAAGGAACGGACCAACCACCCAGTTCTCCTGTTGTTTTTTATCTGTATCATCTGAAGAAGGCATAGTAGAAAAACTACTCAATGACAACACTCCTATCAGACCAACTATGAATTTTAATTTCATCTTAATTTCTATGTTTTTACATGGTTAAAGTTATTGTTTTACTGGCGAAGACGTTTATAGATACTGGTCAGCACCTTCAATCTGGAGGTTTTTCCGGGAATAGCCCGTAGCTTAAACCCACATAATGCACTCCATTCCCGCAACGTTTCTTCATCAACCGCACCTTGCAGATTGGCATCCCATCCGGGTAAATATCCCTGCAATCCCATATATTGCGCCAAACGGAAGTCAGAGTCTTCCGGACGCAAGTCACGGAAGTATATCAGCGTCGCTTTCTGGTCAATCAGCAGTTCCTGCAACTTAAGTACATTCACATCCTGCACGGCCGTTTTGCCATCAATCGCCAGCGAAGCGGCAATGCCCGCCGCCTGCCCCAATGCCATCCAGCATGGTTCCATACGCAAAGTGGAGAATCCGATATGCGAACCGGATATAGGGACAGGCAACAACAGGTTCTCTACATTACGAGGGAGAATCACGCCCAAAGGCACAGTATAGACAGCCGTAGGATAACTGATAAATCCATCCAGATGTGCCCTGCCGGTCTCTCTCTTTCGGGCAGCATGCGAATCGAGCGCATAATGACTGGCTGTCACGCTGTTGGCATGCAACGGCGGACGCTTTTCCGGTGCGACTGGCAGAGCATCCTTGGCAGTAAAAAAGTAGACTCCTTCAAACCGTCGTCCTTCGCGTACATATACCTGACGGGGAAAGTACTCATTATCCTCATACTCGTCTTTTGCTAATCCCCATTCCAACATTGCTTTACGAAAATGCTCCGGCAGTTCAGCATCATTCTGAGCAAACCAAAACAAGCCCAACGTATAATCTTTCAGGCGTTTGGCAAACTTATCTCTCCACTCCCACGACGAAGTAGGCCAAGGCCAGTTCTCTTCGGGCAAATCGGTAGAAATAAATGCTGCATGCTGATTATTGCCATCCGTTTTCTGATTAGGCAGTTTCACAATGCTACTCAGCTTTCTGATTCCCCAACTGTCTCCGGGCAGTTTTGTCTGATTACCGGCAGCGATATGACAGCGGTTTTCTTCCATCATTTCATCCGTCACTTTCATCATAACTCGCTGGGTATTCTTTCCGGTCCATACATCTTCAATCAGTGAAACATATTCGTCTCTGTTATAAGATACCGGTTTTGGAAAAAGTATCCGGTTGTCAGGGTCATTAGTCAGGCAAAGACGATAGTTGTAGGCTTGAACTGCATTATCAGCCTCTCCTGTACTACCACTGGCAGGTAGGCTTTTCCAATATTCATAGGTTCTTCCCGCTCCTGGTTCTCCGAATTCAGCTTTGCTTTCTCTACCTATGCGGAAGGGAACACCTGCCGCAGCCCCTAAATCTCCTTCATAAGTGGCATCTATAAAAATATCGCCTTGATAAGTTTCTTTTTCTCCATTCTCACGATTCAGAATGCAAATGCTTTCGATACATCCGTTCCTAAGAGATATGTTCTGGCCTTCAGCATCGAATTGCCGCATAAGAAGTATAGTAATCTTATCCTTATGTTCGTTTAGCATATCCCGATATACGAATGCCGCAACAGACGGTTCGAAATGAAAACCGTCGCTGCAATCCTTCAACTGCTGAGAATCCTTTCCATAACGGTCCGCATAGTATTGTTTGATTCTCGTAGTAAACTCCAGGAACAGGCCGGTAGTTGCTTCCCGGGTAGCGATATCCGTTGCCCCCAGCCCGTTGACCGGAAGCCCTCCAATATGCCGGGTACGTTCCAGTATAACCGAGGTCTTGCCTTGCCGGGCTGCCGCAATAGCCGCCATTATGCCACCGGGATTACCGCCTACCACCACTACATCAAAATGGCTTTGGGCAGACAGCCCCCAACTGAGCATCAATAGAATCGTAAGAATATGGAATTTCTTCACGCTATCTTAATTTATTTAAGTTTATACTTCTGAATAGTTACATTCCATCCTTTCAATGCCAGGATAGCCCCCTCGGCTAACTTCTCTTCTGCCGTTTCTATGGTGACCGTTTTCTTTTCACCCGGAACCAAGGAAAAGAAGTTATCCGAATAGAATGACGGACGTATCGGACTCATCTTTGCATTCAGAAACTGCAACTGATTAAAGAAAGCAATGCCATTGGAAGTATTCTTCAGTGTGATATCTACGAAATAACGGCCGTCTACCTGACGTGTCTTATAGGAAAGTTTCACGTTAGCTGCTTTCAACTTGCTCAAGTCCTCGAAACCCGAGGATGCAGGTCCGGTCAGAGTTTTGCTGCCTTCATACTTATCATTGGACCTCCAATAGAAATTGGAAGAAACATCCTTACCCTTCTCATCTTTCAGTAACAGTCTGACAAAATGAACCTGAGAGATATTTTCGGGGAAATAGATAGTCAGAACATCATTGGCTACCCCATCTTCAGGAAGATTGACAGAGGCAGATTCTTCAAACACCTTCCGGCTGTTAATGTCATATACTTGTGCTATCACCTTGTAATTATTGAAGGAGCGATAATAATCATTCACCACAGATACAGTATTCTTCAGATAATCGAACTGAGCATGCAGCGGCTCCAATGAATTGGCAGTATGATAGAGTGAAGCAGTAGGTTCCAAAGACCAATCCCACATACGGGAAGACACTTGACGCATGGAACAGTTATGATACCAGAACAGGAGGCCGGAACAGAAGCGATCACCGTAATCCAATTTATTGTAGTTCCATACTTCCCAAATACTCTTGGAGTTTATGGCACCTAACAATTGTCCTTTTTGTGCGAATTCATCGATAGAAGATGATTTACCATAGTGATTTACCAGGTCGGTATACATAGTAGTCATCAAGTGGAAACCATTCCCGTCCAGATAATCCCATACTTCCTTATTGATAGGCCAAAGGTCTTTCTCATCCATCATCTCGCGAAGGATTTCCACTGTAGGCAGCGTAGGCGCACCATACTCAGGATTGAAACCATCGACACGGCTTCCACGCGGAGATGCCGTATTCTCATAATGTTGCATCGGGTTCACTTGCTTATAAGGACTTCCATCATGTACTCCGGCACATTCCGACTGCATCTGATATCCCCGTGTACCATCCAGTTTATTGAGCAGCTCGGGCGTACCGGTAACCTCCGTACTTTCATTGGAAGCCACATAATAAGCCAAAGAAGGGTGATTACGGATACGTTTTACGGTAGACGCTACATTATCCATATAATTACCTTTATCATGCGGATGGCGTGTATCGCCTGTCATCCAGAACTCCTGCCATACCAATAGCCCCATTTCATCGCACAATTGAAAGAAATAGTCGGATTCGGCAATGCCACCTCCCCACATACGCAAAAGGTTGACACCTGACTGACGACTATACCGTAATTCGGCATACGTACGTTCATCAGAAGTTCTCAGCATAGCTTCCGGTATCCAGTTCGTTCCCCGGATAAAGAGGCGCTTACCATTGACATAGAAGACACGCGACTTATCAGGCGTATTCGTATCGGAAGTAATTTCCCGGATACCGAACTTCGTTTTTACCGAATCACAAACAACTCCATCGATGGATACAGTCATTTTCAGTTCATACAGATTCTGAGGACCTTTGTTTACAGGCCACCACAAACGGGGAGAGTCAATCATCAACTGCGGAAATTCATCCGGAGAGAAGGACAACAGTTTTTCTTCTCCACGCATCACTTTCAGTTTCTTCTCGAAAGTTATATTCTCACCTACAATCTCACCTTTCACCGTACAATTGATTGGGTTAAAACCTGTCGTAGGATTCACCACCTCCACCGAAACAGATTCACGTGCCTGGTCATAGCCGGGCTTGCGCAACTCCGACTTTACAAAAGGATGGCGCAACGCCACTTTGCCCGTAGCATAAAGAGAGATGTTCTTCCAGATACCCGTATTACGGTCGCGGATACCGTCCATGAAGGTGAAGTCCCAACCCACGGTCATCAGCATGGTAGTGTTCAAACCAATGTTTCCATTCCCTCCATTATGAAACTCTCCAACTGCTCCCCAGGATTTCGGTTTGGCACTGCCGGGAACATCCACCGGATATACTTTTATCGCTAAAGCATTATCCTTACCTATTTCCACAAAACTGGTCACGTCGATGTAATCCTGTAAGAACATACCTTTAATGGTACTGAGCAGATTTCCATTCACCCATACCTCGGCACGATAGTTAATACCGTCCAGTTGCAACCATACATGTTTTCCCTTAAATGACTCGGGAACAGTAAACTCAGTACGAAACCAGTAGGTATAGAAGTCACGTCCGGTTTCGGATATGTCCGGTATCAGCTTCGATTCTATCTTATTGTTGATTCCATAATAAGGTTCTGGATATTTCCGGTTGTACACCAGTGAGTTCAGAACCGTACCAGGCACAATAGCAGGTATCCAATTCCCTGTAGGATAGTTTGATAAAGACACTTTCTCACCAGGATCCGTCACATCTCCCGCCTTTATCATTTTCCACTGATAATCTCCATTATGAGCGATTTCTGAGTCAAGCCAGATACGCCCGAAGCTTCTGGCGTCATTTACTTGGCTTTGCCCGATTACTGCCGTCGAATAGGAAAATAACAATACAATTAATGTAAAAGCTTTAGTCCAACTGCTTATATTCATCTTATAAGTATAAATAGAGTTTCGATATTAGATTATTAAAGTGAGGCTATACTTATTCTTCCAAAAGCGCCACTGCACACCAAAGGTAAGGAGCTTGTCCGTGATAATCTCCTACATTTTGCTTCCGGTCATAATAATACTGTTTGTCATTCTTCTTGTTGGTGCCTTCACAAACGGATTTCACATTGTCGTTCTCATCTATGTATTTCACCATAGCCATCCATGCTTTGCGGGCAGCGGGTGCATATTCCTTGGCATCCAACCAGCCGTTCTTCACTCCCTTAATGAAAGCAAAAGTAAACATAGCAGAGCCGGAAGTTTCGAGCCAGCAGTCGGGATGATCCAGCAACTGATGCCACAGGCCGTTTGAAGACTGATATTTCTTCAGGCTTTTCATCATAGTAAGGTAACCGTGCATGATTCGCGGGCGGTATTCACTGTCTTCGGGCAAGCTGCTCAACAACTCGGCCATACCGGCAGCCATCCAGCCATTACCTCTGCCCCAATAGAAAGGAACATCCGGAGCGTGATAGAATAGGCCGTTCGGACATTGCAGTTCATCCAGGTACATCACCATCTCTCTTGCAGCCCGGTCTATGTATTTACGGTCACCGGTAATTCTATAAGCTTGGGTTTGAACAATCGTAATCATGTACATATCGTCAATCCACAAACGGGTCTGCCAGGAATAACCTTTCTGGTCCCATTCTTTTTCTTTCGGTTTCGCATTTGCAGGGAGTTGCCACTGGGTGTCGGCATAAGGAAGGCCCAAATCCAAATAGCGTTGGTCTTTAGTTATCTTATATAATTCCAAAGGCAAGCTGCCAAACATATTTACATCCACATGATTCATAATAGGTAACAGAGCCTTTTCCGTAGTGAAGAGAAGTTCAAATCTGTTCTGTAACAGTTTCACGAGTTCCTGATCATTGGTAAGCGCTGCAAACTTCAGTCCTCCATTCCAGGTAAAGGTTTCGGGATAGCTGATCCACTTTCCGATGTGCAGCATATGTTTTCCATCTACAAAATGATAGGCCAAACGTTTACCTACCTCTTCCGGAGTATATCCTTTCGGAAAATCCGTCAGCAGGTTAGTCTGACCAAACAATAATTGAATTGGAAGCAGAAACAGCAATAATAATGTTTTTTTGCGCATAAGGTTAATTCTTTATTTATTAGACATTAAGATACTTATAATTATCATGGTATAATCTCTCGTGAGTGGTTACAAAGATAGCGCACTATATCTTTTTAAAACAATATAAGCATTCCAATAAATAAAAGAAACATCTCAAAATGGCAATAAGAAGCCACTATTTCATTTTAAATAACGCTGATGGCGGGAGTTAATTCTTTCTTAAGTGGTAATGAATGAAATGATGAACAATACTATCTATCATTCTGAGCATCGAAAGGTCTTATCCCACAAAATCCTTCGGAAGTACCCCAAATTGCTTCTGGAAACATTTTGAGAAATAAGAAGAAGAATTGAATCCTACCATATAGCAGATCTCATTGATACGACTCTCGCCCTCTTTCAACAATTGTGCGGCACGCTTCAGACGTTCTAGACGCAAATACTCATTCGGAGTGAGATCCAGCACTCCTTTCATCTTGCGGTAGAAACTGGAACGGCTCATATTCAGGCTATCCGCTATATCATCCATGCTGAACTCCTGATTGGAAAGATTGGAGAGAATAATCTCATTCAACTTTTTAATAAATTCCTCATCGGCCTTGGTCAGAGCCATTGTATTAACCGCTACAAAAGGAGACTTGGCAAAGTTCTGACGGAGCTTTTCCCTGTTATTTATCAGATTGGAAACCACAGCCAGAAGATATTCCGGTGAGAAAGGTTTCTCAATGTACGAATCCGCTCCCAGCTCCATCCCTTCAATCTTAGATTGCAGATTAGTCTTGGCAGTCAGCAGAATAATAGGAATATGGCTGTAACCCACCTCCGACTTTATAATCTTGCACAGCTCGAAGCCATCCATCAACGGCATAACGACATCACTCACCACCAGATTCACAAAATTACTGTCCAGAGCCTGCAAAGCCTCCTTCCCGTTGGTAGCAGTCAGCACAGTATATTCGGATGACAACTGGCGTTCGATAAAAGAAAGCATATCCGGATTATCTTCTACCACCAGGACCACGTGTTTGCTTTCCCGCTGATGTCTTCCTTCCTGCTTGTCATCAGAGAATTGCTCACCCGACATTTCAGCCTGCAACTCCACTTCCTTGTTCATCACATCCGAATCCAATGAGATGGCCATATCCTGAATGATAGGAAGCGTCAGACGGAAAACATTCGCATCTTCTCCCGGCACCATAATCAAACTGCCCCGATGGAGTTCAGCCAACGAACGGGAAAGAGCCAGCCCAATACCCGCACCTGTGGCAACCTTCCCCTCTTCCTTCTGACTGAAACGGACAAAAGGCTGGAAAATCTCTTCTTTCATTTCATCAGGAATAATCACTCCGTCATTCTCGGTAATGACATAAAAAGCCTGATTTTCCGCATCTACTTCCAACTTAATATGCACATAAGTATCGGCATACTTCATCCCATTGTTCAGAAGATTACTTATAATCTTCGTAAAAGCTTCACGGTTGACATGTGCACAGAAGTTTTCTTCCGGCAATTCCAACGTCAAATCAAATCCTTTCTGGCGTGAAAGGGAAGTAAACCGCATATAAGTTTCCCTCAGCACATTAGTAATATCACATTTGGCAAAATTGAGACGATAGCCCTGGCTCTCCACTTTCCTAAAGTCCAAAAGCTGGTTTGTAAGATTCAGCAGACGCTCCGTATTATGCTGCATGATATTCAGATCCTCACGTGTCTCAGGATCCAGATGTTTCTTCAGGATTATGTTCTCCAACGGGCCTTTTATCAATGTCAGCGGAGTCCTGATCTCATGCGCCACATTCGTGAAGAAATCTATCTTAGCATTATAAATCTCGCGTTCTTTCTCCTGCTCGAACTTCTCCAACTGGCGGCGATGCTGTCTGTTGCTACGCTGCTTGAAGTACCAGAAAGCATATACAGAGCAACCGATAATGAGCAATGCATAAATGCAGTAAGCCCAAATAGAAAAGTAGAAAGGAGGAAGGATATGAATATACAATAAATGTTCTTCGGGATTCCAGACTCCGTCGCTGTTGGAAGCTTTCACGCGAAACAGATAATCACCATACCCCAGATTGGAATAGGTGACGATAGGACTCTCACCCACCGTTATCCAGTTCTTATCAAAGCCGTCCAGCCTGTACATCAGCTTATTCATCTTTGGCAACTGATAGCCCAAGGCGGCAATACGGAAAGAGAATGAGTTCTGGTCGGACTGAAGAGTAATCCTGTCCGAGAAAGTTATACTCTTTTCAAGGGGAGCACTACTCTCACCGACACGCACCTCTTTATTGAACAGCATAAAGTCCGTAATCACCACCGGTGGCAAATTCTTGTTTTCGGTAAATGTCTTCGGATTAAATACAACAAAGCCGTCAATACTGCCCAGGTAGATAGTACCCGCCTCATCTCTATAACTAGAACGATAGTTGAATTGATCGTCAAGCAATCCGTTGGCCGTCGTATAGACCTTAACCTGCTTCGTGACAGGATTGAAACAAGCCAGTCCGCTATTTGTAGTCAGCCATAACAATCCGTCTGCGTCTTCTACAATCTGATAAACCACATCATTAGGCAACCCATTCGAAGAATTATAGCTGGTAAAAGCCTCCGTATCAGGATGGAAAAGACAGAACCCACCTCCCTGTGTAGTAAGCCAGATTTGGCGGTGGGAGTCTTCAAAGATACTCAGCACTTTATCATAAGGAAGACTCTCCTTATTATCCTCATTATGCACATAGTTCTTCCATCTTTTCTCATTGACATTGAAGCAATAAGCCCCATTTGCATAAGTCGCCAGCCACAGATTGCCTCCAGAGTCTTCTTTTATATCATATACAAACTTGCCTGCCAGCTCTGCAATCCTGTCAAAATCATCCGTCTGCTCATTATACTTCAGTAACCCGAACATGGTTCCCAAATAAATATCGCCTGTGGCCGTCCTGCAAATGGCAAAAATACTATTGTCCACCAACGAATGCGGAGAATCCGTCTTCTGATAGGTTTTCAGAATGTTTCCGGTATTGGTGTCCACTATCTTCAAGCCTTTGGAGAAAGTACCAACCCACAATTTATCACCTACCATACACAGTCCGTGGATGTTCGTAAATCCGGCACTGGGCATGAAGAAAGAGAATGTTTTTGTCTCCGGGTCAAAACGGTTCAAACCGCCGTCTTCAGTACCAATCCACAATGTCCCTTTATTGTCCTGACAGAACTCACGAACACGTTTACCCCGCAGGGTATTTTCTCCGTCTTTCGGATAGTACTTTTCAAAATAAGTATAAGACTTCGGATAATAGTCCACCCCTCCGAAATACGACCCTACCCAAATACCATTCTCACGGTCTTCACACAGAGAATAGATCGCATTGTCAGACAAGGAATAAGGATCATTCTTGGAACTGTACAGATGCACATACTTGTCTGTGCGGAGATTATAGATATATGCCCCCGATTCAGCCCCAATCCACAGTTCGTTATCTGAATTGACAAGCAGATCCCGGCAATAAACCATTTCACCGGTTTCATCCACCATCAGCAGATTCCGCAGATTGCCGGAAGTAAGGTTCAATTCCTGTACGCCCTGGCGTATCGAACTAATATAAAGGCAGTTGTAAGCTCCCGGCACAACTTTCATTATCACATCGTCTTTGAATACCTCACTGCCGTCTTTCGGCAAAACATACGGATGAAGTGTTTTCAAATTGTCCTTTGAATAGTACAGACCGTTACCATAAAATCCTAACCAGATAGTTCCGCTGTTATCAAAAGCGAGACTATTGACATTGGCCGAGAATTCATTTAAGATATAATTATGAAGTTGCTCTTTCTGAGAGTCATAGCAGAAGAGTCCCTGCATTTCAACGGCTATCCAGACCCGTCCCTGCTTATCGCCCGAAATGGCAGAAACAGTCCGTTCTATTTTCGTATTTTCCTGACTCAAGAGGTTGAAAGGAACAAAAGTCTCTTTATCCGAACAATAGATGTACAGTCCGGCATCCGTTCCAACCCAAATATCCCCTTGGTTATCTTCGTAAAGGCAAGTCACAAAGTTATTGCCCAAGCTATGTCTGTCGGTCATGTCACGCTTGAAGTTCCGGAACGACAATCCGTCATACCGGCTCAGTCCGCCTTTAGTGCCGAACCACATAAATCCTTTCTTATCCTGTATGATTGCATTGACTGTGGTCTGCGACAATCCGTCCTGAATACTGAGGTTTCTGAAATAGTAATGTTCATCTGCCGCTTGTGTCCAGCAAACCATATAGCAAAGAAAACTGATAAGGGCTATGATTCTCTTGTCCATCTTTGTGTTCTTTATAAATTCGTGCGTCAAATATAACCCTATTTGACGACAAAGGATAAGAGAAACATTTCAATAAATAAAAAATTCGTCTCTTTTGCAGTTGCAAATGCAGGAGAAGTATGTCCTGGTTATCTTTTATAGCCTTTCCACATCCATTTAATTCCATAGTAAACGGGTATCTATGAAGAAGCCGAGTAGTATTAACTACAAAGCTCACCTCACCTAACTACAGAACAACAATAAACGTGCCGCAGAAATGTTTCATCCCAGCTGCAAACTTTATCTCCAGCTTAGAGATGTTCATCTCTAAACTGAAGACGCACGTCTTCAATCTGAAGATGTCTATCTCTAGGCTAGAGATGAAATTTCTTCCCTACTGCATATATCTTCATTCCCCAAGAGAAAGATCTTTAAAGTTAAGAGGATGGACTTTTTTCGTTAACAGTCTGCGCCATCACTTTACTAACTCAGGAGTTATATACTCTTCGCTAATCCTCATGCGGTCCATTCCATCGACATTCGCAAAAGAAATCTCTCCGATGTACATGGCACGCGGATGAATCTTGTTCTTGTCCTTATGGGCGTGATAGACAATACGGAGTTTACCCGCCTTATCGGTAAACATGGCACTATGTCCCACTCCTACCAGTTCTCCGGGTTTCTGCAACAAAGGATTTTCATCATACTTAGTCCAGGTGCCCATCAGATCGGTAGCCGTAGCACAACCTACGCCATAGAACGGGCTCTCATAACTATTGGCGGAATAAGACATATAGTAAAGTCCATTGTGCTTAACGATAAAGGAACCTTCATTCACACGAGGCCATACTTCCTCCCATTCCTGAGAGACATGGAGGCACGGATGCATTGTTTCTTTTTTGACAGTGACAAGGTCCTTTTCCAGCTCTGCAATCCAGATATTATTGCCGTCATTGAATCGCACGAAAGTGAGATAAGGCGTACCGTCATCATCTATGAACAAAGAGTTGTCAATGCACTTTTCATCAGCAATCATCGGCTCTTTCTTAGCTTGAACAAACGGTCCGGTGGGAGAATCTGCAACCGCCACACAAATATGCTCGTCCGCCGAATAGTACATATAGTATTTCCCGTTCACAGCATAGATTTCGGGAGCCCAAAACCAACGGTCCGCCCAAGAGTCCTTCTTATTTAAAGCCAGCCCTTTGTACTTCCAGGTCAACAAGTCATCGGAAGTATAGACTTCGATGCCTTCAGCCGAATGGGTACCATAGGCGTAATATACCCCGTCACATAGCATGATAAAAGGATCGCCCAAAGGGACAGGAACTTTCACTTCATTGGCAACCGCATCGCCCGTCTCTTTTTTAGGGGAACCCGAGTGACAAGAAGCGAAAGCTCCAAGCACAAGCAAACAGATAAAAAACAAGTTTTTCTTCATACAATTCTATATTTAATAATATCTTATTATTCGTAAAATTCACTTCTACTCCCAATAATCAATCATTAGAGAAATGATAATTATAAGGATTCCGCTTGAAGTGATAACGATGTCTTGGTAATGGCAACGGATCCTGCAAACGCAGTTCCCAAGCCAACAGTTTCGTCAATAATTCATTCTGCTTATTGATACATTTGGAGTTTCCAAACAAGTTGTTTATTTCATAAGGGTCTTTCTTCAGATTATACAGTTCTCCTTTTCCATGACTGTTCATCACCAGTTTCCAGTCCCCCATACGCACCATTCGGGAAGTACCACTCTGAGTCCAGGTATTCAATTCGTCAAATCCGGCCACTTTATGAGGATCCAGCGCACCTTCCTGCTCAAAAGTCAACTTATCATCCAGAGGTACGTCTTCTCCACCAAAGCCTAACTGTACAACAACACTTGAGAATTCTTCTTTCGGGTATTCCTTTCCTGTCAGCATCGGCCACAAGCTCCGTCCCTGAACACCTACCGGTATAGAATCACCTATTGCGGTACAGAAAGTCGGGAACAAGTCAGCCAGTGAAACGTGTGCATCTATCGCTCTGGATTGCTTCTTTATCTGATATCCCGCCCATACCATCGGTATCCTTGTCAAAGCCTCAGACAGACCTGCTCCTTTGCGAATTAAGCCGTATTCACCGCAAAAATCGCCATGATCGGAAAGCACTACAATAATGGTTTTCTCAAACAGCCCCTTCTCTTTCAAGTTCTCAACCAAACGTTTAATCTGGTCATCTATCAGACGAATCATTCCCATATAATTGCCTCTCAATCGTGGCAAGTCTTTCTCAAGGTCGGGACAAGACGCATCTTCCAATTCTGCCAAAATCTGATATTTGCTTCCTTTCTTTTGCACATCCTGACGTGAAGTCTTTACTGCCGGAAGCTTATCCGGTGAAAACATCGAATAATATGGCTCACAAACCTGATATGGATTATGCGGTTCGGGGAATGAAACCCAAACGAAGAACGGATTATCTTTTTGACTGTCTATCCACTCTATAGCCTGATCTACAATCCGCGTAGGCTGTTGGTCTTTCAGAGGTATGGGTGAAGGCTCCAGATACTGACCGACAGCTTCTTTAAAGAACTTGGAAACGGCAAGCTCTCCTTCCGTCGTCGGTTTGTTTTTTCCCCAGTGAGAATATTCAGACCAGAAATCCATATCCTTTGCATTCAGATAAGCATGATTCTTACCTACTAATGCAGTCTTGTAGTGATTCTCCTTCAGAACTGTTACCAAATCTTTCGCATAATATATATCACGTACATTGTGATTGGTGCGCACATGAGTGGCACTTGGGAAACGACCGGTAAACATCGAACAACGCGCCGGACTACTGGCCGGCATAACAGTGTATGCTTTATCAAACCAGGCGTTCTGCCGGGCCAAACCATCAACATAAGGGGTAATCTCCATAGGAAAGCCTTCACGGCCACACAAATCAGCACGTTGCTGGTCGGTCATAATCACTACGATATTAGGTTTATCGGTCTGGGCTAATAGAGACAGACCAACCCCCTGGAGAACTACTCCTGAGAAAAGATACCTTCGGGAATTCATAATTATCTGATTTTTAATTAATACCTATATTTAAAATAGCATAACTTCATAGCCCCGGTATGGTTACTATGAAGTATGCATAAGCTCAAGAATGTCAATCCCAGCCGGGATTCTGTACCATATTAGGATTCATTTGCATTTCTCTTGCCGGTATGGGCAGACTCCAATAATGATCTCCTCCCCAGGCATAGTTATTGGTTCTGGTTCCCCATATCTGAGTCATACCATTCATCTTACCTTCCTTGTCCTTATAGAACTTCAAATCCTTCCACGTTCTCCAACGAATCTCATCAAAAAAGATCACGTCTTCACCAATCAGTTCCCAATGACGTTCATTCATAATACGCTGATGCATATCCGCTTTTCCTGTAACCTGAGTAAACTCATTTGTTCCCAGCAATTGGGCTCCCGCCCTTTCACGCACTTCATTTACCTTACTTATGGCTCCGGACAGGTCATCCAGTTCATTCAGAGCTTCCGCCCAGTTCAACAGAATGTCGGCATAGCGTATAAACGGCAAGTCCAGTTCGGAATATATATTAGGCAACTCCAATCCTTCGCCTACAAACTTACGATTCAAATAATAGAACTTCAAACTTGTATCTGTTTTCAAGTCTCCATAGGTCGTATAAGAGCGGAAAGGATAACGCATCACGTATTCTTTCGGAGTACCTTCAACTCCTCCGAGAAAAGTGGCATAAGGGGTTATAATGGACATTGCCATTCTCGGATCACGGTTCTCATAAGCCTTCTTGATTCTTTCTTCATTACCGGAAACATCATATTTCGACATATCCGCCCCGGCTGCTACTGCATTCTTTCTTTCAGTTTCAGTGATGTTATTTCGCAGAAAATATACCATACGCTTATCAATGCCCATATCATTGTAGCCGGGTATAATATCGTCCCAGTCGAACTTACTGCCGTCTTTGTTTTCATAAGATTCGGCAAACTGCGGGTTTATGATATAATTGTTCCACCCCAAACCATTGCCTGAAGGGTCCGGTGGTAGGCATCTGTTACCGAATCCTCTATTCTTTTTCTGAGTATAGTCCGGATGGTCTATACACTGCAAAGAGAAGATCATTTCATCGCAACGCTCATTTTCTACTTTAAATAGTTTCTTGTATGACTCCTCGCCTGCACCTTTATAGAGAGTATATCCACAGTCTTTCACCGCCTGAAAATCATCGGCAGCCTTTTTCCATTCTTTCAGCCACATGTACACCTTACCTCTCAAGGCGTAAGCCGCCCCCTTCGTAATATGCCCATAGTTGACATCATCCGAACTGTATTTATCCGGCAAATCGGGATTATTGATGCATGAGGTCAGGTCATCCACCATATATTCCCAGACTTCATCCTGAGTGGAACGTGCCAGTTTCGCTTCATCAATATCTTTAATGGGATCTCTGTAATAAGGAACTCCGTTGTACAGAATATTCAGCCTGTAATACCACCAGCAACGCAGAAACATACATTCTGAAATGTAACGGCTTCTTTTAGCCTCATCAAACCCTTCAACCGCAGGTAAATTACCAATCACGTCATTTGCTTTGATTATGCCTTTATAAAACCTCTGCCAAGGAGCCGAACTACCTTTAACAGAACTCGGAGAATTGGTTGCAAACAAGAAGTTAAAAGTAGGAGCTATACCTATACCGTAGTCCATCGTACTGGACCAAATATCAAACCATCCGTTGGCAACGTCACTATAGTCCACATACAGTTGATTATATACCCCAGCTATCGTCTGTTCTGCCAAGGTAGGGGTTGACCAAACATTACCTTCCGACGGTTTTCCATTGGGCGACAAGTCCATATCGACACAACCTGCAACTGACATTCCCACAAGGGCAATTGCAGCCATTGTTTTCATCACATTTTTTCCTCTTTTTATATTAATCCTGTTCATAGCATTTAATTTTAGAAAGTAACATTTACACCAAAAGCATATTGTCTCATCGGAGCATACCCCACTCCACTCATCATTTCAGGATCAATGCCCTTAAATTTAGTAATAGTCAGCAGATTCTCTCCCGAAACATACACCCGAACATTTTGCATACAGACTTTTTTCACCCAGTCTTTCGGAAGTGTGTAGCCCACTGTCAGATTCTTCAACTTCAGATAATTACCATTATGCAAAATATGCTGGCCGGATACACTCATCTGAGCAGACTTATCCATAGTCAAACGGGGATTCTCCGAAGTAATATTAGTTCTCGGATCAGCAGAATTCTCCGGGTCATAGAAATAATGATCATAAGCCACATCTTTGCCGATTCCATATCCAAACCAGGTTATGCTGCTATTCTCACCCGACTGATACCAATTGATTTTAAATCCGGCAGCACCGGCCCAATTCATAGAGAAATCAATGCCCTTCCATGACAAGTTTGTCTGGAATCCAAAGTAATACTTCGGTGTTTTAGAATATCCCTGGAAGTCCTTGTCATCATCGTCACCATAAATTCCGTCACCGTCCAAATCCGCATAGATAATATCACCATACCAGATTTTACTCTTACCAATACCTTGCTTCGGATGGAACTTATATCCGGCATCCATCATCGCCTGCAACCACTTCATATCATCTTCCGTACGGATCATACCATCCGAAGGGCCTCCTTTAGGATTCACCGTGCCGTCTGAATTGAAATAGCTCTTATTACCTTTATACAGATTCAACACATAAAATTCATTAATCATATGTCCTTCCAAAACACGTTGCAAGTCACCTGTAGAGACCTCACCCAGATTAGTGTAATAGCTGGAACTGCCATCAGCATTCTGCTGCCATCCACGAACGAGTCCGCCTTTATATTTAGTTACCTCATTCTTATTATAAGAGAAGTTACCGGATATACCATACGAAACAGAACCAATCCGGTCGTTCCAGCCTAATGTAACTTCCAAACCTTTATTGGTCACTTCTGCTATATTCTGACGGGGAGAACTGAACCCGGCCAAAGTGGGTGACAATGTCGGATTATATAAAATGCCGTCAGTCAGTTTATTATAAACCTCAACAGTTCCACTTAAGCGGTTTTTCAGCATGGCAAAATCAATACCAAAGTTGGTAACCGTAGTTGTCTCCCACTCTAGATTATAGTTGGAAAAACTTCCCATACCAAGTCCGGGCACTTCCTTGTTACCGAATGCATAATGAGGGACAGTGGCATAAACAGCCTGCCACTCATAATTACCAATTGAATTGTTTCCCAATTGTCCCCAGGAAACGCGCAATTTCAGGTTATCAAGCCAGTTCAGCTTCTTCATGAATTTCTCCTCCGACAAGCGCCATCCCGCTGAGAAAGACGGAAATATACCCCAACGGTTCTCCGGAGAGAAGCGGGATGATCCGTCATAACGGACATTAGCTTCAAACAGATAGCGGGAATCGTATGTATACGTAACACGTCCAAAAACAGAACGGGAAGAAAACTCAGTAGTGCTTCCGTTGATATAATCAGGTTCCGTCAAAGCATCAAAATCTGTCAGACTGGTATCTAACATACCTTTCTTACTGATATCGGTAGTCCGCGCCCATTTACGAAATTCCTCATAACCCACTAAGGCCGCTACATCATGTTTACCCTTGAAAACTTGTCCCCAATTTAAAGTAGTTGTACTTTTCCAACTCTGATTGCCGTCTATATAGTACTTCACGGGATACTCTGCAAGCAACTCGGAAGTTGGAGGAACATTCATTGTTTCTCCACGTTGGAATGAATATCTTTCCTGGTAATCGGAATAATGCCACAAGTTCTCCTGCCGGTAATGGTCATAATAGAAGTTTGATGTGAAATGAAAGTTCTTAAGAAAGTCTATTTTGACATAGGGATTCACAAAGAATTTCGTTGTTTTATAAGAACCTCCCGCACTGTTCAGATAATAAACTGGATTATTAACGACCGGGTCTTCCTCAAGAGCTTCGGGAGCGCCATATTTTCCATCATAATACGGATAAGTTCCCGGTGTGCTTTTTTGCATCTGCAAGCCATTCAAATCATCCACGTTATTTCTATCCTGATCGACATGATACCCCCATGCATTAAGCCCCACAGCCAGGAAACTGGCAACTTGCGACTCTAAATTACTGCGCATATAGTATTTCTTCATTCCCGAGTTTACCACCAACCCCGGATTATCAATATATGTAGCGCTCAGACTATATCTGGTTCTCTTTTCTGCACCGGTAAGCGTAATAGAATGTTCCTGCATCAGTTTCGGATTATAAACCTCATCATACCAGTCCGTATTCGGATAAGCCACATAGTTCGGATAGCCTGACTCGGACATTCCATTCGGATTACTTGCCGCTTCACGCCATTTATCAATGGTAGTCTGGCTAAAGACTTGCGCTTGCCCTGCATTATCAGAAGCCTCATTAATGAATTCCATGTAATCCGCATAATTAGAAACCATACGAATCAGATTAGCTGGAGTATTATATGAGAACTTTCCGGAATATGTCACGCTTATCTTCCCATCCGCACCTTTTTTAGTAGTCAACAGAATTACACCATTAGCTCCCCGGTTGCCATAAATAGCACACGAAGCCGCATCCTTTAGAACCGAAATTGAAGCAATATCATTAGGGTTGACATTATTCAAGGACATTTCCATCCCGTCAACCAGCACCAATGGTGCAGAATCATTCAAAGTTCCCGTACCGCGGATGCGCAGACTGGAAGATTCCGAGTTCGGTTTACTTGATGTCTGCATCACATTCAATCCGGCTACCATACCCGACAAAGTGGAAGCAAGCGTCGTAACAGGACGCGACAACGTTTTATCATCGAAATTAACCGTAGCGACAGAACCTGTCAGATTCACCTTTTTCTGAGAACCATAACCCACTACCACCACTTCATCCAGCAATTCATTGTCAGATGCCATCCGAATATCTAAAACACTCTGGCTCCCAATCACTATTGACTGACTTTTATAACCGATATATGAAATCTCCAGGACATCTCCCGTAGCTACAGATAACGAAAATTTCCCATCTACATCCGTAACGGTACCCATAGATGCTCCTTTAACCAAGATACTGACCCCAATGAGGGCTTCTCCGGTATCTCCGTCGATAATACGTCCTGTAATGTTTCGTTCATTTTTTGTTTGATCCGCTGAAGGAATTGATACGTGAATCGTTTCATTGGCAAAAGAAGACGATCCAGCCGCATTCGCAGAAAGACTCCCCATATATATAAGCGAACACACGAGGAATTTTGTTTTTACCTGCATAAGATTTAAAGTTTTAATTAAACATCATTTTTGTTTTCCATAATGCCGGCTTCCTTGGTAGTTTCCGGACACTGACAAGTTGAATCCAGCCATTCAAAGGTAGCGCTTATATGCAATTTCCAATAGAACGAAAAATTCATTTTATAAAATAATTGAGGCAAAAATCAATCGCAGACATTTCTGGTGATACTTCTGACATACATATTCTACAAACCGACTATTTTCTTATATACAGGAAGGAGAGATGTTTTTACTTACCTATATCGACGAGAGAAAAAAACTCTTAAAAATCAAGAATCAAACGTGGATGGAATTCCGCTTCCAGCAACTTCCGTTGATGAATATCGGCCACAAACAAACTGGTAGATAACACCTCACCTTCAGCTCCATCAGCTGTAATAACCGCTACCTCTCTTTTCCCCTCCACCGGTTTTCCGTTCTGAGGGTCAATAATGTGTTTCCGTTCATGCGAATCATTACCCGACGTTGTGAGACATTCATTTTGAAGAAGGATTGGTCGTCCTTGCCGTGAAGCATCAACCTGTCCGAAATCAACTTTCCACCCATCAGCCAAAGGATGACGGCCCAAAGCCAGCACAGAACTGTTCCCCATATTAATCAGCGCATCCTTCACTTCATAATGCTGCAGCAATTCCCGTGTTTTCTCCAAAGCATATCCTTTCAGGAATCCAGAAAGATTGACGGTCACCCCCGGATGCAAATAATGGAGAGTATGTTTTTGAGGTGACAACTGGATATTATGGATTGAATCAGACGTATAATTAACCGAATGAACAGTAATATCGAAACATCCTCCGGTCCGGCTATAGCAATCCATACAGAAGGTAAGCATATCATAAAGCTCCTGACTGACTAGTTGTGGACATAAGGCGGCAGTACGATTCAAATATGCCAACTCACTATCTGTATCGTAATAATTAGCCATCTTTTCCAGACGGTACAACATCCCATAAACGGCATTAACTACAAGCATTAGAGAGTTTTCCCCTTGTCTGCCGCATAGTACAAGGTCAACACGCGTATGCATTGATGAAAACCAAGCATAAAGTAACCCACCGTGAGAAGGTGAGCATTTATAAAGATGTTGAATTACATTCGGCATTTTCAGATTAGCATATCTTTGAGAAAAGAGAAAAGGCAAGCCACCAGTCTGCAACTTGCCTTTTCAGAGACATAATATTAATTACAATTCCTTGATCTTGATGTTTTTAAACCAAACTTCATCCCCATGGTCCTGCAAAAGGATATTACCAGATTCCGAATTGCCGAAGTTAGGCCAGTCTCTGTACTTGCTATAAGCCACCAATGCATTCCACATCTCATTCTGACGCGTATATTCAATGAGTTTCACGCCATTCAGCCAATGCTCTACATGATTGTCTTTTACGATAATCATAGCCGTATTGAAGTCTTTCTTGTTGAAAGGCTTATCTTCCGGAGCAGGAATCAAATCGTAAAGCGAACCCAGTTTACGGTTACCTTTTACACCCAACTTAGCATCCGGATGCTTTTCATCGTCAAGTATCTGGAATTCACAACCGATAGCCGAGCCAGCTCCCTGATTCATATCGGGGTTCACAAAATATTTCACACCGCTATTGGCGCCTTCAGTAATCTTGAAATCTACTTTCAGGATGAAGTTCTTGTACTTCTTGGTTGTAACGATGTCGCCGCCGTTAGCAGATTCCGCACCACCGCTTTTCATCACTTTCAAGATGCCGTTTTCCATCTTCCAGCCTTTTTCGGGAAAAGAATTCAACTTTGCTCCTCTCCAGCCTTCGGAAGTCTTGCCATCCCAAAGAAGCGCCCAACCTTCTTTTGCTTCGTTCGGAGAGATTGTATTAGCAATCACATTTATTTCCGGTGCTTTTTGAGCGGTCTGATAACGTTCTACGTCTGTAGTGCAAATACGGATATTCTTCCAACTGACAGTCTTTCCTTCATCAGCTGCATTACCGATGGCATGTACTTGCAGAGCGATGAAACCGACAGGAGTCATATCGTCCCAAATGTTAGCACAGGGCACTCCGTTGATCCATGTAGCAATAGAATTGCCAACAGCTTCGATGCGTGCTTTGTTCCATTCATTGTTCTTGAAAGCTGTTTTAGCAGCCGGATTCTGTGTCAAAGGATAAAGCCAGTTACGACGGGCTTCATCATAAATACCACCCGACCATGCACGCTTTGATGGATCAATTTCAAACTGATAGCCATGCACACGCCCCTTCTGATAGTCTTTCTTACTTTCGCTGCGCAGTTGCACACCGGAATTCAATCCATCGTCTACTTTGAAATCAAACTCCAGTATAAAGTCACCATACGTTTTCTTTGTAGCCAGAAACGTGTTAGGAGTTCCCATCTTCGAAACGCCTACAATAGCTCCATCCACAACTTTATATTCTGCTTTCCCATTCAGTTTCTTCCAACCGCTCAGATTCTTTCCATTAAAAAGAGGCTCCCAGTTCTGCGCCGAAACCGCAGACGCACAAAACAAAAGTAAAAGCAACAAATAATTCTTCTTCATATCGATATTTCTTTTATTGATTATTTAATATTACAGTTTATAGAACTCATCCCATCCCTTACGCGGCGGTACTCCGGTCAGCATTGCATTGGCAAACTCATTATTCGTGATCTGCTTCGTGCGGGGATCAAAGAATAATTGCGTATTCAAACGCTGTGCTATCACTCCCAATGAGAAAACTTGTCCTAGTACACCGTTTATTTCAAACGGAGAGCGGGTCTTTTCACGTCCCATACAAGCCAACAGGAAATTCTCGAAGTGATTCGAAGGACTCTTAGGTACTTCCGGCAACTTACCGACCATTTCCTTAGCCTTCTCTTCCGGTATAATGGAGAGCGTACTTCCATGACTTCCGCCTTTAAATATCAGATCCTTTGTATAAATAATCTTTCCGGGATTCAACTTAGAAACAGGTGTATCTCCCTGATTCGTGGAAGGGATATTAGGATCAAGCCCTGATACACCATAACCGGCTGGGATAGGAGGAAGATTATCCAGACCATCATACCAAGTGATGTCAACCGGCGGCATACCCTTACGTTGCGGGAAGCGGAACAGGATAGTGGAAGAGTAAGGATAGAAATAGTCATTATGACCGTTAGCATACTTCATGCTCACTTCATACGGCAATCCTAGTTCCAGGAATTCATGAACCGTATCCAGAATATGTGCGCCCCAATCACCCAGACACCCCATTCCGAAGTCATACCAGCAACGCCACTGCCCCAAATGATAGTCCTTATTATATTCATGATAAGGGGTGACTCCCAACCAGGTATCCCAGTCCATATCCTTCGGCAACTGCTGTCCTGAAGGGAACTTATAAATGTTTGTATCCCATTTATACCAACGGCGGGGGTTGTTCATGTGCGCCGTCACAGCCGTCACATCCTTGATGATACCAGCATCCATCCACGCCTTGAACTGGAAATAGTTGGCTTCCGAATGCCCCTGATTACCCACTTGTGTAGCCAGATTAGGGTGCTTCATGGCAGCCTGCATCAGCAACTCACCTTCATAGAAAGTACGCGCCAGAGGCTTCTCTACATATACATGTTTACCCGATGCCAAGGCCAGCATACTGATGGGAAAATGAGAATGGTCGGGCGTCGCTATGGCTACCGCATCAAAATCATTACCCGCTTTGTCAAACATCTGGCGGAAATCGCGGAAACGTTTTGCCTTGGGATACAGATTCATGACTTTCTGAGTATGGGGAGCTCCCATATCAACATCGCACAGAGCCACCACTTCGACCATACCGGTGCGTGCAAAATCACCAATAATCTGTTCGCCACGGTTTCCGATACCGACATAGGCAATCTTCACCTTATCTGTCGCTTTCTTTTGCGATGCAGAAGCAGGACTTCCCAATAGGTCACCGGCGCCGAAAGCCAATCCGGCAGAAGCCATTGTCATGGTCTTCAAAAAATCTCTTCGTGTTGTCATATTCCAATGGTATTAATTAAGTTACTGAATTTCATTTATTTTTCCACTCCGTGTCTTTTCTTTAAGAACAGACTTCTTATCCCGTAAAACAGAATACGTAAAATAGTCCAAAAGACATAAAGCACACACGAAAATACAAGAACATAAAAGATAGATGTCAGCATTTCCGAGAAAGGAGTCTCATAGGAAACAATAGCATACAAATTAGCCAGGTTACCTATGACAAAGCATACCAGTAGGGTTAATAGCTCTGTTTTCTTCCGGCGAGCGGTAATAAGCGTGTCTTTCATACGGTTTCAGGTGTTTTAGCTTGATGATTCAGATAGTTTATTTTATATTCATCAGGGAACGAAAGTACCCGTCCTTCTTGCAAAGCCTGGTCACCCAACAAGCAAAGCATACTTGCATAATAACCTTCTTCGGCTATGCGTCCCGGCTGTTTACGGGTGATGACAGCTTCAACAAAAGCCTCCAGCAACAAAGAAGTACCGTCTGATTTAGGCCGTTCTCCTAAAATGAATTCTCCTTTATTCTCATTGGCAGTTTCCGGCGCCCAACTCGTCCCAGCAAAAGACAGAGAATCAAACACTTGATTCTCCCAATCATTAATCATCTGCAAGAATCCAGGTGCAGGAGGCACACTCTCAAAATAATATCTGCCCTTTTCCGGTTCCACCGTTCCCAAGCTACCCATGATCTGTTCTTCCAAGCCGTAGAACTTATTAGATATGACAGAGTCGAATGTCATCTTCACCCCGTCATCAAATACATAGATGCAACTTACGTTATCATACACTTCCCGGCCATCCTTCCAATAAGTAATAGCTCCATGTCCCATCACCCTCTCGGGGAGTTTCCGCAGCGCCCAGCTTCCTATCTGCAATTGATGGCAAGCCAATTCAGTCATCAACCCCTTGGAATATTCGCGATACAGGCGCCAGTTAATCAGACGTTCCAGTTCAGGCGAAGGCACTTCCCGCCTCCAGTCTCCATTCCGATTCCAGAAGGTACGGATAGCATTTATTTCGCCAAAAGTACCAGCATGCACCATCTCCATCACTTTAATATATCGCGGGTCGAAAAGCCGTTGTTGCCCGGTAAAGAATATCTTTCCCGTACTGACGTGCTTGCTGTAGATACGGAAACATTCTTCCATTGTAAAACCTATGGATTTCTCACAGAACACATGCTTGCCGGCATCAAAGGCATCCAGCACAATCTGGCAATGCGAATTAAGAGGAGTAGCTACCAGTACCGCATCAATCTCTTTATCTTCCAATATCCGCCGATAGTCCTTATACACTTTGGCTTTTGGAGCCAGTTCCAATCCCCTATCAATGGAAGGCTGATAGATATCACACAGTGCCACAATATCCACCTTAGGATTCTGCACCAGGAAACTCATCAGAAAACGCCCTCTTGATCCGGGACCTATAATTGCAAGACGGCATTTCTCATTAGACGTTTTCGTTACTTCCGAAAAAACCGAAAGCCAAGGACTTGCTGACAACAGCACCCCAGCTCCAAGTATTCCTATATCTTTCAGAAACTCTCTCCTACTGATTAATGCATCTTTCATAAGTATAATTTTAAAATAAAAATAACAGCCCAAAATTAACGAAACCTAAAAACATAGAGCATAAATATTTACCCAAACTATGCTAAAATAGTACCAATTGCTCCAGCCACTACTTTATAAAGTCCTTAGGCAGAACACCAAACTGTTTCTGGAAACATTTAGTGAAATAAGAAGGAGTATTAAAACCGGTCATGTAACATACTTCATTAATCTTACATTCCCCTTCCTGCAGCAACTGTGCCGCTTTCTTTAAACGTTCCAGACGGATGTAATCATTCGGTGTCAAATCCAGTATCCCCTTTATTTTCCGGTTCAAACTTGAACGGCTCATATTAAGCAGACTCGCCATATCATCCAGACAGAACTCTGAATTTTGCATATTAGCGACAACCACCTCTTTCAGCGTTTTAAGGAAAGCCTCGTCTGCTTTTGTCATTGCCATGCTGTTAGCCTGTACAAAAGGAGAATGGGCAAAAGAAACCCGCAGCTTTTCACGATTGCTAAGCAGATTGGAAACACATACCTTCAAGTACTCTACAGAAAATGGCTTCTCTATATAAACATCCGCACCAAGTTTCATACCTTCTATTTTTGCCTGGAGGGTAGTTTTTGCCGTCAATAATATGATAGGGATATGACTATAATCAAGTTCCGACTTCAAATGTTCGCATAATTCCAGTCCGTCCATTTCCGGCATCATGATATCAGAAATAACCAGATTCACCGTATATTCCTCCAACACTTTCAACGCTTCCACCCCATTTACAGCCGTTAATACCTGATACTCCGACGACAACTGTTTGGCAACAAATGCCTGCATCTCCAAACTGTCCTCTACCACCAACAGGGTATATCGGCATTGTTTACGGTCCGGTTCCGGTTCGCCCTCGCCGGAAATATCTTCATCTTTAGCCGGTTTTCCTTTCCGCTCCATTGTGACCGTCTGCATATGCCTCAGCGGAAGCGACAACAAGAAGCAATTACATTCCACGGAGTCTTCCATATACAATGTACCTTCATGCAACTCGGCAAGCAAGCGGGCCAATGCCAGTCCGATACCCGTACCGGATACAGTGCTCAATACCCCGGCTTTATACTGAATAAACGGTTTGAATATCTCCTCACGCATCTTTTCCGGAACAATAGGACCGTCATTGCATACCGAAAAAAGCAATTTATCATCTTCTACCCCCAACCGGATACGAATATATGTATCTGAATATTTAATAGCGTTGGAAAGCAGGTTACTAATAATCTTGGTAAGTCCTTCTTTATCGACCGAAGCATACACTCCCTCCGGAGAGTCGATGGTAAACTCCAGTTCCTTCTGACGCGCCAATGATTTAAAACGCCTACACGTCTTTTGCAATATATCCGATACATTGCACTCCACAAAGTTCAATTGAAATCCCTGTGTCTCCGTCTTCCTGAAGTCAAGCAATTGATTTACCAAGTCAAGCAAGCGGTTTGTATTCAGATCCATTATCTCCAGATCATCTCTAATATCATCGGAAACCGATTTGGATGACAAGACATTCTCAAGCGGGCTCTTTATCAGCGTAAGCGGTGTGCGTATCTCATGAGCCACATTCGTAAAGAAATCAATCTTCGCTGTGTACAATTCCCTCTCCTTCTCCCGTTCAAACTTCTCCATAGTCTGCCGGTGTTTCTGCTGAGTTCTTCTTTTAAAATAGAGGAAAATGGCAAGCAAAGAACATAAAGCCAATATTACATAGACAACATAAGCGCATGTCGATAAGTAGAAAGGAGGCCGGATATGAATTTTAAGTACACGTTCCACCTCATTCCACTTGCCATCACTATTAGAGCCTCTTATGCGCAATGTATAACTTCCATAGGGCAAATTAGAGTAATTAATCATGGAGTTTCGCCCTACTGTGTACCATTCACGGTTAAAATCCTCCAGTTTATACTCCAATCGGTTCATCTCAGGCGCCTGGTAACTTAATACAGCAACCTGAAGAGAAAAAGAGTTTTGATTGGCATCCAGTTCTATTTCATCGGAATAAGTGATACTCTTCTCTATCGGAGAATCCGGGCTATCGACCGAAAGCCGCTTGTTGAACAAATAAAAATCAGTTATGACTACCGGAGGGAGAAACGTATTCTCGACAAACGTCTCAGGATCAAAAGCAATAAATCCATTGATACTTCCCAAGTAAATGCGTCCCTGCTTATCACAATATCCAGACTGGAAATTAAACTGATTACTAAGCAGTCCATTTGCCGTAGTATAAACATGTTTATTCTCCGTTTCCGGATTGAAACAGATAAGGCCATAATTGGAAGTTATCCATAGATTTCCACGCTTATCCTCAACCATCTTATAGATAGTATTGCTCGGAAAACCTTTCGACATATCATAACGGGTAAAGTTATCCGTTTCCGGATTATATCGGCAAAAGCCTTCACCCAATGTCATAAACCACAAGCGCTTTCTGCTGTCTTCATAGATACTGATCACCTTATTGTAAGAAAGTGAAGTGGAGTCTTTTCCATCAGACTGATAGTTCTTCCATTCGCGACTACGTACATTGTAACAAAACACCCCATTTGAAAAAGTGGCAAACCACAAATTACCATTGAAGTCTTCCAAAATGTCATAGGTGAACATACTCTTCAACTCAGAAATACGGGTGAAATCATCGGAAGAACGATTGTATTTCAGAAGTCCCGCTGTCGTACCAATCCACACATCGCCGGTAGTGGTTCTACAAATACTGAAAGCATCATTGGCAGACATCGAATTCTTGCTTTCACCTTTGGAATAATGCTTCACTTGCCTTGTATTCAAGTTAATCCGGTTTAATCCACCTGAGAAAGTACCTACCCATAAGTCATCCCCGTCCAGACAAAGTCCATGAACATTCTTATAGATGACAGGGTGATCAAAAGGTACTATTTTCCCGCTTGCAGGGTCATAGTTGAACAATCCTTTGTCTTCGGTACCTATCCACAACGTACCGTCATTACTTTCACATATCTCACGTACCCGGCGACCGAAGTTCCTCAGATCATCTCTCGGATAAAACTTCTCAAAATAAGTCCATTGATACGGATAATAATTCACACCACCAAAATAGGAGCCTATCCACATACCATTCTCTTTGTCACGACATAACGAATAAATGGCATTATCTGATAATGCATAAGAATCATCCTGATCGGGAACCAACAAATGCGTTACCTTGTCATTTGTCAGATTATAGATGTACAGACCGGACTCTGTGCCAACCCACAATTCATCATCTGATTTAAACTGTAACACACGCACATAAGCATCCAGCAACCGACGTGTTCTGCCGGTAGTAAAATTAATCTCGGTCAGCCCATTGACCGAAGCTATATAAGCGCAGTTATGCGGACCATTGACCTGCCAGTTAATGATATCCCCCTTAAAAACTTCATTTCCATCCGCATCTTTAAAGGGTTGCAACGGAGTCTCAAAATTATCTTTTGTGTAATAAAGGTTATCGGCATACAAAGCCAACCAGCAGGTATTCTCGTTCAGCCAAAAACGGGCAACATTGGCCATGCCTGAATCATGCAGATAGTTCCGCAGTTTCTTCCCGCTGCCGTAACAAAACAAACCTTGATTCTCTACCGATATCCAAATATTGTCGTATTCACCGCTCCCTATCATGGTCACGAAATCTTTGATTACGGTTCCTTTATCACTCGTCTGGTCGAAAGCCGTGAAAGAGTCGAGCATCGGATTGTAGATATAAACCCCTCCATCCGTCCCTATCCAGATATTTCCCTCATAGTCTTCATAAAGCGCAGTAATGAAGTTCTTGCCTAAGCCGGAATTTTCCTTCTTATACACGCGATAAGACAAGCCGTCATAACGGTTCAAACCGTCTTTAGTCCCAAACCACATGAATCCTTTTCTATCCTGCAAAATCTGATATACAGTATTCTGCGAAAGCCCATTCCGGATATCCATCGTTCTGAAATAGTAATGGACAGCGTTTTGTGCATACGACGGCAACGCCGTCAGTATGCACAAACAAAGGAAATATCTTAGAATGACCCGGTTCACGATTCCTCCTTTTCTTCTGGAAGATTACTTTTTCAACGAATTGCAAATACGCGCATTTATCTCTTTGACACGCTTTTCATTCAGTTTTATCACCTTGCGGTCATAAGTTATCAAGCCGTTCACTTCCACCTCTACGTCAGTGGTCTGTGTGTAAACGGCTGCTGAAAATCCTCTGTCTATCATCTGATACAGCATATCCGCATACTTCACATATTCATCCGTAGCCTCTTTGGAAGAATTAAACTGAACATATCCCCAGTTACGGTTCGGTTCCCAAAGATGGTCTTTCAAAACGAGGCCGATGCCACCGTACTCACCCAAGACCGTCGCACGTTGCGCATCATACAGATACATCTCTGGTGCAGGATAATTATGAAGGTCAAGCATATCTCCACAAGTGTAATGATTACCGCCGCTTGCCGGATTCACAAGACGGGTAGGATCATATTGTTTCGTCCATTCAGCTATCTCAACAGTCTTGAATTGTCCCCATGCCTCATTGAACGGCACCCAGGTACCAATGCAAGGATAAGAATAAAGACAGTCCATAATTTCTTTCCACTCTTTCCGATAATGATTTTCGGACTCCGCTGAACGCTTCATCTCAGTACCATCAAAATATTTGCGGTTCTGCCATTGCGGACTACGGTCTCCGCTCGGCATATCCTGCCATACAATGATTCCAAGCTGGTCGCAGTATGTATACCAACGGGCAGGTTCCACCTTGATATGTTTACGAATTATGTTGAAACCAAAATCTTTCGTTTTCTGGATGTCATACAGCAATGCCTCATCCGTAGGAGCTGTATATAAGCCATCAGGCCACCATCCTTGGTCAAGAGGGCCAAACTGGAATAAAGCCTCATTGTTCAGTTCCAAACGTACAATGCCATTGGCATCCCGACGGGTGGAATATTTACGCATGGCGGCATAACTGTCCACTTTATCTACCACCTTTCCATCACTCTTCAAAGTCACTTTCAAAGTATAAAGGAAAGGAGAATCAGGACTCCACAGCTTAATGGCCTCAGGCATGGCTACTTCTACAGCCTCTCCATTGATACTTTTACCCGTAGCCACCAGTTGCTTACCATCGTAAACATTCACCTCTACAAAATCAGACGCACAGTTTGCATTCAGTTCAGCCTTTACAGTCAGTTGGTTACGGTCAATATCGGGAGTGATACGAAGATTCTCAATATGTTTTCCGGCAACAGGTTCCAACCATACAGTTTGCCAGATTCCGGTTACAGGAGTATACCAAATGCCTGCCGGTTTGTTGACCTGCTTACCGCGTGGTTGAGGTCCTTTGTCCGTGGGATCCCAGACTTTCACTACCAAACTATTATTTCCTTTAGCGATCAAAGCAGGGGTTATATCGAAAGAGAACGGGGTGAATCCTCCGGTATGGCTTCCAACTTTAACACCATTCACCCATACATCGGTTTTCCAATCGACAGCACCAAAATGCAACAAAATCCGCTTGCCTTTCCAACTTGATGGTATTTCAAAACTCCGTTGATAAATCACTTCCTGATTCTCTGTCACTCTCTTTGCTACTCCGGACAAGGAGGATTCCACTGCAAACGGAACAAGAATTTTACCCTCAAAATCAGTTGGAATGCTTCCACCTTTATCAATAATGGCATAATCCCACAAACCATTCAGGTTCTTCCAATCATTACGTTGCATGATGGGTCTTGGGTACTCCGGCAATACTTCGGATGGATTAATCTGTTCGGCCCAATTTGTCTTTATCCTATCACCAGCAGGCTTCCATTGAGCCAGACTCTCTAAAACAAAAAACGTTACTAATAATAATGAGATGAATAATCTTTTCATGGTATCTAACTATTTAAATGTTCGAAAGCAAAGCTAACCATAAATTCATTTTTCAAATAACGCAATTGACTCAATAAATGCAATTATCTTTTCATTTTAACGTGTTAATCAGAAAGAGGGGGAACTTTTTCATCGCAAATACACCGGATAGCCGCATTTTGCTCCATATTCCGCAAGGAGAATAAGTTCAATGTAGGGATTGGCTACGTCAATCTCCTATATTTCTTAAGTCTACTACCTATGTTTCTTATATTCGGAAAGCATGTTTTTAATTCGCCCACAGCCGTGATCCACGTGCTTCACAATTATGAGCTACGTGCTTCACGATTATGAAGCACGTAGTCCACATCTGTAGTCAAAGCCTAACAATGAGTGCAAAGATAAAGGAAAGCCTATGTAAAAGCAAAGAAAGTGCGATGTGTAGGTACACAAACGGTGACCATCTTCATATCCGATGGCCACCGTTGCGAAAGATTGCACAATTTAATTGTCTAAAGGAAAATTGCACATGAAAAAGAGGAAAGATGCTCTCTATAAAGAACAGATAGAAAGAACATTTGCTTATACGATTTCTACCGTATAAGATTCTCCCGGATTAGTTAAGTTTATTGTAAGAGTGGTACCGGTAAAAATGCCGGAATAGACGATTTCACCGGATTCGGTGTCTTTAACTATTAAATATTCATCTTCAACAGGTGCCCGAAAACAAATGAAAAGTTGATTGTCCTCAATATAACCGGGGACTACGGGCAATATAGAGCGAGTGTTTGTTTCTCCCTTCAATAAATGAATATTGGCTGGCTTCCTGATTTTTTTCTTCTCAGTGGGAATAGATAAGATTTCAGTAACTATGGCTGATGCGTTTAAAGACAGTATAGTCGGTTGCAGTAAGAACAGACTTCCTAACAAAACAAATGATAATGCTTTCATGTATCTCGCGCATTTTAAAAGGATTAATAATACGCCAAAGTTAGCCACATAATAGCAAGGAGAAGAATAAAAGCGATAACATTCACTATTTACAAAAGACTGCAAATCAACACATTAAAATATACAGCAATAACATTTTCATCTATAAATCACTGGGCCTCAGACTTTTGTTTTATTCGATGCCTTCTTTGGGCAACAATTTGCTTATTTACATTGCCAAAGCAAAAAGCTATGGTGAAATCATCCCAGCCACAAAGCGAAAGACACAGGAATATATAGTCATTTTCAGTATATTTTGGATAGGTTTCACGCAAATAGGCTATATAATCTTTATATATGTCCATAATGGTCAACCGAAGTTGTCTTTGTTCATCTTCCAGCAAAATACGCAAATCCTGCTTCTTCTTCGTTTTTTCCTGGCGGCTCAGTTGCTCTACTTTTCTGTAAATAGGCGTTTTTTTGAAGATCACATTGCATAATTCCGCCTTTTCATCGGCCAATTTCCTTATTTCACGTTCTTTTTCCGATATCTTTGCTTTGTCTTGTTCCTGCTTCATACGTAACGAAGCTATATAATATTGAAGTCCTGTAATATCAGCTTTTAATGAAGCTACATCACGCTCATACTCTAATTGCAGGATTTTCTTACGGCGCCTTACCCGCTGAACATACCAAACGGCGAAGACAATCACGAGCAAACAGAAAATAATAAGAAAAAGATGTCTTCTTTCCATCTCTACTTTGTCCTTATAGAGCCTCATTTCCGCCTCATGCTCATAGATTTTCCGTTCTGTTTCAGAACTTTGTTTATGGAAATAGATAGAATCCATCGCAACCGAGTAATCTTCCAAGTATTCTAGTGCTTGCAGAAGTTCTCCTTCCATATCCATCACATCTTTCAAGCCATACAGGGCCAAAGCTCTTGTTTCAATCAACGTATCACGCAAAGCCTGCCTGAAATAGTACTCCGCAGAATCGGGATGTTCTTGATTCAGATATGCATACCCTACCATAATAGCGGATTTTGAGGCCAAACTTTTACTGAAAGCTAAAGACTGTTTTCCATAAAAGAGTATGGAATCCATATCTTCGTAGGAACAGCTCAGATTATGATAGATTGTCGCGATAATTGCGGAATCATTCTGTTCGAGAGCAAATTCCAGTCCCTTTTTCATGTGTTCGCGGGCAAGCGGAACATTACCCTGCAACAAGTAATTCCAACCTGCATCATTAGCCACAGAAGCCAATCCCGCCTTGTATGCACACCGGGCAAAGCAATCCTCAGCTTTTTGAAACATTTCGGTCGACTTTTCAGTCAGCACCTGATCGGAGTACAGATTGCCCAAATCCTCATAAATCATCCCTTTTATCCGCAACTCTTCTTTGTCTGTTTCTCCAAGTTCCTTCAACGCCGCAAAGTAATTCTCCATAGCCTCTTTATGCATATTCATCCGGAATTGCAGACGTCCTTTATACATCAAAGCTTTCGCACGCTTCAGACCTCCGTTATAGTAACGGATAGCCTCGTTCAGCAATGAGTCACAGGGTAAAAGAGAAAGATACTTTTTATCTGTCGCCTCGGCTAAAAGCAATCCGTAATGCATCTGTTCTGACTTAGAAAGAGTTTCGAAAGAGACGGATCGGAGAATCCGGTAGCTGCTGTCGGGAGAAGAAGCCATTAAAGCTTCCGCACGAAGCAGTTGACCGTCTTCTACTTTTTTCTCATTGCAGGAGACAAAAATCAGAATGCCCCAAAAGCCATATAGTAGATTATTCAGCCGGTTAAACATAAAATAATTCATAATTAAGCGACAAAGGAAACAAAAAGGAAAAGATATAGCAACAAATAAGCTCAGAAAGTTCAGACTTATCTATGATGAAACACATTGAATCAGACTACTTCGGCTTCATCTGTTTGCTCCGTCACTTGCAGAAGCACAACACTTATGTTATCTCTGCCACCTGCCGCTTTTGCCGCTTCTATCAGATGGACGGCGGTAGGGGTATATTGAAGGAGCTCTTCTATCTGATCGTCTGTAAGCATATCGCTTACCCCGTCAGAACAAAGCAGGAAGAGATCTTCGTCCAATAATTGTCCCGTCAGCTCGATGAAATCGGCAAAAGCGGACGTTCCGGCACCCAAAGAGTTATATATCATATTGGAGGGAGCAGACTCATCTCCTGTCAGTTCGCGCATGGAATGGTCTGCAGACAGTTGTTTTAAGATGCCGTTGCGATAACGATACAGGCGGCTGTCCCCGATATTCATCATATAAACCCTGCCTTCATAGCTGAACATACCGATAAAAGTAGTCCCCATACCCTCGTATTGCGGCAATTCAAGACCTTTGTTGACTATCAAGGCATGGGTTTCATCTACCCAGTTTTTTATTTCACGAGAAAGCGTTTCATGAGAAAGCCCGGAAGGGAGGTCGGTAATAAACCGATCGAAGGCCTGGGTAGCCAGTTCACTGGCAAATTCCCCCCCCTCATGTCCGCCCATACCATCCGCCACAAAAGTGGTGAAACGGGCCTGGGGAGCAAGTTCAAACTTCTGTTCGTACCTTTCGTCACGATAAAGCCCGCCGTTGAAGAGTATCATGTCTTCGTTGTTGGTACGCAGGCAACCCATGTCACAGGCAAGCTGGCATTTCAATAATAACATAAGGCTATTAGTTGTTAAATTTATTACTATCTTATGCGAATCAGTAGTTGAATTGGTGCATTATTATTAGGTTATGAATGAAACAGATGATTATTGCGCAGCTCAAGGCTGAAAGCCTTTCATCTTACAGCCCAGGGCGTTGCTCTGGGCTGTAAGTAATGTTTATCCCCGCGCCCTGTAAGGGCATAACAGCACACATCAGCTTTTGCCCTTACAGGGCGTAAGATTGTGGGGACGATTCATTCCCAGGGCGTTGCCCTGGGCTGTAAGATGAAAGCCTTTCAGGCTTAGGCTGCGTTAAATTATCATTTGATTCCCTTTTTATCAGTTATGAACAATAAATTCAACTACTAATTCGCATTATTTACTATTAAAGCATTCTTATTTCATCCTATATTGCGTTATTCGACTTTGAAATCAAGATTTGCGATACGAACGATATCACCGACACCGAACGTAGCCGGAATATTAGGTGAAAGGCGATTCCCATTGATAAATGTCCCGTTGGTAGAATTCAAATCAGTGATTTCCCATTGGTTAGAGACATTCTTTTGCAACCGGGCATGAGTTCCCGACACATAGCCCTGAGAAGCAAAAGCTGATACGTAATCACCATGACGACGCCCGATAACTGCACCGTCACCTAACCCTAAACGTATCCCCGCAGCCGAACAAACCAGACGAACCGGCAACGGAGCCACAGGCGCTCCCGGACGCATGGTCTTTTCAGGTTCGGGAACCGGAGGTGTACTTGTAGATTTGGGGGTCGGAGGGGTCTTTTCCGCTTCAGGCATCGAAGATGCCACAATCTGTCTCAGAGGGTTCTGCACAGCAGGGTTGTATGACTCAGCAGGCTCAGGAGATGAAGGTTTTGCCGAAGAAACCGGGTGCACCGCGCCCTCTCCTGCCGCCTCTTTTGCAGAGACCAGCGGCTGGCCACATTGCGTGCACCTCTTTCCTTTACCAAACACATGACATTTTGGGCATATATACAGTTCAACGCCGCATTGGTCGCAATAGTAACTATCGCTTTCTATCTCTATCCTGCACTTGGGACAGTTGACTAATGTACTCATTTCTTTAATGATTAATATTAATGATTAACGGTCAATGATTAACATCCCCACCACCGTTTCCCTCTTAATTATTAATTGTCAATTATTCACGTCTTCCTGCAACAGTATGCCATAGCTTGCCGGATCAAAGTCAGGACGTTCCATCTCATGGCGGAGACGTGAACTCTGATTCTTCTTCACCCGGTCGAAATAGTTGTTTACTTCGCGGGCATTGGCAAAGTTGCGGTCACGACGATTATACAATTCTTCAAAATAAGCATGCATGGCATTTTCCGCTTCAGGGGTCAGGGTGAGTTTGTCCTTCTTTGCTTTCATCATGAAGATTTGCGCCAATTCATCGGGATTATAGTCCTCGAAATGGATCACTTTGGTGAAGCGTGACTCCAAACCGGAATTTGTATCAATCCACTGACGGATTTCACGCGGATAACCGGCTGCAATGCAAACCATCTTACCCTTATAATCAAGCATCATGGGCAAAATCGTATTGGTTGCTTCCTGACCAAAATTATCTCCCATCAATGAGTAGGCTTCATCAATAAAAAGCACTCCACCCACCGCACGTTTCACCACACGCGCCGTTTTTTTAGCGGTTTGCCCCACATAGCCTTCCACCAAATCTTTCCGCGTCACTTCGAGCAGGCGATTGCTGGGCAATACTCCCAAAGAATAGAATATATTCCCCATAATACGCGCCACAGTGGTCTTCCCCGTACCCGGATTTCCCACAAAGAGGTAATGGTCTACCACTCCCTGGAACTTCTTGCCCATCGCTTCAGCCTTCGCACGTTCCACTTTAATGTAATCGGCAATCTCTTTCACCTCGCGCTTCACACCCGCCAGCCCAATTAATTGGTTGAGTTCAGCCATACATTCTTCCTCGTCAATCATCTTCGACGGATCATACGGAATATCTTCCGCCTCAATGGTCAGATACAGTTCACGGGTTAATGTCTGCCCGCCGGCATGCAACTGAGCCAAACGATTGGCACGACGGCTCTTAGTTTTCTCGAAAAGCTTCACCATTTCACCGGCATTTCCGAAATTCTCATCCTTGGACGCCAGCATCTCATCCACCAGTTTCGTCAGCACCTCTTCGGCTTCAGGAGTAAGCGTATTGCCTTTCTTCCTGATAAGAGAACGATAGATAGCTATCAGCTGGTCCGCCGTATAGTCCTCTATATGCAGGAAGTTGCTGAAACGACGGCGGAAACCCGGATTAGCATTATTGATGAATTCCTCCATCTCAGTCCGGTAACCGGCACATATCACGACAAACTTTCCGGCATCTTTCACCATACGGGTCATCAGAGCCTCCACAGCCTCCACTCCCGTCTGATCCTTGCTGCCTCCGGCACTGATAGGCATCAGAGCGTATGCTTCATCGATGAAAAGGATGCCTCCCATAGCTTCATCACAAGCCTTGTCCATCAGTTTGGCAGTCTCATTCTGATAGGTGCTTATCAGACTTTTCCGCTCCCGCTCTATCACTTTATCGGTAGGCAGCAAGCCGATAGCTTTGAAGATTTCACCCAGTTTACAGGCAATGGTCGTTTTGCCGGTCCCCGGATTACCTGTCAGAACGATATGTACGGGTGTTATTTCAGCATCGGCAATGCCCATCTCCATCATTTCCTTATCCATTGCTATCTTATTTGCCAATGCCCGTATTTCAGCTTTCACACTATCCATGCCGACAAATTCATCCAACTCGGCAAGTACAGCATCAAGGCTCTTTACATTCTTGCTTTCCTCACCTTCGATATCGGCACGCGTCAGCACGTGTACCATAGAAGTATCATAATCCGGCGTACCTTTCAGTTCCAGCAAACGCACTCCCTGGTTCTTGATGGCACGGTCCAGCGCATTCCTCACTTCACGGGCATTACCGAAATTGCGTGTACGTGTCAGATACATCTTCGAGAAGTAATTACGGATAAATGCCTCAGCCTCTTCATCCAGCGTCAGATGCTCCTTTTTCACCTGCCGACGGAAGATTTCCGCTAATTCATCGGCTTTATAGTCGCGGAAGTTCACTGTTTCATTGAATCGGGAAGCCATACCGGAATTGGAGCTCAGGAACTCTCCCATCTCCTTCGTATATCCGGCGGCAATGGCAACGAATTGCCCGCGCCTGTCTTCCACCAGTTTCAGCAATGTATCAATCGCTTCCTGCCCAAACTGGTCATTATCTCCCTGTTTCAACGTATAGGCTTCATCAATAAAGAGCACACCGCCCATAGCCATATCTACATATTTCTCCACAGCCAAAGCTGTCTGTCCTACGTATCCGGCCACCAGTTCTTTACGGGAAACCTCCACTAACTGGCCGACAGGCAATACTTCCAGTGAATTAAGTATATCGGCGAAGATACGGGCAATCGTAGTCTTACCCGTTCCGGGATTACCGAGAAATAAGAAGTGATCCTTCACTTCTCGCCGGGCACCGTCTCCCTTCCGGTCGCGTTCAAAATCTATTTTATTAATGATTTTCCGTACCGTTGCCTTGATTTCATCGATTCCGACAAATTCGTCCAGTTCAACCATGATTTCTTCATAACTCTTCTGCCGGAATTCCTTGCCGGGAACATCCGCCGCAACAGCAACCGATGCATTCGGATCACGCTTGATAGTATTCGCAAAAATATCTGCCGCCTTTTTCACTGCCAGATGTCCGTTGCCAAAGTCATCAGATTTCTGCCGCATCTCTTGTTTGAACACACGCTCCAGCTTGGCATCCGCTTCTTCATCCAATGTTATTCCATAGCGGTTCTTGAGTTCATTGACGCAAATCTGTTTCAATTCGTCCACGCTGAAATCTTTCAGATCAAAGTAATACTCAAAGCGGTTCCGTACATCCGGATTAGAAACCAGAAACTCTTTAAACGCCGATGAAAGCCCGGAAAGGATAACAATCGGGTCGTTATTCCACTTGTCCATACAACTGAATAACTTATCGAGTTTATTGATGTCATTGGCAGCCCCCGAAGGCAGAAGTTTCTGTGCATTCTCAATACAGAGAATACCTCCTTTTAAGTCGGAAGTGTTCTTATCCCACTCTTTGGCAAACTCTTCATAATCCACCGCATCAATCACTTTCATGGCAGGTTTCTTGATGATGCCACTGGAATACAGCAGCTTTTGCAACACAGCCGCCAACTTCGTCTTACCCGTTCCGGTATTTCCCGTAATAATCATATCCATTCCCAAACGGATGGCGATTCCACTACTCTGCGCACGTAAGGTAAGCGACTCACAAGTGTTCACCAAATCCTGCAACTGATTCTTCACGGTCTCCATACCCACCAGTTCGCGCAGAGGCTCGGTAGCTTTGGTCACTACATGGGCGCCACACCATTTACAGAAGACTGCGCTTTCACGGTTCGGTTTATTACATTTCGGACAATTCATACTTATTCGCTTTTATCAGTTCCCGACAGCCGCTTTTGCTTTCGTAAAACTGAATTTCACTTGTTTTTTAGTCGTATAATTCTCGTAAGTTCCTTCAAAAGCATCCATTCCATCGCCGGAGAATGAACCATTATACTGGCCGTCAAGCGTGCCGTTCTTGTGTACATCGTCAAAATGAATGGTATTCGTAACCGTATTCACGCTACCCTTCAACTCTTCATTAGTGAGGTTTTTATATTGTACATGTATGGTTGCTTTCAGTCCCTCCGAACTTGCATTCGTAATATTCAGTGTCGCATCGCGTCCCTCAAACGTACCTGTCCATGTGCCCACCAGCTCTTTAATCTTACCGTCATTCTGCAAAAATCGAGAAGCATCCAAGCCAAATGCAGGAGTGTATTGCATAAACAGATAGGCCAACCATCCCACCACTACCATTGAGAGTATAGCCCGATAGGAAAATTTACGGATACAGTCTTTCAGGTATTTGGCATATTGCGCGGATTCACCGCCAATAGAAGACTCAAAGTGGCTTCCCACATCCGCCTTAAAAGCAAAGTGTAACGGCTCCAAACCGGTCTCTTCAAAACCGGGATTCAACAGATGCTCATGCGACCTCCGTTCAACCGGAAGCTTCAGATAACAACTCTTCATCAGATAATAAGCCAACAGAAGCAAAAGTCCTGCCAAGACATAATGTGCGTATGGCATAATCAGATTCAAGACAAAATACACTGCATAGTAGACAATTGCCCCCACAATAAAGCCCAGAATCACACTTCCGATAAGATTCTCGAAGTCAGAGGTCACAAAAATGAGAATACCCAGAATAATACCCATCGTCACAATAGCGCCCAGCGAGAAGCCCGGCAATGGGTTCTCGGTAAACGGGAGCCCATAAAAACACAATGCGGCCGCAAAAGAAAGTATGGGAATAAAGCAAAGCACTCCAAGCAACACACGCATTATAGTCAGTGTGCGGCAACGCAAACGTACTTTTCGGATATTCTTATTCACAAAATCCGTAGCGATGCGGAAGTTAGAGACATCTGTATCCTTACTGTCTATTTTCTCGATGAATTCGAGGTATTTTACCGTTTCCTGTTCATAAGCAAACTTGGGTGACAGGTTCTTAAGCGGATTTTCCTGGAAGAAGGAGGTCAGCCAGTCTCTTAAATACCCGTTTTCCAGTTCATTCTTCACTTCCTTCGATGGAATGGACTTTAATTCGCTTAAATCAGTGATACTCTTATCGCTACCTTTGAAGTAATAGTAAGGTTGAGCACCCAATCCTTTAATAGCTTTAAACGTAGCGATAATCCAGTTGTAAGGTCCTGCCTTACGGAGATTGTCTTTGGATTTCAGTTCGAAGCAATAGTCTATCCACTTAATCTTATCATCATATACTCCTTTTGATTTCAGATAGAAGTAGAGGCGTGAACCTTTCATGCCGGACAGCATTCCGAGAATGTAATCGGCATATTCATGATCCGAATCATTCTTGGGTGTATTCTTGTAAATCATCAGTTGCTGATTGATGAATTGGGCTATTTGAGTATGCGTAAAGTAATAATTGCTTGCCGTTTCATCCATTTGCAGGGTAAAGGACACCTTCGGACTCAAATTATAAAGTACGCCATAAGTGACGGCCGCATTAGAGGCATTAAAGCCTTTCAGCTGGGTACGTATTTTTCCCACCAAGCCCTTGTCACGAGCTGCCAGCCACACCAAGAAAGAATCTTCCGCCAAATCATTCCATGAATCAGCACTAAGCATATGGTTATAAGCGTAATGCAATACATCTTCCGGAGTGTTGCAACGTCCCAGATTCCCCTTTTCATCGATCAATTCATAAGGGCGTGAGGGATCAAGCTCGTAAATTAAGCGCCACAAAGCTTCCCGCTGACGGTCTTTCTTATTAAACAACGGAACAACATCGTCCGTAAGCCGCTTCAAATCATGCGCATTAAAGAAAAGGAAAAGAGGGTCATTGGAATTTGCCAATGCCGACTGATAAGTACCGAAATTCTCGACGAGCGACTGGGCTATTTCTTCGGCAGTAGTCCGCGGACGGCCTTTGATATCATAATAAGGCATATCCACATTGAGCATATAACACGCCGCATACAATCCGGCTGTCTGATCTTTCGGATAGCGTTTTTCGACAATGTCTTCAATCTCCGTAGCCAGTTCAGGACGCTGATTATCCGTCAACCATTTAGTCAACTTCCCCGTATAGAGATATTTAATGGCAAGACTTTGGTCTTGTCGCATAAAATCGGCCAATTGTTCGGGAGAATGGGCTACCTGATTCTTTCCAGCATTAAAAATAATGCTGAAGCTACGTCTGCTCTCCTGTCCTGAAAAGTCGCTGAATACATCTTCTCCGCGTGCCCAACGGACAATCTCCATAAAACCGCAACGTTTTTCCGGTTGTGGAGCAGTCAGTGCCTTTATCAGCTTCAATGTACGTCCGGACAAGTCCGCCGGAAAGGGCAAATCACCGGTACGCTTGCGCTTCATCAGCTCAAATTCTCTTTCTTTGAACTCTTTTTCTCCCATCCACAGACAAAGCAAAACCATGCCAAGAGAATAAAAGTCACTCTTCGTATCAATTTCCACCCGGTTTTCTCCCGGAACGGTGTAGTACATTTCGGGTGCCGCATAAATACGGGTACGGGCCTGGTCGGTACGAGCAATACCGTTTTCATTGCACCTCACCGAAATACCGAAATCTCCCAGCAATACTTGTTTCTGTGTCTCATCGGCAAAGAAAAAGTTACCCGGCTTTATATCACGGTGAATGAAACCATGCTTATGACAAAAATCAATGGCAGCCGCCGCCTGTTTAGCTATTTCACAAAGTTTACTTTCATTTCCACGCAAGCTTATCTTATCCAAAGAACCACCTTTGCAATAGTTCATTATCTCATAATGCCTCAATTCACCGTGAACACGGGGATTATCCCACTGACCGTGATCTATTATATCCACCAATAGTCCGGAGCGAGGAGATTGTCTGATAATTTCAAGTATCTGATGATTAGGAGGAGGTTCAATACCAACATAATAGAGTTTCAGAACATATTGCTTTCCCTTATTCTCCACCAAGAATATCTGGGCTTCTCCAGTTCCGTCCGAAATAGCCTTTATCACCTTGTAATTCAGCCCTTTAATCAGATACTCGGTATCATATTGACGAGTGATTGCCTCAATCACCTTTTGTTGTTCGGCACGCAGAGTGGCATCATTGGCTGACGCCGGACGCAGAGTCTTATCTTCTACAGCACCGACATGCAAAGTCTTATCGATGCCTGCCGCACCGGGACGCAAGGTTTTATCAACATTGGCAACACTTGGGCGCAAAGTTTTCTCCCCCTCGCCAGGGCGCAGTGTTTTATCACTGTCTCTCAAGTCGCTCATATATTATACAGTTTTAAATTGGCTTATCGGTTTCCACCAGAATCAATCATCCTGATATTCAAAAGTCTTCGTAACAGTTACCACATCTTCATAAATCCATGTACCTCCCAGTTCCGGCTGCGCACATTCACTCGGCTGATTATGCTGGCAGCCGCAAAGATTGCATACCCAGCAAACAGGAGCTTTCGAAACCGACTTCCGCAAAACAGGCAGTTTTCTTGCTGAATAATAATTCCGTTGCATTTGCGGAGTCATATCTCCTTCCGGACGAAGTTTTTCCATAAGACCCCGCATTTCTTCCAACTTCTCTTTATACAATTGCTTCGCCTCGTCGAGATCCACTCTTTTCACATTCAATTGTATTTTGGGACGTGCCTGCACGGGAGTTTCTTTGAGGGGTTTGGGTTTGGGAATGGAGATTTCTTCCAAAGAACCGCTACCGGAAAAAAGGTCTTTATATTGCTGTATCAGTTTTTTGTCGGCTTCACTCAGCTCAAGCTGTGGAGGTTCCGAATCTTCTTCGGATATTTCTCCGGAAGGAGTGTCCAGTATTCGTTCTTCCAAATCGGCAAGTTCCTGTGCCAACGCCAGCATTTCCTGAAAGACCGGATCATGCTTGGCTTTCTGCATTTCCTGCATAGCCATTTCATTCAGCGGACGATTACACTTCCGGCAAAAACTGCGAAAATTCAAAGTATTGCAATCCGGGCAGATAATTCCTGTGCGCGGATTACCGCAGTCGGGACAAAAGGAATCATCCGCTTCCATCGATGCCCCGCAAAAAGAACATAACTCTGCATGCAGACTTTGCCCGCAATGGGGACAAATCTCCCAATCTGCTTGAATCGGGACACCACAACGAACGCATGATTTCCCCTTCAACGGCATCCCACATTCCTCACAGAATTTATCACCACTGTGGCAGGGCGTCCCACAATTAGGGCAACATTGCGGCTGTTCCGCTTGCTTTTCCGTAGTTTTTTGTTGCGTCTTTACCTGCTGTTCCGATAAAGACTGATGTTGTTGTTCCATAAACCGTATTCAGACTTTAAGTTGACTTACCAGATTTTAAGTTTCCAAATATATCAATTTATTCAGTGAATAAAGTGGCAATACGTAAAAAAGATGGAGGAATAGCTGTTTTTTTCGTAACTTTGCACGGTTTTAAATACATTGAATGAATGGAGTTTAAATACGACGTTATTGTAATTGGCGCCGGACACGCCGGCTGTGAGGCTGCCGCTGCCGCAGCAAATCTGGGTTCAAAAACCTGTCTTATCACCATGGACATGAACAAGATAGGACAAATGAGTTGCAATCCTGCCGTAGGTGGTATTGCCAAAGGGCAAATCGTACGCGAAATAGATGCATTAGGAGGATACATGGGGTTGGTTACCGATCAAACCGCCATCCAGTTCCGCATACTAAACCGTTCTAAAGGTCCCGCCATGTGGAGCCCGCGTGCGCAATGCGACCGCAACAAGTTTATCTGGACATGGCGCGAAATCCTGGAGAATACTCCGAACCTGCATATCTGGCAAGATACCGTACGTGAAATCCTCGTTGAGAATGGAGAGGTAGTAGGCTTGACGACTTTGCTGGATGTTACTTTCCGTGCCAAATGCATTGTATTAACCGCCGGAACTTTTCTGAATGGTTTAATGCACGTCGGGCGCACCAAACTTGCCGGTGGCCGTATGGCAGAACCTGCATCCTACGAATTGACCGAATCCATCGCAAGGCATGGCATTGAATACGGGCGTATGAAAACCGGCACTCCCGTCCGCATTGATGGCCGGAGCGTGCACTATGAATATATGGAAATACAAGATGGAGAATCTGACTTCCATAAGTTCTCATTCATGGACACCAGCGTCCGCCACTTGAAGCAACTTCCATGCTGGACTTGCTTCACGAACGAAGAGGTGCACCGTGTATTACGCGAAGGGCTGCCCGATTCTCCCCTTTTCAACGGACAAATCCAAAGCATCGGTCCCCGCTATTGCCCCAGCATTGAAACTAAAATCGTCACCTTCCCCGACAAAGAGCAGCACCAACTATTTCTGGAACCCGAAGGAGAAACAACGCAAGAACTTTACTTGAACGGTTTCTCTTCTTCACTCCCGATGAATATCCAAATCGAGGCATTAAAGAAAATCCCGGCATTCAAAGACCTGGTTATTTACCGCCCGGGCTATGCTATCGAATATGACTACTTCGACCCTACCCAACTGAAGCATACGTTGGAAACGAAGAAAATCAAAAATCTGTTCTTTGCCGGACAAGTGAACGGAACCACCGGATATGAGGAAGCGGCCGGACAAGGAATCATCGCCGGTATCAACGCACACATCAATAGCCACGGCGGCGAGCCATTTACACTGGCACGCGACGAAGCATATATCGGCGTATTAATCGACGACCTCGTCACTAAAGGAGTAGACGAGCCTTATCGTATGTTTACCTCACGTGCTGAATACCGCATCTTATTACGCATGGACGATGCCGACATGCGCCTTACTGAAAGGGCATGGAAACTCGGACTCGTCAAGGGCGACCGCTACGAACTGTTGAAACGGAAGCGTGAAGCCATCAACAACATTGTAGAGTTCACCCGCAATTATTCGATGAAACCAGCGCTAATCAATCCGGCATTAGAAAGATTAGGTACAACACCCCTGCGTCAAGGATGCAAATTAGTAGATCTGATAAACCGTCCGCAAGTGACCATCGAGAATATGGCGGAACACGTCGATGCCTTCCGCCGGGAACTGGAGAAGATTACCGAAAGAAAAGAAGAAATCATTGAAGCCGCCGAAATTCTCATCAAGTATGAAGGGTACATCGGACGCGAACGAATCATTGCCGATAAACTGGCCCGACTGGAAAGCATCAAGATAAAAGGAAAGTTCGACTATAATTCTATTCAATCCCTTTCCACCGAAGCTAGACAAAAGCTGATGAAGATTGACCCGGAAACAATCGCTCAGGCAAGCCGGATTCCGGGAGTATCACCAAGCGATATAAACGTCCTGCTGGTACTTTCGGGCAGATAGCGCGGGACGTTCCACGTGAAACAAAAGAATTCAATAAACGCATTAAAATACTGATTATGAGCAAAGAAACTCTTGCGAAAAGCATTCGGGAAATCCCCGATTTCCCTATACCGGGAATCCTCTTTTACGACGTAACAACATTATTCAAAGACCCTGCCAGACTGCAGGAACTTTCGGACACCATGTACGAAATGTATAAAGACAAAGGCATCACGAAAGTCGTAGGCATTGAATCAAGAGGGTTCATTATGGGACCTATCCTTGCCACCCGCCTGGGCGCAGGTTTCATCCCCATCCGTAAGCCCGGCAAACTTCCCGCAGAAACAATAGAAGAAAGCTACGATAAGGAATACGGCAAAGACACCATCCAGATACACAAGGATGCATTGGATGAGAACGACATCGTGTTGCTTCACGACGATTTGCTTGCAACAGGTGGAACAATGGAAGCAGCCTGCAAGTTAGTGCAGAAGATGAACCCGAAGAAGATTTATGTAAACTTCATCATCGAGTTGAAGGAATTACATGGAAAAGATTTATTCAGCAAAGACGTAGACGTGCAGTCGGTACTTTCTTTATAACCGGCTTCTTAGCCCAAACAGACTAAAGAAATCCATGGAGAATAACCCGGAACTGAAAACCAGCGAATATCTGAAAGGGATCGTGTTGAACCTCCCCGAAAGCCCCGGTATTTATCAATATCTGAATACCGAAGGGGTTATCATATACGTAGGCAAAGCCAAAAACTTAAAGCGAAGGGTTTCCTCCTATTTCAATAAAGAGCACGAACCGGGAAAAACAAGAGTACTTGTCAGCAAGATTGCAGACATACGTTACATTGTCGTTAATTCCGAGGAAGACGCACTATTATTAGAGAATAACCTGATCAAGAAGTATAAACCGCGCTACAACGTGCTTTTAAAGGATGATAAGACTTATCCTTCTATCTGCGTGCAAAACGAATACTTCCCGCGGATATTCAAGACACGCAAGATCATACGCAACGGTTCTTCTTATTTTGGTCCTTATAGCCATGTGCCTTCCATGAATGCATTGCTCGATCTTATCAAGCATTTGTATCCGTTGCGTACTTGCAACCTCAACCTCTCGCCCGAAAACATCAACGCAGGCAAATTCAATGTTTGTCTGGAATACCACATCAAGAACTGTGCAGGCCCCTGTGTAGGCAAACAATCACTGGATGACTACATGAAAAACATCGGTGAAATCAAGGAAATCCTCAAAGGGAACACGCAGGAAATAGAACGGATGTTATTCCAACAGATGCAGGTACTGGCGGCTGAAATGAAGTTTGAAGAAGCGCAAAGGGTCAAGGAAAAGTATATGTTGATAGAGAACTACCGTGCCAAATCAGAAGTAGTGAGCAATGTACTGCACAACATTGACGTATTCTCTATAGAGGAAGACAGCGATGAGAAATCAGCTTTCATCAATTACCTCCACATCACAAACGGCGCCATCAATCAGGCATTTACCTTTGAATACAAAAAGCGGCTGAACGAGACGAAAGAAGAGCTTCTGCAATTGGGTATCATCGAAATGCGCGAACGCTACAAGAGTCTTTCACGCGAAATCATCGTACCTTTTGAAGTGGATATGGAACTGAAAGATGTCGTCTTCACCATTCCCCAAAGGGGAGATAAGAAGAAGCTGCTGGATCTTTCCATCTTGAACGTGAAACAATATAAGGCCGACCGATTGAAACAGGCTGAAAAGCTGAATCCGGAACAGAGAAGCGTCCGGCTAATGAAAGAAATACAGGATGAGCTGCACTTGGACCGACTGCCTATACAGATAGAATGTTTCGATAACTCGAACATTCAAGGCTCCGATCCCGTAGCTGCCTGTGTAGTATTCAAGAAAGCCAAACCCTCTAAACAGGACTATAGAAAATATAATATAAAGACGGTAGTAGGCGCAGACGACTATGCTTCTATGAAAGAAGTCGTCAGACGCCGCTATCAGCGCGCTATCGAGGAGAAAGCATCCCTACCCGACCTTCTTATCACCGACGGCGGAAAAGGGCAAATGAGCGCCGTAAAAGAGGTGCTGGACGAACTGAATCTGAACATTCCTATCGCCGGACTTGCCAAAGACGGTAAACACCGCACATCAGAGCTGCTCTACGGCTTTCCACCGCAAACTATCGGATTAAAGCAAAACACACCCCTTTTCCGGCTTCTGACGCAGATACAGGACGAGGTTCACCGTTTTGCCATCACCTTCCATCGCGACAAACGCAGCAAGCGGCAGATTGCCTCCGAACTGGATGAGATAAAAGGCGTCGGCGAAAAAACGAAATCAGCCCTACTCAAAGAGTTCAAGAGCGTGAAACGCATCAAAGAAGCATCTTTAGAAGCCCTCACGGCAGTGGCAGGAGAAGCCAAAGCGAAAGTCATTAAAGAGCACTTCGGGATGGCTTAACCGCTACGATTTATTTGTTAAGTGCCAATACCTTGCCATGCGCTTGGCAAGGTTGTGCCATAAGCTTGGCAAGACAGTGCCACAGGCATGGCAAGACTGTGCCATAGGCATGGCAATGTTGTGCCAATGCGATGGCAAAGACAAAGGGATTAATGCCGGCAAAACGCCCCTACAAGCGGGGCAAATTCACATAGACGCGAACAAATCCCCATCAATAAGTGTAGTAGTGAATAATCATACGCCCAAATTACAGGCAATCACGAATTTATTCGTAACTTTGCAGTCCGGAAAAGATTAAAAAGATTAGGATAAAAGAACATGAGAATAGTCATACAACGTACCGGACACTCATCCGTTACAATCAATGGAACTTGCAAATCTGCTATTGGAAAAGGACTTTTGATACTGGTAGGCATTGAAGAAACAGACGGGCAGGAAGATATCGACTGGCTCTGCAAAAAGATTGTCAACCTCCGCGTCTTCGACGATGAAAACGGAGTGATGAACAAATCCATTCTCGACATCGACGGAGAAATACTGGTAATAAGCCAGTTCACCCTCCACGCCTCCACTAAAAAAGGTAACCGTCCCTCGTACATACGGGCAGCTAAACCTGAAATTTCCATCCCGCTGTATGAACAGTTTTGCCAAGAATTGAGTTCTTCATTAGGTAAAGAAATAGGTACCGGCGAATTTGGCGCCGATATGAAGGTAGAATTATTGAACGATGGTCCTGTGACCATCTGTATGGATACAAAAAACAAGGAATGATGACATTAGAAGAAGCTCAGCTACAAGTAGACAGCTGGATTAAAAAGTATGGTGTACGCTACTTCAGCGAACTCACCAACATGGCCGTCCTTACCGAAGAGGTAGGCGAACTGGCAAGAGTTATGTCCCGCAAATACGGTGACCAGTCCTTCAAAGAAGGAGAAAAAGACAATATCGATGACGAAATAGCGGATGTCCTCTGGGTACTTCTCTGCATTGCCAATCAGACGGGTGTAAACGTCACGGAAGCCTTTGCCCGCAACCTGGAGAAGAAAACCAAACGGGACAATACCCGACATATCAATAATCCTAAATTGCATGACCATGGAGAAGAATGAACCCACACAGAACAAGTATGATGCCGCATTGGCAAAGTACAACACCCAGCTGAACGATGCGGAAGTAGCCGCCAAAGTAGCAAAACTCATCGCAGAAAAAGTACCCGGAAACCATACGGAAGAAGTCAAAAAGTTCTTGTTCCACTGCATCGACCTCACCACGCTGAACACCACGGACAGCGATGAAAGCGTGATGAAATTCACGGAGAAAGTGAACCAGTTCGATGATGAGTTCCCCGATTTGGAGAATGTTGCAGCCATCTGCGTCTATCCTAATTTTGCGGAAATCGTAAAGAGCACCCTGGAAGTAGAGGATGTAAAGATAGCCTGCGTTTCGGCCGGATTCCCCTCTTCACAGACCTTCACGGAGGTGAAAGTTGCAGAAACCGCTATGGCACTGATGGAAGGTGCGGATGAAATAGACATCGTCATTTCAGCGGGAAAGTTCCTGAGCGGAGATTACGAGAGTATGTGCGAGGAAATACAGGAACTGAAAGATGTCTGTAAAGAACATCACATGAAAGTCATACTGGAAACAGGTGCCCTGAAGACAGCTTCCAACATCATGAAAGCCTCTATCCTATCCATGTATTCGGGTGCGGACTTCATCAAAACCTCTACCGGAAAACAGCAACCTGCCGCAACGCCGGAAGCCGCCTATGTGATGTGCCGGGCCATCAAGGAATATTATGACATGACCGGTAATAAGGTAGGTTTCAAGCCCGCCGGAGGCATTAATACTGTAAATGATGCGGTTATTTACTATACCATCGTTAAAGAGGTGCTTGGCGAGGAATGGCTTGACAATCAATGGTTCCGCCTGGGTACCAGCCGTTTAGCCAATCTTTTGCTCTCTGAAATCAAAGGGGAGGAAATGAAATTCTTCTAAGAAGAAGCATATTCAGTCAAAAATAAAAGCGAAGGACTCATTCTCTTCTTACTGAGAAATGAGTCCTTCGCTTTATTTTTGAGGCAATATCTTATAGTTACTTATCTCTGTCCACCACAAAATCCAGATAAGCCACGAGAGCGGCTTTCACATCTGTATCAGCCAGGGTCTCCAGCAAAGATAAGGCCTTTTCTTTATACGCGTACATTGTCTTTATCGCATATTCAATGCCCCCATACTGCTTGGCGAACTCGATTAAACGGGCGATTTCATCGGATGTAGCACTTCCATCCTTTACCTTCATAGCGATTTCTTCAGCTGCCTTGTCGCAAGTTGAGTTCAAAGCATAGAGCACAGGGAGGGTTAACTTGCCTTCAAGCATATCGTTGCCCGTAGGCTTGCCTATCTCCTTACTGTCGTAATAGTCGAAAATATCATCTTTAATCTGGAAACAAAGACCGATATATTCACCAAACAAGCGCGCAAATTCAGCCTGTTCATCGGTCACTCCCACCGAAAGAGCACCCGCTTTGGTGCAAGCCGCAAAGAGCACAGCCGTCTTCTTACGGATTACATCGAAATAGATTTCTTCGGAGAACTGGAGATTACTTACATTGGAAAGCTGAAGGAGCTCCCCTTCCGACAGGTTCTGTCCGAGGCGGGAAACCACGTCGATAATAGCATAATTATGCGTCTTGCCCACCTGCACAAGCGAGGTTGCCAACAGATAGTCGCCCACCAACACCGCTACCTTATTATTATAAATAGCATTCACCGACAACTGTCCCCGACGTTCGGTGCTTTCATCCACCACATCGTCATGAACCAGACTGGCCGTATGCAATAATTCAAGGGAAACCGCCGCATGAAGAGTCTCCGGACAAACCGGACCATATAATTTGGCTATAAGCAAGAGCAACATCGGACGCATCATTTTCCCGTTCTTTTTCCGAATGTGTGAGATTGCTTCATTCAGTAAAAAGTTGGAACTGGTAAGTGAAGTGTCGAACAGCTTCTTAAATTCATCCAGTTCTGCCGCTATCGGAGATTTTATAAGTGATGAGTTGTCCATGCATCGCTATTTTCCCACAAAAATAGTAATAAAACAGTTAATACCGTATTTTTTTGTACTTTTACCATGAAAAAAAGGATAAATATATGAATTCTGACGATAAACTGTTTCTTCTCGATGCCTATGCATTGATATATCGCGCCTATTACGCGTTCATCAAAAACCCGCGGACCAATTCCAAAGGGTTCAATACCTCTGCCGTTCTTGGCTTTGTGAACACGCTTGAGGAAGTGCTCAAAAAAGAAAATCCAAGCCATATCGGTGTCGCTTTCGACCCTGCCGGACCCACCTTCCGCCATGAAGCATATGAACAATATAAGGCACAACGGGAGGAAACTCCGGAAACCATACGGCTCTCCGTACCTATTATAAAGGATATCATCCGCGCATACCGCATCCCTATCCTGGAAGTACCGGGCTATGAAGCCGACGATGTTATCGGCACGCTTGCCACGGAGGCGGGGAAGCAGGGCATCACCACCTACATGATGACCCCTGATAAAGACTACGGCCAGTTGGTATCCGAAAACGTATTCATGTACCGCCCCAAACACACAGGCGGTTTCGAGGTCATGGGCATAGAGCAGGTGAAAGCCAAGTTCGACATCCAGTCTACCCGGCAAGTCATTGATATGCTCGGACTGATGGGTGACGCCTCCGACAACATTCCCGGTTGTCCGGGCGTCGGAGAGAAAACCGCACAAAAGCTGATCAGCGAATTCGGCAGCATCGAAAATCTGTTGGAACATACCGACCAACTGAAAGGCGCCCTGAAGACCAAAGTGGAGAACAACCGCGAAATGATTACCTTCTCCAAATTCCTTGCGACCATCAAAATTGATGTTCCTATCCAGCTTGATATGAAAGCACTCGTTCGCGAAGAACCGAATGAAGAAGAACTCCGGAAAATTTTCGAAGAGATGGAATTCCGCACGCTCATCGACCGCGTACTTAAAAAAAGCAATTCCCCCTCCCCTTCTTCCGAAACTCCCGACCTTTTCTCAGCAGGTCCGCTTTTTGCCCAAAATAACGGTCCTGTCCAAGGCAATTTGTTTGAAGAATTTGCGCCCGACGGGACGGAAGAGCCGAAAAAATCAAATCTCGCGCGTTTAGAAACGCTTAATCCGGACTATCAACTCATTGATACAGAAGAGAAAAGAGCGGAAATTATTAAAAAGTTACTTACAACGAAAATTCTCTCAATAGATACAGAAACCACTTCGGCCGAGCCAATGGAGGCAGAATTGGTAGGAATGAGTTTCAGCGACACCGAAAATCAGGCTTACTATGTTCCGGTTCCGCCCGAACGGGAAGAAGCGTTAAAAATAGTAAATGAGTTCCGCCCGCTTTACGAAAATGAAAATTCGGTGAAGGTGGGACAAAATATCAAGTACGACATTCTTGTCCTCCAAAATTATGAAGTGGAAGTGAAAGGCGAACTTTTCGACACAATGCTTGCCCATTATGTGTTGCAACCCGAACTTCGTCATAACATGGATTATCTGGCGGAGATTTATCTGCAATATCAAACCATCCACATCGACGAGCTTATCGGTCCGAAAGGAAAGAACCAGAAAAACATGCGCGACCTTCCGCCGGAGGACGTTTATAAATATGCCTGCGAAGATGCGGACGTAACCCTGAAACTGAAGAACGTACTCGAAAAGGAGTTGAAGGAGCAAGGCGTGGAACATCTCTTCTATGAAATAGAGATGCCCTTGGTGCGCGTGCTTGCCAATATGGAAAGTAACGGAGTCCGTATAGACACCGAAGCGCTGAAACAGACGTCCGAACACTTCACCGCCCGTCTGCAAGAAATTGAAAAAGAAATCTATGAGCTGGCAGGAGAGACTTTCAACATCGCCTCGCCCAAACAGGTAGGTGAAATCCTGTTCGACAAACTGAAAATCATTGATAAGGCGAAAAAGACCAAGACCGGGCAATACGTCACCTCCGAAGAAGTACTGGAAAGCCTGCGCAACAAGCATGACATCATCGGGAAAATTCTGGAATACCGTGGACTGAAAAAGCTCTTGGGAACCTATGTAGATGCTCTCCCTCTATTGATTAATCCACGTACAGGACGCATCCATACCTCTTTCAACCAGGCAGTCACAGCCACCGGACGGCTTAGTTCCAGCAATCCGAACTTACAGAACATCCCCATCCGCGACGAAGACGGCAAGGAAATCCGTAAGGCTTTTATTCCGGACGATGATTGCGAGTTCTTCTCTGCCGACTACTCACAGATAGAGCTGCGCATTATGGCGCATCTGAGCGAAGACAAAAACATGATTGACGCATTCCTCAGCGGATATGACATTCATGCCGCCACCGCCGCTAAAATATATAAGATAGATATCAAAGACGTCACCTCCGATATGCGCCGTAAAGCCAAGACCGCCAACTTCGGCATTATCTACGGCATCTCCATCTTCGGACTGGCAGAACGTATGAACGTAGACCGTAAAGAGGCCAAGGAACTGATTGACGGATACTTTGAAACCTATCCGCAAGTACGTGAATATATGGATAAGAGCATACAAGTAGCCCGCGAGCAAGGTTATGTGGAGACCATCTTCCACCGCAAACGCTTCTTGCCCGACATCAATTCAAGAAACGCAACCGTGCGTGGGTATGCAGAACGCAATGCCATCAATGCCCCCATCCAAGGAAGTGCCGCCGACATCATCAAAGTTGCCATGGCGCGCATCTATAAACGCTTCCAAGCTTACAATCTGAAAGCAAAGATGATTTTACAGGTTCATGACGAACTAAATTTCAGCGTTCCAGAGGCTGAAAAAGAGTTCGTGCAACAAATTGTAATCGAAGAGATGGAACGAGCATATCGTATGCACGTACCCCTGAAAGCCGATTGTGGGTGGGGAAAGAACTGGCTTCAAGCCCACTAAATCGCCTTATAACTTTATTTAACTTACAATCAGAAAGCAACCGAAGCATTTCATTCAAAATACAGTTTGCTCACCAGAATATCCGGCAACATCACTGCCGGATATTTTTTTGTCATCTATATTGGCAAAAAGAAAGAGTAAGCAACTACGCACTCCTAACATTTTGGCTATATTTAAACTATTTATTGCATTTATGTCAATTTAATCCGTACCTTTGCGGCGATTTTAATGACATATTGATAGAAAATAGCAAGAGATAACTTAAAAACATATAGAACCATGAAAACAAAAGTATTTTTAAAAACAGTTGCTTTGTCAGCAGTAATTCTGTTTGGTAGCATTGCAGCTTCTGCAGCTAACAAAAACAACCTCATTTACAATTCGGAAGAAAAAGACGGAGTGATGGTAGGACAGACCGTTTACAAGATGGACGGCAGCACTTTAGCAAACTATATGAAGTACAGCTACAAGTATGACGACCAGAAACGCATGACGGAAAGTGAAACGATGAAGTGGAACAGCACAAAGAACGCTTGGGAAAACGATCTCCGCGTTTGCTATGCTTACCAGGGAAAAAGTCTCACTACTACTTACTACAAGTGGAACAGCAAACAAAAAACATATGTCCTTGTTCCTGACATGACAGTTACAATGGACAATCCTAATCTGTAAAAGACGACAGATTCTCTCTTAAAATTCTAACAAATTGAACAAACCGAAACCTTTATAAGTTTTGTACACCAAGTGAAAGCCGGAATACGTGATGTATCCCGGCTTTTTTCATAACTTTGCCGCCCATAGACTAAAAGTTAAGTTATCTTTGTATCCCAAAAAGAAATAGCCGACAATACAATGGAAGATAAAAATATAACTACCGAATATACCTGCTTCCTGAATGAGATAACCCTTCGCATCCGTTCTGCCCAATATGAAGCACTGAAAGCAGTCAACAAAGAAATGATTGCCCTTTACTGGGAAATAGGCAAACGAATTACAGAACAGCAAGCTATCTCAGGATGGGGAAAATCTGTAGTAGAAACTTTATCCCGGGATATACAGAAAGAATTTCCGGGAATAAAAGGTTTTGGTGTTTCCAACATGTGGGACATGGCCCGCTTTTATGCTGAATATCAATCAAATGAAATTCTCCAACCATTAGTTGGAGAAATCAGTTGGTCTAAACATATCGTCATCCTAACAAAATGCAAAGAGACACAACAACGCCAATTCTACATTTTGGCAACCAGAAAGTTTGGATGGACCAAAGATGTACTCATCAATAAAATAGAGCTAAAAACTTACGAGAAATATTTGCTCGGGCAAAACAACTTCGACAAGACCTTACCCGAAAAGACAAGAAACCAGGCTGTTCTTGCACTTAAAGATGAATACTCACTGAACTTCGCCGGATTGGACGAAGAGCATTCCGAATACGAACTGGAGCAATCTATCGTTAAGAATATCCGGTCATTCCTGATGGAGTTCGGACCGGATTTCTCATTCATTGGCAATCAATATAAGTTAGTAGTGGATGATACAGAGTATTTCATCGATTTACTTTTATACAACAGGCGTTTGCAGGCTATGATTGCTATTGAACTAAAAATCGGAGAGTTCAAACCGGAATACAAAGGAAAGATGGAATTCTACCTGAACGTACTTAACGATACCGTAAAACTCCCTCACGAAAACCCCGCAATCGGCATCATTATTTGCAAATCCAAGAAGAGAACAACTGTAGAATACGCCCTAAAGAGTTCTAATCTCCCTATTGGTGTAGTTACTTACAGCCTGTCGTCAGAATTACCGGATGATTATAAAAAGCTGCTCCCGGCACCGGAGGACATTGCAAAGAAATTAGAAGTACTGATAACTAAATAAAGGAAGAAACATGATACCTGCCTCCCTCACCCACTACATCGAAACGGAAATTATCCCGCGTTACGAGCATTTTGATAAAGCTCATAACCTTTCACATGTGCAGACAGTGATTGAAGAAAGCCTTTCACTTGCCGCGAAATATGACGTAAATGAAAGCATGGCATACACCATCGCCGCATACCACGATACAGGGCTTTGCCGGGACAGAGCGACACACCATCTTCTTTCAGGCGAGATTCTGAAGCAAGACGAAACACTCCGCCAATGGTTTAGTGAGGAAAAAATCGAAATCATGAAAGAAGCGGTAGAAGACCATCGCGCATCTGCCGAGCACGAACCACGAAGCATTTACGGTAAAATAGTAGCAGAAGCAGATCGTGTGATTGACCCCATCATCACCCTACGCCGTACCGTACAATACGGCTTGAAGCAGAAACCGGAAGCGGAAAAAGAATGGCATTATCAGCGTTTTCATCAACATCTGATGGAGAAATATGCACCGGGCGGATACCTGAAGCTTTGGTTCCCGGAATCAAAGAATGCAGAACGGCTGAAAGAACTGCAAAAGATTATCGCAGACGAAGCACAGTTGAGGAGTATCTTCCAACAGTTGTTTGCCGAGGAAAAGTAATAAGCATGAATAACCGCGCTTAATATATTCTTTACCTCATTCTCTTTAAACTATGCCCTCTTCTTCTTTAATACTTTCACTTACCAACACCCCCATGTTAGTAACTACGACACCCGGGTGTTAGTACTACTTACATCCCCATGTTGGTATTACCAACACCCGGGTGTAGGTAAGTATATCTTAGCATAATAACAAAGACATCTTTAAAGGACATGCAGAGTATGTTCTACTCTCCATCCTTTCAAAAAGCTGAATCTACTTGCATTTACCACTAATCTTCAGATGAAAACAAATGCCCCCAATGGTAAAAAAGTACAATCCGTAAGGCAATAAACAGAAGAATACCTATCTTTGCAGGCAGAAAACAAAGTAATAACGAAATAGATAATGGCTTTACAATGTGGTATTGTCGGCCTGCCGAACGTAGGCAAGTCGACGCTTTTCAACTGTTTGTCCAACGCAAAAGCGCAGGCGGCAAACTTCCCTTTTTGTACAATAGAACCAAATGTGGGTGTAATCACCGTGCCCGATGAGCGCCTAACGAAGCTCGCCGAACTGGTACATCCGGGACGCATCGTGCCCACTACGGTGGAAATCGTGGATATTGCCGGACTCGTAAAGGGTGCCAGCAAAGGCGAAGGACTGGGTAACAAATTCCTCGCGAACATTCGTGAAACGGATGCTATCATCCATGTGCTGCGTTGTTTCGACGATGAAAACGTGACACACGTGGACGGAAGCATCAACCCGGTACGCGACAAGGAAATCATCGACTACGAGTTGCAACTGAAAGACCTGGAAACCATTGAAAGCCGCATCCAGAAAGTGCAGAAGCAAGCACAGACGGGTGGCGACAAAGCTGCCAAACTGGCTTACGATGTACTGGTGCAGTATAAAGAAGCACTGGAACAAGGCAAAAGCGCACGCACCGTGCAGTTCGAGACCAAAGACGAACAGAAGATTGCCAAAGAGCTTTTCCTCCTGACCAGCAAACCGGTGATGTACGTCTGCAACGTGGACGAGGCAAGCGCAGTGAACGGCAATAAATACGTGGAAATGGTGCGCGAAGCAGTGAAGGACGAAAATGCCGAAATCCTGATTGTAGCCGCCAAGACCGAAGCGGACATCGCCGAGCTGGAAACATATGAAGACCGCCAGATGTTCCTCGAAGAAGTAGGATTAAAGGAATCCGGTGTGAGCCGCCTGATTAAATCGGCCTACCAATTGCTGAATCTGGAAACCTTCATCACCGCCGGAGAAATGGAAGTGAGAGCATGGACCTATCAGAAAGGTTGGAAAGCTCCGCAATGCGCCGGAGTTATTCACACCGACTTTGAAAAAGGATTCATCCGTGCCGAAGTTATCAAGTACGAAGACTTCATCCAGTATGGCAGCGAGGCCGCCGTACGCGAAGCCGGAAAGCTGGGCGTGGAAGGCAAAGAATACGTGGTGCAGGACGGAGACATCATGCACTTCCGGTTCAACGTCTGATTTACGGAACTCATTATAAATCGCCCGTCGGATGGCGGGCGATTTAATCACAGAATAATACTGCAAACCAACCATGAAGCAATTCTTCCCTACCCTATTCCTCATGCTTCTGTGCAGTGTCGCCTATGCACAGCAACAAGACTCAGTGACCATCTCCGGTCGTGTGACAGACTATAAGAACGGTGACCGCGGCGAAGGGCTTTACTATATGGAAAAAGAAATCTACGTAAAATAGTACATTGCAAAATGGAGAACAATCATATGAAATACCTTATAGCCGGCACAGGTGGCGTGGGAGGCAGTATCGCCGCCTTTCTTTCCCTTGCCGGAAAAGATGTCACCTGCATTGCCCGCGGTGAGCACCTGGCTGCCCTGCGCGAACACGGATTGCGTCTGCACTCCGACCTGAAAGGCGAACATACACTACCCATAAAAGCCTATACTGCCGAAGAATATACAGGCAAAGCCGATGTCATCTTTGTATGCGTCAAAGGCTATTCCGTAGACTCGATAACGGAGTTGATAAAACGCTCCGCCCACAAGGACACGGTTGTAATCCCTATTCTCAATGTCTACGGCACAGGTCCCCGCATCCAACGCTTGGTGCCCGGAGTGACGGTTCTGGACGGTTGCATCTACATTGTCGGCTTCGTGTCCGGCAAAGGGGAAATCACGCAAATGGGCAAGATATTCCGTCTGGTTTACGGTGCACACAAAGGTACGGTTGTTCCCCGTGGAACGTTGGAAACTATACAACAGGATTTGCAGGAAAGCGGCATCAAAGCCGAAATATCTCCCGACATCAACCGGGATACTTTCGTGAAGTGGTCTTTTATCTCCGCTATGGCTGTCACCGGAGCCTATTACGATGTGCCCATGGGCGAAGTGCAGAAGCCGGGAGAGGTGCGCGATACGTTTATCGGACTATCTCAGGAAAGTGCCGCACTGGGCGCTAAGCTCGGTATTGACTTCAAGGAAGACATTGTAGAATATAATCTTAAAGTTATCGACAAACTGGACCCGGAAAGTACCGCTTCCATGCAGAAGGATATGGCTAAAGGACACGAAAGTGAGGTGCAAGGGTTGCTCTTTGATATGATTGCTGCCGCAGAAGAACAGGGGATTGATATTCCGACGTACAGGATGGTGGCGGAGAAGTTTAAACAATAAACCATATAATCAGATATATTTATGCCATCACTGCTCACCATCAACTGGAATCCCGACCCCGAACTGTTCAACCTCTTCGGAATCTTCCCCCTCCGCTACTACGGGTTACTGTGGGGCATCGGCATCGTACTTGCCTGCATCATAGTCCAGCGTCAATACCGCGACCGAAAAATCAGTGAGGACAAATTCACCCCGCTCTTTTTCTATTGCGTAATCGGTATCACCCTCGGAGCAAGGTTAGGGCATTGTATCTTCTACGATTGGAGTTACTTCCAGAATCATCTGATAGAGATGATACTTCCCATCAGGCAGTTTCCGGGCGAAGGCTGGAAATGGATAGGCTACAAGGGACTTGCCAGTCATGGCGGTACTCTCGGACTGATTATCGCCTTGTGGCTCTATTGCCGCAAAACCAAGATGCACTATATGGACGTACTGGACATGATAGCCGTAGCCACCCCCATCTGCGCCTGCTGCATCCGCCTTGCCAACCTGATGAACTCCGAAATCATCGGCAAGCCCACCGATATGCCCTGGGCTTTTGTATTCGAACAGGTAGACATGCTACCCCGCCATCCGGCACAGCTTTACGAAGCCATCGCCTACTTCATCTTCTTTCTGGGAATGGTTTACTTATATAAGAAATCAGATCACGGCACAAAGCTGCACCGCGGCTTCCTCTTCGGACTTTGCCTGACAGAGATATTCGCCTTCCGCTTCTTTGTGGAATTCCTCAAGGAAAACCAAGTGGATTTTGAGAATACAATGACTCTCAACATGGGGCAATGGCTCAGCGTTCCGTTCATTATCATCGGAATATACTTCATGCTCTTTTACGGGAGAAAGCAAACGATAAAAAAGTAAATAAACTTATCTATAAACCAATATAATTGAAAATATGCTCTCATTATTAACCATCAACTGGAACCCCAACCCCGAACTGTTCAACCTCTTCGGTCATGTACCCGTTCGTTACTACGGTCTGTTGTGGGTCATTGGCATCGCATGCTCCTATTTCGTAGTCCGCTACCAGTATAGAGATAAGAAAATCGGCGATGACAAGTTCGAACCGCTGTTCTTCTATTGCTTTTTCGGCATCCTCATCGGCGCCCGGCTGGGACACTGCCTGTTCTATCAGCCGGAATACTATCTTCATCATTTCTGGGAGATGATATTGCCTATACAGTTCCTGCCCGATGGAGGCTGGAAATGGACCGGCTATGCAGGTCTCGCCAGTCATGGAGGCACGCTGGGGCTGATGATAGCCCTGTGGATGTACTGCCGCAAGATGAAAATGCACTATATGGACGTATTGGACATGATTGCTGTGGCAACTCCTATCTGCGCTTGCTTCATCCGTCTTGCCAATCTGATGAATTCTGAAATTATCGGTAAAGCGACCGATGTGCCTTGGGCATTTGTATTCGAACGGGTAGATATGCTTCCCCGGCATCCGGCACAGCTTTACGAGGCAATCGCCTACTTCATCTTCTTCCTGCTGATGATTTTCCTGTATAAGAATTACGGCAAGAAGCTGCATCGTGGTTTCTTCTTCGGACTCTGTCTGACAGAAATTTTTGTATTCCGCTTCTTCGTGGAGTTCTTGAAAGAGAACCAGGTAGATTTCGAGAATAGCATGTCACTGAATATGGGACAATGGCTCAGTGTTCCGTTTGTAATCATAGGAGTGTATTTCATGTTCTTCTACGGAAAGAAGAAAGCACAGAAATAAAAAGAAGAATGAGGATGTATCAGACACGATTCTGATGCATCCTCATTCACACTATTTACGTTGCCACTTACTCTTCGAGGCATGCTCCCGCTTCAGAATATCACTTAGGGGAACTTCAAATATCTTGGCCTCAACCCATGCCACAAAGTCAAACTTACGCAAAATCTGAGTCTCATATTTATCCGCATACAAAGCGTGAACTTCCTCCGCCATACTTTCCCATATTTTCGCTCGTTTTTTCCGGTCCGTATCAATAAAAGAGTAATTCAAGAATTTAAGCAGAAAAGATTCTACCTTCAGATTATACCCTTTATTTTTGGACATTTCCCGCTTGATAGAGCGAACTTCAGACTGGATATAGTCTACATCCCCCAACTCATAATGAATCATCACATTCACGATCCTAATGGTGCGAAACAGTGGCAGAGAATATAGATGTCCTCTCCCGATAGTCGTACTCAACCGTTTCCGGGCTTTCCTGTACTCCCCGTTTCCCAAATGAATCAAAGCAACATATAAGGACATTTCCGCCTGTTGCTGCTCTTTTAATAAGGCCATTTTATCAATCAGCGAAGCCTGATGTTCAGCAATCCACAAACCCGCCTGCTCAAACTCTCCCCTATCGATATAGGAGAATAACCTGTATATGAATATCACATAAGTTACATTCAACTGAAAACTCGATGACGGCGAAGACAGTTTCTCCAACTTCCCTATAAAGTAATCCATACCCTCATAATTGTGCATGATGCGAAGACTCTCTAACATACCTTCCACCGTCATCAGATAATATACCGGAGGATTATTCCAAAGATGGGTGTTCTCTTCGAACAACTTGTTCAGCTCCACAAATGAATTGAACGCAGCTCTGTAATCTCCCACCGTCACAAAGTAATTGGCCTGGAAAAGCTGGTGATTCTTCTTTATCTCAAAGTTCTCGACGCCTGCACTGGCCACAATACTTATCTCACTGGTCACCAGGTCATCCAGTTTCTGAGTCTCCTCCAATGATCGTGAAGCTCCCCTATTAAGCATTCTCAACTTCAATAACTCATACAATGAGGACTGTTCATTCAGCTGCCTGATATTCTTTAGGGTATTATTCATCTTATATTGCTTGTTCAGGAGCTTCTTTTCATCCACTTCCTCAAAATCCAGAGTCAAGAGATAATTCAGTTCCAGCCTTTGCGCCACAAGCAGTGCAAAATGATTCTCATAGTAGACAGCTTTTTCCTTCACTTTTTTCAGTACCTGGAAGCACTCCTGATACATAGACTTCTCATACAACACCCTGGCATGCAGCAGTTCATTGAACAGCAGATAATAACTATCCTGTTCTGTCCGCAACTCCGTCAATATCTCTATCAGCAGATCGAACAGGTAAATAACCACCGTATTGAAAGAAGAAGTGGGCTTTGCCTTCAGGAAACACTGTTTCAGTTCTTCAGGGTCACTGATCTTCTTGTCATCAATCAATCTGAAAAGGAAGATATAGTCTTTCTCCGGCTTATTGGATATATAGATAGAGAATTCTTTCTTCTCTTGTTTCGTGAGACTATTTATCAGTTGGATAAGCGATTCGGACTTTAGCATAGCATTAGTAGATTTTGAAATAACGAAAGCAAGGTAGAGAAAAAAACAAAAGGAAACAATCTTTTCGCGGAATAATATAAGCTTTAGCTATATTACAAATATTAAAACTACGCATATACATATACACAAAATTCATTATATATCAACTAATTAACACTTACATTAACGATATTATACAAATTTACCAGTATTATATTTGTGCACTTTTTGTTTGCTTATGAATTATCTATCGCATACATTTGACGTAGAAAAAGAAAGCACAGTTCCGAATTATTTAATCTTAAACTAATTAATAGCCATGAGCAAGAATATCATTGTAATAGGTAGTTGTAATACAGATATGGTCATCAAAGCCGACCGCCTCCCCGTTCCCGGAGAAACAGTAATGGGCGGCAGTTTCATGATGAACCCCGGAGGTAAAGGGGCTAACCAGGCTGTAGCCGCTGCCCGATTAAAAGGAAATGTGTACTTCATAGCCAAGACCGGCAACGATCTATTCGGCAAACGTTCCATAGAGCAGTACGAAGACGAAGGAATTCACGTTGAAAATATCTATTCAGACCCTACCCTCCCTTCCGGAGTGGCACTGATTATGGTAGACGTGAACGGAGAAAACAGTATCGCTGTCGCCTCCGGAGCCAATGGTTCACTGAGTCCTGAAGATATCCGGAAAGCACAGCCCGTCATCGAGAAAGGAGATATCCTGCTGATGCAACTGGAAATTCCCATAGAAACAGTGGAATACGCAGCCCAGATAGCAAGCGAACAGGGCATCAAGGTTATCCTGAACCCGGCACCCGCCCGCGCGCTCTCCAACAAGCTGCTGCAAAACCTGTATATGATTATCCCCAACGAAACAGAAGCCGAAATCCTTTCGGGAATCAAAGTGACCGACTGGGAAAGCGCCCGGAAAGCTGCGGATATCATCAGTGCCAAAGGAGTGGACATTGTCGTGATTACAATGGGTTCCAAAGGAGCTCTGATTAAGGAAAACAACGAATACCACGAGGTTTCCGTCCCCAAAGTGAAAGCGGTGGATACCACGGCTGCCGGAGATACTTTCTGTGGGTCCCTGTGCGTTGCTTTATCCGAAGACATGAATGTGCTGGATGCCGTGAAGTTTGCCAATAAGTGCGCTTCCATCACAGTGACCCGCATGGGAGCACAGTCCGCCCTGCCCTATCGCAAAGAAATAGATGTTTTATAAATAATAACTTTAAATTCTAATACCATGTTTATTGTAGACAGTTACTCATTAGCCGTTATTTTCTGCATTATCACGATGCTCTGCTGGGGTTCGTGGGGTAATACACAGAAACTTGCCGGGAAGACCTGGCGTTACGAATTGTTCTACTGGGATTACGTTATCGGTATCCTGGTCTTCTCCCTCCTTTTAGGATTCACGCTGGGCAGTACGGGAGATGCCGGACGCAGTTTCGTTGAAGATCTGAAACAGATCAGTATGGAGAACTATGCAAGCGCTTTTGCAGGAGGGGTTATATTCAACCTATCCAATATCCTGCTGTCAGCTTCCGTCTCAATGGCCGGGCTTACGGTAGCATTCCCTCTGGGAGTTGGCATAGCATTGGTATTAGGGGTTTTCGTCAACTACTTTGGCGAGCCCAAAGGTGATGCGGTGATTCTGTTCAGTGGTGTGGCGCTGGTGGTACTGGCCATTATTTTCAATGCCATAGCTGCCGGAAAGATGAATAAGAAAGGAAGCAGTACGAATAAGAAAGGAATTCTTATCGCCATCATAGCAGGTGTACTGATGTCCTTCTTCTACCGGTTCGTTGCCGCTGCCATGGACTTAAATAACTTTGAGTCGCCTACTCCCGCAATGGCTACTCCGTATTCGGCATTCTTTATATTCGCAATAGGTATCTTCATAAGCAATTTCATTATCAACACCATCGTGATGAAGAAGCCGTTTGCAGGTACTCCGGTAAGCTATAAAGAGTACTTCCAAGGCAAATTCAGCACACATATGGTCGGAGTGCTGGGAGGAGCCATCTGGGGATTAGGTACGGCTCTGAGTTACATTGCAGCAGGGAAAGCCGGCGCGGCCATCTCGTATGCACTGGGACAGGGAGCGCCTATGATTGCAGCTTTGTGGGGCATATTCATCTGGAAGGAGTTCAAAGGCTCTTCACGGACGGTAAATATCCTTCTGGCTTGCATGTTCGTTCTGTTTATATCCGGTTTAGGAGCAATTATCATCTCCGGAGCCAATTAATCCGGCTCTCACTCGATCTCATAAATTAATGCTTTCTTTTTCTACCTTTCATCGAGTGAAAGAGGAAATTGCCTGAACTAAATATACATTTTCGTTCAACCTAAAATTTTTAATACATGAGACTAATTAAAGCAATATTATTCTGTCTATGCATGTGTTCGTTCGACTTGTATGCACAAGTCAATGTCACAGGTATTGTAAATGATAACACCGGGGAGACACTTCCCGGAGTATCTATCCTGGCAAAAGACGGCGACCGTACTTACGGCACCACCACCGATATGAATGGCAAATACCAGATTAAAGTCAATCAAAGCACTACCCTTGAGTTCAGTTTCATCGGCTTTGCCACACAAAAGGTGAAAGTGGGCACCGGCAACGTCATCAACATCACTCTGGAGCCCGAAAACAAACTACTAGACGAAGTAGTGGTCATCGGTTACGGTACTGTAAAGAAGAAAGATTTGCTGGGTTCCATATCTACCGTCAAGGAAGATGCTCTGGCCGAACGCGTTTCGGGCAATGTAGTGGAATCTATGCGTGGTCTGACTTCCGGTGTAAAGATTACGAGCAGCGGTCAGCCCGGCTCCAATGCCAACATCACAATCCGCGGTTTAGGCAGTCTGACGAACAATAACCCGCTGTTCATCATCGACGGTGCCTATGGCGGCAGCGACTTGGGTGTCAATGTGGAAGATATCGAATCCATCCAGGTGTTGAAAGATGCCTCATCAGCGGCCATCTACGGATCGCGTGCAGCCAACGGCGTTGTAATCATCACCACCAAACAGGGTAAAGAAGGTGAGTTGAAGGTAAAGTTCGACTCCCAACTGACGCTGAGCTGGCTGCCCCGTTACGACCTGATGGATGCCGAGACATATAAAATCTACAACGACCGCGCCTACGACGAAGCCATACTGGCAGGCGTCTCAGGCATTACCAAACGTCAGAACCACTACGACGGGAATACCGACTGGCAGGATGAAATGCTGAGCACCGGCGTTTTGCAGAACTACAACGTCTCTCTGTCCGGTGGTTCCAAAACGGTGAAGTACTACGCCTCACTGAACCGCATGGTCGACGACGGCGCCCTATTGAATACCAAGTATGACAAATACGGCTTCCGCATCAACACAAGCGGACAGAAGGGCATCTTCTCCTATGGAGAGAACTTCTACTACACCAAGTCGGACCGGAAAAACCTGAATGGTAATCCCTGGAGTGACTTTATCGGCATAGCCCCGACGATTCCGGTATATGATGAATCACATCCCGGAGGCTACGGATATGGTGACGTAGACCGCGCGAACACATACGGCCTCAACCCCGTAGCCATGCAAAACCTGTATGTGCAGAACAACGAAGAAGAGTATCTGACAGGAAACATCTACGGACAGATATCACTCTTCGGGATGTTCGACGCCAAACTGAATGTTGCCTACAAGAGTTATATGGGTATCACCAACTCATTGCGCAAGAAAGGAAGCTGGACAATGGGACAAGGAGACGATGCGGCACACTTAGGTTACGACAGTGCCAAGAATCATGACATACTGATTGAGCAAACCTATAACTTCAAGCATAAATTCGGTAAGCACGATGTGAATGCTCTGTTCGGTATCACCTACAACAAGTTCCACGAAGAAAAGCGCTGGATAACGAAATTAGACCCGCTGATGGTAGGCGACAAATACATCACTTCACTCGATGCCGCCACCGGCAACACCACCGCAGGCGGTAATTATGGTGAATCTGCCTTGATTTCCTACCTCGGACGAATCAACTATTCGTATGCCGACAAATATCTGGCACAGGTAACCGCCCGCCGCGACGGCACTTCCCGTCTGCCCAAAAACGACCGTTGGGGAGACTTCCTCTCCGTTTCACTGGGTTGGCGCATCAGTGGAGAGAAGTTCTTCCAGGTGCCCTGGATTGACGATTTGAAGATACGTGCCAACTACGGTACACTCGGTAACAGCAGTATCGGCTACTGGGACTACCAATCAGTCATCAACACCGCTCCGCGTGCAGTGATCGGCAGCCCCGAAAACATCCTGATTGGTATGACGCAATCACAGTTGAGCAACAACGATCTCGTTTGGGAAAAGAAGACAACCGCCAACGTAGGTTTCGACTTAGTCGCCCTCAACAACCGCCTCCGCTTCACGGCCGAATATTTCTACTCCAAAAGCGAAGACCTGCTTGTCTACCTGCCCATCCTGATGAGTTCAGGTAACGAAGGCGGTGCACCGGCTGTCAATGCCGGCAGTCTGGAGAACAGGGGAGTCGAGTTTGAAGTAGGCTGGAATGATAAGGTCGGTGAATTTGAATACTCAGCCTCATTAAACATCTCCCACTTGAAGAACAAAGTTATCGATCTGGGATATGGGAAACAGAATAAGAAGATTCCTACATATACCACGCTCGCAATAACCGAAGTCGGACAGCCTCTCGGTATGTGGTACCTCTACAAGATGCTCGGCATCTTCCAGTCCGAAGAAGAGATACAGAACTATGTAAACTCCGAAGGCAAAGTCATTCAGCCGAATGCCCGCCCCGGTGATATCAAATATGATGACTACAACGGCGATGGAATCATATCATCCGAAGACCGCCAGAAAGTGGGCAATCCGTGGCCAAAGCTCGAACTCGGCTTAAATCTTGGTGCTTCCTATAAAGGTTTCGACCTGAGCATCAGCGGTTACGGCCGCTTCGGACAGGAAGTATGGAACGGCTCGGCAGCCGCAGCCGGTGACTTCGCCAACAACCAGAACAACTTCAACGGCATTATTCCCTGGACACAGGAGCACCCGGTGAACGACCGTCCGCGCATCGTATACGGAGATTCCCGCAACAGCCGGAGCGACCAGGACCGCTGGTTGGAGAACGGTTCGTTCTTCCGTCTGAGCGACATTACCTTAGGATATACGGTTCCTGCCCGTTACATCAAGAAAATCGGTCTGGAAAGACTCCGTGCGTCAGTCACCCTGCAGAACATGGTTACTTTCACCGGATATTCCGGACTTGACCCTGAATTTGCAGACAGCGGCATCTTCACTATGGGAGCAGACTATTGCTCGTTCCCCAACCCGCGTGCCGTACAGTTTGCCTTATCATTCACATTCTAAATACTGCCGATATGAAAAAGATAGCTCTATATATATTATGCGGCGCAGCAGCGCTGTTCACGTCGTGCGACCCTTCCCTGCTCGACCTGCAAAATGAGAACACCCTCAGTACGGGCGTATACTGGAAGACGGAATCCGACATTGAGGCCGGTGTAATATCCGTATATGGCATGTTCTATCGCCAGGGAACATGGACCCGCAATATCTATACACAGATGATAGGCATGGCCGACGAAGGCGTCAGCTATGCCGGATGGACGGAACTGAACGAGTACACCAAGTTTATCTTTACCGATTATAACTTCGGAGAGGCAAATACCAAGATCTACCGGGAACACTACACCGCCATCTTCCGTGCCAACCAGGTGCTGGACAACATCGATAATGTTACGTTTGCCGACGAAACGCACAAAAACGACCTGATAGGCCAGACCAAGTTCCTGCGTTCTTTCTACTACTTCTATCTGACCACTCTCTGGGATAACATTCCCATCGTCCTGAAGACTTCTTCAGCCGCCGACAAGCCCATGCAAGCCAGTGCGGATGAAATGCTCACCCAGATAGAAACCGACCTGGAAGACGCCGTCACCAAACTGCCCGCCACCCGCGATGCCAATAACTACGGCCGCCCGACGAAAGGCGCCGCCTACGGACTACTGGCGAAAGCCTATGCACAGCACCATAAATGGGAAGATGCACGCAGATGTCTCGAATGGCTCATCGACGGTGAAGGAAAGCGGTACTACGACCTCGTTCCCAACTGGGCTGACAACTTCAGCAACCAAACGGAAGACAACAAGGAGTCGCTATACGAAATTCACTTCTCACTGACCAACCGGGTAGGCTTCGACCAAACAGACAACTACCTGGACCCGAACGCACAGTTGGGCACACAGATTGAGATGAACCAGGCCCCCACCGGAATCGGTTGGAACAACATCGAAGCAAGACGCTGGCTGGTGGACTACTACAAACGCGAACAAACCACAGACGGGAAGAATGACATCCGCCTGTTCTACACCCTGTGGTACGACGGAGCAGCATCCGACTTCCCCGAATATCCGAACCAGCTGATTTACGGCAAGCCCTGGAACAGCGATTGGGGTAACCGCGTGTTTATCAAGAAGTACAGCACCGATGCCTCCCCGCTGTATTACTGGAACGACAACAACTTCCGTTCATTGCGATATGCCGACATGCTGTTGCTTTACGCCGAAGCACTCAACGAACTGGGTGCCACCCCATCCGCCAAAGCCATCGAATGCCTCAACCGCGTGCGCAACCGTGTAAACCTGCCCGACATAGAAGACAGTTCTTTCTACAATGGCAGCCAGATAACAGGCAATAAAGACGCTTTCCGCGAACATCTGAAGATTGAACGCGCCCTTGAGCTTGCCATGGAATGTGTACGCTGGGTTGACTTGAAACGCTGGGGCATCAATGACACCAACACTCTGAACGAGTTGAAAGCCCGCGACAGCGACTTCAACAACTTCATCATCGGCAAGTCCATCCGCATGCCTTTACCGCAAAGCGAAGTGGATAACAATCCGAATCTGAAACAAAATGACCAATATTAACCGAAGACATCTGAGTTATGACTAAAACAAGATATTTATTGATAGGAGCAGTCATATCACTGCTGACTTTATGGGGATGCGACGATAATTCCGACTATGTGATCGGAAGCAATCCCAATGAATTTGCCATCAATCCGGTAGCCATACCGGTAAGCGCGGATGGCGGAACCTACGAGCTGACAGTCACCGGCAATGAATCCTGGACGGCCAAATTAACCGAATCCAACAGTTCGGCACAAGACTGGTGCACACTGAGTGCAACATCGGGCACAGGCAAGACGGTAATCACGCTCACTGTGAAGCCGAGTACCTCGTTCGTAAAAAACCGTTCCCTCCTCATCGAAGTAAGCGGCGGCAACAAGACGCTGAAGTCCAGAGTGCTGCAAGAAACGATGGTACTGGGCGAAGACGAAATACTGATAAACGGTATGGTATGGTCTACCAAGAACGTAGGCTCTCCCGGAACATTCGTAAGCTCTCCCGACGAGATAGGACAGTTGTATCAGTTCAACCGCAAAGTGGGTTATCCCACCGACCCGCAGGACGACCCCGCACCGGCCAACTGGCCCGCCGACTATACGAACGACAACACCAACTGGCTGACGGAGAACGATCCTTCACCCGAAGGCTGGCGCGTGCCCACCACACAAGAAATGGCAGCCCTATGGGAAAAAGGAGCAACATGGGTGACAGCCGCCCAAACCGGCTTCAAGGTTGACGGAATCATTATCGGAGTAGATGAAGCCACCGCCAAACGTGCCACCAAGGACAACCTGAAACAACTGGGCTGCCTCTTTCTGCCCCAAAGCGGCTGGAGAAGTGAAAGTGGAATGATGGACCGCACATGGCTCTGTGCCGTGCGCAGTGCCAATTCATTGAGCGCCACACATGGCGGAATGTCATTGGGAGACTCAGGCGGTTACCGGGACACATGGGGCTGGGGCGATGGTCAAAAGGCCCGTGCAGCCATGATACGCCCTGTCAAAAACATACAAGTTGAGGATTGATTTGTAACTCATTCATTAACAAACTAATTTTAAGAAGATGAACAGCTACAAGACCTATATATGCCTTGCCCTGCTCGCCCTTTCCGGCTGTAAGAACAATGACGGCAACAGCCCGCAGACACTCACACCGCAAATCCGGTATGAGTTCAGCGGTGGCGCAGGACACTATAATTATGCTCCGAGCATCATCCAGGACCAATACGGCATCCGCTACGGGTTCATCTGCGAGAACCGCGACCCGTTCAAGATAGTGGACTATGTTTATCTGTATAAAGGCATCCCTACGGAGAAAGGCTACGTATGGCAACCCGGCACACAGATTATCGAACCCTCTGAAAGCGGCTGGGACAACTGCCACATCTGCGACCCCGACGTCCGCGAATTCAAAACGACCTACAAAGGGGAAACCTACAACTGGATTATGACCTACCTCGGCGTAGACCGTTGGGACTGCAACCATAACCAGATAGGACTCGCCATCTCCAAGAACATTGAAGGCCCTTATATCAAGTTCGACAAAAACCCATTGGTTGCCTATCAGGACACCACCAAATGGGGTGTAGGACAAAGCACCACCATCGTCAAGGACTCCGCCACCATACAGTTGTTCTATCACTCCACCACGGAGAACGGTCCCTTCTGCATGCGCGAGATAAAACTGAACGATCTGGATAACATCGTATTGGGCGAGGAACAGTCAATCCCCTTCCTGAGCGCCAACAGTTATCCCGCCATGTCCGACAAGTACATCTATATGGTGTCCGAGACCCGCGTATCTCCCATCAAGGAAATACCCACCTGGGTAGGCGATGTATGCCGCCTGGCGTACGAGCCGAGAACCGAAGACCTGGCCGGAGACAAGGACGGTTGGATAGAGATAGGACATGCCGGGCCGGAAGAGACGGGATTCCCGCGAAACCATAACCCGGGCATCCTGACGGACACGAAAGGTTATATGCTCAGTGATGACGAACTGGTGATGTACTTCACCCCCGCCATGACAGGAGAGAACTGGTTATGGTCTTATGACCTGTATTCGGCTACGTTCAATCTGAAAAGTTACTTCAAATGAGAAAGACAGCGCTACAAACAGTATGGCTCGCCCTGCTGCTCCTTGCCCTCCCCTGCGGGCAAGCGGCAGGGCAGCAGCAGAAGACTCCCGTGATAGTAATCACCGACCTGTATCACCCCTACCAAGACCCGGGGGATAATATGGATCTGATTATGGGGTTCGGCCTGCCCGACGTAGATCTGAAAGCCGTACTTCTGGACATCACCGACGCTTTCCGTAAAGATACCGCCGATCACCCTACCCTATGGCGGGATCCGCGCGGACCGAGGGAGGCTGGTATCATCCCGGTGGGGCAATTGAGCTATATCTTCAACAAGAAAGTCCCCTACGGCATAGGTCCATTGTCCATGATGAAATCGGAAGAGGACAAGATGGAATACCTTCCCGACTATGAACAGGAAGCCATCCGGTTGCTGGCTGACGTGCTGAAAGCAAGTAAAGAGCCGGTAGAAGTCCTCTCTTTCGGTTCGGCAAGGATACTGGCGGTTGCCTACAACCGCAACCCCGCACTACTGAAAAAGAAGATACGCAAGATTCACCTCAGTGCAGGCACGGCAAGCAAGAACCACGAACTGGGAAGCGACGCCGGAGCCAACGCCATCCCCGGCGGAGAATGGAATGTAGCGCTGGATGTATTTGCCTTCACAAGAATACTGAAGTCGGACCTTCCGGTAGCCATCTATCCCTGCGCAGGCAAAGACGGTGGCTTCGTGAAGGACTGCAACAACACCTACTGGCAACTGCCCGATATGGAGTTTACGCGCAAAATGCATCCCCGGTTGCAGCGGTATCTGGACTTTGCCTTTAACCGGAAACTGCAATACGACTTCCTCCGCGCAATGGATGCCGGATATCCGGCAGATATGGACATCAGCCGCTACCCAAAACCTTTTCATGTATGGGAAAGCGCCATCTGGCTGAAAGCCACAGGAAGGGAGGTGGTCTGTACGCCCGAAGGGGAATACCGCCTCGTCAGAAAGGGAGAGACAAAACAAGGCGACCGGCTCATTAAGAATGAGTTGCGCCCTTGCCGTCTGGATGAGATAAGAGATGACGGGCGTTTTCAGTTCTCATACACCGGAAAGCAGTCCGGCAATAAAGAGATATATTACCGCCCGGACCCCAATGAGAACGAGAAAGCACTTCAAGCAGTGATTCCCGAACTCTATATTTCCATTTCACCGAATAATTAACTTCTAAAACATAATGTTATGATCAAGAACAAACTTTATCTATTAGGCTTATTTCTGCTGGCCTTGTCGAGCTGCACCTCCTCCGGGAAACAGCAGAAAACGGAAGTTGCTTCAAGTGCGGAAAAGATTATCCTGGAAACGGACATCGGCAATGATGTGGACGATGCCCTGGCACTGGATATGCTCTACAAATATCTGGATGCGGGAGACATCGACTTATTGGGTATCATGATAAACAAGGAGGGCACTTACCCGGCCGAATACACAGACATCATGAACACTTGGTACGGTTATCCCCAAATTCCCATCGGCATCCTGCACAATGGGGCGGACTGCGAGAATGACGCCACAAACTATGCCAAAGCCGTATGTCTGATACAGGATGAAAACAGCAAACCGACATTCAAACGTTCGCTGAAAGGTGGTTACGACCAACTGCCGGAAGCTCCCGCCCTCTATCGCAAGCTGCTGGCACAGCAACCGGACAGTTCCGTCACGATCATCTCCGTAGGTTTCTCTACCAACCTTGCACGCCTGCTGGACACTCCGGCCGACGAATACTCATCGTTGACAGGCAAAGAGCTGGTTGCCAAGAAAGTGAAACTGCTATGCACTATGGCAGGATGTTTCAACAATCCCGAATTGTACGAATACAACGTTGTGAAAGATATTCCGGCAGCAAAGAAAGTGTTTACGGAATGGCCCACCACGCTGGTGACTTCGCCTTTCGAGGTAGGTATCGCCATCAACTATCCTGCTACCAGCATCGAGAACGATTTCCAATGGGCACCGATGCATCCGATGGTAGAAGCGTACAAGAGTTATCAAAAAATGCCATACGACCGTCCGACATGGGATTTGACCTCAGTACTCTATTCTGTTGAAGGATCTTCCTACTTCACGGTTTCGCCCGCAGGCAAGATAAGCATAACGGACAAAGGGGCTACGGAATTTACTCCCGATGCAACCGGAAACCGCTACTACCTCACGGTAGATGCCGCCCAGGCTGAGAACATCAAACAACATTTTGTCAAACTGGTTAGCAAACAACCAGCTCACTTCACTAAATAATCAATGTCATGACTAAGTATCTATTCTATATTATCGGTTTATGCCTATTCTGCTCCTGTTCGGACAGCACACCGGGAGAAGAACCGCCCGTTACCCCTCCCGAACCGACTCCTACCATAACCATCAGCAAACCGGAATTCGTCTTCGGTTTCACGGGAGAGAGTAAATATTCTTATTGTCCGAGCGCACTGAAACAAGAGGACGGCAGTGTGCACCTGTTCTTCTGCGGCAACCCGGAGAACCAGATTATGGTTGATAACATTTTCCATATAAAAATCAATCCGGACGGTTCGCAAACAGCTCCCAAAAGTGTGCTGCAACCGGGCATCGCAGGCACATGGGACGACCATCACACCTGCGACCCTTCCGTCATCGAGGGCAGTTTCAGCTGGAACAACGTAACTTACAAATATGCCATGTTCTTCCTGAGCAATATGTACGGAGTGTATTACAATGAAATCGGTGTGGCATTCAGTAACAGCCTGGATGCCGATAGTTGGGTGAAATATCCGAAACAGATTGTAAGAAAGACATGGTCGGACGACGGTGACCAGGAAATTGGCGGCGGTGGAAAATCGTGGGGAGTAGGCCAGCCATCCGTAGTATCTCTCGACAAGAAAGGGAAGGTACTGCTGACTTACACCATCGGTGACATTGGCGGCACGCGGATAGCGTGGGCCGAAGCTGACTTCAGCAACATGGATAGCTATACCATCAGCACTCCCATGACCATCGTTCAAAGCGGCTTGCTGGCTATTGACAACCAATCGAGGGATTATACCTGCAATTCCGAGTTCGCCATCAACCAGGATGCGGATAAAATAGTCATGATACGCCCTGTGCAACCTATGCCCAACGATTACCCCGCTTATCTGAACAGCGCGCTGGAAATAGACTACATGAACCTCTCCGACTTCATGAACCAAAGCGGCAGTTGGACACCCATATACCGGATTACTCCCGACGATACGAGTTACCCGAGAAATCATAACGCAACTTTATTACGGGATAACTTCGGGCACTTACAGGATTGGGAAGAACCGGCTTTCTACTTTACAGTCAGCAAGGCGGCACCTGACGTACAACCTTCGGGCAGCAGCCATGCCGAATGGACATATCATATCTGGAAGAGCAAGGTGGTGAAAAGCAAATAATATCAATCAATTTTTTATAGCCGATAGTTCTGTCATCCTGAGCTTGTCGAAGAATCTCTTCTCCTACTTGTATAGCGCAGCTTTATGCAAAGAGAGTAGATCCTTCGACAAGTTCAGGATGACGATTACTCAACCCTCAAACAAGAAAGATCATCCTTGGTTATATATAAAAGACAGTAATCATCCGAAGATGTATTTAATCCCAAATTATCCGGCTTAATTGTGTTCCATACATCTAACAACGCAGTGCAGATGCCCTCAAACTCAGCCAATTCATAACGATATTTATAGTCAAGAGCTTTTTCCCGCCAATAATCCGTTTGTTTGCACAAATGTTCCCAATTCTTATTGGCAATGCAATCTTTAAGTTTTTGAGCTATTTGTCCCCAATCATTTTTCGGCACATAAGGCATATCCTCTATAAACTGAATCAGATGATTAAACTCATTCACAGATAAAACAACCCATGTGCCACGCTCTCGGACTTCTTTCCTTCTTCTCTCAACCCAGCTTTTAGCTTGTGCCGACACACCATCTTTAAAGACAAAATAACTCTTGCCATCAACAGGATGGCCTGCCAACAAATCTTTGGAATGACTTATCTTACTTTCTAAGGAAGATACACTTAAATTATCCACATTCTCATATCCCATTCTCAATTCCACTAACATCAACCGAGAAGCAGTAATACGGTTGTTTTCATAATTCCCGACTCCAATAGCAGCATCCATCGTGCTGTCTTTACTACCCTTGCAGACATTAGTTTCGTAATCATCGAGCGAAAGGCAAACAATGCGTCCGTCAAACCAGCCTGATCTCTGATAATCTTTCGTAGCAATGCCATCCAATGTAGACTGACAATGACAGGCAAAAGGGTGGGATATTACAATATCATTCTGACAAACCAGTTGAACCATAATCTTGAATACGTGAGATGGCGATATTAAATGACTTGAATATTTCACTTATATCATCGCCTAAGTTCTTATATACATATTGCATAGAGTCTTCTGAGGCCCTTTCTGCCTGATAGAAACAGGTATTTCCCAATACATCCTCTTTACGGGCTATAGACTGAATGGCAGAAACCATATCGGGATTATGGGTTGCAATCATTATTTTGAGTCCCATTTGCTTATGAAGCAGTACCAATAAGCGGGCAAACTCCACAATCCATTGGGGATGCAGATGTGCCTCAGGCTCGTCAATAAGCAAAAGAGATTCTTCATTTAGATATCTATTCTCAAGCAAGCGTTGCAGATAAGCGAATGATTTGATTCCGGTAGCTGTATCTTCAAGCCTGATATTTAGTCCATCGGAACGATGATAACGCAATTCTTCGCCTTGAATCAAACCTTTATCCGCCGAGACTTTACCATTGATGGAGCGCGTGATTCGGGCTAAAAGAATTTTGTTCCGCTCCGGAATATCACTTTTCACAGAATTAAGCATCATATCCGCCAGCTCTCCCCAATGTTTCCAAGCCAATCCATCCAGCGCCAGTGCCATAGGTGTATCAATGTATATGGCTCTACGCAGCATATAGGGTATGCTGAATTTCCGGTCTGTCAAAAGAGGAGTTTGCCCCTCGTAAAACTGGATGGAAACAGGGGGATCAACAATTCCTTCTTCAATCATATATTCATGGATACCCTTTTGTAGCGATTGGATAGGATGATTATTTAAATCATCCGAAGCATTGAAATAGGCAGCTGTAACTTTATCTTCCAAGTCGTCACAATAAAGAGATAAATAATCGTCCACGCTAACAATTTCATCCTCCGGTGCTGCAAGATACATCAAAATACGCTTCTTATTCGCCTCGTCACTACCTCGCATATAACTTGCCAGTTCTTCCCGAAAGGCGCCCAATATATTCAAACTCTCATGGAAGAGGCTATCAATATCCCCGTATACTACTCTACTCTCTAACAACCGACTATAAGTAACATTAAAAGTCACATCTCTCCAATTCACAATATCCCTCCGCACCCGGTCCGGTTTGTACAGGCAATCCTGTATCTGCTTCAATAAGTCCTTATAGGCAAATTCATCGAACCTATTCAGACCATTTATCAGATAATAAAGCCAACGGGACAGGGTACTTTTCCCACATCCGTTTTCTCCGGCCAGCACAGTTATGCCATTAATGGTAATATCTGCCTCCTTTATTGCATGATAATCGGATAATGTGTATCTGTAATTACTCATAATCTACTATATGACATTTGAATTCAACAAAAATAGAGCATTTCTTTGGATTAATAAACAAACTCGTCGAATTCTTTTCCTTTATAATTTCTATAAAAACTCTGAAAATACAATCATTTTATCAATCTGTCAATTTGATAATCCCATCGCACGAGAATCTCTTCTTTCCGTCCGAAGATAAGGGAAGAAGAAAAAAACGCAAGGATTTCATTTTGCAGAAACGCAGGAAGAAGGGGAAAAGCACTTTTGAAAGAACATCATGTAAAGATTTGTCCCCTTTTAGTGTTTTAAAGCCCGATATCGGGCGGAATGCTGACAAAAGGTGGGATTGCCGGTTATCACGTCATTCGTTCAACCAGAAGAATATAAAGCATGTTTCCGGTAAGGCTACACCCTTTCATCCACATGGTATCACCCTTTCAGGGAAAAGGTGTAGCCCTACCGAAAAACAGATGGTGTATTTTACCTGAATACATCATCTGTTTTGTCTGAAAAGACCATCCGTTCAAGGCAAATAGATGGTGTATTGCAGACAAAAAGATGATTTATCTCCCGAAAAGAGACGATGGATTGCGCTAAAAGGAGTAATTCAATCCAAAGCTACGTCAACAGAATATACGAAATTACATCTTTATGTCAGCAAAATAGCAATATCTTTATCCTTGAAGCAGACTGAAAAGCACTCAGCAATATTTCACAAGTCTTATTCTCTCAGCTACCCGGTTACCCCTACTTTATTACAAATAACAGGGAATCATACCCCCACTTCATTACAAAATCATTATCTTTATACTGAAAAACAAACACTTAAGCTTTTATGATAGAACGTAGACTTTTATCCTCCTTGACCGAATGGAAAAACAGTAAAAACAGAAAGCATGAGGAACAGCCCCACCGAAACATAACGGGCTGTTCCTCTTCTTTTTACGGTTTTGTGACATATCTATCTATATTTATGTCATTGCCTGCATCCATACATTAATGTCGCGAATTCATATACCTCTTCCCACATTTGCGCATACCTTTGCAAACAGAAAAAGATTTCATTTGTATCCTTGATTGAAGAATAGGTAAGATAAAAACATAGGTAAGAAAGATTTCAGAACAGGAAAACAAAAACAGGTAGTCGAAGCTACTACCTGTTTTTCTAAAAGAGAAAAAAGAAAAACATACAATATAACAATCAAAATTAAGAATGATGAATTCAAAACAAGCGCTTTTCAGTCTATTAATATGCGTACTGGCAATAACAGGTTGTGATACGCAAAAACAAGCCCTCGTAGGCAATGAACTTGCCCTGACACGAGCCAAGCAAACGTTGGATTCCTTGTACCAGAATTATTCAGTCTCCGGCACATGCCTGTTGCGTGAGAATTATCCTTCCAACATAGGCGATTATACTGCAACCTACCTGGCATCCGAAGAGCAAAAGAATATGCCTAACCTGTATTCCTATTTATGGCCCTATTCCGGAACCTTTTCTGCCGTGAACGCTTTATTCGAGACTACAAGCGATGCAAACTACAAATCGCTGCTCGATAATAAAGTATTAGTAGGACTGGAAGAATATTTCGACACCCGGAGAACTCCCGAAGCCTACGCTTCATACATCAACAGTGCAGCGCAATCCGACCGTTTCTATGATGATAATGTCTGGTTGGGCATCGACTTTACCGACGTTTACACACTTACCAAAGAAGCAAAATATCTCCAGAAAGCACAACTTATCTGGAATTTCATAGAAAGCGGTATGGACAGTAACCTGGGAGGCGGCATCTACTGGTGCGAGCAAAAGAAAGAATCCAAAAACACCTGCTCGAATGCCCCCAGTTCAGTCCTCGCGCTGAAACTCTTCAAAGCCACAAAGGACAGCACTTATTTCGTAAAAGGTCAGCACCTTTATGAATGGACCAAAGCGAACCTGCAAGATTCTACCGATTACCTGTACTTCGATAACATCGCCCTGGACGGAAAAATAGGTAAAGCCAAATTTGCCTATAACAGTGGTCAGATGATGCAGTCGGCCGCCCTACTCTACCAACTGACAGGTGACAAAAACTATCTGACCGACGCTCAGAACATCGCTCGGGCATGTCACAACTATTTCTTCATGGACTATGCAACAGAGCAGGGCAAAACCATCAAACTCCTGAAGAAAGGCGATATCTGGTTCACCGCAGTCATGCTCAGAGGTTTTATCGAGCTGTACCAGGCAGACCGGAACAAAGCCTATCTGGATTCCTTCAACCAAAGTCTGGACTATGCCTGGGAACATGCACGGGATAAGAAAGGATTATTCAGCACCGACCTCAGCGGAAATACCCACGACAACCGGAAATGGTTGCTGACCCAAGCCGCCATGGTTGAAATGTATGCCCGCCTTGCGGCCGTCAAATAATAAATGAGAATATACTAATACCCTTTAAAACATGAAAAAGAGAAATATCGGTCTATGCGCCGTAGCCTTGTTATGTATGCACAACAATGCCAAAGCAATGGAACCAACTTTAAAACAAGACAACACCAAAGTTGTGAACCATGCCCAGGTAACTGCTGCTTACAAGACCAACCGCCCTGCCGTAAAAAACAGACTGTACGTTTCGAAAGCCGTAGAAGCCGAAATCCTGCGGGTAAAGAAACTGCTGACCAACCAGAAACTGGCGTGGATGTTCGAGAATTGTTTCCCGAACACACTGGACACAACCGTACACTACCGTTTGCTGGACGGCAAGCCCGACACATTTGTCTATACCGGTGATATTCATGCCATGTGGCTGCGCGATTCCGGTGCACAGGTTTGGCCCTACGTGCAACTGGCACACAAAGACCCTGAACTGAAAAAAATGCTGGAAGGTGTCATCCGCCGCCAGTTCCTATGCATCAACATCGACCCATACGCCAACGGCTATAACGATGGTCCCACAGGCGGCGACTGGATGTCTGACAATACAGATATGAAGCCCGAACTGCACGAACGTAAATGGGAGATAGACTCTCTCTGTTACCCTCTCCGACTGGCTTATCAATATTGGAAGGAAACCGGTGACGCCAGCGTCTTCGATGAAGCATGGCTGGAAGCTATCACAAACATACTGAAGACATTCAAAGAGCAACAACGTAAAGACGGTGTCGGCCCTTACAAATTCCAACGCAAGACGGAACGTGCTCTCGACACACTGAACAATAATGGTTTAGGCTCCCCTGTCAACCCTGTCGGACTGATTGTTTCCTGTTTCCGCCCTTCAGACGATGCAACGACATTTCAGTTCCTGATTCCATCGAACTTCTTTGCCGTATCTTCTTTAAGAAAAGCTGCGGAAATTCTTTCGACAGTGAATCAAAATGGTAATCTGGCTCAGGAGTGCACAGCCCTGGCTGACGAGGTAGAGACTGCCCTGCAGAAATACGCTACCTACAATCACCCGAAATACGGCACCATCTATGCTTTCGAAGTAGATGGTTTCGGCAACCACATGCTGATGGACGACGCCAACGTACCGAGCCTCCTCGCCATGCCTTATCTGGGAGATGTGGATGTAAACGATCCTATCTACCAGAATACCCGTCGCTTCGTATGGAGCCAGGACAATCCGTATTTCTTCAAAGGGAAAGCCGGTGAAGGAATAGGTGGCCCACATATCGGATATGATATGGTATGGCCCATGAGCATCATGATGAAAGCTTTCACCAGTCAGGATGATCAAGAGATTAAAGAATGTATCAAGATGCTGATGGATACGGATGCAGGAACCGGATTCATGCACGAATCTTTCCATAAAGATGACCCGGTAAACTTTACCCGCGCCTGGTTTGCCTGGCAGAACACACTGTTCGGAGAGCTGATTCTGAAACTGGTGAATGAAGGGAAACTTGAATTATTGAACAACATCAAATAAGAGGAGAAACAAATATGCGTAAATTAATAATAGTGGGTTTAATGACTTTTGTACCCATCTGTCTGTCGGCACAAAAAGCTTTTAAGAATTGGCCTGAAGGCGTATCTCCTAAAGTAGTGGGTGAACTGGTTAGTAAGCGCTTTGTTGAAGTTCCGCACCCCAATTTTAATGGTAATCCGGCTCCCCCTAATGAAATCACTTATCCTGAAACATGTGCTTAGTTTGGTGCTTTGCGCTATGCGGACATAACCCATAATAAGAAACTACTCCGACTATTAGAAGAGCGCTTCTTGCCCATCTTCGGTCCGGAACGCCGTTTGCAGCCGTTACCCGACCATGTAGACCATACCGTATTCGGAACGATACCTTTGCAATTGTATGCACAGACGGGTAAGGAGATTTATTATCATATGGGAATCTGGTACGCCGACGAACAATGGAAAATGCCCCGTAACACCAAACATAAAGAAGAATATCAAGCCTTGCTGGACAAAGGTTTATCGTGGCAGACACGCTATTGGATTGACGATATGTTTATGATATCAGCCATTCAGTCTCAAGCCTTTTTCGTAACCAAAGACCGTCGGTATATAGACCGTGCTGCCGCGGAAATGGTGGTTTACCTTGATAAAATACAGCGACCGAACGGATTATTCTATCATGCAGAAGATGTTCCATTCTTCTGGGGGCGCGGTAATGGATGGATGGCAGCCGGAATGACGGAACTTCTCGGACTCTTGCCTGAGGACAATCCGAACCGGACCCGCATCTTGGAATCATACCGGAAAATGATGGATACTTTACGCAAATATCAAAAAGAAGATGGCTTGTGGGGACAATTAGTAGATGATAAAACAACTTGGACGGAAACATCCGGTTCGGCCATGTTCATTTATGCAATGATAAAAGGCGTAAAACAGGGGTGGCTGGATGAGGCTGTCTACACTCCCATAGTTCGGAAAGCCTGGATTGCTTTAGTGGGACATATTGACGAAAAGGGAGATATTGCCGGCGTGTGCGAAGGCACCAACAAGACGAACGATCGTCAATTCTATTTGAACCGCCGTACTTTATCGGGCAATATGCATGGACAAGCTCCGGTATTGTGGTGTGTGAATGCATTTTTGGAAAAATAACCTTATAATGATAGAAAAACAATGATACATAAGTATTTTATGCATGTACTGATAGCACTGTTGTGCATGTACGGAGGAAAAGTTTCTGCCAAGGAAATCAGTGTACAGTCACCCGACGGCAAACTAAGAGTGAACATAGAATTAAAAGATAAGGTATATTACTCCGTATATTCAGGCAATGACTTATTACTGGATAATTGTTCTTTGACTATGACATTAGGCAATGAAGTACTAGGAGAGCAACCGAAACTGAGAAGTTTGAAACGTGGCAAGATTGATGAAAGCATAAGACGGGAAATCCCATTGAAAAATGCAATCGTTAAGAATCATTGCAATACGTTACGCATGAATATGGCAGGTAATTACGCCATCGAATTTCGGGTCTTTGATAATGGAATGGCGTACCGTTTTGTAACAGACAAGAAAGGTGAGGTTGAAGTAAAGGGAGAAGATTTCGTAATCAATTTCCCGGCTGACTATATGGCTCACATGTCTCAGCCGAACAGCTTTAAAACGTCCTACGAATATCCATATACGCATATACAAACTAAAGAATACAAAGAAACAGACCGTATGACCTATCTGCCTGTACTATTAGAGACAGATAAACAATACAAGATTTTAATATCGGAAGCCGATTTGCAGGATTATCCATGTATGTTCCTGAAAAGTACCGGTAACAATGGAATGCAATCGCTTTTCCCGAAGTGTCCGCTGGAATTTGGTGAGGACGGTGACCGTAGCATGAAAATATTGAAAGAGGCCGATTATATAGCCAAGACTTCCGGCAAAAGGAGTTTTCCGTGGCGTTTCTTTGTGATTTCCGATGATGACAGGGATATTATTTCCAATGAGATGGTATATAACCTTTCTTCTCCTTGCGAACTAGAAGACTATAGTTGGATTAAGCCGGGCCAGGTAAGCTGGGAGTGGTGGCATGATGCCCGTTTGTATGGAGTTGATTTCCGCTCCGGTTACAACATGGATTCCTACAAATATTATATTGATTTCGCTTCATCTTTTGGCATTCCTTACATCATCATGGACGAAGGCTGGGCAAAAAGCACCCGTGACCCGTTTACACCGAATCCTACGATTGACCTGCAAGAACTGATTAAATATGGCAAGGAACGTAATGTGAAAATTGTATTGTGGCTAACTTGGCTGACGGTAGAAAATCATTTTAACCTGTTCAAGACATTTGCCGATTGGGAAATTGCCGGAGTGAAGATAGACTTCATGGATCGTAGCGATCAATGGATGGTAAACTACTACGAGCGTGTTGCCAAGGAAGCTGCCAAATACAAATTATTTGTAGATTTCCATGGCTCATTCAAGCCGGCAGGTTTGGAACGCAGATATCCAAATGTTCTTTCATATGAAGGAGTACTGGGTATGGAGCAAGGTGGCAACTGTAAACCGGCAAATTCAATATATCTGCCGTTCATGCGCAATGCCGTAGGCCCCATGGATTTTACCCCCGGCTCTATGCTTTCCGCCCAGCCCGAGGACAATCGTTCTACTCGCGCCAATGCAATGGGATCGGGAACTCGTGCTTACCAAATGGCTCTGTTTGTTGTGTTTGAGAGTGGCTTGCAGATGCTCGCCGACAACCCTGTGTATTATTACCGTGAACGTCCTTGTACAGAATTCATATCCAGTGTTCCTGTTGTGTGGGATGAAACTAAAGTATTAGATGCCAAAGTAGGAGAATATGTTGTTATTGCCCGCCGTAGCGGAGAAAAATGGTTTATCGGCGCTATCACCAACAATACCGGACGTGAACTTGAGATAGATTTAAATTTCCTGCCGGAAAGCAAAAAACTACATCTTACTTATTTTGAAGATGGCATCAATGCAGACCGCCAGGCTATGGACTATAAAAAGAAAGAAGCAGAAGTTACAAATTCTACCAAATTGACGATGAGACTGGTTCGTAATGGTGGTTGGGTCGGTATTATCGAATAAGAAAAACAATACTATGAATTTGAAAAATATATACCTGATTTTCTTGCTGTGTTGTGCGCTAGGGCTACATGCAGAGAACGGTTATGAGCTATGGCTACGTTATAAGCCGGTAAACAAAGGAAATCTTTGCGAGTCCTACTGCTTGAAAAGCCGTAAAATTATGTTCCCGGGAGAAACAGAAAGCCTGATTGCTGCAAAGAAAGAACTACAGGCCGGTCTGTCCGGATTATTAAATATGCCTTATACAGAAGCGGAGACTTTAGAAGATAACATGCTGGTGGTTGGTACACCTCAGTCTGTACCATTGTTTGAGAAGCAAGATTTCTATGCCGAAATTAACGGATTGTCCGACGAAGGCTATCTAATTCTGGACTGTACCATAGAAGGGAAAAAGGCTATAGCTATAGCAGCCCGGACAGATGTCGGAGTACTATATGGCGTTTTCCATTATCTCAGGTTGATACAGACCAATCAGTCTTTGGATAAACTATATATTCAGGAAAATCCGAAACTGAAGTATCGTGTATTAAATCATTGGGATAACCTGAACGGAACAGTAGAACGTGGTTATGCAGGGTATAGTATCTGGAATTGGGAAAGGCTTCCATCTTATAAGGAACAGCGCTATACGGATTATGCACGTGCCAATGCCTCCATCGGTATCAACGGAACAGTACTCAACAATGTGAATGCACAAGCTAAAAGTTTGCGGACAGATTGGCTGGTAAAAGCTTCCGGACTGGCAGATGTATTCCGCCCTTATGGTATAAAAGTGTATCTGACAGCAAAGTTTAGCGTACCCAAAGAAATAGGCGGACTGAATACGGCTGACCCTAAAGATCCTCAGGTGCGAAAATGGTGGAAAGAGAAAGTGAAAGAAATATATTCTTTAATTCCCGATTTTGGTGGTTTTCTGGTAAAGGCAAACTCAGAAGGTCAACCCGGACCACAAGATTACGGCTGTTCTCATGCCGATGGTGCGAATATGCTTGCCGAGGCTTTGGAACCTTATGGGGGGATTGTATTTTGGAGAGCATTTGTCTATCAGAATGAACGTCATGTAGATCGTGTGATAAACGGGTACAATGAGTTTAAACCGCAGGATGGTAAATTTGCAAAAAATGTCTTTGTACAACCCAAGAACGGCCCCATAGACTTTCAGCCGCGTGAACCTTTTCACCCTTTATTCGGTGGTATGCCCGATACGCCGCTGTCTTTAGAGTTTCAGATAACACAGGAGAATCTTGGGCATGCAGGACATCTGGTATATTTGGGCACTCTGTTTGAAGAAACCCTTCAATCAGATACTTATGAGAATGGAAAAGGCTCTACCGTTTCAAAGGTTTTGCAAAACTACGGGGAATCTCATGGAATTTCAGCCATCGCCGGTGTTCCTAATATTGGTACAGACCTTAATTGGACAGGACATTTGTTCGGACAAGCCAACTGGTATGCCTTCGGTCGTCTGGCATGGAATCCGGATACAAGCTCAGGCGAAATAGCGGAAGACTGGGCGAGAATGACCTTCTCCAATGACAAAAGCGTAATCTCTCCGGTACTGAAAATTATGATGATATCCCGTGAAACCTATGTCAACTATACCATGCCCCTCGGATTGAATCATATCATGAACTATGATACACATAACGGGCCTGAACCTTGGCATAACGATCCGGTATGGACTGCTTTCGACTATCATAAAATAACCAGAGACAGTATCGGTGTAAACAGAACTGCCAAGGGGACGGGAGCTACCGGACAATATCATAATCCGATCAGTGAAATGTTTGATGATATCAGGAAGTGCCCTCAGGAATATCTTCTGTGGTTTCATCGGGTTCCTTGGAACTATAAGATGGCTTCGGGAAGGACTTTATGGGATGAACTAATTTATCATTACTACAAAGGCGTGGACGAAGTTCGGCAGATGCAGACAATTTGGAACGAACTGGATGGTAAGATAGACCGTGAACGTTTTAATCATGTCGCATCTCTATTGAAGTATCAGGAACAAGAAGCTATCTGGTGGCGAGACGGCTGTCTACTTTTCTTTCAGGACTATTCAAGATTGCCTATCCCTGCAAATCTGGAACAGCCCAAACATTCATTGAAATATTATAAAACCATTCCTTTCCCGCATGATTGGAAAGGACGCTACGAATAAATAAAGAATTTATGAAAAACATGATGCTTACAATGTTGTTGGTGTGGTTAGTTGCCATGCCAACCCAGGCACGTCAGCCTGATGAATATTGGAATTCTCCCCGTGGTACATATGAAGAACGCCGTGCTCTATTTTTAGATTACTACTCAGAGAATGGAGGCGGACACCCTCTTTACGGTGTCTTCCGCCAGGCAGCGCGTGCCGCTTCCGGTCGTCCTTTGGAGATGGACAAGATGAGGGAGGTGATTTCCGTTATCAAATCGAACCGTGATTGCAATGACTTTACACTCAATTGTCTGCTTCGCATGGTTTATCTGGACAAGAGGCAACCTTTCTTTCCGGAAGAAATAAAAGGAAGCATTGAAGAGTGTATTCTGGACTTTAAATATTGGTGGGACGACGGCCGCCGTGATACAACCTATCGTTGTTATCATACGGAAAACCATCAGGCACTTTATCATACCGCAGAATTACTGGCAGGTCAACTCTATAAAAAAACAAAATTCACCAATGGAATGAACGGCAAACAACACATGGCGCACGCCAAAGAAAGGCTGATGAAATGGCTGGAATACCGTTTCCGCTTCGGATTCAGTGAATGGATGTCCACCTATTACGAAGTGGAAGTATTGCTGCTGGCCAATTTATATGATTTTGCCGAGGACAAGGATATTCGTTCCAAAGCCGGCATGGTACTAGATTTACTCATGTTTGATGTAGCGCTGAATAATTATGAAGGTTTCCTTGGTTCGGCAAGTGGACGTAATTATGCCAATTCTATCATTATGGGAGCCCACAATACGGCTCCATTAGCCAAATTGGTATTCGGCGTGGGGACTTATGACCGGGATGAAGTGATAGCCCCCGTAGCTCTCTCTACCAGTTCGTACCGTTGCCCGGAAGTTATCCGAAAAATAGCAGTGGATTATAAGACTCCTTTATTAAACCGTCAACGGGTAAGTATAAACGTAGAAGATGCTCCCGCCTATGGCATTTCGTATGATAAGGAGCTGGATTGTCACCTCTTCTGGGGCATGCAGGAGTTCATACATCCTATGGCTATTCGTATGTCTAAACAGATTTCAGAAAAATACGACGTATGGCCCTATCGGAACTATGACGAGTACATTAAAAAATATGATGCGCAGATAGCCGAACATGGTAAACTTGTGGATATGCATCTGGATCGATTTGCACTTTCAGAGGCCAATATAGAGACCTACCGTACTAAGGACTATATGTTGAGTTGTGCGTTGGACTACCGAAAAGGTGCTCCGGGCTATCAGCAACATATATGGCAGGCAACATTGGGTAATAAAGCTTTGGTATATACCAATCACCCCGGTGGAAAGAATCTGCGTTGGTCGCCTAACTATTGGGCCGGTAACGAAATTCTGCCCCGTGCTGTTCAAAGCAAGAATGTGGTAATCTGCATCTATAACATACCGGTCAATCAAAAGAATGATTTTTCCCATGCTTATTTCCCAGTGAAAGCTTTTGATGAAGTACATATTTCCGGTTCCTGGATATTTGGACGTAAAGAAGATGGCTATGTGGCTTTATATTCAAGAAATACGGCAGATTTAAGAGCCGATGACAGAGGGGAAGTCTGTGACCTACTGGCAAAGGGCCGGCAGAATATCTGGATTTGTGAGACAGGTTCAAAATCACAATGGGGAAGCTTCTCAAAGTTTATAGAAGCCATATCTGCCGCATCGGTTCATGATAACGGATTAGACATCAGTTATGAATCTCCGTCCGAAGGTGCGATTTCATACGGTTGGGACAGTCCTTTCTATGTGAAAGGCAAGGAAATGCTATTGCGTTGGCAGTATAGATATGATAATCCTTATTGCAAAGCCCTGTTCAATTCTACCTGTATAGAGATAGAAAAGGATGGAGAAAAGATAATCCTGGATTACAATAAGACAAAAAGGTGACATTAGGTCAGGATATATAGAATATAAACTATAATTAAATAACAAATCGTTTAATTTAAATTGTATATTATGAAGTTACGAAAAACACATTTATTATGGATACCTTTAGTGGTATGCCTATTTCTCGTAAATAGTGTAAATGTCATGGCGGCTATAGAGCAAGCCATCCATGTAAGAGGGCAGGTTGTAGACTCTGCCGGTGAGCCCGTGATTGGAGCCAATATCGTAGTGAAAGGCACTACTACCGGAGTGATTTCGGATATAGACGGCAACTTTGCCATTGATGCGCCGAAGAATGCGGTACTGCTTATTTCCTTTATCGGATATAAGTCGGAAGAAGTGAAAGTGACAGGACCTTCGGTGAAAATAGTATTGAAGGATGATACCGAGATGCTGAACGAAGTGGTAGTTGTCGGTTACGGTTCGCAGAAGAAGTCGGACATCACCGGAGCGATGGTGAACGTAAAGAGCGAAGCACTGCAACAGGCACCCGTAGGAAACATCGGAACGGCATTGCAAGGTCTTGCTGCCGGTGTGGACGTGCAGATGGCAGGCGGAAATACGCATCCGGGAGCTTCTCCGCAGATTCGTGTGCGTGGAGAGCGTTCGCTCAATGGAGGTAATGATGTCTTGATTATTGTGGACGGGATTCCTTTCTCCGGCGGACTGAACGAAATCAATAACGATGACGTAGAAAGTATCAGTGTACTGAAAGATGCTTCGGCGACAGCCATTTATGGTTCCCGCGGTGCCAACGGCGTACTCCTAATCACGACCAAACGTGGAAACAAGGGAAAAATCAACGTTAGTTACAGCGGCTATTACGGTATCACAACTGCCATCAAGGAATATGATGTGATGAACAGTTCCGAATATATACAACTGAAAAAATGGGCTACCTATAATGCCAATCCGGATGCCTACACCGGAATTGATGATCCAAACCTGATGCGCGTGGGTGATGTCTTCCGTGACCAAGAAGAAATGGAAGGCTATTTGGCAGGAAACGATACGGACTGGCAGGGCATGATATTCCGAAACGGCATGACGACGAATCATCAGGTGGCTATCAATGGCGGTAATGACCGTACTACTTATAGTGCTTCCGTTGGTTACTATAAAGGACAGAATAACTATGAGGCACATAGTTTCGAACGTATGACGGCCAAGCTTTCTCTCGACACGGAGATAACCAGCTTCCTGAAAGTAGGTCTTTCTACTTTAAACACTTACATCATCAATAAAGGCCAGGACACCAATCCAATGGAAATGGCTTTACGTGCTTCTCCTTTCACCACTCCGTACAAAGAAGACGGTTCTCTGCGTACTTACTTGCCCGGTAGCGGACAAAATGTATGGAATCCCCTACTGGATACACAAAAGAATAGTGTGATAGACGACCGCAAAAGTCTGTCAACCTTCACGACCGGTTACATTGACGTGAAGTTGCCTTTCGGCATCAAGTATCGTTTCAACGGTGGTATAAACCTGAAATATTATTCAATCGGTCAATTCCAAGCCAGCAATACAACTAAGCGCATGGGAGCTCTCGATTGGTCGTTTGGAGAATACCAGCACAGCGTAGACTATACACTTGAAAATATCTTGACTTGGGACTACTCTTTCAACGACATTCATAATTTTAACGTAACCGGATTGTTTTCCGCACAAGAGAGAGAGTTCACAAAGAACAACGTGTCCGGCAATGATTATTACGATGACAATATCCAGTATTATAATCCGGGACTTGCACAAGGCAATGTGACTGGTGGCGGTAGCTACGAAAAATGGGGCTTGCTCTCTTATATGGGACGTCTGAACTATAATTACAAAGAGAAGTACCTGTTGACGGCAACCGTGAGATACGACGGCTCATCCCGCTTGGCCAAAGGCAACAAGTGGCATGCATTCCCCTCAGTTGCTTTGGGATGGAACTTGATGCGTGAAAACTTTATGCAGAATGTCAATACGGATGTTCTTTCTGGCATGAAACTTAGAGCCAGTTGGGGTAATGTGGGTAGTACGGCTATCAGTGCTTATCAGACAATGTCAAGACTGGATACCGGCAGCAAGTACTTGTTAGGAACAAACGGCGTGATGGGCGTTCGTCCGGGTTCTGTACCGGATAAATCCTTAGGATGGGAAAATACCGAAACCTGGAATGTGGGTGTAGACTTCGGCTTCTTAAATAATCGTATCACAGGTACTATCGAGTGGTATCAGCAGAATACTACGGATTTGTTGTTGGGCGTGAACCTGCCTTCTACTTCAGGCTATTCCAACTCTTACCTGACCAATCGCGGTGCTACCCGAAACCGTGGTCTGGAGTTCAATGTGACTACAGTGAATATCGAAGGCGACGGACAGGACAAGCTCTCTTGGTCAACCGACTTAAACATCTTCGGAAATCGCAACAAAATCATGGATCTTGGCGAAGGAGTAGAATTTGATAAGGATGCAGGATTCTTCCTGGGGCAAGACAGCTACGTGATTTACTCATACGAGCACGACGGCCTGTGGCAGGATACTCCCGAAGACCGTGCATTGGCCGAGTCATTCGGCTACGCGACTTCCGGTGCCAATTCCGTAATCGGTACTGTCAAGATCAAAAACCACCATATCGATTATGAGGAAGACGGTGTCACTCCGAAAGCCAAACAGATAATCAACGAAGATGACAAAGTATTCATCGGTCGCCGTGCCCCGAAGTTCGAGGGAGGTATCAACAACCGTTTTGCCTGGAAGGGCTTCGACCTTTCGTTCTTGTGGACATTCCGTTATGGTGGAACTATTACCTCTGACATGCACAACGGCTGGATGAATACATTGCAGGGAGGTTACAACAACTTGAATGTGGATTACTGGACGCCGGACAATACAACAGCCCGCTGGCCGAAACCGACTACCGCTACAGTTTCCAACAAAGGACTGCTGGCCCGTTATGACGGCTCTTACCTGAAACTGAGAAATATCACGTTAGGATATAATATCCCCAAGACATTCCTTTCCAAATTAAACGTGCAAACAGCTCGCGTATATGCTACAGGCTCAAACCTCTTCACTTGGTTTAGCAAAGAATACCGTAAAGATGGCGGCATAGATCCGGAGACTACAAGTACCATCAACTTAAAGACTCCTCCTACACGCACATTTGTGTTTGGCTTGAATTTAACTTTCTAAATTAGTAATTGAATAATAGCAGAATGAATATGAAAAAGATATTATCAACACTTGCCTTGTCATCACTTGTTTTGTTGGCAACCGGTTGTTCCGATTTTCTGGAGGAAGAGAATCACTCGAATGTAATGCAGGATTTCATGGCAACACCTTCCGGCTTTGGCATGGCCCTAAACTCTGTTTATGCCAATGTACGTTCCACTTATAGTGCCGAAGAAGGCATTCACGGACTGATGAATCCGGGCACGGATGAATTGAAGAACAATATCGGAGGAAGCAACCGTTGCGCCGATCTTGCAAACTACGATTTAGAGAAATATAATGCAAACAATGAATACCCAAGGAAATTGTGGAACGATGCCTATATCCACATCAACACCTTGAACTATATGATTGAAAATGCCGATAAAGTAGATATTACCACCACTGTGCTGACTGCTGCAAAGCGTGACCAGTACTTGGGCGAAGCTTATTTTATGCGAGCTTACAATTACTTTCATTTGGTGGAACAATTCGGTGACGTTACACTGACTACCACCTATAATGCATCCCCAAGTACTTCGGCCGAACGCCATGATATGGTGCGTGTTTATGAAGAGGTCATTATCCCTGATTTATTGAATGCCATCAGGCTCTGTTCACCCAGTCCGCAACTCAATAATCTGGAGTCAGGCCGCGCTTCTGCCGCAGCTGCCCGCCACTTGTTGTCACGCGTTTATCTGACATTAGCCTGGGTATTCGATAAAGATCCTGCCAATCCATCTTATAAAGGAAATACGCAGACGAAGTACTATAACACCACCAAGGCTAAGGAATATTATCAGAAAGCGTTTGATATGGCAACCGGATTAATCACGGATGCCCCTTCTTTGGGATTGAAGCTGATGGATAATTATGCAGATGTTTTTGATGAAGCCAATGATGCCCCTTCAGGCAAGAACAAGGAAGAACTGTTTGTAGCCCGTATGGACTGGGATGATGACAACACTTTTGGCGGACGCAGCACGCTGAATCATTACTTTGTGAATGGTTATGACCAGTATTTGGGTGAGCGTAACATCAATGACGGACGTTGTTACTCTTGGATTAATCCTACCGGCTATACCTATAATGCTTTCAACAACCGTGATAAAGACACACGTTATAAAGCTACTTTCCAGACAGTGTGGTATGCCACTAAAACGCAAAAAGGTGGTGTTGTCAATTATGTCATTGACGGCAAGGACGAAAGCTTCAACTGGAACTATACCGTTGTTGGCGATACTGCCATGTACTATCCGGGATATTATATGTCCGCTGAGGAAATCAGAGCTAAAACTCAGAACCGTGAAGGTAATCACTATCTGATTTTTACCCCTGACGCTTACAATGGTCGCGCTATTTTCCCCACTATCATGAAGTTTCTGGACAGAACGCGTGCTATTCCTAATGACAATACAGATCGCTCTTACATCATTTATCGTTTAGCCGAAACTTATTTGCTGGCTGCTGAGGCCGCTTTCAAATTGGGTGACAATACGAATGCGGCTAAATATATAAATGTGATCAGGGAGCGTGCCCGTGATAAGCAAATCGGTGAAATTGGTGCATTGGACATCGCTCCAAGTGATGTTACGCTCGACTTCATTCTTGAAGAACGTACCCGTGAGTTACTTGCAGAACATTGCCGATGGGCAGATTTAGCCCGTACAGGGACATTAATAGACCGTATACGCAAGTATGACGATGGTAAAGCTAATACGAATATTACGGAAGACAGACATTGGTTGCGCCCTGTTCCACAGCAAATGATTGACCGCGTGACAACCGGTGAACGTTATCCGCAGAATCAAGGATGGTGATAAATTTAAAAGTTTTTTAATAGAGGGCGGGTACGAGTTTGACACAACTTCAGTACATCTCAAATGCGTTCAGCTCTTTCAGTACCTGTCTTCTCCCCTATTCATCGGCTTTTACGCTGAAAGCATCCCTTCAGAGGATGCTTTCAGCTTTCAGCCATTACCATAGGAACATACCCCGCCTCATTACCTCCTCACCACCTGATACACATTCCCATACTCCGTGTGCCGACGCACCGCCCCTGCTTTCAGCAGCACCTGACCGAAGCGCATGGGATTGACACTGCGCATGGCAGCGGAATTCTTTTGCTGAAGCTCCCTGAAAATCTGGGCAGCCGTAAGGTCAAGACTCTTCTCACCGGGACTTGCCACACGAAAATAACTATGAAAAACATCCTCTGCGGGACAAACACGGTAGAACGCCGCATTCTGCGCCTGCAACACCTGCTCCTCTTCTTTGGTGAACCAATCACGCCTCCCCGCAAGCAGTTCCGCCTTCAGTTGCGCATAAATCTGGTCGTGCTCTATGTGGGTACAGTCTATCGTCCGCTTCACTTCCACACAAAGGAAACGACGGCTTCCCGTAGGATCGGTGAGCAAGTCGAAACGATTGCTGGTACCGATGAACGAGGCAACACGGGGCAACTGGCGGAAGCTCTGCTGATAAGCTTTACGAATATTCAAATCAGACATCTGCATCAGGTTTTTCAGCAACGGCATTTTATTCTCAGTATACTTGTCGAACTCATCCATGTTCAGCAAACCCATTTCCGCCAAAAGACGTTCCGCCTGCCCTTGCGAGGTAAGCTTCAGATTATCCAGATAATATCGTCGTAAGACCGTAGGCATCAACGATTTGCAAAATGTAGACTTCTGCCGCCCCTGCTCCTGACTGACAAGAACAGGTGCCACACTGTTAGCATGTATACCTGCCAGCCCCGACCACTGCGCAGCAAGCCCCAGCATCCAGGTGTGAAATCCCTGCACCCAGTGCGGACAGTTGGAAACCCGCAAGGCAAGCTGTGTCAGGCGGTCAACACCGTCCCATTGTGGCAATTCCTCCATATAGAGATGGAAAGGGTGATAGTCGGAAATATAAGTGGAATAGACATAGCGGCTCAAGTCTTTATCCCAGCAAGGGATGCCCTCGGCGTGAGCTTCAATGCAGAAAGTATTCAGATTCCGTTTGCCGATGGGCATGAAAGCGACTTCACGCCGTCCGGCAGGACGGAATTCGGTCTCTTCCGTCAACAGATTATAGCGGAAATCATAACGTTTCGTCAGGAAATCCATGACCTGCCGCGTCAGTCGAACGGTCGTATTCGTGCTGTCACCGGACTCTGATCTATCCGGTGCCTTTTTCTGTTTCTTCGCTTTCTGTTTTTCCGAGAAAGCCAGCAACCGTTGCGCTTCGCACAGCAAGCGGTGTTGCTCCAATGTCATTAATCTCTTTTTCATAATTGTTTCTTCGTTCTAATAGTTAATTGGTTTCGTTTTGCAAGTACCGACGTCTCAAATTTACTATAGCGGGAAAGTGTTTTGCAAGCATCTCACCAACTATTTTTCCTAAAACATGGTTAGAAAGAAAGTAAGGGTTTTTATAGGTAAATCCTACTAATATCACTACCTTTGTATGCTGACTTTGAAACGACCAACTCTAGTCATTCGCTCGAACAACTCCAGTAGTTCATTTTCAAGACAGCACCTTCGGGCCAACAAGCATATACATTTAAAGCATTAAAATACAAGCATTATGGCAATAGTTTACGACTGGTACGAGAACCCCAACGCAGAAGGGGAACCGGAAGAAAGAGGGCTGCATCCCCGCCCGTTACTCAACGGCAAAGTAAGCATGGAGAAACTGTATTATCGGATACACGAACGCAGTTCGCTCACCGTAGGTGATGTAAAAAGTGCAATAGACACTTTGACCCAGCTTTGCGGCGAAGAGTTGTGCGAAGGCCGGGAGGTACACATCGAGGGATTGGGCTACTTCGCCCCTACCCTGGAGGCCACGCAGAAAGTGACCCGCAAAACCAAGAACAAGCATTTGAAACTACGTCTGAAAGGCATCAGCTTCCGCCCGGACATCCGCCTGAAAGCTGCGCTGGCAGGCGTTACCGCCACCCAAAGCAAATACACGCGCCACTCCCTGCGACTCTCCGAAGTAGAGATCGATATGCGCCTGAAAGAGTATTTTGCGGAACATGACCTGCTGCTTCGCATCGACTTTCAGGAATTGTGCGGCATGGCTCGCACCACCGCCAACAACCATCTGCAACGGTTACAAAAAGAAGGTAAACTGATGAACGTGGGAAGACGTGCACAACCCATCTACCGGCCTATGCCGGGATATTACGGAATGTCAAGGGATGCAGCACCCAAAAGATAAATCTGAAGTGCTTCTTAAAATATGAAGTAACTCATCATCCCTATAAGAACTTTTAGTATCGTTGTATGACAAGGCAACAGATTAAAAAATAATAGCAGGAGGGCAGAATATGGCTCCATTATTCTCCAAAGTCCGATGAGCCAGGGATACATCATCGGGGAGTTACAGGAAGGATTCTCTCCTGCCAACATCACCAATTCGGATAATTTCGTGAACTTACTCTACTACTTCGGCATGCTTACTATCAGTGGCAAATATCAAGGAAGAATCAAGCTGGCCATCCCTAACTTAACGGTTCAGGAACAACTTTATACCTTTCTACAGTCAGTTAACTATCCTATAATGGCGATTACGGCACAAGATTGCAGTGGTATATAAAGGAATGGAAATGCGGGTGTGCGAGGAAGTGATTTGATTCGCCTGAAAGAACTTCCTCGTCTTTCAGTCGGTAGTTTCAGCGGAAAAGCCGATAAATAAGACAAGTATGAAAGATGAAAGAACTTTGCAGATAATTCAGCATGCACTGATTATCTGCAAAGTTCTTTTAATTGTCACGAAAGAAGACATATACGTCACAAATACATAACACACAAATCGCTATAAACCACCATATTTGCAGAAAATATGATATCAACAAATCCAGTAACATGAAACATATGAAAAGAAAAAGAGCACTTTGGTTCATGTGCCTGCTGTTATGCGCGGGTACGCTTCTGGCACAAGAGTACAAAATGGATAAGGCTATCAGTTATCGTCCCGATAGCAAGGGATGAGTATGTACAGTAGCGTAGAAGAATCACTCACACCAGTAGTAGCCCTGAAATACTCTACCATATCTAACAATTACAACCAATTGCTATTAAAGTTCAAAGGAAATTATTCTACTGAATTTCGTACATTCAACGAAAAACTTTTACGGCGCCATTGGAGCTTCTGACATGGCAGGTCCGCAGTCTTATCTTGCAAGCGAGGCCGACCGACTTTGGGTATCCGTATACGACGGTTTCTCACGTATGGCAGTACCCTTATTCACGATTGTCTCCGCCTATCTTCTTGTACCGATGAAGAAAGAGCAAACCAGCTGACAATTCTACCGGCAGCGCTTTATCCGCAATCAATGGCGGTTTTCTTTTCAAAGAATGCTCAATCTCTCCTACGTCAAAAGCATTGCCTTTATCATAATTGTGTGTTTTTATGCGATGATTCCCTGATATTCAATTTGGCATCCAATACAATTTTTTTATTGAGCAGTCTATTTGTGCGAATCTTGTCCAGCATGTAGTTCGCTGAGATTTCTCCGATTTCGGCACGCGGCTGTTCTATGGACGTCAGATAAGGTTCGACGACAGTGGCCATATCCGATTCTGAGAAGCCGACAAAAGCGACATCATCCGGTATCTTCAATCCGTGTCGTTTCAGGGCTTTCATCGCTCCGATAGCGACAGGGTCGTTAAATGCAAATACAGCATCCGGTTTTTCACCGTTTCCGGACAGTATCTTTTCCATAATCTGTTCTCCATCACGAATAAAAATACCGGAATGAATGATGGCAGAGTCTGATATAGGGAGATTGGCATCCTGCATGGCCTCTATATATCCATTCATGCGTTCTTTCGTGATATCCAGCTTTTCCGGACCTGCAAAATGAAATATTTTCCGGTATCCCTCATCTATAAGATGAGTCACTGCCGAATAAGCCATTTTCTTATCATCAATAATGATTTTTGTAGTATCAATATTGGAAGGTACCCTGTTGAAAAACACAAGAGGAATCCCGTTATCCTGCAAGCTTTTATACACATCAGAGTTGACTAAACTGTCAGATGTCGTAGATATTATTATTCCATCCACCATGTGTTGTTCCAGAAGAATCAGATTGGCACGCTCTGTTTCAGCGGATTCATTGGATTGGGTGATAAGTATCTGATAGCCCTCATGCATCAGTATTTTTTGTATCCCGGATATAATCATTGGAAAAAATGAAGTGACCAATTCCGGCACAACGATTCCGATAGTATAACTTTTCTTTGTGACCAACCCCTTTGCCTGCGTGTTCGGATGATAGTTCAGTTCGGCAGCAGTCTTGATAACCAGTTCCTTGGTTTCTTTCTTTATTTCCCAACTATCCGATAATGCCCTGGAAACTGTGGATGTGGATAACCCAAGTTTTTTTGCTATGTCTTTTATTGTAATTGGCTTTTCCATAATATAAATGATTGCAGGTTTATCTGCAAACTTACAACTTTTTCGACATTCTGCAAAATTCAAACGTTCCCGGGAACGTTTCCGTTGATTTTTGAGGCATTATGCTATTAGAATTGATTGTAGTTATATAAATTTGCTCACGTTGAAGGCCACTATAATAGCCTGAATAGAAATATTTCTTTTCATACATTAACTCTAATCGTTTTATAATGCCAAAGTATGTTAACATTAAATCAAATTCAATCAAATTCAGGAAAACAGATTGCTTTTTTCCTGATGTGCCTGCTGATTTCATTTGCAGGCACCATGCCAGTTCGATCACAGGAAAAAACTGAGATGGTTACCGTTGAAGGAACTGTCGTTGATGAAACCGAAACTCCTGTCATAGGAGCTAACGTCTATATCAAAGGCAGTACCAAGGGGGTATCCACGAATGTAGATGGAAATTTCAGTTTTACAGGAGTGCCTGTCGGACAGACTATTACTGTCTCTTTCATTGGTTACAAAGATTATCAAGTACGGGTCACAAAAGGAGGAAAGAAATTGAGAATCTCTCTTGAACCCGATGCGACAATGCTCGAGGAAGTGGTGGTAGTTCCATACGGTGGTCCGGTAGCAAGAAAGGATCTTACCGGTTCCGTTGCTTCTGTCAACGTTGAGGATATGAAAGCTCTTCAGGCAGTAACGTTTGAAAATGCTATTGCCGGCAAGGTCGCCGGTGTACAGGTCAATGTTGGGGACGGACAACCTGGAGGTCTCCCGGACATTCTGATCAGGGGTAGCAATTCCGTGACCCAGAGCAATGCTCCGCTTTATGTAGTAGACGGTATTCCGCTTGAGTCTCCCGACAACTCGTCAATCCCTACGCAGAACATTAAGAGTATCGAGATTCTCAAAGATGCATCGGCGACAGCCATATATGGTGCGCGCGGTGCCAATGGTGTGATTGTTATCACTACCGACTCCGGTTCGAAAGGCGCTCCGAAAATTAATTTCGAGTACCGCTATAGCTTGTCGAAAGACTATAACAGGTATGAAATGATGTCGCCTTATGAATTTGTCAGACTTCAGAACGAACTTGATGCGGCTTACGGATCCATGTATCTCGACGGTAGGGATCCTCATCCGGATGGAACTCCATGGACCCTCGATGACTACAAGAATGTGAAACCCATTGACTGGCAAGATAAGATTAGTCAACTCGGACAGATGCACGAATACAGCGTAAGCGCATCTGGTGGTAGTGAGAAGACCACATATATGGCTTCATTCAATTATGCCAATCAGAAGGGTATCATTCTCAATACCGGTATGAAAAATTATGTTGGCAGCATGAACATTACCCAGAAGATAGGTAATCGCATGCAGCTTGTCATGAGAGCGAATTATGCGGAGAAAGAAAGAACCGGTATGCAAGTCAACTATGGACAGGGATCTTCCGCTTATATGTATAAAGTGTGGTCATACAGACCTATTTCCACAAACGGTGTAGACTTGACCCATGAGCTTGAAGATCCTGAAAGACCGGAGAGCGGAGTACCGATGTTCAACCCATTGCTCCAGACCCAAAATACTGATCAGAAATATATCACAAGACAGTTGAGAACCAGTGCCATGTTCAATTGGAATATTCTCAAATGTCTGAAATTCACTACTTCGATTTCTTATACGAGCACTGAATCTCAGACTGATATATTCAATAACTCCAAAACAGAGGCCGGAAGTACACTTCCAGGAAGAAATGACGGAATTAACGGTTCAAGGAGAATAAGCAGGACCAGCAATATTTTGAATGAGAATACTTTGAATTTCAACAAAAAGTTTGATAATATTCATGACCTTGCCGTAACTGTCGGTTGTACCCAGCAGAAAAATGTTACGGATATCTTTGAAGCAAAAGCCACACAGATTCCTATTACGTCAGAGTGGAGAGGAATAGAGGCACTTGATGAAGGTCTGTCTCAGAAAATCATGTCCAAGAAGTTGACGGAATGGGCGATGCAGTCTGTCATTTTCAGATCGAATTACAACTATGACAGAAAATACTACCTCACGTTCACGGTACGTGCGGACGGTTCTTCAAAATTTGCACATGACAATAGGTGGGGCAAATTCTATTCAGGAGCTGTTCGGTGGAGATTCTCAGAGGAGGATTTTGTCAAGAACAATATCGGATCATGGTTTAGCGAAGGATCGCTTAACTTGAGCTATGGCTCTACAGGTAATAACGGTATCGGAGAATACGCTTATCTTCCGCAGATGGGATTTTCTTCCGGAGGGACATATTATGACTATTCATTCAATGATGAATATCCTACAACGGGAGCAATTGTCTCATCAATAGGTAATTCTAAATTAAAATGGGAGACCACATACACCTTTAATGCCAGAATGGATTTGGGCTTCTTCGACAACAGGATATACTTGACCGCCGAGTATTATAAAAAAGATACTAAGGATCTTCTGATCAATGCCACACTGCCTGCTCATATCGGCTATGGTTCAGCGTATAGGAATATAGGCCGGGTAGAGAACAAAGGTTTCGAATTGTCTCTCAACACTGTTAATATAAAGAAAAGGTATTTCAATTGGACTACCGACTTCAATATTTCATTTAACAGGAACAAGGTGCTTGCACTTGCCAACAACCAGAGTGTGCTTCCTGCTGATAATCTGAAGATTCCGAATGGAGCTGCATTGTACATTGCGAAGGTGGGCCAGCCTATCGGTATGATGTACGGAGCCCTTACAGACGGTCTTTACCAATATGAAGATTTCCGCAAGGGAAGTGATGGCAGCTGGATACTGAGAGATGACGTGGTTGCACAGTCAACTCATGCAAACAGAAAGGGAGTCTTTCCCGGATATCAGAAATTCAAGGATTTGAATGGCGATCTCCAGATAAGCCAAGAAGACTTGACGATTATAGGTAACCCCAATCCTGATTTCACGGGCGGTATAACAAATACTTTCAGATTCTATAATTTCGATATGTCATTGTTCTTCACATTCAGTTACGGCAACGATATCCTTAATATGAACCGTTATTATCTGGAAGAAGGCAGATCATTGAGTTCCAATCAGTTCGCTTCGTATGCCGACAGATGGACCGTGGACAATCCAAATGGAAAACTTCCGCGTGCAAGATCCGCAAACAATACGGCTTGGGGTAGTGACCGTTATGTGGAAGACGGCTCATATTTGAGACTGAAAAACTTGAATATAGGATATACTCTGCCTATTAAGGTGAGCCAGAGATTTTTTGTTAGCAACATGAGGATTTATTTATCTGCCCAGAATCTGTTTACAGTGACAGGATATTCGGGACAGGACCCTACCGTCAGCACGATGTCGAATGCAAGAACTCCAGGTTATGACTATTCGGCATACCCTGTACCACGTACATTCATATTTGGTGCGCAAATTTCGTTTTAATGTGATATAATGTTTCTCAATTTATATGGATATGAATAAGATTATTAAAAATATATTGTTCGGAATCGCATTTTTTTCTCTAACAGGCTGCTTCTCTAACTTGGATTTGCATCCGATAGATTCGGACATTCCGAGTACATTTTTCAAGGATAGTGCGGCATGTGCAAAGGTTTTAGTGGGTTGTTATGACGCTCTTAGCGTACCGGGAGGCGGACTTTTCGATGGAAGCATGAACTCTCAGTTCGTTATTTGGAATGTGACGGATGAAATGTATAATGCAGCAGCCGGAACAGGTCCTAAAGTATATAGCTATACTTCTGGATATGCTCCTAATGCTACTATGTACAAGAACCTTTATGCAGCGATTCAGCGTTGCTGCCAGTTCCTTCATTATCTTCCCGATGCCAAGATAGCAACAGAAACAAAGCTCGTCATGGAAGGTGAAGCGCAATTTATAAGGGCGTTCTGTTATTTCAATCTTGTGCAGAATTATGGAAGGGTCCCACTTATAACAGAGGCATCTTCGGATGTCAACAATACTTCTGCAAAGCAGGTAGAGGAAGCCGATATATACGATTTTGTAATTCGCGAAATGGAAGAAGCGGAGAGCAAAGTCTTCCCGATTACCAAATTCAACTTCGGAGGAAGAATCAACAAGTCTGCTATCAGGGGAGTATTGGCAAGGGTCTGCCTTTTCAATGCCGGATTCCCTTGCTACAATACCGAAAGGTACAAAGATGCATACAAGTGGGCAAAAATGGTCATTGACGATCCTACTCACAGCTTGATTCCTAATTTCGCAGAAGCATTCATTCCGCTTATTCAGGACAAGTATGATATACGTGAAAATCTATGGGAGATAGAAGCGTATTGTAAAAGTACGTCTGACGGACTGAAAGAATACTTTCCTTCATTGTCGACCACGCTCGGTACCAATTGCAGCAAAGCTGTAACAAACGTTTCCTTTATGGTTAATAATACAATGAAGATCACCAAGAGAATGTTCTCATATTATGAGCAAGACACTGAGGCATTGTTAGGTTCTTATGATGAAAGACGTAACTGGGCTATCGCTCCGTTCACCAATGCTCCTACGAAACTTGATGGTGCTGAGCGTCTTGTCCTTACTTATTTCGGTTCGCATAAGGATCCTGATAATGACAGATTGGTTTATGATCGTCAGATCAACAAGTTCAACCGTCAGTATGCAAAGATTTGGCCTGCATATCAAAGTAATGCAGGAACCAACCTTTGTATAGTACGCTATTCCGACGTATTGCTTATGGCAGCCGAAGCATTGTGTCAGATACATAACGGTCCGACACCTGAGGCTATAGGCTATGTCAACGCAGTGAGAAAAAGGGCATACGGACAGATGGATGGCCGCAAGTTTATTGACCATATAGAACTTACCAATCCGGGAGAAAATTATACCGTCGGTGAAGTTTGTGTGGAAATTGTCGATGCCACCGACAATACTTCTTCTGTCACATGCACAACAGAAGAGGATAAATCTCCCAAGGCATATCGTGTCGGAGACGTCAAGGGCCCTCTCACAATTGCTACTGCCAAGTTGCCTGAGATTCTTGGTTCCGACGGAAAACCGGACACTAAAACCACCAGACCTATTGAGTCAATCGTATTGCTCGACAGAGGGCATGCCTACAGTGCGACTCCGAAAGTGATAATCAGGTCGCTTGAAGGCGGCAAAGGTCCCAAGGGCAGCGGTGCTACGGCAATCGCAGTAATGAAGGATGAGAATCCGTCTTATGAATTGTCTGCCGAAGCTACGGGCTCAAAGGAGGCATTCCTCCAAACTATTATGGATGAAAGAGCGAGAGAGTTGTGCTTTGAAGGTTGGAGACGTTTAGACCTCAAACGTTGGCACAATCTTGTGGAGATACTTCAGGCTACGAGGGATGACGGCAGAAATGCAAAAGGAGTCAATGGAGCGCAGCTTGATTATATCATGACTCCTGGAAACAACGTGTCCGATGTTCATTATTACCTTCCGATTCCTTCCGGAGAAATAATGCTTAATCCTGAATTAAAACAGAATGAAGGCTGGTAATTGTAGATTTAACATTATTAAAAGTATAAGACAATGAGAAAAAATATAATTAAAATCCTGTTTCCCGCTTTAGTCGCAGCTTCAACCGTTGTGTCCTGTCAGGTTGACACCGTGACCGAGTCAACTGTCGTGACCACGCTTGAGAAGAATGTATATGAAGTTGGAGAGAATGTCCGTTTCCACTTTTCGGGAGAAGCAGATTTCGTGACGATTTTTACCGGAGTTGATAATTATAATGGCGGAACGATGGGAGGAACGATAAAAGGTTCGCGCTATATCTACAGAAATCGCGGAAGCGAAAATGGTTCTCCGATCCTGTCTTTCAATTGCAAAAAAGATGGAGACAACTTGGAGAAGTATGCTGAAATCAAGCTCCTTCTTTCTACTGACTTTGACGGTGATATCACCATGGAGGGAATAAAACGTGCCACTTGGTTGGATATCTCCGAAAAAGCAAAATGGCCTGTGGAGGGGACTAAAAAAGGTACTAATATTAATTCCGGAGCCATAGATTTGTCAGAATGGAACGGACAGGACATACATCTTGCTTTCCGTTATACCGCGAAAAAGGGACAAAAACAGGAAGGATATACAATATCTTCATTCAATCTTAAAAATACGGTTGAAACGGATGCTCTTCCTTATACGATATGGACAAATGCTTCTTTTGCAAAATGCGGTACGACTACGAATAAGCTGCAGGAAGATGGAACCGGTGCTATTTTCCCTGCTTATCAGTGGACACTCGGAACGTCGCTTACTTGTGCAGGCATGCCTGACGGTAAGGAGGATTTCGAAAGCTGGGTAATCACTTCCCCGGTCGATCCGAGCCAAGTGATTCCTGATTATGGTACGCTTATTAAGTCATACAGTGAGGTGGTTCCGAAATTCTATGATTACACATATTACAAACCAGGTAAGTTTACAGTGACTGTAGTGTCTCGTAATACTACCGCTTTCGGAACTGAAGAATCTGTGCAAAATATAGAACTAGAAATAGTTGAAAAATAATTTTCTAAAAAATACGTTTATGAAATATTTGTTTTCTACGTTACTCATTGCTTGTGTGAGTGTACTGATGTCCGCCCAGCCCAAACTGAATCTCAATACGGGCAGTGTCGATATTGAATGGCAACAGGAGGAGGATGGCTGGCATATCTCGTGCATTAAAATCGACGGGAAGCAGATTCCTTCCCCCAAGGGATATTACACGATTCTGTATCTGGATCGTAATCCGGCAAAGGATCTGGTCGATCAGGATCTTGAAGGAAAGGATTTTACATTCTATCCGTCAAAAGCAGAAATGCTTCCCGATGGTGCTTTGAAATTTTCTCACAGTCTACGTTTCGGGGACGTTGAAGCAATATGGAAGGTAGACCCATCATTTCCGTCTGATATAAAGGTCGATATGAAGGTCAGACTGTCGACGAACGGTTCCGTATCCATCGCCACCCCTACGATTGCCGTTTTCGAAGAGAACAATATATCATGGGCGATGATTCCGGGTAACTGGTATGGCAAGGAAATCCAGTATGATCTGAACATGGCAAAAACTTACAGCATGGGTATTCCTTGTGTCCCGATGCTTGCCCAAGAACGCAATACGATGACTCTGTGTCCGTTGTATTCATCGAAGGATAGCTATACCTTGGCTGTTGTTCCGGATCCGGGGACGGAAACTGACCCGATAGTCGGCAAAGCTCCGGATAAGAGTCCCAATTCCTTGGGATTGAGTTTAGCGAACAGACATAATGAACTTACTCCAGTGGTTTATCATCCTGTACTCGGGCAGGTGGGGGCCAAGAACAAAGCCGGAGATGAAGTGTCGTTCGGATTCCGTTACACTCTGAAGAACTCGGGCTGGTTCGATGTATTCCAGCATGCCGTGAACGATGTTTTCGCTTTGCCATCATCCCTGGATTTGCTTACCAACAAGATGTCTTTGTCCGAACGCGTGAACCGACTTCAGAAATTCCTGCGCAAAGATAAAGAGTCGAGCTGGAAAACATGGCAGAGCAGAGGCGAGACGATAGGTGCCAACGGCTCCAAGATTGCTGATGCTGGTACTATGTTCATGATCGCACGAAACGGGCAGGATTCTGTAATGAACAGCCGTCTTCACTATGTGAGGAATTATAAAATGATTCAGCAGCAGACAGAACCGGGATATTTTTGCGGTGCTGCTCTCGGAGAATACGCGGATATAGACGGTGTGGAGTCGGAAAGGGGCAATTGGATAGAACCTTTGCATACGACCTATTATACTATGGTCGATTTCGGAAATATGCTTCTATTCAATCCTGACGACAAGGAATTGCTCGAAAGGTTGAGGATGGCAGGTGACAGATTGCTTGCATGGCAGAAAGGTGACGGAAGTTTTGAGGTCGGCTATGACAGATTTTCCATGAAACCATCTTTCCCGGATCTTAAGGATTACAGACCAACCTGGTATGGATTGTACATAGCATATAAGCACTTGAATGACAAGAAATACCTTGATGCAGCATGTAAGGGCGCAGACTGGCAACAGAAAAACGGAGTAGATAAAGGATATTATCTCGGTGTATGTGGCGATGGACGCAATATCTGGGATTTCTGTACGGCACAGACATCTCGTGCCTATATGGACTTATATGAAATAACGGGTAACGAGGCATATAAACAGGCGTCTATAGATGCCGCAATGATTTACGCGACGTCTATATTCACCAATCCGGTAATGACTGATAAAACGAAATACATCGGCGAACAGGCATATAAAGACTGGGAACTGAATCAGACAGGTCTTGGTGTAGAGCATATACGAGGTACAGCAGTAAACGGACCGATTCTGATATCAAGTTACGCAGGTTTGTTCGTGAAGATGTACGAATGGACGAAAGAACCGGTCTTCCTTACCATGGCAAGAGCCGCGTCAATTGGAAGAAATGCTTTTGTCGATCAGGAAAGCGGATGTGCAGTCTATTACTGGCACGGAATGAATGAGTTGAAAAAATATTCCACAATGTTCCCGTGGCATGCATACTGGCAGATTGGCTGGATTGTAGATTACCTGATTGCGGAAGCTGATTTACGTTCGGACAGCAATATTTCGTTCCCATATGGCTACATGACTCCTAAGGTCGGTCCACATGTCACATATGGATTTGCGCCCGGTAATATTTACGGCAAAAAAGCGGATCTTCTGTTCAGACCAGATATGGTCAGTTGCGACAATCCGGAGATTGAATTCCTTACCGCTTTGTCGGAGAACGGCAAGAAGTTGTACCTGATTGCAATGTGTCAGTCCAATGACAGCCATTCATGTACTGTGACTTTGGATTTGTCGCAGTTAGTTGCAAATAAGACAGGTTTCCGTTCTGCCAAGGCTCTTCAAGGTAAAATTATCAGATCGGTAGGAAAGAAAGGGCAGATCAATCTTGATTTTGCTCCATGGGGTATGAATGTTATTGAAATTTCACTGTAAACGATTATATGGAACGTTTTTATATATTGTTGATTTTAGCGGGGCTGTCCGTTTCAGGATTTGCCCAAAAGAGTATGTGGCTCATAGCGGGACAGAGCAATGCTTCCGGAATGGGTGATAGGAGAACTTCGATGAAATACTATAGCAAAGAATGTTTCGACTATGTACAGTCCGGAGATTCGTTGAAAATACTGCAGGACCCAGTAGGTGAGAACGGCAAGTATTTCGGCAAGGCGAACAGCGGCAGCATCTGCCCTTCGTTTGCGTGGAACCTCAATAAAATGACAGGTGATTCGGTTGTAGTGGTATCTGCGGCGAGAGGAGGAAGCGCATGCTCCACTACTGGAGAGACAATCTACGGTACTTGGGCGGAAAAGGGCGTCTTGCCCTTGCTCGATGCAGCGATAACTAAATGCAATTCTGCGATTGCCGTTACAGGATTGAAATTCAGTGGGGTGATCTGGCTTCAAGGAGAACGTGACGCAAATGCTATCAATGACGGGAAAATGAATGGTGAGGATTACGAAGCGGCGCTTCGTAACCTCATACTCCGGTTCAGAAAGCATCTCCATGATGCCGACCTTCCTTTCTATATAGTCCTCACAGGACAGTATGTCGACCGTCCGCAAAAGGGCTATCATCAAGTCCGTGCGGCACAGCGCAGACTGTCTGAGAAAATGCGTGGAGTTCATCTTGTAGCTGCGGACCCTTGGCTTTTTCCACAGATGAATATGATGACGGATGACATCCATTACAGCCAGTATGCATACAATCTTATCGGGGAGACTATAGCCCGCCAGATTTACGAAGCAAGAAGTATTGATTCTAAGTAAAATAAGAAAAATGAAAAAAAAAGTAATAGCAGCGCTTTTCGCCATGTTTATCGGAGGAATTACGGCATCTGCACAGGATCCGATGGTAGAAAAAAAGAATACCGACCGTAAGCCCCCTTATATCTATCCGGAGGAAAGCATCGTAAGGGACAATATAGAAAAATGGCAGGATATGAAATTCGGTATGTTTATTCATTGGGGAACATACAGCCAGTGGGGTATAGTGGAGTCCTGGTCCATTTGTCCGGAAGCATACAAATTCTGTATGGTGAGACCGGAAGGAATGAACTATTTTGACTATGTGCGGAAGTATGAAGATTTGAAAAAAACATTCAATCCTGTGAAATTCAACCCTGAAAAATGGGCTGAAGCGGCAGAATATGCTGGAATGAAATATATGGTTTTCACAACCAAACATCATGACGGATTCAACATGTACGATACTCAGTACAGCGATTATAAGATAACCGATGCCGAGTGTCCGTTCCATACAGATACAAATGCTGACATTGCAAAGGGAATTTTCGACGCATTTCGTGGCAAAGGTATGATGGCAGGTGCTTACTATTCCATAGCGGATTGGAACAATAACGACTATTGGTGGGATTATTTCCCTCCAAAAGACAGGAATGTAAACTATCCTCCTGAAATGTTTCCGGAAAAATGGCAGAATCTGAATGATTTTATCAACAATCAGTTGGATGAACTGACCGGAGGAAAGTATGGTAAGCTCGGCATGCTGTGGTTCGACCTGTGCGATGCTTCTCCTGAAAAACACCCGCAATGGGAAAGATTCGCAAAGACGGTAAGGACCAATCAACCTGGAATCATGATGGTGGCAAGACATACGAATAGCATCTATGAAAATTACAGGACTCCGGAACAGAAAATACCGGATCGTGCTTTAGACTATCCTTGGGAGGCTTGTATGACTATGGCTACCCAATGGTCATACAAACCGGATGATATTTACAAATCCACCCATGATATCCTGACCACCCTTGTACAGATTGTTTCACGCGGAGGGAACTTTCTGCTGAATGTCGGACCGGGTCCTGACGGAGAACTTGCTCCGGAGGCATATCAGCGACTTAAGGAAATCGGAGACTGGATGCAGGTCAACTCAGAAGGTATCTATGGAACGAAAGCGATTGCTCCTTACAAAGAGGACAGGATAACGTTTACTTCAAAAGATAACAACGTATATGCCTTTTACCTGAATGCCAAGGGTGAGCATATGCCATCTGTGGTGAAAATAAAATCATTCGTTCCGGTTTCTGCCAAATCGGTATTTTTGATGGGATATAATCGCCCCCTTAAATGGAAAAAAACCGGAGATGGAATAGAAATCGTCATACCGGAGTCTGTCAGAAAGAATCCTCCTTGCGATTTGGTCTGGGGTTTTAAATTGAAGGTCAAATAGAGTATTTCGAATATTAATTCCATTTTGAGATGAAAATTCTTTTCTTTGTTATTTGGGCTGCAATGACTTTCTGCCCGGTATGGCCTAGTACCGGAAAACTGCCGGATGTGCCGTCCGTGCTGTTTCTCGGAGTAGATTTCCCTGAAGAAAATGCCACCTATATTGAAAACCAAATCGCTTCCGGGCTGAAAATACTGGATTTAACAGACAGCCCGGAAGTAGCCTACCGTCGTGTAGAGGGAATAAAGGAAGCAGCGGAGGTCATATCTACGGAGAAAACGGGAAGATATAGAGTATTTGTCATACAATGCAGAGATTTGAAAACTAATGAAAATACTTTCCGTAAGATTTGCTTAATGGCTGCCAGACAAAATACCGACATATTATGGATGACATCTGATACAGTCCAAATCGTTTCCAAGAATTGTGATTTTGCCGATTATGAGGGCTTTTGTGCCAATCTGAAAAGTTATGACTGGAAGCGGTGCACATCATATATCGCAGATGCCGTGTCTCAATGGTGGACTGGCATGGCAAAAGGAAATAGAGGAATTGAAAGGCTGCCTGTATGGCAGGGCAAAATTCCCGATTATGAATATTCCGGGCCGGAATATATCAACTCAATAGCACGTATTGACAGGATTTCCGAACCGGAATTGGAAGTCTTCCTTCCTCGGCAGTCGAAGAAGTCCCCGGTGGTAATCTTTTTCCCGGGAGGAGGATTGAGTTATACCGGTTTTATCAGAAATGCACGTGAGGCGGCAGAACTGCTGAGGCCATATGGAGTTGCGGTAATCGGTGTAAAATACAGGGTGAAACGTGGACTTGACGTAGCTTTGGAAGATGCAAAACAAGCCGTAAGGACAGTCAGAGAAAGAGCCTTCGAGTGGAATATAGATGAAAATGCAATCGGAGTAGCAGGACAGTCGGCAGGCGCACTGATTGTATTGAAGTTGGCTTCAGCCGATTGCCCAGACACCTCTTCGCGCCCTGACTATGTGATTCCACTTACGAGCTGGTACTACGGGAAACAGAAATGCCCGTTCAGATTCGATGCCGAGACTCCTCCTTTTTTTATGCGTCATGCAACTAATGACAGTGGTTACGGTCTTGCACTTAGTGTTAGGGAAAAACTCTTGGAAGCTGGAGTCTCGTTAGATTGGAAGACTGTCGATGACGGAGGACACGGGGCCTTTGAAATCACTGTCGACGGCTATGGACACAACTGGACCGCCGAACTCATAGAATGGATGAGAAAAAATGAAATATTGAAAAACCAATAATCATGAAAAAGAAGTTGATTAAATTGTTTATTACGGTTGGTCTTGTCTTGGAGCTTGGCTCATGTACGGATGTGACTGACACTCCTGAATATTACGGAGTATATAAAGAAGCGGATATAGAAAATATACAGCCGTCCTCGTGGCTAAGGGAAATATTGCAAAGGCAGAGAGACGGACTCGGACTTAACCGTAAGGAGTCAGGTTATCCTTATAACACATGTCTGTGGAATGGAATAATCCCGAAGGGAGGAAATCCGATTGCGAAAGGCTGGTGGCCTTATGAGCAGTCGGGATATATGACTGACGGTCTGTATAGGTGTGGAATATTCTTAAGAGACAGTGTACTTATGCAACTCGGTTGCGACAATGCCAGATATGTCTTATCCCATCCCCGGGAGAACGGAATGCTGGGTCCGGAAACCCTCGGTGAGAGCCAGTGGGCATTTTCGGTATTTGCGCGGACGCTACTTGCGTATTACGACTATACTGGAGACGACAGGGTTCCGGTTCTGCTGAAAAAACATTTTTCCGCACTAAATGATACTCTGACTAACAGACAGACTTGTATCATAGAAAGCATGTGCAAAATATATTCATATACGGGCAACAAGGAAATCCTGCAGAAAGCCAGACATATTTGGGATCTATTCAGTATGAACGGAGGAACAAAAGACAATGAAGTGTTCATCCATGAAGATATGGTCTCTTCAAAGCCGATTGACGTACATGGGGTGACAGCCGCCGAAGTTTCCAAACAGCCGCTGATTCTGTATCTCTACACCGGCAAGCAGGAATATCTCGATGCCGCACTTGGTTTTTACTCTTCCGTGGAGCGGGAAAACGAACTTCCGGATGGGATACCGGCTTCATATGAAAGCTTGTTTCCTAAGCATGCAGAAGCGCTGCATGAGACCTGTGATATCAGTGACTTCATATGGAGTTACGGTTACATGCTGATGGCAACCGGAGATGTTAAGTGGGCGGATAAGATGGAATCGGCTGTGTACAATGCAGCCTTGGGAGCTATTAATAAGGATTTCAAGGCTCTGCAATACTTCTCGTCTCCGAATCAGTTGTTGGCAACTGAAAAAAGTTCCATGGCTCCATACGGTGAAGAAGGCTTGTCACGTCAGGCTTACAGACCGGGATTTGATGTCGAATGTTGTTCCGGCAATGTCCACAGGATGTTCCCGAACTATATCTCAAGGATGTGGATGAATGGTGACGAGCATGAGATAGTTGCCGCTTTGTACGGTCCATCGGAATATAGGACAGAGATTAATGGCACAAACGTATGCATAACGGAAGATACTTCTTATCCTTTCTCCGGGAAAATAACATTCAGGTTTGCTCTCGATGGCGCTCCAGTCAAAATACCGTTTACAGTGAGAATTCCATCATGGGCAGTGAATGCGAAGCTGACTGTCAATGCGGAGCAGCCGAAAGAATATCATGCAGGAGGATTCAGTACGATAGAAAGACGGTTTAAGGATGGGGATGTCGTAGAGTTGGACATCGATATGAAACCGAGGACAGAGAAAAGAGCTGATACCGGAATGAATGTATATATGGGGCCGCTACTGTATTCTGTAAATATCGATGAGAATGTCGAGATCATAAAGGACCAGTTCAAGACATCAGCAGCTTTTCCTGCATATAACGTGACTCCTGCTTCTAAGTGGAATTTCGGTCTGCCTGAAAATCCTGAAATAACTGTGGTGAGCACAGGGAAGAATGGATTCCCGTGGACACCAGATTCAACCCCTGTCAAGCTTAAAGTAACTGCATTTGAAATTCCGGAATGGCGACTTCTGGGCGATACGACTCCCGGACTACCCGGCGAGAAAATTCAGGTTTCATCAAAATGTGAAGAAATAGAAATGGTACCGTCCGGATGTACAAGGATAAGAATGACGACACTTCCGATAGTGGAATCTTGCAAATGAAATTTAAAATTAAAATAACTATGAGTAGAATTACGATGACTGTACTGTCTGTCCTTGTTTTGATGTCTGCGTGTACATCAGGACCCAAAACGAGAACAGACAGACAATTGCCCGTTTATCTTGATGAATCAAAAACGATAGACGAGAGAGTGGAAGATATTATCCCACGTCTTACACTGGAAGAAAAGGTGGCATTGTGTCATGCCCAGTCCAAATTCAGTTCTCCCGGAGTGCAACGACTCGGTATTCCTGAGTTGTGGATGAATGACGGACCGTTCGGTGTAAGGAGCGAAGTCCTTTACAACAGTTGGACAAAAGCGGAAACTACCAATGATTCCTGCACAGCATTTCCAGCTCTTACGGTTCTTGCATCCAGCTGGAATACGGAACTTGCATCTCAATATGGACAGGCTCTCAGTGAAGAGGCGAACTATCGGGAGAAAGACGTTCAGCTTGCTCCGGGAGTAAATATCGCAAGGACGCCTCTTAACGGAAGAAACTTCGAGTATATGGGTGAAGATCCTTTTTTGGTCTCGAAAATTGCTGTTCCGTATATCAAAGCCATTCAGGATAACGGTATTGCTGTATGCGTGAAGCACTTTGCACTTAATAATCAGGAGTATCAGAGAGATACTGTTAATGTAGAAGTGTCCGAAAGGGCATTGCGAGAGATTTATCTTCCTGCCTTTAAGGCTGCAGTAACAGAGGCCGGGGCATGGTCTGTAATGGGAGCATATAATAAACTCAGAGGACAATACTGCTGCCACAATAGTTATCTCATCAACGATATTCTTAAAGGAGAATGGAAATTTGACGGGGCAGTCATCTCGGACTGGAGTGGAACAAAGAATGCGTATGAGGCTGCAATGAACGGACTTGATATAGAAATGGGAACTTTAAAACCGTATAATAAATATTATATGGCCGATTCTCTCCTATATTTTGTCCGTAACGGCAAAGTACCTATGGAAAAACTTGACGATAAGGTCAGACGTGTTCTTAAACTTAATCTAAGAACGGCAATGAACCGCAATCGTCCTTGGGGAAGTTTCAATACGAAAGAGCATACTGACTTGGCACGCCATATCGCAGAGCAAGGGATTGTATTGTTGAAAAATCGCAATAATATTCTTCCTGTAAATACTGAAAAATGCAGGAAAATAGCTGTAATAGGAGAAAATGCCGTCAGAACCCATGCCAGCAATGGAGGTGCTGCTGCTCTTAAACCAAGATATGAAATTACTCCGCTTGCGGGCATCGAATCGCGTTTCGGAAAAGAAGTGGAAGTGTCTTTTGCAAGGGGATACAGCGCTTACACTCCAACGATAGACGGAAAGATCGCTCCTCCGGCTTATGACAACACACGATTGGCGACAGAAGCAGTAAAACTTGCTGGAGAAAGTGATCTTGTTATATTTGTGGGAGGTCTTAATCATAACTGGAGGCAGGACAGCGAAGGATATGACAGAGAATCGTACAGTCTTCCTTATGGACAGCCGGAACTCATACGTAGAATCCTCGAAGTGAACAGCAATGTCGTGTTGGTTCTTGTTTCCGGAAATGCCGTGGATTTGCGTTTTGCTGAAAATGTCCCATCCATTGTACAAGCATGGTACTGCGGTTCCGAGTCTGGCCATGCCATAGCTTCCGTGTTGTCCGGAGATGTCAATCCGTCCGGCAAATTACCTATCTCATTCCCTGCGGCTCTTGAAGACTGTGGAGCGCATGCATTTGGCCCCGAAACATATCCGGGAGTTAATGAAACCGTGACATATTCAGAAGGTATCTATGTCGGATACAGATGGTTTGATTCAAAGAATATTACCCCTATGTATGCTTTTGGACATGGTTTGAGCTATACTTCCTATGAATATTCAAATGCAAAAACCGATAGGTCCGTTTACAGCCCTGGTGACAAAGTAAAAGTGTCGTTCTGTGTAAAAAATACGGGAGCACGTGACGGTGATGAAATATCTCAGGTTTATGTTTCTCAAATCGATCCGTCTTCTGAACGCCCGGTAAAGGAACTTAAAGGATTTGCACGCACCTCTTTGAAATCAGGTGAGTCCAAAGTAGTTGAAGTGGAACTTCCTGTTGATGACTGGGCATTTTGGGATGAACAGTTGGATGGATGGAAATTGGAAAAGGGCAAATATAACATAAGCATAGCAGCCGCTTCCGATGATATCAAATATGTAGTTAGTGTTGAAATCAAATAGTATGCGAAAATTATTCTTAATCATTTTAATAATACTGAGTTCTATGCTTGTCAATGCACAGAACTTGGTTCTACCACTATATGGCAAAGCCGAATTTGAGACGATTGCTTCTCTTGATGATGAAATGCCTGAATTACATGTGTACCTTACGGACAGACCGAGTAGACAGGCAGTCGTGGTTTGTCCCGGTGGTGGATACAAAGGACTTTCTTTCGGTTCGGAAGGAGTCGCTGTAGCAAAATGGCTAAACAAAAACGGCATTGCAGCCTTTGTCGTCAAATACAGGATGCCAGCAGGAAGGCAAGAAGTGCCTGTCAAAGACTTGACAAGAGCTTTTGAAATCGTGATGGCCAATGCAGGTAAATGGAATCTTGATTCCTGCAAAATCGGCTTGATGGGCTTTTCCGCAGGAGGACATCTTGCGGCAACAGGTCTTGTGACGTTGAGGGGTGAATTGAAACCTGATTTCGGAATCTTGGTCTATCCGGTAATATCTATGAAAAAAGATATTACTCACCAATTCTCAAGATTTAATCTTATAGGGAAAAAACCATCCGAAGATACTGTAATTAAATTCTCTGCGGAAGAGCAAGTTGCTGAAGATACCCCTGCAACCATTCTTTTTCACTGTTCAGATGACCCAGCGGTAAAACCGGAAAATTCCATCGTATTCTATCAGGCGTTACTGAAGAATGCCGTTCCTGCTGAAATGCACATCTATCCGAAAGGCAGACATGGTTGGGGCTTTATCGAGGGGGCTCCTTTTCCTTATTTCAATGAATTCAAAACTACTGTTCTGAGGTGGATTGCAGAACAGAACAACTAAATATTTATAAATATGATTAGAACTCTGTTATTGGCAGTTTGGCTTATGTTTATGATTGCCCCTGCCGGTCTTGCAGTAGAAAAAGGAAAAATCAAGGTTGCCTGTATTGGCAACAGCATCACTTTCGGTGCAGGTCTATCCAATCAGGCAAGAGACAGCTATCCTGCGGTGCTAGGGCAAATGCTCGGTTCCGGCTATGACGTGAGAAACTTCGGAGTTAGTGGCACTACTGTGCTTTCTTCCGGAGATAACCCCTACATAAAGACCCGCGTGTATAAACAGGTGTTTGAATTTCAGCCAGATATAATATTTATTAAATTCGGCACCAATGATTCAAAGGGTGGTAATTGGAAACATAAGGATGAGTTTAAGGGAGATATGCAGGCTATGATTGACGTGTTCTCAGGTATGGATTCTAAACCCAAAATTTATTTGTGCCTCCCGGCTACATGCTATATTGAAAAAGGCTCTATTAAAGATAGTGTTATAGTTCACGGTGTAATCCCTCGCATCAGGGAGGTTGCAGAGAAAAACCGTCTTGAAATAGTCGACATGCATGCCGCTACTTCCGGAATGCGAGAACATTTCCCTGATAAACTACATCCGGACAGAGTAGCATCTTTGGAGATGGCAAAGTGTGCGTATGGGATGATGACCGGAAATTCCAAAGAATTCCAACTTCAAGATTTCCCCGGAGTCAAGACCAAATGGAAAGGTTATGATAAATATGATTTCGAGTTCAACGGGAGAAAGGCTAATATAGTAGCTCCCTCCAAGCCTCTTCCTGGTAAGCCTTGGATTTGGAGACCTGCTTTTTTCGGGGCTTTCCCTGCTGTAGATATCGCAATGCTGGCATTGGGCTACCATGTAGTGCATTATGACCTGGCATTCCTTTATGGCAGCCCGAGGTCTCAGGAACTCGGGACCCAGTTTTACAATGCCATGATTAAGTATTACGGCTTCTCGGAAAAAGTTGTCCTGGAGGGATTTAGTAGAGGCGGACTCTTTGCAGTCGATTGGGCAGCAGCAAATCCGGAGAAAGTATCGTGTATCTATCTTGATGCCCCGGTATGCGATATTACGAGCTGGCCCGGTCGTGAAAGGGCTGACTTATGGCAGGAGTTTCTGCAGGAGTGGAATATCAAAGAAGAGGATATGAAAAATTTCAAGGGCAATCCTATCGACAATCTGAAACCTTTGGCAAAAGCAAAGATTCCAATTATAGCTGTAGCAGGAGACAGTGATAAAACCGTGCCGTATGACGAGAATCTTGAAATCTTGGCGGCACGTTATAAAAAACTTCGGGGAGAGATTGAGGTTATCGTCAAAGAAGGCTGCGATCATCATCCTCACAGTCTTGATGCACCAGCTCCTGTTATCAAATTTATATTGAATCACTAAAAAATTGTCCCACGTTGCATGTAAGCGGAATCTGGTCGTTCCCGACTAGATTCCGCTTATTTGTAAACCAGTATATTTCTGTTCTTTACGTATTAAAACGTTCCCGGGAACGTTTGCGATGATTTATACTATAAAATGCTTGTGTATTGATACTTATGAGCATATATTTGTACGTGCTCAGTGAGTGCAAAAGACATAATATATAACCAATCATTAATAATTAAACCCAAAAATGACATTGATTAACATTACATGGAAACAGCTTATCATGCTTACAGCCTTAACCTTTGTCGGAACTCTGCACGCAGCGGATAAGACCGGACAGGATGAATGGCGATTTGCAAGCTACGGGAAAGATGCTAAGGGATCCATTACCGTGGATTCCAACACTATGACAATTAAGACAGAGAACACAAAAAATGCCTTTTTTGAATCTGATGAGTACAGTTTTGCATATAAAGAACAGCCATTTTTGCATGACGATTGTTCAAAATCTGTGATAACGGTGAAAATTGACGATATAAAGAAAGGTTCTGCCGGTATTATGATGAGATCCACTGATAGCCAAAGCTCACCGAATGTACATCTTGAAGCAACTGCTACCGGAGATTTGTTCGTTTTTTTTAGACAGGAGGAAGGGGGTAGTACCTCTTATAGACGAGTGGGGTATATCAGTTTCCCCGTTGAGATAAGACTTACAAGACAAGGGAATTCTTTTTTGAGCCATTATAAAAATGCCGCTGACGAGTGGGTTAAGGGGCCTGCGGTTTTTGTCGATCTTGGAGAAAAGCATTTGTCCGGTTTTTATGCCTGCTCCGGAAATGACAATCAAATAGGCTATGATGTGAATTCTTTTCGTAAAATGCAGGTGACATTCAGAGATTGGGCCATCGAATACAGCGATAATTTTATCCCTGCGGAAGATAATTTTGTCGACAAGGAACCGATTGCGCCGAATACCCTTTTGAGAGAGAATTTTGCAGACGGCAGTTTATGCAATGTACCTGCAAGTATTGTGAATCCGATATGGAACGGCATCAAATTTGCAGAATTGCCTTATGCAGAAGACGGCAGCAGATATTGGAGAAAACGCGGTGATGGCATATACTATTTAGGAGACAAGAAATGGGCTGACTATGAAATTGCCGTCCGTCTTTCTTTTCCAGAGCCGACTGTGAGCACTTCCGAATTTTCAGTGCAGATGCGCTATCAGAATATAGCAATGTATTCAAAAATGCTGAAATATTATGGGGTAAGTCTGAAAAACGGTAATGAAATCACTCTGAATAAATACAAGTCGGGTGGGAATACTATAGAGCCACTCCAAAAGGTGAAAGTAGATTCGTATAATGACGGAAGTATGCACGAACTTAGAATTCGTGTAATGGATAAGGATTACGAAGTCTTGTGGGATGGCGAAAGCGTCATAAAAGGATCAGATACCAAAGAACCTATAACCTATGGGAATGTAGGTTTGAAATTCACGGACTGTGATATAAACTTATACCGTATAGAAGTGACTGAGATAAAAGATGAAATCAACGGAAATCTTGATAACTATTTGTTGGATTATTACGACACGAAAATCCCTGATTATATTATTAAACAATATTTGAAATAATGGAATTGAATAAAATATTATTATCCGGATTGACCTTTTTATGGGTTTGTTCCGGCAACGGTTATTCTGCCGATAGGCAAGATGGTAAATTCGAACCTAAGTTGTTTCAGGTAACAACTGCAGAGACAAGGCCTAATGATGCGGTACTTATCAGGGGTGAATATCTTGACAAGATAAAGACGATAAAAGTTTTTACTCTGGATAATGGAAACGTCGGCAATGCCGAACCTGCATATGTTCCGCTCCCTGCAGAGGACAGGCTGCCCGATATAAATGGTACCGACCTTCGTACCGGGCCGTTGGCATCCTATAAGGCTAAAACAGTGGGCTTGCTACAGCAAAAGGAACAGTCTCTTAAGTTTATTGTGCCCGAGGATTTGAAGAATGGGGTTTTCAGTGTTGAAATGACAGATGTCAATAATGAAAAGGCTTATTTTTATCTGAACGTTCCGATTGTCCGTTGGGCTTTGAGCGAGGATGGTGAATGTGCGGTTGCCGGAGATTATCTCAGGGTTCAGGGAAAGAATCTTTTACGGAATAAGGACAAGGCGCATGCTGTACTTGTTCCGCTAAAAGGCGGAAAAAATGTAAGATGCAAGGTTACGGATTTTTTCGACGACTTTTCCGTTAGTGTTGATATTCCGGACAACACGCCATTAGGCACATATTATTTGTATTACCATAACGGAATGGGAGGAAAGACAGCATGGAGCGAACCTTTGCGGATAGATGTGGTGTCCAAATCTCCTAATTGGTGGGGTACAGAAGTATTCAATGTGATGGACTACGGTGCTGTAGGTGATGGCGTCCATAATGAAACCGCAGCTTTCCGCGCAGCCCTTCATGCTGCCGAACAGAACGGTGGAGGTAAGGTATATGTGCCGAGAGGCAGATATATGCTTACCGGTGAGCTTATTCTTTCTCCAAATACATTGATCGAGGGAGAATCAAAAGAATTGACTCATATTTTCTGGAATCCTCTCAATTGGGATTTGTATGAATTACCTAACAGCCTTATTAGCGGAACTCACCACTTCGGCTTGAGAAATTTAGTAATGTGGTCTTCACGTGCATGGGGTGTCATCATGTCTACGGGACCCGTGGAAGAACAAGGAACGGTATTGCTCGAAAACCTAATTGTACGCCAGACAGGACAGCTCAGTGGTATGATATATCAAGTGAAGTCGAATAGGGATCAAGTCGAAGCGGAATTTCACAGCAGATGGAGCAAAACAGGTATCATTCTTCGTGGTAAGAATCTTAAAATAAGGAATTGCGTCTTCAATTCAGCCGGCATGTACACTTTCTATGCGGCGGGAGGATTTGTCCAAAATTGTCGTTTCGAGAGACATACCACAGGTACTAATCAGCCATATATGCTGGTACATCCAAAGGGGCTGATATTCGAGGATTGTTACAAGCAGGGAGATGGTTTCGGGTATGCCTCAAGTATCGATGAAAGCAGGAACCTTTATGAAGCGCGTAATTATATTCCGTTCGATTATACCAATGACCGCGAGTGTATGACCCTTGATGGCGGCAGCGGTGGATATTACGGACCGATAAAATCTGTCGAAGGTAATATAATTACTATCCCGGAAGATGCGGAAACAAACCAATGGACTGAAAACCACTGGAACGGTGGAGGAGTCTATATTATCAACGGGACGGGAGCAGGACAGTTCAGACGTATCCGCAGCCATACTCTGACAAAAATTGAGTTGGATCAGCCGTTTCTTGTGCAACCGGATGCCACATCTGAAATAAGTATTACCACCGTAAGGCATCATTTGTATTTCATCAATAACGAGGCAGTCGACGTAGGAGCTTATCAGTTGTATGGTTCTGTACAGAATTGTGTGATTTCCGGCATGACGATGACACGGTGTAACGGAATTGTAGGCAGAGGTTCGCTACTGTATCGGGGAAAACAGCCTGAATGGTATATCGATATCGTCAATTGCCGTCTTAAAGAGGGTAATTATAGTCATTGGTTCGGTATTGATGACAGAGGGCATTCCGGTCATCAGAGCATAAATCTTATCGGCAGTGGAGGAACTGGCATGAGCATAGGCACTGTTATCAGGAGGAATGTACTTAGTGAATATAGCTATATCCGTACTTCCCCGGGGGCCAATCCGGATGCGGTAACGGATGTTATAATCGAAGACAACTCGTTTGATATTGCCAAGAATGCCGTATTGTTGGGTGGAAACGCCACTAACACGTCTGGTGTTCTGATTCATAACAACAAATACAATGAGGTAGATAAAAGGTTGGAAACCAATGTAGCCAAAGATAGTTACCTTGTCATCGATGACAACCCTTGAGGATATTTTTCCGATACAGACACGTTTGAGGATAACAAAGTTTCTAATCGGGGTCCGATAATACGAAAATATAGATTATGATAACAAAGAATATAGAGAAAAACAGAGCTTTTACAAAAGTCGTATTGAATGCGGACTATGTCGTAGCTGGAGGTGGACTTACGGGTGTATGCAGCGCAATTGCTGCCGCCCGTGAAGGACTCCGGGCTGTCCTTATACAGGATCGTCCTGTACTTGGAGGCAATGCTTCCAGCGAAGTTCGTCTTTGGGCATTAGGTGCCACTTCACACATGGGTAACAACAACCGGTGGTCGCGTGAAGGAGGAATCATCGATGAAATCCTTGTGGAAAATGTCTACCGCAATAAGGAGGGGAATCCTGTGCTTTTTGACATGGTGCTGATGGATAAGGTGTTGGCAGAGAAAAATATCACCTTGCTTCTTAACACGACCTTGTATAAGGTTGATAAAGGCAATGATCGGAACATATCTTCTGTCACAGCTATAAACTCGCAGAACGGAACTGAATATTCTATTTCAGGGCAGATGTTTGCAGACTGTACCGGAGATGGTACGTTAGGTTATCTTGCCGGGGCATCATTCAGAATGGGGGCGGAAGGCAGAGCCGTGTACGGTGAAGAATTTGCACCGGACAAGCAAGAGTATGGAGAATTGCTCGGACACAGCATATTGTTCTATACTAAGGACATTGGCAAGCCAGTGGAATATATCGCTCCAAATTTTGCGTTAAAGAATGTCGAAACATTAATACCAAAGTTACAGAATCCCAATTATTTCAATGTCAATCAATTGGGGTGTAAATATTGGTGGCTTGAGTACGGCGGACGCCTCAATACTATTTTGGATACAGAAGAAATCAAATACGAATTATGGAAAGTTGTCTATGGCGTCTGGGATTATATAAAGAATTCTGGAAAATTTCCTCAGGCAAAGACTTTGACACTTGAATGGGTGGGACTTTTTCCGGGTAAACGCGAAAGCCGCAGGTTCAACGGTCTTTATACTCTGACACAGCAGGATGTTATCAATCAGTCAACCCACTATGATGCAGTAGCATATGGTGGATGGGCAATCGATCTTCATCCTGCAGATGGTGTGTATGCTGAAGGAAATGGCTGTCATCAGTGGCACAGCAAAGGTGTTTATCAGATTCCTTACCGTTGCTATGTAACTCCGGATCTTGACAATCTTTTCGTGGGCGGGCGTATCATTTCCTCAAGCCACGTGGCAAACGGTACTACCCGTGTCATGTGTACGGCGGCTCTCGGTGGAGAAGTCATTGGACGTGCCGCATCGATTTGCCTTTCAAAAGGATATAAGCCGCTAGACCTCGTTGATAAGGACAAGATAGGTCTGTTGCAATCCCTCCTTGTTAAAAATGGGAATTTTATACCGGGTATTGCTGTCGCGATTGAGGACAATCTTGTCTACTCTGCGGAAATATCAGTGTCATCTGTGCTCGAACTTGACGATTTGCCGGCCGATGGCACCTGGTTTGGATTAGACTATCCTGTTGCTCAACTCATACCGGTGAATGGTAAAGTACCGGTGATCAGGATGAATATAAAGGCAAATAACGCAACAAGACTTGTAATGGAGTTGAGAAGTTCATCCAAGAGTGAGAACTACACTCCTGACACTGTTGATGCAGTTATAGAATTTGATTTAAAAAAAGGTGAAAATGAGATTATTGCAGATTTTTCCTACTCATACACGGCTCCGCGTTACGCTTTTATCTGTCTGATGAAAAATTCTGAAATTTCAGTGCCGATGAGCGGGCGGCTGGTTACAGGATTGACTACCGTGTATAATTACATCAACCCTGCAGTGTCGAATTTTGGGAAGCAGATTCCGCCTGAAGGAATAGGTGTGGAGGAATTTGAATTTTGGTGTCCGAAACGCCGTCCGGAAAACAAGAATATAGCAATGTCATTTGTCCCAGCCCTTACACCTTTCGGCTCGAAAAATTTAAGGAGTTCTTATTATCGCCCATATATAGGTACTAATGCCTGGGTAGCAGCTTTCGATGATGCAAGACCTGAAGTGTGCCTCAAGTGGAATGAAAGGAAACAAATTAAATCCATTATCCTGTATTTCGATACCGATACAGATCAGGCAATGGAGACCGTCCAGATGGGACATTTCGATGCCTGTGTTCCGACTTGCTACAGAGAGTACATAGTCCGTGATTCAGAGGGCAAGGAACTTTGTCATATTACTGACAATCATCAGACGGTCAATGTGCTCGAACTAAATAAGCCAGTGATGACCGATACCATTTATGTCAACTTTGTTCGTCCTTACGACAATGTATGTCCAGGACTTATGGGAATATATGTATGTTAAGGTGACGGAACCAGTATAAATATTGATAATAAACAAACTGAAATGAATATACTTGATTACATAACCATCATCCTATTTTCAATAGGAGTGTTGATTACAGGAGTGTCTTTTTCTAAGACAGGAAAGGATATGAAAAGTTTTTTCTCAGGTGGCGGCAACGTACCATGGGGAATGAGTGGACTTTCATTGTTCATGGGATTTTTCTCGGCAGGTACTTTCGTTGTGTGGGGGTCAATAGCGTATTCGTATGGAATGGTATCAATCGTTATCCAGCTTACAATGGCTATTGCCGGATATGCCGTAGGCACATGGATTGCTCCCCGATGGCATCGTACCCACAGTCTCACGGCTGCCGAATACATTACAGACCGTCTTGGCGTCAAGACACAGAAGACATATACTTATATTTTTTTGGCCGTGTCGATTTTCACTATGGGTTCGTTTCTTTATCCCGTAGCTAAAATAGTCGAAGTTACTACGGGTATTCCTCTAACCACAGCTATCCTCGTTTTAGGAGCATTCAGCATGGTTTATGTTGCTCTCGGAGGTTTGAGAGGAGTGGTTGTGACTGATGTCCTTCAGTTCGTAATTCTTTTTGCGGCAGTAGTGATAGCTGTTCCGCTTGCTTTCGACAAGATTGGTGGAGTCGGTGCATTTTTCGAAAAGGCGCCGGACAGATTTTTCGGACTCTTTGAAGGAGAGTATACTCCCGGGTTCGTAATAGCCTTTGCTGTCTATAATATGTTTTTCCTCGGAGGTAACTGGGCATATGTTCAGAGATATACTTCTGTAAAGACGGAAAGGGATTCAAGAAAAACAGGTTGGCTTTTCGGTGTGCTCTACACAATCAGTCCGATTCTGTGGATGTTGATACCCATGATTTACCGAATCTATAATCCATCATTACCAGGCCTTGAAAACGAAGGAGCCTATCTTCTTATGTGCAAGGAGGCTATGCCTGACGGATTACTTGGTCTAATGCTCGGGGGAATGATTTTCGCAACGGCAAGTTCTCTCAATGCCACTCTGAACATATCGGCAGGTGTGGTTACCAACGACATATTCAAAAGAATGCGCCCTGATACTTCTGAAAAGACATTAATGAATGTGGCAAGGATTTCCACATGGGGGTTCGGAATAACAGCTATTATTATAGCGCTTCTGATACGTTCTATGGGAGGTATTGTAAACGTTGTAATCAGCGTGGCGGCATTGACGGGAGTTCCGATTTATCTTCCTGTTATATGGTCTTTGTTCTCAAAGCGGCAAACTGCGCGCACGATACTTTCAGTGACATTTATAAGCCTTACCATCAACTTGATATTCAAGTTTGTGACTCCGCATTTAGGATTGGCTCTTGACAGGGCATGGGAAATGATAGTCGGTACCGCCGTTCCTGTGATACTGCTTGCCGGGATTGAGATGGTGCTGAAAGCAAAAGAATTCATCGCTCCGGAATATATAGCCTATATTTCAGGACGGAATGCAAGGATGCGTCAGGAAGACGCAGGCGATACTGAAGAATCTAGACAGACTAACAGATTTACACAGAAAGTGTTGGGCATTGGTCTCGGGCTGTCCGGTGTGCTTATCACAGTTCTCGGTTTCATCGCGAAAGAAAACATTGTCGTACCTGTCGCTGTCGGATTAGTTGTGACATTGATAGGAATATATTTGCTTATTTTATCATTACGCCGTCCGCTTTAGAAGCCTTTTAGTACTTCTTCCTTAATAACGTGAGTTCGATGAAAATCACTTCGTTTAATTCATCGAACTCACGTTAGTTAGATTACTATTAAATAAGTTTATTCGTAAACAGCAAACTCATAAATCCGCGTATCTTTCCCATTAGGAGCCTGTACCGGCTGAGTAACCAGCAGACGTAAATAACGTACCTTCTCAGTCTTACCCAAAGAACGGTTAATTACATTCTGCTTATTTCCGGTTACAAAGTCCAGTGTGCACCATGCTTCATTCGGGTTGTTCCGACCTTGCAGAAAACAATTACTGGTTATATAAGAGTGACTTTCCTGAGCAGCATTCACCATCTTCCAGCCACTTATCTCCTTTTCCGTTCCCAGGTCGAAATCAACGTAATTAGGAAGCATGGAGATGTCACACCATTTTGTGTTCTCTTTTCCGTCGACAAGGAATGCAGGCTTCTCATTATCATTGGTATATCCCGACCAGGCAACGATCTGTTCCGGTTTCAGCAGATTAACCTTCGGCTCCGCTATTTCTTGCAGACAAGCATTATCTTTATTGGCAGTACGGAACAAGGTAGACACAGCCTCAACAGGCGCATAAGGTTCCTCTACAAGCGTAGCGGCAAAGATGACCACATCCTTATTGTCCGGCAGAACAATTTCAGTGGCTTTAGCCGGAATATCAATGGCCAACTTGAACATATAAGTAAACTCATAAGCATGATCTCCCTCGGCAGAGTGGCGATGTGTACCGGTATAGGCTACTTCTGCATCCTTCAAATAGCCTTGCGTATGTCCCGTATGTCCCCACTGACCGATAAAACCGGTATAAGACGGAACAACAAGCTCCTGCAAACTCTTACCGGCGCGGAATGTTCCCTTCGCATCTTTCTCGGAAGTAGCCGCTGCAGCAAGGATGTACAAACGATTATAAGTATGTCCGGCAGGCAATTGCAAAGTCCCCCCGGTACATGACATACCATTCTTCTCTTCTTTCGTTTCCAGACGGAAAGGAATGCGATTAACAGTCAGCTCCGCAGGAATCAGCTCTGCAGCGTATGAATAACCGGACTCAAAGTCAGCTTCCCAACGGAATTCATTCCAGCTAAAGCATTTCCGGTCATAATTCAGAGGCAGCTGTTCATACTTCAGCTTCTCTTCTCCGGTAGTATTCAGGCGGATTTTATAGGTTTTGATACTATTGGGTTGTACGGAAACCTCTAATTGACGACCTTTGAAAGCCGCACTACCGATACTCTTTTCCGTACCGTCCGCTTCATTAGCGCTCAGAATGTTCCCGGCAAATGTCAGCACAGCATTTTGCAAGGCTTTACCACCGGTCTCATATACACGCACCACATACTCATCAGAGCTTTCTGCTTTCTTCAAAGCCTTAATCACTACATTATTGTTGTTTGAAGAAACTAAAGAGAAAGTCTTACCCAACGTTCCTGTATGCTTCTCCGTTCTGAAAGCTTTCACACGCTGGTTCAGCACTTCAGCATCCATAGCGGCCTGCGCCTTATCCAAAGCACCGGCATGTGGAACCAAACTATAGGTAAATGTATGATAACCTAAGTCCTGACGGTCCTGATAGGAATAATTGTTCTTTGTGGCCGGCGTATGGAGTAAAGTCAGGCGGAGGGTATTGTTATCCGGTTTATCCCAGCCATATTTACTGTCATTCAGAATAGAAACACCATAGCTGCCGCTGCGGTCGGTCAGGTCTGCCCATTGTTGGGCGTAAACTTCATAAGCAGTCAGTACATTATTACCTCTCTGGACGCTGCCGATACCAAGGTCGTATGTAGCTTTCTCGTTATCAAGATTCAAAGGGAACTCGGCTTTCAGAAGGGCATTGGTAGACTGCCAGTCTATTTCATTATAGAAATCGATACGTCCGGCCAACTCACCTTCGTAAAGGCGGATATGCTGACGGAACAATGACTTGCCATGACGTTTCTCCACACAGATGGTTTTACGCAGGTCGCCGTCTTCACTCAAAGTCATTCTGACATCTTCCGTGATGGAAACAGGCGTACTGTCAACCGTCTTCTTCATAATCTCCCAGGCAGGCCAGTTGTAAGAGGGATTGTCAGTAAAGAGGGCCAAACGGATCTGCCTACCGCTTTTAACAAGTTCCTTATCGTTTATCTTATCATACAGAGAGGTGATGTCGCCCTGTTCATTCAACGAAATCTTATACACGGAATTCTCTATTGTCGCCTTTGCAACGGATGAGGCCGTTTGTTGTTGATTTCCGGAGAGACGGATATCATAAACCGCATATCCCGCAGCAGGCACAGTAGCTTCTACCAGCAAGTGTACCTTCCCGTCTTTATAAGACAGGATTTGAGAAGCTACTTTTTTCCCTTCCGCATTGTATGCGCTGATACCCCTGGGAAATTTGGGAGCTTCAACCGCAATTTCCACTACATCCGTTACCGGAAAACCCAACGCATTGTAGAATACAACAGGGATTCCCTTGACACGAGTATCCAATTTCTCGGAAACCGCCCCGACAGAAGCAGTCAATATACCGGAGAATTGCTTCAATGAAAGAAGTTCGTCATTCCATGAAAATTCGTATGCACGCGGAATACTGGTACCAGTAAGGTCATCGTGGAACTGATGGAAGATAAAACGTTGCCATGACTCTGTCAGACTTTTACCCGGATAACCCGCCGCGCCCAACCAATCCGCCGCAACAGCAGCCCGTTCGGCAGCATCGCCCAACAGTTCATTCTGCCGGTTGTAGAGTTTCATGGCAGCTTGTGAAGTATAGCACCCTGTTCCATGCACATCCATCAGAAGTTCACCGTTGAATACGGGCAATTCGGGATGTTTGTCATAAGGCAGATAATCCTTAAACAACTGGTCGCTTGTAGCACTGATAATCTTCAACGGCCCGTTTCCTTTGATACCTTTCTCCACAGAGCTGACAGAACCCAGAGTAGGGGAACCTCCCGTATCACCCGTACCGTAATAGCGATATACGGTATTCAACGGAGTGCGTTTAGCCAGTTCCTGCAATTCTTTATCTTCCGACAGGTCGATGTTTTTCCAACGCTTACCATAATCATAACCGTGGGCAAGCATAATGGAGGAACCGTCTACTCCTTGCCATAATCCAATTGTGAAAGGATGCTTGCTTTTACCGTAAAAAGGATTGGTACGCCAGTCCAGTTTTTGTGAAGAAAAGCCGATGAGACCGCAGTGTTTGGCAATTGTAGGCAATGTCCAGCCAAAACCGAAGCAATCGGGAAGGAAGATATCGGTACTCTCCACTCCGAATTCCTGCCTGTAGTATTCCTGCCCAAGCAAGATGTTACGGATGGAAGATTCGACAGAAGGGACCAGCACGTCCGAGGCTTCCCAACTGCTGCCGCTAATGTGCCAGCGTCCCGAACGGACAAATGCTTTAAGCTGCTCATATTCGCTGGGATAATATTCCTTCATCCATGCATATTTGACACCTCCCTCAAAATTGAAAACATAGTCGGGATACTTCTTCAGCAAAAGCAGGTTGCGTGACAGGGTATTCCAGACATACTCCTTAATGGTGGTCTGTATATCCCAGTTCCATTGGGTATCCAAGTGGGCATCCGCCACCGCATAAACTTTCGCTTGTTTCTCTTGCTCCGTATTTTGTGCGTATGAACCACCCGAGCAAAACAGCATAGATGCTAATAAGATAATCGGTAATTTCATGGTTAACTATTTAAGTGAATAATCAAGATAGACACAAAAGTAAGCATATTTACCTGAAAGCTTATACACATTTACGACATAAGAGTCCCACAATGCAGTCATGGCAGGAGAATGAACAAAAAAGTCAGAAAAGTATTACTCTATTTTTTAAGTATTCCTGCCATATCCTCCCATTATTCTCTATCTTTGCAATAACCAATTAGTCCGATATATAGAATATGAAAAACAGACACTACCTTTTCGGAATTTCATTACTGACCTGCATCTTATGCTGCCTTTCACATCAGGCCCGCGCATACAGCCTACGACAATTCTCCAATAAGGATGGACTGTCCAACAGCGCCATCCTGTCTCTTTATCAAGATCACCAAGGCATCATCTGGATTGGTTCGTGTGACGGTCTGAACGTCTTCGACGGCAAAAGCCTACATGTATACAGCCCTGTCAACTCTTCTAAAACATTGCTGTCCGGCAACCTGATCAACAGCATCATGGAAACCGAAAGAGACGTATTGTGGATTCAGACCAACTACGGACTCGACCGGCTGGACACCAAGCAGCAGACCTGCCGGAGTTTCGCCGAGTTCAAGGACAAAAACTACATGGCTAAAAGTGACGATAATGACCTGTTCATCGTAAAAGATGACGGATATCTCTACTACTTTCAGCGGGAAAAACAAGCTTTTCAGAAGTTGGACGTTCCCCAGATCTCATTCGGGCATGTGCTGTCCGTCACCGTCGATGCGAATAATATATTGTGGGTTTTCACCTCCGATAATGACACCCGCAGCTATCAGATAAACAAGACGGCAGAAAGCGTAACCTTAACCTCCAACAACCTCTTCAAGCACCAGGAGAAACTGTTATGGGCCTTCTCGGAAGAACGTTTAGTGTATTTCATTGATGAAACCTACTCACTCTACGAATATGATTTCAACAACCAGCAGCAATACTTCATCGCAGATCTCAAAGCGGAAATCGAAGCGCGCGGTGAAGTCTCTTCCATCATCAAACAGCAGAACGATTACTACATCGGCTTCAAAAGCAGCGGTTTAATCGTACTTAAATACATGTCCGACCAAAAAATCAAATACCAGATACAGCCCACTGAGATTCATTCCGGCATCTTCTGCCTGATGAAAGACAAATTCCAGGACATTGTCTGGATAGGAACGGACGGGCAAGGAGTATATATGTATTTCAACGATGCTTTTTCCATCACCAATACCTTGCTGGATACCTCGGTATATCAGATAAACAATCCTGTACGCGCCCTGTACTATGACCAGGAGCAGACACTATGGATAGGAACCAAAGGGGGAGGAATACTGCGTATCCGGAATTATTCTCCCGAAAGCAGTACACCGGAATCTTTCGACCGTATTTCCGTCAGCAACAGTACACTGACTGATAACTCTGTCTACTGCTTTGCTCCCGGTTCCACTGACAAACTATGGATAGGTACGGAAAATGGACTCAACTACTATTCCTATAAAAGTAAACAGGTAAGAGAGTTCCCGGTGACAGCCAACGGAGAAAAGCTGAAATATGTACATTCCATTAACGAACTGAATGATTCTACCCTATGGGTGGCTACTGTAGGTGAAGGTATTGTGAAGATTGTTCTGGGTGGGAACAGTGCTTCTCCTACCGTAAAATCAGCCACCAGGATAGTATTGGATGACGGACGCATGGCTTCCAACTATTTCTTTACCTCTTTCCAGGAAAATGATTCTGTCTTGTGGTTTGGAAACCGTGGCTACGGAGCTTACAAGCTGAATACCCATACCGGTAAACTAACTCCATATAGTTTCGATGACGTAGTGAACAGCCAGACAGCCAATGATATTTTTGCCATTTACAAGAATAAAAAGGGGTATTGGCTGGGAACCAGTTCGGGGCTGCTTCATTTCAACCAGGATAATTCGTACTATCATGACAGGGCTGACCTGTTTTTGAACAACACCGTACATGGCATTCTGGAAGACCAGCAGGCTAATCTCTGGATCAGCACCAATCAAGGACTGGTAAGATTCAATCCCCAAACCAATACCGGGCAAACCTATAACCGGGAAAACGGACTGGCCGTTACCGAATTCAGCGATGGCGCTTTCTACCAGGACAAACGGACGGGCACATTGCTTTTTGGTGGTACAAACGGGTTTGTGACCGTTAAGTCCAATACATACACTATGGAAGATTATATGCCCCAGATACACCTGAAAGGCCTGACCATCTTCGGAAAGGATCACAATATCTACGATTTCTTCTCAGAGAAGAAAGGGATGCCTGCACTTCAACTGGATTACAGCCAGAACTTCTTCTGTATCAACTTTATGGCTGTCGACTACATCAACGGCAATAACTACTCCTACTCTTATAAACTGGAAGAAGTAAGTGAGCATTGGATAGAGAGCGGAACATCGGCCAGCGCCATATTCTCCAACCTCTCACCCGGAAAGTACACTTTGTTAGTGAAATACAAGAATAACATTAACGGACAGGAAAGCCAGCCTCAGACCTTGTTCATCTACATCACTCCGCCCTGGTATCTGAGTTACTGGGCTTACGGAATTTATTTCATCCTGTTCGCTTCTCTCTGCATCCTGCTGGTTTATCAGTTCATTCAAAGGTATCGCCGCAAGCAACACCACATGATTGAGAAAATGAACCGGGAGAAGAAAGAGGAAATCTACGAATCGAAACTACGCTTCTTCACTAACATTACGCATGAATTCTGTACTCCCCTGACACTGATTTATGGTCCGTGTGAGAAGATACTGGCTTACCCGAATGCCGATTCATACATTCGCAAATACGGACAAATGATACGGCAGAATACGGAAAGGTTGAATAGCTTGATTTTAGAATTACTTGAATTCCGCAGACTGGAAACCGGCAACAAGGCTCTGTCAATCCAGCGACTATCCGTATCGGATAAGATAAGGAATATAGCAGAGTCATTCGGTGAATTGGCTGAAAATCGCAATTTGGACTACCGTTTGGACATACAGCCTGACGTTTTATGGAACACGGATATCAGTTGTTTTAATAAGATAACCAACAATCTGGTATCTAATGCTTTCAAGTATACACCGGAAAAAGGGAGTATCACCGTTGAACTGAAAACAGAAGACAAACATCTTACTCTCCGTATCTCCAATTCCGGTAAGGGAATAGCCAAAGAGAACCTTGCAAAGATATTCGACCGCTACAAGATACTGGATTCTTTCGAGATGAACGGAACCAATTCGCGGAACGGTCTCGGACTGGCTATATGCAAGAGCATGACCAATCTGCTGAATGGACAGATCAGCGTTGACAGTGTGCCCAACGAGTTAACGACATTCACAGTTACTTTACCGGAACTAACACTGACAGAGCAGGAAACACCGCAGGAAGTGTATGAAAACACTCCATTGAATATCCATGAGGAACCCATAGAACTGGAAAAGACTGTTGCGGATTTCGATGTGTCCAAAGAAACAATCATGATTATCGACGATGACCCTTCCATGTTGTGGTTCGTTTCGGAAATATTTGTAGAGAAGTATAATGTATTATCCTTCAACAATGCCAGGGAGGCTTTAGACAGTCTGGAGCTAAAGCAACCGGATTTAATCATCTCCGATGTGATGATGCCCGAAATCGACGGACTCTCTTTCGCCCAACAGATAAAGCAGAATAAATTGTGGAGCCACATACCGTTGATTCTATTGTCCGCCCTCCACAATGAGGACGAGCAGGTGAAGGGTATCGAATCGGGGGCGGAAGCTTACGTCACCAAGCCTTTCAATGTGAAATACCTGGAGAAAATGGTCTACCGGCTGATAAAACGGAAATTAGACTTAAAAGAGTATTATAGCTCCATATTCAGCTCCTTCAAGATAGAAAACGGCAATTGCATACATAAAGAAGACCAAGAGTTTCTGGATAAGGTAATAGAGACCATAGAGAAGAACATCAGCAACCCCGACTTATCCGTCGAACTATTGAGCAGCGACTTAGGTTATAGTACCCGCCAGTTCTACCGGAAACTGAAGCCGATAACCGAAAAGTCACCGGCCGACATCATCAAGGAGTATCGCCTTACCATGGCAGAACGGTTGCTGCTGACCAAGAATCTCACCATTGATGAGGTTATGGACCAGACAGGGTTCAATAACCGGGGTACCTTCTACAAGCTGTTCACTGCACGCTTCGGTATGCCGCCGCGGCAGTATAGGGAACAGCAAAAGGATAACGTCATGATAGAGAAGTCTTTATTATAAAAGCACAATCTAAAATTTATCCTGATCGTTTTCCTGATTCAGGAAAACGATCAGAAAGTTATTCTAAAGCGTACCGGAAAATATCTATTTCCCTTTCACAATCCGCTTGATGTCATTCAGCTTATTCAGTGCTTCCAGCGGCGTCAGGTTATTCACATCCAGCGTCAGTATCTCGTCACGTATCTGACAGAGTACCGGATCTTCCAACTGGAAGAAACTGAGCTGCATACCGCCGCGTGTCTCTCCCACTTCCACCATTGGCTTACTGGCGATGCCTTGCTGGCGATTATCTGTTTCCAGTTGCTTCAGGATGTCATTCGCACGTTTTACGATACTTTTCGGCATACCCGCCATCTTCGCCACATGAATACCGAAAGAGTGCTCACTGCCGCCACGCTCCAACTTACGCAGGAAGATGACTTTGTTTTCCACTTCCTTAACGGAAACATTATAGTTCTTGATACGCTTGAAGCTTTTCTCCATTTCGTTCAGTTCGTGGTAGTGCGTGGCAAACAATGTACGCGCCTTTGCCCTGGGGTGCTCATGGATATGCTCTACAATCGCCCAGGCGATGGAAATACCGTCATAGGTAGAAGTTCCCCGTCCCAGCTCATCAAAAAGCACCAGACTGCGCGGTGACAGGTTGTTCAGAATATCAGCCGCCTCATTCATTTCCACCATAAAGGTAGATTCACCGACGGAGATATTATCGCTGGCACCCACACGGGTAAATATCTTATCCACCAATCCGATATGCGCACTCTCGGCAGGCACGAAGCTGCCAATCTGTGCCAGCAACGTTATCAGTGCTGTCTGCCTCAACAATGCGGACTTACCTGCCATGTTCGGACCGGTAATAATAATAATCTGTTGCGAACTGCTATCCAGCATCACATCGTTGGCGATATACTTCTCGCCTATCGGCAACTGTTTCTCGATTACCGGATGACGCCCCTGACGGATATCCAGCACATCATTATCTTCAATAACAGGACGGATATAATTATTCTCACGCGCCACATTGGCAAAGGAAAGCAGACAGTCCAGGCGGGCTATCTGGGTCGCATTGACCTGAATGGCGGGAATGAACTCACTTAAAGCCTGCACCAGCTCCGTATAAAGCTGCGTTTCCAGTATCAATATCTTGTCTTCGGCACCCAGGATTTTCTCTTCATATTCTTTAAGTTCCTGCGTGATGTACCTTTCGGCATTTGCCAAAGTCTGCTTACGTATCCACTCCTGCGGCACTTTATCCTTATGCGTATTGCGCACCTCGATATAATAGCCGAATACATTGTTGTAACCGATCTTCAAGCTGGGGATTTCCGTCAGTTCACTTTCGCGCTGCTGTATTTGCAACAGATAATCCTTACCGGAGTAAGCAATCTGCCGCAGTTCGTCCAGTTCGGCATTAACGCCCGATTTGATGACACCGCCTTTATTTATCAGCAGCGGAGGGTCATTATTGATTTCTTTGGCTATGCGGTCACGTACAGACTGGCAGATGTTCAGTTGCTCACCGATACGGTTCAGACTGGCATTGTCCGCTTCCATACAAGCCTCCTTGATGGGCTCAATAGCTTGAAGCGCCACTTTCAGCGCTACCACTTCACGCGGAGAGACACGTCCTACGGCTACTTTGGAAATGATACGTTCCAAGTCGCCTATCAGATGCAACTGTTCCTCAATCAACTCCTTGAAGTCCGGCTGACGGAAAAAATACTCCACCACGTTAAGGCGCTCGTTGATAGGCAACACATCCTTCAACGGAAACACCAGCCAGCGTTTCAGCAAACGGGCTCCCATAGGGCTGATGGTCTTATCAATCACATTTAACAGGCTACTGCCGCCATCGTTCATGCTGCCTATCAGTTCAAGACTGCGTACGGTGAACTTATCGAGACGGACATACTTATCCTCTTCAATACGTGCCAGCGAAGTGATGTGCCCTATCTGGGTGTGCTGCGTCATGATGAGATATTGCAGGATAGCACCCGAAGCAATGATACCATTCTTAAGGTGTTCCACACCGAATCCCTTCAGGTTTTTCGTTTCAAAATGCTTCAAAAGCTTTTCACGGGCTGTGGTCTCTGTAAACACCCAGTCGTCCAGTTCGAAAGTAAAGAACTTGTTTCCGAAGTTCCCCTCGAACATGCCGCGCTTGCCACGCTCAAAAAGCACTTCTTTGGGGGCGAAGTTATTCAATAGCTTATCCACATAGTCGAAAGGACCTTCCGCCGTGAGGAATTCGCCCGTAGAGATATCGAGAAACGCCACACCGCACATTCCCTTGCCGAAATGAACCGCGGCGAGAAAGTTATTTTCCCGATAGTTCAGTATGTTGTCGTTGATGGAAACGCCGGGAGTCACCAGTTCCGTGATGCCACGCTTCACCAGTTTCTTGGTCATCTTCGGGTCTTCCAACTGGTCGCAGATAGCCACACGCTTGCCTGCACGTACCAGCTTGGGCAGATATGTATCCAGCGCATGATGAGGGAAACCGGCCATTTCAACAGTTTTCCCTTTACCGTTGGCACGCTTGGTCAGAGTGATTCCCAGGATTTCGGCCGCAACGACAGCATCGGTAGAATAAGTTTCGTAGAAGTCACCGCAACGAAACAGCATAACGGCATCCGGATGCTTGGCTTTCAAGTCCAGGAACTGCTTCATCATCGGGGTGAGGACAATATCTTCGTTCATGCAGATTTATCTTTATCGAACACAGAGGCACGGAGGTACAGAGTATTTCACTAATATAAAAATTATAAAAGAGAACTCTATGTCTCTGTGCCTCTATGTTCATTAATTAATGAGACAAAGATAATTCTTTTTTAGAAAATAAGCGTGGAGAGGGTTCAAATCCTTAGTAAGCCTTAACAAAAGCGTTCGTTTCGCTAAAACATGTTATAAAACACACTTTTTTATTTGTTTTATTTGGAAATATCCCGAAAGTCCGTACCTTTGCAATGTGTTTTTCATAGTATTAGATTTAAGGTTAACAAAGGTTGGAGTACAGCGGTACTCCTTTTTTTATGCCCATACGTAACGTCATACAGTAAAATAATCTCCATTTGAACTGATTTGTCCTCTTTTTTGCGCCTTTTGTACACCTGGTAATAGCAACTATTTCGCTTAATTTGCATCCAAAAGACATATTACCATGAAAAACAAGAAAATGAAAAAAGTACTCCTCTATTGCCTGGCAACCATCTTTGCTACCGGAGCCTATGCCCAAACTTACAACTGGGTGAGCAGTACGGAAGGCAACATCTGGCAACAGTCCAAAGTAAAGTTACAATCAAGTACCGGTCAGACTCCGCTCTTAGAAGTCAGCGGAACCGAAGAAGGCACTACCTTCAAAGCATGGGGCACCACCTTCAACGAATTGTGCTGGGATGCCCTGAACATGCTCACCCGCGATGAACAGGATGATCTTCTGGAAAAAATGTTTTCTCCACAAGGAGATTTACGCTTCACAAGAGGAAGAATTTCGATGAATGCGAACGATTATGCACGCGACTGGTATAGTTGCGACGAAGTATCGGGCGACTTCCAGTTGAAGTATTTCAACATCAACCGTGATAAGCTGGCAATCATTCCTTTCGTCCGCGCGGCACAAAAGTACAATCCTGAAATGACATTCTGGATTTCGCCCTGGTCTCCTCCCAGCTGGATGAAAATCAACCACGATTACCCGGTGCGTAGTGACAAGACCAATAAAATGTCTCCGGAATCGAGCATAGCCCTCTACGAAGACAATACCGAAAAACGTGAAGACGTCTTCCCCAAACAGCTGGCCGTGAACGATTATATGATACAAGACCCCCGCTATCTACAGACGTATGCCAACTATTTCTGCAAATTCATTGATGCCTACAAAGAACAGGGAATTCCCGTCGATATGGTCATGTATCAGAACGAAGCATACAGCTACACTCCCTATCCCGGTTGTGCCTGGACTGCCGAAGGCACCATGCGCTTCAATGTAGAATATCTGGCTCCTACGCTGAAAAAGCATCACCCGGAAGTGAAACTATACCTCGGCACCTTCAATACGAACCGCTACGATTACGTCGACAAGATACTCTCCGACCCGCGTATGCCGCAAAGCATCGAAGGCATAGGTTTCCAATGGGAAGGCGGACAGATATTGCCGAAAATCCGCGGGAAATATCCCCAATATAAGTATGTACAGAGTGAAAGCGAATGTGGCTGGGGCAGTTTCGACTGGAAGGCCGGAGAACATACTTTCCATCTGATCAACCATTACCTGGGCAATGGTTGCGAAGAATACACTTTCTGGAACAATACGCTCTGCGACAACGGCGAGAGTCCCTGGGGCTGGAAGCAGAATGCGCTGATACATGTGGACTCTAAAACCCGCAAGGCAACGCTGACGCCCGAGTATTACGCCGTAAAGCATTACAGCCAATTCGTCTCTCCCGGCTCACGCATCATAGCCTATAAGCCGCAGAAGGAAGATAAAACGCCCGTCATGGTAGTGGAAACCCCACAAAAGAAGAAGGTAATCATAGCCGGCAATTTCAACAATGAAGCCAAAGAAATAACCCTGAAATTGGGCAACCGCTATCTGAATGTAGAGCTCCGGCCACATTCGTTCAATACGTTCGAAGAGAAATAGATTTTTGAAATAAAAAATAGTGAAGAATCTCTTTTCGTAAAAAGTAGATTCTTCACTAAAATAAAACTTACTTGTTTCCTAAATAACAAAATTTCATCTGAGATATTCTTTTCACCTTTTAATTCATCCTTCCTAAAAAGAATTATTTATAGGATCTGTTTTCTAATATTTCTATCGGGTCAGTTTTTGTCTCACTTCGAAGTAAATTTGTCAAAGTATCAACATCAAACTGAAATTCAGGATCAAAACAATCCGAATGCATATACTGAAGTATACTATTATAAAATTGCCTCACTTCCGGTTTATCTTTCACTGTTTCTAAATCAGACATACATATCAGCAACTTTCCTTTTTCAATAGCAAGTTCAAAAAGCAAACCTAATTTATGATTCCTTTCAATATTATCAATAACCTGTATAATAGGAGTGTATTGTGAAGGGAATTTATCTAATATCATCGGATAGCTCTGTTTAATAATAGAAAACCATTGCCAATTCGTATGAAAATCAGTAGGAAAGTCATTAAACAGGGGATGTTCTGGATTAATCAAAATACCTAATGTACCCGGAGATACTGGCTTCTTATTATTCTCACTAATAGTTTTAAACATTCGATAATTCCAATAGTCAGTCTGGAAAAGACCACCTATAGTTTGTTTCTCATATAGCTTATGTTTGGGGAACCATAATACCTTACCTCCATTTTTCAATTCTTCAATAACCTTCTTTCCCAATGTATCAGTTATAATAACATCCGTGAATTGGCTGATTAGATTGTTCGACGGATATATCCAAAGTCCGTAAGTATTTTGGTAAGATGTACCCACTATATTTATTTCCAAATCTAATCTTTGAGCCTTGTCCACTTCAGAAATATTGGAATGAATTCTCCCGATTTCTATCAGTCCTACATCTTCCGATGATATCTCCAGACTACCTCTATCTAAAATTCTTCCCTGTAAGGACTTTAATTCCCATATTACAGATTTTCCATTCAATGATTCTTCTGCATAATTGGCAATCTTTATTATCGCTGAAATCTGTTCGTCACTACTCCAACAGAACTTATCTATAACTAATAATGGCACAGTTTCACAACAAAATCCTCTCCATTTCTCTGGCGTAACAAGTCCTTTACTATCCATAAAAGCATCTAATATACCCACATAAGCAGAACCTTGCCCTGGATAATCTTGCAGATCCAACAAGTGGAAACCACCAAAGCCATTCGTTCTCAAGTCCATCTCTATCTCTGCTTTATAAAGTTCTACAGCCCATTTTCCTGATGCACGGAAGAAGTTATCAGCCTGTTTCAGCATTCCTGCTTTCGCTAACCTATTTTTGAAGACTTCCATGTTATAAGGATAAAGCACACCTTTATATTTTTCTATTTCCTTATAATTGGGATATATCTGATATTGCCCTGTTTCAAAGCTGATTACAGGAATCTTGCAACCAGCTATACCAGAAGAAAAATCCATTGTTGTATTTGGATAAGTATGGTTTATGTATCCACCATCATAAGCATCAGCAAAGGAAAAAGATGCTCGCACATGTGTATTGAAAGTACCGGACTGTTCTCCGCCAATACGACACGTTACCAAAAAATCTTCACCAGGTAAATACCCCTTGAACCCTAAATAGTTATTAGAACCGAAAGCATATAGTCTCCGGTCGTCTGTGTTCCTGAAAGTATTAATGAGATCTTTCATCACATCCAAATCACCACCAAGCTCATTACCCAATGCAAACATAACAAAAGACGCATGATTTCCATATTCATTCTGTATATTGATACCCTCTTTAGTCAGGAAAGAATTCAGATATTTATCATTTTTGTCAAAAGCTCCCCAAAAAGGTAATTCAGCCTGAATATAGATACCTTCCATATCAGCAGCCAAAAAGCAAGCTTCTGGCGGGCACCACGAATGAAAACGATAGTGATTGATGCCATATGACTTGGCTACCCGAAAATAGTGTTGCCACGTTTCTACATCCATTGCTGTATGACCTGTCAACGGAAATACACACGCATCATGCTTACCACGTAAAAACGTCTTATGTCCATTTATAGCGAATTGCGTGCCGGAAGTTTTAAACTCTCTCAATCCAAAGTTGACTATTTGCTCATCGATATCACCTATTTGGACATGTAATTTGTATAAAACAGGATGAAACTCACTCCATAATAATGCATCACTCCCCAAGTCATAATCAAATTCGTATTCTTCCTGCATTTTTGTCAACCCATATGATTTCGCCTTTGTTTTATACCTTATTTTTGTATTCCAAGTTTCCGCATATAGAATTAACTTTGTAGTCTTTTTAATTTTTTCAGGTGAAGCAATATTCACCCTTACACGCACCGATTTCTTATACACATCGGGATATACCTGCACCTCCTTTATATGAAGTCTATTTTTTACTTCCAGATACATATTGCCAATGATGCCATTCCAATTAGTCTGTGTCGACTCTGTAAATGCATGCGAATAGCCTATCAGTTGAGGCAGTACAGATTTGCCATTATCAATCATGATAGTAATTTCATGTTTCCCAGGTACGAGTTGATTAGATAAATCATAAATCTGACAAGTCGAAATATTATCACTCCGTCCTACCTCTACTCCATCAATCCAGACGTAAGTTGGCTTCGTTCGTTCCAACATAAGCCGAATATACTTGCCTTTCCACTTTTGGGGAATTTCGACTGTTTTCTTATACCAGGCCTTTCCTACATAAGAGAATAACCTACTCAGGTTCGTTGTCTCATCCTTTTTTATTATAGGATTACCTTTCTTGTTTGTATCTGTTGTACCAGGGAGAATTATCTGTTCTGTGAAACTCTTTTCTGCATAATTCTCTGCTACCCCCACTCCATCCGGATCAAGTTTGAACTGCCATAAACCTTCCAAATTTATCCGGGAGAGCTCTTCTTGTGCCCGCATACCAGTTATTGCACATAGTACTAAGACTACCAGCAAGTATATCTTTCTTACCATTATCCAAATAATTATATTAAAATCAGTTTTCTTCGATTATCAGTAAGTCCCACGGTTCAATAGTAATAAGTTCATCTTTCTTTACCATCCTCTTACTTAGCAGATCAATGCCATTCTTACTATAATTGTACTTAATAGACTGGGAAGAAGCAGAATAATTGAATATATAACGAATCCGCTTTCCCTGATCATTTATACCTTGTCTAACAATTATTGGAAATTTATAGTCCTCTTTATGTCTTAATCCAGCTTGTTCAGTCTCTTGGCAGATGATTTTATCTAACAGTTCCCAAGAAGGATATGTAGCAATATAAACTAAACTCCCTTTCCCATAATTATTTTTTGTCACAACTGACCATTTCTGAAAAAATGGATGCTCAACATATGCTAATGGTTGTGCCGTCTCCGGAATAATAAACTCCATAAATTCACTTGCTGCATTTGATTCTATTCCCCAAGGATTTTCTTTTAACTTCATCGCCCCTATCGTAGAATACTCCTGATAGTAGAAACCACATACTTTACGTAATGGCCCCGGAGCTATCTCTGTCCTTGCCGCATCAAATTCATTGCAATAACCACTTTTATACATCATAATTACTTTCCCACCCTGTTCTACAAATGTCGCAATCTTATTCAAAAGAGTCTCAGAGGCAACATACAGTGGCGGAATAACCAACAATTTGTATTCAGAGAAATCACAATCATCATTATCACATGGAACAATGTCCGTCTCTATATTCATATTAAACAACACTTGATGTATCATTTCAACAGGATAATTCTCTCTATTTGTATAAGGCATAAATTGTAGGCCATAATATGAATCATGACTGAACAAAATGGCGACTTCATTCTTTTTCCGTAGATTTACAAGTTTCTGCCCAATCTTCTTCAATTCTCCAGCCACAGTAGCAAATTCCTTATAAATGCGATTAGGAACCAAATCATGCCCCAACACTCCCCGCCAATACATTTCCTGTCCATAATGCAGAGTTGACCAATGCCAGTATTCCACCATATTGGCTCCAGAAGCCAAATGAGAATAAACATTTTGACGTAATTGACGATCATAAGGAGGATATTGTGCTTTTGCGTCCCATCCTCTACCTTGCGCATTGGTTTCAGTTATAAGATAATTGCCTTTCGACACTGTACGCATAAAATCTCCTCCATAAGCAATGAAATGTCCGTCTTGTTTATCTTGAACATCATGATAAATATTAATTGCGGGATATTGCATCTGACGCATACTCTCTTTCTGGTCCATTTCATGGAAAAACGGCATAAAACAATGAGTCACAAATTGATCCTTTCGCTTATATTCATTCACAATATCCACTTGCCAATTTAAGAAATCAGCAACTTTCTTTCTTCCATACCGTTCCCATTCCAGTTTATAAGAAGGATTTGTAACTCCATCTCTGGCATAAAATTCTTCCCATGTATGTATATTCATTCCCCAATAATTGAGTCCCCACGCATGGTTCAAAGAGTCAAGACTATTATCGAATTTCCGTTTTATATAACTCCGAAATCCCACAAAGAAATCCTGATTATTAATTCCGCGAGCTAAAGTCTCATTATCTACCTGATAGCCAATAATACCAGGATGCGAAGCATAATGCTCCAACAACCGACGGATGATACGTTCACTATAAAAGAGATAAGTAGGATTTGTAATATCCATATTTTGTCTAATACCATAATGAGCTTTCCCACCCCTCTGATATACCGCCAACACTTCCGGATGTTTTTCTGCCATCCAGGCTGGAATAGAGTAAGTAGGCGTCCCTAAAATAACTTTAATACCGGCTGCATACATTTTATCGATAATCCGGTCCATCCATTTAAAATCAAAAACCCCTTCTTGCGGCTCAAACAACCCCCAAGAAGATTCACCGACACGCACCACATTAAGTCCACACTCCTTCATCATCTGAATGTCTTTGTCCAAACGTTCAGATGGCATATATTCATGATAATAAGCAGCACCGTACAATACATTATCGAATTGGGGCTGCGCATATATAATTTTACCTATTGAAATAAATAATATCCATAAAATCAACTTCTTCATATGCTTTTCTTTCAATTATATTTATGAAAAGAGAATGTCCGGAATTTAAAAGCTATAAATACAATTACCGAACATTCTCTTATATTTTTATTACTTTTCTGCTGGCTGATCTGCTACCAGTGGCCAATACGGATTCTGATAAAGAGGAGAATCTTCTACATTATTACCACTTGACAATGTCACTAGAAATTGCTTATACATAATAGGAGTCAGGTAATGTGCCATATGCCACATATAGCCATTACTACATTTCTGATTACTATTTTTCTGATAAGGTCGAAGATACTCACTAACTGTCGGAGAAGATACAGTAGCCTTATCTGAACCATCAGCCAATAAGTCATTATACCATTTTTCCATTGGTGTATTCCAGATATGAATTCCTTCCACAAAATATGGAGTACTTATCATCTGATCCATAGCCCTCCAACGACACAAATCCATATAGCGTAAGCCCTCTGCCATCAACTCACACCGGCGCTCCCGGCGGATATTATACAAAGTAGCATCAATTAGACGCCCACCAGAGTAAGCTCCCCAGTCATTTTTAGCCTCCTCATTCATATCGGTCTGTGATATTGTCTTTTCAAAATTGCTATCTACATGAGCACGTTCACGAATAATCTGCCAATATTCTTTAGCCAGGTTATCCAGCGAACTATTTTTCTCATAGCATGCCTCCATATAGTTAAGTAATGCCTCAGCTGCCCGATAGCAAATAGAGGCAGAATAACTGTTCATATTCAAATAGTTCGACTGGTCAAAAGAACCTCCTTTTCTCAAAGCATAACCAGTCAAATATCCTCTTTGATTGTCTACAGAAGTTATCAACGGGTACGGTTCTTCCATCCATGCTTCTGTTCCTTCCGGATTTTCATACAAAATACTTTTCTGACCAGGCTCTTTTAAGAATACAGCCAATCTTGAATCACGATTCTGACGAACATCATGGATAGTTTTATCACCTTTATAATAATCATTTCCATCGGCATAACTGCCATTTTTGTATACAGGCGTTCCGTCAGACATCAAGAAGTTATTTACCAACCCTCGCGTCACACCAATTCTATTATTTCCCTGATTAGCTGCAATATCAACAGCATGAGTAACGAGGCTACGCCCATATTGCCGCCACAACAAGACTTCCGGATAGGAAGATAAATCCTCATTAGCAAACATTTCAAAATAAGGATTCTCCGGTTCAGTCACCGATTGCTGCAACACACCCGTGTTCACAGTCAGGCTTCCTTTATATTTTTCAGCAACTTCTTTAGCAGCAGCCATAGACTGCTCAAGGAAATAAGTTATTTCATTATCTATACTTCCCGACTGATATTGATAATTGGCATTATATTCTTTATTCTTTCCTGGCCATCCTTCTCCATTAGGTACAAAAGCAGTTCCTTTAAAATACTTCAACCATGTCCCTTCAAATAGCGCAACCCTCGACTTCAATAGCAAGGCAGCATCCTTGTTTATGCGATTAGTGCTCATCTGCTGTCCACTCATAAGAGTAGCAGCCTTATCCAAATCAGACAAAATAAATCGTGCCACTTCATTTCTGGGCATCCGCTTGTTAGCTTCAATAAGAACATCCTTGTCATCAGGCAAAGGTTCTGTTACAATCGGAAAATCACCAAACTTCCAATAACGTTTAAAATATTCACAAGCACGCAAGAAATAAACTTCACCAATATAGTGTTTGATTTCTGATATATTTCCTTCTATGGTATTCTGTGAGCCATTCAGGTCTTCACCATACTTCACCAATACATTTGAAAGGAAAAAATTAGTATGATAAATCCAATCGAATTTCCAATCATTACTCTCTGTATTAGGAACTTTCCATAGTCCATCAGCATAAATATTACTTGCTTCAGCCCCTGTTTGATTATCAGTGCCTGTATCTACCCCATAAATTCCATAATTATTACCACTATTGGAATGAGACGGAAGAATATCAGAGTACATTCTGTCGGCATAAGCCTTAAGTTGGGAACTACTCGTAAAATAAGTTTCCGGAGAAAGGTTTGACTGAGGAGTCCTGTCTAGAAAATCATCACAAGAGACAAGTCCGGTTACCACGGCACTTATCATTATTATTTTTGCTATTTTCATTTTATCAAATTATTAAAAGGTTACATTAAGACCAAAAGACCAGGTTCTGGAAAGTGGATATGCATTTCCTCGTTTATCAAATCCACCATTGATTGTTTCCGGATCATACAGTGCAGAAAGAGAGGTTCCCGTCCAAAGATTCTCACCGGATACATAGAGCCTGCATTTATTCAAGCCAATCTTTTGTATCCATTGCTTGGGTAATGAATAACCAATCTGAAGATTCTTCAGGCGGATATAAGAAGCATCCTGCAAATAACGACTTTGTACTTTCTGATTCTTCGTTCCGTTATTCATCACCGGACGGGGATAATATGCATCCAAATTAGCGGAAATTTCATGTCCGGGTAGACCAATTGGTTCTGCACGGAAATAATCATTGTGTTCTTCAAGCCCAATGGAGTACCACATACCTGTATAGATTCCCCAGAAAGTTCCACCATTACACCAGTAATCACGCTTCATTACACCCTGGAAGAAACAACGTATATCAAAACCTTTCCAATCAGCCGTCAAATCAAGACCAAAGAAATAGCGGGGTGTATTATTACCAATCACTTTTAAATCACCATGATCTTCCAAAGTACGTCCGCCTTCAGTAATACCAGACTCACCATCCAAATCTTTGTACATGATATCACCCGCAGCCCAATTAAATCCTAAAGCATCTTGACCGCCCACTTTATTAAGATGCTCCTGCATTTCAGCATCACTTTTAGCAATCCCTACAGTCTCAAAGCCCCATATTTCACCAATCTCCCTTCCTGCAATATAAGTGTCGATAGAGTGAGCACTATTACCCGGATAACTTTCTATGACGGTCTTTGCATCCGACAATACGAGTCCAACTCCATATCCCAAACCATTATTCAGTCTATCTCTCCAGTTGATATTCAAATCCCAACCAGTGGTCTTTAAGTCACAGTTATTAGTTTTAGGAACTTTAATCCCCAAAATACCAGGTAATTCAGGAGCAGGGCCTACCATATTATCTGTACATCGTGTATAATAATCAAATGATCCCGTCAAGCGATTATTAAAAAGCCCGAACTCTAAGCCTATATTCCATGTACGTACAGTCTCCCAAGTCAATGAAGTACTAACTAAATTGCCTACTAATGCTGTATTGGGCTTCTTCAAATTTTCCATCCAACCTCCGTCATAAGCACCTAAATACATCATCCGATAAGTCGGATACCATGAATTAGTATTCTGATTGCCAAGCTCACCATAAGAAAAACGTAACTTCAGTGCATTTACTGTTCCACTAAGCGGTTCCCAAAATTCCTCATTAGCAATATTCCATCCCACAGAAACCGAAGGAGAAGCCTGCCAGCGGCTACCACGCCTGAATCGGGAAGTTCCGTCATAACGCATATTGAACTCTGCTAAATAACGCCCTTTATAGTTATAATTCACTCGTCCGAAAAAACCTGCTGTAGCCCATTCATTATAGTGACCTTTGATTGAAGGGGTTAATTCTTTTCCATTTCCATCCGTACCAGTAGTCAAATCAAATTGAGGCATACCGTCTACCATCAGTCCGTTTTTCAGAACCGAAGAATACTCCTGCTTCATCTCTTCAATTTGCAGACCTGCCATCACTTTCAAATTATGGACATCATTGAATGAATGTTCATAAGTACTGTAGACATTCAGATTCCAGAAATCCTCTTTTTTATTTTCATTATACAGATATGAAGTACCATTTGTATTAACCACATTTCCGTTTACATCATGGTTATAGACTGGTAACCCTGTCTCTTTTACATTGTAATCCAATATACTATAATTAAAGTCTATGTTAGTCACCCATCCTTTAATTGGTTCTATCAACAGTGAGGCCTGATAATAATGTTGATCAGAAGTCGTATTACGATTCCCTCCCTCAGCCAAAACCATAGCCGGGTTTGTTGCATTATTATCAAAATAATATCCATTAGGGTCATAAACAGGAAGATTAGGCCATATCAAACGATCAAAATATTCATAAAACCAGCCGTTAAAAGCCTTAGGCCGTTCGTTCTCTTTCCTCACGAAACGAGTAGTGAGATTGAATCTTAACCAATCGGTTAGAGTCGTGTTGAGTTTAGCTGTAGCTGAATAACGCTCAATTCCGTCATGTCCATGACGTAATAAACCATTTTGATTCAGATAGTTAAAAGAAGCATAATAAGCCACTCTTTCAGCTCCACCATTCACACTTAAATTATGTTCTTGAGAGAAAACATTATCCTCATACACTTCTTTATACCAATCTGTATTTGCATAGGCATACGTATAAGGATCATAATCCGGTTTACCCCATTGCCCATTCGATGAAGACGGCACTCCGCCATCAATTTTCTCGGACTGATAATCAATCATCTGCTGCATGATATCATCATTGAAAATCATTCCCCCACCATTATTCAAAGATGCGGCATTAAAGAAGTTAGCAAAAGTATAAGAATCCATCATTTTAGGTAAATTGATGGGGCTTGCTATACGGAAATTATTGTTATAACTTATAGAGGTCTTTCCAGCTTTACCTTTTTTAGTAGTAATCAATATTACCCCAAAAGGTGCACGCGAGCCATAAATAGAAGCTGCCGCTGCATCTTTCAGCACAGAAATATTCTCAATATCTTGTGGATTGACAGTATTAATATCTCCCTCCATACCATCAATTAAAATCAGTGGGCTCCCACTTGAACCATCACCAATGGTACCCACACCACGAATATTGATGCTCATATTCTGATCCAGTTCACCGGTACTGGTAGAAATCTGTAAGCCCGGAACTACTCCTTGCAAAGCCTGAGTAGCAGTTGCTACAGGACGTGCTTCAAATGTTTCTGCATCTACCGTACTGACAGCACCGGTCATGTTCACTTTTTTTTGCGTTCCAAAACCGATAACCACTACTTCATCCAAAGTTTGAGTATCTTCTTTTAAAGTCACTACCAATGGTTTCTCTCCTACAGGAACCACACGTAGTTCTTTGTAACCAATATACGATACATACAATGTACTACCAACAGATACCTCCAAAGTAAAATTTCCATCTATATCAGTAATCGTACCATTCGAAGGATTGCCTTCCTCGGTAACTGTTGCCCCGATTACCGGTTCACCTTCTACATCAGTCACTGTACCTTTAATCTTTTGCTTCTTTTGTTCTTTTGTGGAGTTCTGGTTCTGAGCCCCCTTTCTGACAATTATATTTTTTCCTTGAATTTCATAGGAAACATTTTGCCCTTTCAATATCTGTTTGACAGCTTCATCCAATTGACTGGCATCAATTGATACTTTCCTATCGGTATTAATATCTCCTGCAATATAAACGAATGAATAACCACTTTGAGTTTGTAACTCCGTTATCGCTTTCTTCACCGATACATTGCTCATTTTCAAAGATATATCCTGGGAATATATACTAAGATTCAGGCATAGCAAAGCCCCGACCACAAGAATGGCCTTTTTTCTGTAATTCATAAATTTAGAAATTAATGATTAAAACATCTGATAAAAGGCGCTCTTAAAGAAATGTTTTCGTTACTTTTGTAACACTTCTTAAAAGCATCTCACACTTAATTGACTGAGTTGAGGAACGAGAAGTGAAAATCGGAAGGTCTCGTACATCTTCCGATTTTCTTATATATACTCTATATGTCCCTTTTTTCATTAGCTTTTATGGACTTCTGTTCATAATCAATTAATATTTAAGGTTTAACTAAATAATTAATATAGGACGATTTTATCTCCTTTCAACGTATAATGTACTTTTCCGGTAGCAGACAGTGCATTCAGTATATCATTGATACCTTGCTTAGTTCGGTTAAAGTTTCCATAGAATCTAAGCTCCTTCAAAGATTCTTCGGTAAACTCTATTTCTACGTCATAGCTTCTTTCCAATATTTTGGCGACTTCCAGCAATGGCGTTTCGTCAAATGAGAGACAGCCTTCTGCCCATTGTAATACTGTCTGAGCATTCATCGACTCTTTTTTCATCACTTTCTCCTTCTTGTCCAGCACCATTTGCTCATCAGGCATCAAAACCAAATCAGCCTCTTGACGAATTTTATTCTTCAAAGCCACTTTGCCTTCTATCAGAGATACAACAACTTCCCCATCTTCAGGATAATCGCGAAAGTTGAATTTAGTTCCTAAAACTCGCACCTGTACATCCGCCGTCCTGACATAAAACGGTATCTTCTGGTTATGCGCCACTTCAAAATATCCTTCACCTTGCAAAGTCACTTCACGGCTGTTTATACCAAAATCCTGTGCATAAGTGATACGGGAATCAGAATTCAGCAATACTGTTGTTCCATCCGGTAAATGAAGACGAGTTTGCGAGCCTGCCGGCGCTTCTACTTCTATTTCCGTCAAGGCATTTCTTAAGTTGTCTCCTCCTTTCTGATATGAGAAATATGAAATAAAACCGAGTAGTAAAATTGCTGCCGCGTATTTGTACAAACTCCTCCACACAAAAATTTTTGTCTTTCTCTTCTCAGCTTTTTGCCTTTCCACCCGTTTCTCAAAACGTTCAAAAGCCTTTTCCTGATCATAATATTCTCCTCCATGCTCCTGCACCGCAGAGAACCAGATTTCCTGGCATTTCATAAAGTACACACGGTTTTCCTCCGATTCGGCAATCCATGTTTTCAATTCTTCCAAAGCATTTGCTTCCAACCCTTCTGCCAGGAAGGTAGAAATCAGTTCATCTATATGTGCTGTTTTTGTTTCCATATTAGTATCTCTATAATGATGACGATTTTTTTATTTGATTGGGTAGTCTAAATTTGTTTTTTCTCACTATTTCAGCCGAAAAAAAAGAAGAAGATAGTCAGCAGATATTTACCAAGCTTAGTATACAAGGTAGCCAAAGCATTCTTTATATGATATTTAACGGTATTTATAGAGATTCCGGTTTCTTGTGAAATTTCCTCATACTTTTTTCCTTCAAACCTGCTTTTTCGAAAAACTTGTCGACATTCTTCAGGCAATTCATCAATAGCACGATAAATCTCATGTTCTAATTCCCGTTCCAATAATGAACCCAAGGGAGTACCTTCAGAGGTTATATACCGCTCTCTGATATCTTCATCTTCTCCTAACACAGAGAAAGTCACTTCACTTTGTTCCCTTTTAGAAGACAGATAATCCTTACAGCGATTACGGACCGCCTGTACCAAATAGCTGCGTAAAGAGATTTGTATATTCAGAAGCTCACGAACTTCCCAAATATGGAATATTACATCACCTACAAGTGTCTCTGCTAGAAAGCCATCTCCTACAAATTCACGAGCCACATGACATAACATACTATAATGATTCCGGTACAGATATCTATAAGCTTCCTCATTACCTTGTTTCAACTGCTCAATAACTAACAATTCTGAAAATTCCATGCCACCAGATTTAAGTATAGGCAAAGGTAGAAAAATATTAGTGCCTGTAAAATATATCAGAATAAAATAACTACTTTTGCAGTACCCCTTAGGAACCATATGCACAAGCAAACACACTAAGGAGCAAATAACTCACAATCATGGAAGAAGAACATCATTTTACAAACGTACCCTACAATTACCCCGTATGCCTCAACCGTCAGTGCCCCAAAGCATCTACCTGCCTGCGGCAATTGGTAGAGCAAGATGTGCCGGACAGCGTGGAATACTGGGTAATCATCAGCCCCAAATATCAGGCTAAACTGAAGGGTGCATGTCCCCACTATCGCTCCAGTAAAAAAGTACGATATGCCAAAGGCTGCATGAATATCCTCGATAACCTGCCCCACAGACAAAGGCAACTCGCCATGATCGGTCTGGTAGAATACTTCAGCCGAAGAACCTATTACCGCATCCGCAAAGGCGAACGCCTCCTCAGCCCTGCCGAACAAAGGGACGTACAGAAAATCTTCAAACAGTGCGGTGCAACCGGGAAACAGGAGTTTGACGCTTACGTAGAAGACTACGAATGGTAACAATCTCCCCCATCTGCAGGTTAGCTACCTCCCATCTATAGATCCATGCTTTTGCCATGCCTATGGCACAACTTTGCCATCGTAGTGGCACAACATTGCCATGCCTATGGCACGACTGTGCCAAAGCGGTGGCAAGAATCAGGCACAACTCTACGGTTTCGGCAACGCTGCATTCCCGGCAGATTAAAGCTGCAAGGCAGCAAAATGATCAGGCAGGAGGAATACACACTTCGTTTCTATAATTATGCCCATCTACTTAAACGATTAATTTGATGATGAACAAGTTTGTTACAAACAAAGTTGTTTGTAACAAACTTGTTTGATAACATTATATCATTACCACCTGCACCCCTTTACAGCTGTTTCAGATAATCCGAAGGCAACACTCCGAACTCCTCTTTAAAACATTGCCGGAAGTAAACCACGCTATTTATACCTACTTTGAACGCAACCTCGGATATATTATACCTGCCCTCCAGCAACAACCGTTCGGCATACCGCATCTTTATCTTACGGACATACTCATTAGTGGAAAGTCCCGTCAGCGCTTTCATCTTACGGTAAAGCGTAGATTTACTCATATACATATTGTCAGACAAGTAGCCGATATCAATCTTCTCGGACGACAGCCGGTCTTCTATCAGCTTGTTTATCTTCTCAAGAAATTCATTATCCAGCTTATTCATGGACTCTGCCAACTGGGCACGCTTCTCATCCAGACTGTGATGAGACGTCGAACCGGCAAAGCGTTCCGCCAGCAGCTTGCGCGATTCAAGCAGATTATTGATGCGGCTATGCAGGAGGGTAGCGCTGAAAGGCTTGGTCAGATAAGAGTCCGCTCCCACCTGGTATCCCTCTTCCTTATCTTGCAGAGAGTCTTTGGCAGTCAGCAGGATGATGGGGATATGACTGGTGCGCACGTCTTCTTTCAGCTGCTTACACATCGTGATTCCGTTCATCACGGGCATCATGATATCGCTCACGATGATGTCGGGGATGCAACTCAACGCTTGCTCTATTCCCTGTTCGCCGTTGGCGGCGGTCTTCACTTCAAAATCGTCGGAGAAGGACTCGACGATATAATTGCAAATGTCCTCATTGTCCTCCACAATCAGCAGAATGCGCTTTCCACCGGACACTGATTCCGGAATCTCTTCCTTTTCCTCCTTTTCATCGGCCGGTTTCTCCGGTGAGTCGGTATGCAACACACTGGGATAGGTATTGTCCGTCAGCAAGCTGAAGTAGAACGTGCTGCCTACGCCCAAAGTGCTTTCCGCCCTTATCTCCCCTTCGTGAAGGGCAACCAGATTCTTCACCAACGCCAGACCGATGCCCGTACCGGAAGCCTGGTGGTCGCCGCCCTCCTGATAATAACGGTTAAAAATATGGGGCAATGAACCGGGAGTGATGCCATAACCGGTATCACTGACTTTAATCTCGGTATAGTCGATGTTGTTCCGCACCACGTGATACAGGCCCAGTGTAATGATACCCTTTTCGGTATATTTAATCGCATTGGAGATCAGATTGTCCAGGATAATGGTCACCACTTCCTTGTCAAAGTACAGGGACATATCCTCCCTTTCCAGTTCGATGTGGAACTCTATATCCGGTTTGCGGTTCAGTTCCTTGTATTTGAGGCCGACTTCATGCACCAGATTAGCGATATTGTCATGAGCCACACAGAGTTTCTTATTCTGCGTTTCCGTCTTTCTGAATTCCAGTATCTGATTTATCAGGTTTAGCAACCGGATGGCACTCTGATGAATCACCGATATCTTCTGGGAATCTTTGTTAGACAGTGAATTGCCTTTCTGCATATCTTCCAATGGTCCCAGTATCAGTGTCAGCGGTGTGCGGAGTTCATGCGTGATGTTAGTGTAGAAACGAAGACGCTCCTGATTCAGTTCCTGCTCCTGCTCATGGTTCTTCTTTTCCAGGTCGTAGAGAACTTCCATATCAAGCTTCTTCTTGTAAGCATAAAGAATGAAGAAAAGGATGGCTCCACTCAACAATACATAGCTGCATTTCGCCCACCAGGTAAGCCACAAAGGCGGAACAATGTGAATATCCAAAGTTGTAACCTCATCCGACCATTCCTGATTCTTGATACGGGTTTTTACCATGAAGTGATAATCGCCGGGAGGCACATTGCGGAAGGTAACGTTATTGGGATCCGTCACCGTATACCATGCATCTTCCAGCCCTTTCAGCATATAGGCATACTCCACCTGGTTGACCAATGCATAGTTGCGTATATTAAAGGTTATATTAAAGCTATTCTGCATATACTTCAGCCTTACTTTCGACCGACCGTCAATACTAACCACCTCTTCATTGTCTCCCGCATTACCCAAAGGAGCGAATATCTTCATTTCCGTGATAACAGCCGCAGGAGACTCACGCTTTGCCAGAACAAAATCCGGATTAAAATGGCAAAGTCCATTGATGGAACCGAAATAAATCTCTCCATCCTGACCCTTAGCCACACTGCCACTCATAAAATTTCCCATCGGCACATTATCCCAATGGTCATAGTTATAGAAAACATCCTTATCCCGCAACAGACAACTGATTCCTTTATTGGTGCTCACCCAGATATTATGGTTGGCATCTTCCGTTATAGCACGTATATGTGTATTGGTCAATCCTTCTTCACGGCGGTAAACCTTATATTCACAATCGGATGGCGAGGAGAAACACACCAAACCTTCTCCCGTCCCAACCCATACATTCTTCCTGCTGTCTTCATAAATCGCATTGATGGTATTGGAAGGGAACAGGTTCTCCATATTAAAGAGCTTGATATCCTGCAATTCATCGTCTCCTATCCCCAGACCACTCCCGAAAGAGCCTATCCACAGACGTCCCTGAGAGTCCTTCATAACGCACCGCACCAGATTATTCTCGAACTCATAATGCCCCACGATCTTCTTATCAGCCAGATTAACCTTGTAGATACCACGACTGGTACCAATCCACAGAATATGCCGATCATCTTCATAGAACGAACGGATATCCTCATACTCTAATTCTTTAAGGAAGTTCCGATGGAATATCTTTCTCTTCGCATCGTAATAATTCACTCCACCCATAAATAAGCCGAACCACAGATTATCTTCCGAGTCGCGCAGTGAAGCCAGCACAGAGTTTCCACTCATATCTTCAGTCTCTTCCTGGTAAACGGATATTCGCTTACCTTGGTCAAAGACATTGATTCCTCCTCCATCTGTTCCAATCCACAATTTACCTTGGCTGTCCACACAAACACTGCTTGCAGTTTTATTATTCAGGCGACTCATTGAATTCTGATTGGGAGAATAGTAATAACCGCTGAACAAAGGTGGCTCATAGCTTAAGAAGTTTATGCCACCGCCCCATACACCTGCCCAGATATTCTTGAATGAATCCTGAAAAATGCATCTCGCGCTTGAATTAGAGAGACTGTATCCGTCATCTCCTTCCCTGATATAATGAAATTGAGTCTGTTCGGGTAGCAGGAACAAACGCTGCGATAAGTCCATTATGGCTATTCCGCCAAATTCCATAGCTATCCACAACTTATTCCCGTCAAGCTGCTTAATGTCGTAGATATAGTGCGAAAGATTCCCGTCTGAATTAAACTGGATGAAATTCTCTGATTCGGGATTAAACAATGCCAGACCTTTGTTTGTCCCTACCCAGATATTATTATTCAGATCCTTATATACGCATCTCACTTCATTACCCGGCAAGCTGTGCGGATCCCCCGGATCATGCACGAAATTCTTCGCCCTCTTATCTTTAATGGAAAGAATACTAAAACCATTATGGACATGACCTACATATAACTTACCATTCCCCCCGTCAGCAACAGTCCAGATATTATCACTGGCAAGCCCCGGTACATTTGCCGTATTATAATGAGAAAAGTGACCGGTTTCTTTATCGAAATATTCAATTCCTTTCCAATAAGTCGTCACCCATAGATTTCCATCAGCAGCGGCAATAACATTGGTAACGTCATCCGTAATGATGCTTTCAGATACAGCCTCATTATGCCGGTAGAATGTAAAGGTGTCCTTTACATAATCATAAGCATTCAGCCCCGCCCTCTGTGTGCCAATCCATAAGATAGAATCCTTCGGATCATCCAGCAGGCAGTTCAGTTCATTCCCCGTAATGCCATATCCGTTCTTTGTTTCATTCTTATAGTAAGTAATGAAGCGCGTTCCATCGAACTTATTCAAGCCCTCTTCTGTCGCAAACCATAGAAAGCCCTCCTTGTCCTGGGCTATACTGACCACATAGTTATTGGATAACCCCTTCTCAATTCCCAATTGCCTAACAGCATAAGGTTGTGCCCGCAGAAGGGCAGGTAACAACAGTAAGTAAAGTAATAATCTGCTTTTCATGACATCAATTTTCTATTGCAATCCAAAAATATAAATAAATTCTTTATTTCAGATACATAAATCGTTCATTGCAAGATTTACATCCTCTCACTGCAAGATTTATGCAGTTCAAGAAACTTTAGATAGCTTACATTTGCATCATCTAAAAGTGATATTTTAGTAAAGAATGTATCTAATTGTTTAACTTTAAAAGTAATATGTATGAAGAAGCATTTATTCAATGCCGCCCTACTCTGGGCATTCTTATCACTGACTTTATGGACTACAGGATGTAGCGACGACGATGGCTATCCTGATGTGGACGGGCAAAGCCCGACCCTGACTTTGGCCACGGAACACATCGAATCCGGTGCCGGACATAGTTTTACAATCGAAGGGAAACTGGCCGATACCGACGGTATTACTTCCATTCGTTTGCAATGTCCAGACCTCTATCTGAACAAGACTATTGACTTGATTGAAATCTATGGCGCTCCCAAGACGGAGTACGATTTGAGCTATTCTTACAACATCAAACGTGACGAAATCGGAGAACGTTTCACAGTGAAGGTTACGGTGATTGATGTGGGCGGACGTGAGGTTTCACAGGATGTGTTGGTAACAATGGATGGTGACTTTGCCTCGCCTACCTTCACTATCGCTCCCGACGCTACGGTTACAGTACTAATGAAGTCTGAAACAAAATTCAAATTGAGTTTTACCGTTACAGATGACCGTATCTTGGATTATGTGATTATCAATATTCCTGGTATAGATGGTTTTGATAATCGTAGAGTAGAGGCTGACGGAAAGTCTTCATTGAGCTTCACAGAACAAATCATCCTACCGAATGAAGTGCAAAGCTATAATATTACAATGACGGCTGTAGATGCCAAGGGAAAGGAAACAACAACAACAAGCACTATTAATGTTTCCGAAATGCCCGACTTCTCCAAGATGTATCTGGCTGACGTGAAGACTGTAGAAGAATTGAACAGCGATGTCTTCGGCGTGCCGATGCTGATTAACCATACGGGTGAGTTCCAATATCGGGCACGTTATTATAATAAGACTGCCGGTACGGAAATCTTCTTCTTACCACAGAAGACAAACTTTACTCCTATTTGCTTCGGTCTCGATCCGGAAGATAATTCGAAACTGACAGATGATCCTGAAACAGCAAAACCCATTGTTCTTGATAAGGCAGGCGTCTATTATGAAATAGACATCAACGTGCAGGATGCCACTTACAGTATGCGAACTTATTCGGTAACAGAAGCAACTACTCCTATAAACTATGAATATGGCAAGAAGTGCTTCGACCGTAAGGAAAATGGCAATGAAGCCGATTTTATAAACTTCTATATCGGCTGGGGCGGTTCTCCTCAAGATGCGGGCAATCATTTGTTTGTTCAAGATACAACTAATCCTCATCTTTTCTATTATCCCGAAAATGGAACTTGGACACTTGAAGCCGGTAAGGAACTTAATTTCATCATCTCCAATTCTCATCCCGATGGATGGTGGGACCATGTAGAGTGGCGTTGCGACAATTCCCAAGAAGTGGAAAAGTTTGGTTACTACAGTAAAAAGGGAGATGTGAACCCCAATTGGGAAGGTACGAATATGCGTTGGGAAGACGGAACGGTTGTAGGCGATAACTGGATGAAGCCTACGATTACGGTTACCGGTAACTACCGCTTTGAGTTTGATGCACACTTGGGGCGCGGTAAGATTGTTCCTGCTAAATGAAAAAGTAACATTAGATTTAAAATATGAAAAAGCAAATTCTATTATTGTGTCTTGCGCTGATAAGCCTTTGTGGTTATGCGCAGCAGATAACGGTAAAGGGCGTGGTGACCTCGGGCACCGACCAGGAACCGTTGATTGGAACTACAGTTCAAGTGAAAGGTACCGGTACAGGAACGATTACCGGTATCGACGGTGATTATACATTATCCAATGTAGGCAAGAATGCCGTATTAATATTCTCTTCCATTGGTTTTGACTCTCAGGAAATAGCGGTAGAGGGGCGCACTACGATTAATGTGGTGCTAAAGGAAGCGAGTGAGTTGCTGGACGAAGTGGTGGTAATAGGTTATGGTGCTGTAAAGAAGAGTGACTTGACCAGTTCCATTGCTACAGTGAAAGGCACAGAAATCACTGAAACCGTGACGGGTAACGCTATGGACGCCTTGCAAGGTAAGGTCAATGGTGTACAAGTCACCAGCGGTGGTGGACCAGGTACTACTCCAAAAGTACTGATTCGTGGTGTAACCACGGTGAACGGCACCAACCCGTTGTATGTAGTGGATGGTATGCCGGTAGGTGATAATATCAACTTCCTAAACAGTAACGACATTGCTTCTATGGAAGTGTTGAAAGACGCTTCGGCTGCAGCTATCTACGGTACACGTGCATCAAACGGTGTCATTCTAATCACCACCAAGAAAGGCAAAACAGGTAAGGCTCGCATCAACTACACTACCTCTGTAGGTTTCCAGACTGTAGCAAAACCGAATATTGCTGGTCCTGCCGAATACAAGGAAGTGTTTAATACCCGTTATACAAACGATGGTCTGAGTTCCATCTGGAAGGATGACGGTGCTACAACCAACCCTAATGGAACCGACTGGTGGGACACGGTGGTCAATAAGACTGCTTTGGTACAAAACCATTCACTCAGTGTTTCCGGTGGATCAGAACAGCTTGTCTACAATTTCAGTGTAGGTTACTACCGTAACAACTCCCAATTCGATGTGGGCTATTGGGACAAAATCAATATCCGCCTGAATACCGAATACACATTCAATAAGTATGTGAAGCTGGGCGTTGACATTGCTCCGCGTGTAGAATCGTGGGATGATACTCCGAATGTCTTTTCGGCAGCGATGGCTATGGACCCTACAACTCCGGTATTCCGTCCTCAGGATCAATGGGAAGACAATGAATTCAACAACTACCAACGTTCCTATAACAATCAGGAATGGAATCCGGCAGGTACGGTAGCCCGTCAAAACGCGCACTCCCGCGAAATGGGGGCTATCTTGAATACTTACTTGCAGGTGAATCCGATAGAAAAGCTGACCTTGCGTACCCAGTTTGGTGCCAATGCGCACTATCGTCGTTCCGACACGTTCATTCCTGAATTTAGCATGGACCCGCTGGAACAACAAACATTGAGCGAAATTACCCGTCGTAATCAGGAATGGTTTGACTGGAACTGGACGAATACAGCCACTTATATGGATACGTTTGCCGGGAAGCACAACCTGAACGTTATGGCCGGTTTTACCGCTGAACGTTTTGCATGGTACAACACGCAAGCCCGACGTGACAATGTTCCCAACAATCTGGACCAGATGCAAGAGGTGAATGCCGGACAGCAGGGTACGGACGAGGCCAACGGTGAGACTACTTATAATACATTAGTCTCTTTCCTGGGACGCGTCATGTATAACTATGATAATCGTTACTACATCTCTGCCTCTCTTCGTGCCGATGGCTCTTCCCGTTTCCCGAAAGGTAACAAGTACGCCCTCTTCCCTTCCGTATCTGCTTCCTGGCGTGTCATCAGCGAAGGATTCATGCAGGATCAGGAAATCTTCAGCGACTTGAAACTCCGTGGCGGCTGGGGACGCGTAGGTAACCAGAGCATCGACAACAATGCTACCCTAACCTTATTGAGCGAAACTCAATATTATTTTGGCAATACGCTGACAAACGGTTATTACGTGTCTACAGTAGGCAACAAAGAATTGAAGTGGGAGACCGTAGAAGACTGGAACGTGGGTGTGGATATGTCCTTCCTTAATTCACGTCTGGGCGTGACATTCGAATACTTCCAGAAAAAGTCCATGGATATGCTCTATCAGAAACAGAACATCCTGGCTCTGGGTTATAACAACTGGAACAGCCAGATTTGGATGAACATCGGCAGCATGCAGGCCCGTGGTTGGGAATTGGGACTTACCTGGCGCGATGAAATCGGCAAGGACTTCTCTTATGATCTTGGTCTGAATCTTTCTGCCGTGCGCAATAAGGCTATCAAATTCTCAGGTGACGGTCCTATGAGCGTCGGTGGCTTCAACAGCGATCAGATTATCCGCAATGAAGACGGTGGCCTCATCTCCCGCTTCTATGGTTATGTAGCCGACGGCTTGTTCCAGAACTGGGAAGAAGTATATGCACATACCGATGAACACGGAACAAAGATTCAGCCTGACGCGAAGCCGGGAGATATCCGCTTCAAAGACTTAGACCACAACGGTGTGCTTGATGCCAATGACAAAGCTTATATCGGTAATCCTTATCCCGACCTGATGATGGGTCTGAACATCGGCATGCGTTATAAGAATATTGACTTTGCCGCCAACTTCTATGGTACGTTCGGTAATGATATCTACAATATTACCAAAGGCAGATATTCCGGTGCCGGCGGACAGAATGTCTGGGCAGGTACATTGGAAAAAGCATGGCATGGCGAAGGCACCAGCAACGATATTCCCCGCTTGTCGAGCAACGATTTGAATTTGAACTATAACCGTGTATCCAGCTTCTACGTGGAAGACGGTTCTTACATGCGCTGCAAGTTATTACAAATAGGTTATACACTTCCTAAAAAATGGGTCGGTGGTGCCGATTTACGTCTCTCTTTCTCCGCGCAGAACCCGTTTACCATTACCGGCTATTCCGGTATGGATCCTGAGCGTCCGATGGTTGACGGTACTACCGACCAATCTGGTAGTGCTATCAATACCGGTATCGACAACGTGGCTTATCCTAATCCGAGAACATTCTTATTCGGCATTGACTTTAAATTTTAATCCTTGATTATCCATGAAACGAATATTTACAATAGTAGTTTTGATTGCTTCGCTGATGTTTACCTCTTGTGAGGACTTCCTGACCGAAGACGCACGCGGGCAGTTGAACGTGGACACTTATTACAAGTCCATAGAAGAATGTGAATCCGCCGTTACGAGCTGTTATCAGGCTCTTACTTATGGAGGATGGTGGCAAATAAATACAGTATGGCTGCTTTCTGAAATGTGCAGTGACGATGCCTGGATGGGCAATACGACACAGAGCCAGAGTGACTATATTTCATTAGCCCACTATCAGGGAAACGGTGCCAGCAACGGTCCTATTTCCAACTTCTGGCAATACCGTTACAAAGGTATCTTGCGATGCAACATTGCCATAGACCGTATTTCGGCTCTTGAAACTCCGGATACTGAATCCCGGGACCGTCTGGTAGCAGAAGCTCGTTTCCTGCGTGCTTACTATTACTTCGAACTGGTGAGAAATTTTGGAGGGGTACCTTTGATGACCAGTTTCCAGATGCCGGAAGAAGTGGCAGGAACCGAACGTGCAACAGAAGAAGCTGTCTACAAATTTATTGAAGACGACTTGGTGGCTGCTGCCGGAGTATTGCCACGACGCAATGCAGCTGAAGTAGGGCATGCCACCCGTGGCACTGCTTTGGGACTATTGGGTAAGGTTTATCTCTATCAGGAGAAGTGGCAGGATGCCCGCGAGGCATTGAAGACCGTGATTGACGAAGGAGAATATAAATTACTCCCTGACTTTGGTGATGTATGGAGTTTGGCTTATGACAACAGTGAAGAGAGCCTTTTTGAAATCCAATACGAATATCATGCAACATTAGGCTTAGGTGGTTCGCTTGCTACCATCACCGGTGCCCGTAACGGCCCGGGCGACGGTTGGAGCTGGTGCCAACCTACAGCCAATCTGGAACAGGCTTATATGGATGCCGGTGATACGGAGCGGTTGAAGTGGACTATCATTAAATCCGGTTGTACGGAAATTGCCGGAGAAGATCAATTCACAGAGTTTGTAGAAACAAGTAAAGCCTTGAACAAATATCAGGAATACATTGATAAGTATGGTTGGGACCCCGATTGTTATATCGTTGATCCTGCGCAGCACAAATCTGCCCGTCTCATCCGCAAGTATTTCCTGCCGCTGAAAGATCGCCCGGCAATATACAATACGGACAAGAGCCCTTTGAACCATCGTATTTTGCGTTATGCCGATGTCCTTCTGATGTATGCTGAGGCTTGCAACGAATTGAATGATGATGAATCTGCACGCGATGCCCTCAACCAAGTACGTAAACGCGCAAAGCTGGGTAACATTACAGCAAGCGGAACAGAGTTGCAGAATGCCATTCGACTGGAACGGCGCCTTGAACTGGCATTTGAGCAAAACCGCCTGTACGACATCCGTCGCTGGAACGATGACAACGGAAAGAAAGTTATTTGCAACCTAATGGGTTCGAACGGAACATTCGTGAAATGGAATACCGATGAAGCAACCCGCGATGCCCTCGAATGGGAAAACCAGGGTGAAGCAAGCAACAAAGGTATCAGCTTTAATGAAAACCGTGACATGGTATTCCCGATTCCTTTATATGAAATTACAATGTCTAACGGTTCTATCACTCAGAATCCAGGTTGGAATTAACCCGGCCCGGACTCAGGTAACAGATTGTTATAGAAGTTAATCACTCAATAGGTTAATACTATATTTTCTGCCGCGGGTAGTCCACAGGATTATTCGCGGCAGTTTTTTTATAAATACGAATATCATGAAATTCAAGCACTATCTTTTTTCTTCCCTGTTACTCGCCCTTGCGGCTTGCAGTGACGACAATGCCCCCGACTCTCCGGGCACCGAACCGGAACAGCCCGGCACAAGCGTAGAGAAATTAGTTACCATCAACGCCGGACGCACTTACCAGACCATTGCCGGATTCGGAGCATCCGACTGTTGGACACCGTCCTACGTAGGCAAATACTGGACCGGAAGCCGTGACCGAATCACCGAACTGCTCTTCTCGTCCGAAATAGAAGCAGGCAGTCCCAAAGGCATCGGTCTTTCGATGTGGCGCGTGAATCTGGGCGGCGGAAGTGCCGGACAAGGTGACGCAAGCGGGATCACCGACAAGTCACGCCGTGCAGAATCCTATCTGACCGACGACTTACAACTCGACTGGACGCGATGTGAAGGACAACGCTATTTCCTGAACCGCGCCAAAGGATTCGGTTGCGAGAGTATCGTACTCTTCAGCAACACCCCACCCGTACAATACACCTACAACGGCAAAGGCTTCTCCAACCGAGGAGGAGTATCCAACCTGAAAACAGAACATTATACCGACTTCGCCGACTACATGGCCGACGTAGCGCAACATTACATCACCGAAGGATATCCCGTGACACACATCTCTCCCGTCAACGAACCGCAGTATAACTGGGACAGCGGACAGGAAGGAAGTGGATGGACCAACGATGAAGTAGCCGCACTGGCACGCGAACTGAACCGGTCACTCACCGAAAGAAATCTGACCACCGACATCTTGCTCGGTGAATCGGGTGACTGGGAATACCTCTACAAAGCCAAAGATGATGCCAACCGGAGCAATGTGATATCGGCTTTCTTCACTCCCGGAACCTCCTCCTATGTGGGAGACCTGAATCACGTAAAAAATCTCATCTGCGGACACAGTTATTGGACTGACGGCACTTGGGATGGCATGCGCAGTGTTCGCAGACAAGTGGCACAGGCCGCACAGAAACAGGGTGTCGATGTATGGCAAAGTGAATGGAGCATGCTGGGAGACAACTATAGTAACACCGAATTTGTAGGATACGACAACGCCACTGAAATGGATATCGCATTCTATATGTCCAGAGTAATACACAACGATCTCACCGTGGCGGGAGTGTCTTCGTGGAGCTACTGGACTTCTATGGATGTAACCCGCTGGGGACACAAGAACCGTTTTCTGCTGATATCTCTGGTACCGGGCGGCGGAGTCGATGATAATAACGCTAATATTGAACAGGAAGGTACCTTCCAGCCTACCGCCACGCTTTGGGTGCTGGGCAACTATAGCCGTTTTATCCGTCCCGGATACCAACGCATCAACATGACGCTGACAGAATCCCTCAACTTCTTCGGGTCAGCATGGATTTCACCACAAGGCGATAAAATAGTAGCCGTCTTCACCAATATGTCCGATAAGAACGTCCGCCTGAGCGAAACTCATGAAGGATGGAGCAGCGAGGCCATCTCTATCAATACCTACACCACCACCGGAAGCAAAAACTTAGTAGAAACTACTATATCCGGCGGAGAATCTGTAATTTTGGAGGCAAAGAGTGTAACCACAGTCGTGTATAATCTAAAATAACATGTCTATATGAAGAACGCTATACTTGTAACAGTCATTTTCATAACAACCTTGTTCACCGCTACCCCGATGAAAGCACAGGTTTCGTTTGGTGATGCCGTGAAGTTCAATGACGGATGGTTATTCCGTCTGGATGATGATTCCGCTGCCACTGAGGCATCTTATGATGACAGCCAATGGCGCAAACTGACATTGCCGCACGACTGGTCTATAGAAGGGCAATTATCACCTTCGCTGGCCAGCTGCACCGGTTATCTGCCGGGAGGCATAGGTTGGTATCGTAAACATTTCAATATTACGGATGACGCGGCACGCCATTATATCTATTTCGAAGGAGTATATAACCGCAGTGAGGTCTATCTGAACGGGCATCTGCTCGGCAAGCGTCCCAATGGCTACATATCATTCCTTTATGACATGACTCCCTATCTGAAAGAGGGTGACAATGTACTGAGCGTGCGCGTAGACCATAGCCGTTACGCCGATTCACGCTGGTATACAGGATCGGGCATCTATCGTGACGTATGGTTGGTAGCCGCTCCCGAAGTGCATTTTGCCCAATGGGGCATAGGATGGAAGGCCACTTCGCTCACCAACCGACAGGCAACCGTGTTCGTCGATATGGAAGTGCAAAAACACCTGCCTGCCACCGATAAGATTGAACTGACCGCCGCATTGTTCAATGCCGAAGGGAAACAGGTAGCACAGCGCCGCATTCGTCTCTCGGATGGCAAGGAAGGGATTAGCAAAGAAAATCTCACCTTAAAGTTAACCAATCCCCAGCGTTGGAGTCTTGACAACCCCTATCTATATACCCTGAAAACCGAACTGATCAGTAACGGGCAACGCCTGGATGGTTGCGAGACCAAAGTGGGACTTCGTACACTGGACTTCAACCCCGACAAAGGGTTCGCGCTCAATGGCAAATGGATGAAAGTCAAAGGGGTATGCCTGCATCACGATGCCGGTGTGCTGGGTGCAGTGGTTCCTCCCGAGGTATGGGAACGCCGCCTGAAAAATCTGAAAGAAATCGGAGTTAATGCCATCCGCATGAGCCACAATCCGCAAGCTCCGGTCGTTTATGATTTGTGCGACCGCCTGGGACTGCTCGTCATGGATGAAGCCTCCGACGAATGGGAGTTCCCGAAACGTAAGTGGGTGAAAGGCTGGAACAAAGGCGAGCCAAGCTTCGACGGTACTTTTGACTTCTTCGAAGAATGGATTGAACGGGATGTAACCGACATGGTGCGCCGTGACCGCAATCACCCCTCCATCTTCCTGTGGAGCATCGGCAATGAGGTGGATTATCCGAATGATCCCTATTCCCATCCCATCCTCGACGGTTCCACTATCAACCAGCCGATGTTCGGCGGTTATAAACCGGATGCTCCCGATGCCATGCGCATCGGAAAGATAGCCAAACGCCTGGCTGCCTGTGTGCGCGCCGTAGATACTTCACGCCCGGTGACCGGTGCCCTGGCAGGCGTGGTAATGTCCAACCAGACAGAATATCCCGAAGCCGTTGACGTGGTAGGATATAACTATACGGAAGACCGCTATGACGAAGACCATGCCACCTATCCCAAACGTGTAATTTACGGAAGTGAAAACGGTTCGGGACTTGATGCATGGTATGCAGTGAAAAACAAAGAGTTTATCTTCGGCCAGTTCATATGGACGGGCACAGACTACCTGGGCGAATCGGGAGCATGGCCTTCGCGCGGGCTCTACACCGGCTTACTTGATTTCGGCAGTTTTCCCAAGCCTCGCGGACATTTCCGTGCCTCGCTGTGGAGTGAGAAACCTGTCACTTATCTGGGTACCTATCCGGTACAGCCCAGATTTAAAAACTCCAAACGCCTCTATCTGTCACCCGATGCATGGGACATCTGGAATTATGAGCCAGGACAGGAGATACGTATAGTTTGCTACACCAATGCCCCGCAGGCACGTCTGTTATTGGACGGGAAAGTAGTGGGTGAGATGAAACCATACGATGAAAAAACTGGTATTATCTACTGGGACATTCCCTATCAACCCGGCGAATTAAAGGCGGAAGGATGTGACAAGGATGGAAATGCAGTGTCGGACTATTCAATAAAAACCTCCGGTCGGCCTTATGCGCTCCGCGTCAGTGCAGACCGTACTTCCTTATCCAAAGACCGTGCTACGGCACACCTCACAGTAGAAATCATTGATGAAAGCGGTACGGTTGTGAAACTTGGCGACAATGACGTCACCTGCGTCATCGAAGGTCCGGCACGGTTGTTAGGTCTCGAAGGCTCCGATAACAGTGATATGAGCGACTACACCGATAACCATCATCGTGCTTATCACGGCCGCTTGCTGGGTTATGTGCAGACTACCGGCGAGAAAGGACAGGTTCGTGTGAAGTTTACCTCACCTCTCCTGCAAGGAAGTGAGATTCTTTTGAATGTTGAATAATCCCCAATAACAGATATTTATGAGATACAAAGTATTATTACTCGTTTTAGTTGCAATAACTACTTCGTGTTCACCTCAAGCAGATATAAATTATCGGATAGTTGCCGAACAGCCTTTACAGGTCATGGAACACTTTGGCGCTTCGGACGCCTGGAGCATGCACATCATTGGTCAATGGCCTCAGGAAAGACAGAACCAGGTGGCCGACTGGCTGTTCAGCACAGAGAATGACGCCAACGGCAAACCTAAAGGAATCGGCCTCTCCTTATGGCGGTTCAATGTGGGTGCAGGCAGCACGGAACAGGGTGAGGCAAGTCAGATAGGTTCTCCCTGGATGCGTACCGAATGTTTCTTAAAGCCGGACGGAAGCTATGACTGGGACAAACAACCGGGACAGCGTAACTTCCTCCGCTTAGCCAAAGAACGCGGAGTCAGCAAATTCCTTGCTTTTCTGAATTCACCTCCCGTTTATTATACTCAAAACGGACTGGCTACCAATACCGGGCGTGACGGTACGCTCAATCTGAAAGAGGAACATTATGAAGACTTCGCCCGCTTCCTGGCAAACATGATTAAAGGAGTGGAGAAGAAAGACGGTATCAAGTTCGATTACCTCTCCCCTTTCAATGAACCCGACGGACACTGGAATTGGATAGGCCCTAAACAGGAAGGCACTCCGGCCACAAAGAAAGAAATAGCCCGTGCCGTGCGCCTCATCAGTAAAGAGTTTGTAAAAGAAGGCATTGATACGGAAATTGCCATCTGCGAAGCATCGGACTATCGCTGTATGTTTGCCACCCACATGACGAATCATGAACGGGGATACGAAATCCAGTCTTTCTTCTGTCCCGATAGTGTGGATACTTATCTGGGGAATACCCCCAAAGTACTTCCCCTCATCTCAGGACATAGTTACTGGACGACTACTCCGCTGAATATGCTACGCGATTATCGCCGCCAATTACGTGACACGCTGGATAAATACAAGGTCGGTTTCTGGCAGACGGAAACCTGCATTATGGGGAACGATGAAGAAATCGGTGGCGGTCACGGATTCGACCATACGATGAAAACGGCACTTTATGTGGCACGTATCATTCATCATGACATTGTCTATGCAGGAGCACGAAGCTGGCAATGGTGGCGTGCCATAGGAGGCGACTACAAGGATGGACTGATACGCGAATACGCCAATCCCGACTTGCGCGACGGCAAAGTGGAAGATTCAAAGCTGATGTGGGTATTAGGTAATTACAGTCGCTTTATCCGTCCGGGAGCTGTACGCATGTCCATTCAGACGACTGACAAGAACGGGCAGGTTATCCCGGAAGGAGATACCGATCAGAAAGGACTTATGTGCACCGCTTACCGAAATACAAACGGGCAATGGGTGATAGTAGTCATCAACTATGCCGAGCAGGAACAAAACTTCACGTTCAATGTAGACGATTCGAAGGTGAAGTCATGGCAAGGCTATCGTACATCGGATATAGCCGGTGAAGACTTGCTCCCTATCCATAAATTGAAAAAAGGACAGTTGGCAGTTATCCCTGCACGTTCGGTAATTACGTTTATTTCTGTGCAGAAATGAATTATTTCACCACAGATTACACAGATTAGCACAGATTTAATTTATTAATAATCAGAGATATCTTCTCTAATCTGTGTAAATCTGTGTAATCTGTGGTGCATCAAAACCGTGCAAAGAGAAAGAAAAACCTTATCTCCTGCGTTTTGGCAACTTGAACCCAGCGCAGACATTCGCTCTATTGATGTCCACCACCGCATTTACTCCACCCATCTTTCCTAATAAAGCTTCCGCTCCCTTCGCTATCTTGAAATTCATCTCCTCTTCATAGAGTGGAATCACCTGATAGAAATTCACTTCTTCACCATTAGGCAACTGGCAAACGGCAGCTCCATCTTCCACATCCTCCGGATTAATCAGCAATACACCGGAGAGCAACGTATTCTCTGCAAACGGCCCGCCATTGGGCACCGTATGTCCCCAGCCTAACCAGGTATCCTGCTCCAAAGGCAAGCGGGCAAGTATCTTGAGCCAGCGCAAGGGCCAATAATACTTTTCATCATCGCCTTGGATATCCCAGTCGGCAGACAAGTATATCAGCAACTCTGCACGTTCCAACTTATATTCAGCTAATTCATAAGGTACATTCATCCAGTGCGCACCCATTCCCAAAGTAACCAACGTATAATAATTCTTCTCGGCTGTCGGTTCAATAATATAAATATCCACATGGATATCCGGTGAGACTATCTCATGAAAAACATGATCCGAATGCCCGAAGAACTTCTCAAGATGAGCATTAAGAGCATCCTTCTCTTCCTCTTCGTACAGCTCCATACGATAAGGAGATACCCCATTCTTACAATTCTCAATATACTCTTTCGCATCTTCATCATCCGGATCCAGTTCCAACGAACGTTCAAAAGCTTCCTGAGCTTTATCCAGCTGATTCAAATAATAATGAGCATAGCCCACCCGATAGAACCAAAGTGCATCTTCCTTACACTCCTCTTCTATCGTAGAAAGGCAGTTGAGAGCTTCCTGAAAACTTCCCAGGTTATTGTAAGCACGTGCCAGAAGACCGGTCAGTTCCGTTTCCCGTTCTCCTTCCGGAATCTCCAGGATGGCATCAATTATCTTCTGCTCCTCATCCTCTTCATTCCACTGCTCTATCTTTTTGAACAACTCGTCATGGTTACTCATTTTCGTGGCTTCCAAATGCTCTATAAACTCAGCAGAGAAAACTGTCGCCTCATTCTTTCCTTTGCACGAAATGGTGAAAAGGGAGAATTGGTGCTCAGTGATAGCCTGACATTGGAACACATATTCATCACTATCTTTGCCTCTACCCAGGTTATAAAGCCTGCATTTACCATTCTTGAAGTTCTTTTCTTTCACCAACACAGGCGCATCTTCCTCCATATAGCTCACCTCATCATCAGGAACGGAACATGCCAACAGGCGTACAATATGCCAGTCCTCATTCTCTCCGTCATAATAACCGCGGAAGTCGTCCTCTTCAAAATAAAGGTAGTTGCCCGGAAGGGAAAATTTCAGATTGCCCAAAGTATACGTCACCCAGCCTTTGCGATAACCTATCGAAAATTCACATACGTAGTCCGGCAATGCAGAGACATCTATCGGCTCTTTTTCGGCCAGACGGCAAAGTTGCAGATAATCTTCTTTCGGGAAAGGCAGAGAAGCATCCATCCCGGCTGCCGTCTCCAGATTCTTTATAATGAACGAATTAATTTCCTCATCTTCATCACTGCGTGCGGAAGGCATGAAGTAACAGTCCTCCCACAAAGCACTTAATGCCGTATTCCGGTAAAACAACGCATCACGTTCCTTATTATTCCACATGAGGAATTCATTTGCCAGGGCTTCGATGCCTTCGGTCTTTATCCGTTCAACAAAATGTTCCGGACGTATGCGTCCAAAGGGGGACACAACCGTTCCTTCCACTTCCTGAGGCATATATTTATGGCAATCCCAGCAGATGGCATACATACTTCCATCCTTACTCATACGCTCCTGGCAGAGTTCTACAATTGCATTCAGCCAATGATAAAAATGCTCGGAACGCATCCGCTCAAAGTCCCTGTGCTCATAATATTCCGTATCGTCTTCCACCTCGAAAGGGAAGTCCCTCAGCTCCATCACTTCGTCAACGATGTCTATTGCAGCCTTATGGAAACCCGCTCCTAACAGGTTAGTCTGGCAATCGCCTATGATAACCGTTTCATCCTCTGTCGGCTCATAATTGAAGAATATATTTCCTAAACGGCAAACAGATAATTCCGAATAATCCTCCGTATGACTAACAGATACCTCATGCCGGGCAGCCACCACATCCAACAGCTTCTGGAATGAAGAAACATTTTTGCACTTCGTTGTCAATCTGAAACCTATACTCATGGTTGTGACATATTAATTGTTAGCGATTTATTTTTTATTCCTCCGTCTCGTCATCTTCTGTTTCATACAATCTGCACAAGTCACTCCCCTGACGGAAATCAGAGAGATAGAAGCGATACTGGGGATAGTCTTTCAGGAATGGGACAATTTTCTCCATGAAAGCCGGCTCATCAAACAACAGGAGGTCTATGTAGCAAGTACCTGTTCCGACAGCACCACCCAGCAAAAGTCCCAGACCTTCCGGCGCAAGCAATTCTTCCGACAAGCGGTCTTCCAACTCATATCGGAAATCCAGTGCCTTCTTCCCATCTCCTTCTTCATTGTTCTCATACGGGAAAGCGATAAATACCGCTTGTGCACCGAACCTGTTCAACCGGTTGAACAACTCCTCCGACCCATTATAATAATCGGCAACCAGAGGCTGGAAACAAGAGCTGCCTGCAACAACATCAAAACGCAACTCTTCGCTCTCCTGAGGTTCAAAACGGTAACCGGTATACACTTGTTGAGGATTATCAAATATTTCCTTATCATGAGCTTTTAGCGTATCTGTAATATATGCTTTAAGTTCGGGAAGCTTCATGCTGTTTTCAAGCGGAGCATCCGCCTTTTCCACACTACCGACGTACTGGTATGAAAGTCCTTCACCAAGCATAATTTCCATCATGATATAATATGCATTATAACTCTGGGCTTCTTCCAGCGAACACAACTGCTCTTCGTAAAAGTTGATATTAAAGGCGTTGATGTCTTCCTGATAGGCGGCGGACACCTGCACCTGGGCCATATCCACATTCACCCCGTACATGCCAAAGCTAAAGCTCGCATCCGTTCCCTGATTGAAAGGGAAGAAATGCCATTTGTCCCTGAACTGTGCAGGCAACTGCGACACCACATACGGATAAAGGTAGAATAAGTGTGTGCTGCCCTCCACCGAGAAAGTAAATTCATAATCTCCGCCCAGGTTGAAGTGCACATCCTCGTTTATCAGATTGGTCCCGGCTGTCACAAACTCAACTGCATCACCGCTCTCAAGCTGACCACGGTTTTCGACTATCCGTACCAGTCCTTCTTCGTTGTCAGTAAACCATTTCCAGAAGTCCTGCACCCTTTTTCTGAAAGGCAGGTGGCTATTGCAACTACGGATGAAATCAAGAGTGTCCTCGTCGTCCGGAGTCAGCTCATCTGCTTTATTAAAGCAAGCCAAGGCCTCTTTGTATCTGTCCAGAAAGTAAAGCGCATACCCTTTTCTGAAATTCCAGTTCGTATCCTCCGTCCCTTCCTCACCGGTCGAATCGAGCAATTCCAGAGCTTTTTCATACTCACCCAAGTTATTGTATGCACGTGCCAGCAGACCTGCCTCTTCAAAGTCTCTGTCTTCAGACGGAATTCGCCCTAACACATCAATAACTTTATCATGCTCGTCAGCTTCTGTCCAAGCATCAATCTGTCCTCTTAATGTTTCATCCATTGTTTTCTACAGTTTAATCTTGTCCAAAGATAGGAAAAGTCAGTTTATTCCTTCAATAATTAGCCATAAAAAGTTACAATTGCATCACACCTATTCAAAGGGTGACCTGACAAAATGCAAATTGCAAACTGTCATTTTGTATTTTTAAAGGGTCTCTGAGTGCTGCATTTTCGGGAAAAGGACAGAATAAACAGAAAAAACGCAGCCAAATTCATCAAACAGGGAGCAAGAGGATAGGAATAAATACGAACTATCGACAGAAGAGAACAATGAATTCTTATTTTTAAGAAAAAGGAAACAAAATAAGGCAATCCACCAATCAAAATAATAGTTTCATGTTTAACAGAAAACATTAGCTAAAAAAACTCTAAAGGGCATCTTTACTCTACTAATTCTGTTCATCGTAGAGTTTGGCACAGTTTCCCGTAGAGCAAGCAGGTGCCCATCTACGATAAAGTTAACTTCTTGTCGACAGGAAATTAAGAGTTTGTCAACAAGAAGTTAAGAGTCTGCCTGCATAACATTGACATTTTTAGCTTAATTAGCGTATAAATATCGCATATTATACAGTAATCAGTGTTGATTATTCGACTATTTATGCAACAAATATCTATTTTGCACATATTGGCAAAAATACAGGTTAGCAAAATCACGAATGTGCTATCTTTATGAAACAAAACAGAAATAAATACGCACAAAAAGGTATATAGGTTAAGACCTGCTATACTCACCTGGAGAGACTCCTTTATTGCTCTTAAATACCCGATTGAAATACGGAACATTGTTAAATCCGGCATAATAACATATTTCAGAAACAGACATTTTCTTCTGCTTCAAAAGTTGGCAGGCAATCTCTGTCCGGTACTCGTTCAGGTAAGTGATATTTCTCTTTAAACCGGAGTATATGCCCGCTTAATTCGGGAAAGGAGTCGGAGCAATGTTTCAGGAAGTCATTCGCTGTTTCTTTCCCGCATCAATAAACTGGTAAAGATAAAAAGAGGTTTCTGATGAAGACGAAAGCATAAAACAAAACAGAACCGGCTATCAGAAAAAGACATACTTTCTGATAGCCGGTTTGGTTTAATTCTTTAAGTTAGCTTACTTTGTACTTGCCAGCATCAAAGTTGCATTGGCATCGTTCAATGCGTAAACGCTCTTTTGGATGTTGCTGTCGTAAGCGTTGCTCTTGGAGTTCCAACGGGCGTAATTTACTGCAATTTCATTGTTACTGTACTCTACATTCATTTTGAAGTAAGGAACCCAGGCTTCTTTTACGCTGTCCCATTTGGAAGCTTCCTTGCTGGTTACGCGGTTTTCGTTATCGTAAGTATACGTGTAACGGAGGTGGCGGAACAGGTGACCGTCTTCGTTCTTGAAGATAGTCTTCGCGGTCATCAGTTCACCGGTCATCTCTTCGTTCTTTACGTACTGGGTAGGATTGCTTGCACTTGCAGAGAAGTTCATTACGCTTGCCATTACTACTACCATCATTACCACTGCTTTAGAAATTAAGTTCGTTTTCATAATCGTTATTTTTTTATTGTTATTACTTCTTGATTTTGGAAAGGAAGTTTTTGTCAACCGCCTTCGACTATATATAGTCAATTGCTGTGCCAAAACAATAAACTACTGATTATCAACGATTATTCATTTTTAAGTAGTGTTCATTAACGGACATGTGTCCGCACAAAAGCGGACAATAAATCACTCAATCAAGCAGAAAGAAAAAAGTGTTCTTATTGTCCTTCACTCCTTTCATCTCTCGTCAACTACCCTGTCCATCGGCTTTCCGGCTGAAAGTATCTCCTGAAGAAAGAATTTTTCTACTTTCAGTCTTCAGTCGATATTACAAGCACGGGACGTTTCATGTTTAATAAATGCTATTCCATATAGAAACTTTTGTGTCGGAAAGTTCACATGTTTCACGGTGTTGGAGATATAGACCGTATGTGTAGGATATATAGATGGAAGGCGTTGGATATAGAGATGGGAGACATTGGATATATAGATGGGAAACGTTGGATATATAGATGGGAAACGTTGGATATATAGATGCGTTATCCAATCTTATTAAGTAGTATTTATCAATCAATATCATTGCTTGTTTTGGGGTAAAAGAAGCAATGATAACCATTAAAACATTGCTTCTTTTCTTGTACGTATTTACACAAGAACTGCCCCCTTGCCAACTAATCCGTTGTTTATCAAAAGGTGCTGACTGAAAGCAAAAAACATTCCTTCAGGCGGCACTTTCAGCCGGAAAGCCGATGAACAGGACAGTTGACGAGAGATGAAAGAACTGCAAGATAAGAAATGACTTTTCTCCCTAAACATTTAAATGATTAGGATAATGTATTGACAAAGCCAGGAGAAGACATAAAAAGATGCACGGTTCTTATTTTTTTATTTGCACAAAATCGTGGATAGCCCCAAAAGCCGGATACCCGAGAAATGCGTTCTCCGTATCCGGCTTTTAACAATGTGTGTATACTTATTTTGCACTTGCCATTACTACTACCATCATTACCACTGCTTTTGAAAGTAAGTTCGTTTTCATAATCGTTATTTTTTTATTGTTATTACTTCTTGAGTTTGGAAAGGAAGTCTTTGTCAACCACCTTCGACAATATATAGTCTATTGCCGTGCTAAAACAATAAAACACTGATTATCAGCGAATATTCATTTTCAGAGAGTGTTCATAAACGGACAAGTGTCCGCACAAAAGCGAACAATAAATTATTTATATCGCCTGATATACCTATCCCTACCCGATTCTCCCCTTACTTCAATAGAGCATCAATCTTTGTCGCCGTCTTCGGATAACTGGGTCTCAATGCAGTGCCATAATCCACTATAACCCCATCACGGTTAATCAGAAGGAATTGTGGTATGCTGTTCATGCCCCAATGTTTCATAATACGGCGATAGTCATCGGAGGTCGCCCAATCTTCCGAATAGACGCACTCAATATTCTTCCCCTGCAGAGAGAAGCGCTCCAGCACCTTATGATATGCCTCCCTGTCTCTACTTCCACAGATACTCACCATTACCACATCTTCGGGAGAATATCGCTTACGTAATTCCTTCAAAGGCTCCATTTCTGCCAGACAAGGGGGACAAGTCACTCCCCAGAAATCAACATAAATCACCTTGCCTGCATACTTTTCCAGAAGATTATATACGGGAATCATAAACGGCATGTCCTTCCTGGCAGCCGCCTCATCCGCATTATTGCCGTAGAGCATATGATGGGATACCTTCCCGGGAGCTTTCAGATAATCTGCTTTATCCTCATATAATTCAAGTATGGGTTGCCTCAAATGGGGAGCCTGCACTATAGAGTCGAACTGGAGCCTGTAATCAGCCAGACAAAGCGTATCGTTGTGGCATAAAGGAACGGCCACATGTTGGAGATATAAATAGGGCAGGATAGCATTATCCTTGCAATCCTTCATAAGATCTGCTAACTCAAAATCGCTATATTTTTTTCTGGTGTGATTGTAATAGAGGAAAAAATTCACCGTTTCAGCAAGCGGAAACAGACCGGCAAAGACGGTTTTCCCCGAAAAGAGAGGGTTAAGTTTTAACATCAATGCCATATACAGACTAACGTCCTTACCCTCCAACGCCTGTGACGCAGCATATCTAAAGAGTGCATTATAATAATCTATCCACAGCAAATCCGCCGTATATTCTTCAACCTCAGCACCCGGAGAATGTTCTTTCAGGAAGTCGGCACGACGTTCCCAACGACTGGTATGCTCTTCTCCCAATTCCTTCTCAAATTCTTCGAAAGTACTCCTTGGATTACAATAATAAGGGCCACGATAATATCCACCTAAAACGAAAAGAGCCATATATTGATTCAGTGTACCGGAAGTTCCCGTAATCTTGGGAGACAGCAAATCACTGAAATCAATCTCTACAAACAGACTATCACCCGGATGTACAAACAAGTGCTCCGCATAATTGCGAAGAACAACTTCGCGAACGGGAGCGTAAGGACTAAAACGGAAACTGAAAGTACCGTCATCCGCTATGGGAGAAGTATAGACAGTCTCCATTTCAGACAGATAAGGTATCACAAGCGTCACCTCCTTTTCCTTCGGATAGACCTCCCTATTCAAGACACGGCCCGAGATTATCACCTCCTTTGCCAAATCCTCATTATCCTCCTGAGCCTTACAGCTAAGGAAAGATAAAAAAGCAATCAATAAGCATAGATGCTTCATACGCATTTTATGATTAATCAATGAATAATAATTTCAACGTACCGTTACAGACAGACTCTTTGTATGTCCGGCAAACTCGGGTGCATAAGCCGATTGCACGGAGGCAATACCGGTCTGATAAGTTCCCGGACGGTCTATATAGACTTTGTATTCTATCTGAACAATGCCCTTCCTTAGTTTGTCAATAAAGAATTCGGCAGAAGCATCACGCATCACCTGATAATAGCCGATAGCATCGGAATGGCGATATCCCGACAACGCCTCCTTTGGCTCCATGCAAGCGGCACGCGTATCTTTTATCTGAATGAAATCCATATCCCGGTCTGCTTTCACTGTCAGCCGGACGGTGAGTTCGTCCCCCACATGCAAATCTGTTTTTGAAGAAACTTCCTTGCCATCTCTATAATAAGTACGGGTGATTTTCAAACCGTTACCTTTTGCGGATTGCAATTGATCCATATCTTCCAGATATTGGGCATATACAGCCCCCCAACCTATCCCTGCACCCGTGTGTGCTATTTCTATTTGCCGGGTTTCAGCCTCATCACCGGAGAACGAACGGCGGACATAACCTAATGCATCATCGGGAGTCACCACTTCCGTTCCGGCTATTTCCGCTTTCATAGTGCTGCTCTCTGCCAACTGATTATCATCTCCACCCAGAAAAGCATACACAGCATCGGCAGTAGCTACCGGATTGTTCCAGGCCTGCACTTGCTTCTGTTTAAGCAACCATTGCTTCATTTCGGCAACCGCCAACGGTTCTTTCAGAATGTCGGACAGGGCTTCGATGGCGGCCACTTGCGTCGGAATTCTATAACTGTTCCGGGAGTAGCGGGCTTTCGGAGTATCGAAATAACGTCCCATCCCGGATGTGGCAACGGAATATTCCAGAATGGAGCGGGCAAGTTCGTTCGCTTTGGTCGTTTTACCAGCTTTATGCAGTAGGGTAGCGATAAGCGCCCTGTCATAAATGGCATCAGTCGGAGGGGCTGCCTCCAGTTTGCCAATCATATACGAGTAGGCTGTTTTATCGGCCCGCTTCGCAACTTGCGCATCCAAAGCACAGATATACAGGTAATGCAGGGATTGCTCGCCGGGCAATCTATCCTTATCGCCCTTCTTTTCACTTTCCTTCATCTGCCTGTATTCATCCAGCCATTGGGTATGGAGATAATTCACCGCCTTTTCGTACATTCCCTGTAGCGGAGCGACAGATGCGCCCATCGTCCGAAGCCGTGCCAGTATTTCTACAATCCGAGTGGTGACGTAGCGGTTGCCCGACATCCCTTTATACCAACTCCAGGAGCCGTCGGGGAGTTGCAATGCTTCCAGACGGGATGCTGCAACCTGATTACGGTTGCCCATTGTGTTCAGGTCGAACAGAAGCGCTATGCTTCTTTTCTGCTCCGTCTCATTGAGGGCATCCGCCAGCCAGGGAGTTTCTTTAAGCAGCAGGTCTTTCAGGTCTTCTTTATCACTGAGATTGCCTGATGATGAACCGCCCTGCGCTTTCCAGCTTTCGAACACCTGCCGGATGCGGGGATGGGTATTGATAATGGTTGTGGACAATGAATTGGCATAGTAAGCACTTGCCCACGACAAGGCATCTTCATTCAAAGGATTACCTATGACGGGCAGAGCCTGTATGGCATACCAGTCGGGATTGGCAGTCAGTTCCACCGTCAGGCGTTTATTGGTGGCGGTTTTGCTTCCGTCATTAAACAAGCCGTCCAATGCAACCGATTTACTTTCCGCACCGTTCAATTGCACGGGTATTGCCTCAGTCACCCATTGTTTATCAGACAGAACCGGAAGATAATGCTGTTCGCCATCACTGAAATTACCTCCCTCGGCAATAATCCGGCAAATCCAGACCGTAGCTTCATCCGGGGTTTCCAGATCAAAAGATACGGAAACGGTTGCTCCGGCAGCCGCACTGAATTCGTGTTCACGGGTTGACAGAATCCGGTTTGTTTGCGGGTCAACCAGTTCCATCCGGGCTGTTCCCCGGATGTTTTCTTCCGACAGGTTGATTATTCCTGCACTGATGACCGGTTTATCGTTCACGCGGATAAAACGGGGCATATTGGGTTGCACCATAAACGGCTTGACAGCTTTTACCCGGGCTGTTATCTGCCCGTAATCCATACCCCGGGTATGGGCAAGCCCCATGAACTTCCATTCGGTCAGGCTTTCGGGCAAGGTGAAAGACAGGCTTACGACTCCATTCGTATCCGTACGGAGGGCGGGATAGAAGAAAGCTGTTTCTGCAAAGTTCTGCCGGAGAGGAACGTATGGCGAACCATCATCCAATGCCACAGCATCAGAGCATTCAAACACTGCTTCAATGGAGCTTCCGTCTTCTACTTCAAAACCGTCATCAGACAGAGTTTCAGCATCGAGGCTGATAGCTGCGGGCTTCATCACCCTGCTATCCTGCTTTACACGGAAACCGTTCTCCGGATGCGGAACCCGCCAGAACGGAGCATTCAGAGTGCTATACACATCCCACCAACGAAGACCACGCAGAGTGCTGCCCGCATAGGGGAAGTTACTGTACATCCAGATGAAATGACCTGAGAATATCAGGTTTGCACGGACACCGGGAGTGGAACGGGGAAAGTTCAGGTTGAAAGCCCAATCATTGACATACAGTTTATCGAGGGAAGCGTCATAAAGAGTGGCGAGCAGTTGCGCATCGGCCGCTTTCTTGTCGGGATGCGTGATTTGGAGTTGCCATTCTTCCTTTCCCCCCGGTTGCAGCTTATCACGGAAAGTAATCCATTTCAGTTGCAGGCTCTTATCCGGACGGGGACGGGATATCTGCACTTGCTTGGTGTATAGTTTGCTCTCGCGCATAAAGGCGAAGTTCACGGTGATGCCGTCTCTATATTCCGGTTTATAGGGATAGGTGAACTGCCGGATTTCATTATTGAGAACCATCCGTTTGGATTCAATGCGCTTGTCGCCACAGAAGACATCGTACAACAGATAGACATCTTTCTCACTGCTGCCCACATACAGGCTGACGGGATGCCCGTCATTAAACTCTGTCCCGTCCTGATAGAACCACTCCGGTGAATGTACCGGCAAGTGACGGTCTGCCAACGAAAAGAGAATGAAATCCTGCCTTGCCGTGCAGGTTCTTCCCTGCCCGTCGAGGGCTGACACTTCCATAGTGTAACGTCCCGGAGCAAGGGCCAGTATATCATCGGGAACAAAAGAGCGGCGGGTTTCGACTGTACGGCGGCATACCTCATTGGTTTTGTTTCCTTTTTCGTCCAAAGCATACACCACATACGTGGCTTGAAGCGTTACGGGCTGCCGGCTTAGATTCATAGCCAGCACCTGTATGGACTCCCGTTTCTCGCGAGCCACCTTTGGGCGCAGACCTTTAATCTGCAAGGCTACGGACTGTTGCCCTATCGGTAACGACAAAGTACCGCTTTCCACCTCTCCGGTCAGGTTGATGACCTCAGCCGTAATTTTGTAGGTGTAGTAACGCCCCGGTCGGTCGGGCTTGAAATCATCCGGTTTGCGCAGAAAGACCGGGAAGCGGAAGTTACCGGCTGCATCAGTCTGCACTTCACCTACTGCCAGGACAGTTTCATGGTCCGAAATCCTCCAGAATTCATTCTCCGAACGGGTGAGTTTATAATTGAGTCTGCACAATCCTACCGGAACGCCTGCAAATGTTTTTGCTTCGCCGCTAACTAATACGGTATCTCCCACGTTATAAGTGGCCTGATAAGGATGGAAGACTACATCAAACGTCGGGCGCTTGTATTCATCCACACGGATATAACGGTTTTCACCGCTTTCTACCGACAGTTCAAACTCTCCCGGGAGAAGTGTTTCGGGAAGCATAAAGTCGCCGTAAAAGGCCCCGAATTCGTCTGTAGCAAGAGATAGTTTGCCAATCTCCTGCCGGTTGGCATCCCGCAGCACCACATCCTTGCGGACTCTTGAGAAGACGCGTATCGAATCACCCGATTGCTCATACGCTATTCCCGAAACATGCACCACCTGTCCGGGACGGTATAAAGCCCGGTCGGTGAAGAGGGAGACGTGCTTTTCCCACTTCCGGGAGGCGGGCGCATTATATCCCCCAACCGAGAAACCGGCATAGCTGATTTCCATATAATCGGCACCCGGCTTACGGACGTTTATCCCCAGCCAGTTTCTTTCATCGGGCGGGGTAAGGGTAACAGTTCCTTTGCTGTCCGCAGGATATGCTTTGACCAAACGATAACCTTCTCCCTGCGACACACGGTAATAAGCTACTTCCGTGCCTGCCACCGGATGTCCCGTCAGGCGGTCGATAATATTGATTTCCTGTTTTCCGCCGGGCAATCCCAAGAATATGGCTTGCAGGGAGGAAGCATAAGCTTTTCCATAAGCTGTATACTTGCGATGGCCGTCGGGGATAGATTTTAATATGTAAATGCCTTCGGTGGGAAACTTATAACGCAGCAAGGTATCTGTTTCCATATAATCCGGGGTGGCTGCCAGTTGGTAATGACGGGTGCCGAGCAATTTGCCGTATCGACTTACGGTGGAAGCTGTTATTTCCTCTTTCAGAATATTACTTGTGACGGGCAGATTCATTCGGTAAAGTTCTACGGTCAGCCCGGTCAGATTGCGGTATTTTACTTTCAAATCCACTTCCCTTGCCGGATAGGCAAAGGGGATTTCTACCACCAGACGGGGAGTGAGCACTTCTGCCACTTGTTCCTTCAGATCATTGACAGAGGGTGATTGGGGGTATTTTTCAAGTCCGGTTTGGGCGGCATGCAGTTTGGCGGTATAATCCTGCATTCTGTCGTAGCGCTCTGCCAGTTGGCAATATACCTCTCCGCAAAGCGAGGAAGCGGAGAACTCTTCGGCCCATTGTTTCAGGAGGGTTATTACTTGTTCGTCGGTCAGCCTCAGATTTTCATTTACACCGCCGCGACTGATGTCATTCCCTTGGTAATTCAGTTTATCGAGCATTAGCAATAGGCGGGCATCCGTCATGCCTTGCTGTTGGTAAAAGTCAATCAGCCCGTCATAAATAGACAATATCTCGGTTTGTATTTTCCCGGCTAACACGGGATTGACAATGAAATAACCGCTCAGCCGTGAGATGGCCTGCCGGGCAAGCAACTGATACATATTGTCGCCGCAATACTTCCCGCTCAGCTCTTTGCTGACAGTCATCGGGCGGTAATCCGCAGCGGACTTCCGGGAAAGCAGGTCTTTATCTTGCAGTGAAAGGCGGAAATAAGCAATGGCAGCGTCTATGGCAGCCCCATCCCTCTTGCCGGTACCAAAGGTGTAGTATCCCAGCAGATGATTCAGTATAGCTTTATACACCGGGTCTTTTTCTTCCGCCACCCAGGTTTTCAGTCCGGATAATTCACGGTCCAGACTATCGGGGGTGATGTCGATAGATAAGGATGCCTTTGTCAGATGGGCTTTCATCATCTGGAGCATGTTCTTTTCCTGTTTGGCGTGCTCGTAAATCTTTTGCACTTCTTTGATTGCAGATTCAGGTAACTTCTTTTGTTCCAGAGCTTCAACCTGTTTCCACATTTGTTCGTACGACTGAGCGGAAACCCGAAGCGGCAGGCAGATAAGAATGCTTATGATGCCAGCCCAATAAAACATATTTTTCATCTGTGTTTTGATTAATGTCCGACAATTAACAGGTTCATTCACAAAGATATATTTTTTATCCATAGGGTAGCGAGGCTGTTCAGACTTAATAACATAACAAATGCCAATAACAAAAAAAACCGGCTATCGGGAAACGCCTCATTCCCAATAGCCGGTTTACCCGAGAAAACTATTCGCTTTTATTTTGTACTTGCTAACATTAAAGTAACATTATCATCATTCAGTTCATAAACAGTTTTTTCAACATTGCTGTTGTAAGCGTTGCTCTTGGAGTTCCAACGGGCGTAGCTCACTTCAATTTCATTATTGCTATATTCCATATTCATTTTGAAGTAAGGAACCCAAGCTTCTTTTACGCTGTCCCATTTGGAAGCCTCCTTGCTGGTTACGCGATTTTCGTTATCGTAAGTATACGTGTAACGGAGGTGGCGGAACAGACGTCCGTCTTCGTTCTTGAAGATAGTCTTCGCGGTCATCAGTTCACCGGTCATCTCTTCGTTCTTTACGTACTGGGTAGGATTGCTTGCACTTGCAGAGAAGTTCATTACGCTTGCCATTACTACTACCATCATTACCACTGCTTTAGAAATTAAGTTCGTTTTCATAATCGTTATTTTTTTATTGTTATTACTTCTTGGTTTTTGAAAGGAAGTCTTTGTCAACCGCCTTCGACAATATATAGTCAATTGCCGTGCCAAAACAATAAAGCATTGATTATCAATAACTATTCATTTTCAGAGAGTGTTCATAAACGGACAGGTGTCCGCACAAAAGCGAACAGAACAAGAATAAAAAGCGCAGGAAGAGCAGGATAAAACAAATTAGTTACATTTGCAAACTCAACATAGCCCAATACTTAGAATATGCAACCTGACTTAAAGGAAATCGTAGAACAATATGGCGTCATGGTATCTTCCATAGCACACCGCATGATACAAAACAAGGAAATCGCTAAAGAAGCGGCTCAGGAAGTCTGGTATGAAATCATCAAAAGCATAGACTCGTTCAACGGGGAATCCGGGTTATCGACATGGATATACACAATATGCAAACGCACCATACTGCGATATGCCCGGAACGAAAGAATAGCCACAATGAATGAGTTGAGAGAATTTCGCGAACTTCCTGCCATTGATTATAACGGGCAGGACCGGAACGAACAGGAATGGATAAAAGCATGCTGCGACTGGTGTCTGACAGCCCAGAACCATTGCCTGACGAACGATGCCCGGCTGATATTCATATTCAAAATAAACCTCAACCTGCCGTACAAGCAAATCAGTGAAATCATGGGCATGGCAGAAGAGAGCGTCCGTCAGATTTCCTCCCGCTCCATCCGCAAGATTACTCATTTTATGAATGATACCTGTCCGCTATACAACCCGCAGGAAACCTGCAAATGCCGGATATGCAAGCAAGTCACCTCGCTCAATCTGGAGAAAGAATATACCGCCATCAAGAAGATTATCCGCCTCGTCGACGTTTACCAACGGCTCGAAAAGGAACTTCCCAGAAAGAACTACTGGGAAAAATTTATTCCCTAAGCTGTCACAGAATGGAAAGCTTGCTCACTAACTACTATGTATAACTTAAATAAACTAATTATGAGCAAGATTGATTTTTTAAAAGAACAGATTATTGAATCGCGGAATTTCGTGAATCGTTTAGTATCGGAACTTCCGGAAAACCTGTGGTACACCATCCCCGAAGGCACTGACTCCAACTTCGCATGGCAAATCGGACATCTGATTATCAGTCAGAACTTTCATGCCATTACCTGCATCACCGGAAGGAATGAAACCGTCAGCAAACTTATTCCGGTAATTGATTACGTAAAGGTTTTCAATGGAATGGGTACATTGCACCGCTCCGCCGAAAAGAATTTAATTCCTGTAGCAGAGCTAAAAAAACAACTGGACGCTGTTCATGAGATATGTATCAGTAACCTCTCCCGTCTGGACGACCGTATTCTATCAGAGAATTTAGAGCCTATTCCCTTCAAACATCCGGTTGCCAATAATAAGTATGAAGCCCTTGCCTGGTGCTTCAAGCATGAGATGTGGCACAGTGCCGAGATGGAAGCGATAAAACAGGCATTGGGGCATCCTATCAAATGGATGTAAACATACTCAATCAACCAATGTCTCTTTCAATAATTCAAAATAGTGCGCATCACAAAATGCATCATTCTTATAAATGGATTTATGCATGATACCTATTTTGTTGAATCCGGCCTTTTCTAATACACGCATTGAAGGAAGATTATATTCGAATACAAAAGCAAACACTCTGATTATAGGAGTATGCGCAAAATAGTAACGGATGGCTTCTTTCAATGCGTCAGTAACAATACCCTGCCCCCAATATGGTTCACCGATAAGATAGCCTACTTCAGCATTGAAGCGCTGCACATCACTTTCGGGCATGAAGCCGATATTGCCTACAGCTTTTCCATTCACTTCAATACAAAAATCATGAATACCTTCTTTCTTGCCGATAATTTCCAGTATAGCCTGTGCATTTTCTAACTTATAAGGATGCGGAAGGGCATCCCGGCAATTATCCCATACCTTTTTGTTATTGAGTTGAACTGCTAATGACTCGGCATCAGATGCCTCCCAGGTACGAAGGATATAATTTTCTTTTTGAGCAATAATCATAATTGTATTGTTTTATTTCATCATCTGCAAAGTAAGCATAATGCCCTTACAGTTCCTAAAGATTCTCGTAAAACCTCTGATAACTCAAGGATATTTTACAGACAAAAGCCAGAGAGCCTTTCAGCCTCTAAAAGTTATACAGCAGTTCTTCCAACGTAACACCACTATCCGCCCCCATCTTCTCCATACGGATACGTTTCAAGCGTTTCTTCACCGAATCCCTCTCCAGATGCATCACCTGCGCCATACCCGACTGGGATAATTGCATCTTCACCATACAACAATAGCGCAGATCATCTTTATTCAGACTCGGATAGGTCTGTTGCAGGCGTTTCGTGAAGTTATTGAAGATGATGTCGGCATTCTGCACAATATCGTCCCAGTCTTCATCGGAGAGAATCACATTTCCGCCTCTTTCTATCTCCTGCACCACCTTCTGGCTGAGTCTCCTGAAGAAAGTTTCTTTCAGCTTAGCTTCCTTCTGCTCCAGCTCCACCATACGCCGGAGGTTTTCGGAAGTGATCTCACGTTGCTGCGCCAATTCTTTTTCCTTTTTTACAAGCTGATGCTGCTGCGCCATCAGATGGTTGCGATTACGGCGATAGATGAAATATACTGCACTTGCCACCCAAACCAGCAGCAAAGAGATTGTAGTCATCCAATACACATTACGCTGTCTTTCCGCGGCCCGGGTGCGCCAATACAGGTTTTCCACCGAGAGCTGTTCGTGTTTGTAAAGCTCTTGCAATGCAATGGCTTCCTCAGTATGACGATACTTGCGTATGGTATCGGATAATTCAATAAAGCGTTGTAGCATAGGATAGGCATCTGAAGCACGGCCCATCTTATGATATATTTTCGCCATATTATTATAGGCATCGGCCACCGAAGAAGGATTTGGACTGGAGATAACTTTCTGAAAATAGTGATATGCCGAATCATATTGTCCCAGTTTCCCAAACAACTCCAACTTTACCCCATAGAGCGAAAGAATTCTCACAGTATCCTTAGCCGGACGAAGAGCTATTGATTTATTTATATAATCCAGTGCTTTGGCAGGCTCTCCTTGCTGGGAATAGATACTACCCAGATTTGTATAGATGAAAGGAAGCTGCTGAGGAACAGAATCGGCTAAAGCCGCCTCATAGGCCACCTGAGCATAGTAAAGGGCGCTATCCAATTGATTCAGAAACAAATATCCGGTAGAAATATCGCACAAGGCCATATTCTTATAGAACATATTTCCCAGATCCAAAGCCGCCTTCAAGGCTTCTTTGGAATAACGTACCTTGCCGGAATATTCTTCCTGATTCAGGCAGACAACTCCCAACCAGGTATTCACCCGGTAGAGCTGCTCATGATTACCACTATTTTGCAGGAAAAGCAGAGCTTTCAGAAAAGATTGCATGGCATCGCTCATCCGGTTAAGCCGTCTGTCCAGGTGTGCTTTGCAGTAGAGGGCCCGTTCGGCATACAGAGAATCGCCCGATTGGCTGAAATATTTAATTGCCGGTAGCAACAGGGTATCTGTAGCTGCATTCAACTGTTGCTTCCTGTGGACAGCCTCGGACATCAGTAAGGCATAAAGTGCATAATCGCGTTTCGATAAGTTATGCAACGGTTCTTTAATCTCATTCATCACTACTATGGCACTGTCTGTCTCCTTTTCTGCCATCAGTTTCTCTGCCAAGGCCACGCGATTATCAGGTCCACAAGAAACCAACATACCGCCCCACAGGATTATTCCTATCAAACTCTTCAATTTCATCTTCAATATCGTGTTATTCGTATGAATCCATCATCACTTCTCCAGTCTCTCCATGAATCAATATCACTCTGGCCATATCCGGCTGAATGGAATCGCGTATATCAATCTCCCATACCGGAATACCTTTTTGCCCGTCTATATACTGATTTACACTGACGTGGGTAGTATCTGATAAATTAATATTCCTCAGTTTGGCAAAGATATGAATATCCCTCCATGTATACTTAAAAGCTTTTTCACTTTTTTCGTGCAAACAAGAATCAGACGCCTGTGCCTGCTCATCTTCAGGAAAACGAACTTCTACTTTTTCCGATGCTTTTGTTGTGGTCACCGAATTGATCTTCCGTATTACTCCCCATCCCAGCCAACCGTCCTCCAACTCCATTTTGAGATAGATGCCTCGTTCACCGCTGAGCCGGTATGCAGAGTCAATGGGCAAGTAGATGCGAGTGTAACGGTCACCTTGTATAAATATCTCCCCATAGGAAAACGTATTCAGCAACCATGCAGCAGAACGGGGATTGTGACTCTTACGCGTCCGGTCGTGTGGAGCGATATTGACAATTATATACTCACGGGTCTGTACCCCGGAAGTAAAACAACTGTTCAGCCAAAACAGAAAGACGACCAGCACATTGGTACACAACCCTACTACGGCAGCTCCACACATAAAAGCATAGACAAAGTTTCTCCAATGATACCATTTTCCTGTACTTCTCTTACGGGTATACGCCATCCAACTGCACATCGTTATCGCCATAAGCACAGCAACAATCTTCAGGTTCAGCCCTAAATAACCACCGGAAGAAAATGCGGTATGCATCAACATCTCTTCTTCCGTATGCCATACCCTGCAATGTAGAAGGAAAAGAAAGACGAAAACAGGCACTATGATTTTCCATAGCGCCACTTTTTTCTGCGTATCAATCGTTTTCCGCATCTTTAAGCATCTGCCTAATTACATCCGCATGATCGAGATAATCGTTTCCTGATAAGGTCAGGACATTGGTCAGACCGATAATATTGCTGTTAGAATCATAAGAAGTCAGTAAGCAATACATCTCCTGCCCTAATTTATCCTCTTCCACATGAATCTGAACCGGTGCGCTGTATGCTCCGGGCAACTCTGCCAGATACTCAAAGTCTTTTCTGAGAAACGCTTCCAGGATTCTGTTTATATCGGTTTCATCGCGCTTGAACTTCTTCAAACCCACCTCTTTTATCTTACCCCCACTCTCGCTATTATAATAATCAAAATTACTCAAATACGCCGCAAGCAGGCATATTAATACAGCAATTACTCCGACCGTCCGGACCAACCAACCCGCTACAGGGATAAAACCAGGAAAAATAACAATAATAATAGCGACTACAGCCAATCCATAATAAAGCATCGGCTTAACATTGTTCTTTCTTTTTTCAAATTTCACCGGATTTGCTGCATAGAATTCACCCATATAGCTTGGGTAGAGTTTTGTTTGATTTTCCATAAATATTACTTTTTATAATGATTAATAATAGTTCCATCTTTCCTGGTTATCGTATGAAAACAAAAGTAAAAAGTAACCTGTAAATAATGAAACAATCGTGGGGGATAAATGAAGGGGACAACCCACAAACTAAACAACTGTTTTTCAAATAATAACTCGATAGAAAGGATAGACAAATAAGGGGACATTTGCATAAAGGGACTGATTCCACCCACAGCTTTTCATGAAGAACCAATGGAGGAGCAATATTATCTGTCATCAGATATATGCTTTCTTCCTTGTCTCCATATTTTTATAATTACTACTATCTGATCCACTTCTCCGAACCGGATAACATCTTTTTCAGGAATCAGATATTTTCTCCGATTCATCTGCAAGAAAAGCAACTTCCTTTATAACTTGTATTCCAAAAAAAAACGGGATGATGAAATTTATATCTCATTATCCCGGTATTTACATTCTTAATTACTAATGTTTCATTCTTCCAGCATCAGCCCCACACCTTTCACCGTTTTAATGCTGACTGATGAATCTTCAGCTATCAACTTACGGAGTTTTGTGACGAATACATCCAGGCTGCGGGAAGCAAAATAATCATCTTCCGTATTCCAGAACTTATCAAGAATGGCTTCACGACGTACTACATCCCCTCTGTTCTCACAAAGCATTTGCAACAGTCCTGCTTCACGGGCGGTCAATGTCTTGTTTTCACCGGATGAATGTTTCAATATGGCGTGCATAGCATCAAGCACATATTCCTTTCCAATCTTGTAACATTCGCTTTCGTCCTTACTCTTTTCACCTTTGGAGAGTTTCAACAAAGCATGAATATGGGCATCCAGTTCTTCGGGAATGAAAGGTTTCTTGATATAATTGTTGGCTCCCAACTCATAGCCTTTCAATACATTTTTGGGAGAAACCAAACCGGAAGAAAAGATTATAGGCGTCTCTTTATCCACCTCACGGATGCGCTTCACCATCTCATAACCATCCATGACGGGCATTTCTATATCCGAGAGAATGACATCGGGACGATGCTCCCTCCACATTGCCAATCCTTCTTCACCATTGGCAGCTGCCAACACCTCATAGCCCTCTATGATATCTTCCAATCCGCTCTGAACGATGTAACGCAGGCTGGGATCGTCCTCAACTAACAATAACTTTATTGTATCCATGTCTTTGATATGAATTGTATTAACTTCCGGTTGTATGCCACAAAAGTAATAAATTATTCGTTAACCCGAAGATAACATTGCGATATCATTCATTCTTATTGCTCCTACCCTGTCTTTACAACATCAAAAATCAGGATCGTATGGTCATGCCAAAAAGAATCATTACTTTTGGGCACCAAACTAAAAGTAATTACGATGAATAAAATCATTCTTATTCTGATTACCGCAAGCATGCTCTTCACAAAAGGATATGCCCAACAGGCAGAAGTCCTTACGTTGGGAGTCTTCCACTTCGAATTTCCCAATCTGGATGTGCAACAAATATCCGAAGAAGACCAGATAGATGTACTATCTCCTCAATATCAAAAAGAGATAGAGTTAATATCCAAGAAACTGGCACAATTCAAACCGGATGCCATTGTCATTGAATGGCCTTTATACAAACAGTCAGAGATAGACTCTCTCTATAACTCATACCTTACCGGCAAGCATGAGCTGAACAGAAATGAAATTCAGCAGTTAGGTTTCAGAATAGCCCGAATGTGCAATGCCAAGATATACTGTACAGATGCTTGGGGAGCACACACTACCCACATAGAGAAACTGCTGGATGATGATGAAAGTAATGAATATCTGGCTTTTGAAGAAAGCTTCTCAAACTCTCCCGACTCTGCTTTGTACTATGAAGATGAACCCATATTCAAGCAGCAAGGGATACTTGCACAACTGATACATCTCAACGATCCGGTACATATCAAGAAAGATTTAGGAAACTATCTTATCAAGCATTTCAAGTATGAATCCGTCAAAGGCGATTATACCGGAACAGACTTTGAATCCGGAAGATGGTTCAACCGGAATCTAAGGATACTCAGGAATATCCAGCGGATTCCCGATACCGCCGGCAAACGGATACTGGTTATTTTCGGCGCAGCGCACATGAACATCCTGAACTATCTGTTTGAATGTTCTCCCGAATACAAACTACTGAATATAAACGATTACCTGAAGTAAATATCTACTTCTTCTATTTTATCGGAAATGAAAACTTTGGCGGTCTAATCGTAGGGCCTCCACCAAAGTCACCGCCGCCGCGTTTATCAAACACCACGTTGCGCAGAATCTCGTACATTATTCCGCCTACATCCAGTCCCAGCTTAAACTTCTCGAAGCGGTAATAGGGTATCACAACGGGAACCGTCTGCCAACCTCCACGCATGGCATCGTAATAGCGCTGGGCACCGACCTCCATACCAAAACGCTCGGACATATCAAGAGACATCGTAGCACCATAACTATTAGTGCTCATCCCGTAAGAATTACCGATATCATACGAACCGAAGACATTGAAGGCAACCCGGTCGGAAGCACGATAAGTCAGCCTGCCCGCAGTACTGAAGGCTTGCCCGGTGATGTGAGACATATTTATCTTCATGGCATTGGCACGAAGTTGCAATGATAGCCGATCATTAAAGATATGCTGATATCCTAACGAAGCATTATTGAAACGCCCGATGCCCGGAAGACTGGTCTGGCCTCCGGAACCGAATACCGCTCCATGGGGAAATTGCCTTAATACGCCTCCCGTACTATAATCGCCCCGGAATAGCGGAGAAGGATTTATATGATAAGGTATACGGAGTTCCTCTTTCAAGGAGAAAGAAGGCAAATCACCTAACTGTATAGGATTTATCAAAGGATATGCGGTTTTTTCGGGAAGCAGGTTGACGGATGGAAGCTGAAATGTAGCTTTCGGCTTTATCAACAGGCTGTCAAGAGTGAAGCGTGCACCATCTTCCTGCGCAGAAAGCAACTGCAAACCAAAAATGAACAGAAAAAATAATCCCCAACGAATTGGGAGCCAAGATATGCCAACCCTGCGTGTCATAATCTACCTCCTTTGTTTTTTTACGGACTCTGTATACAAAAATAGCAAAACCCTATCTGAATAACAAATAGTTGGGCACATTTCATCTTTACCAGCAGGCTTTTTTAACGCAAGGGGAATTGTAGCGTAAATTCACTGTAACTTCCTTCCACACTTTCTACCTTCACCATACCGCCGTGGGCACTCACCACCTGCAACACATAATTCAATCCTAACCCGAAACCTGATGCACCCGTCTTACGACTACCGGAAGCAATCCTCTCGAACTTATTGAATATCTTATGCTGTTCGCTCAAAGGAATGCCAATACCGTTATCATGCACTCTGACAATGGTCCCATCCTCTGTCTTTGTACCTGAAAGAACGATCAGAACCTCTTCATTAGAGTACTTGACAGCATTGTCCACCAAGTTGGAAAGTATCTCACGCAGACAGAAAGCATCCGCATAAACACTACATCCTTCTTCACAATCGATATCAAAATGAACCGTCTTCGCCGCTTTCAACTGATACTTTTCCGCTATATCCCGCAGCAACGGTCTTAGGCCAACTTCTTCTTTATGTAGTTCCAATTCTCCACGGTCTATCTCTGTCAGCATTACTACACGATTGGAAAGTGTCAGCAGATGTTCGCACTCATCCCCCATCACTTGCCTGTAACGGGCCAGTTTCTCCGGTTTATCCGCCAACTTACCACCTGCCAGGATATGCGCTCCCATCATGACAGACTGCAACGGTGACTTCATATCATGTATCATGGAGTAAGTAAAGTCCTTCTGAAACTGTTCCAACCGACGCTGTGCCCGCAACATACGTATCTGAAAGAAAACACAGAGAGATACGAAAAGGAAAGCAATAAGCAGCGGCACCTGCATATACCAAGTGGTACTCATAATAGTACGTTGTGGTGAACGAACCACAGCAAAGATGCAACTCGTACTATCCTTATCCAACGGAAACAACCGGGTAGTGATATCCCCGAAGTCAACAGCCGGACTACCTGTATAAAGTATCAACTTCCGAGACGGATATCTGATCCAATGGATATCCGCCCTATCCGGAAAACCTGTTTCCAAAAGCTGTTTTCTGAACACACTGTCGGCAAACTGCAAGGAGAACGGAATAGGCACACGGCTACGCAGACTGATCGTATCCTGTATATCATAAGCCGTCTTCATACGGAAGCCTTCATCAAACTTATTGTAAAGATGCCGAATGGTAAGCAACTGTATTCGGTAGCGATAACCTTTCTCCAGATATACCTTATAAAGCTCGTCCATCATACGCAGCGGATAAGGGAGAAATTCTCCCGGCGAGCTATCCCAATTAAAATCAGGGTTAGCCTTAGTAAAAAGCGGATACCTATGTAAGTCTGCCTCCCGGTAGAAAGCCTCTTCCAATTGCTCCTCCGCCTGATACCGTATCTTTTGAGAGGTAGTATAATACAAATATCCCGACCAGACAGCCAGCAACAGGAATACTCCCACCAAGCTGACCATAGAAATTGCTTTAAGAGAAATAGACCGGCCCGTAGTTTCTTGCCGTACTTCTGCTTTGGCATGTGCCAGAGTAGCATTGGTTCTCTCAAAGAGTATGTTGCTTTGTGCCTCTATCTCTTGCCAGTTTTCTGTGGTTATCAAGTTCTTCATCCGGCTGACGGGATGTTTCATTTCTTCGGCCAACGTATAGAAGTCCTGTTGTTGTTTCTGCAAGTCATGCCGTTGGCGGAATACCGACTTCATCTGTACAATCAAGGCATAGACAGCCGTACCCAGCAATAGCCATGTAATGAATGACAGTAGCAGGAGTCTCTTCTCCATCTCCTTGGCAGGGAAAGAAAGAATGGCACGGACAGCCTCCCCACGGGATTTAAAGGTAAAAGCTGTTTCGGAAGTAACAGCGGCAAAATTACGGTTACTTACCTGAGGATTGGTAGTTGCCAGCACCTCATTTGTATTTACATTAATGCGCTCCACGGTCAGCGTTCCATCCATGTCTAACTTCCGCAACTTATTGTGCAACACGCTATCTATGGTGGCCAACGGAATTTCTTTTATTCCATACACCCGTTGCAAAGCCTGTGCCGCCTGCTGGGAAGTACGCTTATTCCTTTCATCCCCATCTATCCGCTTGTATTTAGGATTGGGTGCATACGCTATGATAGCTATTGAATTATCAGGATAAGGAAGGTTGTTCACCAGATTATCCACTGTCTCCGTGAAAGACATCCAGAAGCACTTGTTCAGTGATTTCTCCGCTTCCTGCATCTGTGCATGAAAAGCATAAAGCATTCCGCCCAACTGTATCAACACAACAGCAATCAGACTCACCAGTGAAAGAGAGATGACAGTACGTAATTTCATCTTATCCGTTTATATTCGCCTGCAAAAATAGCAAATAACTATGGATCACGAAGTAATGCACTACTTTTTATATCGGACGAGAATGCGTTCTTTCCAGCCAATGGCAAGGCATGATGAAAAGAAACGAACGGAAATCAGCATCTTACTGATTAAAAGAGGAATATAAAAATACATACAACTCTAAAAAAACAAGAGAGCTTTCCAAAGTCGCAAAAGTGTCGTTAACCTAATGATAACATTACGATAACATTCATCCTCATGCCCCTGCCCTATCTTTGCAACATCAAAAGTAACGAAATATATAACTTAAAAAATAAAACGATTATGAAAGCTTTAGTATTATCAGTAGTATTCGCATTGACAGCAGTAGTAAACGCAGTAAGTGGTAATAGCATAAAAGACTTCGCCTACAACAGTGAGAAACAGGAAAACGGTGTAGAAACCCAGACAGTCTACAAAGTAAAAGAAGGCAAGTACCTGGAACGCCACCTGCAATACAACTACACACATGATGAAAAAGGACGTGTATCAGCCAAGGAAATCCTGAAATGGAACCAGGACAACAGCCGCTTTGAAAATCAGTATTGCCTCAACTTCAGCTACACCGACAACGAAGTAAGCGTGGAATATGTAGCATGGAGCAGCAAAGCCGGTGATTACACAAATGTGAAAGCCAAAGCCGTTTATCAGACGAATGAAAATGGCATGAATTACATGGCTTATAACCGGAATGAGAAGGGTAACCTCTAACGATAAACGCCCTCTTTTAAATTCCTAAAGAAATGCGGCTACCGGAAAAGCAATTCTCCGATAGCCGCATTCTTTGATTTATCCAATATACAATTCGGAGGGAATCAGTTTAAAATCCACAAATTGGTTCTCTACCGGATTGGCTTTCAACAAGAAAGGAACGATGCCGTCCGAAGGAAGCGCTTTGCGCGGAAGAGCCGATTGCTTATCGAATTTATAAGTAGCACACCAGGCATCGGCATCACCAGATACACTCCTGCCGATACGGAAACAGAACTCACTCTCGCTATCGCGCAACGTATTTATCAGCTTGCGGCAATCATCCGGCACAGTAGGGCTATCTGATAATTCGCTGATCTTTTCTGCCATTTGCGATAACCATTCCACATCGTGAATGTGCTTCTTGTCGAGGGCAAAAACAAACACTGCCGGATAGTAATCGTTATCTCCCGGTCTCCACAAGGCACTGTTGGCCTGCACCACTGCTGCATATACGACGGGAGACTCTGTATATTTCTTCTTCCAGCGATCCTTGAACAACCAGGGAGCATTGCCTGCCACTGCCCTGAAGAAGGGAGTTTCCATATCCCGGGGTGTTTGCAGGTAAGGTTTCAGCCTATCCAGACGAGTAGGATTATCGAAAGTTTCCTCTCCTTCTTCATCATCTTCCGGCACGGAGGGTCTGTTACGCAGTCCGTTTACGTCACACCCTTGCGCTTCCAGTTTCGCAATATCTTCTTCTGTCAGGTTATTCTCCCAGTCTTTGCCGGGGTTCACAAAAAATGCCATAATAATTCTAGTTTAAGAGTTAATATTCTGTCAAATAGTTAATATAATAAATGCATATTAGTTAAGTCTCGATTCATCCGCTACCTGACAAGCAAGAAACACAATAAGCCTATCCTGATATAAAGAAGAATTCCCTGGTTTTCCATAATTTTACTTTCTGATATAGATTAATAGTAGTTCCATCGCAGCTGCCAAGGAGACTGTTACAAAAATAAGAAGATACCCATGAACCGGAAAACAAACAGGGGGGATAAATGAGAAGGAAGTTTAACTTCATAAAAATCTGTTTTTCAACCCGTTATTATCCAGTAAAAGTAAGAGCAAAGGGGATATTTTCAATTTCCAAAAGAAACAGCAAGCGTTTTAAAGGAAAAAAACAAAGAATTCCGACCTTAATCATTCAAAGTTCTTGATTTCACAAAAGCCTGAAGGTTATGATTATTACAAGTGAGTTATTGGCGGAATTAGTTCCTTTTTGTAACGGTTATGAATGAAACAGATGATTATTGCGCAGCTCAAGGCTGAAAGCCTTTCATCTTATAGCCCAGGGCAACGCCCTGGGAATTAAGTAATGTTTATCCCCGCGCCCTGTAAGGGCATAACAGCACACATCAGCTTTTGCCCTTACAGGGCGTAAGATTGTGGGGACGATTCATTCCCAGGGCGTTGCCCTGGGCTGTAAGATGAAAGCCTTTCAGGCTTAGGCTGCGCTAAATTATCATTTGATTCCTTTTTTATCAGTTATGAATATATTTTAGACACGGATTACACGGATTACACTGTTGTTTTTATATACTACAACAGTGTAATCCGTGTCTAAAATCTCATTTATCATTTGATTCATTACTATACCCAATGAATCAATTCCGCCAACAGGTCACAAGTAGGATAAGAAGAGTGATAACCCACTGTAAATAAACCCCGTACTTACTTCTTCAGTAAAGTATAATTAATCAAATATCATTCCGTTATGAAGAAACGTAAGTCTCACTTTATCGGAACATTTGTCTCCTTACTATGAGACATCCGTTTCTTCCCTAAGAAACTTTTGTTCCTTGCCTGTGGAACAAGAGTTTCACAGGCAAGGAACAAAAGTTTCAATAGGGAGAAACAAAACAGAACAAATAGAGGCACGACAAAGCACCTATGTCTCCCTCCTCAGCCACAAGGAAAGGCGTAATCTCACGACTATACCTCCCGCTTGACAACAGGCTTATTTGCAGAATTCCACCATCGGATTAAGAAACTCTTTTTATTAACCTAACGATAACATTACGATAACATTCATCCTCATGCCCCTGCCCTATCTT